>Ga0187893_10000009_pt1 | contig 376604 bp, 326 predicted proteins | sample MA1701074metaG_FD_139574 | JGI IMG/M metagenome (GOLD analysis project Ga0187893, IMG submission 139574) | White microbial mat communities from a basaltic lava cave in the Kipuka Kanohina Cave System on the Island of Hawaii, USA - MA170107-4 metaG ...
CGACCCCGCTTCAAGCCCTGCGCGAACATGTTAGTGTTAGCGCCAACAAGCTCTTACGCGACCTTCGGGTATTCGACGTGTTTCGGGGACCCGGTGTAGAATCAGGTCGAAAAAGCGTCGCTTTAGGCTTGATTTTACAAGAAACAACACGCACCCTTACCGATCAAGACGCAGACGGGATTGTCGCCGCCGTGAAAGAGCGGCTGCGGCGCGAGCTGAACGCCTCGATACGAGATCAATGACGCATGGCACTCACCAAAGCCGAAATGGCTGAAGCGCTGTTCAATCAACTCGGCCTCAACAAGCGCGAGGCGCGTGAGCTCGTCGACATGTTCTTCGAGGAAGTACGTGCTGCGCTCGCGCAGGGCGAACAGGTGAAGCTCTCGGGCTTCGGCAATTTCGATCTGCGCGACAAGAACCAGCGCCCGGGGCGCAATCCCAAGACGGGCGAGGAGATACCGATCAGCGCGCGGCGCGTCGTGACTTTCCGGCCGGGTCAGAAGCTGAAAGCGCGGGTCGAGGCCTATGCTGGAAGCAAGCAATAACGCCGAATTGCCGGCGATCCCCGGCAAGCGTTATTTCACGATCGGCGAAGTGAGCGACCTGTGCGGCGTCAAGCCGCATGTGCTGCGCTATTGGGAACAGGAGTTCCCGCAGCTCAAGCCCGTGAAGCGGCGCGGGAACCGGCGTTACTACCAGCGCCAGGACGTCATCGTCATCCGCCAGATCCGCAGCCTGCTCTACGAGCAGGGCTTCACGATCGGCGGGGCACGCAACCGTCTCATGGGTGACGAAGCCCGCGAGGATCTGAGCCAGAGTGCGCAGATCGTGCGGCAGCTGCGCACCGAGCTCGAAGAAATCCTCCGCATCCTGCGCCGCTGAACGGCCGCCACACCTGATCAACGCCTGCGTTTCCCGCGCGCGGCGCTCTCAACCGATCTGCTTCATTTCATCCGCGCTGAGTCGCAGCGGCGCCGATGAGACGTTCTCCTCGAGGTGCCGGATCGACGACGTCCCCGGAATCGGCAGCACGGCCCGGGAACGCGTGAGCAGCCAGGCGAGCGCCACCTGTGCCATCGAAATGCCTCGCGCCCTTGCGACGCGTTCCAGCGCGTCGACCTTCGCGTTACGCCGCTCGGGTGTCAGGGCTCCGCGCGCGAGGGGTGTATGTGCGACAAAGGCGATGCCAGCCTGCTCGCAGGCGATCAGGACGTCCTCGGAGCGGCGGTTCGCAGCGCTGTACGAGTTCTGCACCGAAGCGATGGTCGCGACGGCACGGGCCTGGCGCAGCTCGTCGACCGTCACGTTGGAGATTCCGATGTGATGGATCTTGCCTTCCGCCTGCAGGCGCACGAGCTCGCCGAGCGAATCCGCAAGCGGCACCTGCGGGTCTACCGCGTGCAGGTAGTACAGCCCGATGCGCGCAACCCGCAGGCGCTTCAGGCTCCCTTCGCAGGCGGCGCGAAGGTGAGCCGGTCGTCCATTCGCGACCCACTCGGGCGCGGACGGACGCACGATCCCGCCCTTGGTCGCGATGACGAGGCCTGCCGGGTACGGATGCAGCGCCGCCGCGATCAACTCTTCGCTGACGTGGGGACCATAGGCGTCGGCCGTGTCGATGAAATTCGTGCCGAGGTCCAGCGCGCGACGCAGCACGGCCTTCATCGCCGCAACGTCCGCGGGCGGTCCCCATTCCCGCGGACCGGTGATGCGCATGGCGCCGAAACCGAGGCGATTGACGCTCACGTCCGGCGCTATCGCGATCGACCCGGCGTCGGCGGCAGAAATCTTCGCGGGGGCTGTTGTGTTGGCGCTCGTCATGTCACTCATCGCGAGCAGCGTAGCGCCTCCGCACGCGGCCAGGAATCGTCGGCGATCGATAGGCATGGACATCTGGGCTCTCCTTGCGTTGCGCCAGGCGGGCGTAGAAGTTACCGGGTCATGGAGATGCGCAGGCCTCCCCTGCGCTCGCTGATCAGTACGGTGCCGTCAGGAAGGAAGGCGAGCGACCGTGGATGGGACAAGCCGCCCGCGAGCTCGACGATCTCGTGCGGTGTGCGTGAACCCACGGGTCTTGCAAGTTCGGGACTGATCGCAGCGTGTATCGCGGACGCCGCAGCAAGACCGGCGACGGCGAGCGCGAGGTTTCGAGGCGGGAGGCGGCGCGAGCTGATCACGCCGGGGAATGTGGTGTAACGTGGCGCGCATGTCCTCAGGTTTTCGCCCGGAAAACTTCAACAATTCGTCCGGGGGCACGCAGTGCGAGGTGAGGGCGAGTGACTGATGGCTGGCGGCTCGGCGAATGGCATGTCTTGCCTGCGTCGCACGAACTGATCGACGCGCGGGGGCATCGCGTGCGCCTCGAAGCGCGTGCGATGCAAGTGCTCGCGCTCCTGCGTGAGAGGGCGGGCGAAGTCGTCACTACCGAAGATTTGCTGGCACGGGTGTGGGCCGGAAAGGTCGTCACGCCGCATTCGGTGGCAAATGTCATCAGCGACCTGCGCAAGGTGCTGGGCGAACCCGGAGCGCGGTCGATCGAGACGATCCCGAAGCGTGGCTATCGGCTCGCGATTCCGTCCAGCGCGCCGTCACCGCTTTCTGGCACGCCGGCGATCGCAGGTCCTGGGCAGTCCACCTCGCTGCGCCGCGAGGCCGGCAGGCGCGCGACGTCGATCGCACTCGCGACCGTCGCGGTAGTCGTCCTCGTCGTCGGCATCCTTTGGATCTCTGGCGTCGACTCGCTGGGACTCAAGCGAACCCAGGCTGTCGAGTCGGGACGAACCGCGCAGTACCTGCGCGCACGCCAGCTTTGGAATCTCCGCGAGCACGACGCGATGCTCGAAGCGCGGCAGATTCTCGAAGAGCTGGTCGCCGCGGATGCCACGTTCGCGCCGGCGTATGCCGCGCTCGCCGATATCTACGCCCACAAGACGGGCAGCGACCTGGGCACCGCTGAGCTCGACACGTTTCGCGAGGCGCAGCGGCATCTCGATCGCGCCCGCGCGCTCGATGCCGATCTCCCCGAGGCGTTTGTCACGCAAGCGATCCTCGACTTCTACCGCGACGACCAAGCCGAGAAGGGGCTGGCGTCAGTCGCTGCAGCCCTGGAACGCGATGCCCGCTTCGCCTATGCGTGGCAGACCCGCGCAATGCTGCTCAGCGCACTCGGTCGGCATGAGCCGGGGCTGGAAGCGATTGCACGTGCGCGCGAGCTGGACCCCGCTTCGCAGAGCATTCGCTGGGACGAGGTCTGGTTCCTGTACCTGGCGGGCGAGGGGGAGCGTGCACGCCAGGCGCTGGATCGCGAATCGCAACGCAGCCCGCCGAACTATCTGTACGGCGCGCTGATCGAGCAGCAGCGCGGCAACGCACCTGAAGCGCTGGAAATGTGGCTCGCGCGCCTGCAGAGCCGTGGCGGCATGCTGCCCGATGCCTCGGCGATTCGAGCATCGGTCGCGGCGGGCGATCTGCACGGCGCGTATCGAGAGCTGCTGCAACAGGTACGACAGCTGCCGGACTATCGCGAATCCGGCGTCGTACTGGCCACGTGGACGTTGCTCGCCGGCGACGCCGTGCAGGCTGGGGCGATGCTGGCGGGCCAACGTCCGGAGCGGGGCAACTGGCTCACGTTCTGGAAGCGCGAAATGCCGGTGCTGGCGCCCCTGTACGCCGCGCCGGAGCCGCCACGCAACGGCGCTCAGCTATGAGCCGCAGGCTCAATCCGCTATCATCTGCGCCGGCGATTCACCGCAGATTTTCCCTCCGGTCGGGGCGTGGCGCAGTCTGGTAGCGCACTTGCATGGGGTGCAAGGGGTCGCAGGTTCAAATCCTGTCGCCCCGACCATTTCACAACTGCGGATCGCGCAGTCGGGAACTAAGAAGCCCAACAGGGAGGATGCGCACATGGCGCGTCAAATGCTGGTGGCGCTCGGCGCTGCGATTCCTTTCATCGCCGGTCCGGCCTTCGCGGATGGTGCTGCGCAGGCCACTCGCTACTCGATCCAGGAGTTGTCCTTCCCCGACGATCCTCGCTGCGTCGCGGAGTACGCGAGCCACGCGCGAGTGCGCGCGCTCGGCGCGGAGGGGCAGGTCACCGGACACGTCCTGTGCTACGTCGCCACGGGCAACCCGGCGTTTCCGTTCTTTCAGAATGCGCGTCCGTTCCGGTGGACGCGTGCCGGCGGCGCGGAGCGCCTGCCGGAGCTCGCGCCCCCCGGCGATCCCCTCGGTTCGGAATCCTTCGGCCGCGACGTCAACGCCGATGGCACGGTGATCGGCCTGGAAAACGGCGCGGAGGGCAGTCGCGCGCCGCTGTGGCCGCTGGGTGGAGGCGTGAGCCACGCCGTCGAGCCTGTCGATTGCGACGGTCTGACCAACGTGCGCGGAGAGAGCATCAACGACGCGGGCACGGTGGCAGTCACGGCCGCACGGCGCGGAGCCGACGGTTCGTGTGCGCCTCACCCTGTGATCAGGCGCCAGAACGGCGAAGAGATCGTCGTGCCGATGCCCTTCGCGCTCGTAGCCTCTCTCAACAACCGCGAGGCGATCACGGGGAACAATGCCAATGTCGATGCCATCCGCTGGACGCAGGGCGGCGGTGAGGTCGTGCTGCGGGCGAGTTCGGAAATGCCGCTGACGCTCGCGCGGCCATGGGAAATCAACGATCGCAACGAAGTCTCCGGCACTCTGCAGCGCTGGAATGACGAAGGCACGTGCACTGCTGCCAATGAAGCCCGGTTCTGGACCGCGGGCGGGAGGGAGAGGCGCCTGCCTGGACTGCCCGATGCGCTTCATACCTTTGCCTTCGGCTTGAACCTCCACCGTCAGGTGGTCGGCTACTCGCAGTTCCATGCGACCTGCCAGCCCGAGCAGCCGGAGCTGCAGCGAGCCGTGACCTGGTGCGACGAGCAGGTGCTGGACCTGAATCGCCTGATTCCCAGGGCCGCGGCGCGCGAAGTTCAGCTCTTTCTCGCGATCGACGTGAATGATCGGGGTCAGATCCTGGCGCGGGGCATCAAGCTGAATGAGCCGCGCCAATCCTGCCCGGGGTTTGCTTTCGATCCGGTCACTGGCGAGCTGGTGTACGACCCGACTCCAACCTGCCACGCGGAGTACGCTTTTCTGCTCACGCCGCGCTGACTGCGCTCTTGGGAGCGCGCGACGATCTGCCTACAATGCAGGAATGCGCATGAGATTCCTGCTGATCCTTGCCGGCGCGCTCAGCGCCGAGGCGACCGTGACGCTCGCTGCCGATGACTCGGTGGACCTGCGAGCGAGTCTGCGTTCCTGCGCGGCGCTGACGAGCGAAGATGAGCGCCTGCGTTGCTACGACGAGCTGGCCACCAGGATCGGCGCTGGCGAGTCAGGAGCCGCGTCGCCTGCTGCGTCCGACGCGCCAGCAGCGTCCGACGCTGCGTCCGCTGGCGCACCGCCCGCCCCGTCTGCAGCGCGTGTAAAGACCGCGGAGGAAACCTTCGGAGCCCGGGGAAAGGTCGCTCGTGCCATCGACGAGAAACGTGGCGCCACCGAGCCGCCGCCTCTCGAACGACTGCAAGCCAGGGTGCGGAAAGTCGCGCGCCGGCCACGGGGCGAGCTGATCATCGAGCTCGACAACGGGCAGGTCTGGGAACAGAAGGAACCGAAGCCGGAGTTGCACCTCGAGGCCGGTGATGCGGTCACAATCGCGCCGGGTGCATTCAGCGCCTTTTGGCTGAGCGCTCACTCGAAGCGCATTCGCGTCGGCCGCGTGCGCTAGGAAGATTCCTCTGCGAGCTCGCGATCCAGTGCCGCGCGCAATGGTTCCAGCGCGCCGGCATGTCGGCGCGAGGCCCCGACACTGCTCTGGTAGATCGGCCGGCTCACCTGTGAAGCGCTGAACGTCCGCACGGCAGCGCCCGCTCGTCGAGCTTCCAGGAATTCGTCGCGCCATTGCAGGCCGCAGAATTCGAAGACGCGACGCGCCTCGTCGCGGGGATTCTGCACCAGCTCTTCGTACCGCACGGACACGAACTCGCCGGGGAAGAGCTCGCGCCAGCGTCGCATCAACCGCACATACCGTCCGTAGGAATAGGCGAGCAGCGCCACGTCGCAGGTGTGCGGCGAACGGTCGTCGAAAGGGTATTGCAGGATCGAGAAGCACGTATCCATCGGGTCGCGTTCGACGTGCACGATGCGCGCGGCGGGGAACAGCACGCGCAGCAGGCCCAGAAGGTGGTAGTTGCCGGGTGTCTTGTCCGTCACGAAACGGGCGCCGGCCGCGATGGGCGCGATGCGTCGCGCATACATCCGCGCCAGTCCATTCAGAGCCTCGGGGGCGAGCGATTCGAATCCTGCGGGGAAAGGGCGTCCGGTGAAGCGCTCGAGCGACTGTCGCAACGGTCCGCGCATGTAGTCGAGCTCGCCAGCGGCACGCACGTCCGGGTGCGCCGCGATGAGTTGTTCGACGAGCGTCGTGCCAGAACGCGGCATGCCGAGAATGAAGATCGGGGTCGGGGCAATCTCGGCGGCGCGGGGGACAGCGCCAAACGCCTCGGCCGTGAATGCGGCATCGAGCCGTGCAAACGCTTGTTCGTACTGTTCACGTCCGTCAGCGAGCGCGGATCCTCGATCCACGTCCTGCGGTCGCTGATCCGCCCCCTGCGATCGCTGGCGCTCGTTGGCAGTCAGGAGATGGCGCACGAAGCTGTCGTCGTCACCGGCCCGACGACAGATCTGCGCCAGCGCGTAGTGCAGCTCGGCGGATTGGCGTGCCGTCGTTGCGGGCGCCTCGGCGAGGGCGCGCATTCGTTGCGCCGTTTCGGAGGTTGGCGCAACGGCCTCGGCCTCACACAGGCCACGGTAAGCGGCAACGCAGGCGTCATCGAGAGCCAGGGCTTGCCGGAAGCCTTCCGCGGCCCCTGCGTGCTCGCCGAGCGAGTGACGAATGCTGCCGATACGCAGCAGGGCAGGGACGCTGCGCGGTTCCAGCGCGAGGGCCTCCTCGGCTGCCGAAAGTGCGTCGCGATCGCGACGCAGGTCGAGCAAGGCCTGGGAGAGATCGAGCCACGTGGCCGCCGGGCGCTGCGGTCCTTGCAGCAGACGGTCGAAGATCTGTCGCGCGACCTCAGGCTCCTGCGAGACCAGGGCGAGCCTTCCGAACAGCGTGAGTGCACCTGGATCGTCTGGTGATGCGCGCAGCGTCTTGCGCGCGTGCTCGGCCGCCCGGCCGTAGTCACCGCGCGCAAACGCCCGGAACGCGAGCTCGAGGTCATCCTGCGGACTCATCGCGGCAGTTTACGCGCGGCAAAAAAAAGCGGCGGGCACTTTCGTGCCCGCCGCAGTTTCTCTTGCCTGAACGTCTGTTAGAACTTCACGCGGAAGCCGCCGTAGTACGTCCGACCGATCGGGTCGTACACGCTGGCGTTCGTGTCGGTTCCAGTCACGTTGCCCGGCACACCGCTGAGGATGATCGGGGCGTCCTCGTCGAGGACGTTGTTCACGCCCAGGAACAGGTTGGTGCCCTCGAACAGGTCGTAGGCGACCCGCAGGTCGTGCTGAATGAACGTACCGACGTCGTAGAAGAACAGCGATGTCGGATCCGTATCCGGCTTGGCATCGCCGACGTACGTGGTCTCCCACTGCGCTGCGAACGGACCGCTCGAATACACGAGGGCGAACTGCCCTTCATGCTCCGACAGGCCTACTTCGCCGACCTGGTCATTGACCGCCCCGAAGCCCGTCTGCGTGTAGTCCAGCAGATAGGTGTAGTTCATTCGGACGGACAGGTTGCTCGGGCTGTTGGCCAGGCCACTCTCCATGCGCCAGCTCCACAGCAGCGACAGGTCGATGCCCTCGGTCTTCAGCGTTCCCTCGTTGATGAAGCCCGAGTTCACTTCCGTCAGCTCGCCCTGCTGGAACGTGGGGCCGTCCACGTCGCGTGTCAGCAGTGCGCAGAACTGATTCGGGAAGTTCGCCGCGTTGAAGCAGAAGTCGACAGCGTCCTGGCGAGCGACGGTGTCGATGACTTCCTCGATCTCGATGCTGAACCAGTCGACCGACGCCATGATGTTGCCGGCGCCGCCGAAGTCCTGGGTGAACACCACGCCCAGCGAGTAGCTGTCCGAGCCTTCCGTGGTCAGGTTCGGGTTGCCCGCGCCGGTGAAGCCGCCGGTGCCCTGGATTTCCGTCTGCGTCAGGTTGAAGGAGCCGGTGGCTGCGATGCGAGCAGCGACTGCCGGAATTGCACGACAGTTCTCCGCCACCTGGCCCGTCGTTGCCGCCGTGACGCCCTGGCACGGATCCGCGACCGGCGCGAAGTTCTCACCGCCCGGTGAGAACAGCTCGCCGATGTTCGGCGCCCGCACCGCGCGCGCGTACTGGCCGCGGAAGCGCAGCGACTCGATCGGAGCCCAGGAGAGGCGGCCCGTGTACGCGTCCGTGGTTCCCACGGTCGAGTAGTCGGAGTAGCGGAAGGCACCGCCGATCGACAGCTCGTGCACGCCGGTGATGTCGGCCAACAGAGGAACGTCGACCTCGACGAACGCCTCGCCCACGTCATAGTCGCCGAAGATCGGTGCTTCGGTGTTACCGGCGTTCTGGCCCGTCTGGGTGAGCGCGTCCGGCACGTCCTGTGAATGCTCGCGCCGCCACTCGGCGCCGAAAGCGAAGTCCACGGAACCGGCCGGCAGCTCGAACGCGGAGCCGCCGATCGAGGCGCCGGCGATCTCCTGCTCGTTGCGTTGCTGGCGCTGCGTCGGAGCGCGCACGTAGTTGGCCGCGTCCTCCGAGATGGCGCCCAAGCCGAAGATGTTGATCGGCACGCAGCCCTCGGCCACCGCGGCCGGGTTGGCGCACACCGGATCGAACGTGTTGGCGTCGCCGTCGCCGTCGACGGCGTTCAGTGCTTCGCGCATGTTGGCGACGTTGATCTGTCCGCCACCCTGCTGGCTGTCTTCCATGCGCCCCTGGCCGTAGTAGGTCTCCCACTGCCAGCTGTCCTTGATGTCGCCCTTGAGGCCGACGACGAACCGGTAAGTGTTGCGCGTCGCATCCGCGCCACGCTGGCCGACTTCGGTCATGCGGCGGGTGTACTCGATCACGTTGTCGCCGGCAGCGACGACCGCGTCGCGGATCGCCTGCGGAACGAACGGGTTGGTGACCGAGATGCCGCCGATGTTCAGGTCGCTGTTGGAGTGCGGGAACGGCTCCAGCTCCTGCGTCGTGTCGGTCTGCGCGTACGTCGTCTCGATGAAAGCGCTGACGCTGTCCGAGAGGTCGTAGTGCGCATTGCCGGTGAGCAGGAAGCGGTCCGTCGGCACCGAATAGCGCCGGAACTGCTGGCGATTGAAACCGAACTGCGCGGTGCTCCACGGCGCGACAGTGCCGGTCGGGCCGGTGCCGTCGCTCACGCTGAAGGATGCGCCGGTGGAGGGGATGAAGAACCTGCCCCTCTCCGAGAAGCTCGAGAAGAAGCCTTCGGCCGGCGTCTCGCAATCGGACGTTTCGCCGGTGAGCAGGCAGGTGGCCAGGTCGTCGACCGCGGTGTTATCGCGATCGCGCGACAGCACGCCCTTCTGCTGGGCGAAGGTCGCCGAGACCAGCGCGTTGCCCCGATCGTCGGCAAAGTTGCCGCCGGCGATGAAGTGCAGGCGATGGGTCTTGTCGTCGCCTTCGGCCGATTCGCCGAACTGGTAGCCGACGTCAACGCCTTCGTACTTTTCCTTGAGGATCACGTTCACGACGCCGGCGAGGGCGTCGGATCCGTAGATCGCCGAGGCGCCGCCGGTGATGACTTCCACGCGATCGATCAGCTCGACCGGAATCGTGTTGAAGTCGACCGCCGCCGAGCCCGAGACACCCGACACGTAGCGCCGGCCGTTCACCAGCACCAGGGTGCGATCCTCTGCGAGGTTGCGCAGCTCCAGCGTGTTGATGCCGCCGCCGGCCGTCAGGAAGTTCGAGTTGTTCGTGGAGAGACCCGAGACGCCGAAGCTCGGCACGGCGCGCAGGATGTCGGCCGCGTTGCCGAGGCCCGAGTACTCGATCACTTCCGAATCGATCGTGGTGACCTGCGTCGGCGCCGTGATGTTGGCGCGCGGGATGCGCGAACCAGTGACGACGATGCGGCCCACCATCTCTTCGGCATCGTTCTCGCCGGGCGACTGGTCCTGGGCCATCGCCGGCAAGCTGCACATCGCGCTCGCCGCGGCACCGCCGGCGAGTGCGAGACGTATGGCACGTCTGATTTTCTGATTGACCATGATTTCCTCCGCTGCGAAGTTCTGAATTCCAAGGGGCGATCACCGCGAGGTGAAGGCCCGTCCCCCTGTTCTGGCTGTTAGTCCTCGGAACGACGGGTTTCGTACCTAGGGACGTGAATCATAGCCAGTGAGACGGGGCGGCCGGAAGTGGCTGATGCGGAAAAACAACAAGAAAATGCGCGCGGGACGAGGGCGGGACGAAAAATGTGGCAAGTCGCGGGCCGTCCGGCCGCTTGGCGGAAATGGGAGTGTCCTACTTCACCGCCCGCTGCGTGGCGCGTTTTGGTAACGGTGCAACGGCCGGACCCCCTGCCCAGCTCAGCGCGCAGGCAGGGGCAGCGCCGTGGATTCCTTGATGGTCGAAAGCACGATCTTGGAGTTGACCGACTGCACCGACGGGAAGCGCGACAGGTGGTCGAGGAAGAACGCCTCGTAGCTCTTGATGTCCTTCTCGACGATACGCAGCAGGAAGTCCTGCTCGCCCATGACGGTGTAGCAGTCGAGCACCTCGGGGTGGCGGCGCACCGCCTGCTCGAACTTCATCAGGGCATCGCGGCCATGGGCGGCCAGCTTCACCTGCGCGAAGACCATGACGTTGAGTCCGACCTTCTCACGGTCGAGAATCGCGACCCGCGCGCGGATGATCCCCAGGTCCTCGAGGCGATGAATGTGACGCCAGCAGGTCGACACCGACATGCCGGCTTTCTCGGCCACCTGGGCGGCGGAGAGATCGCCATCGCGCTGCAGGATGTGCAGAATCCGCATCTCGTTCCGGTCGAGCTCGATCTGCATAAAATAGTTCACCACAGGGCTATTCGTGGTATGAGTATTTCATCCATGGGCCTTCGGAGACAAGTTTTGCAACGAAGCGACCGCCCGGCAGGGCCTACGCTATGGGGTCGCCTGGAGTGCGACCCGGAGATCCGCGCCGCATGAGTCCCAAGTCGCGCCTGCACGTTCCCCAACCGCCCGCGCGTCCGGGCGAGCCGCCAGATTTCAGCTACGTTCGCCTTTCGCCCGCAGGTGCAGTCCGACGTCCCGATCCCGGTATCGCGGCGCTCGATACCACCGACCTCGCGTTCTCGCTCATCCGGGTGCTGGACGACGAGCACCGCGCGGTGGGTCCCTGGAATCCGCAGCTCGAACCTGAGGAGCTGCAGCTCGGCCTGCGCCACATGCTGCTCACGCGCATCTTCGACGATCGCATGCAGCGTACGCAGCGCCAGGGACGTATCAGCTTCTACATGCGCTCGTTCGGCGAGGAGGCCGTTTCGATTGCCGCCTGCATGGCGCTCAAGCCGACCGACATGCTGTTCCCCGGCTACCGCAACCAGGGTTTCTACATGGTGCGCGGCCGCCCGCTCGTCGATCTCATGTCGCAGCTGCTCTCGAACACTCGCGACATGTGCAAGGGGCGCCAGCTTCCCGTCATGTATCACTGGAACGCCGGCCGCATCTTTTCCATCTCGGGCAACCTGGCCACGCAGTTCCCGCAGGCGGTGGGCTGGGCGATGGCGGCTGCGATCAAGGGTTCGGACGACGTTGCGGCCACCTGGATCGGCGAGGGCAGCAGTGCCGAAGCGGATTTCCACCACGCGATGGTGTTCGCGTCGGTGTACCGCGCGCCCGTGATCCTGAACATCGTCAACAATCAGTGGGCGATCTCGACCTTCCAGGGCGTTGCCGGCAGCGACCAGGTGACGTTCGCCGCGCGCGGCCCGGGCTACGGCATCGCAGCGCTGCGGGTCGACGGCAACGATTTTCTGGCCGTGCACGCGGCCACGCAGTGGGCAGCGGAACGCGCGCGCGCCGCGTCGCATCCGACGCTGATCGAGCTGGTTACGTACCGGGCTGCAGCGCACTCCACCAGCGACGATCCGACGCGCTATCGCCCGAAGGACGAATACGAGCGCTGGCCGCTCGGCGATCCCGTCGAACGCCTCAAGAAGCACCTGATCGCCATCGGCGAGTGGTCCGAGGAACAGCACGCGGCCCTCACGAAGGAACTGGAAGCGCACGTCGTGGCGAGCTGGCAGGAGGCCGTGAAGTACGGAACGCTCACCGACGGTCCGCGGCTCGATCCGGACCTCATGTTCGAGGACGTGTTCAAGGAAATGCCCGCGCACCTCGAGCGCCAGCGCGACCAGCTCAAGACGGAGCGCGGCTGACATGGCGCAGATGAACATGGTCCAGGCGCTGAACGCGGCCATGGACACGATGCTGGGCCGCGACCCCTCCGTCGTGATCATGGGCGAGGACGTGGGCTACTTCGGTGGCGTGTTCCGCGCCACCGACGGCCTGCAGCGCAAGCACGGCGAGCATCGCGTGCTCGACACGCCGATCGCCGAGGGCGGCATCATTGCCGCGGCGCTCGGGATGAGCATCAACGGGCTGCGCCCCGTGGCCGAGATCCAGTTCGCCGACTACATCTACCCCGGCTACGACCAGATCGTCAGCGAGCTGGCGCGCATCCGCTACCGCAGCGCAGGCGACTTTCACGCGCCGGTCACCGTGCGCACGCCCTGTGGCGGCGGAATTCGCGGCGGCCAGACGCACTCGCAGAGTCCGGAAGCCCTGTTCGCGCACGTCGCCGGGCTGAAGGTCGTCATGCCTTCGAACCCCTACGACGCGAAGGGACTGCTGATTGCCTCGATCGAGGATGACGATCCGGTGATCTTTTTCGAGCCGAAGCGTCTCTACAACGGACCGTTCGACGGCGACCCGAACAAGCCGGCGGTGCCGTGGAGCACCCACCCGCAAGGCGAAGTGCCGGATGGCTACTACTCCGTCGGCATCGGCAAGGCGCGCATCACGCGGCCCGGCAAGGCGGTGAGCATCGTGACGTATGGAACGATGGTGCATGTCGCCGAGGCCGCCGCACGCTCTCTCGGCGTCGATGCCGAAGTCATCGACGTGCGTTCCATCGTGCCGCTCGACATCGACCTGATTGCGACGTCCGTGAAGAAGACCGGACGCTGCGTCGTCGCACACGAAGCCACGCGCTTTGCAGGTTTCGGCGCAGAGCTCAGCGCGAGCGTCCAGGAAGCGTGCTTCTGGCATCTGGAAGCGCCGATCGAGCGCGTCGCCGGCTGGGACACTCCCTATCCGCACGCCTTCGAGTGGGAGTACTTTCCGGGTCAGGCGCGTGTCGCGCGCGCGATCAAGAAAGTCATGGAGACTCCGTGAGCCGCTACGTCTTCAAGATGCCGGACCTGGGCGAAGGCACCGTGGAAGCGGAGCTCGTCGCGCTGCACGTCAAGCTGGGCGACCTGGTCGCGGAAGATCAGATCATGGCCGAGGTGATGACCGAAAAAGCCGCGGTCGAAGTCCCGGCGCCGGTTACCGGGCGGGTCGTGGCCATCAATGCGAATCCGGGCGACATGGTGGCGGTGGGTTCCGAGCTGATCGTGTTCGACACGGACACGCAGGCGTCCACGAAGCCGACGGAGTCCGCGGGCGCTGCGACGCCGGTAGCCGCGGCGTCCGCCGGCGCGCAAGCCCAGGGCACGCACTCCGTGGGGGCGAGCGCACAGCCGGCAAGCGCGCAGCCGGCAAGCACGCCGAAACGCGAAGCTCAGGGCGCGTCGGTCACGGCGATTTCCGCTGGTTCGCGGGCGGCTGCGGCCAGTGCCGCCGCGGTAGGTGCGGCGCATCGGCCCGCGAACGATCCGATAGCGCCTCTGGCATCGGATCTCGCCATGGCGGGTGCAACCCACGAGCGAATCATGGCGTCGCCCGCGACACGCCGTCGCGCGCGCGAAGCGGGCATCGATCTGCGGCTGATCAAGGGTTCCGGTCCGGGCGGCAGGATCGTGCGTGCGGACCTTGATGCAACCGTGGCGGGCCGGGGCGGCAGCGTCGGCGCAAGTGCGCCGGGCGCACATGGCCGCGAGCGACGCGAAGGTGTCGACGAGGTGAAGGTCATCGGACTGCGGCGCACGATCGCGCAGCGCATGAGTGCGGCGAAGCGCGAAATTCCGCATTTCGCCTACGTGGAGGAAGTCGACGTCACTGAGCTCGAGTCTCTGCGCAAGCATCTCAACGCCCGGCGCGCGAGCGGCGCCGCGTCGTACACGTATCTGCCGTTCATCGTTTCGGCGCTGACGCGGGTGCTCGAGGCTTTTCCTCAGTGCAACGCCCATTTCGATTCCGAGCGCGGAGTGGTTCTGCGTCATCGCCCCGTACACGTCGGCATCGCGACGCAGACGCCGGATGGGCTGCTGGTACCGGTGGTGCGCAATGCAGAAGCGCTGTCATTGCGGCAGCTCGCCGACGAGATCCGCAGGGTGACCGAGGCAGCGCGCACGAAGAAGGCCACGCGCGAGGAACTGTCGGGCTCCAGCATCACAGTGACCAGCCTCGGCAAGCTGGGCGGCATCGTGTCGACGCCGGTGATCAACGCGCCGGAAGTCGCCATCATCGGGGTCAACAAGGTGCTCGAGCGCCCGGTGGTGCGCGACGGCGCCATCGCGATCCGGCACATGATGAACCTGTCGTCGTCGTTCGATCATCGCATCGTCGACGGCTTCGATGCGGCGGCGATGATCCAGGCGCTCAAGGAGCGGCTGGAGCATCCGGCCACGATTTTTATCGAGTAGACTGATTGCGAGTCGAACGAGGTTTACGCATGAACGCCAGAATCGAGCCGCAACCCGTGCAGCGTCCCGCCTTCGGTACCGTCCTCGCCGAGCAGATGGCCGTAGCGACGTGGTCCAAGGGCGCCTGGGGTCGCCACGAGCTGCGTCCGACGGGCACCATTCCCATGCACCCGGCGGCTCATGTGCTGCATTACGCGAGCACCTGTTTCGAAGGCTTCAAGGCGTATCGCGGTCCGCGCGGCACGGTCAACGTGTTCCGCCTGGAACGTCACATCGAGCGCATGCGACAGAGCGCGCGCCTGCTGGCCCTGCCGGAGCCAGACCCGGCGCACCTCGCGGAAATGATCCGGGCTGTGATCGATCGGTGCCGTGCGAGCGTTCCCGAGGCGCCAGGAGCGCTCTACATGCGTCCGATGCTGATCGGCACCATGGCGAACATCGGTGCGGCCGCGACGCCGTCCGACGAAGCGATGCTGATCGTGCTGGCGAGCCCGGTCTGGGACTACTTCGAGCGCGGCATGAAGCCGCTGCGCATCTTCGTCGACGACCAGAACATGCGCACCGCGCCGCACATGGGCACGGTGAAGACCGGCGGCAACTATGCGGCAGCCATGGGTCCGACGATCGCCGCGCGCAAACAGTACGGCGTCGACCAGGTGCTGTTCTGTCCGAACGGGGAAGTGCAGGAAACCGGTGCGGCGAATTTCATCCTCATCCGCGAGGGCCGCCTGATGACTCGCAGTCTCGACACGACGTTCCTGCACGGCGTGACCCGCGACTCGCTGCTCACCATGGCGCGCGCCTCTGGCTATGAAGTCGAGGAGCGCGCTTTTCGCGTCGATGAAATGCTGCAGTGGGTGCGGGATGGCGAGGCTGCACTATCGGGAACTGCCGCCGTGCTCGCGGGAGTCGGCACACTCGTACACGCTGGCAAGGAGCATCGCGTCGGCAGCGGCGACATCGGTCCCGTGACGCGCAAGCTGCGTGGCGAGCTCATGGCGATTCAGCAGGGCACTGCTCCCGATCGCTTCGGCTGGCTCACTGCGGTCTAGCTGTCGCGAACCCGCGACGCTTTCCTGCACTTTTTTCTCGGAATCCTCCTACGCGACGTCGCGCCTCACGCCTACGGAGGCGGCGCGAGCGTCGGAGCAAACTCTCTCTCGCCGCGAAGGAACAGCACTTGATGAGTGCACCGGCGGCGGGTGCGGGTTGCGATCCAGGATGGATCGAGCGTCCGGACCCGGGACAAGGAAGTCCATGACTGCGATCGCCTGCGGGCACAAGGAATGGCCCCGCAGGCGTTTTTGTTTGCCTTACGGCACACCCGCAGCCAGTTTGCTCCGCAACTGTTCCAGTGCCGCGCGCACCTGTGTCCGTCTCTCCGGTCGTACGCGCTCGTCGTCAGCCACCGCCGCCATCAACTCCCGCAGCGATTCCACGTTGCGCCTGAGGTCGGGGGCCGTCTCGGATCTGAGTGCGCCGGCGGAAAGCGTCCGTACGACCTCTGCGATCGATTCCACGACCACGTCGGGGCGATCGGCAGCCGTCGCGGCGCGCGCTCGCAGCGTGAACAGCTGCGACGACGGCTGCGTCACCGCCACTTCGTCCACGATCGCGAGCGCCTCACGTCCAAAGCGACCGCGCACGTTGGGATTGCTGACTCGCGAGCGCCAGTCCGCACGCAGCAGGGCGCTTTCGACGTACCAGACGTCTGTCCAGCGCGAGCTCTGCAGCGTTGCGTCGAGGGTGGGCAGCTGCCCCCAGTCACCCTTGGTCGCATGTCGCCGTGCCGTGATGACGGCTCCGGCTCTCGGTGGCAGGTAGCTCGCTGCTTCGCTGACCGGGCCCGGTGCATCGCCGCGGGTAAGGGCGGTCAGCCAGGGGCGCAGCAACTCGTAGCGGGCGTCGTCGTTGCCCGGATCGATACCGAGTGCCTCCGTGAGCAGGCGCTGTGCGCCGTTACCATCCCCCGAGATACTCAGCCCGACCGCCCGGACATAAGCGGCGGTGGATGGATCTGCCACCGCGCGCGCCAGGCCCTGGATACGCGCGGCGCTACCCTGATCGACCGCCCGGAACGAGGAAATGCGCCTCGCGGCATACCCGAAGGACGCGCGATCCGACAGGTCACGAAACACCCAGCTCCCGCGGCGTTGCAGCGGATCGTAGGGAGCCAGGATGCTGCTGGCGCTCTGCGGCGTGAGGCCGATGCCGCGATCGTAGGCACCGGCCGTCGCCATGCGATTGCGATCGTCCGTGAGCAACTCCGCGCCGCGTGCCAGTCCGACCGCGCCTTCCTGGTCGGCAACGAGCGCGACCAGCACGTCTTCCACCACGTGAATTCCGAAACGCGCGTAGTGGCGCGGTGCCAGAACCAGGGGCGCGCCGGTGCGCACCAGCTGCTGCTCGATGTCGAGCGGGCGCGTGGAAGCGAGGAACACCAGGGTGTTGGGATCCGGCCGATAGATGCGCAGCTGGCCGAAAACGTCCAGCAAAGTCGCCGACAGTGAGCGCAGCAGCTCCTCGTCGAGGAAGCTGATGTTCATCCACTGCACGAATACGCCGCCGTCGGTGAGATGGTTGGCGGCCTGCCGCATGAACTCGCGCGTGTACAGGTGCGAGGCACCCGCCGTCCACGGGTGCGAAGGCTGCGAGACGATGGCGTCGTAACGCTTGCCGGTCAGGGCCAGCGCGCCGCGCGCGTCGTTCACGATCAGGTTCACGCGCCGGTCGAGCAGCGGGTCGCGCGCCCGCAGCGAGCGGATCGCGCGATTCGCCTCCATGACCTTGGGCTCGAGCTCGATCACGTCGATGCTGCGCACCGTGGGCGGGATGCCATCGATCACCACGCCGCCGCCGTAGCCGACGACCAGCATCGATTCAGCCGCCGGGCGCGCGATGACGGCGAGCGGCGACAGCCAGAACTCGCCGCTGTAGTTCGGCGGAGCGCCGGCGACGCCAATGATGGCCTCAGGCAGCCCGTTGGTCCGCAGGAGCAGCGAGCCGTCCTGCTCCAGGACGACGACGCTCGCGGAGCGGCCGACTTCGTAGTAGTGCAGGTTTCCGGCGGAGCTGACGTTGAGCGGCGAGCTGCGGATCAATCGATCGGGAATCGGCGCGCGAAAGCCGAACCCGACGGCCAGGCAGGCAATGGCGGCCGCTGCGCTCCACACGAGCGGAGTGCGGGCCACCGCCATTGCGGCGATCAGCGCGAGCAGCGAATTGGCGAAGACCGCGACGCGGATGCTGCCTTCGAAGCGAAGCTCCGGGATGAGAATGAAGCCGGCGAGCAAGGCGCCCACGATCGCGCCCACCGTGTTCCACGCGTAGACGCGAGCCGCCGCGCCGGCAGCCGCCCGCGGTTCGCTGGTGAAGGTGCGCACTGCGAGCGGAAAGGTCGCACCGATGAAGAGAGTGGCGGGTAGCAGCACACCGATGGCCAGGGCCACGTTGCCACGCAGGCCCGCAGTCTCCGGCACCATCGCGTCGATCGCGAGGTAGATCGCGATAGAGCAGAGCGCGATGGCCAGCTGCACGACGATGAAGGCCAGCTGCGCGCCGCGCCGCGTGTGCACGACCTGTGAGGCCACGGCGCTGCCGGCAGCGATACCCAGCAGGAAGCTGGCGACCATGGTCGCGAACGCGTAGATGCTGCCGCCGAGCACGAAGCTGAGCATCCGCGTCCACAGCACTTCGTAGACGAAAGACACCGCACCGCTGGCGAGCATGACCGGCAGGATCCAATGCGGTCCCGGCTGCCAAACACGTACGCGCAGGTCGGTGCCGACAGGCGTGGACGACGTGGCAGGATCTGGCGCCCCAGGCGCTGCGGCAATTGCAGGTGCCGCCACTGACGTGGGTGCGCTGCGTGTCTGTGCGGCACTCGATGCGCCTGGCCCGAACACACGCGCGAAAGAGGAGCGGGGCGACGGCCCGCCCGTCGAGATCAGGGCGGCAATGACGAACACGAGCACGTTGATGGCGGCGCCCACGAACACCGTGCCGCGCAACCCCAGCCAGGGCAACAGGAGGAATGCAGCGACCAGCGCACCACCGACTGCGCCCAGCGTGTTGACGGCGTACAGCATGCCGGTGCGACGCGCGATGTGAGCCTCGCTGCGAACGGCATGGCGCGTCAGCAATGGCAGCGTCGCGCCCATTAGCGTGGTGGGAGCCAGCAGGACGACAAAAGCGGTCGCGAGGTAGAAGGTCGTCTGGGCCCAGCCTTCGCTCGAAGGCGGCGCCGGCTGGTCGCCGATCGTGGCGACCATCACGCCCTCGGAGAACACGAGGAGGGCAGGAACGGCGAGGGCGCCCAGCGCTATTCCGAACTCGAGCGCTCCATACACCAGTACCGGGCGCTGCACGCGATCGAGATAGCGTTCGACCATTCGCGCGCCGAGTGCCAGGCCGCCCATGTAGGCAGCGAGCACGGTCGCCACCGCGATCTCGGAGGTACCGAACACCAGTGAGAACTGCCGCATCCAGGCAGTCTGGTAGAGCAGGGCTGCGAAGCCGGAGAGCACGAAGCACGCGCCCACGGCGAGCAGGGTCGCAAGACCCGGATCGGTTCCGGTGGGGCTCGTGCTGGCGTTCGAGTGATTGTCGGACGAGCCGGCTGAGGACATGGGCGCGCAGTCTACAATGAGAGCCACATCGGCCGGCAATGCGGCCGGGGGAGCGATCGATGAACTCCGTGCCTTTCGCAGCCTGCGGCGTGATCACGATCACCACGGACTTCGGTCACCAGGGGCCGTTCGTCGCCACGATGAAGGGGCGCATGCTCACGCGCTTCGCCGCGGCGCGCATCATCGACCTGACGCACGAGATCCTCGTGCACTGGCCCGCCGAAGCCGGCTTCTGGCTGGCGCGTTCCTGGCGCTACTTCCCCGCGGGCACCGTGCACATCGCCGTCGTGGATCCGGGTGTCGGCACGCACCGCGACATCATCGCCGTGCAGTTGCACGCTGCCGAGGCCGGCGCTCACGTGTTCCTTGCACCGGACAACGGGCTGCTCGCGCCGGTGATCGCCAGCGTAAGCGAGGCAACGGTGTGGCGCCTCGACGCGAAACACCTGGAACGATTCAGGCTCGGCCCAGCCAGCGCTACCTTCCACGGCCGCGACATATTCGCGCCGCTTGCCGCGGAGCTGGCCGCAGGCCGCTGTCAGCCGGCCGACCTCGGTCCACGGACGAGCGAGTACGTGCCTTCGTGGGTAGACGAACCGGAGGTGCTCGGCCAGGCGATCCGCGGCGTCGTCATCACGCTGGATCACTTCGGCAACCTCATCACCAACATCGATCAGGACCTGGTACGCCGCTTCAGTCGGCCGATGGTCCACGCGGGCAACCACCGCATCCCGATGCGCCGCACTTATGGGGACGTCAAGCCGGGTGAATACCTCGGCCTGGTCAACTCGTTCGGAGTGGTGGAGGTGGCGAGGGCCGAGCAGAGCGCGGCCGAGGGGCTAGGGCTGGGCCGGGGTGCCCCCGTCAGCGTCACGGAAGGATAGACCTCTAAGCTACTGATTCTGAAAGCGCAGTCGGCCTAGCCCCCACGCCCGGCTGGCGAGCCGGGTCGTGCCGGGGCTGGCTCTCTCTGGCGCTGCAAAAGGGGTTGAACGCCCCCCGAAATCTTGTATATTTCGCTGCCTCTTGGTCGCTTGCCGTCTGCGGATCTCTCTGATCTGTCGCGGCTTTTCCGCCAAAAGGCAACCAATGTCCGAACGAGACGACGAGCACTTCGAACTGGATGAAGACTTCCTCGCAGAGCAGCAGGAAGAATCGTCCGACTTCGACCGCATCATCGTGGACCGGGTCGACCGGCGCGCTGCCAAGCAGGCAGCGGTGAAGCGCGGCAAGGCCGCCTGGAGCCGGCTCGAGGATGTCCTGGCCGATCGCAGGCTCGAGAAGGAGCTGCGCGAGATCTTCGAAGACGACAAGAAGTGACGCTCGCAATCTGAGCGGGCGTCCGGTCTCCTCTCTAATCCGATCTGTCGCGCCGGCTGTCGACCCATGGTCGATCGATAGTCGGTCAATAATTCGGTTGATTGGCTGCCACGCGCCGCCCGGGCGCGTGCTGCCAGCCGTCGCCGTGTTCCGTGAATCGGCCCCCGCTGCTGGCTGCGGGTGGCGAGGGAGAGCAGATGACTTCGCAGGCGAATTCTCCGTGGGTGGTCCTGAAGTTCGGCGGGACCAGTGTCTCCAGCGCTACCAACTGGCAGAACATCCTGCGAGTTCTGAAGGCTCGCGTGGCCGACGGCATGCGCCCGGTGCTCGTGCACTCGGCGATCTCGGGGATCACGGACCGGCTCGAGGCCCTGCTGACCCAGGCGATGGAAGGTCAGCACGAGGCGATCTATCAGCAGATTGCCGCCCGCCACCATGAGCTTGCGCGCGAGCTCGGCGTTGCCGCCGGGCCGGAGCTGGAGCGCCATCTCGGCGATCTGCACCAGATCGCCGCCGGCATTGCGCTCGTCGGCGAAGTCAGCGAGCGCGTGCGGGCACGCGTCATGGCCACCGGCGAGCTGATGGCGACGGTCCTGGGTGCGCAGTTCCTGCGCTCGCGCGGTCTAGACGTCACCTGGGTCGACGCGCGCACGGTCCTCAAGAGCGAGAACCGGCGCGGTGCCGCCGGTCGCGGGTCCGTGCTCTCGGCCACCTGCAACTTCGAACCCGATCCCGAGCTGCAGCGGCGCTTCTCCGCTCCGAATCACATCATCCTCACGCAGGGATTCATCGCGAGCGACGAGGATGGCAACACGGTGCTGCTCGGACGCGGCGGCTCGGACACCTCCGGGGCGTATTTCGCCTCCAAGTTGCAGGCGCGCCGCCTCGAGATCTGGACGGACGTGCCCGGCATGTTCAGCGCCAACCCGCGCTCGACGCCGGCAGCCCGCCTGCTCAAGGCGCTGCACTACGACGAAGCGCAGGAAATCGCCAGCAGCGGCGCCAAGGTCCTGCATCCGCGCTGCATCCTGCCCGTGCGCCAGTACGGCATTCCTCTGCACGTCTACGCGACGCAGACGCCGGATCTCGAGGGCACGGTGATCAGCGCGGCGCCGGGAGACAGTGCGGCGCAGGTCAAGGCCATCGCCATCCGCAAGGGCATCACGCTCATCTCGCTGGACAGTCCCGGCATGTGGCACCAGGTCGGTTTCCTGGCCGACGCCTTCGGTGTGTTCAAGGAGCACGGCCTGTCCGTCGACCTGGTTTCGACGTCCGAAACGAGCGTCACGGTATCGCTGGATCCCGCCGCCAATACGCTCGACGGCGCGGCCATCGCCGCCCTGGTGGCCGACCTGTCGCGCTTGTGCCGCGTCCACGTGATCGGCCCGTGCGCGAGCCTCAGCCTGGTCGGCCGCAACATTCGCGGCATCCTGCATCGGCTCGGCGAGGCCTTCGAGCTGTTCGAGGAACAGAAGATTCACCTCGTCAGCCAGGCGGCCAACGATCTCAATTTCACTTTCGTCATCGACGAGGACCAGGGCGACCGGCTGGCGAGCCAGCTGCATGACCTGCTGATCCGAGCCACCGCGCGCGACAAGGTGATGGGGCCGACGTGGGAGCAGCTGTTCGGCACCGCACGGCGGGTCGGCGATGCGCACGCGCCGTGGTGGCAGGCGAAGCGAGCAGAGCTGCTGGAGCTCGCGCGTACCAACGGTGCGGCTTATGCGTACCACGCTGCCACCATCGAGCGCAGCAGCGACACGCTGGCCGCGATGCGAACCGTCGACCGGCGCTTCTACTCGATCAAAGCGAACCCGAATGCCGGCGTGCTGCGAACGCTGGTGGCGCGCGGCATCGGCCTGGAATGCGTTTCGCAGGGCGAGCTCGAGCACGTGGCCGGCCTGTTCCCGGATCTGCCGCACGAGCGCATCCTGTTCACGCCCAATTTCGCGCCGCGTTCCGAGTACGAGTTCGCCCTGACGCGCGGGATAGCGGTCACTCTCGACAACCTGCATCCACTGCGCGAGTGGCCGGAGCTGTTTCGCGGCCGCGAGTTGCTGGTGCGGATCGACACTGGTCAGGGACGCGGGCATCACGGCCACGTGCGCACCGCGGGCCTGCACTCCAAGTTCGGCGTTCCGTTGTTCGAGCTGGACGATCTCGGCCGGCTGGCGCGCGAGCACCAGGTGCGCATCGTCGGCCTGCATGCCCACACGGGGAGCGGTGTGTTCAACATCCAGAACTGGGTCGACACGGCGACGCAACTCGCCGGCCTCGCGCAACGCTTTCGCGACGTGCGGGTGCTCGACATCGGCGGAGGCTTCGGCGTGCCGGAGCGGCCGGCGCAGATGGGCGTCGACCTGGCGGCGCTCGACCGCGCATTGGCGCGCGTGCGCACCGAGAACCCGGGGCTCGAGCTGTGGATGGAGCCGGGGCGCTTCCTGGTGGCCGAGGCCGGCGCACTCGTCGCACAGGTGACGCAACTCAAAGGGAAGGGCGAAGTGCAGTACGTCGGCATTGCCACGGGCATGAATTCCCTGATCCGGCCCGCGCTCTACGGCTCGCATCACGAGATCGTGAACCTGACGCGCATGGAGGAGCCTGCCACTGAGGTCTGCAGCGTCGTCGGACCGATCTGCGAGAGCGGCGATCAGCTCGGCGTCGACCGCCTGCTGCCGCCAACGCGCGAGGGCGACGTCATCCTGATCGCCAACACCGGCGCCTACGGCTACGCGATGAGCTCGCACTACAATCTGCGGGCCCCGGCCCAGGAGTTCATGCTCTAGAGTCGCATGGTGACGCAGGCACTGCCCCGCACGGTCGTCGTCCTCGGACTCGTCTCGCTTCTGAACGATGCCGCGAGCGAAATGGTCACGCCGCTGCTCCCGGTGTTCCTCGTCGCGACGCTGGGCGCCGGACCGACGATCGTCGGCCTGATCGAGGGGCTCGCCGAAACCACCGCAAGCCTGCTCAAGCTCGTTTCCGGCCGGCTGGCCGATCGCGGCTGGAACGCGCGGGGCCTGGTGCTCGGTGGCTACACCCTCTCGAACCTTGCGCGCCCGCTGATCGGCCTTGCGATCTCGTGGACCTTCGTGCTCGGCCTGCGTTTCCTGGACCGTGTGGGCAAGGGCATCCGCAGCGCGCCGCGCGACGCCATGATCGCAACCGCGATTGCGCCCGAAGGCCGCGGACGCGCCTTCGGCTTTCAGCGCTCGATGGATCACACCGGCGCGGTGATTGGCCCGTTGCTGGCGTTTGCGCTCCTCGCCCAGAACGTCGCCCTGCGCGACGTGATCGCCGCCTCCGCGGTCATCGGCACCGTCGTGGTCGCTTTGTTGCTGTTCGGATTGGGGCCCCGCGAGGTCGTGCAAGCGAGGCCGGAACCTCGCTCGGCGCCGCTGACCTGGCGCGGACTCGACGTGCGTCTACGCCGCCTGCTCACGGCGTGTGCGATCCTGGCGCTGGCGACTACTCCGGAGGCATTCCTGGTGCTGTGGGCGCGCGAGCGCGGTATCAGCATTGCGGATGTCGCACTGCTGTGGGCCTCGGCCAGCCTGCTCAAGATGGCCGTCGCCTATCCGGCCGGGATTCTGTCGGATCGCTTGGGTCGCGGTGTCGTTCTGGTGACCGGTTGGGCGATCCGGGTTGCTCTGCTCGCGTTCCTGGCGCTGGCGCCGGCGCCGGCACACCGTGCAACTGCCTGGACTCTCTTCATCCTTTACGCGGGCTCGCTCGCGCTCACTGAAGCCGCGGAGCGATCGCTGGTCGGTGACGTCGCGCCGCCGGATCAGAGAGGCACGGCCTTCGGTGTCTACCATCTGGTCACCGGGCTGCTCATTCTCCCCGGTGCGTTGGTGTTCGGTATCGTGTGGGAGTACGTCGGGGCTTCCTATGCTTTCGCAATGGCCGCCATGCTCACCGCGCTGGCGGTCGCGTCGATGTGGGGCGCGCTCGGACGCTTTCCTGCGGGCCCGGCGCGAGTGCGACGGTGAGACGCTGGAAGCCGTCGGCTCGGCTCCTGAGGCTCGGCCTCCTGCTGTATCCACCGTTGGTCGGCGCCGGCATCCGGGTCAAGCGCATCTCCGCGGACTTCCGCGAAATCGACGTGCAGATGAAGCGCCGCTGGTGGAACGTCAACTACGTCGGTACCCACTACGGCGGCTCGCTCTACTCGATGACCGACCCGTTCTACATGCTCATGCTGCTGCACAACCTCGGGCGCGACTACACCGTCTGGGACAAGGCGGCGTCGATCCGCTTCCGCCGGCCGGGCAAGGGGACCGTCCGCGCGCAGTTCCGCCTGACGCCGGAGTTGCTCGACGAGCTGCGCGCGCAGCTGCGCCGACAGGAGAAGATCGAGCCCGTGTTCGTGGTGGAAGTCGTGGACGATGCCGGCGAAGTCGTCGCGCGGGTGGAGAAGGTGATCCACATTCGCAACAAGGAAGTCCGTCCGGCGGACGGGTGAGCTATTGCCTGGCGGGCGGCGGCTCGGGCAGAGACACTTCGATCGCCTCGCCTTCGTCGTCCACGGTGTGCATCAGCACCGGTCGTCGCCAGACGCGCTGGATGTACTCGATGACCTTCTTGCCGCGTTCCACGTCGAGGCCGCGACCGTCGGTCTTGTGGTCGTGCTCTAGCTCGAGCGTGCCGTCGACGCGCACCCGCGCGGCCGCCACGGAAGGCGCGCCGAAATTGTACTTCGGCGACAGCATCGCCTCGTGCAGGGCGGACAGGTCCGTCTGCACCACCTTGATGGCGCCGTTCGACTCGGCGTTGTAGCGGAACATCTGCAGCTTCTCGGCGATCTCGGCCGTGAGCTGGTTGCGCACGAAGCTGAAGTCGTCGTCCTGCTGCATGATACGGCGCGCCGCTTCCATGCCGTCGCGCTCGATGATGTGCTCCCACAGCGTGAAGCCGAGGTGGTAGGGATTGATCGAGAGCGCCACGCGCTCGCCGCTGGCGTGCGGGCGCACCACGTCGGAGTGGCACTTGATGGCGTCGAGATAGGCCTGCTGGGGCAGGAAGTCAGCCTCGCGCAGCAGGCGCGCGTGCCAGTACGAGGCCCAGCCTTCGTTCATGATCTGCGTGGCGAACACCGGGTGGAAATAGAACGATTCCTCGCGCACCGCCAGGAAGATGTCGCGCTCCCAGCCTTCCAGGTCGGGGGCGTAGTTGGCGATGAACCACAGCAGGTCGCGCTCGGGGCGCGGCGGTATCGGGGCGCGCTGGCGCGGCGTGGTCCTGTCCTCGGCCTCCACGGGGTCGAGCGCGGTGAAGCGCTTGCGAAATTCGTCGTCGACGATGGCGAGCTTCGGCTCCAGGTACTCCGCAAAGCGCTCGCGCTGGATGCGCTGGTTGATGTCGATGTGCTGTTCGAGCGACAGCGCTGCGTCGAGCACCGCTTCGACGCGCGGCACGCCGTATTCCTCGATGGCGCGGCCGATCTGGCGCGCGTGATTGGCAGCGTGCTCGACGATGTTCTCGCCCACCTGCTCCTGGCTGCGGCGGAACATCATGTTGTTGCGCGAGAAGTCGGCGTGACCGAGCACGTGCGCCGTGACCAGTACGTTCTCTGCAACGCCGTTGCTGGCCGCCAGATATGCATGGCCGGGATTGCCCGGGAACACCACCTCGAACAGCCGCGAGTGGCCCATCCGATGCTGGATGAGCTGATAGATGTAGCGCACGCCGAACGACCAGTGCGGCATGCGCACCGGCAGCCCGTAGACCGAGATCTCCATCATGAAGCTGTCGGGGACGGTCTCGAAGTCGACGGGATTGAACGACAGGCCGTTGTCCAGCGCGAGCTTCTCGATGCGCGGCAGGAACTCGCGCCACTCCTCCTGGTTCATCGCGCTGCGCCTGTCATTGCTGCTTGGCCTGATGTTGGAAGAAGTGACGCACGGCCTGCCAGATGTCCTCGATCGCGCCCACCGCGAAACTGCCCGCGGCGCGGCCGCGCTCGGCCAGTGCCTTGAACAGCTGCCCCGTTTCGGTGGAGAGCTGACGCTGCGCGCCGGACGATACCTCGAGGTAGCCGCAGTAGTTTGCGACTTCGCCCAGAGCGCCGAGCGCGTTCTCCGCGGCGAGGCGGTCGGCAGCGTAGTTGTCGCCGTCCGACGCATAGAAGAGGTAGATGTTGTAGCGCGACGGGCTGAAGCGTGCCTCGACGATCTCGCGCACCTTGCCGAAGCCGGTCGAGGCGACCGTACCGCCGCTGCCCGTCACCTGGAAGAACTCGGCCTCGTCGAACTCCCAGGCCTCGGTCGTGTGAGCCACGAAGACCGTGTCGAGGTGCCGGTACTGCCGTCGCAGGCCCTGCACCGCCCAGAAGAAGAAGCTCTTGGCGAGCTGGCGGTCGCGGTCCGACATGCTGCCGGACACATCCATGAGCAGGAACACCACGGCCTGGATCGACGGCTGATCGCGGCGGGCAAGCTGTCGAAAGCGCAGGTCGTCGTCGGTAAACGCCGGCGCCTCCTCGGTCTGCATCTTGCGTCGCTTTACCGACTCTTTCAGGCTGCGCCGCCGGTCGAGGCGCGAGCGCGCGCCGCGCTTGTCCCAGCCCTCGCGCTTCCAATCCGTTTCCTCTGCCTTGCCGACGCGCGCGTGCAGGTTCGGCAGCTGCATCTCCTCCCACAGCCAGTCGACGATGTCGTCGACTTTGAACTCGAGCATGAACTCGACGCCGCCCTCGTCGCGGCCGCCCGCGCCCTTGCCCTGGCCTTCGCCCTGCGAAGGCTTGGCGAGCACGTCGCCGGGCTTTGCCGCGCCCTGGCCGACGCCATCCTGCTGCTCGGGGCGCCGAAGGCGGAAGTGATAGTGCTCGAGCATCCGCACCGGGACGCGCACGGTGCGCGCGCCGCCGCTGAGCACGTCCGCGCCGGCGACGATGTTCGGCAGGTGTTGCTTGACCGCTTCGCGGACCTTGTCGTTGTGCCGCAGCCAGTCGCGCGCGCCACGCGAAAACAGTTCGTACCAGCCGTTGATCCGGGAGCCGCCCGCCGTCTTGTCCGATTCGTCCACGTTCGCTCTCCTGGATCCGGCCTGGTCGTGCGGCCCGTTACTCCTGTGCCAGCAGACTGGTAACGTAGTTCAGCGCTTCCTTCGCGCTGTGCTCGTCGTAGCCGTACTCGTTGACGAGGCGTTCCTGCACCGCCGAAATCTTCTTGCGGGCTTCGTCGTCGGGTCGCGCGCTCGAAGTGACCAGCCGCAGCACGTCGCGGCGTTCCTCGAACAGGTATTGCTCGATCGCCTCGTGCATGCGCGCGTGGCTGTCGAGCGTGAATTTCTCGCCGGCCTTGAAGGCGACCATCGCCTTGCGCACGACTTCCTGGCGGAAGGAGTGCTTGCCGGAATCGGAGACCTTGATCTTCTCCTCGACGGATCTCAGGAAGCGCTCGTCGGCGGGGCGGGTCTCGCCCGTAATCGGGTCCGTGACCTGGCGCTGGTCGAGCGATGCTTCGACCTCGTCGAGATACTTCTCGAGCAGCTGCTGCGCCTCTTCCTCGAAGGACGCGAACAGGGCGCGGTGCACGTCTTCCTTGACCCAGCGGTTGTAGAAGTCCTTGCGCGCCACCACCAGGTGATCGATCCAGGCCTTCTTCTGCTTCGCATCCATGCGCGCGTCGCTTTCGATCGAATCCTTGAGGGCGAGCAGCAGTTCCATGCTGGTGAGGCTGCGCGTATCGCTGCGCGTGATCGCGTTGGAAATCGAGTTGACCACGAAGCGCGGACTGACGCCGGAAAGCCCCTCGTCCGGCGCCTCGGCGCGCAGACGAATGGCTTCATTTTCCGCGAACCCCTCGATGGTCTCGCCGGCGTAGATGCGCAGCTTCTTGGACAGGTCGAGCCCCTCGCGCTCGGGCTTGGCGAGACGCGTAAGGATCGCGAACACCGAGGCCAGCTTGAGCACGTGCGGATCGAGGTGCACATCCCGGAAAGCGGGCGCGCCGGAAACGAGCTTCTGGTAGATACGCGCCTCGTCGCGGAAGGAAAGCGCATAGGGCACCTTGATGATGACCATGCGGTCGAGGAGCGCCTCGTTCTCTTTCTCCTGCAGAAACTTGTGGAACTCGGCGAGATTGGTGTGCGCCAGAATGGTCTCGTCGAGATGGATCAGCGGGAAGCGCGACACCTTGACGTTCTTCTCCTGCGTCAGCGTGAGCAGCAGGTAGAGGAATTCGCGCTTGACCTTGAGGATCTCGATCATCTCGAGCATGCCGCGACTCGCGGCGTACACCGCCCCGGACCAGGACCAGGCGCGCGGGTCGCCTTCGTCGCCGACCTCGGCCACCTTGGACAGATCGACCGACCCGACGAGGTCCGCGATGTCAGCGGTGGTGGGATCGTGCGGCGCATAGGTGCCGACGCCGACGCGCGTCGCCTCGGACAGGAAAATGCGCTCGACGGGCACGCGCAGGTAGTCGCCTTCGTATTCGCGCGTCAGCTTCTCGCGCGTCCACGGACTGATCTCGCCGGTCAGCTCCACACCGTAGGTGTCCCGGAACTCGCCGCGCAGGCTCGCGGGCACGAGATTGAGCGGCGACTCGTGCATCGGCGATCCCTTGATCGCGTACAGGGCGCCTTCGTCGGTGCGGCTGTACTCTTCGAGGCCGCGCTTGAGCAGGATGGCGAGCGTCGACTTGCCGCCGGACGGCGGACCGAGGAGCAGGAGCAGGCGCCGTCCTACGTCCGAACCGGCGGCAGCGGCCTTGAAGTAGTCGACGACGCGCGAGAGCGGCTCGTCGACGCCGAACAGCTCGCGCTTGAACAGCTCGAGCGCGCGTGTCGTTTCGTCCTTGCCGCCGTCGCTGGCCCGGCCGTACCAGCGCAGCATGTCCCAGATGTACTCGTGGCTGGAGCGCGCGAGGGTCGCGGGATTGTTGGGCAGGATGTTGGTCAGGAAGTCGTTGAAGGAACCTTCCCAGTGTTGCGCACGGTGCTGGCGGCTGAAGGCGCTGAGTGAATCGACGAAGCTCGTGCGGCGGGAAGGCACAGAGTCAGCGGTCTCTGATGGCATCTGCTCCTCCGTTCAGCGGGACTGGCGGTGAACCCTTCGCTCCTGGCCGACAGAAAAAAGACTAAACCGGATCGAAGCGAGTTCCCAGCGGAATATTTTTGCGGGCGGGTCTGAACTCCTGCCGGCACGCGGGCTTGTGACGGTCGTCGGCAAGCGATTTGCAGTGCGGTATGCTCCGCCGGCTGACGCCCGGAGAGCGCTACACGGCGCGCGGCGCTAGTCGCGCTGTCTGTGGCGTGACCAGAGCTCGTTGACCACCTGGTCAAGCGACAGATTGCGACTCTTCAGCATCAACAGCAGGTGATAGAGCAGGTCCGCGCACTCGCCGAGCAGCTTGGCATCGTCCTCGGCGACTGCTGCCAGCGCCACTTCCACGCCTTCCTCACCAATCTTTTGCGCCAGGCGGTTGCGCCCCTCGGCGAACAGCCGCGCCGTATAGCTCCCCTCGGGCTTCTCGGCGATCCGGCGGGCGATGACCCGCTCGAGATCGGTCAGGAACGCCAGGCGCTGTGCATCTGTAGGTGGTTGATCGGCAAAGCACGTAGGGGTACCCAGGTGGCAGACCGGCCCCTGCGGGTCGGCCAGGACCAGGAGCGTGTCGGCATCGCAGTCGCGGCTGACGCTGACCACGTGCAGGTGATGTCCCGAGGACTCGCCTTTCATCCACAGGCGGTTGCGGGATCGGCTGAAGAACACGACGCGCCCTCCCGACAGGGTCTCGCGCAACGCCTCGCGATTCATGTATCCCACCATCAGCACGGCTCCCGAGCCGGCGTGCTGAACGACGGCGGGCAGCAGGCCCTCGGCCTTGCTCCAGTCGAGCCCGGCGACTTCCTCGATCTTCATGTCCTCACCTCGATGCCCTGGTCGGCGAGATGACGCTTGAGCGCGGGGATGGCGATCTCGCCGCTGTGGAACACGCTGGCGGCGAGCGCGCCGTCCACGCCCGCCCCGGCGAAGACGGCACTGAAGTGCTCCGGCGCGCCGGCGCCACCGGAAGCGATGAGCGGGACTGCGCACACCCCGCGCACGGCGCGCAACTGATCGAGATCGTAGCCGGCGCGCACCCCGTCGCTCTCCATGCAATTGAGCACGACCTCGCCGGCGCCGCGTTCCTGCACTTCGCGCACCCAGTCGAGCGTGCGCCGCTCCGTCAGGCGCGTACGCGCCGGATCGCCGGTGTACTGGTACACGCGATACTCGCCCGCGACGACGTGGCTGTCGATGCCGATCACCACGCATTGGGCGCCGAAGCGGCGACTGAGCCGATCGATGAGGCCGGGATCGGCGAGTGCCGGCGAGTTCACCGAGATTTTTTCCGCGCCGCCGCCGAGAACTGCCTCGGCATCCTCGACCGTGCGGATGCCGCCCGCGACGCAGAATGGGATGTCGAGGAGGCGCGCGACACGCTCGATCCACGAACGGTCGACCGAGCGGCCCTCCGGGCTGGCAGTGATGTCGTAGAACACGAGCTCGTCGGCCCCTTCGTCGCGGTAGCGTTGCGCGAGTGCCAGGATGTCGCCCGCGACGCGATGGTCGCGAAAGCGCACGCCCTTGACGACCTGGCCGTCGCGGACGTCGAGGCAGGGAATTATGCGCCGGGCAAGAATGGGGCCAGCTCCTCGCGTGCAATGCGCTCGTCCAGGAGTGCGCGACCGCTGACCGCCGCCGCTACGCCGGTGCGCGCCAGCGCATGGAGGTCCGCCGCGCTGCTCACGCCACCCGACGCCTGCCACTCGATCGTTGGAAAGCGCCGGCGCGCCTCCGCATAGAGCGCGACATTCGGCCCCTGCAGAGCGCCGTCGCGAGCCACGTCGGTGCAAAGCACGTGTCGCAGTCCATCGGCAAGGAAGCGCTCGACGGCGTTCCACAAGGCCAGCTCGCTCTGCTGTTTCCAGCCGTGCGTTGCGCAGCGAGGCACGCCGTGGGCGTCGAGCCTGATGTCGAACGCAAGTACGAGTGCCGTGCCGCCGAAGCGCTGCAGCCACTCGCGCGTGCGGATGGGGTCGGCGACTGCGATGCTGCCGATGACCGCGCGAGCCACGCCCGCGCGCAGGAGCTGGTCGATCGCCGCAGCGTCGCGCAGACCGCCTCCGACCTGCAGTCGCACTGCTCGCTGCGAAGCGAGCGCGAGGATGGCAGAGCGGTTCGCCTGCGTGCCTTCACGGGCGCCGTCGAGATCGACGACGTGCAGCCACGTGGCTCCGAGCGCTCGATAACGCATGAGCAGCTCGTGTGGTTCGACCGCGTAGCGCGTTTCCGCGTCGAAGTCGCCCTGCAACAGGCGCACGCAGCGGCCGCCGCGCAGGTCGATGGCGGGAATGAGTCGCATCAGGGTTCCGTCAGCAGCGCGCAGCGCATCGCGGCAGGCGCGTCACAGCGACAGGAAATTGCGCAACAATCTCGCGCCCGTGGCAGCGGAACGCTCCGGGTGAAACTGAGCCGCGCAGAAGTTTCGATGGCGCACGACGGCCGACAGCGCGGCGCCATACTCCGTGCTCGCCACCGTCTCCCTGCCGACTGCGAGGGCGTAGCTGTGGACGAAGTACGCATGGGCACCGCGCGCAATTCCGTCCAACAGCTCGGATTCGCCCACGGGCTGCAGGCGATTCCACCCCATGTGCGGCACGGGCCGGCCGGGTTGGGCGCGCAGGCGCCGTGCCGTGCCCGGAATGGCGCCGAGGCACGAGGTGGCGTCCTCTTCGGAGGATTCATAGAGGAGCTGCATGCCGAGACAGATTCCGAGCACGGGCTGCGTCAGCGCGGGGATCACGGCATCGAGGCGGCTCGCGTGCAGGCGTTGCATGGCATCGCCGGCCGCACCGACGCCGGGCAGGAAGACATGCGAGGCTGCGCGGATCTCCCCGACGTCGCGTGTGATCTGAGCATCGCAGCCGAGACGGGCGAGGGCATGGACCAGGGAAGCGACGTTCGCGCCGCCATTGTCCACGATGACAGCGCGCGGGGTCGTCGTGTGCGCGGTCACAGGACGCCCTTGCTGCTCGGCAGCTCTTGGCCTTCGACGCGCAATGCCGGGCGCAGTGCTCGCCCGACGCCCTTGAAGCAGGCCTCGATCATGTGATGCGCATTCTCGCCATGGACCTCGATCTGGATGGCGGCGCCGAGCGACTCCGCGAGCGAGCGGAAGAAGTGCGGTACCAGCTCGGTCGGCAGCTCGCCGACGCGCTCGCGCGGGAAGCGTCCGTCGAAGACGGCGACGGGCCGCCCGGACAAGTCGATCGCGATGCGTGCCTGCGCCTCGTCCATCGGCAGAACGAAGCCGTAGCGGCCGATGCCACGCTTGTCGCCGAGCGCGCTGCGCAACGCCTGGCCGAGCGTGAGGGCGCAGTCCTCCACCGTGTGATGCTCGTCGATGTGCAGATCGCCCTCGGCCTGCAGCGCAAGGGAGAAGCCGCCGTGGCGTGCGATCTGCTCGATCATGTGGTCGAGGAAGCCGATGCCGGTGCGCACCTCTACCGGCATCGACGCGTCGAGATCGACGACGACGCGGACGCGTGTCTCGCGCGTGCGGCGTTCGACGCTTGCGTGCCGTGCGCCGCGCGTGACGCGGCGCGCAATTGCAGTCCAGGTTTCGTCGTCGCCGCCGTCCAGCCGCACGCGCAGGCCGGTCACCCCGAGATTGCGGGCGAACTCGAGATCCGTGTCGCGATCGCCGACCATGAAGCTCGCGGCACGGTCGACGGCCTGCGCGGCCAGAAACTCGCGGACCAGGCCCACCTGCGGCTTGCGGCAGTCGCAGCGATCGGCAGGGAAGTGCGGGCAGACGCACACCGCCGCGAAGTGCACGCCCTGCGACGAGAAGAGATCGAGCACGAAATCCTGCGCGGCGCGGAACTGCTCCTCGGGGAAGGCCGGCGTACCGAGCCCGTCCTGGTTGGTCACCATCACCAGATCGAAGCCGGCTGCGCGGATGCTCAACAACGCGGGGATCACGCCGGGCATCAGGCGCACCTTGTCGATGCGGTCGACCTGGCAGTCCGCCGGCTCCTCGACGAGGGTGCCGTCGCGATCGACGAACACGATGCGGGTCGCGCTCACGCCGACCTCGCCGCGGTCGCGAGCCGGTCGTTCTGCTCGGGCGTGCCTACGGTGACGCGCAATGCACCCTGCAGGCCCGGATAGCTGCCGATGTCGCGCACCAGCAGACCAGCCGCGACGCCAGCCGCGAGCACGCGGTCGGCGCCCTCGCACTCGACCAGCAGAAAATTGGCCGCGCTGGGCCAGACCCTGCGCACGCGCGGCACGTCCTGCAGCAGCGCGGCGAGGCGTGGGCGCTCCTGCACGATCCGCTCGACGCGCGCGGCGGCGCCAGCGAGTTGCGCCGGCTCGAGCGCGTGCAGAGCCGATTCGATGCTCGCCGTGGTGAGAGAGTAGGGCGGAATCATCCGGCGCAGCAGGTCGACCAGCGCCGGATCGCCGATCAGCGCACCGCAGCGGGCGCCGGCGAGGCCGAACGCCTTTGACATCGTGCGCAGCACGACGAGGTGCGCGAAGCGCTTGCGCCACGCGATGACGCTGGGGGTGGCGGCGAACTCGGTGTAGGCCTCGTCGACCACGACCAGTGCTTTGCCGGCCAGTGCGACGCACAGTCGTTCGAGCGTTGCGGCCTCGACCAGGTTGCCGGTGGGATTGTTAGGCGAGCAGACGAAGACGATCTTGAGCCCTGCTCGCCATCGATCGAGCGCGGCAGCCGCATCGAGCGCGAATCCCGCCGCGCGGTCGAGCGGCACTTCGACGACGCCTGCGCCCTGGATCCGCGCGGCGACGGCGTACATGCCGAAGGTGGGCGGGAAGATCATGACGCTGTCGTGCTCGGCGCGGCAGAAGGCGCGGACCAACAGGTCGATTGCCTCGTCACTGCCGCGACCGATCAGCAGCTCGGCCGGTGTGACGGCGTAGAGACGCGCGAGGCGTTCGACGAGGGCGCGCGGCTGCGGCTCCGGGTAGCGGTTGAGCCCTGCCGCCGAATTGTCCGCGTGCGGACGCCACGGCAGCTCGTTGGCGTGCAGACGCTCGAGCGAGGGCTCCCATGCCGCGTGACGATACGCCTCGAGACTGCGCAGGTCGGCCCGGGCGAGGTCGAGGACGGAGCTCACGAGCCACCTCGCGCGCCAAGGGCAGACAGGCGCAGATCGACTGCGCGGGCGTGGCCGTCGAGGCCTTCGAGCGCCGCGAGGCGGCTGGCCACGGGCCCGAGGTGACGCAGGCCGTCGCTGCTCAACTCCTGCACTGTAATGCGGCGAGTGAAGTCGAGGAGCGACAGGCCGCTCCAGGCCCGGGCGGCGCCGTTCGTGGGCAGCACGTGATTCGTTCCGCTGCAGTAGTCGCCGATCGGTTCCGGCGACCACGGGCCGACGAACACAGAGCCGGCGGCTTGCACCTGCTGCAGGTGCGTGCGCGCGTCAGAGACCTGCAGGATCAGGTGCTCGGGCGCGTAGGCGTTGCTGACCTCGAAAGCGGTGTCGAGATCGCGAACCAGCACGAAACGCGATGTGGAGATCGAGCGTTGCGCGATGGCGGCGCGCGACAGTGTGGCGAGTTGTTGCGCGATCTCCGTGCGGACGCGCTCGATCAGCGTGCGCGAATCGCTCACCAGCATCGCCTGGGCGTCCGGACTGTGCTCGGCCTGGGCCAGGAGATCGGCAGCGACGAAGTCGGGACGCGCGCGCTCGTCCGCGATGACGAGCACCTCGGACGGCCCGGCGGGCAGGTCGATGGCAGCACCCAGGGGATCGGTCGCGACGATCTGCTTCGCGACGTTCACGCGGGCGCTCCCAGGTCCGAATATCTTGTCGACACGCGGCACGCTGCTCGTGCCGTAGGCCAGGGCGGCAATCGCTTGCGCGCCGCCGAGCTTGAAGACCCGCTGGACCCCACAGCGGCGCGCAACGTGCAGCACCGCCGGGTCGGCGTTGCCATCCGCACGCGGCGGCGTTGCGAGCACCCGCACCGGACAGCCCGCGATCTGTGCCGGTACCGCGAGCATGATTGCGGTGGAAGGCAGGGGCGCAACGCCCGCCGGCACGTACAGGCCGACTGCCCGGATCGGCACCACCAGGCGCTCGCAGCGCACGCCCGGAAGGGTTTCGATGTCCAGGCGCGGCAGCTCCTGGGCTTCGTGAAACCGCCGCACGTTGGCGATGGCCACGCCCATGGCATCGCGAGCCGCGGCGTCGAGTGCGCGTTCGGCCGCCGCGAATTCAACCTCGTCGACTTCCAGGGCGCGCAGCGACACGCCGTCGAACTCGCGCGTGAAACGTTCGAGGGCGGCGTCGCCGTCGCGGCGCACGGCGTCGATGATGGCTCGTGCCGCGGTACGCACGCCGGCGTCTTCGGCCTGCGCAGGTCGGCACAGCAGAGCTTCGCGCTGGCGCGCATCGCACGAGCTCCAGTCGCTGAGAGGCGGCACCACGTCCGGCGGCAGCACGGCGCTCATGCGAGCATCTTTTCCACCGGCAGCACCAGGACCGCGCTGGCGCCCGCGCTCTTCAGGCTCTCGAGCGTTTCCCAGAACACGGTTTCGCGGCACACGGCGTGCACGGCCACCTTGTCGTCGACGCCGTCGAGGGGAATCACGGTGGGCGATTCGCTGCCGGGCAGGAGGCGCTTGATCTGCGGCAGTGCCGACCGAGGCGCGTGCAACATGATGTACTTGCTTTCCTTCACCTGCTGCACGCCGTCGATGCGCAACAGCAAGCGCCGCAGCCAGTCGTCCTTCGCGGTCGGCAGCGGCACGGGCGTGCGCACGATCACCGCCTGGCTCTCGAGTACGGTCTCGACTTCGCGCAGGTGGTTGGCGGCCAGCGTGCTGCCAGTGGAAATCAGGTCGCAGATGAAATCGGAACGACCCAGGCGCGGTGCGATCTCTACGGCGCCGGAAAGCGTGATGACCTCGGCGGCGATGTCCTGGCGGGCCAGCCAGCGACCCAGCACGTGCGGATACGTGGTCGCGATTCGCTTGCCGCGCAGGTCTTCGAGGGACGCGTATTGCGCTTCCTCCGGAACGGCAATCGCGAGGCGGCAGCGGCCGAAGTCCAGTGTCTGGATCTGTTCGAAGCTCGCCGGGTCGCCACGGTTCGCAAAGGCCAGGCGTTTCTCTTCGATGACGTTGAGGCCGACGATGCCGAGGTCGCAGACGTCTTCCTGCACCAGGTCGGGGATGTCGTCGTCGCGCACGAACAGCACGTCGAGCGGCATGTTCTCGCCGTAGCACATGAGCTGGTCGCGGGCGCGGCTGTACTTGAGGCCGCATCGCACCAGCAGGTCGAGCGAATTGTCGGTGAGCCGGCCGGACTTCTGGATCGCGACCTTGAGGCGTTGCTGCTTGTCCACGCTGCCTTCCGTTCCCGTGTGTTGCCGTCAGCCGTGCGCCGTGCGCAGGCGACGTGCCGCGAGCGTGTAGCCACCGTTGCCGCTGCCGAGATAGCGCGCAACGCGACCGATGGTCGTGACGCTCACGCCGGTCAGCCGGTGGATCTCGCGGTAGGGGAGGCCGCGCTCGAGGTAGTCGACCACCGCCCAGCGGTCCGCCATCGCCTGCAGCTCGGCCGGCGTGCACAGGTCGCGGAAGAAATCGCGGCATTCCTCGACGCTGCGCAGCGTGAGGACCGCGCCGTAGAGGGCCCGTTCGGCGATCTGTTCCTGGCGCTGGCTGAGGGTGCGGTGCTGCTTCATCGGTCTGACCTGGTGTATTAATGCGTTAGTACATTGGTCCGACCTTAGCCGAAGCCGGGGCCGGCAGCAAGCCGCCGGCGCCTGCGCCCATCGCCGGCCGTGCCGCTTCGCCGGCGGCTTGCTTCGGCTCCCGGGCACTCGCGTCCTTGACTGGCGAGACGGGCGATTCGTACACTGGTCGCACTCATCGAGACCGGCTGAGGGACAAGGCCCTTGGAAGCCGGGGCAACCGTCGAAGCTAACCCCTTCGAAAAGGTGCCAACTCCTGCGGAGACGCCAGTCTCCGACAGATGAGGTGCAGTGCAGCTGCCCCGGGACAGCCGGGGGTGTGGGCACTGACTTCAAGTCCTGCGGGCGCACCGCAGGGGTTCCGATGAGTGGAACCGGGTTCTGGTGGACCGGGCTTGGCCGGTTCAGCTTCAGGAGTGCGCAGTGACCTCGAGTGCTCAAAGTAATGCCGTTCGCGGTACCGACGTCCGCGAGGGTGACGCCTGCGCGCCGACCGGCGCGGATCGACGAGGCCCGGAGGAGGTCAGCGAAGGCGTGGTGCGCATCCCGGGCGGGCTGGCGTTGCAGCATGGCGGGAGCCTGGCGGAGGCCATCGTCGCCTGGCGCCTGGCCGGAGCGGCGGGTGCTCCGGTGGTTCTCGCCCTGGGCGGCATTTCCGCGCATCGGTGCGTGTACTCGATCGGGCAGAGAGGCGGCTGGTGGGACGCGCTCGTCGGCCCCGGCAAGGCGCTCGACAGTCGTCGCTTCCGCATTCTCGGCTGCGATTTCATTGGTGGGAGCGGCGATTCGACCGGCCCGGGTGAAGAGCCGGGCTTCCCAACTGTCAGCACGCATGACCAGGCGGCCGCGGCGGTAGCCGTGCTCGACGCGCTGCGCATTTCTTCACTGCACGCCATCGTCGGCGCTTCCTACGGCGGCATGGTCGCCCTGGCCTTCGCGGAACGTCATCCGGAGCGCGTGCAACGCCTGCTGATCATCGGCGCATGCGATCGCAACCATCCGCAAGCGACTGCCTGGCGCAGCGTGCAGCGGCGCATCGTGCGCTTCGCAATCGAGCAAGGTAACGGCAAGGCGGGACTCGAGCTGGCGCGCGCCCTCGCGATGATCACGTACCGCACTCCGGAGGAGTTCGGCGCGCGTTTCGGCGCGGCACCCCGCACCGGGGCGGCGGCAGACGGTGCCAACCGCGTGGTGTTTCCGGTCGAGGACTATCTCTTCGCGCGCGGTGCCGACTACGCGGCGCGCTACCGGCCGGAAGCATTCCTTTGTCTATCCGAATCCATTGATCTTCACGCGGTCGATGCCGCGTCGATCCGCACGCCGAGCACGCTGGTAGCGGTGCGCGAAGACCAGCTGGTGCCGCACGTCGACGTTCAGGCCTGCGCAAGGCTCATCGGCGGGCACGCGAGCGTTCACGAAATCAATTCCAGTTTCGGGCACGACGCGTTCCTCAAGGAGCCGTTGCAGCTCGCACCCATCTTCTCAGCTTCACTGACGGGCAAGCTGCCATGACGACCTCGACCATTCCCCCGATCCGCAACCGCCGCAAGGCCGCCACCCGCGCTGTGCGCGCCGCACTCGAGTCGTGTCCGGTCACGCGCGCGGTGGTACCGCCGTTGCACCTCTCCGCCACGTTCGCGTTTCGCCAGTTCGGGCAGAAGGGCCCGTATGACTACACGCGCTCGGGCAACCCGACGCGCGATGCGCTCGCCGAGGCGATCGCCGCACTCGAAAGCGGCGACCAGCAGGCCACGGGCATCGTTACTGCCTCCGGCATGGCCGCGATCACGCTGGTCTGTCATCTGCTCGAGCCGGGCGACGTGCTCGTAGCGCCGCACGATTGCTACGGCGGCACCTATCGCCTGCTGAGCGCGCTGGCGCGCAAGGGACACTTCGAGGTCCGCTTCATAGATCAGACCGATGCGGCTGCGGTGCTTGCCGCGTGCGCCGAGCGACCACGGCTCATCTGGGTCGAGACGCCGAGCAATCCCTTGCTGCGCATCGTCGACGTTCGCGCGATGGCGCGCCGCGCGTTCGCGAGCGGCGCGATCCTCGTGGTGGACAACACCTTCCTGTCGCCAGGCTGGCAGCAGCCGCTCGCGCTCGGCGCCGACATCGTCGTGCACTCGACGACGAAGTATCTCAACGGGCACAGCGACGTCGTGGGTGGCGCCGTGGTGGCTCGCAATGAAGCCCTCGGCGAGCAACTGGCATGGTGGGCCAACGCGCTCGGCGTCACCGGTGCCCCGTTCGACAGCTACCTGACGCTGCGAGGCATCCGCACGCTCCATGCGCGCCTCGCTGTTCACGAAACCAACGCACGCGAGGTCGTCGCGGCCCTTCAGGCCGATCCGGTCGTGACACGCGTCTACTACCCAGGGCTGGCTACGCATCCCGGACACGCGATCGCGGCGGCTCAGCAGAGTGGCTTCGGGGCGATGGTCAGTTTCGAGCTCGCGGGTGGGATCACGGCCGTCGAGGCCTTCGCATCCGGTCTGAGCTGCTTCAGCCTGGCGGAATCGCTCGGCGGCGTGGAGAGTCTCATCGCGCACCCGGCGAGCATGACTCATGCGGCCATGGATCCGGACGCGCGCCGGCGCGCCGGCATCGCGGATGCGCTGCTCAGGCTGTCGATCGGCATCGAAGCTGCGGACGACCTCATCGCGGACGTGCGCGCCGGTCTGGAGCGCGCCCGCGCCGTGGCGCAGCGCGCGGGAATCGTCCTGGAAGCGCGAACGGCCTGCTGAATCTCAGACCGCGCCGGTATGACGCCTGCAGAGTGCGGCGGCGATCCCTGCCGCCGCACCCGGCGTCGTCGATTCAGATCGGGCCGTACTGCCAGGGACCCGTGATGGCGAACGTGACGCCCGGCGTCTGCACGTTGGCAAACAGCCAACGTCCCGTCTTGTCGAACGTCGCGCCCGCCCACTCCTGCGCGCGGAAGTTGCCGTTGAACACCACCGGGTTGCTCGGGCGCATGTACTGCCCCAGTCCGCTGGCGCTGAAGTTCAGCAGGTTGTTCGCGAACGTGAACACCTTGCCTTCGTTCGTCAGGACCACCAGGCGTTCGGTGCTGAAACCATCGAGGGTATGGGCGGGATCGCCCGAGTTGTCCTCGCAGAACATCAGCGCGCCGCGCGGCGTGACCGTGAGGTTGTCGGGATTGTCGAGCGCATCCGGGTTTGGCGAATCGTAGAGCAGGGTCAGTGTCTCGTACCCGTTCTCGATGCAGAGCTGGAAGACCTGACCCTGAGCGGCGCTGCCGCCGTCGGTCGACACGAAGTAGAACGCGCCGTGTCCGTACCAGATGCCCTCGGGGCGCCGGAAATCTGCGCCGCCGAGCGCCAGGCCCTGCGACACGTTGCTCGGATGCGTGAGATTCTCCGGGTCCTCGATCGGCACCCACTCCACTTCCAGCGGCACGCCGACCGGCACCGGATACGGAGCGCCGCCCCCGCCGAGCGGGTTCGGTCCGCGCAGGTTGGCGTTCGGCATCCCCTTGATCCTGAGCATCTCGAGCCAGCCACCGCGCTGGTACTTGCGGCGATTCACCGGATGGAACCGATAGATGCCGCCGGGCGTAGCGTCCTCGGTGAGGTAGACGATGCCGCTGTGCGGATCGACCGCGCAGGCTTCGTGCGAACGTCGGCCCATGCCCCGGATCGGCAGCGCATCGGACGTGCCCACCGCCGGCACTTCGTAGCACCAGCCGTGCTTGAACGTTCCGGCCGTGGTGTCCAGCGATTCCTCGCAGCTCAGCCAGGTGTTCTGCGGCGTCGGACCACCGGAGCAATTGCGCACCGTGCCACTGAGCGTCGGGAACGCAGCCACCCACTCTCTGTTCTTCGTGTCGAAGATCAGGTTCGTGTTGCCACCGGCAGCGCCCGGTGAATAGCGCAGCGAGCCGTTGATGAATGCAGGCCCGATGGCGGCCTCGTGGTTGCGGCACAGGATCGCGAGACCGCCGGCCTGCTTCAGGACGGCCATGCCGTCGTGCAACGGCGGAGTCGCGAGCTTGGGCAGGTCAGGGAGGATAGGGTCGCCGGTCCAGCCGTGCGACCAATAGCGAAAGCCCGGCGGCAGCGCGATGAGCGGCAGGCCAGTGACTTCGTCGAGCGTCGGCACGGGTGTGCCGTAAGGGCAGGGGACCTGCGTGGCGCTGCGAATACCCTGCGCGCGCGCCTGGCGCGTCATGAGCATCGAAAGGCTGCCAGCGATCGCCGCCGTTCCGAACAGCGTGGCGCCGCCACGCACGAAAGACCGGCGATTCATCGCGCGTTCGAGCGGCGGTGCGCTGGCCGGGTCGGCACCCGTGGCGATCTCGAGTGGTTCCTTGTCGGCTGCGCGCTCCGCGCGCTCGATGAGGCGTTCGACGTTGCCGATGTGATTTTGAACTTCGACGTCCAGCTCGCGTTGCAAGCCGGTGTCCGCGGCGTTCTGCATGCTCCAGCTCCGGTTTTTTGTGAGACGCACCTTGCGACGCGCGGGGCGCGGCGAGGCGACCTACCTTGCGGCGGGAGACGCTAGAGGCGGAGCATTGCGAGTGCGTGACGGACCAGTGACAGTATCGACGTTGCCGTCGCGCTCGCTCGCGGCGCCGCGCGATCCGGAACGGACGGATTCCCCGCCGCCGGAAAAAGGTTCTCCGGCGGCGAGCAGAAATTCCTGATAGAGGTCCGCCGCCGCGCGTCGTACGACGGGATCGGGATCGGCGAGACGTTCAGCAATAGCCTTGCGAAAACCGCCATCGGCGAACACTGCTCCGGCAACGTCCTCGGGCTCAACTTGCGCGCTTGCGACGTCGGTGGCGTGGTCGCGATCAACGACCAGCTCGGGGGGTTCGTCGTCGCGCTCCAGGGTTTGAACCAACGGCCCGGCGGCATTGTCCGGCGGCGGCGCAGGTCTGTCAGCTCGCGCCGCCGTGCGCGGCGCGGCCGGCGCCGCCGCAGAAAGTGTCATCGTGCCTCCCGGCCGCGACATCGCCCGGCCAGGGGGTCCCCAGGACACGAGGACGGCGAGCGAAGTAACGAAGGAACCGGCGATCAGACACGGCAGTATCGGCAGGCGCAGCGCCATCATGGAATCGTGGCGCCTCCACGTGACGGTTGCGTGACGCGGCCGTGAAGCCCGCGGGTGCGAAAGACGCGGTGGTGAGAAGCGCGGGCGTGAAGGCGATCAGCCGGAGTCGGCGACGATGTCGGCGACGCTCGCGCCGGCTTCTCGAGACGAGCACGCGCGAGCGGTGCCGTCGACCACGTCGGCCGTGAGGAATCCGTTTTCGATGGAGCGCGAGACTGCGTTCTCGAGTGCCGCCGCTTCTTCGTGCAACTCCAGTGAGTGGCGCAGGAGCAGTGCGGCGCTCAGGATCGCACCGTACGGATTGGCGATGCCCTGGCCGGCGATGTCCGGCGCTGAGCCGTGGATCGGTTCGTAGAGTCCCTTGCGCGTCGCTCCCAGCGAGGCCGACGGGAGCAGGCCGAGCGAGCCTGCAAGCATCGACGCCTCGTCGGTGAGAATGTCGCCGAACATGTTCTCCGTGAGCAGCACGTCGAAATCGCGCGGTTTGCGCAACAGGTGCATGGCAGCCGCATCGACGAGCATGTGTTCGAGCCGCAGCTGTGGGAATTCCTCGCGCAGCACTCGCTCCACGACCGTGCGCCATAGCCGCGAGGTTTCGAGGACGTTGGCCTTGTCGACCGACGTCACCTGCCGGCGCCGTTGCATCGCGAGCGCGCCCGCGACTCGTGTCACCCGCTCGATCTCGGCAACCGTGTATTCGCACAGGTCGCTGGCCTGCGTCGCGGTGCGCGTCTTCGCGCCGAAGTAGATGCCGCCGGTGAGCTCGCGCACGACCATGATGTCGACACCGCGAATGACGTCCGGCTTGAGAGGCGTCGCATCCAGCAGCGCGGCATGCGGCGCGACTGGCCGCAGGTTGGCGTAGACCCCGAGCTCGCGTCGCAGCGCCAGCAGCCCTTGCTCCGGCCGCACAGGCGCGTCCGGATGCGACCAGCGCGGGCCGCCGATGGCACCCATCAGTACCGCGTCCGCGGATCGGCAGGCTGCCAGCGTCGCCGCCGGCAGCGGTTCCCCGGTGACATCGATCGCCGCGCCGCCGAGCAGCGCCTCGTGAAATTCGAACTGGTGCTCGAAGCGTCGCGCGACCGATTGCAGGCAGCGAACGGCTTCGACGGTGACTTCCGGACCGATGCCGTCGCCAGGAAGCAGTGCGATTGACGCTTTCAAGAGAGGGAGTGAGCGCGTTCGAACGCTGCGATGCCATCGTCACGCGCGATCAGGTAGTCGAGCTCGTCGATCCCCTTGAGCAGGCAGTAGCGCGCAAAGGCTTCGACCGGGAAAGGGACCCGCCGCCCGTCCGGCAGCTCGACGCGGGCCGTCTCCAGGTCCACGGCGACTTCGGCACCGGGGTTGGCCAGGAGCCAGCGATGGGTGTCGGCGTCCACGACCACGGGCAGCAGCCCGTTCTTCAACGCGTTGCTGCGAAAAATGTCCGCGATGCCGGTACTGATCACGGCGCAGATACCGCTGTCGAGCAGGGCCCACGGCGCATGCTCGCGCGAAGATCCACAGCCGAAGTTGTGGCCCGCGACCAGGATCCGGCAAGCGCGCGTGCCCGGCTGATTGAGGACGAACTCGACGCGTTCGCGGCCGTCCGGATGGTAGCGCCAGTCGGCGAAGGCCCAGCGGCCCAGTCCGTCGCGCGACGTCGTGGTCAGGAAGCGCGCGGGAATGATCTGGTCGGTGTCGATGTCCTGCTGCGGCATCACGACGGTGCGGGAATGCACGGTGCGAAACGGCTCCATGGTCTCAGTCCCCCAGGAGTTCGCGCGGATCGGTGATGCAGCCGCGTACCGCGCTGGCCGCTGCCGTCGCCGGGCTTGCGAGCAGCGTGCGGGCGCCGGCGCCCTGGCGTCCTTCGAAGTTGCGGTTGCTGGTGCTGACGCTGTACTCGCCGCGCGCCACGGTGTCGCCGTTCATGCCGATGCACATCGAGCACCCCGATTCGCGCCAATCCGCGCCCGCATCGAGGAACACCCGGTGCAGTCCCTCGGCCTCGGCGGCGCGCTTCACCTGCTGCGAGCCGGGCACCACCAGCAAGCGCACCCCGCGCGCGATGTGCCGCCCGCGCAGGACGCTGGCCGCCTGCCGCAAATCGCTGAGGCGGGAGTTGGTACAGCTGCCGATGAACACGACGTCGACTGGCTTGTCGCGAACGGCTTCGCCCGCGCTGAAGCCCATGTACTCGAGCGCCTTGGCGAACTGCGCATCGTTCTGGCGGTCCGGAATGTGGCCGCTCACCGGGATCACCATGCCGGGATTCGTGCCGTAGGTGATCATGGGCTCGACCGCGCGCGCGTCGATGTCGACGGACCGATCGAAGCGGGCGGTCGCATCGGTGCGCAGGCCGTGCCACTCCTCGACCGCGCGATCCCACGCCGCATCGCGCGGCGCGCGGGGTCGCCCGCGCAGGTAGTCGAACGTGATGTCGTCGGGAGCGATCATGCCGGCGCGCGCGCCCGCCTCAATCGACATGTTGCAGACCGTCATGCGCTCGTCCATCGACAGCGCGCTGATCGCCGGGCCGCGGTACTCGATCACGTGCCCGGTGCCGCCGGCGACGCCGATGCGCCCGATGATGGCGAGCACCAGGTCTTTGGCGGTGACGCCCTCGGGCAGCCTGCCGTCCACGTTCACGGCCAGGGTGCGCGGGCGGCGCTGGAGAAGACACTGGGTCGCCAGCACGTGGGCGACCTCGGTGGTGCCGATCCCGAAGGCCAGGGCGCCGAACGCGCCGTGCGTACTCGTGTGGCTGTCGCCGCAGACGATCGTCCGGCCGGGCTGTGTCAGGCCCAGCTCGGGACCGATGACGTGGACGATGCCGCGCAGCTCGTGACGCAGGCCGAGGAGCTCGACGCCGAAGCGCCGGCAGTTTTCTTCGAGCACGCGTATCTGGTGCGCTGCCGATTCCACCGAGATGGGCGCGCCGCCGAAGACCTGTTCGGTGCGCGTCGGCGTGGAGTGATCCATGGTCGCGAGCGTGCGGTCCGGCCGGCGCACCGCGAGGCCGCGTTGCGCGAGCTGCGCGAACGCCTGCGGCGACGTGACCTCGTGGACGAGGTGCAGATCGACGTAGAGGATTGCCGGCGTCTCGGCAGTCTCGGGCACGACGACGTGCCGTTCCCAGAGCTTGTCGAAGAGAGTGGTCGCAGTCATCGCGGCGTGACCGTCATCGCCTGATCGCACTCACGTGCTCACACCGCCGCCTCTGCGCCCGGCGCTTCCCGGCGTCGCTCAGCCGCCGTACGCACGCTCTTGGCGCGGCTCAGCTCGATGCGATTGATCACTTCGAGGAACGCGCGTGCGCTCGACTCGACGATATTCGTGCTGAGGCTCGACCCGCGATAGCTGCGGCCCTGGTGCTCGGCATACACGACCGCCTCGCCTTGCGCGTCCTCACCCTCCGATACGCTGCGGACCTCGAACTTGCGCAGCTTCACCTCGACGCCGGTCACGCGTTCGATGGCCTTGAAGCTCGCATCCACCGGTCCGTCGCCTCTCGCCTTCTGCATCACGCGCCGGCCGTCGCTGTGCGCGAGCTCGACGACCGCCTGCGCATCGGCGTCGCGCGCATGCGTGTCGAGCGAAACGATGGACCACGGTCCGCCGGAGCCCCCCTCGGCCCGCAGCACCAGGGCTTCGATGTCACCGTCGAAGAGCTCTTTCTTGCGATCGGCGAGCGCCTTGAACTCCTCGAACACGGCGTTGAGCTCATCCTCGCCGAGATCGAAGCCGAGCTCGCGCACGCGCTCACGAAACGCGTGCCGGCCGCTGTGCTTGCCGAGCACCAGGTGCGTGCGCGATAGGCCGACGTCCTGCGGGCGCATGATCTCGTAGGTGGAATGGTGGCGCAGCATCCCGTGCTGGTGGATGCCGGCTTCGTGCGCGAAGGCGTTCTCGCCGATGACCGCCTTGTTGCGCGGTATCGGCATGCCCGTGATGCTCGAGACCAGGCGGCACGTGGGGTAGAGGCGCGTCGAGTCCACACCCGTGCGCAGCCCGAAGAACGCCTCGCGCGTGCGCAGCGCCATGACCACTTCCTCGAGCGAGCAATTGCCGGCCCGTTCGCCGATGCCGTTGATCGTGCATTCGATCTGCCGGGCGCCGGCGAGCACCGCGGTGAGGCTGTTGGCGACGGCCATGCCGAGATCGTCGTGGCAGTGCACGCTGAGCACCGCGCGCTCGAGTCCCGGGACGTTCTGCCGGAGATAGCGGAACAGGGCGCCGAACTCATCAGGCACCGTGTAGCCCACGGTGTCGGGAATGTTCACGGTGGTGGCGCCAGCCGCGATCACGGCGGCCACGACTTCGGCGAGGAACTCGGGCTCGGTACGTGCCGCGTCTTCCGGAGAGAACTCCACGTCCTGGCAGAACTCGCGCGCAATCTTCACGCCCTCGACGGCAGCCCGCACGATCTCCTCTTTGGCCATGTTGAGCTTGTGCTGGCGGTGGATCGCACTCGTCGCCAGGAACACGTGCAGGCGCGGGCGCGCCGCGGGAGCCAGCGCGCGCGCGGCACGTTCGATGTCCTCGCGGTTGCAGCGGGCGAGACCTGCGATCACCGGGCCTTCGATCTCGCCGGCCACCGCCTGTACCGCGGCGAAATCCCCGCGCGAAGCTGCGGGAAATCCCGCTTCGATGATGTCGACGCCGAGCTCGGCCAGCGCGCGCGCGACACGCAGCTTTTCCGGCAGCGTCATGCTGCAACCGGGCGACTGTTCGCCATCGCGCAGCGTGGTGTCGAAGATGAGTACGCGATCGGGGGTCATGCGCCTGCTCCTGGTTGTGCGGGCTCCGCTGTTGTCATCCGTCCACGCACGTCGGCTACGCACCGAGCCAGGGCATGCGCGCGCGCAGCGCGGCGCCGACCTTCTCGATGGGGTGCTTCAGGTCCTGCGCCAGCATCTTGCGAAAACCAGCGCCGCCGGACTTGTTCTCCGCGATCCACTGACGCGCGAACTTGCCGCTCTGCACGTCCTTGAGGACGCGGTTCATTTCCTTCTTCACGCGGTCGTCGACGATACGCGGCCCACGCGTCAGGTCGCCGTACTTGGCGGTGTCGCTGATGAAGCGATGCATCTTCGCCAGACCGCCCTCGTGCAACAGGTCGACGATCAGTTTCAGCTCGTGCAGGCACTCGTAGTAGGCGACCTCGGGCTGATAGCCTGCCTCGACCAGCGTTTCAAAACCCTTCACGACCAGTTCGGTGGCGCCGCCGCACAGCACCGCCTGCTCGCCGAACAGGTCGGTCTCGGTTTCTTCCGCGAACGTCGTTTCGAGCACGCCGCCGCGTGTGCCGCCGATGCCGTGCGCGTAGGCAAGGGCGCGTGCCCGCGCCTTGCCCGACGCGTCCTGTGCCACCGCGAGCAGACAGGGAACGCCGCGTCCCTGCTGATACTGGCGGCGCACGAGATCGCCCGGGCCCTTGGGAGCGATCAGCACCACGTCGAGATCCTTGCGCGGCTTGATCTGGCGGAAGTGCACGTTGAATCCGTGCGCGAAGAGCAGCGTGGCGCCGCGTGGCAGCGCGCGCTTGATCTGGTCGTAGAGAGAGGGCTGCGCGAGATCGGGAGTGAGCATGGCGGCGAGATCGGCACTGGCCGCGGCCGTCACCGGCTCGGCGACTTCCAGCCCGTCCTTCCTTGCCTTCTTCCAGCTCGGGCCGCCCTTGCGCACGCCCACCACCACGTCGTGCCCGCTGTCCTTGAGATTGAGCGCGTGCGCGCGGCCCTGGCTGCCGTAGCCCAGGATCGCGAGGCGCGCGCCCCGCAGGGCCTTCTTGTCGACATCCTTCTGCGAATACAAACGCATGAGCTCTTCTCTCCCGTTGTCGCTGGCTTCGTCTGCCGAAAAAAAACCCCGCGTCGGCCGGGCCGGTGCGGGGTTTCCTCGATTCTCAGGTCGGATTTCCGGACCTCAGATCCCGCACCTCCGCTCGAGCAGCAGCAGGCTCTGCAGTCGCAGGGCGATGCGGCACGGAATGGCGATGCTCGAGGTCATGGGGAGGTGGTTGAACGTCATTGGCAATGGCAATGCGGGAAATTGCAGGTCTCGATCGATGGGAGCACAGCGCTCGCATCCTTGTCAACGCCTGCGAAACGTCGCGCAAACCTCGCGCGCACAAGGATAAAATCGCCGTCGTGTTCGACAAACCGACAGTCCGACGCAGGCGGGTGCACCCGGGATTTGGTTAAGCTGCGAAAGCTCCGCCCGCATCGCAACAGCAACGACAGCGCCAACGATCACGCCAACGACGACGACCGATGCCTTCAGCCACGCCCAGCGACTCATTGCTGTCGCAACGCCCGAGCGGTGCGTTGCCGCTGTGGCTGGTGAGTGAGCCCGCCTTCGAGCAGTGGTCGCGCGAGCTGGCGGCGCCGCAGGCGCGCTGGCTCGAAAGTTGCGCGTTCAAGGGCGAGCGCCATCGCATCGCGCTGCTGCCGGCAGCCGATGGCACAGTTGCTGGCGCCGCGCTCGGCCTCGGACGTTTGACGGACCTCAACGAGCTCACGCTGTGGCACGCGGCCGGCCTCGCCGACAAGCTGCCCGGTGCGAGCTTCTACTGCGCGACGCCGCTGCCGGCGCGCGCGGCCACGCAACTCGCGCTCGGCTTCGTGTACGGGCAATATCGATTCGACCGGTATCGTCATCAGCCGGGTCATCAGCCGGGTCATCAGCCGGGTCATCAGCCCGGTCAGCACAGCGCGACCCACGGGCGTGGCGGGCGGTTGGCGATTCCCGACGGGTGCGATGCGGCTCATGTCACGCGTACCGCGCTCGCGCTCGGTTGGGGTCGCGATCTCATCAATACACCTGCTGCCGACCTCGGTCCGCGCGAGCTGACCGAGGAGGCGCGCGCGCTCGCGGAACAGTTCGGTGCGCGCTGCAGCGTCATCGAAGGCGACGAGCTGCTGCGGCAGAACTATCCGGCGATCCACGCAGTCGGCAGGGCCAGCAGCAGCGCGCCGCGGCTCGTCGATTTCAAGTGGGGCGCAGAGAGCGCGCCCAAAGTCACGCTGGTCGGCAAGGGCGTGTGCTTCGACAGCGGCGGCCTCGACTTGAAGACCTCGCAGTCGATGGCGCTCATGAAGAAGGACATGGGAGGCGCGGCCTGCGTGCTCGCGCTGGCACGGATGATCATGGACGCGAAACTGCCGGTGCGCCTGCGCGTGCTGGTGCCGGCCGTCGAGAACAGCGTCGCCGGCAACGCCTATCGACCCGGCGACGTGATCGCCACTCGCCGCGGTCTCAGCGTGGAGATCGGCAACACGGATGCCGAAGGGCGCCTGGTGCTGTGCGATGCGCTCACGGAGGGCGACTCGGAGCGTCCGGACCTGTTGATCGACCTTGCCACGCTGACCGGTGCGGCTCGCGTCGCGCTCGGGCCGGATCTCCCGGCGCTTTACGGCAGCGATCAGGCGCTGGTCGACGAACTGCTCGCCTGCGCGCGGCTCGAGAGCGATCCCATGTGGCAGATGCCGCTCTGGGCGCCGTACGACGAGGATCTCGCGAGCAAGATTGCCGACCTCAACAACGTTTCGCCGACGGCTTTCGCCGGCTCGATCATCGGCGCGCTGTTTCTCAAGCGCTTCGTGGCCGAGCACACGCGCTGGCTGCACATCGACCTGTTCGCCTGGAATCCCAAGGACCGGCCCGGCCGGCCGGTCGGCGCGGAAGCGCAATGCGTACGCGCGTTGTACGCACTGCTCGCCGATCGCTATCGCCCATCGCGATCGTCCTGAGCCCGCGGCGCCTCCTGAATGCTGGTCATCGCGCCGCGCGATCTCGCCTTCCTCGTCCTGATCAATCTCATCTGGGGCTTCAACCTCATCTCCAGCAAGGTGGGCGTCGGCGCGTTTCCGCCGATGCTGTTCACCGCGATGCGCTTCGCACTGCTCGCGCTCCTGCTGGTTCCCTTTCTGCGCTGGCGGCGCGGGCACATGGGTCCCATGGTGGTCGCGGCCGTCATGAGCGGAGCGCTGCACTTCGCGCTCCTGTTCGCGGGGCTCGGGATGTCGGAGTCCATGTCCTCCGTCGCCATCGCGGGCCAGCTCGGCGTGCCCTTCACCACGCTCATGTCGATCGTCTTCCTCAACGAAGTCGTGCGCTGGCGGCGCTGGCTCGGCATCGTGCTCGCGTTCGTCGGCGTGATGGTGATCGGCCTCGATCCGATCGTGTTCCGGTCCTGGCCGGGGCTCGCGCTGGTGGTGCTGTCGGCGTTCATCGGTTCGATCGGCCTGATGGCGGTGAAGAAGCTCTCCGGCTGGAGCCCGCTCGAGATCCAGGCCTGGTTCTCTGCCATCAGCGCGCCCGTGGTGATCGTGTTCAGTCTTCTGTTCGAAACCGGCCAGCCGCAGGCGGTCGTGGCGGCGGGCTGGGAAGGCTGGGCGGCGCTGGCGTTCACCACGCTGGTGGCGAGCCTCGTGGCGCACACCGGCTACTACTACCTCGTGCAGCGCTATCCCGTCACCAGCGTCTCGCCCATGACGGTCCTTTCGCCGGTGTTCGGCGTGCTGTTCGCGATCACGCTGCTCGGCGAGGAGCTGACCACGCGCATGATGCTGGGCGCGGTCATGGCACTGACGGGTGTCTTCATCGTCGCGCTGCGCGAGCGCAAGATCATCGAAACCGGAACCTAGGCTGCAGGTTCGCACGCCCGAACGTGACGCGGAGGGGGAATGAGGAAGCGGAAAAATAGGGAGGCACCGAGCGATCCACGACGCTGGTCGCGACTCGTCGTGGACGGCGTCAAGCAGGCGCCGGCGCGCTCGATGCTGCGCGCGGTCGGATTCTCCGACGGCGATTTCGCGCGCCCGCAGGTCGGCATCGCCTCGACCTGGAGCAACCTCACCCCCTGCAACATGCACATCGACGGCCTGAGCCGCATCGCCGCCTCCGCGGTCGACGCCGCGGGCGGCAAGAGCGTCGTCTTCAGCACGATCACCGTGAGCGACGGCATCTCGATGGGCACGCCCGGCATGCGCTACTCGCTCGTTTCGCGCGAAGTGATCGCCGATTCGATCGAGACGGTGGTCGGTGCGCAGGGTTTCGACGGCGTCATCGCGATCGGCGGCTGCGACAAGAACATGCCGGGCTGCCTCATGGCGCTGGCGCGCCTGGATCGGCCGGCAGTCTTCGTCTATGGCGGAACCATCCGGCCTGGCGCGGGCCGGCGCGACATCGTTTCGGTATTCGAAGCAGTCGGCGGACATGCAGGCGGCGCAGTATCTGCGGCGGAGCTCCTCGATGTAGAGCGCACGGCGATCCCGGGCCCGGGAAGTTGCGGCGGCATGTACACCGCCAACACGATGGCATCAGCCATCGAGGCACTGGGCATGAGCCTGCCGAACAGCTCGGCGCAGGAAGCCGTATCCGACAACAAGCGCGCGGACTGCGAGCGCGCCGGCACTGCCGTGATCGGCCTCATCGAACGCGACATCCGGCCTTCGCACATTCTCACGCGCGCTGCATTCGAGAACGCCATTGCCGTCGTGATCGCGCTCGGCGGCTCTACCAACGCGGTCCTGCACCTGCTGGCCATGGCGCATGCGGCGCGCGTGCGGCTGACCTTGAGAGATTTCACACGCATCGGGCGGCGCGTGCCCGTGCTCGCGGACCTGCGTCCGAGCGGCCGGCACCTCATGTCTGAGCTCATCGCCATCGGCGGCATACGCCCGCTGATGCGCCAGTTGCTCGATGCGGGGCTGCTGCACGGCGACGCACTCACAGTCACCGGTGCGACGCTCGCGGACGATCTGGCTTCGGTGGCGCCGTATCCGTCCGGGCAGCAGATCGTTCGTCCGATGTCGGAGCCCATCAAGCGCGACAGCCATCTCGTCGTCCTCTACGGGAACCTGGCACCGGAGGGCGCGGTGGCGAAGATCACCGGCAAGGAGGGCCTGGCGTTCGCCGGACGCGCGCGCGTCTTCGATTCCGAGGAAAGCGCGCTGCAGGCGATTCTCGATGGCATCGTCGTGGCGGGCGACGTGGTCGTGATCCGCTACGAGGGACCGCGCGGCGGTCCGGGCATGCGCGAGATGCTGAGCCCGACGGGCGCCATCATGGGCAAGGGCCTCGGGGACAAGGTCGCTCTGATCACGGACGGACGCTTCTCGGGCGGCAGTCACGGTTTCGTCGTGGGCCACGTGACGCCGGAGGCGGCCATGGGCGGACCGCTCGCGCTGGTCCGCAACGGCGATGCGATCCGGATCGATGCCCGGCGGCGCACGATCACGCTGGACGTTGCCGCGCGCGAGCTGCGGCGACGTGCCGCGGCCTGGCGCGCGCCGCGACCGTTCGCGACCCGCGGCGTGCTCGCGAAATACGCGGCAAGCGTCAGCAGCGCCTCGCTCGGCGCGATCACCGACGGCTTCCTTCGGAGTCCGGCCCGCAGTTGACGCCACGCGCGGCGAGGCTGGCGCGCCACAGCCACGAAAGTTGCCTGTGCAATCCGAGTTCAATGCCATTGCTGCCTCGCAACAGGTGCCCGGTTGCAAGTTTGGGCGCGTGTTCCCGAGTGCCGAGCGACCTCCTGCCGGGGACGAACGTGGCGGACGAGGATCGGGCAATTTCTGCAGGGGCGAAGCGGATTCGGGCGCGGAGCGCACGACTACACGGCCCGGCTGCGCGGGTCCACTGCTGCAGCCAGTCCCGCAGCGAACGTGTGGGGTGCCACTGCGGCACGTGCCTGCGAGACACCCTTCAAGAGACTGATCGTCCGGGCAATTCACGCTTCCTGCTTGTTGTCTTGTCGCGGTCGTGCGGTTAGAGTTGCGCCCCGGCCGCGCGCCACCGATTCACTCCAGAAGTGCAGGCGCGCATTTTGTTCTTGGGGGTATTCAACAGGCCGGCGACGCAGGCGGGCGCTCGCGGGCCGCGATATGACAGGTTCCCGCGCGGCCAGGGCCGCTTGCAGGAATGAGTCAACGCCGCTACGGTCAATACACTGATCGAGCGGGTTCACGTCGCAGACCAACTACATCAAACACACCCTATGGCATTCGTTGCTGAATCACCGTTTTCGACTGGTCGGCTGGTCGTCATCGTAGGAATCGTTCTACTGCACTATGGCGTGTACTGGGCGCTGGAGAACGGCCTCGCCCAAGCCGCAATGCAGATCATCACCGGGCCGCTGGAGACCAAGATCATCGAAGAGGTGATCGAAGAGGTCGAAGAACCGCCGCCCCCGCCGCCCAAGCTCGAAACTCCACCGCCTTTCGTTCCTCCGCCCGATTTCGCCATCGAATTCCCGGCCGAGGCCACCAACGCAATTCAGACCATGACCACCGTAGTGCCGCCGCCGGTGCCGCCGCCGATGGCGCCGGCCCAGGTCGTGAGGACACCGCCGAAGTCGTCCGGCAAGTCGCTGTCGCAGCCGGAGTACCCGCCAACCGCGCGCCGCCTGAATCAGGAAGGCACCGTCACTCTGCTGATCTATGTGCTCGCCGACGGCAAGGTAGGCGACGTGAAGGTGGAGAAGAGCAGTGGCTTCCCGAAACTGGACGAAGCTGCCGCCAACCACGCCAAGCGAGCGTGGCGCTTCCAGCCCGGCACCGAGAACGGACAGCCGGTGGCGGCGTGGGGCCGATTCGCCGTGACGTTCAAGCTGCTCGAAGACTGAGAACCCAAGGTTACTAGAAGAGGAAATCAGGTTTATGGCAACTCATTCCACTGAAAATCCCTATGGCCTTGCGAGTCTGTGGGAGCAGGGCGACTACGTCGCCAAGGGAACTCTGATCCTCCTGGTGATCATGTCCGCCCTGTCGTGGTGGGTGATGATCACCAAGGTGTTCGATCAGCGCCGTATCATGAGACAGGCCAAGCAGGCCGAGCGCGACTTCTGGCAGGCCGGCTCGATCAAGCAGGCCATCGATACCCTCAAGGGCAAGAACAACGCGTTCCGCGCCATCGCCGAAGACGGCCTGCGCGCCGCGCAGCATCACGAGGGCCGTCTCACCGACCAGATCGACCTGCACGAGTGGATCAGCCAGTCGCTGCAGCGCGCCCTGGACCAGATCACCAACTACCTGCAGGGCGGCCTGCCGATCCTCGCCACCGTCGGCTCGACGGCGCCGTTCGTGGGTCTGTTCGGCACCGTGTGGGGCATTCTCAACGCCCTCATCAGCATCGGTGTTGCCGGCCAGGCAAGCATCGATCGCGTCGCCGGCCCCGTCGGCGAGGCGCTCATCATGACGGCCATCGGCCTCGCGGTCGCCGTGCCCGCGGTGCTCGGCTACAACATCCTGCTGCGCCGGAACAAGATCGTGATCGAGAAGCTCAAGTACTTCGCGACCGACCTGCATGCGTACCTGCTGAGCGGTGCGCGCGTCGGCGGTGAAGCGCCGAAAGCGCGTCCGGCTGGCAGCGGCGCACCCGCCGCGGCAACGCGTTCCTGAGCGGCGCGGCCCGAACAGGCCACACGAGGAGATCGTTCCGTCATGGGCATGAGCGTTCCTGGTGAAGGTGAAGACTCGGTGATGTCGGAAATCAACACCACGCCGCTGGTCGACGTGATGCTGGTGCTGCTCATCATCTTCCTGATCACCATTCCGGTGATCACCAAGACGATCAAGCTCGATCTGCCGAAGGCAGTCAACGAGCCGACCGAGACCAAGCCCGAGAACATCGTCATCGCCATCGACGACAAGGGCAACATCTACTGGAACGAGCTGAAGGTGCCGCCGGGCGAGGCGCTGCTCGAGCGCATCAAGTCGGTGACGCTGAAGGCCAGCCAGGCGCCGGGCGCGATTCAGCCCGAGTTCCATCTGCGCGCGGACAAGAACGTGCGCTACGAGTTCGTCGGTCGGACGATCGTGCTGGCGCAGCGGGCCGGCGTCGCCAAGGTCGGCTTCATCACCGAGCCCGACCGCGGCGTGCGCGGCACGCGGCGATAGGAGGCGACCATGGGAATGAGCGTAGGCGGGGCCGAGGACAGCAGCATGGTGGACATGAACACCACGCCGCTCATCGACGTGATGCTCGTGCTCCTGATCATGTTCATCATCACGCTGCCGATCATGACCCACGCGGTCAAGCTCGACATGCCGCGGCCGACGCAGTCGGAGCCGCCGCCGCAGGTGATCGAGCCGATCAACCTGGAGATCGACTTCGACGGCACCTACTACTGGAACGGCAACGCGATCTCGGAAGCCACCCTGATGGGCTACCTGCAGGGCGCGGCACGCAAGCCGGTCGAGGAGCAGCCGGAGCTGCACCTCAGGCCCAACAAGCGCGTGAAGTACGACTACGTCGCGCGCGTGCTGGCGGCGGCGCAGCGCATGGGGCTCAAGAAGATCGGCTTCGCGGGCAACGAGCAATTCATGTAGCAGCGGGCGCGGGCCGCGTTCAGGCGCGGTTCACCTCGCTGAATACAGAGTGGTAGTCATGGCGCCGGGATGTCTGAAGTCCCGGCGCGTTCGTTTCTGAGGATCGCCAATGTTGCGTAAAACTGTTCTCGCTGTAGCCATCGCCCTGGGGACCTGCGCCGGCGCGCAGTTGCTCGTCGGCACGCCGACCGCCTTCGCGCAGGAAAAGAAGGAAGAGAAGAAGAAGCAGGGCGTCAGCCCCAAAGTCGGCAAGCTGCTCAAGCCGGCGCAGGAAGCGATGAAGAACGAGCAGTGGGCGGAGGCCGCCGCCAAGATCCGCGAGGCCCAGGCGCTTCCGGAACGCACGCCGTTCGACGACTACCAGATCAACGAATTCCTGTTCTTCGTGTCCGTGAAGCAGGGTGAGCCGGGCTACCCCGAAGCAGCGAAGGCGCTGGAACAGGTCGTCAATTCCGGCTTCATGCCGGAGGAAGTGAAGGCCGAGCGCACGCGCAACCTGGCGCAGCTCCTGTTCCAGACCAAGGACTACGCCAAGTCCATCGAGTACGGCAAGCGCTGGATCGAGATGAGTGGCGGCACTGCCGGCGCGTATGAGCTCGTCGGCCAGGCGCAATACCTGACTGAGGACAACGCGAGTGCGATCGCAACCCTCAACCAGGCGGTGGAAGCTGCCAAGAAGGCGGGCGAACCAGTCAAAGAGCAATGGCTGCAGGTCATCCTCAGCGCCTACGATCGCACCGAGGATTCAGCAGGCGTCAGCAAGACGCTCGAGGCCCTCGTCGAGCATGCACCGACCGAGAAGTACTGGGAGCAGTTGCTCGACACCGTGTATGCAACGCCGGACAACGATGACCGGACAGTTCTCGAGATCCACCGGCTGCGCAACGAAATCGGCGTGCTGAAACGCGCGGACGATTATGTGGAAATGTCGGACATCGCCGCAGCCGTCGGTATCCCCGCCGAGGCGGCAAGGGCAATGGAAAAGGCGTTGGCCGCCCCGGACGCCCAGGCGAAGGACAAGGAGCGGCGCTCGGGTCGGCTGTCCGAGCTCAAGCGGACGGCGGAAACGGACCGTAAGTCTCTGCCTGGCTTGGAGAAAGAGGCCGCGACGGCGACCGGCAGCGGTGAGTTCGACTACGCCCTCGGCGTGGGCCTGCTGAGTTTCGACCAGTACGATCAGGCCACGGCGGCGCTCAAGCGTGCGGTGCAGAAAGGCAAGCTCAAGCGCCCGGACGAAGCGCAGATCATGCTGGGACGAAGTCTCCTCAAGTCGAACCAGAAGGAGGAGGCCAGGGCGGCGTTCCAGGCCGTGCCGGCGAATTCCAAGCTTGCGCGCATCGCCCGACTGTGGGCAATTTATGCAAACCAGGTCTGAAGAAACCTGGAGCGGAAACTATTGGGATTGGCCGCAAGTCCCAGAATGAAAGAATTCAGAGGAATACGATGATGCAGAAGCTCGCAGTCTTGGTTCTTACCGGGTTGGGCGCCGTTGCCGCATTCGGCACGCTCGCGCCCGAGACAGCTCATGCGCAGCAGATGAGCCGCGAAGTGGGCGTGCCCCTGCAGGACGCAAAGAAAGCGATGGAGAAGCGGCAGTGGGATGCTGCCCTGGCCCAGCTCAAGAAAGCGCAGGGCGTGGCGGGGAAGAAACCGCACGAAGAGTACGTAATCAACGAAATGCTCTTGTACGTGCAGACCCAGCGCAAGGACTACGCCGACGCGATCCGCGCCGCCGAGGCCAACCTGGCTTCCGGCCGCGCCTCGCCGGCCGACGTGGCGGCCAAGCAGAAGATGATCGCGCAGATGTACATCGCGACCCGCAACTGGCCGAAGGCCATCCAGTACGGCACGCAGTGGGTCAAGTCGAGCCCGGGCGAATCGCTCGCCCACGAGCAGCTGGCGCAGGCCTACTACCAGGCCGGGCAGTACAAGAATTCGGGGCGCACCATTCAGCAGGCGATCGACGTCAGCGCGAAAGCCGGGCGCAAGCCCGACCAGAACTGGCTGGTGCTCAAGCTCGACTCGCAGCACAAGCTCAACGACGAAGAGGGCATGGCCTCGACGCGCGAGCAGCTCGTGCGTTACTACCCGAGCAAGGACAACTGGAAGGCGGTGCTGGTGAACGTCTACAAGGTCAGCCAGCAGCCGAACAACGACGAGCGCGCCACGATGAATCTCTACCGCCTGATGGTGGAGCTCGACGTGCTCGAGGACGCGGACAAGTATCGCGAGATGGCGGAGATGGCGATCGACAGCGGCACGCCCGCCGAGGCCGTCGGCGTCATGGAAAAGGCGTTCGCGAACAACACGGTCCCGGACAAGGAAAAAGTCCGCTACCAGCGCCTGCTCGACAACGCCAAGACGCGCGCCCAGGCCGCGCGAGCGGAAATCCCGAAGCTCGACCAGGCCGCCAAGGCCGCGAGCACCGGCGACGCGGACGTGCAACTCGGCGCGCGCTATCTCTCCAACGGTGAGTACCAGAAAGCGATCGATTCCATCAAGCGGGGCTTGCAGAAGGGCAGCGTGAAGGGCTCGGACGAAGCGCAGATGATGCTCGGCCGTGCGCACCTCAAGCTCAAGCAGAAGGAGCAGGCGCGCAAGGCGTTCGGGGCAGTGCCGGACGATTCCAAGCTCGCGCAGGTGGCGCAGCTCTGGAGCGTGTACGCCGCGCAATCCTGACGTCGCCGCAGTAAAGCGCGCGCCGGTCGAACGACCGGTGCAGGAAATCACGGAACGGCCCGCGACCATTGGTTGCGGGCCGTTGCGTTTCAGCAGGTCATGCTGGTCGCGTCGCAGGAGCGGATGCGGATGCGGATGCTGATGCGGGCGCGGATGCGGGCGCTACGGCCGAGTAAGAGCGCCCCTCGCGTCCCCTGAGGCACGCGTGAATCTCGGCCACGATCGCCAGCGCGATCGTTTCCGGTGTGGCCGCGCCAATGTCGAGACCGACCGGGCCGAACAGGCGCCCGTCGAGGCGTGCGGCGAGATCGCCGAGCTCCCGATGCAGGCGCTCGCGGCGCGCCGCAGGGCCGAGCAAGCCGACGTATCCAACCGACGAGCGTGCGAGGTGGCGCAGGTACGCGAGATCCGAGGTCAGGTGATGACTCATCACCACCGCGGCGTCGAAACCCTCGAGCCTCGGGATCCCTGAGTCGCCGCTTGCCATCGCTGATGCGCCCCCGGCGATCGCCAGATCTTCGGGTCGGGTCAGGATCACGCGTTCCGCCGCGCCGAGACGCGCGGCATCCGCGTATGCCGGCCGGTGATCGACGACGGTCACGGCCCAGCCCAGCAGGGCGGCCTGGTTGACCACGGCGAGGGCATCGGGCCCACCGCCGAGCAGCAGCACGCGCACGTTTGGCTCGAGCGGTGCGAGGAATGCCTCGATCGCAGTGCCGGCCTCGAGCGCGACAATGACACTCGCGGACGACGCACTCTTGCGCAGATCAACGCAACGAGCAGCGATCTCGCGCGCCACCGGACTGTCAGCGGGATCGCCGGAGAACCAGCAACGACCGACCGGCCACCCGGAATCTCGCGAAGCAACGATGGTCGCGCAGGCGTCGCCGCGCCGCCTCTGGCCGGCATCCAGCAGGCGCGGCAGGGGCTCGTAGCGCGTCGCGGCGGTCACCGGCTGCAGCAGGATGCGCATCGCTCCTTCGCAGCCCAGTCCCAGCCCCCAGATCGCGTCGTCCGAGCTGCGCGAGTCGTATTCGACGATCCGGGCCCGGCGTTCCTCGATGACCTGAGACGCCTGCTCCTGCAGGTCGTTCTCCAGGCACCCCCCGGACAACAGGCCCGCGAAGGAACCGTCGCGCGCGAAGAGCATGCGGGCGCCGGGCTTGCGGTAAGTGGAGCCCTGCGTCCCGATCACCGTGGCGAGCGCCAAGGGCACGCCTGCCGGGCGGCAGCGTTCGAACAAGGCATGCAGGGCGGGCAGCGTGGAATCCATGGGCCCGGCGATTATGCCAGCCACGAATAATTAAACACCGTCAGGGCCCGGGCACCTTGTCCGGGCAAGGGGTCTGCCGTCTAATTAATCCGTCGATTAATGGAGCGGGAGAACATGAGCCGAGCCCGTACTTCCGCCGCCCGGCGCCCCGGCCGACCGCCGCAGGCCGCCGACAGCCAGGTGCGCGATGCCTTGCTGGAAGCGGCGCGCACGCTGTTCCTGCGCTATGGTTTTCGCGCGGTATCCAGCCGGCAGGTCGCCGCTGCCGCCGGCGTCAACCCGGCGATGATCCACTATTACTTCTCGGGCAAGGAAGGGCTGTACCGCGCCATGCTGGAAAGCGCGATTGCCCCGATCGTCGGTCGCATCGCCACGATGTTGGGCGATCCCGCGTCGGTCGACCTGCAGGCGCTGGCGCGCGCGTACATGCGCACGCTCGCAGCCAACCCCTGGGTCGCCGGCCTCATCGTCCGCGAGGTGCTTTCGCCGGACGGGAGCTTTCGCCAGGCGTTCGTGCGCGACTTCGCCGGTCGCTTCGCGCCCATGGTGCGAACCATCGTCGCGCGGGAAACCGAGCGCGGCCGCCTGCGTCGCGACCTCGATCCCTCGCTCACCGTGATCTCGTTGCTGAGCCTGGCGCTGTTTCCCTTCATCTCGCTGCCGATCACGAGCCGCGTGCTCGGCATCGAGACGGGCGAGGCCGGAATGGAAAAGCTGATCGCCCACACCGTCGGCGTGTTCGTGCGCGGCGTCGAGTCACCGGAGAGCTCCCATGCTTGAGCAGATCCTGCGATTCGTCCGAACGCGCGTGGTGACTCCGGTGCTGCTCGCGGTCGCGGTAGCGCTGCTGGCGGCGTGCTCGGGCGACGCGGACGATGCGGTGGCGCTCGGCACGCTCGAGCGCGATCGCATCGAGCTCACCGCCGAGGCGCACGAGCCTGTCGTCGCGGTCGCGGTTGCCGAGGGCGACCGGGTCGCGGCAGGGCAGGTGCTGGTGAAACTCGAACCCGGTGCCATCGCCCGCCAACTCGCGAGCGCGCGGGCCAACGCGAGCGCTGCGCGCAATCGCCTCGCCGAGCTCACGCGCGGGCCGCGGCTGGAGACGATCCTGGAAGCGCGGGCGCGGCTCGAGGGCGCCGAGGCCGCGCTCGACAGCGAAGCGCGCGAGTACCAGCGCCTGGGCGAACTGGTTAGCCGGCGCCTCGTCAGCCAGTCGGCGCTCGATCGCCAGCTCGCGACGCGGGACCGCGCGGCGGCCGCGCGCAAGGAAGCGCAGGCGCAGCTCACGCTTCTGCTCAAGGGCACGCGCATCGAAGAGCTGGACCAGGCGCGCGACGCGCTGGGGCAGGCGCAGGGCGTCGTAGACCAACTGGAGCTCAGCGAGCAGCGACTCACGGTGCGCGCGCCGCGGGCTGGCATCGTGGAGGCGCTGCCGTTCGAGCTCGGCGAGCGGCCACCCGCCGGCGCGCCGGTGGCAATCATGCTGGCCGATGGTGAGACCTATGCGCGGGTTTACGTGCCCGCGGCACTACGCCGGACCGTGCAGGCGGGCAATCGTGCCGAGATCCGCATCGATGGAAGCGAGCAACCCATGGCCGGCCGCGTGCGCTACGTGGCGAGCGAAGCCGCATTCACGCCGTACTACGCGCTGACGCAGGAAGACCGTGGCCGCCTCAGTTATCTCGCTGAGGTGACGCTCACGGATCCCGCCGCCGCGCAGCTTCCGGCGGGCATTCCGGTGGAGGTGTTTTTCCCACAGGACGCGCAGGCGGCACAACGATGAACGACGCGATCGCCATCCGGGCGCGCGGCCTGACACGCCGCTTCGGCCACCTGACCGCCGTGGATCGCGTCGACCTCGACATTCCACGGGCGCAGATCTATGGGTTCCTGGGCCCGAACGGTTCTGGCAAGTCGACCACCATCCGCATGCTGTGCGGCCTGCTGCGTCCGACCTCCGGCAGCGTCTCGGTGCTGGGCACGGACGTACTGCGCGAGCCGGAGAAGCTGCGTCGCAAGCTCGGCTACATGACGCAGAAGTTCTCGCTGTGGGAAGACCTCACGGTCGGCGAGAACCTCGAGTTCATCGCGCGCATCTACGGCATCGGGCGCGAGGCGCGTGGGGCGCGCATCGCGGCACGCCTCGAGGAGTATCGCCTCGCCGATCGCGTGAAGCAGCGCGCCGGCACCATGAGCGGTGGCCAGAAGCAGCGCCTCGCCCTCGCAGCCGCGACGCTGCACGAGCCCGAGCTCCTCCTGCTCGATGAGCCGACGAGCGCCGTCGATCCGCAGAGCCGGCGGGACTTCTGGGAGAGCCTGTTTCAGCTCGTGCACCGCGGTACGACGATCCTGGTCTCCACGCATTACATGGACGAAGCGGAGCGCTGCCATCGTCTCGCGATTCTCGACACGGGGCGGCTCGCGGCGGAAGGCACTCCGCAGGCGCTGGCTGCGGCAATCGATGCGACGGTGATCGAAGTCGAGGCGGACGACATCGAAGCCGCGCGGCGGGCGCTCGCCGCAGTCGCGGGCCTGAAAAGCGTGGCACAGCTCGGAACGCGGCTGCACGCGCTGCTGGAGCGGAAGATCGCCGATCCCCTCGGCAGCGTAACCCACGCGCTGCGTGACCTGCGTACGCCCGCGCGCGTCGAGCTCGCGCGACCGACCCTCGAGGACGTGTTCGTCGCGGTGACGCTGGAGGAGGCGGCCGCGAAACGCCGGCCCGCAGCCTGATGGGTGCGCTGCTCGAAGCGTGGGGCCGGATTGCCGCGATCGCAGTGAAAGAGCTGCGCCAGCTGGGACGCGACCGCCTCACCTTCGGCATGGTGGTCGGCATTCCGCTGCTGCAGATCCTGATCTTCGGCTACAGCATCAATTTCGACGTCCGCAATATCGAGGCCGCCGTCGTCGACCAGGCCCGTACGTCCGGGTCGCGGGCGCTGGTCCGGCAGCTCGAAGCGACACAGGTCCTGCACGTGACCCGCCAGTACGGGTCGCCGCTCGAGCTGGAGCGCGCCATCGATGCGGGCGAGGTGAGCGTCGGGATCTATGTTCCTCCGGATTTCGAGCGGCGGCGTCTCGAAGATGGCCGGCCGGCAGCGCAGATCCTGGTTGACGGCAGCGAGCCGACCATCGAAGGCGTCGTGCGCGCGCTCGCCGGTGCGCCGCAGCCGCTGCGCGCCGGGGCGAGTGCGTTTCCTGCCCGGCCGATCGAGGTGCGCACGCTCTACAACCCCGAAAAGCGCACGGCGGTGCAGATCGTGCCGGCACTGATCGGCGTGATTCTCAACATGACCATGGTGATCTTCACTGCCATTGCCATCGTGCGCGAACGCGAGCGCGGCAACCTCGAGCTGCTGATCACCACCCCGGTGCGTTCCGCGGAACTGATGGCCGGCAAGCTCCTGCCGTACATCGGCGTCGGGCTCATCCAGACCACGCTCATCCTGCTCGTCGGCCAGTGGCTCTTCGACGTGCCCGTCGTGGGCGGCGTCCTCGACCTGTACGCGGCGGCGGCGCTCTTCATCGCCGCAACGCTGATGCTGGGCCTGCTGATTTCGACGATCGCGCAGACTCAGTTCCAGGCCGTGCAGCTCAGCTTCTTCACCATGCTGCCGTCGATACTCCTGTCGGGTTTCATGTTCCCGTTCGACGGCATGCCGCGCGCAGCGCAGCTGATTGCCCAGGTGCTGCCGCTCACGCACTTCGTCGATCTCGTGCGCGGCGTGGTCCTGCGCGGGGCGCCACTCGCGAGCATGCCGCTGCCGTTGCTGAAGCTCGCTGCGTTCTTCGCGATCGCGCTGGTGCTCGCCGCCGTGCGCTTTCGCAAACGCCTCGATTGAGCATCCTGGGATCAACTCTCAGCCACTTCGCCCGTCTCAACCGTCTCTAGGGGGCTCGGGCGGGGAGAAAGGGCCTGGTCACGGCCGGACGCCGTAACGCACCCCGGGATCCCGTGCTAGGGTCGCCGGAGACTGGACACAGCAGCGCGTGGCACAACAGTACAGCGAGGGCGATTGGTTCGCCGTGCCGCTCGGGCACGGCCAGGTTGCGCTCGGGCTGGTGGCGCGCCGTGCGAAACGCGGCGGGCTGCTGCTCGGCTATTTCTTCGGCCCACCGCGCAAAGCGCCCCCGGACGCGACCGAGTTGCAGGAGGTGAAGGCCGGGGAGGCGCAGCTCATCTGCCGCTTCAAGGAAGCGCCCCTGCATCGTGGGTTGTGGCGCGTGATCGGCTCGTGCACGAAGTGGCGCCACAAGGACTGGCCGATGCCGCCGTTCCTGCGCAAGGAGGGCCTGTCCGGTCGCGCCATCCGGATCGAGTATGCGCCGGACAACCTGACGACGCCGGCACGCGAAATCGAAGCGAGCGCGACCGATGCCGCGCTGCCCGAGGACATCGTGTATGACGAAGTGCGCCTGGCAGAGACGCTGACCCGCCTGTTTTCCGCAAAGCGCCCCGTCGCGATCGATCCGGGACAGTGGACCCGCTGAACGCTTGCCTGACCGTAGCGCGAAAAGCTAGAGTCGAACGCGTTTTTTCGCGGCTGGGTCGTGGACCGCAGCCTGGGTGCAGCATGAAAACGATTTACGTGGGGAATCTGCCGTTCGACGCCACCGAGGACCAGGTGCGCCAGCTGTTCGAGCAGTACGGGAAGGTACAGTCGGTCAAGCTGGTCTCCGATCGCGAGACGGGCCGGCCGCGGGGATTCGGATTCGTCGAAATGGAGGGAGCCGACGCGGATTCCGCGATCGGGGCGCTCAACGGCCAGCAGTTCGGCGGTCGCAGCCTGCGCATCAACGAAGCGCGCGAGCGCAGCGGCGCGCCGCGCCGCTAGATCCACCAGGCCCGGGGCCTGCCCACGCCGGCGCGCCGCTCGGGCGGCGCCGCCGCCGCAATGACACTCTCGCAGCGCTATCGCGATGACAGACACCTCCTGGATCGTTCACAAGTTCGGCGGCTCCAGCGTCGCCGATGCCGATTGCTTCCGGCGCGTGGCGCGCATCGTCGAATCGGGCGGCGCCAATCGCCAGGCGGTGGTGCTTTCCGCGTGCCGTGGCGTCACCGACGGCCTGCTCGGCCTGGTGGCGCTGGCGGAACAGCAGGACTCGGCATTCGAGTCCCGCCTGAGCGAGCTGCGCGAGCGTCACATCGCCATTGCCGAAGCAGTGCTCAAGCCGGGCGGCGCGGCGGCCTATGTCAGCGACCTCAAGAGCGACTGCCGCGACATCCTGGGGATCCTGCAGACCGTGCGCCTGATCCGCTCCGCCGCGCAGAACGTCCGGGATCTGGTGGCCGGGTTCGGCGAGATCTGGTCGACGCGCCTGTTCACGGCGTTGCTTCGCGAACACGGTGTCATCCCCGGGGGCGCGGAGTGGCTGGATGCGCGGCGCGTGGTCCTCGTGGAATGGGGGCCTCTCGGCCCCATGGTGCAGTGGGACGATTCGCGCCGGCGGATGCACGCCGAGATCAAGACCGGATTCTCCGGAACGCTGGTGATCACGGGGTTCATCGCCTCGGACCGGCGCGGGATCCAGACCACGCTGGGGCGCAACGGCAGCGATTTCTCCGCCTCGATCTTCGCGGCGCTGCTCGATGCGCGCGAGATCCACATCTGGACCGACGTCGATGGCGTGCTGTCCGCGGACCCGCGCCTGGTGCCGGACGCGCAGGTCATCGATTCGCTGTCGTATAGCGAAGCGATGGAGCTTGCGTACTTCGGCGCGAAGGTGATCCACCCGCAGACCATGGCGCCGGCCGTCGAGCGCGACATTCCGATCTGGATCCGCAACAGCTTCGCGGCCGAGAAGCCCGGAACGCTCATCTGCGCCGCGCCCGAGTCGCGCCTGCAGGTGAAAGGGATCACCAGCATCGACGGGATCGCGCTGGTGAATCTCGAAGGTGCCGGCATGATCGGCGTGCCGGGCACCGCGCATCGGTTGTTCGGCGCGCTGCGCGACGAGAACATCTCGGTCATCGTGATCTCGCAGGGCAGCTCTGAGCATTCCATCTGCTTCGCGATTCCCGAGGGCCAGGCTGCGCGCGCCGAGCAGGTGGTGAGGCGAGCGTTCGAGAGCGAATTGCGCCAGGGCCAGATTCAGAGCGTGGAGGTCGATCGCGGCCAGAGCATCCTGGCGGTCGTCGGCGACGGCATGGCCGGCGCCCACGGCGTTGCGGCCAAGGTGTTCGCTGCGCTCGGCGATGCTTCGGTCAACGTGCGGGCCATCGCGCAGGGCGCCTCGGAGCGCAACATCTCCGTGGTGATCGAGGCGCGCAGCGCGGCCAAGGCCCTGCGCTCGGTGCACTCGAGCTTCTACCTGTCGCCGCACACCGTCTCGATCGGCGTCATCGGTCCCGGCACGGTCGGTCGCGTTTTCCTGGATCAGCTCGCGAGCCAGGCTGCGCGCCTGCGCAGTGAGTCCAAGCTCGACCTGCGGCTGCGCGGCCTGCTCAGCTCCTCACGCATGCTGCTCAGTGACGGCGGCATCGACCTCGGCCGCTGGCGCGAGCAGTTCGACCGCGAGGGCAAAGCCGGGGACGTCGGTACATTCACGCAGTTCGTGCATGCCGACCACCTGCCGCATTCGGTCATCGTCGACTGCACCGCCAGCGCGGACGTGGCCGGGCAGTATCGCGAGTGGCTGGCCGCCGGTATCCACGTCATCACGCCGAACAAGAAGGCCAACAGCGGCGACCTGGCGCAGTACCGCGCGCTGCGCTCCGCGCGCCGGGCCGCGGGTACCCACTATCTCTACGAGGCCACGGTCGGCGCGGGGCTGCCCGTGATCCAGACGTTGCGCGACCTGCGCCACACCGGCGACGAGATCACGAGCCTGGAGGGAATCTTCTCCGGAACGCTCGCGTATCTCTTCAACACCTGGGACGGAAAGACCTCGTTCTCGAGCATCGTGCGCGCTGCCAAGCAGAAGGGGTACACCGAGCCCGATCCGCGCGATGACCTGTCCGGCATGGACGTGGCCCGCAAGCTCATCATCCTGGGGCGCGAGATGGGGCTGGAGCTCGAGCTCGCCGACGTCAAGGTCGAAAGCCTGGTGCCCGCGGCGCTGATGAAGTGCAGCAGCGAGGAGTTCATCGAGCGTCTCGCCGAGTACGACAACGCCATGCTCGATCGTTTCGAGAACGCGCGCTCGGCGGGCAAGGTCTTGCGCTACGTCGGCCGCCTCGATGCGCAGGGCCAGGCGACGGTGGGGCTGATAGAGCTCGACTCCCGGCATGCGTTCGCGGGCATCGCGCTCACCGACAACATCGTTCGCTACGCAACGCGCCGCTACTGCGACAACCCCCTCATCGTGCAGGGCCCGGGCGCGGGGCCGGAAGTCACCGCGGGCGGCATCTTCGCTGACCTGTTGCGCTTGTGCGCGTATCTCGGCGCGCGCCTGTGACGAGGCGCCGATGACGGAATCCGTCACCGCGTTTGCGCCGGCCACCGTCGGCAACGTCGGCATCGGCTTCGACATTCTCGGCCACACCGTGCAGAGCGTCGGCGACCGGGTTACTGCCGCGCGTTCGGCCACGCGGGGCGTGCGCATCCGGTCGATCACGGGCGTACACACGGATCTGCCGAAGGAAGCGGAGCGCAACACCGCGGGCAAGGCGGTGATGAGCCTCTGGCAGAGCAGCGGCGCGCCGGGTGGCGTGGAGCTGGACATCGACAAGGGAATCCCGCTCGGCTCCGGTCTGGGCGGATCGGCGGCCTCCGCGGTCGCTGCGGTCGTGGCCGCGAACGCGCTGCTCGATCGGCCGCGGCCGCCGCTCGAGCTGCTGAAGTTCGCGATGCACGGCGAGCAGGTGGCGAGCGGCTCGATCCACGTCGACAACATCGCACCGTCGCTGTTCGGCGGGCTGGTGCTCACCGTCGGCGTCGACAATCCGCGCATCAAGCAGATCCCGGTCCCCGCGCCGATCCGTTGCGTCCTGGTCCACCCGCACATGGTCCTGTCGACGCTCGAAGCGCGCGGCATCCTGAGCCGCACGGTCACGCTGTCGGACTTCGTCTGGCAAACCGCCAACCTGGCCGGCTTCATCTCGGGCTGCTACTCGAACGACCTGGACATGATCCGCGATTCGTTCGAAGACGTGGTGATCGAGCCGCAGCGCCAGGCACTGATTCCGGGTTTTCGCGACGTGCGCGCAGCGGCGATGGCCGGCGGTGCGCTGGGCTGCTCGATCTCCGGAGCAGGGCCGACCGTCTTTGCCTGGTGCGAGTCCGCGCGCGCCGAGGGCATCCGCGACGGCATGGCTGCTGCGTTCGCTGCGCACGGCCTCACCAGCGACGGCTGGATTACGAGCATCGAGCCGGCGGGCGCCCGCGTGGTCGCGCCCTGATGCGTTTTCTGAGCACGCGCGATCGCGCGCACGCTGTTTCGCTGAGCGAAGCGGTGGCGCGCGGGATTGCTCCGGACGGTGGCCTCTACGTACCCGAGTCGCTGCCGCAGCTGGCAATCGAGGCACACGACAGCTCGCTGCGCGTCGTGGCTCGTGAGGTGCTGGCGCCGTTCTGCGCCGGCGATCCGCTCGGCACGCAGCTCGATGCGATCCTCGAGGAAGCCTTCAACTTCGAGGCGCCGCTGAACGCCGTGGAGGAGGGGCTCGACGTGCTCGAGCTCTTTCACGGCCCGACATCCGCTTTCAAGGATTTCGGCGCGCGCACGCTCGCTGCCATGCTGGCACGCGCGCCGGCCGCGGACTCACGGCCTCTCACCATCCTCGTTGCTACTTCCGGAGACACCGGCGGCGCGGTCGCCGCCGCGTTTCACCGCCGGCCCGGGGTCGCAGTCGTCGTGCTCTATCCCCGTGGGTTGGTCTCACCGCGACAGGAGCAGCAGCTCACCTGCTGGGGCGAAAACGTGCACACGTTCTCGGTCGCCGGCACGTTCGACGATTGCCAGCGCATCGTGAAAGAGGCTTTCGCCAGCGCGCCGCTGGCGGCGCGCTGGCGGTTCTCCTCGGCGAACAGCATCAACGCCGGAAGACTGCTGCCGCAGGTCGTGTATTACGCGGCCGCCAGTCTCGCGGTACGGCAGCGGACGGGTCGTGCGGCATCGTTCATCGTGCCCAGTGGCAACCTGGGCAACGCGCTCGCCGCCCTGTGGGCGCGCGCCATGGGGCTACCCATCGGCGAAATCGTGCTGGCACACAATGCCAACCGCACGGTGCCGGACTTCATCCGCACGGGGCAGTGGCATCCCCGCGCGAGCGTGGCAACGCTGGCTTCCGCGATGGACGTCGGCAATCCGAGCAACATGGAACGCGTGCGCCATCTGCTGCCGGACATCGAAACCCTGCGTGCGGCCGTGAGCGCGGTGAGCGTCGAGGACGCAGCGATCCGGGCACGGATCCGTGCCGACTTCGAGCGTACGGGCCGAATCTGGTGCCCGCATACGGCCGTGGGCGCGGAAGCCTACGCCAGGCTGTCGAAGGAGCGAAGGGAAAGGCGTCACTGGGTACTGGTGGCGACGGCGCATCCGTCCAAGTTCAGCGAGATCGTCGAGCCGATCGTCGGTCGCGCCGTTCCGGTGCCCGCCCCGCTGGCGGCGTTGCTGCAATTGCCTCGCCGGGTGACTGCCATCGACGGTACGCTGGCGTCTTTCGCTCAGGCAATGCAGGATTGCGCCTCGCATCCATGTTCGACTCACTGACGAAGATAGATCCGCTGCTCGTGGGCTATGCCCTGGCCGGCGCCGCCGGCGCGCTGCTGCTCTTCTGGGCGTGGCAACGCTATCGGCGCTTCATGGTTCGCCGGAGCATCCGCGGGACAGTGAACGCGGTGGCCTACGAGTTTCTCGCCGACGTGCTGATCCCCGACGGCATGGAAGGGTTCTTCCACTTCGACTTCCTGCTGCTCACCCAGCGCGGCATCCTGGTGCTGGATCTGCGGGAGATTCCCGGTGTGATTTTCGGCGGCGATCAGATGGACGAATGGACCGTGATGACGCGCCGGCGCCGCTTCACCTTCGCGAATCCTCAGGGACCGCTGCTCGATCGGATCGCCGTCATCAAGCAACTCGCCGGCGACACGCCCGTGGAAGGGCGCATCGCCTTCACGGCGCGCTCGCGTTTTCCGAAGGGCCGGCCGAAGTCGGTCCTGATGCTCGACTCCCTGCGGGTCGAGTACGCCCCTGTCGACAAGGGAACGATGGCCGCTGCCGTCGCGCGCTATCGGCCGGGCTGGGACCGCGTCCGGACGAGCGCCCGGCCGAGCGACCTGGCGCGGCCCTGAAGGCGCTCGCACCGGGATGTGGCGGTTGACTGCCGCCTGACTGGCGGCCCTTACCCTGTCGGCTGTCCCTGGCGGCTGGCGTGCGCGGCCAGAACGTCCGCCGTGCAGGCGGTCACGCGGCGCGCGCACTCGATGTCCAGGAACTCGTTCGGGCCGTGCGCGTTGGAGTGCGGCCCGAGAACGCCAGTGACGAGGAACTGCGTCTTCGGGAAGCGTTCGCCGAGCATGCCCATGAATGGGATGCTGCCCCCGGTGCCCATGAACATCGCGTCGCGTCCGAAGTGGCGACGCGAAGCAAAGTGCATGGCCCGCTCCAGCCATGGTTCCACGGGCGGAGCGTTCCAGCCGCCCATGGACGATGCGACCTCGAAGGAGACGCGCGCGTTGCAGGGAGGGTTCTCTTCCAGGGTGCGCTTGATGAGTTGGGCTGCAGCGCGCGGGTCCGACGTGGGTGCGAGCCGGAAGGACAGCTTCGCCGCCACCTGCGGCACCAGCACGTTGCCGGCGTTCGCGAGCGCTGGCAGGCCGTCGACCCCTGTAATCGTGAGCGTTGGCTTCCAGGTCGAGTTCAGGATGAGGTCGAGAGGATCGTTGGAGACGGCCTGCACGCCTGCCGCGAGCGGCATGCGCCCCCGCACGGTCTCGCCGAGCACGCCGGCCGTCGCCGCAGCTTGCTGCAGCCGTGCCGGCGGAATCTGGACGAACAGGGGCTCGAGCAGCAGGTCGCCCGTCACTTCGTTTTCGACGCGCGAGAGGAGCTGGCGCAGGATGCGCACGGCTGAAGGCGCGATGCCGCTGCCCGCGCCCGAGTGCACTCCCTCGGTGAGAACCTGCACGCTGAGCGTGCCGATGAGGTTGCCGCGCAAGGACGTGGTGGCCCAGAGCTGATCGTAGTTGCCGCACTCCGCATCGAGGCACACCACGAGCGAAGGCGTGCCGATGCGGTCGGTGAGCGCGGCGACGTGCGCCGGCAGATCGGGGCTGCCGCTTTCTTCCGTTGCCTCGATCAGCACCACGCAACGGGCGTGCGGCACACCCTGGTCACGCAGCGCACGGATCGCGCACAGCGACGAGAACACGGCGTAGCCGTCGTCGGCCCCGCCGCGCCCGTAGAGCCTGCCGTCGCGAAACACCGGTTCCCAAGGCGAAAGTCCGGGAAGCCAGCCGGTGAATTCCGGTTGCTTGTCCATGTGTCCGTACAGCAGCACGCAGTCCTGCACGTCGCCCGGGATCTCGACGACGAGCAGCGGCGTGCGGCCGGGCAGTCGCGCCACGTCGACGCGCGCACCCGGTATCTCCTGCGCCCGGCACCATCCAGCCATCAGCTGAGCAGCGCGCTCCATGTGCCCGTTCTCGTCCCACTGCGGGTCGAACAGCGGCGACTTGTTGGGGATGCGCACGTATTCGGCCAGCGTGGGCAGGATCGAGCGCTGCCACTGATCGTCAACGAAGCTTTTAAGTCGCACGGGATCGAGCTCTTTTTTCATATGACTCTCAGGTACTTACAGTGTATTTCTCAGCTATCTTCCGTCAGCTGTCCGCAAGGCCGAAGAAACGCCGCGCATTGCGCGTCGTGGCCTCCGCAACGGCCGCTTCGCTCTCGCCGCGCGCCTCAGCCACCGTCTTCAGAACCTGCGGCAGGTACATGGGTTCATTGCGCCGGCTGGCGGGCCGGGGCACCAGGTCACGAGGCAGAAGATAAGGCCCGTCGGTCTCGAGCATCAAACGGTCGGCCGGAATCTGCCGGACCAGTGTCTTCAGGTGTGCGCCGCGACGTTCGTCGCAGATCCACCCGGTGATGCCGATCGACAGGCCGGCATCGAGGCAGTCCCGCAGCTCGCGCTCGTCACCGGTGAAGCAATGCGCGACGCCGGCGCGCAGCCGCGGCAGGTAGTCGCGCAGGATCGACATGAAATCCGCGTGCGCATCGCGCTGATGCAAAAAGACCGGCCGGCCGGTGCGCGCGGCGAGCTCGAGCTGCCAGCGAAATGCCCGCTGCTGCGCATCGTGCGCTGCGAAGTTGCGGAAATAATCCAGGCCGCACTCGCCGGCAGCGCCGACATCGGGGTCGCGCAACAGGGCTTCGAGCTGCGGCAACTGCTCTTCGCGAAGATCGGCCGCGTGGTGGGGATGAATGCCGGCTGTGGCACGCAGGACACCGGGATGAGCCCGCGCCAGCTCGATCGCGCGGCGCGTGCTGTCGAGACTGGAACCTGTAACGACCATCTGTGTCACACCCGCGGCGCGGGCGCGCGCGAGGACGGCATCGCGGTCGGGATCGTAACTGTCGTGCGCGAGGTTGACGCCGATGTCGACAAGCACGCCCGCGCGCTGCGCTGCTCCACTCATGCCGCAATTGCATGCTATCTTTGCGCGCTCAGCAAGCCCGACACTCCACCCACGATGCCGCTCGATCCGCAATCGCTCGACGACCTGCGCATTCCGCGCGACGCTGACACTGCGCAGCGTCGCTACGGCGGCGGTGCGGGCACATCGCCGCGCGTCCTGTGGATCGCGGGCGGCGCCTTGGTCGTCGTGGCCGCGCTGGTCGCGGCAATCTTCCTGCGCGGCGCTTCGGCCACTGAAGTGCGTACGGCCAACGCGCAAGCGGTGCAGGGCTCGTCGCAGTCTGCCGTACTCAATGCTTCCGGCTTCGTCGTGGCGCGGCGGCTCGCCACGGTGTCCTCGAAGGTCACCGGCAAGATCCAGGAAGTGCTGATCGAGGAAGGCACGGCGGTCAAGGAAGGCCAGGTGCTGGCGCGACTCGACGACACCACCGTGCGCGCGCAGTACCAGTTCGCGCAGAAGCAGCTCGATGCGGCGCGCAGCGCGCTGGCCGAAGTGCAGGTGCGCCTGGATGAGGCGCGGCGCAACCTCAAGCGCACGCAGGCGTTGCGCGAGCGCAATCTCGTCAGCGAGACCGCGCTCGACGCCGCGCAATCCGAAGCCAAGGCGCTCGAGGCGAGGTTGGCCGCGCTGGAGGGCGAAGTGGGGGTGGCCGTGAGTGGCTTGCGCCTGCGCGAGCGCGATCTCGACGACCTGGTGATCCGCGCGCCGTTCGACGGCGTGGTGATCTCGAAGGACGCGCAGCCCGGCGAGATGGTTTCGCCGGTGTCCGCGGGCGGCGGCTTCACGCGCACCGGCGTCGCGACCATCGTCGACATGAATTCGCGCGAGATCGAGGTGGACGTCAATGAGGCGTTCATCAATCGCGTGCGTGCCGGTCAGCGGACCGAGGCCGTGCTCGATGCGTACGCGGACCTGGTGCTGGCTTCGCGCGTCATCAACATCGTGCCGACCGCCGATCGCCAGAAGGCGACCGTGCGCGTGCGCATTGCCTTCGATGAGCTCGATCCGCGCATTCTCCCGGACATGGGCGTCAAAGTGCGTTTCCTGGACACCGAGCAGCAGGCCGCGGCCGCCGAAGCGCCGCGCGTGCTCGCGCTCGTGCCGTCGTCGGCCATCTCCAGCGCCGACGGCAAGACCTACGTGTGGGTCGTGAACGAGGATGTGGTGGAGCGACGGGCGGTGAGCACCGGGCGCGAGCGCGATGGCCAGACGGAAGTGACGGCCGGCGTGCGCGCCGGCGAGGTCGTCGTGGCGCCGGCGGTCGAGGGGCTCAAGGACGGCGGCAAGGTCCGGATCAACGCCTCCTGAGCGTGCTACGGCGTGGCAACGCGCCGGCGCATGTCGGAAGCGGCTCCCGCCAACCGTCGTTCATGAATGCAAGCGAGTGTGCGAGCCTCTGCTCGAGGCTCTGGTTCCTGAATTCGTTCTGAAGGGGTGGGCGATGGCCGACGCGAATCTGGTGAAGGTGCGGGGTCTGCGCAAGAACTATCAGCGCGGCTCCGAGACGGTCCACGTGCTCGACGGGCTGGATCTCGACGTGCCCAAGGGCGATTTCGTGGCGCTGATGGGTCCGTCGGGCTCGGGCAAGTCGACCTTGCTCAATCTCATCGGCGGCCTCGACCGTCCGACCGACGGTTCCGTCGAAGTGGGCGGTCTGCGCATCGATGGGCTGGGCGAAGGTCAGCTCGCGCGCTGGCGCGCCGATCACATCGGTTTCATCTTCCAGATGTACAACCTGCTTCCCGTCCTCACGGCTGCCCGTAACGTCGAGTTGCCGCTGCTGTTGACGAGCCTCAGCGGGGCGGAGCGCGCCAAGCGGGTTGCGGCAGCGCTCGCGTTGGTCGGACTCTCCGATCGCGCCAAGCATCGTCCGCGCGAGCTGTCAGGCGGCCAGGAGCAGCGCGTCGGCATCGCGCGCGCCATCGTCACCGATCCGACGTTGCTCCTGTGCGACGAGCCGACCGGCGACCTGGACCGCAAGTCGGGTGATGAGATCCTCGACCTGCTGCAGGCGCTGAACCAGCAGCACGGCAAGACCATCATCATGGTCACGCACGATCCGCACGCGGCCGCGCGCGCCCGCCACAAGATCCATCTCGACAAAGGCAGCCTGGTCAGGGAGGCAGCCTGATGTTCAAGTTCCTGCCGCTCCTCTGGGCGAACCTCAAGCGCAGGAAGCTGCGCCTGGTCTTTACACTCGCCTCCATCGTCGTGGCGTTCCTGATGTTCGGCCTGCTCGAGGCGATGCGCTACGCCTTCGGCATGGGCGTCGACCTCGCGGGCGTCGACCGCCTGATGCTGCAGAACAAGGTCAGCATCATCCAGCCGCTGCCGGCGTCCTACGGCAACCGCATCCGCGGCCTGAAGGGCGTGAAGCGCGTGAGCAACGCGAGCTGGTTCGGCGGCACGTACCAGAGCGAGCGCAACCAGATCGTGCTGATCCCCGTGGAAGGGGAGCAGTACCTGCAGATGTATCCCGAGATGACCATGCCCGAGGAGCAGAAGCGCGCGTGGCTGGCGAACCGAACGGGCGCGCTGGTCGGCAAGGCGCTGATGCAACAGCACGGCTGGCAGGTCGGCCAGACGGTGCCGATCCGTTCCACGTTCTGGCGCAAGGCCGATGGCGGGGAAGTCTGGGACCTGCACATCGACGGCGTGTACGACCTCGCGAAGGGCGGCGACACGCGCGGCATGATCATGCACTACGAGTACTTCAACGAGCCGCGCATGCAGGGCCAGAAAGACCTCGTGGGCTGGTACATCCTGCAGGTCGACGACGCGCAGGCTTCGCCGCAGATCGCGCGCCAGATCGACGCGATGTTCGCGAACTCGTCGGCCGAAACGCGCACCTCGACCGAGAAGGCGATGATGCAGCAGTGGGCCAACCAGGTCGGCAACATCGGCGCCATCCTGATCGCCGTGGCCACCGCCGTGTTCTTCACCATGCTGCTGGTCACCGCCAACACCATGGCCCAGTCCGTGCGCGAACGCACCAACGAGCTCGCGGTGCTCAAGACGCTCGGTTTCGGCGGTGGCCAGGTGATGACGCTCGTACTGATGGAAGCAGTGTTCATCACAGTGCTCGGCGGTGCCATCGGCCTGCTGCTCGCGCTGATGTTCGCGAAGGGCGCAGGCCCAGCGCTCGAAAACTTCCTGCCGCTGTTCCGTGTCCCGACGTCGTCGATCGCGTTCGCCGTCGTGCTGATGGTGAGTCTGGGCGTGCTCGCGGGCGCGCTGCCCGCCACGCAAGCCTTGCGACTCAAGATCGTCGAAGCCTTGCGCAAGTCCTGAGGCAGCCATGTCAGTCGTGAATTCAGTGCAGCAGACGGTCGCGGTCACCTGGTTGAACCTCAAGACCTTGCGCGAGCGCCTCGCGTCGGCCGGCGTCGCCATCGCGGGCCTCGCCGGCGTCGTCGCGGTGCTGGTGGCCGTACTGTCGATCAGCGAAGGCTTCCGCGCGGCGCTCGAGTTGTCGGGCGCCGAAGACATCGCGATGGTCATGCGCGGCGGCTCGACGGACGAGATGAGCAGCGGCGTCGACCAGGACGGCACGCGCGTCATCGGCGATGCGCCGGGCGTGGCGCGCGACGCCGCCGGACCGATGATCTCGCCGGAGCTGTTCGTGGTCGTCGACGTGCCGATGCGGACGACCGGCACGCCCGCGAACGTGCCGTTTCGCGGCGTCGGGCCCCGGGCGCGCGAGTTTCGTGAGCATTTCCGCATCACGGAGGGGCGCAACTTTTCGCCTGGCCTGAACGAGCTGATCGTCGGCGCCGGCGCCGCCAAGCAGTTCCTGGGCCTCGAGGTCGGCAAGAAGGTCCAGTTCGGCAGCACCACCTGGGATGTGGTCGGCCACTTCGAGGACGACGGCAGCATCTCGGAGTCGGAGATCTGGACCGACGTCACGGTGTTGCAGAACGTGTATCGGCGCGGCAATTCCTACCAGTCGGTGCGCGCCAAGCTGGAGAGTCCGGCCGCGCTGCAGACTCTCAAGGACTCGTTGAGCTCGGACCCGCGCGTGAACGTCAACGCGCGCACGGAGCGCGAGTTCTATTCGCAGCAGTCCGAGATCATGCGCAACCTCGTCACCACCATCGGCACGGCGATCGCGCTGCTGATGGGCATTGGCGCCATCTTCGCGGCGCTGAACACGATGTACTCGGCGGTCGCTGCGCGCACGCGCGAAATCGCCACGCTGCGCGCTCTCGGCTTCGGAGCCGTGCCCGTGCTCACCTCGGTACTGGCCGAAGCGCTCATCCTCGGTGCGCTGGGCGGGGTCGTTGGCGCCCTCGTCGCCTACTTCGCATTCAACGGCTACACGGCGAACACGCTGAACTGGGCGAGCTTCAGCCAGATCACTTTTGCCTTCACGGTCACGCCGCGGCTCATGGTGATGGGCATCATCTATGCGCTGATCCTCGCGCTGATCGGCGGCCTGCTGCCCGGTATCCGGGCGGCGCGCTTGCCGATCACGGCCGGGCTGCGCGAGCTGTGACCCGAGGCGGGTTTGCCTTGCCCCGGCGCGCGTTCGCGCGTGCGGTGGCGGCGTTGGCGCTCGCTGGCGTTCTGGCCGCAGCACCGGCGTTTCCTCAGGAGCTCGATCCCAAGGACCTCGAGAACCGGGTCGACTACGCGTATTTCACCGAGGACGTGGGTACCCTGCGCAACCTGATCCGGGAAGCGCGCACGACCTTCGCCAAGGGCTCGCCCGACGCCGTGGCGCACTATGCGCTCGGATTTGCCCACTATCGGCTCGGAGCCGTGCTGGCGGCGAAGGAGCCCTCGGCCGCGGCCGCTGCGATGTCCAAGTGCATCGACGAACTGGATGAAGCGATCGAGGCCGATCCTCAGTCGGCGGAAGCGCAAGCCCTGCAGGGTGCGTGCCTCGGGCAACTCGCGGCCCTGCGCACCATCAGCGCAATGGTCAACGGGCCGCGCAGCGCGTCGCGCCTGGAAAAGGCCTTGAAACTCGCGCCACAGAATCCGCGCGTCGTCCTGCTGGAGGCGCTGGCGGTGTATGCCAAGCCCAAGGCGTTCGGCGGCGACAAGGCCGGCGCGCTGACAAAATTGCGGCGCGCGACCGAGTTGTTTGACGAAGCGGCAGCCCTCAGCGAGCTTGCTCTGCCGGGATGGGGTCACGCCGACGCGCAGGCGGCCCTCGGTCGCAGCCTTCTCGAAGCCGGCGACACGCTCGGCGCGCGCAACGCGCTGGAGCGTGCGCTCATCCTCGCGCCGGAGTTCGCTGCCGCGCGGCGCTTGCTCGCCCAAATCGGCGCTGCGCGCTGACCGCCGACGTCGACGAGCCGCGCCGACGAGTTGAAAACCCGGCGAACGCTCCCACTGTCCGGCAACACCGAGCCGTGACAAACAGTGGCCCTCGCGGGCAATAGCCTGTAAAAAGCGGAACGGACAAAGGGGCCTGACCCCCGGGAGGAATCAATGGGCTGGGTTTTGCTGGCACTCGCCGTCCTGTTCGCGCTGTTCCTGATCAGCGTCTACAACCGCCTGGTCGCGGCGCGCAACGCCTTCAAGAACGCCTTCGCGCAGATCGACGTGCAGCTGACGCGACGCTACGACCTCATTCCCAACCTGGTGGAAACGGTCAAGGGCTACATCAAGCACGAGCGCGAGACGCTCGAAGCCGTGATCCGTGCGCGCAACTCCGCCGTGGACGGCCTGAAAGCCGCCGCGGCCAGCCCGGGCAATCCGGCCGCGATCCAGCAACTCGCCGGCGCGGAGAGCGCGCTCAGCGGCGCACTCGGCCGGCTGTTCGCCCTCGCCGAGGCTTACCCGGACCTCAAGGCCAACCAGAACATGATGCAACTCTCCGAGGAGCTCACCTCCACGGAGAACAAGGTCGCCTTCGCGCGCCAGGCGTACAACGACTCGGTCATGCAGTACAACACCACGCGCGAGGTGTTCCCCAACAACATCGTCGCCGGCGCCTTCGGTTTCGATGCGGCGCAGCTGCTCGAGATCGAGAGCCCCGAGAAGCGCGCCGTCCCGAAGGTGAGCTTCACCTGAGACGGGCCACGCCGTCGCGGCGTCCCGCGCCATGAACTTCTACGCGCGCCAGGCCGAGGCGCGGCAGCAGACGCGCCGCCTCGTCCTGCTCTTCATCGTGGCGGTGCTGGCCGTCGGCGCCGCCGTGAACTTCGTCGTGCTCACCGTGCTCGCGTCCCTCGAAGGCCGCGGCCTCGTGTTTCCGAACGGCACCTGGCTCGCCGCGCATCCCGGCAGCATCGTCATCACCTCCCTCGTGGTGCTGGCGATCATCGGCTTCGCCAGTCTCTACAAGAGCATGGCCCTGCGCGCCGGCGGCGGTGTCGTGGCGCACGACCTGGGCGCGACGCGCATCGATCGCACGCAGCAGGATCCGTTGCGCCGGCGCCTGTTCAACGTGGTGGAGGAAATGGCGATCGCTTCGGGAGTGCCCATGCCCGAGGTGTACGTGCTCGACCACGAAGCGGGTATCAATGCTTTCGCCGCGGGTCATTCGCCGGCCAACGCCGCCGTGGCCGTGACGCGTGGAGCGCTCGAGAAGCTCAATCGCAGCGAGCTGCAGGGCGTGATTGCACACGAATTCAGTCACGTGCTCAACGGCGACATGCGGCTGAACACCCGGCTCATCGGCATCCTGTTCGGGCTGATGGTCCTGGTCATGATCGCGCGCACCGTCATGCGCCATGCGCCGCGCAGCTCGGGGCGCAGCAAGGGCGGCGCCGGGTTCATCGTGCTGGCCGCCCTGGCAGTAATGATCGTGGGCTACATCGGCGTTTTCTTCGGGCGCATCGTGCAGGCGGCGGTATCGCGGCAGCGAGAGCGCCTCGCCGATGCGTCCGCGGTGCAGTTCACTCGCGAGCCGCAAGGCCTGAAAGGCGCGCTGGTGAAGATCGGTGCGCACGAGCACGGCTCGAGGCTGGCCGATGCGCGCACCGAGGAAGTGGCGCACATGCTCTTCGCGAGCGGCCTTTCGCGCGCTTTCTCCACCCACCCGCCCCTCGAAGAACGCATTCGTGCGCTCGACCCGGGGTTCGATCCGCGCGAGTTTGCACGCGTGCGTTTCGAGGATCAGACCGCCGCGAGCGGGGCGGCGAAGGACGAGCGCACGCGTGGCGCGGCCGCTGCAGGCGCGGCGGGTGGGGCGACTGCAGGTGCCGCGGGTGGGGTCGCGGCTGGCCTCACGAGCGGACTGGCGCCGCAGGCGGAGAGGGTGGCGGATCTCGTCGGCAATCCGGGCACGCGCGACGTTGAGGCCGCTCAGTTCGTCGCAAGCGCGTTACCGGCGGGTGTCATGGGCGCACTGGACGCTCCAGGCCGTGGCCTCGCCACGCTGCTGGCGCTGGTGCTGGATCCCAAAGAGGAGTTGCGCACGCGCCAGCTCGTTGTCGTCCGCGAGCGCCTCGGCGAACCCGTGGTCGGGAGTATTTCAGCGGTGCAGGAGGAGCTGGCTGCGCTCGACCCCGCGCACCGCCTGCCGTTGCTCAGCGAAGTGTTCCCGGCACTACGTCGCCTGCCACGCGAGGACCGGCAACGGGTCTTCGAGACGCTTGGCCGCGTCGTCCTCATCGACGGGCGGATCGAGATCTTCGAATACGCTCTCGCCACGCTGGCGCGACTCTGGCTGCGCGATGAGCTCGATCCCAGCGCCGAGCGCGTCGGCTCAATGACGCTCGACAAGGCCTCAGTGGAGCTGCAGACCGTCTTTTCGACGCTGGCCCAGCACGGCTCCGGCGACGAGACAGCCGCGCGGCGTGCCTATGAGCTGGGCATGCACCATGTGCTTCCGTCCCACAGACCGCCGTACCAGCCGGTGGCCGGCTGGCCCCGCGCCATGGATCGGGCGCTGATCTGCCTCGATCGCCTGCAGCCGGCCGCCAAGGAGATGCTGATCGCGGCGCTGGTAAAAACGATAAGCCACGACGGGCGTATCACGGTCGCCGAAGCCGAGCTGCTGCGGGCGATCTGCGCCGCGCTGCATTGCCCGTTGCCGCTGCGGATGGGTGAGTCGGCACGGGGAGAGTAAGATCGGGTGGCACTCAGCGACACCACGCCCGGGGGGCTGCCATGGCCAAGATCCTCTGCGTTCTCTACGAAGATCCCGTGACGGGTTACCCCAAGACCTACGCGCGCGACGACATTCCGACACTCGAGCGCTATCCCGGCGGCCAGACCACGCCGACGCCCAAGGCGATCGATTTTCGTCCCGGACAGCTCCTCGGCAGCGTTTCCGGCGAGCTGGGCCTGCGACGTTTCCTCGAAGGGCAGGGCCACCAACTCGTGGTCACCTCCGACAAGGACGGTCCGGGCAGCAGGTTCGAGAAAGAACTGGCGGACGCCGACGTCGTCATCTCCCAGCCGTTCTGGCCTGCATACCTCACGGCCGAGCGCATCGCCGCCGCCCGCAAACTCAAGCTCGCGATCACCGCCGGCATCGGCTCGGATCACGTCGACCTGCAGGCGGCGATGGAGCGGGGCATCACGGTGGCCGAGGTCACGTACTGCAACAGCATCAGCGTGTCGGAGCACGTCGTGATGATGATCCTCGCGCTGGTGCGCAACTATCTGCCCTCGCACCAATGGGTTTCGGAAGGCGGCTGGAACATCGCCGACAGCGTGGCGCGTTCCTACGACGTCGAAGGCATGCAGGTGGGCACGATTGGCGCGGGCCGAATCGGCAGCGCCGTATTGCGCCGCCTGAAGCCGTTCGACGTGAAGCTGCACTACACCGAGCGGCACCGGCTGTCGCCGGGCGTCGAAGAGGAGCTCGCCCTCACATTTCATCCCGATGCCGAATCGCTGGTCAGGGTCTGCGACGTGGTGACGATCAACACGCCGCTGCATCCGGAGACCGAGGGCCTGTTCGGCGATGCGATGATTGCCAAGATGAAACGCGGCGCGTACCTGGTGAACACGGCGCGCGGCAAGATCTGCGATCGTGACGCGGTGGCGCGCGCGCTGCGCAGCGGCCAGCTCGCAGGCTATGCTGGCGACGTGTGGTTCCCGCAACCGCCGCCCGCCGACCACCCCTGGCGAACGATGCCCTACGAAGCAATGACGCCGCACACCTCCGGCTCCTCGCTCTCCGCGCAGGCGCGTTATGCCGCGGGCACGCGCGAAATCCTGGAATGCTGGCTCGAGGGGCGGCCGATCCGCGAGGAGTACCTGATCGTGGACGGCGGCAAGCTCGCCGGCGCCGGTGCTCACTCCTACAGCGCCGGCAATGCCACGAGCGGGTCGGAAGAGGCAGCGCGCTTCAATCCGCGCGCCAGCGGAAAAGGGCCGCGCCCAGGCTGAGGAACAGCGCACTGGTGATGACCAGGAACACCAGCTGCGGGTAGATGTCCGTGAAGCCCGCGCCATCCAGCATGATGGCGCGGGCCGCGTCCAGCATCTGCGTCAGCGGAAAGATCTTCGCGACCCACTGCACCCATTCGGCCGAGCCCTCGAGCGAGAACCAGACGCCCGAGAGCAGCATCATGGGCCACGTGAGGACGTTGAGGACGCCCCCCGCCAGCTCCTCGCTGGTGAAGCGCGCCGCCACGAACAGCCCGATGGAAATCATGGCGATCGAGCCGAGCGTCGCCACCAGCAGCAGCAGGGCGCCGCTGCCTTCCATCGGAAAATCGAGCATCAGTCGCAGACCGACGAACACGATGACGGTCACCAGCATCGTGAGGATGAGCCGCGACAGGACCTGGGCCGAGATGAACTCGATGGCGCGCAGCGGCGTGGCGCGCAGCCGCTTCAGGAAGCCGTTCTTGCGATAGCGCACCACCACCCAGCCGACACCGAACAGGCAGCTGAACATGATGTTCATGCCGAGAATGCCGGGCAGCAGCCAGTCGACGTAGCGCACCGCCTTGCCCGTGACTTCCTCGCGCTTCAGTCCGCGCGGATCCGTTTCGAGCAGCAGTTTCTCGACGATATAGCCCTTGGGCGCGTCGGTGTTCACCCAGTAGCGCGGTGTGCCCCGCAGGTCGAGCAGCATGTCCATCTGGTGCCGCGACAGCTTGCGCACCGCGTCCGACTCGCTGCGGGCGCTGAAAAACTCCACGTAGTGCGTCGCGAGGAAGGGATGGGTGGACTGGTCGATCTCGCCACCCGCGTGCAGCACGCCGACCTTGAACAGGGGACGCTCCGGGCCGCCGAAGATGATGGCGAGGCCCACCACCAGGGCGATCGGCAGGAGCAGGTTCCAGGCGAGCGTGCCCTTGTCGCGCAGGAACTCGAGGTTGCGCGCATGCCAGACCGCGAGCATCCGGCGCATCAAGCGCGCAGCTCCTTGCCGGTGAGCTCGAGGAACAGGTCTTCGAGGTTGCGCGGCCGGATGCGTACCCGCTGGATCGGCACCCGTGCCTCCATCAGGTAGCGCAGGGTCGCCTCGACGTTGGCGGTGGAGATCTCGATGTGCTCCTTGGCCGACAGCACGTGGAACGGCATCGCGGCCGGATCCAGCGCGAAGTCCTCGCGTGGCACCTCGATGATCACGTCGTCGAAATGCTCCTTGAGGAGCTTTTCGGGCGAGCCCTGCGCGATGATGCGCCCGTGGTCCATGATCGCGATCACGTCGCAGAGAAAATAGGCCTCTTCCATGTAGTGCGTCGTCAGGATGACGGTCTTGTCGCGCGCCTTGACCGCACGCACCAGGTCCCAGAAATTGCGGCGCGCCTGCGGATCGAGACCGGTGGTGGGCTCATCGAGGAACAGCACGGTGGGGTCGTTGACCAGTGCGATGGCGAGCATCAGCCGCTGCTGCTGGCCGCCGGAGAGCTTGCGGTTGTCACGGTCGACCAGCTTCTCGAGCGCGCAGGTGCGGATGATCTCCTCCAGATCCGTGCCGCGCGCGTACAGGCTGTGAAACAGGTTCAGGCACTCGCGCACCGTCAGGAATTCCTGGAGCGCGGTCTTCTGGAACTGGACTCCGGCGTCCTCGCGAAAGCGTGCGCCGGCCGGCTCGCCCTGGTAGAGCACCTGGCCGCTGGTCGCAGGGGTGATGCCCTCCATGATCTCGACCGTCGTCGTCTTGCCAGCGCCATTCGGGCCGAGCAGGCCGAAGCAGATACCGGGTTCGACTGTGAAGGACACACCGTCGACCGCTTTCACGGCGCCGTAGTGCTTCACGAGGTCCCGGGCTTCGAGGAGGGCTGGCATTCCGGTTGCGCATGCTACAGGGCGCGAGCGGGTCAGTCGCCTCCCTGATCGCTCCGCGCGGCATCGTCGCTCGCCCGGCGCGGGCATCGTTGCGCTTTGCCCGTCGCGTTGCGATGATTCGCGCGCCAGCGGACTTCAGATCCGCGCTTCGGAACTGCGCTCACCGACCGTCGATGGCCGGCTCGTATCCTCACCTGCTCGCACCGCTCGACCTCGGCTTCGTCACGCTGTCCAACCGCGTCCTGATGGGCTCGATGCACACCGGGCTCGAGGACCGCGCACGCCACTACCCGCAACTCGCCGCGTACTTCGCCGAGCGGGCGCGCGGCGGCGCCGGCCTGATCGTGACCGGCGGCATCGCGCCGAACGTGGCGGGCTGGGTGGCGCCGTTCGCCGGCAAACTGAGCTGGAGGAGCGAGGTGCCGCGTCATCGGCTGGTGACGAGTGCCGTGCACGACGAAGGCGGCCGGATCTGCATGCAGATCCTGCACGCGGGCCGCTACGGCTACCATCCCCTCACGGTCGCCCCTTCGGCCCTGCGTTCGCCGATTGGGCGCTTCACGCCGCGCGCGCTGAGCGGACGCGGCGTGCGCGGCCAGATCGCCGCCTACGTGCGCTGTGCCTCCCTGGCGCGCGAGGCGGGCTACGACGGCGTCGAGATCATGGGATCCGAGGGTTACTTCATCAACCAGTTCCTGGCGCGCCGCTCCAACCATCGCGACGACGAATGGGGTGGCGAGTTCCCGCAGCGCTGTCGGCTGGCGCTGCAGATCGTTCGCGACACGCGCGCCGCGGTCGGCAGGGACTTCATCATCGTCTTCCGCCTCTCGATGCTGGATCTCATCGATGACGGGGGCACGCTGGACGAGGCGCTGTGGCTGGCACGCGAGCTGGAATCCGCGGGGGTCACGCTGCTCAATACCGGCATCGGCTGGCACGAAGCGCGCGTGCCCACGATCGCCACGATGGTGCCGCGCGCGGGATTCGCGTGGGTGACGGAGCGGCTGCGCGCAGCGGTGCGAGTGCCCGTCGTCGCCACCAACCGCATCAACGATCCGGCGGTGGCTGAAGCGATCGTCGCGGGTGGCCAGGCCGACATGGTTTCGATGGCCCGCCCGTTCCTGGCGGATCCCGAGTTCGTGCGCAAGGCGCGCGAGGGTCGCGCCGACGAGATCAACACCTGCATCGCCTGCAACCAGGCCTGTCTCGATCACGTCTTCGAGGGTAAGCGGGCGACTTGCCTGGTGAATCCCCGCGCCTGTCACGAAACGGAGCTGCAGTATCGGCCGAGCGCGCGACGCAGGCGCGTCGCGGTCGTCGGCGCCGGCCCGGCGGGCCTGGCGTGCGCTGTCGTGTGCGCGCAGCGCGGACACGAGGTGGTCCTGTTCGACGCCGCGAGCGAGATCGGCGGGCAGTTCAATCTGGCCAAGCGCGTGCCGGGAAAAGAGGAATTCCACGAGACACTGCGCTATTTCCGTCGTCAGCTCGAGCTTCACGGCGTCGAGGTCACCCTGGATCGTCGCGTCACGGCGGCGGAGCTCCTGGAGGGCGCCTTCGAGGAGATCGTGCTCGCGACCGGCGTCACGCCACGCGTGCCGGCGATTCCCGGCATCGCCCATCCCAAGGTGCTTTCCTACGTGCAGGTGATCCGGGGCGAGCGCGCAGTCGGCGAGTCGGTGGCCATCGTCGGGGCGGGCGGCATCGGCTTCGACGTCGCCGAGTTCCTCACGCACGATGGCGAGTCGCCGAGCCTCGACGTGGCTGCGTTCACTCGGGAATGGGGCATTGACCTGTCGTTGCGATCGCGCGGCGGCGTCACCGTGCCGCATGCCGTGCGCAGTCCGCGCGAGATCTTCCTGCTCCAGCGCAAGGCGACGAAGCCAGGCGAGGGCCTGGGCAAGACCACTGGCTGGATCCATCGCACGGCATTGCGCCGGCGCGGCGTGCACATGCTGGCGGGCGTGAGCTATGAGGGAATCGACGACGCGGGTCTGCATCTCGGCGGTCCGCAGGGAACCCGCATGCTGGAGGTGGCGAACATCGTCATCTGTGCCGGACAGGAGCCCTTGCGCGAACTGCAGGCACCGTTGCAGGCTGCCGGGCGCAAACCCCACCTGATCGGAGGAGCGGACTTGGCTCTCGAGCTGGATGCGAAGCGCGCGATCGACCAGGGCAGCCGTCTCGGAGCGCAGCTGTGACGACGGTGGCGCAGCGATGGCTGCTGGTGCAGCGATGACAGGTGGTGCAGCGATGACAGGTGGCGCAGCGATGACAGGTGGAGCACGCGACGCCGGGCTGCTGGGGCAGCTGTCTCTGTGGTCTGGCGAAGGCACGGAGCCGGACTGGCGCGTGCGCGTCAGCGAACGCGCCCGTCGCATGACGATTCGTGTTTTCGCCGGTGGCCGCGTCGAGATCGTCGTACCTCGCTGGGCGCGCCCTGCGAGCATCCAGCGCTTCGTGCACCAGCATCGTGACTGGACGCGGCGCAAGGTCGCCGAGCTCAGCTCGCGCGCGCCGCGGGCAGTGTTGCCGGAGCACATCGAGCTGGCGGCCACCGGCGAGCAGTTCGAGGTTCACTACCGGGCGCGCAAGGGCCGCGCGCGCCTGCGAGCCTGCGCGGGCGGCGCGTCCGGGGGAGTTCTGGAGGTCGCGGGCGAGGCGATTCGCGCTCCTGCTGCGGTCGCCGATCCGCCCGCTGCGATTGCAGATTCAGCTCTGGCGGTCGCCGATCAGGTTGAAGTGCGCGAGTGCCTGCGCCGATGGCTCGTGGATCATGCACGCGAGCGCTTCGAACCCTGGCTGCGCCAGGTGTCGGAGGAGACCGGTCTGCCGTTCGCTGCGCTACAGGTGCGACGCCAGCGCACGCGCTGGGGAAGCTGCTCGGTGCGCGGAACGATCAGCCTGAACTGCTGCCTGCTGTTCCAGCGCCCCGAGGTCGTACGCTACCTTTTCGTCCACGAGTTGGCTCACACTCGCCACATGAACCACTCGATGCGCTTCTGGCGCCTGGTGGCCAGCCTGGAGCCGGCCTGCCGCCACCTCGACGGCGAGCTGGTGCAGGGCTGGCAAAACGTTCCGCCGTGGGTTTTTGGACTATGAGCACCCGCCGCCGCATTTCGATCGAACAGGCCCGCGCCGCGATCCCAGGGCCGAACGGCGAGCGCTATTCCGTGCTGTTCGAGCGCGGCTCGATCGAAGTGGAGCTCTATCAACCCCGTGACGTGGACCCGCAGCAGCCGCACCGTCGCGACGAAATCTACATCGTCCTCGAGGGCTCGGGCACGTTCGTGGTCGGCAACGAGCGCCTCACGTTCGGCCCCGGGGACTTCCTGTTCGCCCCGGCGGGTGTCATCCACCGTTTCGAGTTCTTCTCGCAGGACCTGACGCTGTGGGTCGTGTTCTACGGACCCGACGGCGGGGAAGGCGAGCCCACCGCGTCTTGAGTCCCGGGCTGCGCCCCGAGGTCACGATGCGACTTGCACGCTCGGGCCGTTGCTATACTGGCTTTCCATTTTGGAGAGGCAGATGGCATCGCAGGGCGAAGGCAAGGATCACGTCGACCTGAGTGACGAGCAGGTTCATTGGGACCTCGGCTCCTCGCAGAGCTATGGCGAGTACCTGCGCCTCGGCCAGCTCCTCTCGCTGCAGCAGCCGATCTCCTCCCGTCACGATGAGATGCTGTTCGTCGTCATCCATCAGGCGAGCGAGCTTTGGCTCAAGCTGTGCCTGCACGAGCTGAACGCCGCCGTTGCGTGCATTCGTGCCGACGATCTTGGGCCGTCCTTCAAGATGCTCGCGCGAGTCTCGCGTATCCAGACGCAACTCACGCAGAGCTGGGACGTGCTCTCGACGATGACGCCCGCGGACTACTCGAGCTTCCGCGACCAGCTCGGGCGCGCATCGGGCTTCCAGTCGCACCAGTACCGGCTGCTCGAGTTTCTGCTCGGGAACAAGAACGCCGAGATGATCGAGGTGCATCGACGCGATCCGCAGGTGTACCAGGCCCTGGCGGAGGCGCTACGTACTCCGAGCCTCTACGACGAGGCGCTGCGCCTGCTGAGCCGGCGGGGCTACGACCTTCCCAAGGACTATCTGGAACGCGACTTCAGCCAGCCTTACCGTCCGAGTCCTGCCGTGGCAGAGACGTGGCTGCGTGTCTATCGCAGCGTCGAGAAGCATTGGGACCTGTATGAGCTGGCCGAGAAACTCGTCGACCTGGATTACAAGTTCCAGCACTGGCGCTTCAGCCACATGAAGACCGTGGAGCGCATCATCGGCTACAAGCGCGGCACCGGCGGCACGGGGGGCGTTTCGTACCTCGCCAAGGCGCTCGAAATGCGCGCGTTCCCGGAGCTGTGGAGCATCAGGACCGAGATGTGAGCGACGCCACGCGCCAGAATCGCCTCCACAACGTCAACGTCCTCTCGAGCGAGCTGCTGCCGACGCCGGAGGAGGTGAAGCGGCGCGCGCCGCTGTCCGACCGCGTCGAGCAGTTCGTCTACGGTGCGCGCGATACGGTGCGCGCCATTCTCGAGCGTCGCGATCCGCGCGTGTTCGTCGTCGTCGGGCCGTGCTCGATCCACGACGTCGCCGCCGCGCGCGAGTACGCCCAACGCCTGGCGGCGCTCGCGCGGCGAGTCGATCGCACGCTGTACCTCGTGATGCGGGTCTATTTCGAAAAGCCGCGCACCACCGTCGGCTGGAAGGGGCTCATCAACGATCCGGACATGGACGATTCCTTCCACATCGAGAAGGGAATCCTGACGGCCCGCCAGCTGCTGCTGCACCTGGCGGAGCTCGGTCTGCCCGCGGCGACCGAGGCACTCGATCCGATCATGCCGCAGTACCTGTCCGAGCTCGTCACCTGGACCGCGATCGGCGCGCGCACCACCGAGTCGCAGACGCACCGCGAAATGGCGAGCGGTCTGTCGACGCCGGTTGGCTTCAAGAACGGCACGGACGGCACCCTCGGTGTGGCGATCAACGCGCTGCAGTCCGTGCGCCATCCGCATCACTTCCTGGGGATCAGCCAGCACGGGCAATCGGCGGTGTTCCGCACCCGCGGCAACCCGCACGGCCACCTCGTGTTGCGTGGCGGGGGCGGGCGGACGAACTACGATTCCGTGAGCGTCGCTCTCGCCGAAGCGGAGCTGGCGCGCGCCAGGCTGCCGGTGAACATCGTGGTCGACTGCAGCCACGGCAACTCGAACAAGGATCCGGCGCTGCAGCCGCTCGTGGCGGCGAACTGCATCAACCAGGTGCTGGAGGGCAACCAGTCGATCGTGGGGTTGATGCTGGAGAGCAACCTCAACTGGGGAAACCAGCCGATCCCCGCCGACCTCACGCAGCTCGCCCATGGCGTGTCGGTGACGGACGCGTGCATCGATTGGGCGACGACCGAGCGCCTCCTGCTCGACCTGCATGCGCGCCTGGCGGCCTGTCCGCGCATCGTGCCGTCGTTGCGCCAGTCACAGAACGCCTGAATCATGTCCGGGACGCAGAGGGGGCGCGGGGCACCGCTGCTGATCCTCGCGCTCGGCGTCGTGGCGATCGCGCACGGCTCGATTTTCGTGCGCCTCGCGGATGCCTCGCCGCTCGCGATTGCGGCGTGGCGGCTGACGCTGGCGAGTGCCCTGGTCGTGCCGCTCGCATTGCTCGTCGAGCGGCGTGCGTTTGGCCGCCTCGACCGCCGCCTGCTCGTTTCGATTGCCGCCGCCGGCCTGCTGCTGGCCGGGCATTTCGCCACCTGGATCACGTCGCTGGCCTACACCTCCATCGCGAACAGCGTGGTGCTGGTGGCCACCGTTCCGGTTTGGGTCGGTATCATCGGTGTCGCCACGGGCGTCCTGCGACTCTCGCGCGCGATGTGGCTCGCCATCTCCCTCAGCGTCGTGGGCTCGGCCGTGATCGGCTGGGGCAGTGCCCGGCTCGGTGCCGGCACGCTGCGCGGGGATCTGCTCGCGGTCGCCGGCGCGATCTGCATGGGAGGCTATCTCCTGCTCGCGCAACGGATCCAGCGAACGCTGCCGTTCCTGCCGTTCGTGGCGGTAATCTACGCGACAGCGGCGGCGTTTCTCTGGATCGCCGCGCTCGCCAGCGGCGCGCGCCTGGGCGGTTTCGCCCCCGCGACATGGTGGGCGTTGGTGGGCATCGCACTGGTCTCGCAGGTGATCGGTCACAGCAGCTACAACTGGTCGCTGCGCCACCTCAATCCGGATCTTGTGTCCGTCACCTTGCTGGGCGAGCCGATACTCGCGTCGCTCCTCGGTCTGCTGTTCTTCGCGGAGCCGATCGCCGCTATGACGCTTGCGGGCGGCGCGCTGGTACTGCTGGCAATCCTGATTGCAGCGCGTGCCCCGCGCCGGCCTGCCGATGTCTCGCCTGACGCTTCCGCCAGGCGCGCCATGCGCGATAGCCCAGCAACAGCGCGAGAATCCCTGCATAGATGAGCGGCTCGCGCACATCCGCCTTGACCTGCCAGTAGTAGTGCCACACGCCGAGGACGGCGATCACGTAGACGAGGCGATGCAGTTTCTGCCAGCGGCGGCCGAGGCGACGCATCATCGCGTTGGTCGAGGTGGCGGCGAGCGGGATGAGCATGAGCAGGGCCGCGAAGCCGATGGTGATGTACGGGCGCTTGGCCACGTCTTCGAGCACGCCGGCGAGGTCCAGCTCCTGGTCGAGAACCAGGTACGTCGTGAAATGCAGCGCGGCGTAAGTGAAGGCGAAGAGGCCGAGCATGCGGCGCAGGCGGAGCAGGGGAGCGAGACCGGTCAGCTCCCGCGCCGGCGTGACGCACAGCGTGATGAGCAGGAAGTTCAGCGTCCACTTGCCCAAGGTCTCCAGGATCTCCTCGGCGGGATTGGCGCCGAGCGAAACTCCGCCGAAACCGAAAGCGCCGGCGACCAGTCGCGACAGAGGCAGCAGGCACGCGAGGAAGGCGGCCGGCTTCAGGACGCGGCGGACGAACGTGTCGAACATGCTGGTGCGGCGAGGCGCGCTGTGACTGGCGGTGAGCAGCTCAGTAGTATTTCGCCAGATCCATCCCACGGTACAACGAGGCGACCTGGTCCGCGTAGCCGTTGAACATCAGCGTGGGCTGCATTTCGTTGAAGAGGCCGGCGCCGATGCGCCGCTCGCGGGCCTGACTCCAGCGCGGATGATCCACGTTGGGATTGACGTTCATGTAGAACCCGTATTCGTCCGGTATCGCCACGTTCCAGGTATTGCGCGGCTGCTTCTCCGTGAAGGCGATCTTCACGATCGCCTTGATGCTCTTCATGCCGTACTTCCAGGGCACCACGAGGCGCAGCGGCGCGCCGCTCTGGTTCGGCAGGACGCGGCCGTACAGCCCCACGCCCAGGATGGCGAGGGGATGCATGGCCTCGTCCATGCGCAGGCCTTCGCGGTAAGGCCATTCGAGCACGGGATAGCGTTGGCCCGGCATGCGTTTCGGATCGTGCAGGGTGGTGAACTCGACGAACCTGGCGCGCGACGTCGGCTTGAAGCGGCGGATGAAATCGCCGAGCGGAAAGCCGATCCAGGGAATCACCATCGACCAGCGCTCGACGCAGCGCAGGCGATAGATGCGTTCCTCGAGCGCATGCGCCTTGAGAATGTCCTCGAGCGTGAAGCGTCCCCTGACTTCCGCCTCGCCACTCACCGTCACCGTCCAGGGCTGGGCGCGAAAGGCACGGGCGTTGACGGCTGGATCCGCCTTCTCGGTGCCGAACTCGAAGTAGTTGTTGTAGGTGGTGATGTCTTCCCAGCTGTTCGGCGTCTCGGTGGTGCTGAGCGGCGCATTGCGCGTATGGCGCAGCTGCGGCCCGGTGGGGCCGGATTCGGCCCAGCCCGTCGAGGGCAGGAGGCCGGCGGCGACCGCGCCCGCTATGAGCGTGCGGCGATTGAGATACACCGCCTCGGGCGTGATCTCCGAGGGCCTGGGGTCGTTCTTGCCGGTCTTGCGCATGGCGCTGCGTCCTCGGGGCGCCACGCTAGTCGCTCGCGCGGCAGGTCTCAAGCAGTAGACCGCGCGGGAGCGGCGAAGATTTCACCGGGACCAGGGGCAGGGCCGGGGCTGAGGCCAGCGCTGAGGCCGGCGCCGCGGCGCGATCGGGCTTCAGCCGCTCTGCACGGCCGGTGCGTTCGAGGCGGGCGCTGCGCGCCGTGCACGCTTCTGGCGCACATTCACCAGCTGCATCAACGAAGCGATCGCGACGAAGGCGACGACGAAGAAGATCATCTGCATCGCGCTCGGCTGGTCGTCGTAGCCCACCAGGACGTGCAACACGCTGCCGACCACTCCGCCTTCGGAAACAATTCCGGAGGTGTCCCAGAGCGGCTCGACGATGCCGGGCAGCGCGCCGGCCTGCACCAGGTAGTTGCCGGCCTGTCCGGCCATCCCCGCTGCGAGCAAGAGGAGCATCCAGCCGGTCACGGTGAACAGGTGTCGCGTGGGAATACGCAGCAGCCCGAAGTACATGAGAGCGCCGATGCTGCCGCCGACCAGCAGGCCGAGCAGGGACCCCAGCCACATCTGGGCGGCATTCGTGCCGCCCGCCGCGATGCCGTACAGGAAGAGAACGATCTCGGCGCCTTCGCGCAGCACGGCGAGGCCAACCACGATGAGAAGCAGGCTCAGCGGGCGCACGCCGGCACTCACCGCAACCCCCACGCTCTGCATCTGCTGAGCGAGCTCGCGACCGTGGCTCTTCATCCAGACGTTGTGCCATCCGAGCATGCCGCAGGCGAGAAGGAGCACGCTCGCGTTGAAGTACTCCTGGCCCATGCCGGACACGGCCATCGCGATCGCTTCGGCGAATCCCGCGACGATGAGCGAGCCCACCATGCCGGCGCCGACGCCCGCGGCGATCCACAGGCCACGGCGCGGCACGCCACGCGAGGCCGCGAGCACGATACCGATCACCAGGGCGGCTTCGAGGACCTCGCGCAGGACGATGAAAAAGGCGGCGAACATGGCGTTACTGCGCGATCAGGGCGCCAAGCGCGGTGTCCATGTTGAATTCACCGAAGAATTCGTACTTGCCGGGCTTGAGCGGCCCGACCATCACCGTGATCTTGCCCTTGCCCGGAACGATCTTTTCGCGATTGAGGCTGTAGCTCTCGAATTCTTCGGGCGTCGGATCCTGGTTCTCGACGATGAGCTTGATCTTCTTGCCGGCCGGCACCTTGAGCTCGGTGGGCACGAAGCGGTGATTCTTGATGACGATGCGGAATTCGACCGGCGCGTCGGCAGCGAGCAGCGGGGCAGTCGCGAAGAGCGGCACGAGGACAAGGCAGAGCAGGGCGGCGCGCTGAAGCATCGGAGAACTCTGGGTGTGGGGCCCGTTCCGGGCGAGGGTGTCGAAATGATGATGCCGCAAATGAGAATGAGTTGCAATTGGCTTGCGGGGCTCTGCAAGCCACGACCGGGGCTCTCAGACTCAGGCACTTAGAGCGGTTTATTAATGTGGGCCAGCAGAGCGCCCAGGGGCCTTTTGTGGGAGCGGAGGCCAGCCTATTTCCACCGTCGAGTGTGCCGCTTCGCGCAGCGCTCGATCGCCACCGTTCACCAGGTAGGCTCGATCGCAGATCCGCAGATGGGGCAGATCCGACTCGCTGTTCCCGTACCCGATGATCCGGCACCCCGGCAGGCGTGTGCGGAGTTGTTCCACACAGCGGCGCTTTTCCTCGCCGCGCCGATTCTCGGTGACCAGCTCACCGTCGAGCAGCATGCCGTCCCAGCGTACGCCCGTGCAGATCGTCTCGTTGAAGCCGAGTGCGCGGGCCACGGCCGGCACATAGATATCGGGACTCGCGGACATGAGGACGAGGTAGTCGCCCTGGGCCCGGTGTGCGGCGATGCGTGCGAGCGCCTCAGCGTGCATGCCGCGCTGGCGCAGCTGCGCGACGAAACGCGCGTTGGCGGCCGCAAGCTCCGCTCTGCTGAGGCCCGATAGACCGGCGACGATCAGCGCCTCTTTCAGCGGCCCGCGCTCCTTGCCATGAAAAAAGAAGTGCAGCAGGGCACCGGGCATGCGCCAGAACACGCGGGCGAGACGCAGCGGTCGCCGCAGGCACACACCCATCACATACGGAAACAGCGTGTCGCGGCGCGTGATCGTGCCGTCGAGGTCGAAGAGCGCGAGCTGCATCGCCGGCATTATACGCAGCGCCACATTTCGCCCTAATTGTGCCCGCGCCATGCCACGAAGGCGCGTGACAGTGCCGCACATCGCCGCGCCTTCCAGCCGCGGACATCAGGGCAGGGAACAATGTTCATCAAACCACTGACCGCAAAGTTGCTGACCATCGGGGCGTTGACCGTCGTGCTGCTCCTGCCGCTGTCGCAGGTGCGCTCTCTGGTCGCCGAGAGGCAGGGGATGCGCCAGACCGCGGTGGATTCGATCGGTGCGGGCTGGGGTCGAAGCCAGGTCGTGGGTCCGCCGATCCTGGAAATTCCGACCGAAACGGAATCGACGGTCGGAGAGCGCGTGGTCAGGACTCCGGGCTTCGTGCACGTCCTGCCGGCCACCGCCAGCTTCGAGTCGCGGCTCGAACCCGACCGGCGCCGGCTCGGCATCTACGAGGTCCCTGTCTACGTGGCGAGCCTGAAGCTCGCCGGTCGCTTCGTTGCCGAACCTCCGGGCGAGCTGCTCAGCGATACGCCCAGCCGCGTCGTGCACTGGAAGCGCGCGCGCCTCATCGTCCCCATCGCCGACGTGCGCGGCATCCGCGAAGTGAAGCTGGCGACGGCCAATGGCGCCGCCCTGCATCTGCAGCCCGATGCTTACGACGCCATCAGTGCGATCGGCGCTCCCTTCGACGCCAGCGTCCTGTTGCAGGGCAAGGGCATCGAATTCCGCTTCGATCTCACGGTCGCCGGCAGCGAGAGTTTCCAGATCATGCCGCTCGCCCGCGAAACGTCGGCGCGCCTCGCCTCGTCCTGGCCTCATCCCAATTTCTCGTCCGGCGCCTTCCTTCCGGTGAGCTACGACCTCGACGCGCAGGGGTTCGATGCGCGCTGGCAGGTGCTCGAGCTCAACCGCGGCTATCCGCAAGTGTGGCCGGAAACTCTGGTCGACGCCGAGCGCCTGCGCGCTTCGGCGTTCGGCGTGGGGCTGTACCAGCCGGTGGACACGTATCAACGCAACGAGCGCGCGATCAAGTACGCGCTGCTGTTCATCGCGATCACGCTGATGAGCATCTTCCTGTGGGAACAGGTCACCGGCATGCGACTGCACGCGATGCAGTACCTGCTCGTGGGCCTCGCCCTGTCCGTGTTCTATCTGCTTCTGCTCGCGTTGAGCGAGCATCTCGCGTTCGCGGTCGCGTACCTGGTCGCCGCGGGCGCGCTGGTTGCGCTGATCGGTATCTACCTGGCCGGGGTCCTGCGCAGCAGGCGTCTCGCCGGCATCGCCGCGGCTGCCATCGCGTCCGTATACGGGCTGCTCTACCTGCTGGTGCTCTCCGAGCAATACGCGCTGCTCCTGGGCGCGCTGTTCGTGTTCGCCGTGCTCGGAACGATCATGGTGGTCACGCGCCGTTTCGACTGGCACGCCCTCTCGAACGACGGGGGGGATTGACAGTAGTTTATCGAATAGTTAACTATTAAGCCTTCAGGCAAACGAGGGCGCAAGCGATGAAACCGACGCCGCTGGGCTGGCCGCGACTGTCGACAGCGATCTTCTACACCGACGGGCACGCGGCGATCGACTGGTTGTGCCGCGCGTTCGGCTTCGAAGCGCGACTGGTCGTCAAGGGGGATGACGGGCGCCTCGAGCATTCGGAGCTCACGCTCGACGACGCGCTGATCATGGTCGGGGTCGCTGCGCGCGAGGAGACTCCCTACCAGAGCAGCCCGCAGTCGGTCGGCGGCGCCAATACGCAGACGGCGTGCATCCACATCGACGACGTCGATGGCCACTGCGCACGCGCAAGGGCGGCCGGGGCGCGCATCGTGCGCGAGCCGAAGACCAGCGACTACGGCGAGGACTACTGGGCCGACCGCACGTACGAAGCGGTGGATCCCGAAGGGCATCACTGGTACTTCATCCAGCGCATGCGGACCGGGGGGACCTGAGCGCCATGCCGGCCTCGGCGGACCTGGACGCGACGCTCGCGGCGCTCGCCGACCCCGCGCGCCGCGCGGTCATCGATCTGCTGCGCCGGCGGCCGCGTCGCGCGGGCGACCTGGCCGCGGAGCTTTCCCTGAGCGCGCCGCGCATGAGCCAGCACCTGCGCGTGTTGCGCGAGTGCGGCGCAATCGTCGAGGAAAGCTCGCCGGAAGACGCGCGCATTCGCACCTACAGTCTTCGTCGCGAACCCTTCGTCGCGCTGCGCGGCTGGCTGGACGAGGTGGAAACCTTCTGGGGCGCCGAGCTGGCGGCCTTCAAGGCGCACGCCGAGCGCAAGCGTCGCGACCGGCGTGCCTGAGTTGTGGGCGCGTCTCCTCTGCCGGGCGATCAGGCCACGGTGTGCGTCAGCCTGGCGGTTTCACCACAGGAGGCGTTCCGCGTGTTCACCGAGGAAATCGATCAGTGGTGGCGGCGCGGTCCACAGTACCGGCTCAGCGGAAGGAGCCCCGGCGCACTGACGTTCGAGCCGCGTGCCGGAGGACGCCTGTTCGAAACGTATGAGACGGCCTCCGGACCGCAGCTCATGCAGTTCGGACTGATCAAGGTGTGGGACCCTCCGACGCGCCTGGTATTCGCATGGCGGAACGCGAACTTCGCGTCCGGCGAGAGCACCGAGGTGGAGGTGCTGTTCGAGCCCAGCGCGAACGGAACGCGCGTGACCTTGCACCATCGTGGCTGGGCATCGCTGCGCGCCGGTCATCCGGCGCGTCACGGCCTGGAAGGCGCAGCAGTCAGTCGGATGATCGGACTCTGGTGGGGAGAGTTGCTCACGTCTCTGCGTGAGCACTCGAGCCGCTCTCCCTGAGGACTCAGGCCGCCTTGTTCGCGCCGGCAAGCTGTCGCAGCACGTAGTGAAGGATGCCGCCGTGCTTGTAGTACTCGCGCTCCTTCGGCGTATCGATGCGCACGCGCGCCTCGAAGCGGATCGGAGCGCCGTTGGCCGGCGCCGCGGTCACCGTCACTGTGCGTGCCGCGCCGCCATCGAGCCCGGTGACTTCGTACTTTTCCAGGCCGGTGAGGCCCAGCACCTGCGCGTTCTGCCCTTCCTGGAACTGCAGCGGCAGGACGCCCATCCCGATCAGATTCGAGCGGTGAATGCGCTCGAAGCTCTCGGCAACCACGGCCCGCACGCCGAGCAACATCGTTCCCTTCGCCGCCCAGTCGCGCGAGGACCCTGTGCCGTATTCCTTGCCCGCGAGGATGACGAGGGGGGTGCCGTCTTTCTGATAGCGCATGGCAGCGTCATAGATGCTCATCTGTTCGCCGCTCGGCACGTGGCGCGTAACGCCGCCCTCCGTGCCCGGCACCATCAGGTTGCGCAACCGGATGTTCGCGAACGTGCCGCGCATCATCACCTCGTGGTTGCCGCGGCGCGCGCCGTATGAATTGAAATCGACCGGTTGCACGCCCTGTTCCATGAGGTACTTCGCCGCGGGGCTGGTCTTGGCGATGTTGCCGGCAGGCGAGATGTGGTCCGTCGTCACGGAGTCGCCGAGCACGGCGAGCGCCTGCGCGCCACGGATGTCGGAGACGGCGCCGGGCTTCATGCCCATGCGATCGAAGTAGGGCGGGTTCTTGACGTACGTCGACTTGTCTTCCCAGGCGTAGATCTTGCCGGCGGGCACGCGGATCGAATTCCAGTTCTCGTCGCCCGCGAACACGCTCGCATAGCTGCGCTGGAACATCGCCGAATCGATGCAACCGAGGATGGTGTCCTGCACTTCGCGGTCGCTCGGCCAGATGTCGCGCAGGAACACCGGCTTGCCGTCGCTGCCGGCGCCGAGCGGCTCGGTGGTCAGATCGATATTGAGCGAGCCAGCCAGCGCGTACGCGACGACCAGCGGCGGCGAGGCGAGGAAGTTCATCTTCACTTCCGGGTGCACGCGTCCCTCGAAGTTGCGGTTGCCCGACAGGACCGCGCAGCCGACGAGATCCGCGGCGCGCACGGCTTCGGAGATTTCCGGGCGCAGCGGGCCGGAGTTCCCGATGCAGGTGGTGCAACCGTAGCCCACGGTAAAGAAACCGACGGCGTCGAGGTCCTGCAGCAGGCCCGCCTTCTGCAGGTAGTCGGTGACGACGCGCGAGCCCGGCGCCAGACTGGTCTTGACCCACGGCTGGGCAGACAGGCCACGCTTGCGGGCATTGCGCGCCAGCAGGCCTGAGGCAATCATCACCGCGGGGTTCGATGTGTTGGTGCAACTCGTGATCGCAGCGATGAGCACCGCGCCGTCCTTCAGCTCGAAGGCCTTGCCGTTGCTGGTCACTTTCGCAAGCCCCGTAGCGCTCGGATGCTTGAGCATCCGCTCCTCGACCATCTTCTTCAGACTCGCCTGGTACACCTGCTTCGCCGTGCGCAGGGGTACGCGATCCTGCGGCCGTCGCGGCCCGGCGAGGCTGGGCTCGACGGTCTTGAGATCGAGCTCGAGAACGTCGGTGTAGTCGGCGGCCTTCTGACCGTTGACGCGCCACATGCCCTGGTTCTTCGCATAGGCGACGATCAGCGCGATCTGCTCGGCGGAACGCCCGGACAGCTCGAGGTAGCGCACGGTTTCTTCGTCGATCGGGAAGATGGCGCAGGTGCTGCCGAATTCAGGCGACATGTTGGCGATGGTCGCGCGGTCCGCAAGCGGCAGGTTGGCCAGGCCGTCGCCGAAGAATTCCACGAACTTGTCGACCACGCCCTTCTTGCGCAGCATCTCCGTCACGGTGAGCACCAGGTCCGTGGCGGTTGCGCCGGGCTGCAGGCTGCCGGTGAGCTTGAAGCCGATGACCTGCGGGATCAGCATCGTGACCGGCTGACCGAGCATGGCCGCCTCGGCCTCGATGCCGCCAACGCCCCAGCCGAGAACGCCGAGGCCGTTCACCATCGTGGTGTGCGAGTCCGTGCCGACCAGCGTGTCCGGGAACGCGCGGCGCACGCCGTCGCGGGTTTCCTCGAACACGACGCGTGCCAGGTGCTCGATGTTCACCTGGTGCACGATGCCGGTGTTGGGCGGCACCACCTTGAAATTGCGGAATGCGGTCTGTCCCCAGCGCAGGAACGCATAGCGCTCGCCGTTGCGCTCGAACTCGATGGCGTTGTTGCGCGCCAGAGCGCCGCGCGAGCCGTATTCGTCCACCTGTACCGAGTGATCGATGACCAGCTCCGCGGGGGCGAGCGGATTGATCTCCTCGGCATTGCCGCCGAGGCGCACCATCGCCTCGCGCATCGCGGCGAGATCGACCACAGCCGGCACGCCGGTGAAGTCCTGCATGATCACGCGGCTCGGCGTGAAGGAGATTTCGTAGCTCGGCTGCGCCTGCGAATCCCACTCGAGCAGCGCTTCGACGTCGGCGCGCGTCACGTTCACGCCGTCCTCGAAGCGCAACAGGTTCTCGAGCAGGATTTTCAGGGAGAAGGGCAGGCGCTGTGCGTGCGGTCCCTTGAGCGCGGCAAGGCTGAAGATTTCGTAGTCGCGATCCGCGACCTTCAGCAGGGTTCGGGTCCTGAAACTGTCGCGCATGGCAGGCCTCACAGGTATCTGCAGGAGCGTCCGTAAGGGACGCACGCGGAATTATATCGTCATATGGGCGCGCCGGCGCTCAGCCCAGGGGCGCTACGGTTCGCGCTGGGGCGCACCGGGGAGGTGGCGGCGATGATTGCGCCGCCGAGGCACACGTCGCCGTCATAGAACACGGCAAACTGGCCCGGGGTCACGGCACGCTGGGGCTGAGCGAAGCGCACGCTGGCGCGGTCGTCCTGCAGCTCGACTTCGCACTCCTGATCGGGCTGGCGGTAGCGCGTTTTCACGGTGCAGCGAAAGCGTGCCGCGACCGGCGCGAGCCAGTGCACCGGCTCGGTCTGCAGCGATCCGGCGAGCAGCGCCTCGTGGTCGTGCCCCTGGACGACGATCAGGGCATTGCGCTCCAGGTCCTTGCGCACGACGTACCACGGCGTTTCCTCACGCTCCGCACGCCCGCCGATGCCGAGGCCCTGGCGCTGGCCCAAGGTGTAGTACATCAGCCCCTGGTGCTCGCCCAGGTCCTGCCCGTCGAGGCCCAGAATCCTCCCGGGCCGCGCCGGCAGGTAGGTGGCAAGGAATTCGCGAAACGGGCGCTCGCCGATGAAGCAGATGCCCGTGCTGTCCTTCTTGTCGAACACGGGCAGCACCGCCTGGCGTGCGAGCCGCCGCACTTCGGACTTCTGCAGCACACCGAGAGGGAACAGCGTGCGATCGAGCACGCCCGGATCGATGCCGTGCAGGAAGTAGCTCTGGTCCTTGGCCGCATCGCGCGCCTTGCACAGTCGCAAGCGTCCGGCGTGCTCCTCGATGTGTGCGTAGTGCCCGGTCGCGAACCGGGCACCGCCGAGCCGCAGTGCGTAGTCGAAGCAGGCGCCGAACTTGATCTCGCGGTTGCAGAGAACGTCCGGGTTCGGCGTGCGGCCGGCCTGGTACTCGCCCAGGAAATACGCGAAGACGCGGTCGCGATATTCGCTCGCGAAACTGACGCGGTGCAGGGGGATCTGCAGGACTTCGCAAACGACGCGGGCGTCCTGAAAGTCGGCGGCCGAGGTGCAGTAGCCCGTTTCGTCCTCGTCCCAGTTGCTCATGAAGAGGCCGTGCACGTCGTGGCCACGCTCCTTGAGCAGCAGCGCCGCCACTGCGGAGTCGACGCCGCCGGAAAGCGCAACGACGACGCGGCCCGAAGCAGGCGAGGGTGCGGGGGAGGCGGGCACGGTCATGCCGCGAATTATAGTCGCCCGGCTTCAGAGCCGGCTTCAAAGCGCAATGGCGCGGGAACGAACCTCTTCGACCGGGAGCTCCCGGACGATGTCGAGCGGAAACCGCGCGCCGGCGCGGTAGTCGTCGATGCAGCGAAGAACCATGGGCGTGCGTAGCCGTGGCGCGTGCCCGAGGAGCTGCGCGCGCGAGTACCAGTGAGTGCGCACGATGCCGGCATCCAAAGGCTGCGCCGGATCGTGGTCGCGCACGGCGCCACAGAAGGCAACCCGCAGGTAGGCGCGGCGTCGCTCCGGCTGCGTCCACAGGTATATCCCCACGATCGCCTGCGGCACGAAGTGCCAGGCGGTTTCTTCGCGGACTTCGCGCACCACCGCGTCCATCAGGGCTTCGCCTTCCTCGACGTGGCCCGCAGGCTGATTGAGCACCAGCTTGCGCGAGGCTCGCTCTTCGACCACGAGAAATCGACCGTCGCGCTCGATCACGGCGGCGACGGTGAGCTCGGGGTGCAGTTGGGGTGCTCTGGGCATGGCGTCAGTGTCGTTCGATGCGCCCCTGCGCGCGCGGTTTCCAGCGGTCCGTCCTGCGTGGCGGACCTGCGGACCGTCGCGTCGCGGCCGACTCGCCTCAGCCGCGCATCATGCGGACTTCGGGCTCCGGCTCGCTCGCACGCCAGACCTCGTCGAAGTAGGCGAGGTACTTGCGCGCCACCGCTGCATCGTTCATTTCGGCCATGCCGTCCCAGCGCGTGGCCTGCAGACGATAGACGAGGGCGCGGTCGTCGGCGATCAGGAAGGCAGCCGCGTTGTTGCGATAATCGGCGTGCACGTTGCGCAGGTCGATGTAGCTGGTCAGGCGCCGCCCCATCGCGAGAAAGCGGTTGCCTTCGCGGATGGTGCGCGTCGGCTCGGCGATGAGCACGCGCACGCGCGCATAACTGCGGCCCAGCACCAGGCGCTTCACCACTTCGAGAAACGAGTGGGTGTCGTAGAGCTGCGGCTCCAGATCCGGTGTGTAGATGGTGAGACTGCGCCGCGCAGTCGCGGCGACGCTGACGCAGGCATCCCGTACCTCGTCGAGCGTGGTGAGTACGCTGCGTGAACTGGATGTGCCGGCCGCCACCGGCATATCGATCACGCTGCGCAAGTCGAGTGAATTGCTCGCGCTGTTCATTGTTCCCCCGAGCCTTTATCTAGCCCTTGCAGTCCCGCCAGAGCTGCAAGGCGGCTCATATTAATGAGGGGCGTCCCGGACGCTTGCCAACTCCGTCACGTTTCGAGGGGACTTTGCCCGGATTGCGACGGCCGACAAGCGACCCGGGGCAGGGGGATGAACGCCTGTTGCAGGGCGACACGCAAGCGTCAGGAGAGGCTTACTGCTTTCCCCGAACGTCACGAGCCAGCCGCGCAGCTTCGCCGAGGTACGTGGAAGGCGTGAGTTGCAGCAGGCGCTGGCGCGCTTCCGGCGGCAACGGCAAGGAAGCAATCAGTGCGTGCAGGCTCTCGCGGGTGACGGCCTGGCCGCGGCTGAAATCCTTGAGCAATTCGTAGCCCTTGGGTACGCCGTGCGCGCGCAAGACCGTCTGCACCGCCTCGGCAAGCACCTCCCAGGCACTGTCCAGGTCCGCGGCGATGCGCCCGGCGTCCACCTCCAGGCGGTCGAAGCCCCGTCCGAGGACGTCGAAGGCCAGGGCACTGTGTCCAAGGGCCACCCCGATATTGCGCAGAACCGTGGAATCCGTGAGGTCCCTCTGCCAGCGCGAGATCGGGAGTTTTTCCGCGAAGTGCTTCAGCAGCGCGTTCGCGACCCCCAGGTTGCCCTCGGCATTCTCGAAGTCGATGGGGTTGACCTTGTGCGGCATGGTCGAGGAGCCCACTTCCCCGGTCAGCACGCGCTGGCGGAAGTATCCCAGCGAGATGTAGCCCCACACATCGCGGCTCAGGTCGACGAGCACCGTGTTGAACCGCGCCAGTGCGTCGGCGTACTCGGCGATCCAGTCGTGCGGCTCGATCTGCGTCGTGTAGGCGTTCGTCTCCAGGTCGAGCGCTGCGACGAAGCGCTGCGTCTGCGCCCGCCAGTCGATGTCCGGAAACGCCGCCAGGTGCGCGTTGTAGTTGCCGACCGCGCCGTTGAACTTGCCCGCAATACGTATGGCCGCGAGCCCCGCGCGCTGGCGCTCGAGGCGCGCCGCAAAGTTGGCCACTTCCTTCCCGAGCGTGGTCGGCGTGGCGGGCTGGCCGTGCGTACGCGCCAGCATCGGCGTCGCAGCGTGCTCACGCGCCAGCGTGGCGAGCTTCGCGATCAGCTCCGACATGGCTGGCATCAAGACGGTATCGCGCGCTGCACGCAGCATCAGCGCGTAGGCCAGATTGTTGATGTCCTCCGACGTGCAGGCGAAGTGCACGTACTCGAGCTGCGCGGGCGTACCGCCTGCGCGCTGCAGTTGCGCGCGCACGTGATACTCGACTGCCTTCACGTCGTGGTTGATGCGCGCCTCGATCGCCTTCACCTGCTCCGCTTCGCCTTCCGGCGCCATCGTTCCGGCGAGCAACTCCAGTGCGGCGCGCGACTTGTCCGGCAGTGACGCAGGGATCGGCAGGCCGTCGATGCGGCCGAGATGCAGGTACCACAGGGCTTCCACTCGCACCCGCTGACGTATCAGACCTGCTTCGCTGCACAGTTCGCGCAGCTGCGCGAGTTTCCCCGCATAGCGACCGTCGACGGGCGAGAGGGCGTCCAGTGAGGTCATGCCGCAGCCAGTGAGGTAAGATGCGAAATGATACCGCAGGACGACGGCAAATCGCAGGACGACAGAGAATGCCCGAGCAGAAAGTCCGCATCGAACGCGACAGCATGGGCGAGCTCAAAGTGCCCGCCGAGGCGCTCTGGGGAGCGCAGACGCAGCGGGCAGTCGAGAATTTCCCGATCAGCAACCTGCGCATGCCGCGCGCGTTCATACGCGCGCTCGGCCTGATCAAGCTGGCCGCGGCGCAGGCGAATCAGGACCTCGGCGAGCTGGATGCTGCCACCTCCGGTGCAATCACCGGCGCCGCGCGCGAAGTGGCGGACGGACGTCACGACGCGCACTTTCCGATCGACGTGTTCCAGACGGGCTCCGGAACCAGTTCCAACATGAACGCGAACGAGGTGATTGGCAGCCTCGCGAGCCGCCAGCTCGGCAAGCCCGTGCATCCGAACGATCACGTGAACATGGGGCAGTCGAGCAACGACGTCATTCCGACTGCCGTGCACGTGAGTGCGGCGCTCGTGATGCACGAGGAACTGTTGCCCGCGCTGCGTCACCTGAGCGGAGTCCTCGCGAAGAAGGCAGAGGGTCTGGCGGACGTCGTCAAGACCGGACGCACGCACCTGATGGACGCGATGCCGGTCACGCTGGCGCAGGAGCTCGGCGGCTGGCAGGCGCAGATCGACAACGGCATCGCGCGGCTGCACGCGGTGCAACCGCGTCTGCTCGCGCTGGCTCAGGGCGGCACCGCGGTGGGTACCGGCATCAACGCCCACGCGCAGTTCGGCGAGCACTTTGCGTCGCGCCTCTCCAAGCTCACTGGCCTGGAATTTCGAGCGAGCGCGAACTACTTCGAATCGCTGAGCAGCCAGGACACCGCGCTCGAGCTGTCAGGGCAGCTCAAGGTCGTGGCCGCGAGCCTGATGAAAATCGCGAACGACCTGCGCTGGATGAATAGCGGGCCGCTCGCCGGGCTCGGCGAGATCGCGCTGCCTGCCCTGCAGCCCGGCAGCAGCATCATGCCGGGCAAGGTCAATCCCGTAATCCCCGAAGCCGTGACGATGGTGGCGGCGCAGGTGATCGGCAACGACGCCACCGTCACGATTGCTGCCCAGTCGGGCAACTTCCAGCTCAACGTCATGTTGCCGGTCATCGCCTACAACCTCGTGCAGAGCCTGCAGCTGCTGTCCACCGCGGCGCGCCAGCTCGCGGACAAGGCCGTCGCGGGGTTCACCGTCAATCAGCAGCGTCTCGACGAAGCGCTCGATCGCAATCCCATCCTGGTCACGGCACTCAACCCGGTCATCGGCTACGAGAAAGGTGCAGCCATCGCCAAGAAGGCGTACGCGCAGGGTCTGCCGATCGTCGAAGTGGCGCGCAAGGAAACGAGCCTCGATCCCGAAGAGCTTGCGCGTCTGCTCGATCCCAGGGAACTCGCGAAGGGCGGCATCAAGGGCGGTGGCAGCTCCGGCTGAAGCCGCGCGCGCCCGATGAACGCGGCGCGTGCCTTGCACCTGCTGGAAACGCCGGACCTGCGCCGGTTGATCCGCGAGCGCTTCGCGGGCACGCATCCCGGTCATGGCGGCGATCCATGGCTCGCCGGGCTGCCACCGGAGCTGACGGCGACTTTCCGCCACCTGCTGCCCGCGGCGCCGACCGCCGCCGCCGTCCTGGTTCCGCTCGTCGATCACGACGACGAGCTGCGCGTGCTGCTCACCGAGCGCGCCGCTGACCTTCGTCACCACGCGGGCCAGATCAGTTTCCCGGGGGGGCGCATCGAGCCCAGCGATGACGGCGCGGTCGCTGCGGCATTGCGCGAGGCGCACGAGGAGATCGGGTTGCCGGCGGACGCGGTGGAGGTGGTCGGCTACCTGCCCGATCACCTGATCGTCAGCGGGTTTCGCGTGACGCCGGTGGTGTCGTTCGTGCGTCCCGGGCTCGAGCTGAAGCTGGACACCACCGAAGTGAGCTCGGCGTTCGAAGTGCCGCTGCGCTTCCTACTCGATCCCGCCAACCACAAGGCGCGCCGGCGCAAGCTCGGTGAAGGCGAGATCGAGGTCTACGACATCCCGTTCGGCGAGCGCAACATCTGGGGGGCGACGGCCGGCATGCTGCTGACGCTGCAACGCCTGCTGCGCGAGTGAAAACAGAGGACGCGACCATGCCCGTCGACGAGTTGCTGCAGATCATGAAGCGCCTGCGCGATCCGCGCGGCGGCTGCCCGTGGGATCTCGAGCAGACTTTCGCCACCATTGCGCCATACACCATCGAAGAGGCCTACGAGGTCGCCGATGCGATCGCCCGCGAGGATCGCGCGGCCTTGTGCGACGAGCTCGGCGACCTGCTGTTCCAGGTCGCTTTTCACGCGCAGATGGCGGAAGAATCCGGTGCCTTCGGCTTCGCGGACGTCGTGGCTTCCATCTGCGACAAGATGCGCCGGCGGCATCCGCACGTCTTTGGCGACGCGCACGTCGCCAGCGCCGCGCACCAGACGCGCGCGTGGGAAGAACAGAAGGCGCGGGAGCGTGCGGCCAGCGAGCGCTCGGGAACGCTCGACGACGTCCCGCTCGCGCTGCCCGCTCTGATGCGCGCAGCCAAACTGGGCCGGCGTGCGGCGCGCGTCGGCTTCGACTGGCCGGACGCGACGGGGGCGCGCGCCAAGATCGATGAGGAGCTGCGCGAGCTGGATGCCGAAATTGGCAGCGGCAGCGCACAAGGGCGGGCGCACGAAGTGGGCGACCTGCTGTTCTCGGTCGTGAACCTGGCACGCCACCTGGACGTCGATCCGGAGGCTGCCCTGCGCGCGAGCAACGACCGTTTCACTGCCCGTTTCCGGGCGATGGAACGGCAGGCCTCCGGGCGCGGTCAGGCGCTGAACACGCTGGATCCGGCTGCCCTGGACGACCTTTGGCGGCAGGCCAAGGAAGCCGGCTGATCCGCCCCCTGGATGCTGCCCCAGCAAGCTGTACGGTGGTTCAGTGAGCATTCATGGACCCCGTCTTACTGTGGCGCCACGTTCGTAACCAGCTTGGGGGAACCGGTGAGTCCCCGGCGCGAACGCAAAGGAGCCAACATGTATCCGCGAGTTCTGACCCTGGGCGTCACGCTGGCCGCCGTGCTGGGCGCGACGCTCGTGACGCCGGCCTTTGCCGACAACGAGCACGGACGCGGGTACGGTTCGGCCGGCCCCGGCTATGACTACGCCCGGGTGCTGAGCGTGGATCCGATCGTCCGGCAGGTGCGCGTGGAGGTTCCGCAGCGCGAGTGCTGGACGGAAGAGCAGTACGAACAGCCCCGCACCGCCCATGATGGCTCGGCGGGCCGGATGATCATCGGCGGCCTGATCGGCGGCGCGATCGGTTCGCGTTTCGGTCACGGCGACGGCCGCCGCGCGGCGACCGTGGCCGGCGCCATCATCGGCTCGGCGATCGGTCACGACGCGGCGGAACGCCGCCGCGCCGAACAGCAGGCCGGCTACCCCGAGGCGCGCGTGCGTACTGTCGAGCGTTGCGGCGTGCGCTACATCAACAACTACGAAGAACGGATCGACGGCTACGACGTCGCGTACGAGTACGCCGGCCGGCGCTATCACACGCGCCTGCCGTACGACCCGGGCGAGCGCCTGCGCATTCGCGTGGACGCGCAGCCTGCCGAGGGTTACGGCGGTCGATACGACGGCCGCCATGACGACGACGACCGTTACTACGGCGACGACGACTGACCCACACACCCGGAATGCCCCGCTGCCGTTGCGGGGCGTTCCGACATAAACTGACGCAACCCGGCGTTCGGGCTGGCTCGCCGCTAGCGGCGGCCAGCGTCGGTGACCTGTTGCCTTCGAGAGACCTGGAAACCCTTCGAGACCTGGAAACCTCCGAGACGAGCGAGCGAAACGAGCGAACCCACGTGAAGCGACCCTTGCGACCTGCCCTGATGCTCGTGACGCTGCTGGCGATAGCCTGCGGCGCGTCGGGAACCGGCTGGGCGAAGGACAAGGATCGCGGCGGTGGACGGCGGGACGATCCGCCCGCTCAGCGCGGCGGCATGTCGCTCGACGAGGCGGTGCAGATGGTGCAGCGGCGCTTCAACGCGCGAGTGGTGCGCGCGGAAGCGCGTTCCGACGACGGACGGACGGTGTATCGCCTGCGCCTCATGAACGACGAAGGGAAGGTCTGGACCGTGCAGGTCGATGCCCAAAGCGGAGCAGTGTACTGATGCGTATCCTGGTGGTGGAGGACGAACAGGCATTGCGCGAATCACTGGTCGCGCAACTCAAGGCTGCCTCTTTCAATGTCGACGCCGCGGGCGACGGCGAGGAAGGGCTGTACGCCGGTCGCGAATACCCCATCGACCTGGCGATCGTCGACCTGGGGCTGCCGAAGCTCTCGGGCATCGAGATGATCCGCAAGCTGCGGACCGAGGGCCGCGCCTTTCCGATCCTGATCCTGACCGCGCGCGATCGCTGGCAGGACAAGGTCGAAGGTCTGCAGTCCGGTGCCGACGACTATCTCGTCAAGCCCTTCCATTTTCAGGAGCTGCTCGCGCGCGTGCAGGCGCTGCTGCGTCGGGCCGGAGGCTGGTCGCAACCCGTCCTGCAATGCGGCGACGTGAGCCTCGACACCCGCAGCCAGATCGTCACCGTGGCCGGCCAGGCGGTGGAGCTCACGTCGTTCGAGTACCGCATCCTCGAGTTCCTGATGCTGCGCGCGGGCGAAGTGATCTCCAAGGCTGAATTGACCGAGCGCCTGTACGAGCAGGACTTCGAGCGCGACAGCAACGTCATCGAGGTCTTCGTCGGCCGTCTGCGCAAGAAGCTCGATCCGGAAGGCACGCGCCAGCCCATCGAGACGCTGCGCGGCCGCGGCTACCGGCTGGCGCTGGCGCGCGGCGAGACGTCTCCCGCCGACGCGCGCGCGTAGCCGGGACGCCGGCGCAGGCCGCATGACGTCGCTCAACCGGCGCCTGCTCACCTCGGTCCTGCTGCTGCTGCTGATCTTCTTCGGTATCACGGTCGTCGCGCTCGATCTGCTGTTTCGCGACCTGAGCGAGCGCAGCCTGCGCGAATCGCTCGACGCCCAGCTCATCGCCCTGATTGCCGCCAGCGAGCCGGATGCGCGCGGCAACGTGGTTCCGGTCGGCACCCTGCGCGAGGCACGCCTGATGCAACCCGGGTCGGGCCTCTACGCGGAGATCGGCACGCGCCGCGGCGAAACCCTGTGGCGCTCGCCGTCCGCTCTCGGCACGGATATCGAATTTGGCAGCGCGGTGGCGCCCGGTGCCCGCCGCTACGAGCGGCGCGAGCTGGCCGACGGCTCGCAGGTCATGGCGCTGTCGTCCGGAATCGACTGGGAGATCCGGGCAGGGCAGAGCCGCGATTTCGTCTTCAGCGTCGCCACCGATCTGCGGACCTACAACTCGCAGCTGCAACGCTACCGCGGCCAGCTCCTCGGCTGGTTCCTCGGCATCGCAATCCTGCTTCTGGTCGCGCTCGCCGTACTCTTGCGATGGGTGCTCATTCCCGTGCGCCGCATCGAAGCGGAGATCCGCGAGATCGAGGGTGGTTCGCGCGAGTCCCTCGGCCTGGCCTTGCCACGCGAGCTGATGGGGCTGGCCGCCAACCTCAATGCCCTGCTGGCAAGCGAGCGGCGCCGACTGGAACGCTATCGCAACACTCTCGGCAACCTTGCACACAGCCTGAAGACGCCGCTCGCCGTCATGCGCGCGACCTCGGCGACCGCCGATCCTGCCGCGCGTCAACGCATCGTCGACGAGCAGATCGACCGCATGGACTCGATCGTGCAGCACCAGCTCAAGCGCGCCGCGGCGACCGGCGCGAGCGTGGTGGGGCAGAGTGCGGTAGACGTGCAGCCGATCCTGGCCGAATTGCGCGCGCCCTTGCTCAAGGTGTATGCCTCGAAGGATCTCCTCATCGAGCTCGATGCGGCCACCGATGCGCGCTTCGCGGGCGATCGCGGCGACCTGTTCGAGTTGCTCGGCAATCTGCTCGACAACGCCTGCAAATGGTGCCGCGGCCGCGTGCGCGCGCGGGCGCAGCGGCGGATCGACGCCTCCGGCCGCCCGCGGCTGCAACTGGTGGTCGAAGACGATGGCGCTGGAATTGCCACTCACGACCGCCAGCGGATTCTCACGCGTGGCGCCCGGACCGACGAAGCCGTGCCTGGACAGGGCCTCGGCCTCGCCATGGTCGCGGAGGTCGTCCAGCTCTACGAAGGCACTCTCGACATTGGCGACTCGCCGCTCGGCGGCGCGCGCATCGTCGTCGACCTGCCGGGGCGGTGACCGGTCAGCTGCGACGCGCCAGCAGCGGTTCGATCAGATCGAGCGGCAGCGGGAAAACAATAGTCGAAGTCTTTTCGCTGGAGATGTCCGCCAGCGTCTGCAGGTAGCGCAGCTGCATCGCTCGTGCGTCCGTACCGAGGAGCTGGGCCGCTTCGACCAGCTGCTGGGCCGCCTGCTTCTCGCCTTCTGCGTGGATGATCTTGGCGCGCCGCGTGCGTTCGGCCTCGGCCTGTTTGGCCATGGCACGAATCATCGTTTCGTCCAGGTCCACGTGCTTGATCTCGACGTTCGCGACCTTGATGCCCCAGGCGTCGGTCGCCTGGTCGAGGATGCGCTGGATGTCGGTGTTGAGCTTCTCGCGCTGCGAGAGCATCTCGTCGAGCTCGTGCTGGCCGAGCACGGAGCGCAGCGTGGTCTGCGCGAGCTGGCTGGTGGCCTCCCAGGGATTGGCGACCTGGATGATGGCCTTGCCCGGATCGACGATGCGGAAGTAGACGACCGCGTTGACCTTCACCGACACGTTGTCGCGGGAGATGACGTCCTGCGTCGGCACGTCGAGCACGATGGTGCGCAGGTCGACTTTCTTCATCTCCTGCAGGATGGGCACCACCACGATCACGCCCGGGCCCTTGATGCCGGTGAAGCGGCCGAGCGTGAACATCACGCCGCGCTCGTATTCCTTGAGGATCTTGAGCGCGCTGAACAGCAGCGCGCCGACGACGAACAGAATTGCCAGTGTGAAAGTGGTCATGCCCTTCTCCGCGTAAGAAATGCTCGCGTGAAATGCTTGTCGGCGAAAATTGCCCGGCCTCAGGCCGGCTCGACGTGCAGCAGCAGGCCTTCCATGCGCACGATGCGCACGCGCTGGCCGGCCCGGATCGGCACGGGCGCGCGCGCGTTCCACATCTCGCCCCCGAAACGCACGGTGCCGGACCCCTCGAAATCGTTCACGGCCTCGGCGTAGCTGCCGACCATCTGCTCGGCTCCCGTAACCACCGGGCGCTGGCGCGCACGGTTGAACAGCCAGACGATGCCGGCGAGCACGAGGGCGGCCGCCGTGGCAATGCCGGCGATCAGCGGCAACGCGATCTCGAAGCCCGGTACGCCCGTGTCGAACAGGATGATGGAGCCCATGACGAACGCGACGACGCCGCCGAGCCCCAGGGCGCCGAAACTCGGCACGAAGGCTTCCGCTATCACCAGCAAGGTTCCCAGCACGATGAGCGCGAGGCCGGCGTAGTTGACCGGCAGGATCTGGAAAGCGAACAGGGCGAGCAGGAGGCAGATGGCGCCCGCCACACCGGGCAGCACGGCGCCGGGGTTGTAGCCCTCGAACATCAGCCCGTAGATGCCGATCAGCAGCAGACCGTAGGCGACCGTGGGGTTGGTGAGGACCAGGAGGAACTGGGTGCGCAGGTCCGGCTCGACGGTCTCGACCGTCAGATTGCGAGTCGCCAGCTTGCGTTCCGTCGCGCCGAGCTTCAACGTGCGCCCGTCGAGCTTGGCGAGCAGGTCGGGAACGTCCGTCGCGATCAGATCGATGACCTCGAGTGCGAGCGCGGCGCTCGCTTGCAGGTTCACGCCTTCGCGCACCGCCTTCTCCGCCCAGTCCGCGTTGCGACCGCGCAGTTCCGCGAGCCCGCGGATGTAACCGACGGCGTCGTTGATCACCTTGCGGTCCATGGCGGTCTCGCTGCCGCCGCGCCGGCGCGCCTTGTTGGCATCGCGCGCCCCTTTGTCTGCTTTGTCGGTCTTCGCGTCCTTCGCGTCGGGCTTCGCCGTTCCCTCGTCGGTTTCCTCGTCGCTTTCTTCGTCGTCGGAAGGGAAGGAGGGGCCTTCGCCACCGATGGAAACCGGGGTGGCAGAGCCGAGATTGGTCGCGGGCGCCATCGCGGCCACGTGGCTCGCATACAGGATATATGTCCCGGCGCTCGCGGCACGCGCCCCGTTCGGCGCCACGAAACTCACGACCGGCACGGGGGAGGCGAGGATTCCCTTGATGATGTCGCGCATCGAAGTGTCGAGGCCACCGGGGGTATCCATCTGGAGGATGACGAGCGCATGCCCTTCGTCACTGGCACGCTCGAGACCGGTGGAGATGAAATGGCTCGTGGCAGGGCCGATGGGGCCGTCGATGCGAAGCAGCAGGGCGGTACCCGCGCCGCTCTCAGCTTCCGGGCCGATGGGCTCTTGCTGGTCGGCAGGAGGGTCCTGTGCCGCAACTGCTGCGGCGAGGACGATGAGGGCGGCAAGGGCGAACGCGCGGCGCACAGCAAGAATTCCAATCAGGAGAGGCTGTGAAAGCGTAGCATGCTGCCGCGCCGCGGTGCGGGCCGGTCAGAACGGCCCACCCCTGTGTCAGGGAACATGACGGGATGGTGAATGTGTCACACGCGCGACGGCCGGCCCAGCAGGCATAGTCGCGCCCGGCAGGAGCCCATTGCAGACGGCTATTGCGGACACCTGGATGGCGAAGCACTGGCAAACTTTCCGGCACGACCTGGACGGGCTATCGGACGACCCGCGCCGGGCACGCCTGGCGCAGCTCGACACGCTGCGCGGCATCGCCGCGCTGCTGATCTTCTTCGTCCACTACCACGTGCTGATGGGCGTCTGGCTGGTGCCGGGCAGCGCCGACCAGTCGCTGGCCGCGGCGCTCGAGGTCATTGCGCACTCGGGCACCGATCTGTTCTTCACGCTCTCGGGCTACCTCATCTACGGCAGCCTGATGACGCGCGATCAGTCGTGGTCCGGTTATCTCTCGCGCCGCTTCGGCCGCATCTATCCGACGTTCTTCTTCGTCGTCTGCGTCTACCTCGCGATCTTCCTGGTCGATCCGGCCGACAGCAAGCTGCCGGGCCACGCGCTGCAGGCCATCCTCTACGTGCTCGCGAACCTCGCACTGCTTGCGGGCGTGCTGCCGCTCGAACCGATCGTTGCGCCCGCCTGGTCGTTGAGTTACCTGGCGCTCTTCTATCTCGCGGCTCCGCTGCTGGTGTGGCAGTTGCGCTTGCCTCGCTGGCAGCCGGCGCAGCGAATGCTGCTGTTCGCCGGCCTCGCGGTGCCGCTGTTTGCCTGGGGCTACCTGGGCGGCGGCCCGGTGCGGTTGGTGATGTTCCTGGCGGGGATGATGCTCTACGAGCTTCGGCCAGGAAGCTTCGGAATCTCAGGCGGGCGGTACTCGGCCGCGCTGTTCGCCTGCGCGGTGGCAATCATGGCTGTGATCGCGGCCTTCGACGTGCCCGCGGTGATGCGCTACGTCGCGCTCTTCGTGCTGTTCCCGCTGGCTGTCGGCGCTTCGCTGGCCATTCCCGCGATCCGCGGGCTGTTCTCCTGGAAGTGGCTGCGCTACCTCGGCCGCATCACGCTCTCGTACATCATGATCCACGGCCTGGTGCTGAGGATTCTGCTGCTCGGCTCGGAGCGTTTCCTGCCCGGCAGCTGGCACGGCCCCGCACTTTTCTGGGGCCTGCTCGTGCCCACACTCATCGCCACGATGGTCGGCGCCGCTGTCGTCTACACGTTCGTCGAGGACGTGGGCGAATAGGGCGGCGGGCGTTCAGCTGCCGAGATCGAAGCGGATTCCCTGTGCCAGCGGCAGCGCGCTGCTCCAGTTGAGAGTGTTGGTCTGCCGGCGCATGTACGTCTTCCAGGCGTCAGAGCCGGATTCGCGCCCGCCGCCGGTTTCCTTCTCGCCACCGAACGCGCCGCCGATCTCCGCGCCCGACGTGCCGATGTTCACGTTGGCGATGCCGCAGTCGCTGCCCGCCGCGGACAGGAAGCGCTCGGCGCTCTGCATGCGGTCCGTGAAGATGGAGGACGACAGCCCGTGCGCCGAGGCATTCTGTTTTTCGATCGCCTCGTCGAGCGAGCGCACCGGGATCAGGTAGAGGATCGGCGCGAACGTCTCGGTCTGCACGATCGGCCATTCGTTGCTGGCGCGCACGATGGTGGGCTCGACAAAATTCCCCTTGCGCTCGAGCACGCGTCCGCCGGCGAGGATCTCGCCGCCCGCGGCGCGGATCGCATCGACCGCCTTCTGGAACTGCTGCACGGCTGCCTGATCGATGAGCGGCCCCATCAGCGTGTCGCCGGTGAGCGGGTCGCCGATGCGCACCTGTCGATAAGCGTTCAGGAGGCGCTTCTCGAGCTCCGCGCGGCGGGCCTCGTGCACGAAGACGCGGCGGGTGCTGGTGCAACGCTGGCCGGCGGTGCCGACTGCGCCGAACACGATAGCGGGAACCGCGAGATCGAGATTCGCCGTTTCGTCGACGATGATCGCGTTGTTGCCGCCGAGCTCGAGGAGGCTCCGTCCCATGCGTGCCGCGACGCGCTCGCCGACCTGGCGACCGACGCGTGTCGAGCCGGTGAAGGAAAGGAGGGCGACGCGGTGATCGTCCACGAACTTCGCGGCGAGCTCGGTACCGCCGTCGATGAACATCTGGAACACGGGCGGCAGCTTCTCGCGCGCGCACACCCGGTTGCAGATGTGCTGCACGGCCACCGCGCACAGCGAGGTCTTGGGCGAGGGTTTCCAGACCGTGACGTCGCCGCACACGGCGGCGAGAAACGCGTTCCAGGACCAGACCGCCACCGGAAAGTTGAATGCCGAGATCACGCCGACGATGCCGAGCGGGTGCCACTGCTCGTACATCCGGTGCTGCGGCCGTTCGGAGTGCATCGTCAGGCCGTACAGCATGCGCGACTGGCCGACCGCAAAGTCGGCGATGTCGATCATCTCCTGCACCTCGCCGTCGCCTTCGGCCTTGATCTTGCCGTTCTCGAGCGACACGAGGCTGCCGAGCGCGTCCTTGTGCTTGCGCAATTCCTCACCCACGAGGCGCACGAGCTCGCCGCGCTTGGGCGCGGGCACGGTGCGCCACTCGCGAAACGTCTGCTCGGCCGAGCGCATCACGTTCTCGTAGTCGGCCGCGGTGGCGGCGCGCACCCGCGCGATCAGCTCGCCGGTGGCCGGGTTGATCGAATCGATGAGCGTCCCCGTTGCTTCGGCGGAGCTCCAGCCCTGTGCGCCGGCCCAGGCGCCGGCGTTGACGCCTTCGAGCCCAAGCGACTTCAGAACCTGCTGCGCGATGCTCATCGTGCCTTCCCCCACGTGCGGCGCTGGTGGCCGGCCTTGCCCGAAACGACGACCTCGGAGGAAACGTCCTTGGTTCCGCCCGGCGCGTAGTAGCGACCGAAACGGTTGGCGAGGATGTCCGGCAGGCGGAAGCCTTCCTGCGGGACGAACCCGCAATACTTGCCGTTCGACTGCATCACCAGGTCGACGACGGCGGCGATGCCCGCGGCCGTGGTCACCTGGATCGCCGACCACAGGCGCCTGGCGATCACCTGCGGATAGACCTTGTTGACGTAGTTCTCCTCGCGCAGCTCGCCGTCCTGCAGGCCGCTCACCGCCGCGTACACGATGACGACGTCCTGCAGCGTCTGCGGTACGGCGTGTTCGAGCACGCGCTTCAGCGTGCCACGGTCGTGGTTGAGCTTGAGGTCGTTCATCAGCAGGCGCATCTGCGCGCAATGCCCCGGGTAGCGGATGGTCTTGTAGTTCATGATCTGCACGCGCTCGCCGTAGGTCTCGCCGAGCGAGCCCAGGCCGCCGGAGGTGTTGAACGCCTCATAGAGCGTGCCGTCGATCTCGATCTCCTCGAGCCCTTCGAGCGGCGCAGCCTCGGTGATACGCCCGTCGACGATCGCCTGGCAGGGGTTGCCGTACTCGTTGATGAGACCCTCGGTGGACCACGTCAGCGAATACTTGAGCACGTTGTTCGGATGCTGGGGCAGGGCGCCGACGCGCAGCTTCACCGAGCGCACTTCGTCGAAGTGCGTGATCAGCTCGTTCGCCGCGATGCTGATGAAGCCCGGCGCCAGCCCGCACTGCGGGACGAAGGCCGTGCTGCCACCCTCTGCGATGCGACGCACCGCACGAGTGACCTCGACGTCTTCGGTGAGATCGAAGTAGTGCAGCTTGGCGCGGCGTGCGACCTCCGCTACACCGACGTTGCAGTAGTACGGGAGGCCCGAGATCACCGCATCGACGGGATGGGCCTGGAGGTGAGCCTCGAGAGCCTCGCGCGTGGAAGCGTCGAGCTCGAAGGCCTGCATGTCCGAGAACCCGTGCGCGCGCACGACGGCGTTCGCCGCCTCGCCGTTCACGTCCGCGAGGTGCACCTTGTAGGCGCCGGATTCGGCGAGCAAGCCGGATATGAGAGCGCCGATCTTCCCGGCACCGAGAATGAGTACACGCATCAGAAGGCTCCTCGAGGGCGGGCGGCGCGACTGCGCGGCCGGAAGCAGGCCGGGCCCCGCGAAAAGGGCGGCATTGTGCCTGAGACGCCTCCGACTGTCGAAAAAGGCGCCCGAAAGTCGCCCGAAAGCTGCCTGACCCCTTGTCGCGATCCCTTCCGGGCCGTGTAGGATCAGATCCATGACGCAAAACCCCGCTACCGTTTCCTGGCACCCGGCGAGCTGGCAGGCGCTGCGTGCTCAGCAGCAGCCGAGCTACGCGGACCCTGCGGCTGTGGAGCGTACGGTCGCGGCTCTCAGCCGCCTTCCGCCGATCGTCGTGTCATGGGAAGTGGAAGCGCTGCGCGAACAGATCGCCGCGGCGCAGCGGGGCGAGCGCTTCATCCTGCAGGGCGGCGACTGCGCCGAGAGCTTCGAGGATTGCGAGTCGGATGCGATCGCCAAGAAGCTCAAGATCCTCCTGCAAATGAGCCTGGTGCTGCTGCACGGACTGAAGAAACCCATCGTGCGCGTCGGCCGCATGGCCGGGCAGTACGCCAAGCCACGCTCGGCCGATCTCGAAACGCGTGACGGCGTGACGCTGCCGAGTTACCGCGGGGACCTGGTGAACCACGCGCCGTTCACTGCGGCGAGCCGCGAGCCGGATCCGCAACTGCTGCTGCGTGGCTACGAGCGCGCCGCACTCACGCTCAACTTCGTGCGGGCGCTGATCGACGGCGGTTTCGCGGACCTGCACCACCCGGAGTACTGGGACCTCAGCTTCCTGCATCACTCGCCGCTCAAGGACGCGTACCAGCGGATCGTCGATTCGATCGGCGATTCGCTCGACTTCCTCGAGTCGATCAGCGGGCGGCCGGTGCACGAGACGAATCGCGTGCAGTTCTATGCCAGCCACGAGGGCCTGCACCTGCTGTACGAGCAGGCGCAAACCCGCTTCATCCAGCGCCAGCAACGCTGGTACAACCTGTCGACGCACCTGCCGTGGATCGGCATGCGCACGGCAGCGCTCGACAGCGCGCACGTCGAATATTTCCGCGGCATTTCCAATCCGATCGCGGTGAAGATCGGCCCGAGCATGGACGCGCAGTGGCTGCAGGGATTGCTGCAGGTGCTGAACCCGCAGAACCAGCCGGGGCGCCTCACGCTCATCCACCGCTTCGGCGCGAAGGACGTGGCCAACCATCTGCCGCGGCTGATCGACGCCGTGCACGGGCTCGGGCACACCGTTCTGTGGATCTGCGACCCCATGCACGGCAATACCGAGACCACCGCCGGCGGACTCAAGACGCGGCGCTTCGAGAACATCCTCGGCGAGCTGGAAACGGCGTTCGACGTGCACGAGTCGCACGGCTCATACCTCGGCGGCGTGCACTTCGAGCTGACCGGGGAAGACGTCACCGAGTGCATCGGCGGTGCACGCGGCCTGAAGGAATCCGACCTGGCACGCGCCTACCGTTCGCAGGTCGACCCGCGCCTCAACTACGAGCAGGCGCTCGAGCTGGCGATGCTCATCGCGCGGCGCAAGTCGCGCGATTAGCGCGCGCGCAGCGCCGCATAGACTTCTTCGGCCGCCAGCGTGCGCGACGCGCCGGGCGACAAGCCATCCAGCGTCCACGGACCGATCGCGGCGCGGATCAGGCGCAGCGCCGGCAGGCCGACGGCCGCTGCCATGCGGCGCACCTGACGATTGCGGCCCTCGTCGAGCGTCAGCTCGAGCCACGAGGTCGGCTTGTTGCGTCGGAACCGGATGGGCGGATCGCGCGGCCACAGGGCGGCCGGTTCCTCCATCAGGCGCGCCGCGAGCGCCCGCGCCGGGCCATCGTTCAGCTCCATGCCGCTGGCCAGGCGCTGCAGCGCTCCCGCGTCGGCGATGCCCTCGACCTGCACCCAGTAGCGCTTGTCCAGGTGAAAACGCGGATCGCTCACGCGCGCCTGGATCGCGCCATCGTCCGTCAGCAGCACCAATCCCTCGCTGTCGTAGTCCAGACGCCCTGCCGGGTATACGTCCCGGTCCGACAGAAAGTTGCGCAGCGTCGCGCGACCCTCGCGATCGGTGAACTGCGTGAGCACGCGGAACGGCTTGTTGAACAGAATGCAACGCACAGTGGCTGGCTCGAACGCGCGCACAGTGCGCGGCGGGCGCACCACAACAATACGCGCAGAACGCGCCATACTAACTGTGACGACGGCCTCAACGGCGCAACGGCGCCCGCGACACGCCTTGCCCGCGCCGCCGGCCGTGGCATATTCTGCATTGCAAAAATCGAGTCAGCATGCTGCGCGACGGCGATGAGATTCCAGAGGAAGCGAATCATGGGGATGGGGCGGTGAGCACGACGTCGGCGGTGGCAACGGTCGGCGCCTGCGAGATTCGCGGCGCGATGCCCGCCGAGTTCGATGCCATCCTCACACGCGACGCTCTCGATTTCGTCGCCTCCATCGCCCGCCGTTTTACGCCGCGCGTGCACGAGCTGCTCGCGGCGCGCGACGCGCGCCAGCACGCGCTCGACGCCGGCGCTTTGCCGGATTTCCTGGCCGACACCGCACACCTGCGCCAGGGCGACTGGCGCACCGCAACGGTGCCGCCGGAGCTTTTCGACCGGCGCGTGGAGATCACCGGGCCCACCGATCGCAAGATGATCATCAACGCGCTCAACTCGGGCGCGAAGGTGTTCATGGCGGATTGCGAAGATTCGCTCACGCCGAGCTGGGACAACGTGATCCGCGGCCAGATCAACCTGCGCGACGCGGTGGCGCGCGCGATCGAATTCACGAGCCCGGACGGCAAGCGCTACCGCCTCAACGAGCACACCGCCGTCCTGCTGGTGCGACCGCGCGGCTGGCACCTCCACGAGAAGCACCTGCTGGTCGACGGCGAACAGGTGCCCGGTGCCTTCGTCGACTTCGGCCTGTACCTGTTCCACAACCATCGGGCCCTGCGCGAGCGCGGTACGGGCCCGTACTTCTATCTTCCCAAGCTCGAGAGCCACCGCGAGGCACGCCTGTGGGCCGACGTGCTCGCGCACGCCGAGCATGCCCTGGGCATCATGCACGGCACCATCAAGGTCACGGTGCTGATCGAGACCATCCTCGCGGCGTTCGAGATGGACGAAATCCTGCACGAGCTGAAGGACTACATCGTCGGGCTGAATTGCGGGCGCTGGGACTACATCTTCAGTTTCATCAAGAAATTCGCCCGCCGCCAGGAGTTCGTGCTCCCGGACCGGCACCAGGTGACGATGGCGACGCACTTCCTGCGTTCCTACTCGCAGCTGCTGATCCGCACCTGCCACCGTCGCGGCGCTTTTGCGATGGGCGGCATGGCGGCGCAGATCCCCATCAAGAACGACCCGCAAGCCAACGAGGCGGCGCTCGCCAAGGTACGCGCCGACAAGGAACGCGAGGCTGGCGACGGCCACGACGGCACGTGGGTGGCGCATCCCGGTCTCGTGCCGGTGGCGATGGAGATTTTCGACCGGCACATGTCGGGCCCCAATCAACTGCATCGCTTGCGGGAAGATGTGCACATCGGGCAGCGTGACCTGCTCGCCGTGCCGCAAGGCACGATCACGGCGGCCGGCGTCGCCAACAACGTCAGCGTGGGGCTGCAATACCTCGCGGCCTGGCTCGGTGGCAACGGCTGCGTGCCGATCAATAACCTGATGGAGGATGCGGCGACCGCGGAGATCTCGCGCGCGCAGCTGTGGCAGTGGGTTCATCACCCCAACGGTGTGCTCGACGACGGCCGGCGGGTCACGCTCGACCTCGTCCGCGAGCAGCTGAAAGCCGAACTCGAGCGCCTGCGTACGCAGCTCGGCGACGACGCGTTTCGCACCGGGCATTTCGAAATGGCCGCGCGCCTGCTCGAGAGGCTGACCGCCGACCCGCGCTTCCAGACCTTTCTCACGCTCGCGGCGTACCGCGAGATCGACTGACGACGGGACCGACTGACGAGGAGAGAAAACGAATGACGACCCCTTCGGCCGCCGAGCTCACCCGCATGTGGAACACCGATCCGCGCTGGCACGGCGTCACGCGCCCGTACACAGCCGAGGACGTCGTGCGTTTGCGCGGTACCGTCGTGCTCGAGCACACGCTGGCGCGACTGGGCGCGCAGAAGCTGTGGAAATACGTCAACGAGAAGCCGTTCGTGAATGCGCTCGGCGCGCTCACCGGCAACCAGGCGATGCAGCAGGTGAGGGCGGGGCTCGACGCGATTTACCTGTCGGGCTGGCAGGTGGCGGGCGATGCGAACCTCGCCGGACAGATGTACCCGGACCAGTCGCTTTATCCCGCCGACTCGGTTCCCGCCGTGGCCCGGCGCATCAATGCAACGCTGAGACGCGCGGACGAGATCTGCCATGCCGAGGGCGACGATTCGATCGACTGGTACAAGCCGATCGTCGCCGATGCCGAAGCGGGTTTCGGCGGCGTGCTCAACGCCTTCGAGCTGATGAAACAGATGATCGACGCGGGCGCCGCCGGTGTGCACTTCGAGGATCAGCTGTCGTCTGCCAAGAAGTGCGGCCACATGGGGGGCAAAGTGCTGGTGCCGACCACCGAAGCGATCAACAAGCTCGTGGCGGCACGGCTCGCGGCCGACGTCTGCCACGTGCCGACCGTGTTGATCGCGCGCACCGACGCTGAATCCGCCAACCTGCTCACGTCCGACATCGACGAACGCGATCGGCCCTTCATTGCGAGCCGCGAGCGGACCGCGGAAGGATTTTTTCCGGTGCGCGCCGGGCTCGACGCCGCGATCGCGCGTGGCCTGGCGTACGCACCGTTCGCGGATCTGGTCTGGTGCGAGACCGGCGTGCCCGACATGCACGAGGCGAAGCGCTTCGCCGAAGGCATGCGGCGCGAGTTTCCCGAGAAACTCCTCGCCTACAACTGCTCGCCGTCCTTCAACTGGAAGAAGAAGCTCGACGACGCGCAGATCGCGAAGTTCCAGCGCGAGCTCGGCGCCATGGGCTACAAGTTCCAGTTCGTCACGCTGGCGGGCTTCCACGCGCTCAACTTCAGCATGTTCGAGCTCGCGAAGGGCTACAAGGCGAGCCAGATGAGCGCGTACGTGGCGCTGCAGACGGCCGAGTTCGCCGCGGAGGGTTCGGGCTACACCGCGACCAAGCACCAGCGCGAAGTCGGCGCCGGATATTTCGACGACGTGACCCAAACCGTGATGGCCGGACAATCCTCGACGACTGCGCTCGCAGGGTCGACCGAGGAAGCGCAGTTCGAAAGCGCGCGGCGCGCGGTGAAACAGGGCGCGAAGCACTAGCGCCGCGCTGGCGCGCGGCCGTCAGGAATACGTCCCGGCGGCCCGGAGTCTGCTAAAGTCCGCGCCCTCGGTTTTCGCTGGGACGCGCCCCATGAAATACGAACACATCGCCGTACCCGCCGACGGCCAGCGCATCACGCTCAACCCGGATTCCTCGCTCAGCGTTCCCGACAATCCCATCATCGCCTTCGTCGAGGGCGACGGGATCGGCATCGACGTGACGCCCGTGATGCGGCGCGTGGTCGACGCCGCGGTGAAGAAGGCGTACGGCGGCAAGCGGCGCGTTGCGTGGATGGAAATCTACGCGGGCGAGAAGGCGCAGAAGGTGTACGGCCCCGGCACCTGGTTTCCCGAAGAGACGCTGTCCGCGATGCGCGACTTCGTGGTCTCGATCAAGGGTCCGCTCGGCACGCCGGTCGGCGGCGGCATCCGTTCGCTCAACGTCGCGATCCGGCAGAACATGGACCTGTACGCCTGCGTGCGCCCGATCCGTCACTTCCCCGGCGTCGCGTCGCCGATGGCCGACTCGAGCCAGGTAGAGATGGTGGTGTTTCGCGAGAACACGGAGGACATCTACGCCGGCATCGAGTGGCCGACCGGCTCGCAGGAAGTGCAGAAGCTCATCGCCTTCTTGCAGCGCGAGCTCAACGTCACCGGCATCCGCTTCCCTTCGAGCTCCGGCATCGGGGTGAAGCCCGTGTCGAAGGAGGGCTCGCAGCGGCTGATCCGCAAGGCCGTCCAGTACGCGGTCGACAACGACCGCGTCTCGGTGACGCTGGTGCACAAGGGCAACATCATGAAGTACACGGAGGGTGCGTTCCGCAACTGGGGCTATCAGCTGGCGAAAGACGAGTTCGGTGCGAAGGAGATCGGCACGGGCCCCTGGATGAAGTTCGACAATCCGCTCACCGGCAAGGAAATCGTGATCAAGGACGTCATCGCCGACAACTTCCTGCAGCAGGCGTTGCTGCGGCCGGAAGAGTACGACGTCATCGCCACGCTCAATCTCAACGGCGACTACATTTCCGACGCGCTCGCGGCGCAGGTGGGCGGGATCGGCATCGCCCCGGGCGGGAACATCGGTGACGGTCTCGCCGTGTTCGAGGCGACGCACGGCACGGCGCCGGGTTTTGCCGGCAAGGACCGCGTCAACCCGGGATCGCTGATCCTCTCCGCCGAGATGATGGTCCGCTACCTGGGCTGGACGGAGGCGGCCGAACTGATGATCCACGGCGTGGCGCGCACCATCGCGAACAAGGAGCTCACGTACGACCTCGCGCGACTGCGCGAGGCCATCCGCGCACCGAAGCGCGAGCTCGCGGGACGCAAGAACGTCGAGGAAGACATCCAGCGCCTCATTCCCGGCGCGAAGCTGCTCGGGACGTCAGGATTCGGCGACGCCGTGATCCGGCACATGGATGGCTGAGACGACGCGGGCGTCGAGAGGAACGAAGGCGCCGAAGGGGCAGAGCAAGGCGGAGGAGGGCGACGCCGAGCCGTTCGACGCGGGGTGCAAGCGCTGCCCGCGTCTGGCGCGCGCGCTCGCCGGCGTGCGGCGCGAATACCCGGATTACTACGCGCTGCCGATGCCCGCCTTCGGGGTCGCGCGGCCGAAGCTTCTCGTCGTCGGTCTCGCACCGGGTCTGCACGGCGCGAACCGGACTGGGCGCCCATTTACGGGCGACGGTGCCGGAGGACCGCTCTATCGCAGCTTGCACAGCCTTGGCCTCGCGACTCGTCCGGAGTCGATCGCCGCTGACGACGGGTTGCAGCTCAGGGCCTGCGCCATCACCAACGCGGTACGGTGCTGGCCGCCGGCGAACAAGCCGACGCCTGACGAGATCCGCCGCTGCAACAGTTATCTGCGTTTCGACCTGGAGCGTGTGCCCGCCGGCGGCGTCTACCTGGCGCTCGGTTCGATCGCGCATCACGCGATCCTGCGCGTCTTCGCCTTGCGTCCCTCGCAGCATCCTTTCCGTCACGGCGCCGAGTACGCGCTCGCTGGAAATCGCTGGCTGCTGGACTCATATCACTGCAGCCGCTACAACACGAACACCGGCCGCCTCACCGAGAGCGCGCTGCGCGCCGTATTCCGGCGTGCCGTCGAGCTCCTGGATTCGTATCGCGGCTGACTTCGCAGCCATGTCCGAGACCGCCACCCCGACATTCGACCCGAAGGAGTTCGTCAAGACGCTGCCCGCGCGTCCCGGTGTCTATCGCATGTGCGACGCGGACGGTGCGGTGATCTACGTCGGTAAGGCGCGTAGCCTGAAGAGCCGCGTCGGCAGCTACTTCCACGCGCGCAACGTCGATCCGAAGGTGCAGGCGATGGTTGCACAGGTGGGCGGCATCCAGGTGACGCTCACCAACTCGGACTCCGAAGCGCTGCTGCTCGAATACAACCTCATCAAGCAGCACAGGCCCCGCTACAACGTCATGCTCCGGGACGACAAGAGTTTCCCGAGCGTCTACGTGACCACCGATGCCGAGTTTCCGCGGCTGACGTTCTACCGCGGACCGCAGAACAAGCCCGGGCGCTACTTCGGGCCCTATCCGAACGCCGGCGCCGTGCGCGAGACGCTGCAACAGCTGCAGAAGCTCTTCAAGCTGCGCAACTGCGAAGACACGTTCTTCGAGAACCGCAGCCGGCCCTGTCTGCAACACCAGATCGGCCGCTGTTCCGCCCCTTGCGTGGGCTTGATCGGTCGCGAGGACTACGCGCGGGATGTCGGTTCGGCGGTGAAGGTGCTCGAGGGCCACAGCGAAGACGTGACGCGCGAGCTGGCGCGACGCATGGACGCCGCGGCGGCGAATCTCGAGTACGAGGAGGCCGCGCGGCTGCGCGATCAGCTCGCGACCCTCAAGAAAGTGCTGGCGCAGCAGATCGTCAACGCTGCGGGACGTCGCGACGTGGACGTGGTTGCGCTCGCGCACGAGGCGGGCCAGTACTGCCTCGCCGTGATGTTCGTGCGCGGCGGGCGCAACCTCGGCACGACGCATTTCTTCCCGCGCACGCCCTTCGGCGAGCCGGGCTACGTCATGAGCGCGTTCCTCACGCAGTACTACCTTGGGCGGCAGACCGGCGGGCAGCAGACCGGCGCTCACGACCTGCCGCGCGACATCGTGCTCGACACGCGCATCGAGGATGCGGACACCCTGGCGGCGATGCTCGGCGAGCGCTCCGGACGGCGTGTGCGCGTGCGCCAGGCGGTGCGCGGGCTGGCGCGGCGCTGGAGCCAGATGACGCAGACCAACGCGGCGCAGGCGCTGCGCATGCGACTCGCGAACCGGGCGGGCGCGGAGCTGAATCTCGAGGCTGTTTGCGAGGCGCTCGGCATGCCCGAGGCGCCGCAGCGCATCGAGTGCTTCGACATCAGCCACACGCGCGGCGAGGGCACCGTGGCGTCCTGCGTCGTGTTCAATCGGGAAGGCCCGGTGAAGACCGACTATCGTCGCTTCAACATCTCGGGCGTGGAACCCGGCGACGACTACGGCGCGATGCGCCAGGCACTCACGCGTCGCTACAAGCGAGTGAAGGCGGGGGAAGTACCGATGCCGGATCTGCTGTTGATCGACGGCGGCAAGGGGCAACTCGCCCAGGCACTCGATGTGCTACGAGAGCTGGAACTTCCGGGTGTCGCGGTGGCGGGCGTCGCCAAGGGTGCCGATCGCCGCCCTGGCCAGGAGCGCATCTTCACGCCCGAGCACGAAGAACCGATTGCGCTGCCGCCCGACTCGCCGGCGCTGCACCTCATCCAGCGCGTGCGCGACGAGGCGCATCGCTTTGCGATCGTCGGGCACCGGCGCCGGCGCGCGCGCCGGCACAACGAATCGACGCTGGAAGCCATCCCGGGGCTCGGCCCGGCACGCCGCCGCGAGCTGCTGAAGCAGTTCGGTGGCCTGCAAGGCATACTGCGCGCAGGCGTGGACGATCTGGCGCAGGTACGCGGCATCGGCAAGCCGCTGGCGCAGTTGATCTACGAACACCTGCATCCGGGAGCCTGACTTGCCCGCGACGCCGATGTCGATTCCGAACATGCTCACCTGGGGTCGCATCTTCGCGATCCCGCTGATCATCGTGCTCTTCTATTTGCCGTATCCCTGGTCGGATCCGGCCGCGGGCGTGCTGTTCGCGCTCGCCGGCATCACCGATTCGTTCGACGGTTACCTCGCCCGCAAGTGGAACCAGACCTCGCGTCTCGGCGCGTTTCTCGATCCGGTCGCCGACAAGCTCATCGTGGCGACGGCGCTCGTGCTGCTGGTGACGCGCCAGGATCAGCCGGTGTACGACCTCGGGCTCGGCTTTCTCATCCGCTCGCAGACCATCGTCGCATTGTGCGCGATCGTGATCATCGGTCGTGAGATTGCGGTGTCGGCGCTGCGCGAGTGGATGGCGCAGATCGGTGCGAGGCGCAAGGTTGCGGTGTCGGGGCTGGGCAAACTGAAGACCATCCTGCAGATCGTCGGACTCTCGTTCCTGCTTTATAAGTGGCACTTCCTGTGGATGCCCTCGTACGAGATCGGTCTCGGTCTCACCGTCGTCGCGGCGGTGCTGACGCTGTGGTCGATGGTGCAGTACCTGCGGGCGGCAGGCCCCACGCTGGCAGAGCATGAAGCGGGGCCACGGCCAGAGAGTCGGCAGGGCGATTCGCGCGCAGGTCATTGAATACTCTGGTGCTCAGGTGCGGCCGTCGTCCTTGACTCGCCCCCGAAGCCCTCTACAATGGCGGCCCTCGTTTCGAGACCCTAGCGGGAATAGCTCAGTTGGTAGAGCGCAACCTTGCCAAGGTTGAGGTCGCGAGTTCGAGCCTCGTTTCCCGCTCCAGATTGCAGTGAGAGAACCCCGGGGCGATCCCCGGGGTTCTGTCTTTTGGAACCCCGCGCGCAGTGGGTGGCGCGCGATTGGCGTCGGGACGATGCGTCGACGGCGTGGTGGCAGAGTGGTCATGCAGCGGCCTGCAAAGCCGCGTACAGCGGTTCGATTCCGCTCCACGCCTCCAGGAAAACGGCAGTCAGGTCGGCGACGTCTACCGCCGCCGTTGCATCAGCCGCGATGCAATGACTGGCGCAGTCCGTTCATTCCCAGCAGGAACGTTCCATTCGACGAACGCGTGGCGCGGCGTGCGCGAATGCGTCGCGGTGTCGTCGGCTCGTCGTGCCCCTCGAGCACATTGAGCTCGGCGTCCGGGCGCAGCGCGGTCTCTGCCGGCATGCCGAATGCGACCTGCGCGGACCGGGCCGATGCAGCAGATTGCAACGCGGGCTCGGGAGGCAGCTGCGGCTCGATGTGAAATCCGCTCGACGGGCGCCAGTCGCCCAGCTCGCGCAGGCGACGAATGCGCTTCGCTTCGAGCGCGTCGATTTCTTCCTGCGACACGGTCTTCGCCGATGTCGGCAGGAACAGCACGTCCAGTTTCGATCCGATACGTCTGCTCATATCCCCAGCTCCTTGTTACCGCACCACCATTTGGCGGCATTGCGGCTGTTTCTCAACACCGTCCCTGGCAAGGGGTGCCCTCCCCCCAAAGTAGAGGGGGGAGGGTGGAGGCGGAGGGGAAATCCAGCGCGCCGTTGCTAATGTGGCGCGGGCCCCTCACCCGAACCCTCTCCACGCGTCTGCTTGGAGAGGGGCCTCTGTCCCTTAGTTCGCGGGCACCCACGAAAAGGTTTCCTCGCGAACCGCGGATAACACTTTCGCAACACTTCCATGAACCGCGCATGAAGCTTGCGAACCACGCATGCAAGCTTGCCCGTTGCAGGAGCACGGATAAACGCGTGGCGGCGAATGAATCTGATGAAGGGAACGCAGGAATCCGCTCCGCGCCGACGCGTTCGCCATGCGACATAACGCCGCGTCAACGCGAGGCGCGCATACCCGTTATGCCTATCGCTCCGGCGGATTCGCAGGGCCGGAAGGATTCGAGGCCCCCGGTCGTCATCTGTGCATGGCTGTCACGCGCCATCGATAGGGTGGGCCGAGCAGAGGGAACGCACCATGACCGCGCCGAACGACACCGCAACCGAAGAGAGCTGGCTGGGCGAACGCGTACGCGCGCTGCTGGCCGCTAACGAGCTTCCGCACGAACCTGCGACGCACGTGTGGGGTGGGCCGGGTGGCGGCTATCGGTGTGCCGTCTGCCAGAATCCGATTTCCGCGGAGCAGGTGGAGTTCGAGGCGCTGTTTCCCTCGCAGACGACCGCGCGGTTTCATCGCTCCTGCCACGCTGCCTGGGAGCGTGAGCGGCGCCGCATGCGGCAGTAGCGAGATGCGCCAGTAGCAAGATGCGCCAGTAGCAAGTGCTGGACTTCCTGGAGATCGAATAGCCGCGTCACCGACTGCGGATCCGGCGATCGCGACTGCGGAAACCCGCACGCCGCGGCGTCGCAGCGCGGTGCTGTTGCGACGCTCCTGGTCCACCATCGCCTGTGTAAATGGAGTCTTGGACCCCTGTAATTCCTACCGCGCGCGCAGTGTTGCCCGCCGACCGGGCGGCGGATCGCAAGTGCAAAGCGCGTGAAGGCAAGGTGCGTGACCTTGTGCGCTCACGGCGAAATACGCCGCCGGAGCCTGCATATCGGTCGCTGGTCTGTCTCTTGCATCCCTCCCGGCGTCGTACCGCTTCGACGACAGGGAGTACTGCGATGAGGACATTCTGCGAATCGCACAGACAGGGATGGTTTCGGCGACTGCGCCCCGGTCTGCTGCTGGTGATGATCGGTTCAGCGCTCGCCGCATGCGGTGGAGGTGGAGGAGGTAACGATGGGGGAGGCGGCAATCCGCCAGGTCCGCCGCCGCCGCCGCCGCCGCCTGGACTGCCGCCTGTTTCCGCCACTGCGATCAACATCGATGCCGGTCAGCAGATCGGCGTCTCGCGTTGGTCAGATGGCCCGACGTCAACCGGGGGAACGGGACTGCCCGTCGGCGGAGTCGAATGCCTGCCGGTCAACCACACCTTCCACGAGCACGCGCACGTTTCGGTGTTCCTGAACGGTGAGCAGCTCGCGGTGCCGGCCGCGGTCGGCATCGTCTCGCTGTCGCCGGGTAACGAGTGCTTCTATGCCCTGCACACGCACAACCGCAGCGGCATGATCCACATCGAAGCTGCTGCGCCGGCGACGTTCACCGTGGGGCAGTTCTTCGACATCTGGGGTCAGACGCTGTCGGGCAGTGAGGTTGCTGGACTCACGGGCATGCCGGTCGTCGTGTACGTGACGGACAACGGCACGGTCACGCAGGCGACGGGCGACTTCCGGAACATCCAGTTCAGGTCGCACAGAGAGATCACGATCCAGGTCGGTACGGCGATCACAGAGATCCCGAACTACACCTGGACTGGTAACTGATCTCGGCAGGGCGGGGCGACGGCGCAGCGGAGAGTCGCTGCGCTGATCGCTCCGCCTGGCGCAAGAGACACTAGCTCCGCGACGCCGCCCCAGGCTCGGCCGACCTCAGCGCCAGCAGCGCGGGTCAGGTTCTTTGCGCGACTCATGAGATTTTAGCTGCCCAGGGCCGGACTCGAACCGGCACGGGGTTTCCCCCAAGGGATTTTCTTACCCGCTACAGCTTTCGCTGCTGCGCCCACGCGCGGCGCATTTGGGGTCTGGACTTTACCTTCGCCGTGTCGCCCTGCGGCGATTTAGGCGGGGGCCGTCAAGTCTCTACACTTTCCGCGCATTGCTGGCGGCTTAGCTCGGTATTGCAGCCACCGCGACGTGCTGCTGGTCCACCGACTTTGACCCCATTCACTCCGGCCGTTTCCGCGCCGGGTGCTCAAGTACTTCTCAAGTCCCTTGCGTCTACCAGTTCCGCCACCCGGGCTTCGGGCGAGGCGATTCTACACCCCAAAACGAACGCGGCCCGCTCGTGCGGGCCGCGCCGTGTACTGACACTCTTCGAAAGGCTTCAGAAGCGCCAAGCGCCGCTGAGCCAGATTACCGAAGCATCGCCCTCTGACACATCGGCCTGCTCGTATTCCAACCGGAAGACCGCCTGCCCGAGCACGACGCCGGCGCCGAGCCCGTAGACCAGATCTTCGTCACTGTCGTCACCGGACCCGAGCGACGATGTCAGCTCGATGTCGTAGAACAGGAAGCCAAGTCTCGCAAACAGCTCGACCATGCCGAATTGCGTAGAGGTGACGAGGTACGGAGCAAAGCCGGTTACCTCGGCCTCGACGTCGATACCGGCAAACGTTTCGTTCGGCGCACCGAGGTCGAGATACGCAAGCTCGAGAGCGAAAGTCGGCGAGAATCTCCAGCCGCCGAACACCTTGAAGGCGGTGTCGTCACCAAGATCGAGGCCCCCGCCGAGATCGAGCTCGGACTGGCCGACACCCACGCCGGCGTAGAAGCCGGAGTCTTCGTCAGCCTGTGCGACGTTCGCCAAACCGAGCGCCAACGCCACTGCCGCAGCCGACGCCGTGATATGTCGTCTCATTCAGCAACCCTCCCTCTGGTTGTCGATTACGGCACGCCCTAGACTGCGCCGCGCGCGCATCATAGCTGCTCCAGAGTTCGATGAACTAGTAGCGTTATTGTCTTGATTTAGCGACAATTCTCGCCCTCTTATCCCAGCCATCGCACCCGCAATCGTGCCTTCAGCCGGTCCTCCTCCGCTTACCGCATCGGGTCTTCAACTGTGGCGTGGAGACCGTCACGTCTTGCGTGGCGTTTCTCTGGTAGTGCACCGGGGCGAGGCCTTGCACGTCTGGGGTCCGAACGGGGCCGGCAAGACCAGCCTCCTGCGCGTCGTGTGCGGGCTGCTGGAGGCGGAGGAGGGCGAGGTCGCCTGGAATGGCGTAGCCGTCGGCGATGCGAGCTCGCGGTTCCTCGACTCGCTGTCGTATCTTGCGCACGACACTGCGCTGAAAGCGGATCTCACGGCGCTCGAGAACCTGCGCTTCAGCGTCGGCATGAAACGCCAGGTCGCGGATCGAGAGTTGCACGCGATGCTCGCAGAACTCGACGTCGAGCGGTGCGCGGAGCTGCCGTGCCGCGTGCTGTCCGCCGGGCAACGTCGCCGCATCGCGCTCGCCCGAGTGTTGCTCTCGCATGCGCCGCTCTGGGTGCTCGATGAGCCTTTCACCAATCTCGATGCCGCGAGCAGCGATCGCATCTCGCACGCGCTCTCGGCGCACCTCGAGCGCGGCGGGCTCGCGCTGATCGCTGCTCATCAGGGACTGAACCTGCGCAGCGGCGCGGTGACGCGCCTGGGGCTCACGTGAGCGCCGTGGCCCAGGCGGTGATGCGACCGACGACTGCGCTGCACGCGGGCTGGCTGCTGTTCGAGCGCGACCTGCGCCTGGCAATGCGCCGCTGGGAGCACGTGGCCGATCCGCTCGTGTTCTTCCTCATGGTCACCACGTTGTTCCCGCTCGCATTAAGTCCGGAGTTGTCGCGACTCAGAGACGTCGCGCCCGGTGTGCTGTGGGTCGCGGCGCTGCTATCTTCCCTGCTGGCAGCGGATACACTTCTCAAGTCCGACGCGCAGGACGGAACCCTCGAGCAGTACCTGCTGTCTGGCCAGCCACTGACGCTGCTTCTGCTGGCGAAAACCGCGGCGCACTGGATTCTGACGGGATTTCCGCTGGTGCTCGTTTCACCCCTCGTGGCGGTCGCCCTCGGCGCACCTGCGGAGTCGCTGGATACGATCATGCTGGGTCTCACCATCGGTACACTGACGTTGAGCCTGCTCGGGGCGATCGGAGCCGCGCTCACGATCGGCCTGCGTCGCGGCAGCCTGCTGCTGTCGCTGCTCGTGATGCCGCTGGCGATGCCGCTCCTGATCTTCGGTGCGCGCTCCTCGGAGCTCGCAATCGGGGGGCACAGTGCGGCGGGCCCGCTGTATCTGCTGGCGTCGCTGCTGGTGCTCGCAGTCACGCTCGCACCGCTGACCGCAGCGGCCGCCGTGCGTATCAGCATCGACTGATCTGGATCGAGTCATCGAGGGAGCCCACGGAATGTGGACCTGGTTTCACAAGCTGGCCTCGCCGCCGCACGTCTACCGCATCGCCGGGCGACTGACGCCGTGGTTCGGCTGGACGGCGTTCCTGCTGATCGCCGCGGCGCTGTACGGCGGCCTCGTGCTGGCACCACCCGACTATCAGCAGGGCGATGCGTATCGCATCATCTATGTGCACGCGCCGAGCGCGTGGATGTCGCTCTTCATCTACGTGACGATGGCCGTGGCGGCCGCCGTCGGCCTCATCTGGCGCATCAAGCTGGCGCACGCTGTCGCCGCGAGCGCGGCGCCCGTCGGTGCCTCGTTCACGTTCGCGGCGCTCGCGACCGGGGCGCTCTGGGGCCAGCCGATGTGGGGCACCTGGTGGGTCTGGGACGCACGCCTGACCTCCGAGCTGATCCTCCTGTTCCTGTACCTGGGCTTCATGGCGCTGCGCGCCTCGATCGACGACGTACAGCGTGCCGACCGCGCCAGCGCGCTGCTGGCCATCGTCGGAGTGGTCAACGTACCGATCATCCACTACTCGGTGGTATGGTGGAACACGCTGCACCAGGCCCCGACCGTCACCAAGATGGGGGCGCCCTCGATCTCGCTGACGATGCTGATTCCGCTCCTGATGATGATCGTCGGGTTCAATATTTATTTCTTGGCCGTACTCCTGATAAGAGTAAGAGGGGAAATTCTGCGACGGGAGCGCAGCGCAGGCTGGATTCGCGAGCAGGTGCGCGCATGAACCCGCAGGACTTCTTCGCCATGGGCGGATATGCCGCGTTCGTCTGGCCGAGCTACGCAGTCGCGCTCCTCGTGCTCATCGGCAACGTGGTGCTCGCGCGCAACGCTCACCGGCGCGCGCGCGAGGACGCTCTGCGCCGCACCGCGCGACAGGAGGAAACGTCATGACTCCGCGACGCAAGCGCCTGCTCATCGTCGCCGCAGTGCTTGCCGGCGTGAGCGTTGCCGCCGCGCTCGCGGTGCAAGCGTTCCGCGACAACATGATGCTGTTCTTCGATCCCTCGCAGGTGATCGCCGGCGAGGCGCCGAGGGATCGTGTGTTTCGCGTTGGCGGCATGGTGACCCAGGGCAGCGTGACGCGGGCGCCGGGAAGTCTCGAGGTGCGCTTCGTCGTCACGGACTTCCGCCATAGCGTGCCAATCTCGTACTCCGGCCTGTTGCCGGATCTGTTCCGTGAGGGGCAGGGCATCGTGGCCCGTGGGCGACTCAACGAATCCGGCGTGTTCGTCGCCGAAGAAGTCCTCGCCAAGCACGACGAGAACTACATGCCGCCCGAGGTCGCCGAATCGCTCAAGCGCGACGCGAAAGCGGCGCCGGGGAGTGGTGCGCCGTGATCCCCGAGCTCGGCCACTTCGCCCTGATCCTCGCGCTGTGCCTGGCGCTCGTGCAGGCGGGCTTCGGTCTGGCGGGTGCCTTCTGGCGGCGCGAGGACTGGATGGCCGTGACCCGGCCCGCGGTGGCTGGACACTTCGTCTTCGTGGCGCTCGCGTTCGGGTGCCTGGTCGCTTCGTTCGTGGCCAACGACTTCTCTCTGCACTACGTGGCGATGAACTCGAATTCCGCGCTGCCCACGTTCTATCGCGTGGCAGCGGTGTGGGGCGCACACGAAGGCTCGTTGCTGCTCTGGATCGTGGTGCTTGCGGCCTGGACGCTGGCGGTGGCCATCTTCAGCCGCGGCCTGCCCACCCCGTTCGGCGCTCGCGTGCTCGCCGTGCTCGGCCTGATCAGCGCCGGCTTCATGACCTTTACGCTGGCGACCTCCAATCCGTTCCTGCGGCTGATGCCGGCGGCGGCAGACGGCAACGATCTCAACCCGCTCCTGCAGGACTTCGCGCTCGCGATACATCCACCGATCCTCTACACCGGCTACGTCGGCCTCGCCGTCGCTTTTTCGTTCGCCATCGCCGCAATGCTGGAAGGGCGCCTCGATCAGCACTGGGCGCGCTGGACGCGCCCGTGGACGACAGTCGCCTGGATGTTCCTCACCATCGGAATCGCGCTCGGCAGCTGGTGGGCCTACTACGAGCTGGGCTGGGGCGGGTGGTGGTTCTGGGATCCGGTCGAGAACGCCTCGTTCATGCCCTGGCTCATCGCCACCGCGCTCATCCATTCGCTGGCAGTCACCGAGAAGCGCGGGCTGTTCAAGAGCTGGACGCTGCTGCTCGCAATCCTCGGATTCTCGCTGAGCCTCCTCGGCACGTTCCTCGTGCGCTCCGGCGTGCTCACCTCCGTGCATGCGTTCGCGACCGATCCGGCGCGCGGCCTGTTCGTGCTCATCTTCCTGTTCCTCAGCATTGGCGGCGCCCTCGCGCTCTACGCCTGGCGGGCGCCGAAGCTCGGTTCGTCGTCCGGCTTCGAGATGTGGTCGCGCGAGTCGTTCCTGCTGTTCAACAACATCCTGCTGGTGGTCGCCGCCGGCCTCATCCTGTTCGGTACGCTGTACCCGATTTTCGTGGAGTGGCTGCAGCTGCCGAAGGTGTCGATCGGCGCGCCCTGGTTCACTTGGGCCTTCCTGGCGCCGATGCTGCCGCTGATCGCGCTCCTCGGTTTCGGGATGCACGCCGCGTGGAAACACGCGCGCATGGCGCAGCACAAGAAGCCGCTGCTCATCGGGCTCGGGCTTGCACTGCTTGCCGCGATCGTGATCGCCGTGGCGGTTTTCGGCAGCGCGGCTGTGCTCACGATCGTCGGCCTCACAGCCGGCCTCTGGTTGCTGTACTCCTCGCTCCGCGACCCGATCGCCCGCATGCGCCGCGGACACAGTCTCTCGCCCAGCGTGCTGGGCATGGCGATCGCGCATTTCGGCGTGGGGCTGTTCGTCATTGGCGTGACGGGCGTCGAAAGCTACAAGATCCAGAAGGACATGCCGATGCGGCCGGGCGACGTCGCCGAAGTCGGCGGCTACCAGTTTGCGTTCCGCGGACTGCGCAACGTCAACGGGCCGAACTACGTCGCGGTGGAAGGCGAATTCAGGGTGACACGCGGCGACCGTGAAATTGCCACGTTGCATCCGCAGAAGCGCATGTACCGCGTACAGCAGGGCGCGATGACCGAAGCCGGCATCAGTGTCGGCTGGACGCGCGACCTGTTCGTCGCGCTCGGTGAGGATCTCGGGGCCGGGGCCTGGAGCGTGCGCGTGCAATACAAGCCGCTGATCCGCTACATCTGGCTCGGCGCCCTCATCATGGCGCTCGGTGGAATCGTCGCGACCACGGACCGGCGCTATCGCACGGTGAAAGCCAGCGAACCGGTGTCGCAGGGTGCCGGTGCACCGGCGGGCGGCGTGGCCACGTGATGTGGCCCCGAACTGACGTGCGGCACTGATATGTGGAAATACGTTCTGCCGCTCGCCGGCTTCGGCCTGCTCGTCGTCGCGTTCTATTTCGGCCTGCAGCGCAATCCATCGGTCATTCCTTCGCCGCTGATTGGCAAGCCGGCACCGGTGTTCTCGCTGCCGAACCTGCACGATCCGCAGGCGCAAGTCTCGAACGCGAACTACCGCGGGCGGCCTTATCTGCTCAATGTGTGGGGCACCTGGTGCGTCGGTTGCCGCCAGGAGCACGACCTGTTGAACGAGATCGCGCAGAGCAGCCCGGTGCCGATGATCGGGCTGAACTGGAAAGACGACAGCGAGCTCGCGAAGGCATGGCTCGAGCAGCTCGGCAACCCGTACGCGGCCACGGCGGTCGACCAGGAAGGACGGGTTGCGATCGACTGGGGTGTGTACGGCGCCCCGGAAACGTTCCTGGTTTCTGCGGATGGGCAGATCCTGCACAAGCACGTCGCACCGTTGACGCGCGAAATCTGGGAGCGGGATTTCGTGCCGAAGATCTCTGCGGCCATCGGCATACCGGCACCAGCAGCTGCGGGCGCGCAGCCATGAAGCGTTTGCTCGCCACGCTGGCGCTCGCGGTTGTGTGCGCCGGCGCATTCACGGCTCACGCGATCGATGCCGTCGAGGGGTTCGACGATCCGAAGCTGCAGGCCCGCTACGACAAGCTGACCAGCGAGCTGCGTTGCCTGGTCTGCCAGAGCGGCTCGATCGCCGAATCGAACGCGCTGCTCGCAGCCGATCTGCGTCGCGAAGTGCGCAGCATGCTGGCGGCGGGCAAGACCGACGACGAGATCCGCCGCTTCATGACGGACCGCTACGGCGACTTCGTGCTCTACCGCCCGCCGTTTGCGCCGCGCACCTGGCTGCTCTGGTTCGGTCCGGCGCTGTTCCTCCTCCTCGGCGGCTTCGTGGCATTCCGGGTCGTGTCGCGGCGCGCCGCAATGGTCGCGAGCGATGCCGACGATCCGGGCGCTCCGGACGCGATGATCGAAGGCGAGCAGGTCGATCGGCCCCGGCGCACGCGAGCGCCCTGACGTGAGCAGCCTGACGTCGTTCGTGATCCTCGCCGCGGCGATGACGCTCGTCGCGCTCGGCATCGTATTGTGGCCGCTGCTGCGCAAGATCCGTGCCTGGGGCGTGGCGACATTGACGGCAATTGCCATTCCGGCGCTCGCCGTCACGTTGTACTTCACGCTGAGCAACTGGGTCTGGGATCCGGCCCGGGTCCCCGGCGGCGTACCGCCGGAGATCGAGCGCATGGTGAGCGGCCTCGAGACGCGCCTGCGTTCCAATCCGACCGACGTGAACGGCTGGCTGATGCTCGGTCGTTCCTACTTCCACCTCAATCGCTACCTCGAGGCGGCAGAGGCGTACCAGCGGGCCTACACGCTGACGCAGGCTCGCAACATCGACGCCATCGTCGGGCTCGCGGAGTCGCTCGCGTTTGCAGACGAAAGCATGCTGCTCGGCCGCTCCGCCGAGCTGTTCGACCAGGCCCACCGGCTCTCACCCGACAATCCGAAGGTGCTCTGGTACACGGGTCTCATCGGGTACCAGAGCGGGCGGATGGCGCTGGCGCGTGAGCGCTGGGCGCAGCTGGTCGCGATGGAACCGCCGCCCGAGGTGAAACAGATCCTGCAGCGGAAGATCGCCGAGATCGAACAACAGATGACGGTGGGACCCGCGCCGGGCACGTCAGCGGCGCTGGTCGCGCCCGGGCCTGAAGCAAGAGGCACGCCGACCACGACGGCGGCGGCGGCACCGAGCGTGAAAGTCCGGGTCGCGCTCAGCCCGGACCTCGCGGGACGGGCACCACCCGATGCTCCGCTGTTCGTGCTGGTCCGATCGGGGCAGGGCGGCGGTCCACCGCTGGCAGTTACCCGACGGGTGACGTCGCAACTGCCTCTGCTCGTGGAACTGACGGATCGCGATGCAATGATCAGCGGCCGCGGCCTCACGGGCGCGGGGCCGGTCACGGTCGTGGCACGCATCGCGCGGTCCGGGGGCCCCACGGCGCGCAGTGGCGATCTCGAGGGAAGCGTGAGCTATGATCTGGCCCGTACCACGCCCGTGGACCTGATCATCGATTCCATCGTCCCCTGAACCGGAGCCGCTCATGGATTCCGTGTCGATGCACTTCGCGACACCGCCCTCGGTGTGGCGCCAGTATCCCAAGGCACTCCTCGCGCGCCGACCTGCGCTAGTGCCCGATGGCCGCGTGGTTCCGATGATCGAAGCGCGGCTGGAAGGGCTGTCGGTCGACAGCGGGCACCTCAACGAGTACCGCCGGGTCTGCGGCTTCGCAGGCGACGATCGCCTGCCGCTCACGTATCCGCACGTGCTGGCGATGCCGCTGCACATGGCCATGCTCACCTCCGACGCCTTCCCGGTGAAACTCCTCGGGCTGGTGCACGTGCGCAACTCGATCCGCAGTCGCGCGCGCATTGCGCAGGACGACGTGCTCGACCTGCATTGCCACCTGAGCGGGCATCGCGAGACCGACCGCGGGCAGGAATTCGACCTGGTCACGGAATGCACCGTGGCGGACGAAGCGGTCTGGTCCGAGACGAGCACATTCCTCGCGCGGCGGCGCAAACTGCGCGACGCCAGCGACGGCGACAGCGCGCGCGCAGCGCCCGCGACCAGCGCCCCCGCGATGAACGACGAGCAGCCGCGCACCGTGCGTTCCGCGAGCTGGCATGCCGATGCGAATATCGGCCGGCGCTACGCCGCGGTGTCGGGCGACATCAACCCGATCCACATCGCCGACGTCACCGCCAGGCTGTTCGGCTTCGACCAGGCCATCGCGCACGGCATGTGGTCGCTGGCACGCACCGTCGCGGAGCTCGATGGCGGCGGTACTGCGGATGCCGTTGCGATCGACGCAAGCTTCAAGCTGCCGATCCTGCTCCCGGCCTGGGTGAACCTGCACAGCTGGGAGATCACCGGTGGCCGCGGTTTCGCGTTGCGCGACGCGGCCGGTGAAAAACCCCACGTCACCGGATCCTTCAGTCGCACCTGAAGTGGCAGCCCAGTGGGCGGGCAGGGGTCTCGAGCCTGCGCCTACGTGCATATTTTGCACGTGCAGGTCGTGCTGGCGCTTGGAGCCTCGCTTGAGTACTTTGCCTCCCCATGCCGACCAAGCCCGTGCAGCGCCCGGAGAGCGCGCGCCAGAGGCCCGAGAGGAAAGAAGACCGCTTCGTTCCCGCCGACGCCGCTCCTGACCGCGAGACTGACACCCTCGCCAAGGCGCATCTCGCCGCTCTCGTCGATTCCTCCGACGACGCGATCATCAGCAAGAGCCTCACTGGCGTGGTGCGCTCGTGGAACGCCGCTGCCGAGCGCATCTTCGGTTACACCGCCGCCGAAATCGTCGGCCAGCCGATCACCACGATCATCCCGCCGGAGCTGCACGACGAAGAGGAAGGAATCCTGCGCAGGTTGCGCCGCGGCGAGCGCCTCGACCATTTCGAGACCGTGCGGGTCGCGAAGGACGGCCGGCGCCTGGACATCTCGCTGAGCGTCTCACCGATTCGCGACGCGACCGGTGCTGTCGTCGGCGCGGCCAAGATAGCCCGCGACGTCACGGAGCAGCGCCGGGGCCGCGAGCTGCTTGCCCAGGCCGCGCTGGTGCAATCGCATTTCGCGGCGCTCGTCGCCTCTTCGGACGACGCCATCATCAGCAAGAGTCTCGAGGGCATCGTGCGCTCGTGGAACGCTGGCGCGGAGCGCATCTTCGGCTACAGCGCCGCCGAGATGATCGGCCAGCCGATCATCACGATCATCCCGCCGGAGCTGCACGACGAAGAACGGCAGATCCTGGAACGGTTGCGCCGCGGCGAGCGCATCGATCACTTCGAGACCGTGCGCGTGACGAAGGACGGCCGGCGCCTGGACATCTCGCTCAGCGTTTCACCGATCCGTGATGCTGCCGGCGTGGTCGCGGGCGCCGCCAAGATCGCGCGGAACATCACGGCGCGGCGCGAGGCGGAGCGGCGCGTCGAGGCGATCGCGATCGACAACGCGCGCCTGTACCAGTCCGCCAGGGACGAGATCGCCGAGCGCGTGCGCGTCGAGGCCGCCCTGCGGCGCAGCGATCGCATCTACCGCGCCATCGGCGATTCGATCGACTACGGCATCTGGGTGTGCGATGCGGACGGGCGCAACACGTATGCCAGTGAATCGTTCCTCGAGCTGGTCGGCATGACGCAGGAGCAGTGCGCGAACTTCGGCTGGAAGAGCATCCTGCATCCCGACGACGCCGAGCGCGCCATCGCAGCGTTGAAGGACTGCGTGCAGCGGGGCGGGATCTGGAACATCGAGCATCGTATTCGCGGTGTCGACGGCAGGTATCACCCGGTGCTCGCGCGCGGTGTGCCGGTGCGCGACGAGAGCGGCAAGGTGCTGTGCTGGGCCGGGATCAACCTCGACATCGCCGACATCAAGGAAGCCGAGGACGCCCTGCGCGAAGCGGACCGGCGCAAGGACGAGTTCCTCGCCATCCTCGCGCACGAGCTGCGCAATCCGCTCGCACCAATGCGTTACGCGCTCGCCATTGCCCGCCAGCCCACGCGCACGCCGGAGCAGCAGCGGCAGGCGGAAGAAGTGATGGAGCGGCAACTCAGGCACATGAGCCGCCTGCTCGACGACCTGCTCGACGTTTCGCGCATCACCCACGGAACGCTGGAGATGCGCAAGTCGCCGATCGAGCTGACGCAGGCGATCGCGACCGCCATCGAGTCGGCGCGGCCGCTGATGGACTCGCGGCAGCATGCGCTCACGCTCGACCTGCCGCGTCACGCCATGCGGGTCGAAGCGGACCTGGTGCGTCTGTCGCAGGTGTTCGCGAATTTGCTGATCAATGCCGCCAAGTACACCGATGCGCGCGGCCGCCTCGAGCTGCGCGTGTGGCAGGAAGGCGAGAGCGCGCTGGTCAGCGTGCGCGACAACGGCATCGGCATCGCGCCGGAAATGCTGCCACGGCTGTTCACGTTGTTTGCGCAGGAGCGTTCCGCGCTCGACCGGTCGGAGGGCGGCCTCGGCATCGGCCTGGCGCTGGTCAAGGGCGTGGTGGCTCTGCACGGTGGCACCGTCCAGGCACGCAGCGACGGGATCAGGCGCGGCAGCGAGTTCATCGTGAGTTTGCCGCTGTGTCCGCCATCTGACGAGGTCGTCGATAGCGAAGCCGATGCCGCGCCGGCCGCCGGCTCGAACCTCTGCATCGTAGTCGCGGACGACAATCGCGACAGCGCCGAAACGTGCGCGATGCTGCTGCAGCTGCATGAGCACAAGGTGCACACCGCACATACGGGCAGGGGCGCCCTGGCTCTTGCCGAACGCCTGCGTGCCGACGTGGCGCTGCTCGACATCGGCATGCCCGAAATGAACGGTTACGAGGTCGCGCAGCGCATCCGCGCTTCAGCGTGGGGCCGGGGCATGTTCCTGATCGCGATCACCGGCTGGGGCCAGGCCGACGACAAGGAACGCGCGCTCGCGGCCGGCTTCGATCATCACCTCACCAAGCCGATCGATCCGGCGCAGCTCGAGCAGTTGCTGCGCGACGCCACGGCGCGTCGCAAGCTGCACCTGGCCTGATCGGCCCCGGACCGCCCGGGAACCTTCGTCCCCGCAGCGGCATTGAGGTGCCGTGACGCGCCTTTTGCCGAGTCGTCCCGAGTCGGTGCGCCGTCCGCTCCCCGGAGGTTCCCGATGAAATTGATTCAATCGACGTTGTTCCCTCGTGCCTTGCTGGTCTGTGTGACAGCAGTGCTGTCGCTGACGGCCGGCCTGGCGTCTCAGGCGCAGGACACCGCAGCGAAGAGGGCGTCCGCTGCTGCCACGCAGGACGCGATTCGCGACTTGTGGGTCGGCCACATCTTCTGGGTGCGCAACGTGGTCGTCGATACCTACGCGGGCAACGCCGCGGGCGCGTCGTCCGCCGAGAAGCAGGTGGTCGCCAACGCCAAGGCGATTGCCGGTGCCATCGAGCCGTTCTACGGCAAGGCTGCCTCGGACAAACTCTTCGGCCTGCTCGCCGGACACTGGGGCGCGATCAAGGATCACATCGCGGCGACGAACCAGGGCGACGCTGCGGGTCAGAAGGCCGCGGTCGACAAGCTCACCGCGAACGCCAACGAGATCGCCGGGTTCCTGAGCGGCGCGAATCCGAACCTGCCGAACGACACGTTGCGCGGCCTGCTGGCGGCGCACGGCGCCCATCACGTGCAGCAGAACCAGCAGCTCAAGGCGAAGCAGTACGACCAGGAAGCGCAGACCTGGACGGCGATGAAGGACCACATGTACACGGTCGCCGATGCGCTCACGGCGGCGATTGCCAAGCAATTCCCGGACAAGTTCACCAGCTGATTTCCGCGCACCGGCCGGAGGCGGACGACGTCTCCGGCTGCGCGCCACGCGGTGAGCTCCAACGGCTGGTTCCCTGGGTGCAAAAAACCGCGCGTGCCGCGCCGCGACGCACGATCAGCGAAGGAACTCCGGGCGAAGCCACGCGCCGCGAGCGATTGGACTCAGTATCGGGCAAGTAGCGGGAACTTGTGCAGCCCCGCGCGCATTCCCACAGAGGTGGCACGACTCCACGCGCACGGAACGCGCAACTGAGGTGATCCATGGAACGGACGAGGTTCGCCGCTGCGGTGCTCGCAGCCCTTTCGGCCACGATACTCACCCTGTCGTGCGCCCCGCTGCCCAGGGACGTCGAGACTGACCCGGCGGTGCAGGCCGAGCAGAAGCGCCCCGATTTCGACAACCGCATCGAAGACCACTCCCGGCGCATGCTCGAGGAGGGTCGCGAAACGTTTCGCTACGACTCCTTCGGCAGCGAGGACTTCTGGGGCCAGAGCCTGCGGCTGCACGAAGCGATTCTGGGCGTGAAGCAGGGCGGGGCGGGCGCCGGGCTCACACCCCGCCAGGCGTTGCAGGCCGGGCTCAAGGTCGACGTCGGCAAGGTGCCACGGCTGCTCGTCGAGGTGCTGCGCGAAGGCGCGGTCAGTCTCGACAATCCCGAAACCACACTCGAGCTGCTGCGCGCCGACGCTGTCGTCGGTGTGAAGGGTATCTTCGACGGCAAGCGCATGACGTCGGTCGGTATCACCTGCGCGCTCTGTCATTCGACGGTCGACGATTCCTTCACGCGCGGCATCGGCAGCCGTCTCGACGGTTGGCCCAATCGCGATCTCGACGTCGGTGCGGTGGTGTCGATGGCGCCGACGCTCGAGCCCGTTGCGAAGCTGCTCGGCGTCGACGAGGCCACCGTGCGCAAGGTCCTCAAGAGCTGGGGTCCGGGCAAGTACGACGCCGAGCTCATCCATGACGGCAAAGGAATGCGCCCCGACGGCAAATCGGCGGCGACTGTGCTGCCCGCGGCCTTCGGGCTCGCCGGCGTCAATCTGCACACCTACAACGGCTGGGGCTCGGTCACGTACTGGAACGCGTACGTGGCGAACACGCAGATGCACGGCAAGGGCACCTTCTTCGATCCGCGCTTGAAGGACGCCCAGCAGTTCCCGGTGGCCGCGAAGTCGGGCATGTGGAACATGCGCGCGCTGCCAGGGCAGGATAGGGTGACTCCGAAGCTCGCAGCCCTGCACTATTACCAGCTCTCGATTCCCGCGCCCGAGCCGCCGGCCGATTCGTACGATGCGACCGCGGCGAAGCGCGGCAAGTCGCTGTTCGACGGCAAGGCCCGTTGCGCCACCTGTCACGTACCGCCGCTGTTCACCGAGCCCGGCTGGGGCATGCACACCGCGGAGGAAATCGGCATCGACGACTTCCAGGCGAGCCGATCGCCCGACCAGCGCTTCTACCGTACCACGCCGTTGCGCGGTCTGTTCACGCGCGCCAAGGGTGGCTTCTATCACGACGGGCGCTTCGAGGATCTCGAGGCCGTGACGGATCACTACCAGCGCGTGCTCGGTTTGAATCTGAGCGCCGCCGAGAGGGGAGACCTGGTCCAGTACCTCAAATCGTTGTGAGGGTAGCTGCGGACTTCTGAGACGCAGAGGCTCGCTGTGCGGGCTCGTTTTGGCGAATGCATCGGTGGGTCGCTGGATGTGGATCAGCGCTCCTGGACTGACACACGCTGCTCCATGGCGCGTTGCGCGCGGACGTTGCGCTGCGACGCCGGCCTTTCGAGAGAGCCGGCCTTTCGAGAGAGCTGATGAAGAGGGGTATAGCAGCAGGGCGGCAGCGAACGGTGGAAGGGCCGCGAGCGGGTGGTTTTTTGGCCTGGTTTAAAAGCCTAGTCCGTCTGTAATTTAACGTAATATGCATTATGCGTACTATGACTTGTAGGTCCCGACACCGACGCGTCGTCAGCCACCACCGACATTCCCGGGCTCCCTCTCTTACAGTCAGTTCAGCGCTCACCCCTGCATGGACAGGTGCGCGGTGCGATAAAAATCACACCCGAGGATGACTGCGCACGGAGGCGCGAGCCGATGAGCGACCAGACGACGGCGAAGCGATCGCTCGAATCTCCCGCCGACCAGCAATCGGCCAAGGGCGCGCCTTTCGCCAACGGCCAGCAACCCGCCGCCAATCAGCAGACCGGTCCGGGCCAACCCTTTCTGAACGTGATCGGGTGCTCTCCGGCCATGCAGCAGCTGTTCGAGCTGATCGACCGCGTCGGCCCCACCGAGGCCGGCGTCCTGCTCACCGGCGAAAGCGGCGTCGGCAAGGAGCTCATCGCCGAGGCGGTCCACCAGCGCAGCCGGCGCGCGCGCGGTCCCATGATCGCGATCAACTGCGGGTCGATCCCGGCGACGCTCATCGAGGCGGAGCTCTTCGGTTACGAGAAAGGCAGCTTCACGGGCGCGTCGCGCTCGCACGCCGGCGTCTTTGAGCGGGCCGACGGCGGCACTCTGCTGCTCGACGAAATCACCGAGATGCCGCTCGACATGCAGACGCGCCTGCTGCGCGTGCTCGAAACCGGCCGGTTCTACCGCGTGGGCGGCGGCAACGAGATCTGTACCGACTTTCGCGTGATCGCCGCCACCAACCGCGACATTTCCGCGGCGGTGCGCGCCAGGAAGCTGCGCGAGGACATCCTGTATCGCCTGGCCGTCTTCCCGGTGCGCGTGCCGCCGTTGCGCGAGCGCGGCGAAGACCGCATCCTGCTGGCCGAGGCGTTCCTCGCCCGGCTCAACGCGAAGGATGGCACGTGCAAGCAGCTTTCCACGCGCTCGCGCGAGGCACTCTGGGCCCACGACTGGCCGGGCAACGTGCGCGAGCTCAAGCACACCATCGAACGTGCCTTCATCATGGCCGACGAGACGCTCGAGCTGGCGGACTCCGTGCTCCTGCACTCGAGCCTTGCCGAAGACAATCACCCCGACAGCGAGACTCCGGGCATCCACGTGCCCCTCGGCTCGCGGCTGGACGAAGCGGAGCGTTCCCTGATCGAAGCCACGCTGCACCACTTCGACGGCAACAAGCGCCGCACCGCCGAAACTCTCGGCTGCAGCCTCAAGACCCTCTACAACAAGCTTCATACCTATGCGCGGCAATCCTCCATTACGGCATAGTGCCGAACAGTCGCGCCGCGAGGCGCGTCCCTCACGAGCCCGCACACACGGCAATGGCGACGGTCCGGACATGAAGCGCGTCCTGCTGGTCGACGACTCGCCCATCGTCACCGAGCGCGTGCGCGAGGCGATCGGCGAAATCGGCAATCTCGACGTCGTCGACACCGCGCAGCGCGAGCACACCGCGGTGGAGATGCTGTCGCACGGCGACATCGACATCGTCGTCCTCGACCTGCACCTCGACTGGGGCACGGGTTTCGGAGTGCTGCGCGCCCTCGGTGGCATGCAGCAGCGCCGCCCGCGCGTCATCGTGTTCACCACGTACGATCTGCCCGAGTACCGGCGCCAGGCGCTGGCGCTGGGCGCCGATCATTTCCTGGACAAGGCGCGCGATTTCGAGCGCCTGCTCGACCTTCTGCACTCGTACGCGAAGTCGGAGTCCGGCTCGGCGCCGACTGTGCAGTAGCGGGCCGACGTGGCCGGCGCCCCGCCGTACATCGCGCGAGCGTTCGACCTCAGCGAGATCGAGGGTTTCGCGCCACGCACGCTGGAGCTGCACCAGCAGATCTATCGCGCCCACGTCGACGCGGTGAACCGTAGCCTGGTTGCGAGCACTGCCGCAGGCGCTACCGCCAGCGCTACCGCAGGCAACAACGGCTCACGATTCGCCCACGACTACAACGGCATGGTGCTGCACGAGGCCTTCTTCGCAGGCCTTACCGGAGCCCTGGGCGCAGTCCCCGCCCCAGATGGCGCTTTTCTCAACGCGGCCAGCGCATGCTTCGGGGGCTTCGAGGCATGGAAGTCGAGCATCAGACGGCTTGCCGCGGAGGGCGGCAACGGCTGGGTGCTGTGCATGCGCGAGCGTGGCGCCGGACGCATCTTCAACTGCTGGATCGAATCCCATGCGATCGGGCTGCCCGCGTCCACCGACGTGATCGTGGCGGTCGACCTCTGGGAGCACGCCTGGCTGCCCGACTATGGACCCGCGCAACGCCACGAGTACGTGGACGCGGTGCTCACCCAGCTCGACTGGGACGTGGTCGAACGCCGCTGTCGCGGTTGAACCTTCAGACCATTGCGGTGCGGGTAGGTCCCTTCGGTGCGCCCTGCCCCGCCGCGAACTGATCCAGGAGCTGCTGCAGCTTCTGGAAATCGACCGGCTTGACCAGGTAGTGATCGAAGCCTGCGAGCTGCGCCTGCTCGCGGTCGTAGTCGCGGCCGAAGCCGGTCAGGGCCACGAGCTCGCCGGCGAACTTGCGATCCTTGCGCAGGCGGCGCGCCACTTCGTAGCCGTTCATCTCCGGCATGCCGATGTCGAGCAGGACGCAATCCGGCTGGTACTGCGCCGTCGTTTCCAGCGCCGCCGGCCCGGCGTGCGCCACGCGCACTTCGTGGCCGGACATTTCGAGCAGCATGGCCAGGGTGCGTGCCGAATCCACGTTGTCGTCAACGAGCAGAAGTCGCAATTTGCCTCCTTCGGCGCCATCCCAGTCCGTCTGCAGCTGAATCGGTTCCTCGGTCACCTGCGCGAGCTCCGGAATGCGAACGACGAATTCGCTGCCGCGTCCGCTGCCCTCGCTGCGCGCCTCTATGGTCCCGCCGTGCAGTTCCACCAGCCCGCGCGAGAGCGCCAGACCCACGCCGAGGCCACCCTCGCGGCGATTCGGCTGCTCCAGCTGGTGAAACAGCTGAAACACGTTGGGGAGCTGCGACGTCGGAATGCCGATGCCGCGATCGCGCACGCGGATCTCGATCTCCTCGCCGAGTCCCTCCGTGCACCGCTCCGCCTTGAGCTCCAGGTCGATGCGGCTGCCCTCATCGCTGTACTTGGCCGCGTTGTTGAGGAGGTTCGACACGACCTGCGTCAGGCGCACGAGGTCGCCGTGGATGCGCAACGGCCGTTTGGGCAAGGAGACCTGCAGGTCGTGCCGGCGCGCCTCGATCATCGGTCGCACGGTTTCGACGGCGCGCGCGATCACCGCCACGACCTCGACCGGCTCGCGGCGCAGGGTGATCTTGCCGCGACTGATGCGCGAGATGTCGAGCAGGTCGTCGATGAGCCGGCTGAGATGCGCGGTCTGGCGCGCGAGCACGTCGCGCGCCCAGCCGAGTTGCGGATCGAACAGGTTCTTGTGCTGGATCAGCTTGACGGCCGCGTCGACCGCCGCCAGCGGGTTGCGCAGCTCGTGCGACAGCACGGCCAGGAACTCCTCCTTGCGCCGGTCGGACTCGAGCACCGCGGCCTGCGCGCGCTCGCGCTCGCGCATCTCCGCCTTGAGCGATTCGTTGATGAACGCGAGCTCGGCGTTCGCCTGCCGCAGGCTCTCGTTCATCGTTTCGAGCTCACGGCGCTTCTCGGACAGGAGCGCCGAGTTGGCCTTTTCCAGCGCGGCGTTCACGCGCTGCAGCTCGCGCCGCTTGCGGTACAGCTCGACCAGCACCTGCACCTTGCCGCGCAGGATCTCGGGCACGACCGGCACATAGACGTAGTCGACCGCGCCCAGCTTGTAGCCGCGCAGCCGGTCGAGATCGGTGACGTGCACCGCGGTCACGAAGATGATTGGCGTCTTCTCGAAACGCGGATGCTCGTGGATGAGCGCGGCGGTCTCGAAACCGTCCATGCCCGGCATGCTGACGTCCAGCAGGATGGCGGCGAACTCGTTGCCCATCAGCTGTTGCAGGGCCTCGCGGCCCGAGCCCGCGGTCACGAGGTTTTCCCCGAGATCGCCCAGGATCGCCTCGTACGTGAGGAGGCGCGCCGGCTGGTCGTCGACCAGCAGGATGTTCACACGGTCTTCTTCGCTCATGGCGGTGCCGGATCCTCAGCGGTGGAGCCAGGTACGCAACAGCGAAACCAGTTGCCCGGTATCGACGGGTTTGGCGACGTAATCGGACGCGCCCGCTTCCAGGCACTTCTCGCGGTCGCCTTTCATCGCCTTGGCGGTGAGCGCGATGATCGGCAGCCGGCGGAAGCGCGCATTGTCGCGGATGCGCCGCATGGTCTCGTAGCCGTCCATGCCCGGCATCATGATGTCCATGAGCGCCAGCGCCACGTCGGGCGTCTGGTCGAGCACGTTGATCGCTTCCTGCCCGGTGGTGGCGATCACCACGTGCATGCCGTGCCGCTCGAGGACGCTCGACAGCGCGAAGATGTTGCGCACGTCGTCGTCGACCACCAGCACCTTGCGGCCGGCCAGCGCCTCGGGCCGCTGGTGCAGCTCTTCGAGCATGCGCTGCTTGTTGGCCGGCAGGTCGGCAATCACGCGGTGCAGGAACAGCGCGGTCTCGTCGAGCAGGCGCTCGGGCGAGCGCACGCCCTTGAGGACGATGCTCTTCGCGAGCTTGCGCAGCTGGTCCTCTTCGTCGGCCGACAGCTCGCGCCCCGTGTAGACCACCACCGGCACGTCGCGCAGCTTCTGCACCTTCTGCAGGTGCTCGAGCAGGTCGAAGCCGCTCATGTCCGGCAGGCGAAGGTCGAGAACCACGCAATCGTAGGATTGCGCCTTGAGGCGCTCGAGCGCCTCCTTGCCCGTGCCGACGGAAGAGATCTCCACGTCGTCGTGCGCGATCAGCTCCTCGACCGACATGCGCTCGGCCTCGCTGTCCTCCACGACCAGGAGCCGGCGCGTGCGCGGCTCGGCGAACTGCTTGATGCGATCGAAGGCCGCCTCCAGGCCGTTCGGACTGAGCGGCTTGCTCAGGTGCGCGAAGGCGCCGCGCTCGAGCGCGTGCTGGCGTTCCTCCTCGATGGTCAGGATCTGCACCGGGATGTGCCGCGTGGAGAAATCCTGCTTGAGCTGGCTCAGGACGTTCCAGCCGAGCATGTCGGGCAGGAAGACGTCGAGCGAGATCGCGGTGGGCAGGTACTGGCGCGCGAGCGCGATGGCATCGGCGCCACGCATCGCGACGATCCCCCGGAAACCGTGATCGCGCGCGGCGTTGAGCAGGACCCGCGCGTAGTGCGGATCGTCCTCGACGATGAGCAGCACGGAGTCGCCGGGCTGCAACCGTTCGCGATCGTCGGTGAGCTGCGGCACGGCCGGCGGCGCCACGCTCGCCAGCGCGGCGCCTGACGTCAGCACCTGCGTGCCGCTCTCGCGCTCGGGCACAGGCAGCGCACCCTTGCTCTGCACGTTGAACTTGCTGTAGGCCGGACCGGTGTAGCTGAGCGGCAGGTACAACTCGAACGTACTGCCCTGCCCCGGCACGCTGCGCAGGCGGATTTCGCCGCCGAGCAGATGGGCCAGCTCGCGGCTGATCGCCAGACCGAGGCCGGTGCCGCCGTAGCGACGCGCGGTGCCCGCATCGGCCTGCTGGAACGCTTCGAAGATGATGCGCTGCTTCTCCGCCGGAATGCCGATGCCCGTGTCGGTGACCGAGAGCTTCACCACGCGCGGCACGTTGTTGAGCACGGGATGCTCGGGCGTCCAGCCGCTGGTTGCCGGCGCGATGTCCAGGCGCACGCTGCCCTGCTCGGTGAACTTGAAGGCGTTCGACAGCAGGTTGGTTAGTACCTGCAGCAGGCGCTTGGGATCGGTTCGCAGCGCCGGCTCGAGGTCGGGCTCCACGTTGACCGAGAACGCGAGCTTGCGCGTCTCGGCGACGTGTCGGAAGTTGCGCTCGATGGTCTCGCGCAGACTCGCGACCGGGGTGTCCACCGATTCCACGGTCACGGTGCCCGACTCGATCTTCGACAGGTCGAGGATGTCGCTGATGAGGTTGAGCAGGTCCGTACCCGCGCCGAGGATGGTCTCGGCGAACTCCACCTGCCGCGCCGAGAGGTTGCCGTCGGCATTCTCGGAGAGCTGCTGGCCGAGGATCAGGATGCTGTTGAGCGGCGTGCGCAGCTCGTGCGACATGTTCGCGAGGAACTCGGACTTGTAGCGCGAGGTGAGCGCCAGCTCCGCAGCCTTCTCTTCGAGGGCGGCGCGCGCCTGCTCGATCTCGCGGTTCTTGCGTTCCACTTCCGCGTTCTGCGCGGCGAGCAGACGCGCCTTCTGCGCCAGCTCTTCATTGGTCTGCTGCAGCTCCTTCTGCTGGGCCTGCAACTCGGCGGCGAGCTGTTGCGACTGCGTGAGCAGGCCTTCGGTGCGCATCGTCGCTTCGATGGTGTTGAGCACGATGCCGATGGAGCCGGTGAGCTGCTCGAGGTAAGCAAGGTGCGGCGCGGTGAACTCGTGCAGGCTCGCCAGCTCGATCACGGCCTTGATCTGGCCTTCGAACAGCACCGGCAGCACCACGACGTTGCGTGGCCGCGCGCTGAGCAGGCCGGAGCTCACCTGGATGGAATCCGCGGGAACGTCGCTGAGCAGCATGCGCTGGCGTTCGACCGCGCACTGTCCCACCAGTCCCTGGCCGAAACGGAAGCGGCGTGGCTCGGCGCTATCGGGCGCATCGGCGTAACCGGCGAGCTGGCGCAGGCACAGCTCGTTGTCGAGCGTGTCGATGATGTAGATCACGCCTTGCTGCGCGTTGACCAGCGGCGCCAGCTCGGGCAGGAGCATCTGGGCGAGCGTGAGCAGGTCGCGCTGCCCCTGCATCATGCCGCTGAACTTCGCGAGATTGGTCTTCAGCCAGTCCTGCTCCGTGTTGCGCTCCGTCGTGGCGCGCAGGTTGCCGATCATCGCGTTGATGTAGTCCTTGAGGTCCGCCACCTCGCCGCGGGCGTCGACCTGGATCGAACGGGTGAGGTCGCCCTTGGTCACCGCGGTGGCCACTTCGGCGATCGCGCGCACCTGCGTGGTGAGATTCGCCGCCAGAAGGTTGACGTTGTCGGTGAGATCCTTCCAGGTACCGCCCACGCCGGGCACCTGTGCCTGGCCGCCGAGGCGCCCTTCGGTGCCGACCTCGCGCGCCACGCGCGTCACTTCCGAGGCGAAACCGTTGAGCTGGTCCACCATGGTGTTGATGGTGTTCTTGAGCTCGAGGATCTCGCCTTTGACGTCCACGGTGATCTTGCGCGACAGGTCGCCCGTCGCGACGGCGGTGGCCACTTCGGCGATGTTGCGCACCTGGCCGGTGAGATTCGAGGCCATCGAATTGACGTTGTCGGTGAGGCCTTTCCACGTGCCGGCGACGCCCGGCACTTTCGCCTGGCCGCCGAGCTTGCCCTCGGTGCCCACCTCGCGCGCCACGCGCGTCACCTCGGCCGCGAAACCGTTGAGCTGGTCCACCATGGTGTTGATGGTGTTCTTGAGCTCGAGGATCTCGCCTTTGACGTCCACGGTGATCTTGCGCGACAGGTCGCCGCGCGCCACGGCAGTGGTCACTTCCGCGATGTTGCGCACCTGGCCGGTGAGGTTCGTGGCCATCGCGTTCACGGAGTCGGTGAGGTCCTTCCACGTGCCGGCGACGCCGGGCACGCGCGCCTGGCCGCCGAGCTTGCCCTCGGTACCCACCTCGCGCGCCACGCGCGTCACTTCGGAGGCGAAGCCGTTGAGCTGGTCCACCATGGTGTTGATGGTGTTCTTGAGCTCGAGAATTTCGCCCTTCACGTCCACCGTGATCTTGCGCGACAGGTCGCCGCGCGCCACGGCAGTGGTCACCTCGGCGATGTTGCGCACCTGACGCGTCAGGTTCGAAGCCATCGCGTTCACCGAGTCGGTGAGAATCTTCCAGGTGCCCGCCACGTCGGGCACGTGCGCCTGGCCGCCGAGGCTGCCTTCGGTGCCCACCTCGCGCGCCACGCGCGTCACCTCGGACGCGAAGGAGCGCAGCTGCTCGACCATCGTGTTGAGCGTTTCCTTGAGCTGCAGGATCTCGCCGCGCACGTCCACCGTGATCTTGCGCGACAGGTCGCCGTTCGCGATCGCGGTCGCGACCTCGGCGATGTTGCGCACCTGCGCCGTGAGATTGCCGGCCATCGAATTGACGTTGTCGGTGAGGTCCTTCCAGGTGCCCGCGACTCCCGGCACTTCGGCCTGGCCGCCGAGCTTGCCCTCGGTGCCCACCTCGCGCGCCACGCGGGTCACTTCGGCCGCGAAACCGTTGAGCTGGTCCACCATCGTGTTGATGGTGTTCTTGAGCTCGAGCAGCTCGCCGCGCACGTCCACCGTGATCTTGCGCGACAGGTCGCCGCGCGCCACGGCGGTGGTCACTTCCGCGATGTTGCGCACCTGGCCGGTGAGGTTGGTGGCCATCGCGTTCACGGAGTCGGTGAGGTCTTTCCAGGTGCCGGCGACGCCGGGCACGATCGCCTGGCCGCCGAGCTTGCCGTCAGTGCCGACCTCGCGCGCCACGCGCGTGACTTCGGACGCGAACGAGCGCAGCTGGTCCACCATCGTGTTGATCGCTTCCTTCAGCAGCAGGATCTCGCCGCGCACGTCCACCGTGATCTTGCGCGACAGGTCGCCGCTCGCCACGGCGATGGTCACCTCGGCGATGTTGCGCACCTGCGCGGTGAGGTTCGAAGCCATCGAGTTGACGTTGTCGGTGAGGTCCTTCCACACACCGCTCACGCCCTTGACGTGTGCCTGGCCACCGAGCTTGCCTTCGGTGCCCACCTCGCGCGCCACGCGCGTCACTTCCGAGGAGAACACGCTCATCTGGTCGATCATCTTGTTGACGATCGAGGCCGAGCGCAGGAACTCGCCCTCCAGCGGCCTCCCCTCCACTTCGAGGCGCATGGTCTGCGAGAGGTCGCCCTTGGCGACGGCAGCAATGCAGCGCGTGACCTCGGCGGTCGGCCACAACAGATCGTCGATCAGGTTGTTGACCGAGCCTTCCATCTCGCCCCACGCGCCCGCACGACGACCGGCGGCGATGCGCTGTCGCGTGCCGCCCTTCCTGCCGACCGCGACACCGACGCGCGCGAGCTCGGTGGCGAGCTCCGCGTTGGCGCCCACGATCTCGTTGAACGTGTCGGCGATCTTGCCGCCGAGGCCCGTCCAGTCGCCCGGCAGGCGTGCGGAGAAGTCGCCGTCGCGCACCGCGCGCATCGCCGCGAGCAACAGGCGCGCATCGATGCCGGATTCGCCGGCGAGTGCGTGGCCGTTGTTGCTGGCTGGCTCTTCGCGGGGAAATTGCGCAGCCGGCGCGGATGCGCCCCGGGTTACAGTCGTCGCTTTTCGGGTCACAGCGGCTCACCTGTCTGATCCGCGTCGGTGGTGGCGGATCGCATCATCGAATCGGGAGATCCCGCGAAGCCCAGCCTCCTGCGCACATGGCGCAACGCGGGATGCGAACGAGTCTACGCCGAGGGCCGGGGTCCGGACGAGGTCTGCAAATTTTGCAACGGACAGCGAACGCCGCCCGGAATACGTTCAACGGCGCGCCAGCGCAAACGTGATCTCACGACGGCCAGTGGTGTCACTCCTGTTGACCTTGCCGCCGTGCGAGCCGGCGACCGCCTCAACGACGCGACGCGTGAGGTCCCCGAGCAGTCCTTCCTGGACGTGTGATCCGTTGAGCGTATGCGACACGTTCACTTCGACACCGTCTTCGCGCAAGGCCGGGCGCACTTCGATCCGGCCGCCCGTGCCCGCCACGTCCATGGCTTCGAGCGCGAGGAGCAGCAGAGCCTGCTGCACCTGGTATCGAACACCGTTCACGGTGATGGGCTGCTCCGCTGCCGCAAACTGCAGCTGCACGTCGTTGAGCGTGGCCTCCGCCGTGAGCAGATGCTCGATCTCGCCCAGAACGTCCCGCAGGTCGAAGTTTTCGCTGCGATCGTCGAGGGGCGCGGCCCATGCGACGAACAGGCGTACGGCCTTCTGAAGGCGGGCCAGCTCGCGCCGACCCAGTTCCACCGATGTGCCGATCTTCGCGCGCTGCTCGATGTCCGGGTGCGTCGCCAGGCCCCGCTCGATGAGATCGAACGCCCAGATGGCAGCCTGCAGCGGTGAGTTGAGGTCGTGGCGCAGCGTGCTGGCGAGCCGCTTCATCATGCGGCTCTGAGCTGCGTCGCGCTGCAGGGCCTGGTCCTGGGCGCTGGCATCTGACTTCGACGAGGGGGCCGTCAGCGGCTGCGCCTTCGAGGGATGAGCCTTGGGTGAAGAGGTCACGGACATTGCCGTCCTGCGTCTCGCGCCGCCACGCACGGGACGGATGGTAGGAGTAGAAGGTCTTCCCTGTGTCATTCTCGGCTTCCTGCCGTAGCAGCTACCACCATACTGCCGAAGGCAGGCGGTAACAATGGGCCCGTGCAAATTGGCGTGGCGCTGACATCAGCGCACGACACGCAGTCGCTGGGGCGCTGCATCCCGCAACGTCCATGTGATGCGGGTGCGCAGAGTCGGCGCCGAGGCAGCTTCGGCCGGCACCTGCGGCGGGATGAGCGATTCCCAGCTCACCGTGCTGCTCGGCACCTTTACGCCGAACCGGCGGGAGACCCACCCGCCCTCCTCTGCGGTGCCGCCTCGGTACAGGGTTGCGCGATCCGGCTCCTCGAGTGGTGTCAGTAGCACGCTCACGCGCGCTGCCTCTGCCCGTATCTCGCCGCGCGGCAACAGCGTCACCCGAACGTTCTCGGCGAAGTGCCAGCGCCAGCATGCACGATGCTCGCCCGCTGACTGCAGCGTATCGACAATCTCGATACAACCGGGCTCGAAGGAAACCGCGCGACGGTGGATCAGCGGATCGCGCAGGCGGCGGTAGCCGTCGTGCTCGGCGATCAGCGCCTGGCGCCCGGCGCGCTCGGAAAACTCCAGGCAACGGGCACTCGCGTGGTCGGACCACATGAAGTTGCCGCGCTGCTCCGACTGGTCGACGCCGTCGACCACCACCGTGTTGTGCGCGGACGTGCCGCGAAAGTAGCGGCGCCAGTCGGGCTCGGTGTGATAGCTGTAGGTGCCCGGGTCGACCAGGATCTCGTTGCCGGCGATGCTGAGCACCACTGCGAGGGCATCGGCATGGCCATGGGCGGCGATGCTCAGGTAGCCGAGCGGACCGGTGTCGCACAGCAGGCGCACCTCGCGGGGCGTGCCGAAGTACTCGCCGAGCAGGTAATAGCCGGAGTCGGGATGGGCGTGACGGGGCGAGAAGTCGCGGCGCGCGTTCGCGCAGAGCGCCGCGTACCGGCGTGGCGCCTCCGGCCCGAGGAGCGTGATCGACTTGGTGTCGAGCCGCGGCGGCCCGTCGTGCCGCGCGAGCACGGCGAAGTCCGTGCGGTCGAACAACAGAGCCCCGGTGGCGATCAGCGAGCGGTACGGGCAGAAGTCCGGAGCCTGGGACAGGCGTACGACGTAACCGTCATCGGCATCGCCGATCATCGGCACGTGCCCGCCCGCGTCCGTCATCGAGGCGAGGAACGCGATCATGCTCTCCACGCGCAGCCAGAAGGCGGGCACGAAATCCTGTCCGCTGGCGCGCAGCGCCAGGCCGGCAATGACCAGGAAGTCGAGAACGAACTGCTGGTAGGCGATCGCCTGCTCGCGATTGCCGCCGTCGGCGGCGTTCTGGCCGAGGCATTCCTGTTCCAGGATTCCCCGGCAGCGCTCGCCCCAGCCGCGCACCTGCGGCCAGCACGGCCAGGTGCTCGCCGCGATCACCACGCCCGCGGCCTCGCCGATGAGATGATTGTTCGCCGAGCTGAAGCGCGAGAGGTTGCCGGCAATCGTGCGCACGTGGTGATAGATCGAAGACAGCCAGCGCTCGCGCAGCTGACTGCCCTCGGCCCCCTGAAACAATGCTGCCCGCGCGCCGCCGATCAGCTGCCAGACGAGGCTCCAGTTGATGAGCCGGATCGCCAGCTCGAGCGGGCTGATCCAGTTGGGCCCGCGCCCGACCGGACATTGTGCGAGCCACGAATCGAGATGCCGCGCGAGCGTGCGCAGGTACTGATCGTCGCCCGTGAGCGCATGCGCCTGCGCGAGCGTGACGAGATGCAGGTGCCGGTTCGGCTCCCACAGATACTTGATGTTGCCGACCTCGCGCTCGTCGCGATAGTCGATCGCCGATGCGGTCCGCCACGGCGCCAGGCGTTGCGTCAGCGGATCGCGGTTCCATTCCGGCGGGTCGCCGAGATGACAGTGGCGCAGGTCGAACACCGGTATGCGGCCCGCCACCAGCCGTTCCGCTTCTGCCACGATGGCCGCGAAACCGGGCTGCTCGGCGAGACCAGGCGTGAGAGCAGGCAGAAAGCGACGCTCGGCGAACGCCAGGTCCGGCGGCGGCGCGGCGGGCGATTGCGACATTTCGAGGCGGCTGCGCGCACTGCGTGCCGCGCGCCCCAGGCGATGCGCCACTTCGGCGCTCGACATCCTGCGCAGGCGCTGCACGTACCAGGCGAAGGTCTGCATGGCTCCTCCCCTCGGCGCTCAGCGCGTCACGGACGGCTCGACGCCTTGCTGGCGCAGCTGGTCCTGCACCGGCTTGCGATGAATCACCAGCGGCGTCTTGCCACGCGGCGTGCGTTCGAGCCATTGCGCGGTCTCGATGTGCAGGCGCATCGTTTCGGGAACCTTGGCGCGCGCGTTCTGCATCAGCTGCGCGGCGTCGCGATCGCTGTAACCGGGCGCGGGCAGGACGAGGATGCGCACGTCGTCGAGGCTCTCCTGGATGACCTGGATCCGCAGTACGTGGCGCACGTCACGCGGAATGTGGTCGATGCCGGTCAGGCGCACGCCCTTCGGGCAGACCAGGATCTCCTGCTCGCGCCCCAGGACTCCGCCGAAGGACCGCAAGCCCAGGGCCACCTCCTCGCGCTCGCGTTCGCCCCACGATTCCGGCAGGCGCAGCAGGTCGCCGGTGCGGTAGCGAACGAGCGGCATCAGCTCGTTCCAGAACGAGGTGCCGATGATCTCGTACAGGCCGCCCTGCCCCGCGTCCGCGATCTGATCGGACTTGAACGGCACCAGCTCCACGTACCCGTACGGCGCGAGGAAACGGTATTCGCGCGGCGCGAAGGCGTAGGCGAATGCCACGCGCTCCGCCTGCCCGTAGTAGTCCGCGATCGCACAGCCGAGCGTGTCCTGGGCCAGGGTCCAGGCTTCGCGCTTGAGCACTTCCGAGGACGTGAGCACGCACGGGATCTTCAGCTCGAGATCGTGGTCGTGCAGCAGGCGGCTCAGGCATTCCAGCGAGGTCGGATAGGCGCAGAGCATCTGCGGTGCGAATTCACCGAGCGCGCGCGCGTAGTCGCCGATGGTCTCGCCCATGAGCACGTTCGAAGACAGGATCATGCAGCGTCCGCCGTTGCTCATGATCCAGTGCGGCGGTCGCAGGTCGTTCGGGTCCTTGATGTTGTCGCCGCGCAGGATGGCGATGCGCGCGTTGCGCGGATTGGCGCCGAGGTGCTCGATCAGCATGTCCTGGCACGCCTGCTCGAACACGATGCCGCGCAACGAGCGCACGAGGTTCAGGGGGATGCCGGTCGTACCTCCAGTGCTGGCAGGCGCCGAAAACCAGCCCGGACGCGTGACGAAGGCCTGCAGATTGTCGCGCAACGACTCCTTGGCGAGCAGTGGCCAACTGTCGAGCGTCAGCCCAGCGCCAATGTCGCGCCCGTACGGCGTACGCTGCGCAGCGCGCAGCGTGTCTTCGACCAGCTCGTCGCGCAGCGTGCACCGCTCCTCCAGCGTTGCGTCCTTCGTGGACGCGAGCAAGCGCCGGGCGCTCCCATAGAAGAACGGGTTGCGCCGCACGAGCGACTCGCCGAGCACGTGGCGCTTCAGACGCTGGACGGCCTCAGCAGTCTTCATGAGAACGCCTTCTGGCGCGTCACCGGTGCGATGCGCATGTACAGGCCCTTGAGCTTCGAGGCGTAGCCCGCGACGTCATAAGTCGTCGCACGCTCGCGCGCCTGCCTGCCCTGCTCCAGGCGCCGGGGCTCGTCGCGAATCATGGCCGCGAGAGCCGCGCTGAGCTCCGGGATGCTGCCCGGCCGCACCAGCGCGCCGTGCGCACCGTGCTCCATCACGTCCGGGATTCCGCCGACCGGCGTCGCGATCGCAGGCAGGCCCGCTGCCATCGCTTCGAGCAACGCCATCGGCACGCCCTCGCGATAGGACGGCAGGACGAACACGTCGCTTTCTGCGAGGAGCCGGTCGCGCGCCGCGGTATCCACCCATGGCAGCACCAGGACCGACGGTCCAAGAGGACGTGCCAGCTCGGTGATGCCCTGGATGTCGCCGTCGCCGGCCAGCACGAGCTGCGCGCGCGCCCGCAACGCGGGATCGAGCCCGCCGAATGCACGCACGAGGTCGAAGGCTCCCTTGGACTCGGCGAGCCGGCCGAGATACAGGAACTGGACGCGGGCGCGCCGGCGCCGATCCGGCACGGACGCCGGGATGCGCACCGGGTTGGGCAACACGGTCACTTGCGACGGCGCGACCTCGCATTCGTTCGTGTAGAACGAGCGCCACTGGCTCGACAGCACCACGAACTGGTCCGCGCCCTGGAAGATCTCGGACACCTTGTCGCGCACCAGCGCCGGCAGGCGACGAAAGAAGGCATCGAAACCGCCGCCGTGCGCATGAAGGATGAGTGGGCGGCGCGCGCGCTGCGTCATCCACGCCAGGATCATCTTGCGCAGCGTGCTGCCGCGCGACGCGAAGTGGACGTGCACGATGAGCGGATCGGTCGACTGCAGCTCGCGCTGCAGGGTCAACATGGCGCGTACGAACACCGTCGCCTTGCGCCACAGGCTGCCGTCCTCGGTCGTGGACACGTGGCGCACCATGATGCGTACCGGCAGGCGCTCGACGGTGGGGATCTGCTCGACGATCAGGCGCTCCACCGCGGAAATGCCGCCGCGCACCTTCAGGCCCGGCCCGAGCAGCAGTACGGTGACGGCGGCAAGATCGGGCGGCGCCCGCGTCGTGATCGGTTGTGTCTGCAAGAGACTGACAGCGGCCAGCTCAGACATTCGACTCCTCCCCTGCGCCGGAGCGCAGCAGGTTGCGGTATCCCTCGACCATCGACTCCATTGAAAAGCTGCTCTCGACCCGGCGACGTGCTGCCTCGCCCAGCTGCGTGCGGCGACGGTTGTCGGCCCACAGCGCAGCAAGCAGAGCGGGCAGGCGTGCATTCAGCTCGCTGCGCGCGATCACGAAGCCGTCGACGCCGTCGCGGACCATTTCGCGCGCCCCACCGATGTCGCTCAGGATCACGGCCTTGCCCATTGCCATCGCCTCGAGGGCGGCGTTCGAGAAGCACTCGATCGCGACCGAGGGCAGCACGAAGACGTCCATCGCCGCGAGCGCCGGGCGGACATCCGTGAGGGCGCCCGGCATGCTGGTGCGCGTTCCCACACCGAGCTCGGCCGCGCGGCGCGCCAGGCGCTCGCGCAACGGACCGTCGCCGACCAGCAGCGCGTGTGCGTCCAGGCCGCCGGAGCGCAGCGTCGCAACCGCGCGCAGGAGCGCTTCCTGGTTCTTTTCCGGCGCCAGGCGCCCGACAGTGCCGACGATGAAACGCCCGGGCGGAATCCCCTCGCGCGCGCGCAGCACGCGACCCTGTTCCCCGGCGTCGCCCGGCCGGAATTCGTGCAGGTCGACCCCGTTGTAGATGACCGTGGAACGGCGCCAGGCGCGGCTCTCGTCGCGAAACCACAGGGCGCGCTGCGTCAGCGATCCGTGCACGGTGGCACCGAGGCGCGGCAGCACCATCTGGTAGAACGATCGGCGCCATGCGCCTTGCCCGAACGTGGAGGTGTTGACCAGTCCCACGGTGCGCGGGCGCGGCGCCGGAGCCAGTGCGGCGGCGAGCGAAACATAGAGAGCGGGATAAAGGTTGACGGCCACGAGCGTGTCGGGCCGGTGCCGCACGATGAGCTGGCGCAGCCGCCAGGCGGCCGCGGGCGAAAACTTGCCACTGCGGCCGAGCTTGAACAGGGTGGCCTCAGGTCCCACCGACGACGCGAGCGTGTACGGGCCGTTGAGGCAGACGATTGCGGCGCGCACGTGCTCCGCCGACAGTCTGTCGACGAGGCGCAGGACCTTGCGCTCCGACCCGCCGATGCCGAGGTTGTTGAGCACGAACAGAACGTCCAGCCGTTCTTCGGCCGCAATGGCCAGTCGCTGCTCGATCGCAGCGGGTGGATCGGCAACCGGGGGCGGCCTGCGGACTGCAGTCACGGCATTCATCCCGTCGTTCCGAACCGCAGGCGCGGCTGTTCGTAGGCACTGAGGAGCTCGAGGTAGCGTCCCGCGACCGCCGACGGCGTGAACTCGGCGCGCGCGAATGCGCGTGCCCGTTTGCCGGCCTCCTCGCGGCGCGCTTCGTCGGCGAACAGCCCCGCGATCGCCTCGCGCATGTCTTCGAGGGAGTTCGCCGTCCAGCCGAGCTGACGCTTCTGGACGAGTCCGTCCGGGTCGAAGAACGACACCACGGGCACGCCGCGCGCCCAGGACTGCAGGAATGTGTTGGGGAAGCCCTCGACGCTCGAAGTGTTCAGGAAGACGCGCGCGCGATCGAAGTAGGAGCCGATGTCGGCGTAGCGGACGAGGCCCGCCACGGTCACGTTCTTCAGGCGTGCCGCCGCTTCCAGCACGTCTTCGTAGTAAGCCTGGAAATGCGGCATGGGCCCGCCCGCGAGAGTGAAACGCACGTCCGGCATGCGCCGCGCCAGCTCGAGCGCGAGCTCGGGCCGCTTCACCGGCTGCAGGTTGCTCACCCACAGCACGTCGATGTCCTTGTGCGCTCTGCTTTCGCGTTCCGGCATGTCAACGGCGAGATTCACGACGCTGCTGCCCACGCAATAGTGCTCCATGAGGAGCTTGGCCTGGTGCGCCGTCTGGGCCGCGACGAGGTCTGCGCGCCGCAGTCCGTACTCGAACAGCTTGCGGTCGCGCCAGAACTTGATGAGCTGTCGACCCGGGAGGCAATCGACGTCGGAAGCGACGCGATAGACGAAGCGCTTTCCGGCGGAACGGCAGAACCAGCTCGTGAGTCCGGTGTGCACGCCGGCGCAGGATTGGTAGTACACGTCGGCATCGGCTGCGATCAGCGCACCCAGCAGGCGGGTCATGCGCGGATGGACGAAGCGCAGCATCGGTACGCCGTCGTCGCGCCCGTGGGCGGCGATCGTCGTAATGCCGTCGATCTCGCGCCGCGTCCCTTGCGGGGCGGAATGGACGATCACTGACACCTGCACGCCCAGGTCGCGCCAGGCTCGTGCGAGCAGCACACGCTGCACGGTTTCGCCGCCGATCGTGCGCCCCTGAGGTTCGCCAGACAGCAGCGCGTAGTCGTCGAGGCCGACGATACAGATCTTGCGGACAGCCGCGGGTTTTTCCGCGACACCGTTCCTCGCTTCGACGCTCACACCTACCTCCATGTCGCGTTCCCTGCTCCTGCCGTCCCTGTCCGCGCTGTCATCCATGGCTCAGCGCGCCGAGCGCCCCCGGTGGGTGGACGTCCAACCGTGCGCGTCGCTGACCGGCGCGGCCTCCGCGGGTCGTCGCCCGAATCGGCCCGCCGGTGCGGCGGCCAGGCCGGGGCGCGACCCGGACGACAGAGGGCCCTTCGCCTCCGGCGCGGCGCGCTGCAGCTCACGGACTCCTGCCTGCACCTTTCGTTCCTGCTCGACCAGCAGCGCCATGCGCAAGCTCACGCCGGCGTAGAGCCAGAAGTAGGCCCAGGGCTGGTGCAGGTCGACGAAGAAGATCGCGGTGCACAGCGCGATGGCGCCGATCGCGAACCCGATGAGCAACCCGCGATGGGGAGGCTGTGCCAGCTCGCTCGCCTGCCGGGCACGGCGGATGCCGTAGTACAGGACGAAGATGCCGCAGGCGAGCCCGATCAGGCCGAGGTTGAACCACAGGCCGAGATAGTGGTTGTGGGGCGCGAACCGGAACGGGAAGCTCGCGTAGACGTCCCAGCCGTACCCCGTGAACAGCGTGATCGGCGACTGCAGCATGTGGGCGATCGCGTCGGTCCAGATCTCGCTGCGGCCCGACGAAGCGTCGCTGAGATCGATCGAGCCGGTCTGGTTCAGCACCCGCTCGGCCAGCAGCTGGTCCGACTGCGACACGGTGAGGAGGATGGCCAGGACCACGAAGCTCGCGACGATCCAGACGGCCAGGCGGCCCACCGACCAGTAGCGCCGGTAGAGGTGCGCGCCGACGATGCCGGCGATGAGCGCGCCGACCAGCGCGCCGCGCGACGCAGTCATCATGAGCGCGATCGCGGAAATCATGATGCCGCCGAACCAGAACAGGCGGCGCAGGCCGTGCGTGGCCACGGCGGTCGCGATGATCGCCGGCAGCGTGAGGATGATGAACGCCGCGTACTGGTTGGATTCGCCGAGCGCGCCCTGCGCGCGCCCGTCCTCGCGCTCGATGTAGCCGAGATCGAGCACCCCGGAGGTGTCGAGCACCGTCATGAAGTTGGCGAAGACCGCGGCGAACAGCAGCGTGCGCGTAATCGTCGTGGTGTCGTCGAGCGAGCGCGTGCCGAGGAAGAACACCAGGAAGAAGATGTAGAAATCGACCAGGCCGCTCTTGAGCCGGATCGCCGATTCCACCAGGTCGTAGCGATCGTAGCCGATGAGCACGCCGGCGATGACCCAGGTGAGGATGGCGTAGCCCATGAGCACGCCCCAGGCGAGGTGCACCGGCCGCGCATCGAAACTGCCGGTGCGCGTCACCACCATGCGCAGCAGCAGGAAGACGATCAGCATGTACAGGATCGCGTTCTTCGCGCTCAGGCCGCTGCCGGTGGCGAACGTGAGGTCGATGTTGAACACGTCGATGCCGAGCAGCAGCAGGATCGTCGCGCACAGGAACAGTCGCATGCCTCAGGTCCTCACGCCGAGCGGTTGAAGAAGGCGCCGGAAAGCGCGCACCGCTTCCGGCAGGCGCAGTGCGAGCAGGCACAGCGCGAAGCTGACCGCAAACAGGAACAGCGCAGCCGCGAGGCCGGCGAGCCCGAACGTGCGATACCAGTCGAAGGCGTACACGGGCACGCAAGCCGTCGCCGTCGCAACGACGACGCGGCCCAGGTCGCCCCAGCTCGCGAGCTCGCGCAGGCCCACATCATGGAGCCGCAGCGTCCGCCAGCCGAGATACGCGCCGTCGACGAAGCGCGCGACCACGAATGCCGCGGCCGCGCCGACGATGCCGAATGACGGGACCAGGAGCGTGAGCAGCCCGACGTTGACGGCGATCGCGACGATGCTGCCCGTGACGATCGGCGTCGTCCGGTTGAGTGCGCGCAGCACCACTCCGAAGTCGAAGCATTCGCGCACCAGCGCCAGGACGAACACCTGCATGACCAGCGCGGCCGGCAGGTACTCGTCGGAGAACAGCAGGGTCACGATCGGTTCGGCAAAGCGGAACAGCAATACCACCGCGGGGAGCAGGAAGAGTGCCGACAGCACAGTCGTGCGTCGCCACATCTCCAGCGCTCCGGAGCCTGTGCGCTCCTCGCTCGCAGCCATCTCGGGCAGCAGCGCATCCGAAATCGAATTGCGCAGGATGGTGACGAGGGGCTCCGCGTACGTGCCAATGACGTAGAGCGCCAGTGCCACCGGGCCGAGCCACTTCGCGATGAACAGGCCTCCCAACGACTTGTTGAGCGTCAGGAGCACTGTGGCGATGCCGACCGGTGCGCAAAAGCGCAGATGCTCGCGCCACGAACTGCCGGAGGCGCCCTCCTGCCCGCGCGCGAGGCGCCGCCAGGCGTACAGCGACACCGCGAGTCGCGTCGCTTCGAGCGCGATCAGGGCCAGGATGATGGTGTCGACGTCGCGCGCGAGGCTCGCAGCCACCACCACCACGGTCATGCGCGCGAGCGCGCGCGCGCCCGAGTACGCGAATACCGCACCGGGACGCCTGAGACCGAGCCACAGGAATTCCCAGAAGTCGACGTTGACGAACAGCAGCACGTAGACGCAGACCGGAATCAGGAACTCGCCGATCAGCGCCCCGCCCGAAAGGGTGTCGAGCGTGAAGAGCAGGACCGCGCCCGCGATGCTGTTGATCGCGACGAGAGCGCTCGCCTGGCGCACGAACTGCCACGTCTGCTGCGGTCGTGCGGGCACGAAGTACAGCAGGCTGTTGTTGATGCCGAACGCAGCCAGCGCCGAGAGGAGCCCCACGTACAGCAGGAACTCGCGATAACGGCCGAACTGCGCCACGCTCAGGAGGCGTACGAGAATGAGGGGGCTGAGCAGGATCAGCGCCTGGTTGGCCAGACGCACGATCGCGATGATGCCCGCCCGCCGCGCGAGCTGGGTGATGGCGGTGACTCCTTCTGACGGCAGCGATGCCAGTGTGTTCAGTACGCCTTCTGGGATCCGATCACTTCCTGGGCGGTGAGCAGCAGGATCTGCAGGTCGAGCACCGGCGACCAGTTGCGCAGGTACTCGAGGTCGAGGCGCACGCGCGCCTCCATGTCCTCGATGTTCGCCGTCTCGCCACGGCAACCACTCACCTGCGCCAGTCCGGTCATGCCGGGCAGAACCTTGTGTCGCACCATGTAGCGCTTGATGAGCTTGCGGCATTCCTCGTTGTGAGCGACCGCGTGCGGGCGCGGGCCGACCAGGCTCATGCGTCCCTGCAGCACGTTCACCAGCTGCGGCAGCTCATCCAGGGAGTATCGGCGCAACACCGCGCCGAGGCGCGTCACGCGGCTGTCGCCTCGCGTCGCCTGGCGAAAGGCCGCGCCGTCCTCGCAGACGTGCATGGTGCGGAACTTGTAGACGCCGATCTCGCGCCCGTCGAGGCCGTAGCGGCGTTGGCGGAAGATCACCGGGCCGGGCGAGGTGAGCTTGATCGCCAGGGCGATGGCCAGCATCAGTGGCGCGAGCGCCAGCAGCGCGTTGCCGGCGATGAACAGGTCCATCAGGCGCTTGATCACGCCGCGATAGCCGTGGAACGGCGTCTCGCACATCGCCACCACCGGGATGCCGAGGATCTCGCTGGTGCGGGGCTGAATGAGATCGAAGACGAAGACGTCCGGCACGTAGTAGATCGAGGCGGTGGTGTCGCCGAGCTCGTCCACCAGCTCGTGCACCCGCGGGATGTGCCCGAGGGGCATCGCCACGAAGATGACATCGATCCGGCGCGCCTTGGCGAACTCGGCCACGTCCGCGAAACGCCCGAGGAGCCGCGCGCGCGTGGCGCAGCCGAGCCGGTCGCTGCCGCGATCGTCGAAGAAACCCACCACCGACATGCCGAGCTCGCCGTGCGAGGTGATGCGTGCGGCGAGATTCATGCTGGTCTCGTTGCAGCCGACGAAGATCGCGCGGCGCACGTAGGCAGGCTCCGCGAGCAGGCGGCGCGTGAACGCGCGCAGCATCAGCATCAGCAGGACCAGGAGCCACGGCGTGACCAGCACCCACGTGACCACGACGCGGCGCGAGAAGTCCTCGGAGAACTTGGTGACGTAACCGAGGGCCAGCAGGATCGCCACCAGCACCGCCCAGCGAACGATCAGCGATGTCGCCATGGGCAGACGCCCGGCGAGCAGGGGCACGGTCGGGTCGCGATTCGGCAACACCGCGAAGGCCAGTGCGGTCACGATGACCGTGAGCGCCACGAAGGCGCGGCTGAACTCCACGTCGTAGAACTGCGTGAGCGGATAGAGCAGCCCACCGGCAACGAGCGGCGGAAGCGCATATTGCAGCCACAACAACAGCGGAGCGACCGACAGGCTCTGCTTGAAGATCATCGGCTGGCTGAGCTGGTAGTCGGGCGTCCTTGAGTTCATCTCGCGCGGTGCCTCCTGCACACGCCGTGCGCATGTTGCGCGCACGCAGTCGTGTCGCGTATTACCGAGCAAGATGCGTACCACCCGGTGTCCCGGGGAGCGATGACTTGGGGTTCGCGGGAGCGGGCGTTGAAGCGCGGCGGGTGTCCGCAGACGCCCGCGAGGATCGCGCGGCGAGCTTCTACACGAGGACGGGGAAGAAGTTACACGGCCGGAGGCGCGCGCCCGGCGCGGCCCTTAACTCATTGAACGCGCGGCGCCGACGCCATGCCCGGATACCGCGGCGGAGGCAAACCCTCGAGGTCCGTTGCCATGCGGTGCAGCCACATCTCGAGATTGGTGTAGCCGCTCGCCGTGAGCGTGGCCTGATCCGCGGGCAGGGTGAGCGTGCGACGGTTGACCGCGAGCGTCGGCCAGCCGCCGGCGTTGCGGTTGCAGCGCACGGTGCCGTTCGGTGCAACGCAGTTGATGATTCGCCCCGTGCGCGTGCGCACGCTCTGCACGATGCGCTGATCGACGGAATCGCGCTGCAGCGGACGTGCGCCGGCGCGCGCGAGGACGCTTTCGTAGACCGAGCTCGCGCTGGCGCCGCGCAACCCGAGCGGCAACAGCGGGGCCGCGAGCTCGAGCGCGCTGCGCGGCGGGTGCACGTTGCCGAGCAGCTCGACGCCGGACCACGGATCGCCGTTGATCTCGGTGGCGATGTTGTCGCGCACGTACACGCGGCTGCCCGGCGGCAGACCGAGATCGCCGTCCGTGCGCAGGTTGATCGGCCGGGTGAGGCGCGTGTAGTCGGGTCCGCGGATGAAGACGTTGCCCATCACGGTGCTGCGGGTGACGCGGCCGTTCTGCGATTGCAGGTCCACGTCGCGGTTGGCGCGGTTGTAGACCACGTTGTTCACGAACACCAGGCGCGTGGCCCGCGACGCGGGATTGCGCTCCACGATGTGCGCGAACAGGTTGCCCACGATCGTCACGCCGGCGTCCTGCGTACCCAGGAGCAGGCCGAAGCCCTGCCCCGGGCTGCCGGGCACGCCCAGGTTGGAGTGGAGCGACTCGCGCAGCGGCTCGGCGAAGATGTTCCGGTGAAAGGTGATCGCGTCGTAATAGTCCCAGGCCGTGGCGGTTTCGTCGATCGCCCAGCTGAAGGAGCAGTGATCGATGACGATGTTGCGAGCGCGCCCGCTGGCGTTGCCTTCGATCTTGAGGGCGTCGCGGTTGTCCGGTGACGGCCCGCTGAGGTCGTCGCCGACGCGCACGCGCAGGTGCTGGACCAGGACGTCATGGGTGCGGATGTCCAGCGCGGCGCCGCGCAACATTATCCCCGGTGCAGGCGCGGTCTGGCCGGCGATGGTCAGGAAGGGGTCGTCGATCACCAGATCGTAGTTGAGGCGGAGGGTGCCCGACGTTTCGAAAACGCAGACGCGCGGACCGCGCGCAGCCACGCAGGCGGCGAGCGATCCCCCGCCGCGCTCGTTCAGATTCGTCACGCGGTACACGGTGCCGCCGCGTCCCGCCGGCGTTTCCATGCCGTGGCCGTTCGCGCCGGGAACCACCGGAACCGCGTGGCCGGCGGTGACGAAACAGCACGCTCCCAGCCACGGAATGATGCGGCGCGCCCACGCGCGCAGTCCCGCGGATCGCGGATCCGCCCGTTGCGATCGACGTCCTTGAATCATGCGTTGCAACGCTTCCCGGGACGCAGACCCCTGATCCGCCCCTTGTGATCGCTGATGTGTTCCCTGCGATTGCCGGCGACCGCCGGCATTGAAGAGACAAGCAAGGATCATTCCGGTTCTCCCTGGCCGTGCGCCGCCCAATGTCAGATCGTCTTGCTCCCCAGCTGGGCACGCGGGCTCTCGATGCGCCCTGCATTCAACACCACGATCGAGAAGTGCCACGTCCCCGGCGCCAGACCTTCGACGACGTAGGAATTGATCGACGGGTTGTCGATGTCCACGCTCTGGTCGGGCGCGCCCGACGTGCGGCCGTATTCGATGCGGTAGCCCGCGAGGTCGGTCATGACCGAGCCGTCGGCATTGCTCGTCGGCGGCAGCCAAGAGAGCAGTGCGGCGCCGGACGCCGACTGCCACACCGTTATCGTGAAGGGTGCGAGCGTCGCGCTGACTTCACCGTCGCTCACGCTCACGCGGATCTGTCCGGTGTTTCCCTCTTCGCCGGCTGGCGGGGTGCCCCAGACGCGCCCCGTCGCTGCATCGACGCTCGCCCACGCGGGCAGCCCGGTAGCGCTGAACTGCAACGCATCGTCGTCAGGATCGTTCGCGGTCGGCTGAAACGAATAGGCAACGCCGACCTGCGCCACAGTGGGCGCACTGCCTGAAATCGTCGGCGCGCTGTTTTCAGCGCTGTCGGCGTCGTCGTCCTCGCGGCACGCGCCCAGACTCATCAGGACCACTACCACGCTCGTCCATCGCAGGACGCGCGTCCATCGAACTGCTGCGCTCGCGCAGCGGTGTGCCAGGCACATCGCAGCACGCTTCTCCCTCCCTTCATCTTGGTTTTGTCGGCGGCAGCCTGGCCGCCCGGTGCGGCTGGGGCTCTTGGTGGCCCTGCGGCTGATCTACCTGCGTCTGATCGGCCAAGGGCCGATCAACTTGAGTCCCGGCCCGGCGAGCCACATCGGACCGTCGCGCCACGTCGCATCGGGTGCCTACTGTACGTCGGCGAGTGCAGGCTTTACATGCGGGGAAGGATGAAAAATACAAACGCGCGTGCCCGCGTCGTTGCGGCCCGACAGGGCGGTGCGCACCTGTCCGGAAACGGCGACCGCGCTGTTGCCTCACCGCCAAATGAAACGTTCTGAGGTGGCTGCACTCGACAACGCCGTGACTATGCGCTAGGGCGCATCGCTCGCGCGCAGAGCGGTTCTACGTCGCCCGCAGAGCAGGTCTGCGTCGTGAGCAGCGCTCGATGCCACTCGAGATATCGTGAGCGGGGGCAACAGGCGCGACGCCGGCGTCGCCCCCGGTCCGCAACTTGCACCGTTACGCACAGTCCAACGCACACGACAGGGATGGCGGGAGCGAGATCGATATGGACTTCACAGACGAGACCGCCGGACAGGGCACGGAGCTGGATACCGCGGAGCTCGACGAGCCGATCCGCGCAGCCCCCTCCTCCGCACCGTTGAGTGCGGCTCCTGCCGCAGCAGCAAGCGCCCGGCGTGCGGCACCAGTCCCGGTTTCCGAGCCGCGCCGCTCTATCGAGCGCGCGCCAGCGGCCGAGCGCACGGTCGACATCCGGCACGTGGATCTCACGCAGGAGCTGCCGCGCGCGGTGGACAGTCGTGCGAACCTTCTGCGCGGACGTTACCTGCTCGAGGAAAGGATCGGCGAAGGCGGCACCTCCGTGGTCTGGCGCGCTCGCGACCTGCGTCGCGATCCTTCCGCCCCTGGCGGTCAACGCGTGGCAGTGAAGGTCCTGCGCCCGGGGTTGCGCAACCAGGAGCGCGCGGTCGAACGGCTGCGCCGTGAATTTCATCATGCGCAAACGCTCTCGCATGCCGCGATCGCGCGCGTCTACGACGTCGATTGCGACGGCGAGACCTGGTTCCTGACGCTGGAGCTGTTCGAGGGCGAGTCGCTGGCCGCCATCCTCGAACGCGCGGACGGGCCGCTGCCCGTGCGGCGTGCCCTCGACATGCTGCGGGTCTGCGGCGAAGCCCTGTCATGTGCGCACGAGCGCGGCGTAGTGCACGGCGATTTCAAGCCGGGCAACGTTTTCGTCACCACCACCGGCCAGGTGCGCGTGCTCGATTTCGGTTCGGCCTCCTCTGCCTGGCTTGCCGGGCAGACGCAGGTGATCACCGCCACGCCCGCATACGCGAGTCCCGAAGTGCTGGCCGGTCATCGGCCGGAGCTGCGCGATGACGGGTTCAGCTTCGCCTGCGTCGCTTACGAAATGCTCACCGGACGGCATCCGTTCGACCGGCGCACCGCGCTCGAAGCGCGCGACGCTGCCCGCCTGCCCGAGCGCGACTGGAACCTTTCGGCGCGTCAGTGGCACGCGCTCGAGGCGGGGCTTTCGTGGTCGCGCGAGGAACGGCCGGCGAGCATCCGCGCCCTGGTCGGCGACGTCACGTCCACCGGCGACATCGAGATGCCGATCATCATGCCGGACATTCGCGAGCCCACGGCACAGTTTCGGTCGCCGCGCCTCGCGCCGATCAGCGCCTTCGCGGCGCTCGCCGCGCTTGGCGCCGTGGTCCTCGTGGCCCATTCGCAGCTCAAGGACCTGCCACCGGTTCCCGAAGGCTCGAGCCGCGCACAGCAGGTGCTTTCCGCTTTGCCGCTGCCCGCGCCGCTGCGCGAGAGCGTGACATCCGTAGCGAAACCAGCAGTCGCTCAGGATCCCGCCACGGATGACGCTGAAGAAGCTGCGAAGTCGTCGACCGTGCCAGGGTCGGGACCGAGTTCGTCAGCTGCACGCGCGGCCGTCACGCCGGTCAGCACTCCTGCAGGCGGGCAGACCGAATCGGTCCGCCGGCGCGCGCAACGGCTGAGTGCCGCGCCCGCGTCGACGCGCGAGCCGCTGCGCGAGCCTGCCGAGAGCGATTCGATTCCGGCGTTGCCGAGCGAGCCCGGAACGGCAGCCGAACAGCCAGGCGAGTCGGACTGGACCGCTCCGACAGGACAGCGAGGCTCAGACACCAGCTGGCAGGACGATCCCACGCGCCTCGCAGCCCTGGTGTCGTTCGACGTCGAGTCCGTCACCGTGAGCGAAGGTGCGAATGTCGCCGTCCTGCGAATCAACCGCCGGCATCAGCTCGACGGTCGCGCCTCGGTGCTGTGGCGCACGCTCGCCGGCTCGGCACGCCCGGGTTTCGACTTTCGCGAAGTCGCGCAAGGCGTCGCGGAGTTCGCCGATGGGCAAAGCACCCGCGCCATCTACGTGCCGCTGCTGAACGACCTGGACTACGAACGCGACGAGAGCTTCCAGGTGGAGCTGTACTCGCCCGATGGCCTGACCCGCATCAACCCCATCCCGCGCGTGCGCGTCACCCTGCGCGACAACGATGCTGCCAATCAGTATCGCGTCGCGGAGCAGTCGCATCCGGAGACTCATACGCGCTGACGGTTCGTCCGTCGCAAGCCTGGCGCCAGGCGATGAACATGAGCGCCGTCCAGAGCTGATTCGACCACGAACGCTGGCCCGAGACGTGCTCCTGCAGCATGCGCGAAATGCACGCGGTGTTCAGCAGGCCGTCGTGCTTCGTCTCGCTCGCGATGAGGTCGCCTGCCCATTCCCCCAGCTCGTCGCGCAACCAGTCGCCCACCGGAACGCCGAAGCCGCGCTTCGGCCGGTCCACCAGCGAACGCGGAACCTGCCGATAGAGCAACTCGCGCAGCACCCACTTGCCCGTGCCGTTGCGTCGTTTCAGCGCCAAGGGCAGGCGCCAGGCTAGCTCCACGATGCGATGATCGAGCAGCGGCATGCGCCCTTCGAGGCTCACGGCCATGCTGGCACGATCCACCTTGACGAGCACGTCGTCCGGCAGATAGGCCGTGAGATCGCTCGCCATCATGTGTTCGAAGGTCGGCGCCCGTGCAGGATCGGACGCGGGTGGCTCCGACCGTGACGAGGTCGCCGCCGGCAGCTCGTGCTGCTGGCCGATCTCGCGTCGTACGTCACGATGCAACGCGAGGCTGGGCTCCTGCCAAGAGGACATCAGGCTGCGATAGACTTCGGCGAAATTCCGGGCGCCCAGCCGATCGGCGGCGCGGTGGGCGCGGTCACCCGCCCTGCCCCCGGTAATCCGGTTGGGCAGCCATGCCCCCAGCGTGTTGAGCGTGGACACCGACATGGAGAGGATCGCGCGGCGCAGGGCGCTGCGGGTCCAGCCTGGCAACGCGCCGACGTTGCTCCACAGGTCCATGGCCTGAGCGTAACGGCCGTAGCCGCAGAACAGCTCATCGCCACCATCACCCGACAGCGAGACCGTGACGTGCTCGCGCGCGAGCTTCGACACGAGGTACGTCGGGATCTGCGAAACATCGGCAAACGGCTCGTCGTACATCGCGGCGAGCCGCGGGATGACGGCCAGCGACTCGCGTGGCGAGACGTAGAGCTCGGTGTGCTCGGTCCCGAGATGTCGTGCGACCTCGCGCGCTGCAGGTGCCTCATCGAAACGCCGATCGTGAAAGCCGACCGTGAAGGTGCGCACGCGCGCGCCGCTGTGCCGCTGCATCAACGCCACCACGAGGCTCGAGTCGATCCCGCCCGAGAGGAACGCGCCCAGCGGCACGTCCGCCTCCATACGCATCGCCACGGCATTGCCGATGAGCGATTCGAGCCGCTCGATCGCCTCTTCGTCGCCGATGTCCAGCGGGCTCGCGAGTCCGGCGCGAATGACCTCCGCGGCGGACCAGTAGCGATGTCGCCGGATCGTGGCCGCGGATCCCGGGACATCGGCGCCGTGCCCTGAAAGGTCGAGGGTCACCCATTCGCCGGGTTGCACTTTCCCGATGCCGGCATAGATCGAGCGCGGCGCCGGTACGTAGCCGTAGCGAAAGTATTCGCCGAGCGCCTCCCGGTCGATGCGCCCCTGCCAGGCCGGATGGACCTGCAGCGCCTTGAGCTCGGACGCGAACACGAAAGAACGCCCGAGGCTGCCGAAGTACAGAGGCTTCTCGCCGACACGATCGCGCATGAGATGCAGCCGACGCTCTCGCCGGTCGACGAGTGCGATCGCGAACATTCCGTTGGCTCGCGCGAGCGCCGTCTCCGCACCCCACGCGTCGCAGGCTGCCAGGAATACTTCCGTGTCGGAGTGCCCGCGAAACACCAGCGCCGGATCGCGCGCCAGCAGGTCGCGACGCAGGTCGCCGTGATTGTAGATCTCGCCGTTGAAGGAGATGACGAAGCGCCCTGAGGCGCTCGCCATCGGCTGGGCGCCGGCGGCGGACAGGTCGACGATGGCGAGGCGGCGATGAGCCAGCCCGACGCCCAGATGCTCGTCGAACCAGAATCCGTCGCCGTCAGGCCCGCGGTGGCGCAGCGTGCGCGCCATGGCAGCCAGCACCTCGCGCGCGCGTGGCGCCGGGCAGGCCGGGTCGACGAAACCGGCAATGCCGCACACTGTCGTCAGCCCTGACCCGCGGGGCTCAGTAGTAGGCGTTGTCGTTGCGCTCGCGCGAACGATTGAGCACAACGCCGACGAGGTTCATCTCGGTGAGGATCTCGCGCGCGCCCTGCAACATCGCGCGGCTGGTGCTGCCTTCGCACACCACCAGCAGCAGCGCGTCGACCTGCGGGGCGAAGGCGAGCACGTCGTCGGAGGCCAGCAGCGGCGGCATGTCGAACACGATGATGCGTCGTGGCGTCTCACGCTCGAGCGCGTGCGTCAGCTCCGCCATGCGCGGCGAAGTCAGGAACTCCGACGACTGCTGGAACGGCCGCGTGTTCGGAATGACGGCCAGCCGGTCCATCTCCACGTTGTAGATGATGTCCTCGATGTTCGCCTCGCCGAGCAGGAAGTCGCTCAGCCCGGCATCGAAGCTCAGGCCCAGGTACGGCGCCACCTGCGGGCGCTGCAGGTCCAGGTCCACGAGGAACACCCAGGTGTTGACGTCCTGCGCCAGCGCCATCGCCAGGTTGATCGCGGTGAGCGTCTTGCCCTCCGCCACCGCCATGCCCGAGACGGCGATCGACGACCAGCGATTCAGCTCCAGGCGGCGCAGCACGCGCGTGCGCAGGATCTTGAAGGCACGCAGGGCCGCGGTGTCGGACACCTTCGGCAGGATGCAGTTGCGCTCCATGACGCGCGGATCGGCGCTGGCGCTGTTGAAGCGACGCGCGTGCGCGATCTCCTGCGTTGAAGCGACGACTCGCCGGGGTCGGGCGCGCGTTATTGCCCCGCCTTCGTGCGTGGCGCGCGGCATGTCCGAAGCTCGGCGTACGGCGTCTTCAATGATGCTCATGGTGTTGACTCGCTGACCGGGTTGAGGGGCCTATAGCCACGTCTGTACTGCTGCGAACACGATCCAGATGCCGACCACGGCGCAGCCGCTCACGGCGGCCAGGCGCCACGCCTGGCGACGGCGGGTACGCGAATTGCGGATGTCGGGGATCGCCACCAGGGGCGACACCGCGAGCAGATCGCGTACGTCGCGTCCTCCGCGGACCGTCTGGTCGATGCCTTCGGCGGCGACCGCGCCGGTGAATCCGAGCACCATGCCGAGGATGATGCCGATCAGCAGGATTGCGAGTCGCTGCGGTTTGGCGGGCTCCGAGGGCCGCAACGGCATCTGTACGAGCCGGAACTCGTCGGCGCGCCCGCCGGCGATCGCCGCTTCGCTCACTTCCGCATCCATCTGCCGGTTGAGCAGCTCCTCGTACTTGGCGCGGGCGATGCTGAGATCGCGCGTCACGGTCTGGTATTCGCGCTCGACCTGCGGCGCCGAGACCACGTGCCCCTCGAGGTTGGACAGCTTGCCGCGCAGCTCGGCGGTTCGGGCGGCGAACCCGGCCAGCTGCGTGTCGATGGCGTTGATCTGCGTCTGCAGCTGCACCGACACCGGAGTGCCGGGATCCACGTCGGCGCGCTCGCCGGCGTTGACGCGCGCCTGGAGGGCCGCGATGTCGCGGTCGAGGCGTTTGACGTCGGGATGGTCCGCGCTGTAACGCTGGCGCGCTTCTGCGAGCGTCGCGCGTTTCGCCGTGAGCTGCTCGCGCAGCGACACGCTGGCACCCGAACCGCCGGCCTTGATGCTCTCGATCTGCCGGCGCAGCGAGATCATGTCGGGGTGGCTCTCGTCGTACGTCGAGCTGCGGCGGCGATACTCCTCTTCGAGGCTGCGAAGGCTGCCCGCATCCGCTCCGGCCGCCTTGGCCGTCTGCAGCTGCGACACGAGAAACACGCGTTCCTGGCGCAGCGTCTGCGCCTGCAGCTGCATTTGCTCGAGGTCGCGCTCCGTGCGATCCATCATCGAGATGTTGACCTCGGTCAGCTCCGGCAGGCGCCCGAAGTTCTCCTTCTTGAACTCCGCCAGCTTGCTTTCGAGCCCGGTCACGCGTTCGCGCATGCGCTCGGCCTCGTTGGCGAAGAACTCTGCGGCACCCGCGGCACGCGTCTGGCGCTGCTTGCGGTGCTCGTCCAAAAACGCGTCGACCAGCCAGCGCGCGACCTGCTGCGCCTTGTCCGGCGAGCGGCTGTCATAAGAGAGCGTGAACGCCGCCACGACCTCCCGCTCGCGGCCGGTGCGCGGATCGAGAATCGGCGTGGTCACAATCTCGACGCCGACGTCGCGCCGCATGCGACGCAGCGCTTCGGCTGGTTCGTCCTCGTGCTCCGGGTACAGGCCGTAGCGGCGGATCACCGCCGTCAGGTTGGCGTCGCGGAGCACGATTCCCTTGAGGCTCGACACGTACTGGTCGGCGTAGCTCGGCTCGCCCGTAGTCTTGATCAGTTCTTCGCCCTGCGTCTTGGGCTCCTCGATCTCGATCAGCGCCGAGGAAACGTAGACGTCCGGCAGCGCCGCCGCGAGCAACATTGCCAGTGCGCCAATCGGCAGCGCGATGCCGAGCAGCAGGCCCCGGCGACGGCCGATGGCGGCCAGGTAGTCGGAGAAGCCAGGGGCGGTGTGTGGTTCCATGCGCGGTTCCATGTGTGCGTCTGTCCCGGTTGAGGCGCCCTAATCCCGACGGCGCGGCTCATAGATAAGAGTGAGCAGGGCACCGCTCGAGTCGGTGTCCTCGCCGCCTTCGCCGAACTCCTGCCACGTGTAGTCGACCGAGGCGAGGAGCGACAGCGTTTGCTGCATGCGCCAGCGAACGCCCAGGTCGGCGGTCGCGTAGCGACGGCCGTTGAACGTCGACTCCTCATCGAGCGCTTCGTCGCGCACCCCGCGCAGGCCGGTGAAGAAGGAGAACCGTGGCGTCACCGCCCGGTCGAGGCGCACGCGCAGCTGATCGCGCTCGACGATGACGCCTGCGGACGTCGGACCCACGCTGCGCGTGGCGTCGAGGAACAGCTCGGTCAGGCCACCTGCCCAGCGCAGGCCGCCGCCGGCCAGCCAGCTCGTTTCGGTGGTGGTCTCTTCAATGACGCCACCCGTGCTGTCCAGTTCGGTCGTCACATCGGTGTTCTGGGCTCCGATCCGCACGAAGGTACGCAGTGTCTCGGTCGTATCGGTGCCGAGCTCGAGCTCCAGGCCGTAGGCGTCCGAGCGCTGCTCGGTGTCCTCGATCTCGTAGCGGGACGCGCGGGCGCGCGTGGTCAGCGTCGACCGCTCCGAGTAGTCGAACGCCCAGCCGACCGCCGCCTGGGCGTCGGTGTAGCCCACCTGGAATTCCGAGAGGTCCTGCGAGTACTCGACGTCGGTGTATCCGAGCTCGTAGCGCATGTTGTGCCGCGGCGCCAGCTCGTGCGACAGCGCCGGTTGAATGCTGATGAGCTGCCGCCGGTTGCGCACCACCACGAGGCCGCCCTCTCCCACCGTGGGCACGCCGAGATCCGTGTCGATCTCGGTTCCCGGCTGTTCGCTGCTGACGACGTCCTCCTTCGCATAGTCGAGGCGCACGGTCGCCTCGCTGGTCTGGCCCCGCTGCAACAGCTCGAGCCGTCCCAGGTAGTCCTCGGAGTTCTCTTCGTCGTCGTTCGGGAAATACGTGGCGCGCACGCGCGGCGTGAAGCTGAACTCGACGGTCTGCGAGCGCGACTCGATCTCGAGCTGTGCGTCCGCCATGGCCCCCGACACCTCGGTCTCGGTGCCGGGCAGCGACAGGCGATAGTTGTCGTCCCATTGATACCCGGCCTCGATGCGCGGCTTGACCTCCCAGTCCGCTGCGCCGGCGAACGGCGCGACGAGGGCGATGGGCGCGACCAGGACCAGGGGTGCGCGTTGCAGCGCGCGTTTCACTGCACGACTGAGCGTGGGTTTCATGGCGGACCTCACGGTACGACGACGACGTCGCCGCTCTGCAGGTCGATGTTCTGTTCGAGCTTCTTGCCGCGCGCGACGTCGTTGTAGCGGAACGGCAGCGCGGTCTTGCCGCTGGCGGTGCGCCGCAGGATCACGATGTCGCCGAGGGCGGCGAACGGCGTCGTGCCGCCAGCCATCGAGAGCGCCTGCATCACATCGACGCTCGGGTTGACGACGAACTCACCGGGCTTGTTCACCTGCCCGATGACGTAGATCTTGTTGCCCTTCACCTCCTGCACGGTCACGGTGACGACCGGATCGGAGATGTACTTCGCCAGGCGCTGCATGACCAGCTTGTTGAGGTCGGCGACGGTCTTGCCGCGCGCGTCGACCTCTCCCACCAGCGGAAACGAGAACGAGCCGTCGGGCCGCACGAGCGCTTCGCGCTGCAGGTCGGGCTCTTTCCAGACCGAGATCGACAGCATGTCGCCGGCCTTGACCGTGTAACCGGGGTCCTGGGCGAAGGCCGTTCCGGCGTAGAGTGGCGCGAGAAGCGCGCAAACGAGAGGCAGCAGCGATACCGAGACCCATCGCCCGTGAGTCCGTCTTCCCTGAGTCATACGCTCTCCATGCACACGCGCAGCGTGGCGTGCTCTGTTGTCTCCATTCCCGTTTGCAGCCTGCGTGCCAGCAGCAGGCGTGCGGGCGTCGTCCAGTGCGCGTGCCACGCCAAATCAACTGCTTGCGAATCGCGCGTCTCTGCGAACGCCGCGGCACGTCGCGATCTGAAGACAACGGCACGCCGCCGACTCGCAGGCGCCGACCCTGCAGCGTGTAATCCTTACGCACCCTCGAGGCGATTATTGGAATCAGGATTGAAAGAGGCGCTCGTACGCCGCGAGCAGTCGTGGCGCCTCGTGATCCCAGCCGAGCTGCGACTGCACGCGTTCGCGGCCGAATCGTCCCATCTCGAGGCGTCGCGGCTCGTCGTCGAGCAACGCGAGGAGTTGTTCGGCGAGATCGATCCCGTCGTTGCGGCGCGCGTAGAGAGACGCCGCGCCGGCGGACACACGTCCTTCCGTCAGATCGAACTGCACGATCGGCTTGCCGAGCGCCATGTACTCCATGACCTTGTTCATCGTCGACTTGTCGTTCATGTCGTTGGCACGGTCCGGGTTCACGCACACGTCGGCCGTATTGAGCATCGCCAGCAACTCTGCGTCCGGAACGCGCCCGGTGAACGTCACGTAGTCCGCCACGTCCAGTTCGCGCGCCAGTGCCTGCAGAGCCGGCAGCTCGGTCCCACCACCGACCAGGCCGAAATGCACGTCCTGCCGGCCGCGCGCGTGCACGATGTGGCGCACGGCCTGCAGCAGCAGGTCGATTCCCTCCTGGTGCCCCATCACCCCGACGTAGCCCACCAGGAAGCGTCGACCGTGCTTCAACGCGAGATCCGGCGGCACGATCTTCAGTCGCCGCAGGTCCGGACCGCTGCGTACGACGAAGACGCGCTCGGGCGACATGGCGCCGCGCTCGACGGCGATGCGCCGATAGGACTCGTTGGTGGCGATGGCGACGTCGGCAGTGCGAAACGTCCAGCGCTCCAGCGCGCACAGCAGGCGATGGAAGAAATCGCGGCGGCCGAACTTCGCCTCGTACAGCTCGGGATTGATGTCATGGTGGTCGAACAGGAATTTCTTGCCGAGCAGCTTGTAGAAGCCGCCGATGAGGAAGATCGTGTCCGGCGGGTTGCAGGCGTGAACGACGTCGAAGCCGCGCGTCGCGAGCACGCGCAGCGACAGAGCGAACTCGGCGAGCAGCGCCCACAGGTATTCCAGCGCGTAGCCGCTGGCGCCGGCGGCTTCGAAAGGCAGCGGATGACGGTAGATCGCGATGCCGTCGATTTCTTCGAAACCGCGCTCGTAGCCCTTGCCCTTCGGGCAGATGATCGATACTGCGTAGCCAGCCGCGACCAGAGTGCGGGCTTCCTGCCAGACACGGCGGTCGAACGGACAAGGAAGGTTCTCGACGATGATCAATACGCGGCGCGGGGCGGCGCTTCGCGCGTGTGTGCGTGCACCGTCGCTGCCCCGCCGCGCGCCCGGATCGCGATCTGACGCCGGCGCCACGGGGGCCTGCGCCCCGACGGGCCCGGTCGCGGCTGATCGGTCCTGATCTGGCAGGCGGCGGATGGGGCTGGCCAGCGGATCGGCGTCGACGGGTTCGAGCATTTGAGGTGCCGGTATTGGATGAGCGTCTCGTCACCTCAGGGTGCAATGCTCATGCCACGGCTGGCCGCTGCCACGCCTGGGCTTCCGCCCGCATTGCTTCCCGGGCAGGGGCTCACGCTGCCACCGCGCGCTGTTCGTTCAATAACTTAGGAGCTGTATTGAAGGTGATGCATCGCAGCGCTGGCGCGCACCGCGCGGCCGTCCTGGCGTGCTCGCGAGCGCAGAAAGGCTGGAATCTCCGAGGGTTCGCGCTGCTCCGCAAGCGGCGAAACCAGCGCGAAGCTGAGCGAAATTCGCCGTTGCCTTTGCGAAGCATTGGTATATATTTCGTCGGCAGCTCATTGATGCGCACCGCTTTTCACAACAACCAGAACAATCACAACAACGAGAACACTGGGCATCCTGAGATTGGCAACAGGGAACGCGCGCGCAATGCGTGCGAACCACTCATTTGCTACCACGGGGAACACTGGCAATGTTCAGCACCTGGGAAAAGTTTCATTCGGCGACCGTCGAACTCGCCGGCGCAGGTCCGATCAAGCGTCGTCTGTTCGGTGCGTACGTCAATCACCTCGCCGCGATCGACAGCGAGCAGCTGCCGAAAGAGATTCGCGACGACTTCTCGAGCTTCACGCGTGCGATGCGCTCGGTGCGTCCGCTGCCCGGCGAAGACGCCGTGCGCGCGACCGTGCGCAAGATGTCCGATCACGACGCGAACACCTACGCCGTGCAGATCGTGAACATGCTCGGCACCGTGTCGCGCGCGCAGATGGGCGTGCGGCAACCGAGCGGTTCTGTCGTCCAGCTCTACGCCGCCGAAGGGTGAGCGCGGTGCTTTAGGCGACGACACTCGACGTGTCGTCGCTGCATCGCTATCGGCATCCCTCACGGAGGGACGAGCCGGGCGCCCCGCAGGGACGCACCTCGCAGCGACCTAGTCGAGCTTGAACTCGATCGTGTCCCAGCGAGTCGTTTCCTCGTGACGCGCCTGCCGGCGGATGGCATCGATCAGCGACCGCTTGTCCCACTCGATCGCCTCGTCGGCGAGATCCCGCAGGTTTTTCGGGACCGGCTCCTTCACGCCGTAGTTCTCGAGCAGCACGACCGGCTTGTCGCACGCCTTGGCGAAGTTGAGCTGGAAGAGCAGCAGGTCGCTGTGCTTGCGCGCCAGGCTCGCGAGCGCGATCACCACCTCGGTGGGCCCGATCTGCTTGCGCAGCTCCTCGCGCACCGCCTCCTTGTCTCCGGAAGACGGGATGCGGTCCGGCGCGCTGAAGTTCTGGTAGTAGAAGTTGCTGTCGCTTTCGAGGTACTCGAAGACCCGCAGGTAATCGTCCTCTTCCTGCCAGGCGTGACAGACGAACAGCTTGATGGGGTTGCTCTGGGACACGTCCGCTCCTCCCCGTGCCGGGCGGCGCTAGTGTAGCGAAGATGCGCCCGGTCGCGCGCGCGGGCTGCGGCCTGCGTCACGCACGCGGTGGATAAACGTATCCACGCTGCACCCCTGTCTATAGAATTGCGCGGTTTTTGCGGCTGGTGCCCCGACCGAATGCGTCTCCTCGTCTACAACATCCGCTACGCCACCGGCACCGGGCCCGCCTTTCACCTGCCCGTACCCGGTGCGGGGTACCTGCGCAGCAGCCGGCAGGTGTTGGGGCGCATCACCGATTTCATCAAGTCGCAGGACCCGGACATCGTCGGGCTCATCGAAGTCGACACGGGCTCGATCCGCACGGGAATGCTCAACCAGGCCGAGCACATCGCCCGCTCGCTCGGCCACTACTCGACCTACCAGTGCAAGTACGGCGAGTCCTCGATCAACCAGCTGGTGCCCATCGTGCGCAAGCAGGGCAACGCCTTCCTCGCCGCGCCGCGCGTGCACGGCGAGCGCTTCCACTACTTCGACACCGGCATCAAGCGCCTCATCATCGAGCTCGAGCTGGAAGAGGTCGCGGTTTTCCTGGTGCACCTGTCGCTGAAGTTCCGCCACCGCCACTACCAGCTGCGCTATCTGCACGAGCTGGTGCGCAAGGCCGCCAAGCCCGTCATCGTCGCCGGCGACTTCAACACCTTCTGGGGCGAGCACGAGATCTACCTGTTCATGCGCGCCTCGGGGCTGCGCAGCGCCAACGCCAACAGCATGCCGTCTTTCCCGAGCCGCAGCCCGCGCAAGGAGCTGGACTTCGTGCTCTACAGCGAAGGCATCGAGGTGCTGAGCTTCGCGGTGCCGGACGTGCGCTTCTCCGACCACCGCCCGCTGGTGTGCGATTTCGCCGTGAAACGCGTCGCCGCCGCCTGATCGGCGCGGCAGCGCGCCCGCAACGTGCAACAATGGTGGCCGGAGCGCGGCGCCGCCGGGCGTTGCACCGCGCCGGTCGCAGCCCGCGCCCGTGAGCCAACGCCCGCCGCGACCGGCAGCCACAGGAGCCAAGCGATGAACCAGCCGACGCACTGGAAGCTCGAGATCGACGGCGATCGCGTCGCGTTCCTGACCCTCGACAAGGCGGGCACGTCGGCCAACACGCTCTCGTCCGACGTCCTGCGCGAGCTGAATGAGCGCCTCGCCGAGATCGAGGTCGCGAAGCCGCGCGCCGTCGTGCTGGCGTCCGGCAAGTCGAGCGGCTTCGTCGCGGGCGCGGACATCAAGGAATTCACGGGCCTCACCAATGCCGACCAGGCGTACTCGTTGATTCGCTCCGGGCAGGTCGTGCACGACCGTCTCGCTGCGCTGCCCTGCCCCACCGTCGCTGCGATCAACGGCTTCGCGCTCGGCGGCGGGCTGGAACTCGCGCTGGCATGCCGTCATCGCGTGGCCAGCGACAGCGAGAAGGTGAGTCTCGGCCTGCCGGAAGTGCAGCTCGGCATCCATCCGGGGTTCGGCGGCACGGTGCGCGCCGTGCAACTCGTCGGCGTGCGGGCTGCGATGCAGCTCATGCTCACCGGCAAAGCCCTGAAGGTGCGCAAGGCCTGGGAAATGGGACTGGTCGACCGCGTGGTGCCGCATGCGGAGCTCCTGGCACAGGCCAAGCGCCACGCGCTCGCCGAGCCGCGCCCTCGCCAGCGCGGCTTCTTCGACTCGATGCTCAACCTCGGTCCGATGCGTGCGCTGGTGGCCAAGGGTCTGCGCAAACAGGTGGCGCCGCGGGCGCGGCGCGAGCACTACCCGGCCCCGTACGCGATCATCGATCTCTGGGAGCGATACGGCGCTCAGGGCTCCGAGGCCTACGAGGCCGAGGCGCGCTCGATCGCTCAGCTCATGTGCTCCGCAACCGCGCGCAACCTGGTGCGCGTGTTCCTCCTGCAGGATCGGTTGAAGGGCCTCGGTGGCAAGTCGGCGCTCGAGTTCAAGCACGTACACGTCGTCGGTGCCGGCGTGATGGGTGGCGACATCGCCGCCTGGTGCGTCCTGCGAGGCATGAGCGTGACATTGCAGGACCGGGAGGAGAAATACGTGCAACCGGCGCTGGATCGCGCGCGCGAGCTCTTCGGCAAGCGCCTGCCCGACCCGAAGGCTGCGAGCGAGGCGCAGGCGCGCCTGCAGATGGACCTGACCGGCGACGGCGCGAGCCGCGCCGACGTCGTCATCGAGGCGATATTCGAGAACATCGACGCCAAGCGCGAGCTGTATGCGCGCCTGGAACCGCGCCTCAAGCCGAACGCGATCCTGGCAACCAACACCTCCAGCATCATGCTGGAAGTGCTCAGCGAGAAGCTGGCCGACCCGGGACGACTGGTGGGCCTGCACTTCTTCAACCCGGTCGCGAAGATGCCGCTGGTGGAGGTCATCCAGTCGAAGCTCACCCGGCAGGAGATCCTGCAGGCGGGCATCGTGTTCAGCCGCAAGATCGACAAGCTGCCTCTGCCCTGCCGCTCCGCGCCGGGGTTCGTCGTCAATCGCGTGCTGATGCCCTATCTCAACGAAGCGATGTTCGTGGCCGCGGACGGCGTGGCTCTGGCACTCATCGACCGCGCCGCCGTCGACTTCGGCATGCCGATGGGTCCAGTGGAGCTCGCGGACACCGTGGGTCTGGATGTCTGCCTGCACGTCGGGCGCATCCTGGCGGAAGCGTTCGGACGTCCAGCGCCCGATGAGCTCGCGAAGCTGGTGCAGGCGGGACACCTCGGGCGTAAGTCAGGGCGAGGTTTCTACGAATGGCGCGACGGCAAGCCGATCAAGCCAGCTGCCACCGGTGCCGCGCCACCTGATCTCACCGACAGGCTGATCCTGCCGTTGGTCAACGAGTCGGTCGCGTGCCTGCGCGAGCAGGTCGTGGAAGAGGCCGACCTGTTCGACGCCGGCGTCATCTTCGGCACCGGGTTCGCGCCTTTCCGCGGTGGCCCGATCGCCTATGCGCGGGCGCGCGGCGCGGCGGACATCGTGCGCGCGCTGAAGGAACTGCAGGCTCGCTACGGCAACCGGTTCGCGCCGGATGCCGGATGGAATTCCCTGCCCGCTGCCGGCTCGCGATGAGCCCCGGCCGTGACCTCCGTCACGCCCGGCCCGGGAAACAGGTCGCACGGACGACGCTGGGGCGTGTGCTAACATCCCGCGCCGATGGACGAAAAGCCGCTCGACCTGGCGCTGCTGCGCGCATTCTCGCCCCTCGACGGGCTGAAGAGAGAAAACCTGCACGCGCTCGCGAAGAAGACGTCGCTGCGCGAGCTGGACTCCGGGCGCCTGCTGTTCAAGGAAGGCGACACCGAAAAACGCACCTACTTCCTGGTCGCCGGCAGCGTGGAGATCTTCGACGCCGACGGCGTGCTGCAGACGATCACCGGCGGTTCGCCCCAGGCGCGTAACGCGCTGGCCCCCACTCTTCCGCGCCGCTTCGGCGCGCGCGCGGTCGACGACATCCGCTTCATCGCGATCGACAGCGACCTGCTCGACGTAATGCTCACCTGGGACCAGACCGGCTCGTACGAGGTCAACGAGCTGCAGGGCGCCGATCCGGGCGGCGGCGACGACTGGATGACGACGCTGCTGCAGACCAAGGCCTTCCACCGCATTCCGCCCGCCAACATCCAGGCGATCTTCATGCGCATGCAGCGCCTGAACTATCGCGCCGGCGATGTCGTCATCAAGCAGGGCGACGAGGGCGACTACTTCTACGTCATCGTGAGCGGACGGTGCTCGGTCACGCGCGAGACACCGCTCAACAAGGAAGGCATCAAGCTCGCCGAGCTCGGCATGGGCGATACCTTCGGCGAGGAAGCGCTGATCTCCGAAGCCAAGCGCAACGCCACCGTGACGATGCTGATCGACGGCACGCTGATGCGCCTCGGCAAGCAGGACTTCAACACGCTGCTCAACGAGCCGATGCTGCAATGGGTCGACTACGAGCAGGCCAAGCAGATCGTCGCCAGGGGCGGCAAGTGGCTCGACGTGCGCCTGCCGAGCGAATTTCAGAACATGCACATCGACGACGCGATCAACATCCCGCTGTATTTCATCCGCCTGAAGCTCGGCGCGCTCGACAAGAACGTCAGCTACGTCGTGTGCTGCGACACCGGGCGGCGCAGCTCGGCGGGCGCGTACATCCTCAGCGAGCGCGGCTTCGACGCGCACGTGCTCAAGGGCGGCCTCGCCGCCACGGACGTCGCCAAGCGCAAGTAGTCCCCGCGGCTGTACTGAAGCACGCGGAAGCGCGCACCGACTCACGCGGGCGCCAGCTCACCTGATGCGGCGCATCGATGCGTCCGGGTTCGACGCTGCGCAGCACGCGAAAAGCCTGTAATCGCGCGGAACGCCGCGGTCCGGTCAGAGTCAGACACTCCCGATTCATGGCGTCAGATCCGATTCCATCGCGCGCCGGCGGTGGATCTCTTCACGCCGTGGGTACCGCTGCCTCACGCTGGAAAGACCTGCCTCCGATCTGCTTCTACTATCCCCGGAGCATCCCCGAGGATGCCCCGCGCGCCGGCGTTGACACCTTTACGACGTACTCCGGGTCCTATGTCTGGACCATCAAGACCTTCGGTGCGCTCTCGCGCCTGGGTTTTCCGTGCTACCTGTCGCGCGAGGTGCCAGCCGATGGGCTCGTCATCACGCACCGCGAGCTGCTCGCCGACGACATGGTCCCGGGTCCGCGCCAGTTCTTCCTGTGCATCGTGGCCGACTTCTACCGGCATCCCTACGCGCAGATGCACCTCGTGCAGAACCGCGAAGATCCCCTGCTGCGTCATCCCTCAGTCGCGTGGCCTGCCGCCTTCCAGCCGCACTGGACAGAGGGCGGCCTGATCCCGCGCGACCCGGCTCGCGGCGACACGTTCGCCAACGTCTCGTACTTCGGGATGCCGCACCGCCTGGCTCCGCAGCTGCAAGGCGGCCGCTTCCTGCATCGATTGCGGGCACGGGGCTTCGACCTGCGCATCGTCGACCGCGAGCACTGGAACGACTACGGCGACACGGACGCGGTGCTGGCAGTGCGCAGCCTTGCCAACGTGTCGCATCACAAGTATCCCCCGACGAAACTTTACAACGCCTGGCTGGCGGGAGTGCCCGCGCTGCTCGGCAACGAGTCGGCGTATCGCTCCGAGCGGCGCAATCAGTACGACTACTTCGAAGTGCGCAGCAGCGGCGAAGTGCTGCGGACGCTCGAGTACCTGCGGGGCAACCGGGCGCTGCGCGAGCGCGTGGCGCGCAACTGCGCGCTGCGGGCAACCGAGGTCAGCCCGGACCGGATCGCTGAGCAGTGGACGCGCACCTTGACCACAATGGCCGTCCCGGCCTATGAGCATTGGTGCGCGCTCTCCCCGGCGCGCCAGGCACGCTTCCTGCGCGCACGTCGCCTGCGCTACGCCGCCTTCACGGCCCGCGACTTCGCGGCACGCGCCCAGGGCTTCGTGCGCAGGAAAATCCGTGCCGCCCTGCCCTGACCCGCTTCCGCCGGCACGCTTCGGACGGCCTTGCGCCTTGTAGTTTTTAGCTGCTCGTGCCCGTCGAGCGCTTCTGGCATGATTTTCGGGCCGGGCCGGCTCCGCCGCCCGCGCAGGGATTGCGCACGTCTCCAGGGAATCCGGGGAACGCCATGATCGGAACACTGCGTCAGTACACGCGCTCGCGTCGCGCGAAGCTGTTTCGCGACTTCGTGGCACGGATCCCGGGGCCGCTGCGCATCGTCGACCTCGGCGGCACGGTCGGCTACTGGCGCGCCTGGGGCCTCGAGCCCGGCGATCGCTTCCATGTCACGCTCATCAACAACCACGATGCCGACAAGACGCAGCTGCACGAGCGCACGACGTTGCCGAATCTCGCCAACGTGATGCGCGACGCCTGCGACCTGACGCCGGACGACTATCGCGAGTACGACGTCATCTTCTCGAACAGCTTCATCGAGCACCTGACCAGCCGCGAGAAGCAGGTCGCCATCGCGCGGCAGATCACCGCCTGCGGCAGGCCGTACTTCATCCAGACGCCGAACAAGTATTCGCCGGTCGACCCGCACTTTCCGCGACCCTACGTGCCGTTCTTCGCAGCCTATCCGCGCAGGCTGCAGGCACGACTGCTCACCCTGGGCGCGCTGGGGTCCGGATCGCCCTCGCCCTCCTTCGACGCCGCCATGGCGCGGCTCGGGTACTACCATCCGCTCAGCCGCCACGACGTGCGCGAGCTGTTCCCGAACGCGCAGATCGTGATGGAACGACCGATGGGAGTGCCGATGTCGATCGTGGCCATGCAGCCATCCGCCAGCCACTGACGAGATCCCTCGTCGCGCAGGCCGTGCGCGCAGTCAGCGCGCAGCCTCCGTCAGGAATGCGATCAGGTCCGCGCGATCCTGCGGATCGTTCGCGAGCCTGACGACCATCGCATTGCCCGGCACGAGCGCATTGGGATCGGCCAGCCAGCGGTCGAGCAGCTCCGCGTTCCAGGTCAGGCCAGACGCGCCGAGCGCCGGTGAATACTTGAAGCCCGGCTGCGATCCGGCCTTGCGTCCGAACAACCCCTGGTGTCTCGGTCCCGGACCGTTTTCCTCGAGCGAATGACAACCACCGCAGCGCGCAGTGTAGATTCCGGCGCCTCGTGCGCGATCTCCGGTCGCCGCGGGCGGGTCCGCCGCCACCGCCGCACTGCCTGGGAACAGTGCGGCGATGGCTGCTGCCGCTGCGAACGCGGCGAGTACGCAAGTTTTCGCGCGAGGTGTGGCGCGAGCTCTCGCGCGGCGGTCAGGCACCGAAGGACAACGCGGACGCCGGCAGCATCTGGCCGAGTGCCTGGGTGAGCGCCGTGTAGTGCATCGTCTCGTCGGCCGCTAGCCGGCCGGCAACCTTCGCGAGCTCGCGATCGCCGAAGGCCGGAATGACGCCGAGGTACGCGTTCACCGCGCCGAGCTCCAGGCGCTGCGCCAGCGCCAGCACGTCGGGCGCAGCCTTCACCGCTGCGAGGTTCAGCTTGGCGCTCTTGACGTATTCGTCCTTGGCGAGCTCCGCCACCGGCTGGCCGCCGAGCTTGCGAATGGTCGCCGCGAGCGCATCGCGATGGCCCTTGTGCTGGCTCTGAAAGAGCACGGCGACGTCGAGAACGCCCTTGCTGAGCAGGCCGCTCTCCGCGCCGATCTGGTAGGCGGCGATGGCTTCATGCTCGAGGGCGAGAGCGACGTTGAGAATGGCAACGTCGTTGCCGCTCATTCCCGCCTTGCCCTCGTGATGCGAGGCCAGCGCTTCACGGCCGGCCAGTAGCGCGACGGCGCCCGCGGACAGGGTGCCGCCGGCAACGTTCAGGAAATTGCGGCGCGACAGCGCCTGCACGCGAAGGAACTGCGACATGGATAAGGTGCCTCCGTGAATCGGTTACGCGGCCGTACTACGGCGCGCGCATCCCGGCGGATGCATCTGGTGTCGGTAACAACAGCGGACGGGACTCGGGCTCAGCACCCGCCGGTCGCCGTCACATCGTGTGCGTCGCCTTGTCGCCACCGAGGGCGCCGGCGAGATAGTTCTCGATCTTCTTCTGGGTCTGGCCGCGGTCCTGGTCGCTGAACTGCACGCCGATGCCCGCCTGGCGCTTGCCCTGGGCGCCCTTCGGCGTCATCCAGATCACGCGTCCGGCGACCGGCAGCTTCTCGTCCTCGCCCATGAGGTTGAGCAGCATGAAGACTTCATCGCCCAGCCGGTAGTTGCTGTTGGTGGGAATGAACAGGCCGCCGTTTTTTACGAACGGCATGTACGCGAGATACAGCGCGCTCTTGTCCTTGATGGTGAGCGTCAGCAGGCCGGGCTTGTTGGCGGGTTGTCGCACGCGTCGTCCTCTAGTTCGCCACTGCGTACTCAGCATGCAGCAGCACTACTTCGGTCGCGAGTTGCATGTTGAGCGAGGTATCGAGCTCCAGTCGGAAAGCCCGCACCCGGTCCAGCAACCCGTACAGCGCCCGTATGTTCCGGCCTCCCGGCGGCGATGGCAAGGCCGGGGCCGACAGCAATGCCTCGCGGATGGTGCGCGCGAGCCAGACATCGAGCCAGGCGAGACGGCGGTCGAGGCCGCCCTTGGCCCAGCGATCCGCCGTGCCCGGAATGTCGAGGTCGCGCCGGCGCAGCTTTTCGAGCGCCGCCGTCATCTCACGATCGAGATCGGTGAAACCGCTCGCCTCCAGCTCGAGGGCGCGCAGCGGCTCACCGGCAGCGTGCTCCAGGATCGTGGGCCAGCTCGCCGATGCCTTCTGTTCGCCGAGCCAGTGCAGCGCCGCCTCGCGTGACGGCAGCGCGACCTGCAGATGCTGACAGCGGCTGACGACGGTCGGCGGCAGTCGCGACGGGCGCGCTGAGCACAGCACCACCAGCGTCGCCGGCGGTGGCTCTTCGAGTGTCTTGAGCAAGGCATTGGCGGCGTTTGCGTTCATCGCATCCGCCTCAGCGATCACCGCAACCTTGTAGCCGCCGCGATAGCTCTTGAGCGCCAGCGACTGCGTGAGATCGCGGATCTGCTCTACCTTGAGTTGCTTGGCGCCTTCTTCGCGCTCGATCCACTGCAGGTCGGGGTGCGTGCCGGCGATGCGCAGAGTGCAGGACGTGCACGTTCCGCAGGGCCGACTGTCCCCCGCCGAGCTCGGTTCATCACACAGCACGAGCGCAGCGAGCCAGCGAGCGAGCTCGGCGCTGCCGGCGCCCGCCGAGGCATGTATCAGGATTCCATGCCCGAGGCGCCCGCGCACGAAAGCGGACCGCGCTGTCTGCGCCGCGCCATGCAACCAGGGAAAGGCAGGCAGCGTCACGACAGCCTGCATCATTGCAGGCGCTCCACTTCGGCCGCGATTGCCGCGGCGACGTCCTGCACGCTTTGCGCAGCATCGATGACCCGCACGCGCTGCGGCTCGGCGCGCGCAATTTCGAGAAAGCGTGCACGCACCCGCTCGAAGAATGCCGTGCCCTCGCGCTCGAAGCGATCGGCAGCAGCGGCGCCCCGGCGAGCGCCGGCGCGCTGCAGCCCGACCTCCACGGGAAGATCCAGCAGCAGCGTCAGGTCCGGGTGCAAACCACGCTGCACGGCCTTTTCGAGCCCGCGGATGGCCTCGTCTGCGATTCCGCGGCCCGCGCCCTGATACGCGTATGTGGCGTCGGTGAACCGGTCGCAGAGAACCCACTCGCCGCGAGCCAGCGCCGGGCGCACGAGCGTGTCGAGATGCACGGAGCGAGCGGCGAACAGGACGAGCAGCTCAGAAACCGGCGACAGCGATTCCTCGCCTGCGTGCAGAACGATGTCGCGCAGGCGCTCGGCCAGGGGCGTGCCGCCCGGCTCGCGCGTCACGACTGCATGAATGCCGCGTTGCGCCAGTCGCTCCCGCAACAAAGCGATCTGCGTCGACTTACCGGAACCCTCCAGCCCTTCGAGCGTGACGAAGCGACCGCGCGCCACTACTGCCCACCCTGGGGCGCGGCCATGCGGGCACGGCGCTTCTTGAGGAAGCGGACGACCGCGGCGTTGTGCTCGGTCAGTGTCGCCGAGAAGTAGTGACTGCCGTCCGGCTCGCCCGTCGCCACGAAGTAGAGCGCACCGCTGTCGTCGGGGCGCGTCGCCGCCTGCAAGGCAGCCTCGCCGGGCAACGCGATCGGCGTCGGAGGCAGGCCGGCGCGCGTGTAGGTGTTGTAGCGATTGTCGGTCCGCAGGTCGCGACGGCGGATGTTGCCGTCGTAGCTCTGCCCCAACCCGTAGATCACGGTGGGATCGGACTGCAGGCGCATCCCCTTGCGCAAACGTCGAACGAACACGCCGGCGACGCGTGGCCGCTCGACCGGGAGCGCCGACTCCTTCTCGACGATCGAGGCGAGGATGAGCGCTTCGTAGTCGCTCGCGAGCGGAACCGAGGTGTCACGAGCCTGCCAGGCGGCCGCGAGGCGTTGCTTCAGTTGCTGATGAGCCTGCCGGAGGATCTCGAGGTCGCTGGTCCCGGCCGCGAACCGGTAAGTGTCCGGGAAGAACCGCCCTTCCGGATGCAGTCCGTCCGCACCCAGGCGCGCCATCACGCCGGCGGCATCGAGACCTTGCAACTGATGATCGATCGCAGGATGCGCCTCGAGCGCCCGCATCAAATCCTGGAACGTGGAACCCTCGACGATCGTCAGCTCGCGCAGGATCACCACGCCCTTGACGAGCATGTCCAGGAGGTTGCCCGGCGTGGTGCCGGGCTCGATGCGGTACTCGCCGGCGTGGATGCTGCTGGCGAGCCCCTGCCGGCGCGCGTTCCAGACCCAGACCCGTGGATGGCGCAGCGCGCCGCGTGCTTCGAGCTCGCGCGCCACGGTGGTGAGCGTGCTGCCCTTGCGAACTTCGAACGTCGTCGTCTGCGCCACCGGGAGCGGAGCCTGCATGTACTGATCCATCCAGCCCAGCGTGAGGAACGCCGCGACGGCGACCAGGGCCGCGAGCACGGCGATGACGCGAACCAGCCGCACTGCTACGGGTACTCCTGGATTTCCGACTGCAGGCGCAGCGTAAGGGGCCCGACACTGAGCTGCCGTTCCTCGATGCGCGTGACCGGCCAGATGCCGATCAGCGCGTTGGTCAGGAAGACCTCGTCGGCAGCTGCGAGCTCTTCGTCGCCGATGACCGCCTGCACCGCAGGGATTCCAAGCGCGTGTGCGCGCTCGAGCACCGTCGCGCGCACGGTGCCCGCCACGCCGCAGCGGTCCACTGCCGGCGTGAGCAGCCTGCCGCTTTGGACGATGAACATGTTGGTCATCGTGCCACAGACGAATGAGCGCTGGCGGTTGCGCAGCAGTCCCTCGGCGACCTGCGGATCGTTCCACTCGCGCCGTGCCACCACGTGCTCGAGACGGTTGAGATGCTTGATGCCGGCGAGCGCCGGCTGTTCGCCCAGCGTCGTCGTGCAGATGCGAACCGTGACCCCTTCCTTCGCCCATTGCGCCGGATGGCTCGGCCACGGGTGCAGGCTCAGGATCCGCGTGGGTTGCGCGTCGGGATCGATGTCGAGGCCGCGTCCCGCCATGCCGCGAGTCACGATCAGCTTGAGCACGGCACGCGCCTGGTCCGCCGCGAGCGATTCGATCTCGCTCACCAGCAGGGCGCGATCCGGCGAGGCGATGCCGAGACGGCCGCAGCCGCGCGTGAGGCGCTCCAGGTGCAAATCGAGCCGACGCACGTCGCCGTCGATCACCGCGAAAGTTTCGAACAGGCCGTCGCCGTATTGCAGGCCACGGTCGCGGGCGTCGATCTGCGTGGTGTTGCGCCCGTTGACGAGCGTGCGGGTTCTCATGCGTCCCTGCCCAGCGCGCGTAGCAGGCCGCGCGCCTTGGCCCTGGTCTCGGCGAGCTCGCGAGCCGGGTCGGAATCCGCGACGATGCCCGCGCCGGCGCGCAGGCTCACGCGCTCGCCGGCCAGCGACAGGGTGCGAATCAGGATGTTGAAGTCTCCGCTGCCATCGCGATTCAGGTAGCCCAGGCTGCCGGTGTACGCCCCGCGGCCCTCTTTTTCCAGTCCCGCAATGATCTGCATGCACCGAACTTTCGGACAACCGGTGATGGTGCCGCCCGGAAACACGGCGCGAATCACGGCGCCGGCGCTCGTGCCGGGCAGCAGCCGGCCACGCACGCCGGAGACGATGTGGTGCACGTGCTCGTAAGACTCGAGCACCATCAGCTCGTCCACCCGCACGCTGCCCGCGACGCACACGCGCCCCAGGTCGTTGCGCTCCAGGTCGATGAGCATGATGTGCTCGGCGCGTTCCTTGGGGTGGGCTGCGAGCAGGGCCCGCTCGGCCGCGTCGGCGCCTGGTTCGCGGCTGCGCGCCCGCGTGCCGGCGATGGGGCGTGTGGCGATCTCGCCGTCGCGGATGGTGAAGAGCCGCTCCGGCGAGGAGCTCAGGATGATCTGGTCGGCCAACCGCACGCTCGCGGCAAACGGCGCCGGATTGGCACGTCGCAGAGCGCGGTACAGCGTCGGCGCGAGCGCCGCGGTTCCTGAGCCGGGCGATCGCAGACGGCCGCGCCACGCTCGCGAGAGGTTGACCTGGTAAACATCGCCGCGCGCGATGTGTTCCTGCACGCACCGCACGCTCTCGAGGAAGTGCTCCGGCGGATCTTCCGCCAGCTCGGCGAGCGCCGGTTCCGCGCCCGTTGCCGCGGGCGGGCAGGCGCGCAGATCGCGCGCGAGCTCCTCCAGCAGCTCCTCGCGTCCGTGCTCGGCCAACAGATGCAATCGCTTTGCGTCGTGATCGTAGATGGCAGCCGCCGGCACTCGCACGGCGACGGCCTGCGCTGCCGGCTCGCGCACAGGCGGCAGCTGCAATGTGGGTTCGATCTCGGCTGCGATCTCGTAACCGAGGAAAACCAGCCAACCGCCGGTAAACGGGAGTGCGGAGCCGCCTGGCTCGGCCGGTTCCGCTGCGCAGCGCCGGTCGAGCTCGTCGAGGAACGATGCAGCGACTGTCGAACCGTCGCTCGCCACGACGCGCCCGTCGTGCAATCGGGAGACAGTGACGCCGGGGAAAGCGAACAGCACGTCATAACGGCCCAGCTGCCCGCTGCGTGCGGCGCTCTCGAGCAAAGCGGGATAGCGCTCGGGAAACGCGGCGTGCAGGTCGAACAGCCGTTGCGGACCCGCGTCGAAGCCCCGAATGGCTGTCATGGTCGATCGTTCCGCGCCGCGGTCATGCGCCCGCGCGCCCGGGTGCCTCATCCGTGCTTCTTGAAGACGAGCGTGCCGTTGGTGCCGCCGAATCCGAAGGAGTTGGACAACGCCACGTCGACCTTCATACGCCGCGCCTGGTTCGGCACGTAGTCGAGATCGCATTCCGGGTCGGGGTTGTCGAGATTGATGGTCGGCGGCGCCACCTGGTCGCGGATGGCGAGCACCGAGAAGATGGCTTCGACCACGCCGGCTGCACCCAGCAGGTGGCCTGTCATCGACTTGGTTGAGCTCACGGCCACCTTGCGCGCGTGATCGCCGAACGCGCGCTTGATCGCCACCGTCTCGGCCTTGTCGCCGAGCGGCGTCGAAGTCGCGTGCGCGTTGATGTAGTCGACCTGCTCCGGCCGCAGACCGGCGTCGACGAGGGAGTTCGTCATTGCCTGGCGCGCCCCTTCGCCCGATTCCTGCGGTGCGGTCATGTGATAGGCGTCGCCGCTCATGCCGAAGCCGACCAGCTCGGCATAGATGCGCGCGCCGCGCGCCTGCGCATGCCCGAGCTCTTCGACGATCAGGACGCCGCCGCCGTCGCCCATCACGAAACCGTCGCGGTCGCGATCCCACGGCCGGCTGGCGCGCTGCGGATCGTCGTTGCGCTCGGACAGTGCCTTCACCGAGCAGAACCCGCCGAGCCCCAGCGGCGTCGTGGCCATTTCGGCGCCGCCGGCGATCATCACGTCCGCGTCGCCATACTGGATGGTGCGCATCGCGATGCCGATGGCGTGCGTCGACGTGGTGCAGGCCGTGACCACGGCGAGGTTCGGCCCCGTGATCCCGTACTTGATCGAGACGTGGCCGGAGATCATGTTGATGATGCTGCCGGGGATGAAGAACGGGGAGATCTTGCGCGGGTTCTTCGTCTGCAGGTACTTGGCGTTCGTTTCCTCGATGGTGTCGAGGCCGCCGATGCCGGCGCCCATGACCACGCCGATACGCTGCGCGTTCGCCGGCGTCACCTGCAACGCCGAGTCGGTCATCGCCTGTACCGCCGAGCCGAACCCGTAGTGCATGAACGGGTCCATCTTGCGCGCGTCTTTCGGTGTGAGGTACTCGTCGACGTTGAACCCCGCCACCGCGCCACCGAAGCGCGTCGCGAAGGCGCTCGCGTCGAAGCGCGTGATCGGCCCGATACCGCTGTGACCGGCCAGCACGTTCTGCCACGCCGTGGCAACGGTGCTGCCGACGGGCGAGACGATACCCAGCCCTGTCACCACGACGCGACGTTTCGTCACGGGTGCTCCTCGAATCGGATGGAACTATGAGACTGCAGACAAGCTCGCGCCCCGCGCCGTTCCGTGGCGGCGGGCGCGGCAGTCGCCAGGATCAGGCCTTGGCGCGGTGCTCGTTGATGTAGTCGATGGCCTGTTGCACGGTCGTGATTTTCTCGGCGGCCTCATCCGGAATCTCGGTCTCGAACTCTTCCTCGAGCGCCATCACCAGTTCCACCGTGTCCAGCGAGTCGGCTCCGAGATCATCGACGAACGAGGCGTCGGCCGTGACTTCTTCCTCTTTCACGCCCAGCTGCTCGGCGACTATCGCCTTCACCTGCTGTTCGACAGTGCTCATCGTTGTAGTGTCCTCTGTGATCCCACGGCCCCTTCGACCGCATGGGCGCGGTATTCTAGGGGAAGCCCCCCCGCCCCGCCACCCGGAAGCGACCGGAGTGTTTTGTTTTTCTTGACATTCGGCACGGGGCTGCCACCTGCCGACATTCAAGGGGTTAACGGTGCCGGAAGGGCCTTCCGGGCTTGTTTCGTCCCGGCAGACCGGATAGGGCAGCCACTCAGGCCATGTGCATGCCGCCGTTGACGTGCAGCGTTTCCCCCGTGATGTAGCCGGCGGCAGGCGATGCCAGGAACACCACGGCCGACGCGATGTCGTCGACGCTGCCGAGCCGACCGAGCGCAATCGGTTGCAGGAGCGCCTTGCGCTGTTCTTCGCTGAGCGCCTTGGTCATGTCGGTGTCGATGAAACCGGGGGCGATCACGTTCACGGTGATGCCGCGCGATCCGACCTCGCGCGCGAGCGACTTGCTGAAGCCGATGATGCCGGCCTTGGCGGCGGCGTAGTTGGCCTGCCCGGCGTTGCCCATCACACCGACCACTGAAGCGATGTTGATGATGCGGCCGCGGCGCTGTTTCATCATGCCGCGCAGGCACGCCTTGCTGGTGCGGAACACGGACGACAGGTTCGTGTCGATGATCGCCTGCCAGTCCTCGGGTTTCATGCGCAACAGCAGGTTGTCGCGCGTGATGCCGGCGTTGTTGACGACGATGGTCGCGGTGCCTTCACGCCCTTCGATGTCCGCGAACACCCGTTCGACGGCGGCAGCGTCCGTCACGTCGAGCACGACGCCGCGGCCCTTGCCCCCCGCCTCGGCGAGTGCCGCGCTCACGCTTTGCGCGCCCGCGTCGCTCGTCGCAGTACCAACGACCGTGGCGCCCGCGCTGGCCAGCGCGATGGCGATTGCCCGCCCGATGCCGCGGGATGCGCCCGTCACCAGCGCGACTTCGTTCTGCAAGAGCTGTTCGGGCATCGTCGTTCCTCAGTTGTCCTGCGTTCCCCAGCAGGCGGCGATGGCGGCATCGATCGTCGGACCGTCGTCGACGGCGAACACCGAAATTTCCTTGCGGCGCTCGACGCGGCGGTTGAGCCCGGTGAGCACTTTGCCCGGCCCGCACTCGACGATGTGCGTCGCGCCGCTGGAGACCATTCGCCGCACGGTCTCCGCCCAGCGCACCGGACTGAAGAGCTGCTGCACCAGTGCCGACTTGATGCCGGTGGGGTGGCCGTGCTTGCGGACGTCCACCGTGTAGATCTCCGGAACCAGTGGGGCGCGAACCTCGGTCTCGTCCAGGCGCGTGCGCAGTTTCTCGGCGGCGGGTTTCATGAGCGTGCTGTGCGAGGGAACGCTGACCGGCAAGGCGATCGTGCGCTTCGCGCCGCGCGTCTTGCACGCTTCGATCGCTCGGTCCACGGCGCTCGCCAGCCCGGCGATCACCACTTGTCCCGGCGCGTTGTAGTTCACTGCTTCGACGATGTCGCCCTGCGCCGCTTCGCGGCACGCCGTTTCGACGTCCTCATCTTCCAGGCCGATCACGGCCGCCATCGCACCCTGGCCGAGCGGCACCGCCGCCTGCATGGCGCCGCCGCGAAAGCGCACGAGGTCGATCGCGGTGCTGAAATCCAGCGAGTCGGCGCAGACCAGCGCCGTGAACTCACCGAGGCTATGGCCGGACATGACGGTTGGCGCAGGGCCGCCGCGCTTGCGCCACACGCGCCAGGTGGCAACACCGGCGGCGAGCATCGCGGGCTGCGTGCGCTCGGTCGCGTTGAGGTCGGACTCCGGTCCCTGCTGACAAAGCTTCCAGAGGTCATAGCCGAGGACGCCGGAGGCTTCAGAGAACGTCTTCTCGACGATGGGCTCGGCCGCGGCGAGCGATGCCAGCATGCCGACCGACTGCGATCCTTGGCCCGGAAAAACGAACGCCAGTGACATGCGTTTCCATCCTGCTGCCCGCTACGAAGCGGGCGGATTATAGCGGCTCGCGCTGCGGTCGCAGGAACGCGGCGGCCACCAGGGCCCCGACCGCGCCGTACAGATGCGCGTCGACGACGACCGCTCCGCCAGCCGAGCCGGAGCTGTACGGCAGCGCACCGGAAAACTGCTCCCACGCCAGCTTGCCTACGAGGAACGGCACGAGAACCCAGGCATCGCGCTCGCCGCGACGCAGGTGGGCGAGCGTACCGGCGGCCATCACACCATGCAGCACGCCAGAGAGGCCCACGTACCAGACGAGGTGCGGATTGAGGAACCAGAAACCGAGGTCGATGGCGATCAGGGAAACGACACAGATCAGCGCCCAGCGCCCCGGGCGGTAGTCCGGAAAGAACAGCGCCCACATCAGCGCGAGTCCCATGACGTTCAGGATGAAGTGTTCCCAGCCCAGGTGCACGAGATGACCCGTGATCAGGCGCCACCACTCTCCCGACGCAGTGCCCGAGCGCTCATATCGGAGAAGCTCGCGGCCGGCATCGCCGGTGAGCTCGAGGGCTGCGAGGACGGCACAGAAGATCAGGAACCCGGTGAGGCGCCCCCCGTCCAAGTGCAGGGACGCGAGCCAGCGCGGCCCCCGGGCCGGCGTCGTGGCCTGGGGCGTGCTAATTGGGAAAACCCCTTTTTGTTATCATCGCGTTCCACTTATAGCCCATCTCCCGCTGCCGAGACATCAAGATGCCCAGGACCAGGCCCAGGCCCAGGACCTTCGCCGCCTTCGCGCTCGACGCCGGTTTCACCCTCATCGAGATCATGGTCGTGGTGGTCATCATCGCGATCCTCGCCTCGGTGGTGGCTCCGGCCGTCATCAAGCGCATCGACCAGGCCCAGATCGCCAAGGCGCAGAGCGACATCCGCGCGCTCGAGACCGCACTGACGCTCTTCCGGCTCGACAATTTCAAGTACCCCTCGACCGATCTCGGTCTGCAGTCGCTGGTGAAGCAGCCCGCCGATCCGTCCATCCGCAACTGGAAGGAAGGCGGCTACATCAGCGCGCTGCGCAAGGACCCCTGGGGCAACGACTACCTGTACGTCTACCCCGGCACGCACGGCACGGAGTACGACCTGTTCACTCTCGGCGCGGATAGTCAGCCGGGTGGCGAAGGTGTGAACGGCGACATCGGCAACTGGGCCGTCGACTAGCAACGCCGCGGCGCAGCGCCGCGGCGGACTCGCATGACGATCACTTCCTCACGATCGACGGGCTTCACACTGATCGAAGTGCTGGTGGTCGTGGTGATCGTCGCGATCGTGGTGTCGGTGATGACGCTGTCGGTCAACGTGCTCGGCAAGGACACGGCAGTGCAGGACGAGAGCCGCAGGCTGGTCGCGCTGTTCGGGCTGATGCGCGAGCACGCAGAGCTGGAAAACCGCGACTATGGCCTGCGCGTCGAGGAGACCGGATACCAGTTCTTTCGCTACGACCCGCGTCGGGTCGAGTGGCAGCCGGTCGAGGACGACGACCTGTTCCGCAGGCGACCGCTGCCGCAAGGCGTGAGGCCGCGGCTCTACGTCGAAGCGCGCGAGGTGAGCCTGCGTCCGCCGACCGACAAGAAACTCGGCTGGCCTCCGCAGGTGATGGTCCTGTCGAGCGGCGATCTCACCTCCTTCGAGCTGCGCCTGCTGCGCGAAGACACCGATGCCGAAGCGACTCTGATCGGGAAAGTGGACGGCACCATCGAGCTCAAGGGCGTGGGCGAGGTCAAGGGCGCGGGCGAGGACCGAGGATGATCCGTGCGCGCGGTCCGTTCGACACCGCGAGCGGCTTCACGCTGGTCGAAGTCCTCGTCGCGCTCGCCATCGTCGTCGTCGGCCTCGCGGCACTCGCCACGACGGCCAACCAGGGTGCGCGCACCACGACGTACCTGCGAGACAAGACGCTGGCGCAGTGGATCGCGCTCAACAAGATCACCGAGACGCGCATCTCCAACACGCAGCCCGCCGACGACACCACCGAAGGCGAGCTGGAATACGCCAATCGCCGCTGGCGATGGGAGCTGGAGCGGATCCCAACGCCCGTGACCGGCATCACGCGCCTGGAGGCGCGCGTCGCGCCCGAAGAAGCGCGCGAAGGGAGCTGGCTGGGTCAGGCAACGGGGTTCATGGGCGACGCGATCAACGCCGCCTCGAACAACCCGCCGCCACTCTGGGCCGGTTCGACGACCGGCGGCCCGTCGGGCGCGCCCGGTGGTCCCGGCCAGCAGCCCGGACCGAATCCGCCCGGCGGCGGAGATCCCGAACAATGATCCGGCCACGCGCGATGTTCGCAGCACGCAGGCGCGGCGCCAGCGGGTTCACGCCAAGCCGCGCGAACGGGTTCACGCTGATCGAGGTTCTGGTCGCTGTCTTCATCTTCTCGATGGTCGCGTGGCTGGCTTACGGGGGCTACACGGAGGCCGCGCTGCAGGCCGAGCGCTCCAAGGAACAGACGCAGAGGCTGCAGGAGTTGCAGACCACCGTCCGCATCCTCACGCAGGATTTCGAGCAGCTCACGCCGCGCCCGATCCGCGACGTCCTCGGGCAGAGCTACGAGCCCAGTCTGCTCGCCGACGCGCGCACCGAATACCTCGTCGCACTGACGCGCGCCGGCTGGTCGAACCCGGCGGGCGTGCAGCGCACGACACAGCAACGCGTGCGCTACGTGCTCGATGACGGCACGCTGAAACGGGAGCACTGGCAGGTGCTCGATGCGCCGCTCGGTTCCGAGCCGGTGGAGCGCGACCTGATCGACAAGGTCGAGGCCGTGCGCCTGCGCTACATGGATGCCGGCGCGCAATGGCACGAGCAGTGGCCGCCCATCAGCGCGCAGCCTCTCAACCGGAATCGCTCGCGGCCGGTCGCGGTGGAAGTCGTGATCGAACTGGAAGACTACGGCAGCATCACGCGGCTGATCGAGGTGGGCGGATGAACGCGCGCCGCCTGCAGAATTCCGCGCCCGTCACCCGCCAGAGCGGCGTCGCGCTGATCACCGCGGTGCTCATCGTGGCGCTCGCGACGATCCTGGCCACGAAGATCGGCTTCGACAGCGCGCTCGAACAGCGGCGCAGTGCCGGCGTGCTGCTCGTCGACCAGGCGTTCCAGGTGGCGCTCGGGGCCGAGGCCTGGGCGTCGAGCTACCTGATCGAAGACGCGAAGGACAACGGCAACGAGGATCACCTGGCGGAACGCTGGGCGACGCCGATCCCGCCGATTCCCATCGATGGCGGCCACATCGAAGGCCAGGTGGAGGACCTCACCGGCCGCTTCAATCTCAACAATCTCGTGATGCCCACCAGCCAGGGAGGCGTGAGGAACCCCGAAGGAATGCGGGTGTTCCAGAACCTGCTCACGCTGCTCGAGCTGGAACCCAAGTGGGCCGAGGTGCTCGCCGACTACATCGACGAGGACAACAATCCGACACCCAGCGGCGGCGAGGACAGCATCTACCTGTCGCAGGCGCCGCCGTATCGCACTCCGAACGCTCCAATCACGAGCGTGAGCGAGCTGCTGGCGCTGCCGGAGTTCGGGCTCGAGCGCTACCAGCGCCTGCGCCCCTACGTCGCGGCGCTGCCCGTCGGGACGGCGATCAACCTGTGCACGGCGTCCGGTATCGTTCTGGACGCCATCAGCGAGGAACAGCAATTCAGCATCGATCCGCAGGGCCTGGCGAAGCAGCGCGAGCAGGGTTGCCATCCGAAGGTCCAGGTGTTCACCAGCACTCTGAGTGCACCCATCCAGCAAGCCACGCAGCAGTACAACACGCTGACCGAGAAAACGTCGTACTTCCAGTTGCGCGCCTTCGTCACTATTGGCACTGCGGAATACAGCCTGTACAGTCTTCTGTACCGCGAACCGGGGCAGGCGCAGATCCGGCCTCTCATGCGCAATTTCGGCGCCGATTGATTCCATGACCGACGTTCTCATCATCCGCCTGCCGCAGGACGAGGCCGCCAACGCGTCCTGGCTCATCTTCGACGGCACGGTCCGCCGGGTCGGCGGGCCCCAATCCGGTCCGCTCTCGCTGGCCGCGCCGCTCGCGGCGTCTCGGCGCGTGTCCGTCATCGTGCCGGGTGTCGAGATCCTGCTGGCCGAGCCGGAACTGCCGGTGCGTGGCGGAGCGCGCCTGGCCCAGGTCGTGCCATTCGCGCTCGAAGAGCAGCTGGCGAGCGACGTCGAGAGCATGCACTTCGCCATCGGCAAGCGCGAAGCCGGTCGTAACGGCACACCGGTGGCGGCGGTCCCGCGCGAGCGCATGGACGCCTGGCTCGCGCGCCTGCGCGCGGCGCAGATCGAACCCGACGCATTGTTCGCGGACACCTCCGCCCTGCCCGCGAATCCCGGCCAGAGCGTCCTGCTGATCGAGCGCGATCAGCTCTACGTACGCCATCCGGGCAGCCTGCCCCTCGTACTCGATGCGCAACCACTCGAGGAAGCTCTCGAGATCGCCGATCTCTTCCCCGCGGACGCGCCGCGCAGCGTCGTGGTCTACCTGTCGCAGGCGGACTGGAACACGCACCAGGGCACGCTGGAAGCGGCACGCGCCCGGCTGGAAAACCTGAAGGTGCAGCTGCTGCCGCACGGCTCGCTGCCCCTCCTCGCGGTCGAGGTCGCGGCCAACCCGTCCACCAATCTCCTGCAAGGCGCGTACGCGCCGCGCACGCCCGCCGGGGAGCTTTGGAGCAACTGGCGCCTCGCGGCCATGTTGTTCGCTGCTCTCGTGGCACTGAACCTGGTCGGCAAAGCGCTCGACATCTGGCGCCTCGGCAAGCAGGAACGTGCTCTCGACGCCGCGATCGAGCAGGTGTTCCGCGAGTCGATGCTCGAGCAGAACGCGGTCGATGCGCGCAGACGCATGGAGGCCCGGCTCGCGCTGATCCGCGGCGGCGGCGCCGGCGGCGAAGGCTTGCTCGAGGTTCTCGAAATCACCGGCCAGGCGTTCGCGCAGGTGCCCGGTGTTTCCGTCGACGCGCTGAGCTTCCGCGCCCCGGTGCTCGATCTCAAGGTCACTGGCAGGGACGTGACGAGTCTCGAACGCCTGCGCACGCTCGTCGGCGAACGCGGCATGCAGGCGGAGCTTCAGTCTTCGGACGCGCGCGAGGACGGGGTCGAGGGCCGCATCCAGATCAGGAGCCGCGGGTCGTGATGGACAAGCTCAAGGCCTGGCTCGACTCGCTCGCGGAGCGCGAGCGCCGCATGGTGGTCTGGGGCGGCATCGCGGGCGGTGTTCTGCTGTTCTTCGGCGTGCTCGTCATCCCGCTGTATACGTCGGCCGCGAGAGCGGACGAGCGCGTCACGCGCAAGACTGAGGATCTGGGCTGGATGCGCAGCGTCGCGGCGGAGATCCGCGCCGCAGGTCCGATGCGTGAGGCTGCCGCGAGCGGCGAATCGCTCGTCGTGGTCGTCGACCAGACGGCGCGCTCGGCGGGCCTGGGCCCTGCCCTGCGCGGCTCGCAGCCGAGCGGAACGGACGGCATCCGCGTGCGCATGGAAGATGCGTCGTTCGATGCGTTCGTCGGCTGGCTGGCACAGCTGCAGCAGCAGCACCGGCTGGTCGTCGAGACGGCGAGCATCGATCGCACGTCGACCGCGGGCGCCGTCAACGTCACCGTGAACTTCAAGCGGCCGGGCTGACCGGTCCACCGTCGCTCGACACGCGGATGAGAGCGAAGCACTGGCTGATCATCGCCGCGGGCGCCATTGCCTTCCTCGCCACGCTGGCCCTGTTCCTGCCGGCCAGCCTGATCGTCAGCCGCCTGCCTCCGAATGTCGTCGTGAGCGGGCTGAGCGGGACCGTGTGGAACGGTGCCGCCGAAAGCGTCACCTTCAACGGGCAACAGCTCGGAGCGCTCCAATGGCGCGTGCACGCCATGCAACTGCTGAGCGCCCGCGTCGCTGCGTATGGCTCGCTCGCGGGCGAGCATGGACAGGTCGCCGGCGAATTCGCACTGAGCTCAGGTCAGAAGGTCGATGTCGACGCCCTGCAGGCTCAGTGGCAGATCGCCATGCTGCCCATCAAAGCAGTACCGCGCGGGTGGACTGGCAGCGTGAAGGTCGACGCCCCACTCCTGCGCGCTGAGAAGAACACGTTGCTCGATGTTCGCGGCACCATCGATGTGCTCGACATACGCAGGACGGAAGCGCCGATGGGCAGCTATCGCGTGACCTTCGACGACGCCTCGCGCGAGGGCGATCAGCTCGTCGGCCGCCTGCAGGATCTCGGCGGTCCGCTGCGCGTGACCGGTACCGTGCGCCTGTCGCCCGGCAACTACGCCATCGACGGACTCGTTGCCGCGGCTCCGGACGCGCCGCGCGAAATCGCCGACGGACTGCGCTACCTCGGTGCGCCGGACGCCGAAGGCCGCCGGCCGTTTTCCGTGGCGGGCGAGTACTGAAGCCGCGCCAGCACTTCCAGCCGCTCGTTCAGACACTCCACTCGCGCCAGCCAGCGAGCATCGGGAAATAGAGTCCGGCGCGCACCGGTTCGCGGCCGAGGCCGGCGAGCAGCGCCGCGTAGCGAGCGAGCTGGTCGCGATAGCGCAGCACTTCGTTGTCGAGGAATTCGTCGGTCGCACCGCCTTCGTGGCTGCCCGTCTTGAAGTCCACGATCCAGCGCGTGCCGCCCGCGTCCACGAACGTGCGATCGATCACGGCGTTCACGAGCACCTCGCCGAGGAAGCCGCTCACCGCCAGCTCGCTGCGCGCTTCGCGGTGCGAGGTCGCGAAAATCCAGCGCCCGCGCTCGTCCGCCAGCGTTCGCGCCAGGGCTTCGAGAACGCGGCGTCCTGCGTCCTCACGCCGATCGGCCGGCACGCCCAGCGCGGCGAGCAGGCGCGCGAAACGCACGCGCGAGCCCGCGAGCGTTGCGGCATCCCGCGGCGGACCGGCACGCGACCAGCGTTCGAGCTCGGCGTGCACGACGCTACCGACGTGACGACTCACCTCGCTCGCCCACTCGAAACTCGGACGCGGGAGAAGCGTCGACGCTGTCGCCCGCGGCGCGCCGGTTCCTACCGGCGGCAACGATGACGGAGGCATCCAGCCTGGAAGGCGACGCCGCAGGATCCCCCGAGGAACCGGTGCGCTTGGCGGCGCTGCAGTCCTGGATCGCTGCTCGAATCCCATCGCAAACTCTTCGTGCACGGCATTCCACAGGAGTGCCAGCGGCGATCCGGTTTCCGGTACGCCCATTTCCTCGCCACCGTCGTTCGCCTTCACCGGGACGTGACCGAACAGGTGCAACTCCCGACGCGCACGTGTCGCGGCGACGTAGAGCAGGCGCGCCCGTTCGAGGTCGGCGCATTCCCGTTGCCGTCGCCAGACGTAGCTCGCATGCGGGTCTCCTTCGCTGCCCTTGCGGGCGATGGGCGCCAGCAGGAGCCCGGGCGAGCCTCGCTCCTGCGGCACCTCCAGCCAGTGCAGCAGCGGCGGCTCGTTGCGCGTGCGCCCGCGCCCCAGGCCCGGCAGGATCACGACGTCGAACTCGAGTCCCTTCGCCTTGTGGATGGTCATGATCTGCAGGCGTGACGGGGCGTCGGGATCGGCTTGCGCGTAGAGATCCGCGAACTCGTCGTCGAACGCCTGACCCGCGGGCAGCGGGCCGCGCGCCTCCAGTGCGCGCAGGCGCTCGAAAAAGCTCACGGCATCTTCGAGCGCGGCCGCCTCACGCGTCGTGGCAGGGCCACCGAGTGCCAGCCACGCACCCTCGACACGCCGCACGATGGACCGGTGACCGCTGCGTCGCAGTGCTTGTTCGAGGGCGACCCTTACCCACTGACAACGGTGTTGCCCGTCAGCGCTCAAGCGGGCGAGAACCTCGTCAGTCGCGAGCAGCTCACGGATCGTGCGCGGCTCGCCGCCGCGCGTCAGCGCCTCGAGGTCCGCAAGCGTGAGTCCGCAAACCGGCGCGCGCAGCAACGAAAGCCAGGCGGCTCGGTCGCCTTCGTGCAGCAAGGCGCGCGCGAGGGACAGGAGGTCGCGCACCACGGGGCGAGATGCCAGTGCTTCGAGCTCGACGGCCTGGAACCGCACCCCGCGCTCGCGCAGGGCCGCCGCGAGTCCCGACACGTGCGCACGCTGCCGCGTCAGCACGCCGACGCGCGCCTGTGGCAGGCGCCGCTCGATCGCGTCGAGCTCGGCGAGGATCGCCTGAGTCTCGGAGGTCTCCGCGCCGAACAGCGGGTGCACCCGCACCGCCGGCTCGCAAGCGTCGTGCACTGCCAGGCTCGGCGCATGGCGCACTGCGCCGCGCGCGATGTCGTCCGCCTGGGGCAGGACGGTGGCGAACACCCGGTTGAACCAGTCGACGAGGGCCCGCTGCGAGCGGAAGTTGTGCTCCAGGCGCAGCGCTTCGAGCCCGACGTCGCCGAGTCCCCGCTCGCGCGTGCGCAGGAAGAGCCCGACTTCTGCCTGCCGAAAACGATAGATCGACTGCATCGGGTCGCCGACACAGAAGATCGAGCGTCCGTCGCCCGGCGACCACTGCGCCGTCAGGGCGATCAGCAGACCGAACTGAGCGAGCGAGGTGTCCTGGTACTCGTCGACCAGCAGGTGGCGGATGCGGCGATCCAGCGACAGCGCCAGTTCGCCAGGCGAATCCGGAGTGCCGAGCGCGCTCAGCGCCGCACCGAGCACCGCGGGATAGTCGACGCGCCCGGTCTCGCGAAACACCAGCTCGAGCTCCGCTGCAGCGAGCTGCAGCACGGCGATCAGCGCTTCCAGCGTGAGCCACTGTTCCTCGGAGAAGCGTGCCGGCGGCAGCTCGCGCACGCCTTCGAGCTCGCGTCGCAGGGCTTCATCCTCCTGGATCTGCGCGAGCACGGCCTTCATCGCCTCGCGCTCGCGCCCCGCATCGCGCGCAAATCCCTGCCTGACGTCGACATTGCGGCGCCAGTCGCCATCGGCGGTCAGCGCCATGCGGGCCAGCGCACGCCAGCGATCGAGGTCCGCCAGGTCTACCCCCGGCGGATGTGGGCAACCTAGCCATGCCCGGAGCGTGTCACCCTCGATCCGCTGAGCGGCGAAGGCGAGAAGCGCCGACATGCTCGTCAGGTGTTCTTCCGGGAAGGCGCGCCGTGCGGTGCGCAGCTGCGCGAGCAGCTCGCGCGCGAGATCGGCTTCCAGGCGCTGCCGCAGCGGCATCCCGCGAAGCTGCAAGACCAGTGGCAACCATTGGTCACGTCGCCCCAGCATGCCGACGATGAGTTGTTCCGTCGGCAGAACCTGCACGTCCCGATGACGCAGCAAGGTCGCCACGGCCTCGGCCTGCGCGTCCCCGCCGGACACGCGCGCCAGCGTGCGGCGTGCCGCCTCGCGATACATCTCGCGCGGATCGTCGGCGATCTCGAGCTCAGAGCCGGCGCGCGCCAGGACCGGTGACTGTGCCGCCAGGGAATGGCAGAACGCGTCGATCGTGTGGATGCGCAGACGCGCCGGATGCTGTTCCAGCGCCCAACCCTGACTCCGTGCATGCGTGCGGGCGGCTTGTGCCAGCTCGCGCGTCAGGCGGTCGTGCTCCGCCTCCTCGTGTGCGGCAGGTTCCTCGCCGCGCAACGCGAGCACGATGCGACGGCGCATCTCCGCGGCCGCTTTGCGTGTGAATGTGATTGCGGCGATCTGCTCCGGCGCGTCGACGAGGGCCAGCAGGCGCAGGAAGCGTTGCGTGAGGAGCGCCGTCTTGCCCGAACCGGCGGGTGCCTGGACGATGAATGACGCACCCGGATCGAGCGCGCGCCGGCGGGCAAGCGCGTCACTGGAAGGTGCGTTGCCGCGCGCCGTGCCGCCGGCCCCAGTCGCGATGCCGGACTCAGTTGCGATGCCGGACTCAGTCGCCATCGGTCAGCTCCACGTCGGTGACGGGACCCGCCCTCAGCTCATCGATGCGGCAGAAGCCGTGCAGGTGGCAGTTGTCGCACGTTGCCAGCGTGCGCGGGTCGACACGCGCGTCGCCCGCGGCAAACTCGCGCACCAGCCTGTCCACCGTGGCGCGCCATCCCGCCAGACGCTCGTTCCAGTCAGAAGGGGCGATGCCCGGGGCCATGTCCGGTGCTGAAGATTCACCCTTGAGCGCGCAGTCGCCCGGTCGCACCTGCGCAATCGCCGCACCCCCCGGCGCGGGCTCACAGGCAATGGCGTAGAGCGGCAGTTGCGCGCTCTCGGGCCGGACGCCGAGAGAAGCCGCCGCGGTCTGTGCGCCAGTCTTGTAGTCGAGAACGAGCGAGCGACCGTCGGCGAGCCGGTCGATCCGATCGATGCGCAGATGCACCGGATGCGCGGCGACGTTCGCCGCGATCTCCAGCTCCCGGGCCACGACCGCGAACGGCGGGCGCGTCACCTCCACCGCGAGCCATTCCTTCACCAGCGCGACGAGCCTGCGCCGCTCCAGTTCGACCAGCGGCAACGGCCAGCGCGGGGTGCGCTCGACCTGCGAGGCGATCGCTTGCGACGCGGCGGCGGCCACCAGCGTCCCGCGCTCGCTCTCGCCAAGGGCGGCGAGTCGCTCGCGCGTTTCGAGCTTTGCCCAGAGAATGGCGAGCGTCTGGTGCACCAGCGTGCCGCGCGTACGCGGGTCGAATCCCGGCTGCGGATGTTCGAGCCGCTCGGCACCGAGGCGCCGATCCGCGAACGCGCGGATCGGACACAGGGACTGCAGCGTCACCGCCCACGCGCCGCCGCGCAAAGGCGCGCCGACGTCGAGCGGCGGGCCTGCCGTGTCCTCGATTGCTTCGAGTCGCCCGGTGTCGCGCATCGCGCGCCAGTACGAACCAGAGGGCTGCGCTGCCCCTGGCATCTCTGCCGTCTCGGGGAATTCGAGAATCAGCGGCGAAGGAAGGCAGTCCTCGTCATCGATGCGCAGAGGGCGACTGAAGAGCACCTCAGCAGCGCTAGTCGCCCACCGCTCGGTCATCGCGCGTGCCAGTTCGAGCATTCCATCAGCAGTGGCTTCCGGAATGCCGGCAGCGGCCTGCAACTCCCAGGGCAGGAACGGATCGGGCCGTGGCGCCCGCGGCCAGGCCTCCGCGTGCAAGCCGCAGACCCAGAGGCCGTCGAGTGCCAGCGACGGATCGGCGAGTCTCCCCGAAAGCGACACCGGTGCCGCTCCAGTCTCCGGTTGAAAGCGAACCTGCTCGACCAGTGCTCGCAGGTGCTGCAACAGGCCACGCGCGTCGACGGGCCCGACGACGTCATCCAGCATCGCCAGTTCCGCCAGCGTGTCGTTGAACTTTTCGAGGGTCTGCTGCTCGGCACTGTCACGCTCGGCAGATCCCGGCCAGCCGATCGAGCGCAACGCCGTGCTCAGCACGGCGCTCCAATGCGCGAGTCCGTGCCGCCCTGCCAGTGCGCGCTGAAACGAACCGAAGGGCTCGATCAGCTCCTCGTCGATATCGAGGCGCCGCGCGGCGCGCGCCAGCGTGCCGGCGAGCGTGCTCAGGTCGAGCTCGTGCGGCGCGCGCGCCCGCAACTCGCAGTCCAGTCGTGCGCGGTCTGCAGCGCGTGGCGCAGCCGCCGCCAGATACGGCGAGCGATACCAGGCGCTCACCGCCTCGAAGGGCAGCGACTCCACGGCGCTCGCGAGGGCCGTCAGCGCGCTCGCCACCAGCGGATACCGGGCAAGCGGCAGGCCTCCCTCGATCGCGAATGGCGACGCGGCCGGTCGCGGACCGCTGCCGAGGGCGGCAGGCTGCAGGATTTCGTCGAAGACTCGCTCGATGCGATCGCGGGCGCGGTCGAGATCCGGGATCACGATCAGCAGGCGTGCCCGGGGATCGGCGACGAGGCGTGCTCTCGCCCACGCCGCCGCCGCGCGCCACTCGGCCTGCACGTCGGCAAATGCCGCGCGTGAAACGCGCGCGGTGACGGACGGACCGGCAGAGAGCTGCGTTTCGGTGCCGTGCGCGCGCAGGCGCGCGACGAGCCCGTGCACGGAAGGTGTCGGCGAATCGAAGCCCGTGAATACCCACGGGGCGGATACCAGGGGCAGCGGCATGCGCGCGGCAGCGCTCGTCACGTCGATCCAGCGTCGCGTTCGACAGCGCTCCTCGAACGCACGCGCCCATTCGTGAAAAAGCGTGGCCTCGTCGGAGGGCGATCCGCGCAGGGTACTAAGGTCGATGCCCCACTCCCGCGCACGACGCCACGTGCGCAGCGCGGCTCGCGCGGCGCCGTGCGGTTGCAGGAAGCGCTCGCCACCACCGCGAACGATCTGCTCCCACAAGGCGCGCTCCTGGTGCACGCCCAGGAGGGCGGGCAGCTCGTCGTCGCCGTCGACGAGCGCGCGCCGCCACGCGCGCGACACCGCCGCGGCCAGCGGCAGGACATCGGGTGTCGTCCAGCTTGAACGGCCGGTGCCGCGCTGGCGCTCGGCCCAGGCAGCGCGGATCTGGTAGGCCTGGTGCGGATCGGCCGTGACAATCGTGCCGCCGTGCTCCAGCGCCGCCACGACGGTGGCAGAAAGGCGCTTCACGTCGCTCACACGATCAATGACTTACGGATGTCTCGTCACCTTGCTTCTAGTTGCTTTTTACCACGCGCAGCGCGGGCCCACCGCTCGCCGCTGCGTCCGCGGCGTAGCTCGCGAGCAAGTCTTCGATGCGCGCGAACACCTGTGCGAGCACCTGTGGCTCGGGCAGGTTGGTGATGCGGAAGTGATTGCGATACGGCACGTTGAAACTCACGCCGGGCGCGACCAGCACGTGCTTCTGCTCGAGCAGGTCCATCGCGAAGGCCTGGTCGTCGAACTGCGGCAGCAGCTCGTTGCTCACTCCGATGAACCCGTACATCGCGCCGCTCGGCGGCGAGAGCTGCAGGTACCTGCTGCGTGCGACCGCATCCAGAATCGCACGCCGCGACTCGTAGAGCCGCCCGCCTGGCGCTGTCAGCTCGCGAATGCTCTGATACCCGCCGAGCGCCGTCTGCACTGCCCACTGCGCGGGCACGTTGCTGCACAGGCGCAGCGAAGCCAGCAACTCCAGGCCGGCGAGATATTCGCCCGCGTGCTCGAGGTCGCCGGAAAACACCGCCCAGCCGACGCGATAGCCGCAGGCGCGATACACCTTCGACAGGCCGCTCAGGGTTGCGCACAGCGTACCGTGCACCAGCGTCGCCATCGGCACGAACTCCGCGCCATCGTAGAGGATCTGGTCGTAGATCTCGTCGCTGAACACCACGAGGCGGTGCCGTTCCGCCACGCGGGCGATCGCTTCGAGGACCGCGCGAGGGTAGACGGCACCCGTGGGGTTGTTCGGATTGATGATGACAATGGCCCGGGTGCGACGGGTGATCAGCTTCTCGAGGTGCGCGGGGTCGGGAACGAAGGCATCCGTCGGCGAGCACTCGTAGTGCACGGCTTTGCCGCGGTTGAGATTCACTGCCGCCGTCCACAGCGGATAGTCGGGGCTCGGCACGAGGACTTCGTCGCCGGGGTTGAGCAACGCACGCAGCGCCAGATCGATGAGCTCGCTCACGCCGCTGCCGATGAACACTTCTTCCGCGCTCACGCCTTTGACGCCACGCGCTTGCTGCTGCATCACCACGGCCTCGCGCGCCGGGAAGATTCCCTTCTGGTGGCAGTAGCCTTCAGCCGAGCGCAGGTTCTCGATCATGGCGAGGCGCATGGTCTCGGGCGTGCGAAACCCGAAGGCACCGGGATTGCCGATGTTGAGGGAGACGATGTCGTAACCGAGGCGTTCCATCTCGAGCGCGCGGCGCGCCAGGCGCCCGCGGATCTCGTAGCGTACGCCGGCGAGTCCTTCGCTCGCGCCGAACGATCCCTTGAGGGTCATGATGAAGTCTCGCTGCAGGTCCGTGGACCGCGTCAGTGGCCGACAGAAGTCAACGGACGATACCGCGTTCGCGCAGGGCCTGCACGTCGGCGGGGCCGAGTCCGAGTCGCTCGCTCAGCACTTCGCCAGTGTGTTGGCCGAGCAGCGGCGGCGCGGCCCCGTGCTCCAGCGCACTGCGGGAGTAACGGATCGGATTGCGCACGCCGGGCGCCTGTCCGGCGATCGGATGTGGCAGGGAGATCCTGAGCCCGCGATGCTTGACCTGCGGCTCCTCGAACACTTGCGCGATGTCGTTGATGGGGGCGCAAGGCACGCCGAGCGGTTGCAACGCCGCCACCCAGCTCCCGGTCTTGCGCGTGCGCAGCAACTGGTCAAGAAGCGGGACCAGCCTGTCACGGTGGCGGACACGTTCGGCGTTGGTGGCGAAGCGCGGATCGCGCGCCAGCTCGTCGCGACCGGCCGACGAACACAAACGCGCAAACTGCGTGTCGTTGCCGACGGCGAGCATCAGGCTGCCGTCGGCCGTCCGGAATACCTGGTACGGCACGATGTTGGGATGAGCCGTGCCCTGCCGCTGCGGTGCTCGCCCGGACACCAGGTAGTTCATCGACTGGTTCGCGAGCCACGACACCACCGTGTCGAGCAGCGCCAGGTCGATGTGTTGACCCTTGCCGGATCTTTCGCGCTCGTACAGCGCGGAGGTAACAGCCGACACCGCGTACATTCCTGCCATCAGGTCGACGATCGCGACGCCGACTTTTTGCGGACCGGCGCCCGGGCTGGCGCCCGCCTCGTCGTCCGCGGCCCCGGTGATGCTCATGATCCCGCCCATCGCCTGCATCATGGCGTCGTAGCCCGCAGCCTGTGCCAGCGGCCCGTCCTGCCCGAACGCCGAGATGGAGCAATAAATGAGACGCGGGTTGAGCGGCGCGAGATCCTGCCAGGCGAGCCCATAGCGCGCGAGTCCGCCGACCTTGAAGTTCTCGACCAGCACGTCCGATTGCAACGCGAGGTCGCGCACGAGCTTCTGCCCTTCGGGGCTCGCCAGGTCGATGGCCACGGATCGCTTCCCGCGATTGGCACTGAGGTAGTAGGCCGACTCCGTGGTCTCTCTCCCCTGCGCATCGCGCAGGTACGGCGGCCCCCAGCCGCGAGTATCGTCGCCGCCCTCCGGGCGCTCGATCTTGATCACGTCGGCGCCGAGATCCGCGAGCATCTGCGTCGCCCACGGTCCCGCGAGCACGCGGCTCAGGTCCAGCACTTTCAGCCCGGACATCGGACCCATCGCCTACCTCAGCTCCCGCCAGCGCAGGCACGCAACGTCGTGGCCCTGCGTGCTTTCGAGGGCCGGGATGGCTTCACGGCAGCGGTCCAGCACCCACGGGCAGCGGGTATGAAACACGCAACCCGGCGGCGGATCGAGCGGTGACGGGATCTCGCCCGACGCGTGCACGGGTCGTTGCGCGCGCGGCTCGGGCGGCGGAATCGCGGCGAGCAGCGCGCGCGTGTACGGATGGCGCGCGTCGGCGAAAACAGCCTCGCGCGTCCCGACTTCCATGACCCGACCGAGGTACATCACCAGGATGCGTGCGCTCAGCTGCCGGACCACGGCCATGTTGTGGCTGATGAAGACGAGCGATACCCCGAGGTCGCGCTGCAGGTCGCGCAGCAGGTTGACGATCTGCGCCTGGACGGAGACGTCGAGTGAGCTGACCGGCTCGTCGCAGACCAGCAGGCGCGGCTCGATCACGAGCGCGCGCGCGATCGCGACACGCTGGCACTGACCACCGCTCAACTCGTGCGGAAAGCGCGCGAGATGCTCTGCCGCGAGGCCCACGCGCTCGAGCATCCGCAGGACCCGTTCGCGCCGTCGGGCAGCTGAGAGATCGGGCTCGAATACCTGCAGCGGCTCGGCAACGAGCGCCGCGACACGCATGCGCGGATCGAGGCTGGCGGTCGGGTCCTGGAATACCATCTGCATCTCGCGGCGAATGGCCTGCCGCTGCGCGGAACGCAACTGTGCGAGCACTTGCCCACGCCAGCGAATATCCCCTCCGCCAGCGGGTACGAGGCCCACCACCGCACGCGCCAGCGTCGACTTGCCGCAGCCTGATTCGCCCACGATACCGAGCGTCTCTCCCTCGGCCACGCTCAAGGTCACGCCTCGCAGCGCTTGCAGGGCGCGGGCACGACCCCAGGCCGACGAGCGAACGGGATACTCGACCGTGAGGTCACGCACTTCGAGGAGCGAGGTCATGAGCGTCGCGCCAGCGCAGTGGCGAGCGGTTCCGTGAAGGGATGGTGGCAGGCAACCCGCTGCTCCGTTCCCATCAGTTCCGGGCGCTCGCTCACGCAACGGGCATCTGCCCTTGCACAGCGCGGTGCGAAGGCGCAGGCCGTCGGGGTTTCTCCAGGAGCAGGTGGCGCACCGCGGATGTTCACGAGCGGCTCATCCACGGGCGTGTCCAGTCGCGGCACGGCTCGCAGCAGTGCGCGCGTATACGGATGCCGTGGCCGCGCGTAGAGCTCTTCTGTCGCAGCCGACTCGACAATGCGGCCTGCATACATCACGGCGATGCGGTCGCAGAGCTGCGCCGCGACGCCGAAATCGTGCGTGATGAGCACGATGGCGAGGCGCCGTTCCCGCTTCACCTCGCGCAGCAACTCGAGCACGCCGGCTTGCACCGTCACGTCGAGCGCCGTCGTTGGTTCGTCCGCCACGAGCACCTGCGGCTCGCAGGCGAGAGCCAGCGCTACGGTGACTCGCTGGCGCAGGCCGCCGGAGAGCTCGTGCGGATACTGTCGCAGTCGTTGCACGGCATCGCCGATGTGGACGCGCTCGAGCAGTTGCAGGCTGCGAGCGCGTGCGGCGTCCTCCCCGAGAGCACGGTGAACGCGCAGCACTTCGCTCAACTGCTGCCCGATCGTGAGCTGCGGCGTCAGTGCCGTCATGGGATCCTGGAATACGAACGCGATGCGACGTCCACGCACGGTCTCGAGCAATGAGCGTGGCGCGCCCAGGAGCTCCGTGTCTCCCAGTCGCACGCTCCCGCTCGCGCTGGCCGTGGCGTCGAGCAGGCCGAGCGCCGCGAGAAACAGCTGCGTCTTGCCGGAGCCGGATTCGCCGACCACGCCCACGCACTCGCCCGCTGCCAGCGCGAAGTCGACGCCGTCCACCGCGTGCACCGTGCCGGACGGAACTGCATAGCTCACGCGCAGCGCGCGAATGTCGAGCAGCGTCACCGGTTGCTCCCCGGGTCGAGCGCGTCGCGCAGGCCATCGCCGACGAAGTTGCAGCAGCCGAGCAGCAGCACCAGTACCCCTGCCGGCACGATCAGCATCCACGGGGCGATTTCCATCTCCGCGGCACCGGCAGCGATCAGATTGCCGAGGCTCGCGAGCGGCTCCTGCACGCCGAGCCCGAGGAAGCTGAGGAAGCTCTCGAACAGGATCATCTGCGGGATGGTGAGCGTGGCATACACGATGACGGGTCCTGCGACGTTCGGCACCACGTGTCGCGCGACGATGCGCCAGGTGGGTACGCCCATGGCGATCGCGGCTTCGATGAAAGGCCGCCGGCGCAGCGCGAGCGTCTGGCCGCGCACGATCCGCGCCATGGTCAGCCAGCCGACCGCGCCGATGGCCAGGAAGATGAGGATGAGGTTGCGACCGAACAGCACCGTCAGCACGATCACGAAGAACACGTACGGCAGCGAATAGAGCACGTCGACGAAGCGCATCATGAGCGCGTCGACACGCCCGCCCACATAGCCGGCAATCGCACCCCAGGTGACGCCGATGAGCATGCTCACGGCGGTGGCGAGCAGGCCGATCAGCAGGGAAATCCGTGTGCCATGCCAGGTGCGCAGCCACAGGTCGCGTCCGAGGCGATCGGTCCCGAACCAGTGCGCATCCTGCGTCGTCGGCGGTAACGCCATCGCGCGCCAGTCGGGTGTTTCGAGGCTGTAGGGGCTGAGCGCCGGCCCCACGAGCGCGAGCACTGTCAGTGCCGCGAGCAGCGCGCCGCACCCGACGACCCACCTGTCGTTGGCAAGCCGTTGCCAGAGACCGGACGCGGGCGCCGTCATCGCTGCGTCCCTGCGATGCGTACGCGGGGGTCGAGCCAGCCGTAGAGCAGATCGACGAGCAGATTGAACAGCAGCGTGAGGCAGGCAAAGACGATCACCATGCCCATCACGAGTGTGTAGTCGCGATTGATAGCGCCCTGCACCAGGTAGCGACCCATGCCCGGGATGCCGAAGATGGTCTCGACGACCAGAGAACCTGCGAGCACGGCCGCAGTGGCGGGCCCGAGATAGCTCACCACCGGAAGCAACGCTGGCCGCAGCGCGTGGTGAACGACGATGCGCCACTGCGACAGGCCACGGGCGCGTGCGCTGCGGATGAAATTGCTGCCGAGTACTTCGAGCAGGCTCCCACGCATCAGGCGTGCGACGAAGGCAGCGACCGGCAATGCCAGCGCGGCAACCGGGAGCAGTGCATCGCGCAGCGTGCCGGGCTCCCAGCCGGCGACGGGCACCCAGCCGAGATACACGCCGAACGCGAGCGCCAGGAGCGGCGCGATGACGAAACTGGGCACGGCGACGCCGAGCACGGCGAAGGCGCGGATGCCGAGATCCGCCCAGTGTCGATGCGACAGTGCGCCCGCAATACCGAGCAACACGCCGGCGAGCGTCGCGCAGACGATCGCGGTGAGGCCCAGCCCCAGGCTGATCGGCAGCCCGGCGCCGATCAGCTCCGTCACCGTGAAGTCGCGGTACTTGAATGACGGGCCGAAGTCGCCGCGCAGCAGTCCGCCGAGGTAGCGGCCGTACTGCACGAGGATCGGCTGATCGAGGCCGTACGCACGCTCGAAGTTGGCATGGATCTCGGGCAGCAGCCCCTGGTCGTGATCGAAGGGACCGCCGGGCGCGAGGCGGATGAGGAAGAACGTCGCGGTGACGACGACGAAGAGCGTCGGAATGGCGCCGAGCAGCCGGCGCGCGAGCAGCCTCAGCATGCGCCGACGCGCAACGCCCGGCGGAAGTCAACTGTTGCGCGGACACCGGCGTCGTTCGACATGCCGTCTCCCCGTGTGCACGAACCGGCGCTATATATCAGACCGTCGGCGATATTGCGCAAGCCTGCCGCCGCGCCCGTCCGTACATCGTCCGACCCTTCGTCCGCGGTCGGCTCACGGCCCAGCGACGGTCCGACAGTGACGGCTCGGTCGCGGCCGATGTGCCCGTCCACCCCCGGAACACGACCGGTTATTGGTTGACGGATCAAGGCGATCCGCCGACACACTAGACGCCGTCGAACCGCACCGGCGCGCTGGCGCAGGGTGGCGACAGGGCGCGGACCGCGGACGCGCGTGACGAGTCGCCGGCCGCCGTCGTACCGCCGGCGTTCCGTGCAAAGTAGAGGTTGAGAATCGCACGCGAGCGTGATTACCTTGTGCGCCGGCCGATGGCCGTCCAACTTCCTAGGGGTGAGTCCAATGGCAGCGAAGAAGAAGGCGCGGCGCAAGGCGCAGCGCAGCAGGGGTCGGAGCAAGATGTCGGCCCGCAGAGGATCGAAGAAGGTCGCTCGCAAGGCTGCGAAGCGTCGCAGCGCGAAGCGCGCAGCACCACGCAAGGCCGCCAAGCGCGCAGCTCCGCGCCGCAAGGCAAAGAGTGCAGCACCGAGCAAGAGTGCCGCGCCGAGCAAGCCCGCCGCGCCGGCACCGGTCGCCGCCGCTCCGAAGCCGGTTGCTCCGGCTGTGCCGAGGACCATTGTCCCGAAACCCGCACCGCCGGCTCCGCGGCCCACGCCCATCGCGCCGCTCGCCCCCCTCGACTCGCCGATGTCGAGCAGCAGCACGGAGCAGGGCAACCTGGGATTCGACGCCTCGAACGATTCGATGGCGAACAAGCCCACCGGCTGATTCCGCTCACGACGAGACGCCCCTCCCCGCACCTCGCGGGGAGGGGCAGCTGCGGGCGCGATGGAATCCACAAGGCCGATACGCGCGCTCCTGCGCGGGCTCGATGCGCTCTCGGTGCTCAACCTGCGCAGCGGCGCCACTGTTTCGGAAGTTGCCACCGAAATCCGCCTGCCCCGCACCACGACGTACCGCATCCTGGAGACGCTTTGCCACGCGGGCTACGTCTTTCGCGACCCCGACGACGATCGCTACCGCCTCACCAGTACCGTCCGCGGCCTGTCGGACGGCTTCGACGACGAGGCCTGGCTGATCCAGATCGCGGACGTTCCGCTGCGCGAGCTCTCGCGCACCGTATCGGTGCCGGTTGCGATCGCGACGCTCTCGGGAACGACGATGCGCATCCACGAGCTGATCGCGCCAGGCCCTGATACTGCCGAGCGCTACGTCGTCGGCGTGCGCATCCCGCTCATGACGACCGCACCCGGCCGCACTTACCTCGCCTACTGCGCCGACAAGCAACGCGCGTCCCTGCTCGAGTTGCTGGCGCGCTCGCGCCGCGATGAGGACCGCTTGGCGCGCGACGAGACCGCGGTCGAACGGCTCGTCGCGGACGTGCGCGCCCAGGGTTACGGCACAGCGGCGCAGACCCGACGTGTGTCGGACGAAACCAGTATCGCGGTGCCGATCAGTGTCTGCGACCGCCTGCTCGCATGCCTGGTCGCGCGCCTCTCGAGCGGCCCCGCGCCTGCAGCCGGGGTGGCTCCAGGAATCCTGCCGGCGCTGCGCGCAGCCGCGGACGCGATCGGAAAGCGTTTCCTCGAGCAGGCTCCGGTCGCGCAATTACCCGAGAGCGCGGCGCCGGTCTCACTGCGCGAATGACGTACAATGCCGCCGCTGCCCGCCGGGCGGCCCTCCCCTTCGTCTGACGGAGCAGTCGACCCGATGAAGATCCTCGTGGGCATCAAGCGCGTCGTGGATTACAACGTGCGCATCCGCGTCCGCCCGGACGGCAGCGGCGTCGCCACCGAAGGGGTCAAGATGAGCATCAATCCCTTCGACGAGATCGCCCTCGAAGAGGCCCTGCGCATGCGCGAGCGAGGTGCGGCGACGGAAGTCGTTGCCGCCAGCATCGGGCCCGCAGATTGCCAGCAGCAACTGCGTACCGCGCTGGCAATGGGCGCGGACCGGGCTTTGCACGTGCAGACCGACGAAAGCATCGAGCCGCTCACCGGCGCGCGCCTGTTGCTCGAGATGGTGAAGCGCGAGCAGGCGGGCCTGGTCATCCTCGGCAAGCAGGCCATCGACGACGACAACAACCAGACCGGGCAGATGCTGGCGGCGCTGTGGCAGCGACCCCAGGCGACGTTCGCCTCCAAGGTCGAGCTTGCAGGCGGCAAGGCGACGGTCACGCGTGAAGTCGACGCCGGCCTGGAAACGATCGAAGTCGATCTGCCGGCGGTGATCACCACCGACCTGCGCCTGAACGAGCCGCGCTACGTCAAGCTGCCGGACATCATGAAGGCGAAGAAGAAGCCGCTGGAAACGCTCGCGCCGGGAGACCTGGGCGTGAAACCCGCGACGCAGATCAAGGTCGTGCGCTGCGATCCGCCGCCGCAACGCCAGAAGGGCGTGATGGTGAAGGATGCGCAGGAACTGGTGGCGGCGCTCAAGAAAAAAGGATTGCTGTGATGAGCAAGGTTCTGATCGTCGCCGAGCACGACGGCAAGAAACTCAACCCGAGCACGGCCAGGTGCGTCTCCTGTGCGCGCAACATCGCGGGCGCGGAGATTGCGATCGCGGTATTGAGCGCCGACGGCGCGCAGGTGGCCGCGCAGGCCGCCCAGATCGCTGGGGTCACGCGCGTCCTGCGGGTGGACCACGCTGCAAACGCGCACGCACTGGCAGCAACCTGGGCGCCGCAGGTCGCGGAACTCGCCGCGGGCTACACGCACGTCCTCGGTCCGTCGACCACCTTCGGCAAGGACCTGATGCCGCGCATCGCCGCGCTGCTCGGCGTGCCTCAGCTCAGCGATGTCATGGCGGTGGAGGGCGCCACGCGTTTTCGCCGTCCCGTCTACGCGGGCAATGCCATCCTCACGGTCGAAGCACCGGCAGGTGGCGTCATTGTCGCCACGGTGCGCGTTGCTTCGTTCGAAGCTGCTGCGGGTGGGGGCTCGGCACCTGTCGAGAGCAAGACACTCAGCGTCGAATTGCCCACGCACACGCGGTTCGTGTCGGTGAGCGGAGCCGCGACCGGGCGCCCGGATCTGCAAACCGCGACGCGCGTGGTCTCCGGTGGGCGCGCGCTCGGCAGCGCCGAAAACTTCAAGATCCTCTACGACCTCGCCGACAAGCTCGGCGCGGCGGTCGGGGCCTCGCGCGCAGCGGTCGACGCCGGCTACGCGGCCAACGAGTTGCAGGTCGGTCAGACCGGCAAGATCATCGCGCCCGAGCTGTACCTCGCCATTGGGATCTCCGGGGCCATCCAGCACCTCACCGGCATCAAGGACGCGCGCACCATCGTCGCGATCAACAAGGACGGCGAAGCGCCCATCTTCGAGGTGGCCGACTTCGGCCTGGTGGGCGACCTGTTCGCCATCGTGCCCGAGCTCGAAAAGCTGATCGCTTCCTGAGCGGCACGTGAGCAGTCGGCCTCAGGTCCGCGAGCGCCGCGGATTCGTCAACGCCGCGCACGGGCAGGTGCACTATCGAATTGCCGGTTCCGGTCCGCCGGTGGTCCTGTTGCACGATGCACCGCGCTCCTCGACGGCGTACCGCGACCTGCTGCGCTGGCTGGGCGAGGAATTCACCGTCGTCGCGCCGGATCTCCCCGGCTACGGGAATTCGACGCCCCTGCCCGCCTCGCCGCAGTCCGGGAGCACTGCTCCGCCCCCTGCGATCGCGGACTTCGCGCGCGCCGTGGACGCCGCACTCGAGGCGCTCGGCATCGGGCAGTGCGTGCTCTATGGATTCCATGGCAGCTCGAAGATCGCCCTGGAGCTGGCTGCGCAGGGTTCCGATCGCCTGAGTGGCGTGATCCTCGAGGGCCTTTCATTGCCGCTGTCGCCGCCCGAGGCCGATTTCATCGGCCGGTACATGCGGCCGCTCGAGTTGAGCGACGACGGCAGTCACCTCGCGCGCGAGTGGACGCGCGTGCGCGACCAGCATCGCTTCTATCCCTGGTTCGCCAAGAGCAGCCGCTCGCGCATCGCCGCCGACATTCCGGAAGAGAAGCAGCTGCACCGCGCCGTCATCGACCTGTTCAGCTCGGGCCGGCACTACTCGTCCGCCTACGCGGCGGCCATGCGCCACCACGCCATCCCGCTCATCGGGCGGATCCGCACCCGCACGGTCATCGCCTGCCGAGCGGACGATCCGCTGTTCCGCTATCTCGACGCGCTGCCCGAGAATCGTCCGGCGCACGTGACTGTCGAACGTCTGCCCGCCGAGAACGAGGCGTGGCGCGAGAAGCTGCGCGACCTGTTTCGCGACCTGTCGCAGCGGTCGGCGACCCGGCGGACGGAGTTGCCGGATCCCTTGCGGATCGGATCGGCCAGTACCGAGGTCCGTGGCTACGTGGACCTGCCTCACGGCCAGATCATGGTGCGTCGCCGGGGCAATGGCAGCCGCCGGCCGGTGCTCCTGCTCCACGAAACGCCGGGCTGCAGCGCCCAGCTGCAGCCCCTCCTGCAGGCACTGTCGGGCGATCGGGTGGCCATCGCCTGCGATCTGCCCGGCCTGGGTGACTCGGATCCGCTGCCGAACCCTGACGTCGCGGCTTATCGCGACGCACTACTGGGAATGCTCGACGTGCTGCAACTCGCGAGCATCGACGTCATCGCAGAGTTCACGGCTGCGCCTCTCGCCCTGGAGCTGGCGCGCGCCGCGCCAGAGCGAGTCAACCGCCTCGTCCTCGACGGCGTTTTCGTGTTCTCGGCCAGCGAGCGACGTCAGCTCTGGAAGTCGTACTGCCCGCCCCTGCGTCCGAGTTGGGACGGAGCGCATCTGCACGCCCTATGGCACCGCCTGCGCGACCAGGAACTGAACTGGCCGTGGTTCGATGGCTCCGCAAGCGCCATCCGCAAACGTGACCCCGAGCTCGGCGCGGAGCGGCTGCAGACTATCCTCGTGGACATCATGAAGCGGCCCGAGCACTACGGCGACGCCTGCCTGGCGGCGTTCGAATACCCGCTCAAGGATGTCATCGGTGAGGTCCGCCAGCCGGTGCTGTTGCCGCAGGTGGCGGACGACATTCGCTATCAGTGGACGCGGAAGGTGGCCCGGCGTCTCGCCAACGCGCAGCTGCAGCCCCGTTCCGCCGTCCTGGCGGAGCGCGCAAAGGCGTGGAGCGCCTTCCTCGATGGAGGCGAAGCGAGCGCCTGAAGCGGATCAGCGACGGCGCTTGAACAGTTTCCCGAGACCCGATTGCTTCTTGCCGACGATCTGGATCGCGAGGTGACGCACACCCGTGTCGTTCAGCGCATCCTCATCGCCCACCAGTTCAAACTCCGGCTCCGCATCCTTGAGCTCTGCCGCCAGGTCCGCGGTGGTCTTGAGCCGTCGCGTCTTTTCCGTTTTCTCCTGCGCCGGGGGGTGAGCGCCGGGCGACTGCGTCGTCGGGCCGGCGCTCGCCTTCTGTGCGGAGGTCGCAGACTGCGGCTTGGCCTTCGACGACGCAGCCGTCTGCGAACCTGCAGCCTGCAGTCCTGCCTGCGCCGCGCCGGAACGCGATGCCGCGACCTGCGCCGTCGGCGGCTGCGAAGGCCTGAGCGGTACGGCAACGGCCACCGGCCGTGCTCTTGGCGCTTGCAGACCGATGTCGACCTTCGGCCCGCCCCGCGGCACGTCGATCAATTCCATTTCCACTTCGGCTTTCGGTGCGGCCGGCTGATCGGGCAGTTCCTTCACCGCAGCTTGCGCCGCGCGGTCGCACTCGCGATCGCTCACGGGCACGACGGCTGCGGCGCTGAAGTCCGAGCGCGCATAGATCGCGACCTGGCGTGCCGAGACGGCGTCGCCAAAGAATCCGAGGCGCAGGCCATACCAGCGCCGGCCGGCGCGATCGACCTGGACCTTGTAGAGCGTGTAAGCGTCGAAGATCGCGAGCTTCGGTACCTCGGCGAGGTTCAGCGGATCGGTCGACCAGATGAGCTGCACCGCGAAGCGCTGGATCGCGCCAATGACGGCGGCACGCTCGCGGGGCTGCATCTGCTCCTGGCGGCCCGCGCGCGTTCCGGCAGTGCGGCTCTCGAGCAGGTTGAGGACTTCTTTCGGCGCCAGGGCCTGCGATGTCTTTACGGCCGGCGCTGGCGGTGCGGTTGGTGCGACCGGCGCATTCGCGCGCGGTGGCGTTAGCGATGCCCGCGCCTGCGGTGCAGGCTTCGACGGCACGGCCCTCTGCAGCGAGGCCTTCGACGAGAGGGCTTTCGCGGGCGACGCGGCTCTCATCGCCGCAGCGAGTCGCGGAGGAACACCCTTGCTCGCGCCGCGGCGGCTATCCGAACGCGCGGTCTCCGGGCGCGTCGCGGGGTTTTTCGGTGCCGCAGGATTCTTGGCAACAGCCGGCTGGCCCGCGCCTGCGTGCGGCGCGACTACGTCGCTCACCGTGGGGACGTGCGAAGCTGCTGCAGTCCTGGGCGCTGCAGCCTTGGGAGCTGGCGCGCCCGCGGCTGTCAGTGCGCGCAGGCGTGTGGAGGTTCCACCGTCGGACTTGATCGTGTTGGGCGCCTTGATGAACTTGAACTGCGCGACGCTCGTGTCGTCGAGCGAACCCATGCCGCTGTTGGGTGCGGGTCCCACCCACGCCGCCGGGAAATGCTCGCGCACGGTCGGCAGCACATGCTCCGCGGCAGCGGCCGATTCGAAATAGCCGAGATGCAGGCGAAAGCGATCGCGCCCGTCCTCGACCTTGCGCGAACGGAACACGGCCAGGCCGGCCAGCTCGGCCAACGACGGCACGTCCAGCGCCATCGGCGTGGTCGAAGAGCTCAGCGTGATGATGAACAATGCACCGCCGGCCGATTCATCCCCGGCGCCGACAGAAGCTCCCGCCTGTTCGCGCATGCTTGCTTCCCCTGTAACCGAACGCTCTCGAGCAGCGGTCGACGAGGAAACGCGCTCAAATGCTCGCCCCGCGCGAGCATCGATGCGGTTGGACGCCGTGGGAATTGCGAGATGCGGACCGGAAACGACAGCTTTGGCTGTCTCAGTCCAGCTCTCTTCGACCCGACTGTGGCGACCCCGCTGTCATTGGGAGCGTCTCCCTGAAGACCGGTGGCTTTGCGTCCCCGCCTTTCGACGGGTTTGCCCTTGACACGGCCCGACTATTACACGAGCGCCTTTGCGGCTCAACCACATTGCGCCGTGATGACTTAACCCAGCGCCGGTGCAAAGTTTTAGGCAAATAGCCTAGTTGCGGTGCGATGCCCTGCGGCACCGCAGTAGCGGCACGCAGGCCGGCCGCTGCCCTCGCGATCCCGGCCCGGATGCTATTTGTCCGGCAAATCCAGCGCGAAGTGATGGCTGGAAATACGCATGCGCTGCGTCAGGTAGAAGCGGTGCGCGTCGTATCGCTGTACGCCGGAATCCAGCTGCAGCGACACGCAGCCGCGCCCCACCGCCTCCTGCTTCAGCCAGGACAGTAAGTCCTTACCATAACCTTTTGATCTATTTGTTGAATCTGTGACGAGATCGTCCACGTACAGGGTCATGCCGGAAAACAGGAACTCGAGCACCCGAAAGCCGGCCACCGCGGCTGGTCGGCCGTCGGCCGAGAGCACGGCCAGCTCGTAACCCTGGCCCATCTGCCGCCGCACTCGCGGTACGAAGGCATCGGCCGCAATGTGCGGGCGCAGCTGCGCCATGACCGGGTAACAGGCCGCGATCTCAGCATCCGTCCGTGCCAGCGCGATGGTGCTGGCCATGGCTCAGAGCTTGCCGAGAATGTACTCGGCGCTCGACACCTTGAACTCGCCGGGCCCTTCGACGTGCAGCTGCGACACGACGCCGTCTTTCGCGACCAGTGCGAAGCGCTTGCCGCGCTTGCCCATGCCGTGCGCCGAGGCGTCGAGCTCCAGGCCGAGCGCGCGCACGTAGTCGCCGTTGCCGTCGGCGAGCATCTGCACGCGGTCGGTCGCGTTGCCGGCCTTGCCCCACGCCCCCATCACGAAGACGTCGTTGACCGCCGTGCAGGCAATGGTGTCGACGCCCTTGGCCTTCAGAGCGGCGGCCTGCTCGACGAATCCCGGCAGGTGTTTCGCATCGCAGGTGGGCGTGAACGCGCCGGGCACTGAAAAGAGCACCACCGTCTTGCCCTTGAAGAGCTGATCGGTGCTCACGTTCTGGGGCCCGTCCTTGGTCATCGTCTTGAAGGTGCCCGCGGGCAGCTTGTCTCCAACCTGGATCGTCATGGCAATTTCTCCTCTTCGGAATGTGTCGATGCCGCGTCGCGACGCGAGCTGCTTCGCCGGGGCGGGCGCGAGCTGCGAATCTTACCAGCGCCCGCGCGTTAGAGCGGCGCCGCGGGTGTCCGTTCGCAGGGCTGATGCTCCCGGCCCTGGCGGTGTTCCAGGAAGATCAGGAACAGCCCGCAAGCAATGATGATCGCGCCGCCCACGAACATTCGCATCGAAGGCGCGTGCTGCCACACCAGCCAGTCGATGGCGACCGCCCAGAGCAGCGCCGTGTACTCGAACGGCGCGACGGTCGACGCGGGAGCGTTGCGGAAAGCCTCAGTGATGAAGTGTTGCCCCAATGCCCCGAGGACGCCGATCGCGCCGAGCCAGGGCCAATGCTCGCGCCGCAAGGGCACCCAGTCCGGAGCGGCCAGTGCGCCCGCGAACACGGCGAGCATGAGCATGAACCAGAACACCATGCTGGCCGTCGTGTCGGTCTTGGTCAGGGTGCGCACCGTGAGCACGACGAGGGCGTAGCAGAGCGCAGCCACCAGCGCGGCGATGGCCGCGAGCGTGCCAAAGCCGGTACCGCTGGGCTTGAGCAGGATCACGACGCCGAGCAGGCCCACCGAAATGGCAATCCAGCGCGGTGCGTCGACCCGCTCACCGAGCAGAGGCACGGCCAGCGCGGTCACCAGGAGCGGCGCTGCCAGGAACACCGAGTAGACATCTGCCAACGGCAGGTGGCGCACCGAGTAGACGAACGTCGCGAGCATGGCGATCGCCAGCACGCCACGAAGCAGGTGCATGCGCCAACGCACTGGCTTGATGGTGTGCAGCCGCCCCGTGAGGAGCAGCGGCAAGAGGACGAACGGGATGGACGCTGCCCCGCGCAGAGCGCTCACTTGCAAGGCTGGATAGTGCTGCGAGAAGAGCTTCAGGAAGGCGTCCATGCCGGCGAAGAACCCGACAGCCGCCAGCATCGAGACGATGCCGCGAAGCCTGTTGTCGCTCACCGGTCAGGAAGCCTGGCTGCGCGTGGCGCCGGCTTTGGGAAACGGGCCGGCCTTGACCAGCATGCCCGGCACCGTGCGTCCGAGTTGCTCCTGTAGCCACTTGCCTGCATCGATGACGCCCTGCAATGAAACTCCGGTGGAGATTCCGGAGCGCTCCAGCATGTAGAGGAGATCCTCGGTGGGGATATTGCCCGTGGCCGCCGGAGCGAACGGACAGCCGCCGATCCCGCCGACGCTCGAATCCAGCACACGCACACCGGCTTGCACAGCGGCGTAGGCATTCGCGATGCCCGTGTTGCGCGTATTGTGAAAATGGCAACGCAGCCGCGTGTCCGGGACGGCTTCGCGCACCCGCTGGACGAGTTCGGTCACCTGAGTCGGGACGCCGACGCCGATGGTATCGGCCAGCGAAATCTCGAGCGGCTGCGCTGCCGCGAGCCGACGCACGATGTCGACGACGCGCGCGACCGGTATCTCGCCTTCGAACGGACAGCCAAAGGACGTGGAGACCGTCACCTGTGCGCGCAGGCCCGCCTGCCGGGCGGCACGCGCGATGTCGAGCCAGACCGCGATCGAGTCGTCAGTCCCCGCGCCCTGGTTGCGACGGTTGAAGCTGTCGCTGGCCGCGACCACCATGCCGATCTCCGTGCACCCGGCCGCGACGGCACGATCGAAGCCTTTGCGATTGAGCACCAGGCCGACGTACTGCACGTCGCCGCGCCGCACGAGCCCGGCGAGCACCTGCTCGGCGTCCGCCATCTGCGGCACTCTCGCCGGGTTCACGAAGCTGGCCACTTCGATGCGTCGCAGGCCCGCGGCAATCAGGCGCTCGATCAAACCGATCTTGCGGTCCGTCGGCAGGATCTCCGGTTCGCTCTGCAGGCCGTCGCGTGGCCCGACTTCGACGATTTCGACGCTGTCAACCATGTCCGGATTGTATCAGGCGTGCGTACCGCTCCTCGTCAGGCTTTCGCGAGGCGGAGCCCCGGCGCCCGTGTGGTATCGTGCGAGCACGCACATGCGGTGCCTCATTGCCGCCGCACTTCCGCGCGGAGACCAAGAAGCGCACGTGAGCGCCACGCCCTCTCCAGAGCTCTTTCAGCTCGACCCGCGACTCGACACCGCGGCGCTGGCGGCTCTCTATCGGCCGAACCAGCGGCTGCACGTGCGCGGCCTCCTGGCGCCCGCAGGCGCGCAGGCGCTGTACAGTCACCTGGCCGAGGAAGTGCAGTGGAGCCTGGCGCTCAACGACGGGACCCAGGCGCGCGAGGCAACGCCGGCGCAGCGACGGCAATTCGAACCCGGCCGCGAGCTCGAGCTCGCCGCGTTCGCGTACGAAGGCGCGCGCCAGGGATTTCAATTCCTGTACGAGCGCCAGAGCGTCCCGGAGGATCCAGCGGCTCGCGTATCCGAACCGACGCTGCTCAACCGGTTCGTCGATTTCCTCAATTCGCCGCCGTTCATCGCATTCGCCCGCACCGTGACCGGCGCGAGCGACATCGAGTGGGCCGACGCACAGGCCACGCGCTATGGGCCCGGCCACTTCCTCACCCGCCACGACGATTCCTCGGGAGCGCACAACCGCCGCGTCGCCTACGTCGTGAATCTCACGCCGGAGTGGAACACCGACTGGGGCGGCCTGCTGCAGTTCATCGACCAGGAGGGTCACGTGGCGCGGGCCTACGCACCGCGTTTCAACGCCATCAACCTGTTCAGCGTTCCGCAGGCCCACGCCGTCAGCGTCGTGGCGCCTTTCGCCGCCTGGCCGCGCTACTCGGTCACGGGCTGGCTGCGTACGCGCTGAACGAAGAGCGAGGTCCGTCCGTGAGCTCGAGCCTGCATGTCGTGGTCCTGGCCGCCGGCGCGTCGACGCGCCTCGGCGAGCCCAAGCAACTGGTGCGCCTCGACGGGCGACCCCTGCTCCACACGATGGTCAGCCGCGCCGTGGCGCTGGGCGGCCATGCGGTGACGGTAGTCATCGGCGCTCATGCGCAGGAACTCACGCAGCTGCTGCGCCATTCGCCGGCCTCCGTCATCGTCAACCGCTACTGGCGCGAAGGCCTCGGTTCCTCGATCCGCGCGGCCGTGGCTTCGCTGCCACCGGCCTGCGACGCGGTCCTGCTGATGCTCGCCGACCAGGTGGCCGTGACGAGCGACGATCTCAAGCGCCTGGCTTCGGCGTGGAAGGGTCAGGACGGCGTGATCGCGGCGAGCCAATATGCGGGCACGCTCGGCGTGCCGGCGATCTTTCCGCGCTGGTCCTTCTCGGATCTCATGACCGTGCGCGGCGACCACGGTGCGAAAGCGGTTCTGCAGCACCACGCCGATCGCCTGGTACGCGTGCCGATGCCGAATGCGGGCATCGACATCGATACGCCGGAGCAGCTGGAGCAGCTGCGCCGCTCGATGCAGCCCGAGCCTTCGGGAGAGATCCGCATCGTTCCGCTCGAGCCTTGAGGCCGGCCGGCCGCAGGCAGCTTCAGTCGGCGCTCTTGATCCTGAGCAGCTGGTCGCCCTCCGCGACCCGATCTCCTGCCGCGTGCAGGATGGCCTCGACGACGCCGTCGGACGGCGCAACGATCGTGTGCTCCATTTTCATGGCTTCGACGATCATGAGCGGCTGATGGCGCTTTACGGTGGCGCCCACGCTGGTCAGGACCTGCAACACCTGTCCCGGCATCGGCGAGCGCAGCCCGCCGCCGTGGCCCTCGCCTGCGACGTCGCGCGAGTGGTCGTCCCATGCGAGGCGCACGCTCTGGCCTTCCGCGAAGGCCAGCAGCGCGCCACCGTGTTCCAGCCATCCGGCCGTGACGCGGGTGCCGTCGACGCGCGCGTCCAGTCGGCCGTCGGCGTCGAAGCACGCCGCCACGGTCACTTCCACCGGCTGCGATCCCGTCGTCGAGCGCGCTGAGCCGCCCTCCGCGATGATTTCCCTCTCCGCGATTGCGATGCTCCACATGCCGTTGTCGGCGAGGGCGCCAGCCGTCGCGGTTCCTGGCAAACTTTGCGGCTGCGCCGTGACGGCGATCGCGCGATCGCCTTCACGCAATGCGAGTTCCAGCCGCGCGGGCAGATTGAGATGCCAGCCGTCGCGCGCACTCCACGCGGTGGCCGGCTGCGGGCCGCGCAGCAGCCAGCCTGCCACTGCCAACCCGATGAGTCGTGCGCGAGCGGCTGCGTCGGGCGTGCGAAAGAGATCGGACTCGTGCAGCGGAATGAAGCCCGTGTGCACGGCGCCGGCGGCGAACTGGGGATGACGCGCAATCGCCTGCAGCAGCGCCAGGTTGGTCGTGACGCCGGCGATCTCACACCTTGCCAGAGCCTCGGCCATGCGACGCGCCGCCGTCGCGCGATCGCGGCCGAACACGATGAGCTTCGCGATCATCGGGTCGTAGTGAACGGTGATCTCGTCGCCGGCCTCGACGCCGGTATCGATCCGGGTCGGGGCGTCGCCGGCGTTCGCGGCCGCGGGCCAGCGCAGGTGCTCGATCACGCCGGTCGACGGTACGAAGTCGCGGGCCGGATCCTCGGCATAGATGCGGGCCTCGATCGCGTGGCCACGTGGCGCAACCTGTTCCTGCGTCGCCGGCAGGCGTTCGCCCGCCGCGATGCGCAGCTGCCATTCCACGAGATCGAGCCCCGTGATCATTTCCGTCACCGGGTGCTCGACCTGCAGGCGCGTGTTCATCTCCATGAAGAAGAAGTCATCGCCGCTCGCGATGAACTCCACCGTGCCCGCGCCTACGTACCCTACGCTGCGGGCCGCGCACGTGGCAGCGTCGCCCATGGCAGCGCGCCGTTGCGCTGTCATGCCCGGGGCCGGCGCCTCTTCGATGATCTTCTGGTGCCGGCGCTGGATGGAGCAGTCGCGCTCATTGAGGTGGATGCAGCCGCCGTGCTTGTCCGCGAATACCTGCACTTCGATGTGCCGGGGCTCGATGAGATAGCGCTCGAGGAGCACCCGGTCGTCGCCGAAGGCCTTCAGCGCCTCGCGCCGAGCGCCGGCGAGCGCAGCCGGCAGCTCAGCGGCGCTGCGCACTATGCGCATCCCCTTGCCCCCGCCACCCGCCGATGCCTTGATCAGAATCGGATAGCCGACAGCGTCCGCTGCACGGCTCAGCGTGGCGTCGTCCTGCCCGGAACCACCCTCCCCTGATGAATGGTAGCCCGGCACGATCGGCACGCCCGCGCGCTCCATGAGCTGCTTGGCACCGATCTTCGAGCCCATTGCGTGGATCGCTTCGGGCGGCGGACCGATGAATTCGAGCCCCGCCTGCGCGCACGCCCGCGCGAAATCTGCGTTCTCCGCAAGGAAGCTGTAGCCGGGATGCACGGCCTGCGCGCCCGAGCGCCGCGCCGCTGCGAGCAAGGCGTCGACGTTCAGATAGCTCTCCCGGGCGCTCGCGCCGCCGAGGCGGTAGGCCGCATCGGCCATGCGCACGTGCATCGACCCGCTGTCCGCGTCGGAATACACCGCGACGCTGCGCACCCCGAGACGTCGCGCGGTACGGATGATGCGGCAGGCGATCTCGCCGCGATTGGCGATGAGGATGGCGTCGAACACGCGTCTACATCCGGAAGATGCCGTAGCGCTGCTCGCCACGGTCAGGTGCGTTGGCACACACGCCGAGCGCCAGTGCGAGCACGCGGCGCATATCGACCGGGTCGATCACACCGTCGTCCCAGAGCCGCGCCGAAGCGTAATAAGGGTGTCCCTGTCGTTCGTACTGACCGCGGATCTCGCTGCGAAAGACTTCCTCTTCCTCGACCGGCCAGCGTTTGCCGCGAGCCTCCTGCCCTTCGCGGCGCACGATCGACAACACGGTCGCCGCCTGCTCGCCGCCCATCACGGAAATGCGTGCGTTCGGCCACATCCAGAGAAAGCGCGCGCCGTACGCGCGCCCGCACATCGCATAGTTGCCCGCCCCGAACGACCCGCCGATCACCACGGTGAGCTTCGGCACCGAGGCGCAGGCGACAGCCGTCACCATCTTGGCGCCGTCCCGGGCGATGCCGCTGCTCTCGTACTTGCGACCGACCATGAGGCCCGTGATGTTCTGCAGGAAGAGCAGCGGGATGCGCCGGCGATTGCACAGCTCGATGAAGTGCGTGCCCTTCAGCGCCGATTCCGAAAAGAGGATGCCGTTGTTGGCGATGATGCCCACCGGCTGCCCTTCGATGCGCGCGAAACCGCACACCAAGCTGCGCCCGTAGAGCTCCTTGAACTCGTCGAGCTCGGAACCGTCGACGATGCGCGCGATGACTTCACGCACGTCGTAGGGGAAGCGCGTTTCGCGTGGAACGACCGCGTACAGCTCGCTCGCGTCGTAACGCGGCGGCTGCCAGTCGGCCGCCGGCGCCGGCGTGCGCGCCCGCTCGAGATTGCCCACCAGGGTGCGCGCGATCGCCAGCGCGTGCGCATCGTCTTCGGCCAGGTGATCGGTCACGCCCGACGTCTTGCTGTGTACCTCGCCGCCGCCGAGCGTCTCGGCATCGACGATTTCGCCGGTGGCGGCTTTCACCAGCGGCGGGCCGCCGAGGAAGATCGTTCCCTGGTTGCGCACGATGATGCTCTCGTCGCTCATCGCCGGAACGTACGCGCCGCCCGCCGTGCACGATCCCATCACCACGGCGAGCTGCGCGATACCGCGAGCCGAGAGCTGAGCCTGGTTGTAGAAGATGCGGCCGAAGTGCTCGCGGTCCGGGAACACCTCATCCTGCATCGGCAGGAACGCTCCCCCCGAATCGACGAGGTAGAGGCACGGCAGGTGATTCTCGAGTGCGACTTCCTGCGCGCGCAGGTGCTTCTTGACCGTGAGCGGATAGTACGTGCCGCCTTTCACCGTCGCGTCGTTGGCGACGATCATGCACTCGCGGCCGCGCACGCGGCCGATGCCGGTGACCAGCCCGGCGGCCGGAATCCAGTCGGCGTAAACGTCGTGCGCCGCCAGCTGGCCGATTTCGAGAAACGGCGAGCCGGGGTCGAGGAGGCGCGCCACGCGCTCGCGCACCAGCAGCTTGCCGCGCGATGTGTGCTTGGCCCGCGCCTCCGCACTGCCGCCTTCGCTGATCCGGGCGACCAGCGCGCGCAGCTCGGCCGCCAGGGAGCGGTTCACTTCTGCATTGCGCTGCGCTTCTTCCGTGTGCAGGCTGACCGCGCTCTCGATGACCGGCATGTCAGCCCGTCGCCTCGTACAGCTCGCGGCCGATCAGCATGCGGCGGATCTCGCTGGTGCCGGCGCCGATCTCGTAGAGCTTCGCGTCGCGCAGCAGCCTGCCGGCGGGGAATTCGTTGGTGTAGCCGTTGCCGCCCAGCGCCTGGATGGCGTCGAGGGCGCAGGCCGTGGCGCGCTCGGCGGCGTAGAGAATGCAGCCGGCGGCGTCGAACCGTGTGGTCTGCCCGCGATCGCACGCGCGCGCGACTGAATATACGTAGGCGCGGCAGGCATTCATCGTCGTGTACATGTCGGCAATTTTCGCCTGCATGAGCTGGAAAGTACCGATCGGCTGGCCGAACTGCTTGCGCTCGTGTACGTACGGAAGCACCAGGTCCAGGCAGGCGCTCATCAGGCCCAGCGGGCCGCCGGCCAGCACCACGCGCTCGTAGTCGAGTCCGCTCATCAGGATCCGTGCGCCCTTGCCCTCTTCGTGCAGCAGGTTCTCGCGCGGGATGGTGCAGTTGTCCAGTACCAGCTCACTGGTGTCCGAGCCGCGCATGCCGAGCTTGTCGAGCTTCTGTGCGGTGCTGAAACCCGGCGTGCCCTTCTCGACCACGAATGCCGTGATACCGCGCGGACCGGCTGACGGATCCATCGTGGCGTAGATGATCGCGACGTCCGCCTCGGGGCCGTTGGTGATCCAGGCCTTCGTGCCGTTGAGCACGTAGCCAGTGCCGCGCCGCTCGGCGCGCGTGCGCATCGCGACGACATCCGAGCCCGACCCCGGCTCGCTCATCGCCAGGGCTCCGACGTGATCTCCGCTGATGAGCCTGGGCAACCACCGGCGCTTCTGTTCCGGACTGCCCCAGCGACGCATCTGGTTCACACAAAGGTTGGAATGAGCTCCGTAGGAGAGTCCCACGGCGCCGCTGGCGCGGCTGATCTCCTCCATGGCCACCACGTGCTCGAGGTAGCCCAGGCCCGAGCCCCCGAACTGTTCCTCGACCGTGATTCCCAGCAGGCCGAGCGCGCCCAGCTCGGGCCACAGATCGCGCGGGAAGCGATTGTCGCGATCGACGTCGGCTGCCCGCGGGCCTATGCGTTCCATGGCGAACGTGCGCACCGCCTCGCGCAACTGATCGACGCTCTCTCCCAGACCGAAATCGAACTCGCGCACGTGTCCTTCCTGGCATTGGTGGCTGGACGGGGTCGCAATTCTGTCGGACAATCCGACAGTCCGTCAATAATCTTTGTGGGTGTCTCATGTTGCACCGCAGCCGTCGCGCTGGTGCGCGGCCCGAAATGCTGGCATTTTCGCGGAACGCCCAGGCACCGCGCCCGGACGCAGCCAGGAAACCCATGAACGCCCTGTTCGAACCCATCTCCCTCGACCCGGCCTATCGCCGCGTCGCCGCCACCATCGAAGCCAAGATCATGGCGCGCGACCTCAACGACGGCGACACCCTGCCCGCCGAGCTCGACCTCGCGCGGCAGTTCGGCGTGAACCGTTCCACGGTTCGTGAGGCTCTGCGCGAGCTGCAGAGCAAGGGCCTGGTGTGCCGGCGCGAGGGCGGCAAGCGCCTCTTCGTGAAGCACCCCGGCACTGCCGACGTCGCAAGCGGCGTGAGCCGCGCCCTCACTCTCCACGGCGTCACCTTCCTCGAAGTGTGGGAAGCCATGATGATGATCGAGCCGCAGACCGCAGCGCTGGCTGCACGCAAGCGCGACAATGCGCAGGTCGACGAGCTCGTGCGCCTCAGTGCAAAGTTCGAAGCTGCGGGACCGAGCACCGAGGAAGCTGTCGCCACAGTGGTGGACTTCTTCCGTGCCCTCGCCCGCTGCAGCAACAACCGAGTCCTCGTCATGGCCCAGGCGCCGCTCACCAGCCTGTTGTCGCCGACGCTCGGGCGGATGATCGATCAGGTGCCGCAGGCCCGTGGGCGCATCGTCGCGGCCCAGCAGAAACTCATCGAGGCCATTCGCCTGCGCAACGCCGAGGAAGCGCGCAGCTGGATGGAAAAACACATCAAGGATTTCAAGCGCGGCTACGAGCTCGCCGGCATCGCCCTCGACTACCGGGTTTGAGAGCAGGGCGGCCGAAGTCGGACGGCCTGAGGAAAACGCCTCAGCCGGTGCGCGATTCCGGCGGCACGAGCACGCGATAGCCGACGCCCGGGATGGTCGCGATGAAGCGCGGCTCGTCGGGCTTCTCGCCCATTTTCTGGCGCAACCGGTGCACGAGCTGCTTGAGAAGCTGGCGGTCGCCACCGCCCTTTCGGCCCCAGACGTGAGCCAGCAGCCGATCCGTGTGCACGGTCTGGCCGGCTTGCGCGATCAACAGCTGCAGCAGGCGTGACTCGAGTTGCGTCACGCGAATCGCTGTGCCATCCGCGCACTTGAGCGTCAGCGTATCCGGATCGAGCTCCAGACCGGCGGCGGCGGTCCGGCCGCTCGATTCGAGGCCGGCGCGACGCAACAAGGCCTTGACGCGCGCGGTCAGGGTCCGCGGACTGAACGGCTTGGTCAGGTAGTCGTCCGCGCCCAGATCGAGCGCGTGGACCAGGTCCTGCTCTTCGCCGCGCGCGGTGAGCATCATGATCGGCACGCGCGACTCGCGCCGGATCGCGGCGCAAACTTCGAAGCCACTGCCGCCCGGCAAGTTGATGTCCAGCAGGATGAGGTCGGGCTGCTCTTCCGCGAACGCACGTAGCGCGGCCGGACTGCTGGCCGCTTTCACGACGAGGTAGCCGGCCTGTTGCAGCGCGAAGGCGGTGACGGCGAGCAGATCGGCGTCGTCGTCGACCAGCAACAGCTTCATTCGGGCATCCCGACCGGCAACGTCACGACGAAGCGTGTGCGCGAGTCGGTGGTGCGCGTCAGCTCGATGCCGCCGTCGTGCCGTTCGACGATCGACTTGACGATCCACAGGCCGAGTCCGAGGCCCGGCGCCGCGGGCTCGGCTTCGCTGGCGCGTGAAAAACGGTCGAACAAGGCACCACGATCCGCCTCGGCGACACCCGGCCCTTCGTCTTCCACCCAGAGCTTCAGCGACCCGTTGTTCACGCCGCCGCTCACGCGAATCGGCGTCTGCTCCGGCGCGAACTTGCTGGCGTTCGAGATGAGATTGACGAACACCTGGATCAGGCGCTGCGCGTCGCCGCTGATGACGGGCAGGTCGCGCGGCAGATCGATGCGCAGCTCCTGGTGACGCTGCGCCAGCAGCGGGCGCATGAAGGCGGCGGCTTCGTCGACGACGTCCCCCGCCACGACGGCATTGCGGCGGATACCGAGCTGTCCGGATTCGATGCGCACGCTTTCGAGGAGGTTGTCGATGAGGCGCATCAGGCGCAGGACGCCGCGCTCCAGATTGGCGAACAGCTCGCGCTGCTCCGCATCCGTGAGGTTGCCAACCCCGTCGTGCAACAGCTCGATCGAGGCCAGCTGCGCGGCGAGCGGCGTGCGGAACTCGTGCGAGATGTTCGCCAGCACCGAATCGCGCGCCCGGCGCACGGCCTCGAGCTCGGTTTCGTCGCGGATGACCTGCACCTGCTGGCCGTCGACCGGCGCGGCGCTCTGGATCACGGTGGTGCGCGCCGCTCCGTTGCTGCCGCACAGCCGCTCGACGGCGCGAAAGCTGCCCTGCTCCCGGGCTCGCACTATCGGGCAGTCGTGCTCGCAGGGACGGCGGCCGTCGACCAGCTCCGGCCGCAGCACGTCGCCGCAGAACTCCCCGATCATCGCCTGCGGCTCGCGGCCGACTATGCGGGCGGCCTGCGGGTTCGCGTAGCGAATGCGCCGATCCATGTCGACGGCGTAGACTCCCTCGACCACGCCGCCCAGCACCGCACTCGCCTCTGCTTCGCGCCTGCGCAGCGCGGTGGTCAGCTCGACGAGATTGCGCCGCATCTCTTCCATCGTCGCAGCGAGCGCGGACACTTCCTGCATTCCGGACGAGGGAATGGCGGTGGAAAAGTTACCGCGGCCAATGCGGTCCGCCGCGTTGCGCAGCTCGGACACGGGCCGGACCAGCCACCGGCCGTAGAGGACGCCGCCCAGGCCCGCGATCGCAAGGACGACGACGGCGATGATGGCAAGGCGGCGCGTCAGCGCACCGACCGCGGAATCGAACTCCGCCGCCGGCAGCTCGACGTCGATGAGACCGACGATCTCGCCGTTGACCGCGGACAGCATCGACGTCGCGGCATACACATCGGGGTTCGACAGGCGCGTCGCCGCGTAGCGTCCGTCGGAGAGTGCCATGGAATGCAGCGTCGTGTACGGATCATCCGGCGGCGCGGAGTAGCTCGAATAGTTGATGATGCGCACTTCGGCGCCGACCTGGTCGCGGAGGCTGCGCAGCAGTGGTCCCTGCAAACGGCGCAGGACGACCACCCGCACCTGCGGGTCCGCCGTGGACGGCAGGTACGCCCCGGTGATCGGCGCCGAACCGTCCTGCGGCGCCATCACGAAACGCTGCCCCTGCTCTTCGACGGCGGCCAGCACTTCCGGCCAGGCAACGGCCGGCGACCCCGGCGCTCCCGCACTGACCTCGACTCCCGGCGCGATCACTGCACAGACGTCGCCCGCCCCGGTTGCGCAGAAGCGCTGCAGGACGGGCTCCAGCTGGCGCCACGACTGACCCTGCAGCAGGCGCTGCAGGATGGGACGTTCCGCGAGCACCTGGGCGCTCGAAAACACGTCCTCGTTCGCGCGCCTCAGGAACTCGCGCGCGCCGGCCGCGGCGAGCTGTGCACGCGTCAGAGCCTGCCGTTCGGCGAGCCGCCCGAGGAGTCGCTGGGAGCTGAGGGCCATGGCGAGCACGGCGATCAGCACGATCAGCACGCTGCCGATACCGAGCGCGGCACTCAGCCGCAGCTTGCTCAGGCGGAACACGAGAAAACCGCGCAGCGGACCGGTGCGAGCTTCAGTGATGCCGTGCCGACGCGCGCCACTCGAGCGCTGTCTTGATGATGACGGTGACGACGGCCAGGACGCTGAGCAGCGAGGCTACGGCGAAGGCGCCCACGTAGTTGTACTCGTTGTAGAGAATCTCGACGTGCAGCGGCATGGTCGTGGTCAGGCCCCGGATGTGGCCGGACACCACCGCTACGGCTCCGAATTCTCCCATGGCGCGTGCGTTGCACAGGATCACCCCATAGACGACGCCCCATTGTATCTTCGGCAGCGTAACGCGAAAGAACGTCGTCCATGGGCCGCCCCCCAGGGAGATGGCGGCCTCCTCCTCGTCGGTCCCCAGCATCTGCATCAGCGGCAGGAGCTCGCGGGCCACGTACGGGAAGGTGACGAACAGGGTAGCGAGCACGATGCCGGGGAAAGCGAACACGATCGAGATGTCGTTGGCTTCCAGCCAGGCGCCGAACCAGCCATTGGCGCCGAACAGGAGCACGTAGACCAGGCCCGAGACCACCGGCGAGATCGCGAACGGCAGCTCGATGAGCGTGGTCAGCAGGTTCTTCCCGCGAAACTCGAAGCGCGCGATCGCGTAGGCCGCCGCGATACCGAAGATGGTGTTCAGCGGCACAACAATAGCCGCAGTGACCAGGGTGAGCCGGATCGCCGCGAGGGTGTCCGGATCGGCGAACGCGCCGAAGTAGGCGTCGAAGCCACGACTGAAGGCCTCGGCGAACACCGTGGTGAGCGGCAGCACCAGCAGCACCACGACGAAAGCCACCGCGATGGTGATGATGCTGGCGCGCAGCGCCCGGCTCACGAGCGAGTTGGCGCCCGGCCGGTCCGATTCGCGCTTGCGGCCCTGTGCGGCGGCGGCCACGTCAGGCGCTCCTCACGGTACGCCGGCGCTGCCAGGCCTGCAGCAGGTTGATGAGCAGCAACATCACGAACGACAGGATGAGCATGGCGAAGCCGAGCACCGCCGCGCCGTTGTAGTCGTACTGCTCGAGCTTGATGACGATGAGGAGCGGCGCAATCTCGGTCTTGAGCGGCAGGTTGCCCGCGATGAAGATCACCGAGCCGTACTCGCCGACGCCGCGCGCGAACGCAAGCGTAAAGCCGGTGAGCAGTGCCGGCATGAGCACCGGCAGGATCACGCGGCGGAAGGTCTGCAGGCGCGTTGCCCCCAGCGACTCGGCCGCTTCTTCGACGTCACGCTCGAGCGCGGCAAGTGCCGGCTGCAGCGTGCGCACCACGAACGGCAGGCCGATCAGCGTGAGCGCCACCGTGATGCCGATCCAGGTGTAGGCCACCTGGATGCCCAGCGGCTCGAGCCAGCGGCCGAGCCAGCCGTTCTGCGAGAAAACGGTGACCAGCGCGATGCCCGAGACGGCAGTCGGCATCGCGAACGGCATGTCGATCAGCGCGTCGAACAGCCGGCGCCCCGGAAACTCGTAGCGGCTGAGCGCCCAGGCAACCGCGAGCCCGAAGATGGCGTTCACGGACGCGGCGAGGAAGGCAGTTCCGAACGACAGGCGCAGCGAAGCGAGCACACGCGGGTCGGTGAGAATGTCGTAGATTTCACCCGGCGAAACGCTGAGCGCCCGCATGAGGAGCGCTGCCAGGGGCAGCAGCACCAGCAGGGAGAGGTAGGTCACCGCGAAGCCGAACGTGATCCCGAAACCGGGAAGCACGGAGGGCTCGCGGAAACGCCACGCGGGCGCGGGCAACGCTGCGGCCGCGACGTTCATGAACCGGCTGCGGTGTGGGTCGTCATCAGGCGCGCCAACTCATTCGTTCGGGACTCACCGCTCGGTGTTGGCGGCGAAGATCTGGTCGAAGAAGCCACGGTCGTCGAAGTGCTCCTTCTGCACTTTCTTCCAGCCGCCGAACACGCGATCGATGGTGAAGAGCGCCACCTTGGGGAACTGCTGCGCGTAGCGCGCAGCGACCTGCTGGTTGCGCGGCCGGTAGTAGTGCTTCGCCGCGATCGCCTGCCCGGCGTCGGTGTACAGGAACTCCAGGTACGCCTTGGCGACCGCGCGCGTGCGCTTCTTGTCGACCACGGTGTCGACGACGGCGACCGCGGGCTCCGCGAGGATGCTCATCGGCGGCGCGACGATTTCCACCTTGTTCGGGCCGAGCTCGCGGATTGCGAGCACCGCCTCGTTCTCCCACGCGAGCAGCACATCGCCAATGCCTCGCTGCACGAAGGTATTGGTCGAGCCGCGCGCGCCACGATCGAGCACCGGCACGTTCCTGTAGACCTTCGCGACGAAGTCGCGTGCTTTGCGGTCAGCCGCGGCGCGGCGCGCCGGCGGGACCTTGCTCAGGTCGGTGAAGTCGGCACCCAGCTCGCGCTCGAGCTGGTAGCCCCAGGCGGCAAGATAGTTCCAGCGCGCGCCGCCCGAAGTTTTCGGATTCGGCGTGATCACCTGGATGCCCGGTCGCGCCAGGTCCGACCAGTCGCGGATGTTCTTGGGATTGCCCTTGCGCACCAGGAACACGATGGTCGAGGTGTAAGGGGCGCTGTTGTTCGGCAGGCGTTTCTGCCAATCCGCCGCGAGCTTGCGCCCCTGCGAGTGAATCGCGTCGATGTCGTAGGCGAGCGCCAGCGTGACCACGTCGGCGTCGAGCCCGTCGATGACGGCGCGCGCCTGGCTGCCGGAACCGCCGTGCGACTGGCGAATGGTCACGGTGTCGCCGGTCTTCTGCTTCCATTGCGCGGCGAACTGCTCGTTCACGTCGCGATACAGCTCGCGTGTCGGATCGTACGAAACGTTGAGCAGCTGCACGTTCGCGGCTTCGGCGCTGGCACCCGTGACGAGACCCCCGACGGCGAAGACCGACGAGGCCGTGACCGCGGCGAGGGTAGAACGCCCGCTCTTGCGGTGCGCGGACCAGCGGGAAAATGTTCTACCGAAATTCACGACTGAGCCTCTCTGTCCTGCGCGGCAGGCCTTTCGAGAGCGTTGAGCCGTTCGGCCGACCGCTCCGGTGAGCGAACGACTTCCAGGCGCGCGCCGTGAGTGGACGCGCGCGTGGGCTGGTAGACGAGGAACACCGGGCACGTGCCCGGCAACGCGAGAAGGCCATCGAGCTGCGCGCCGAGGATGGCCTGCAGCTCCTCCGGCGGACCCTCGACGCCGAGGATCAACAACGCCGATTCGACCTGCCCGGCCGGCCCCAGCACACGGGATGCCAGCGTGCCGAGATGCATCTCGGTGCTGACATCGAGGCCGTGACTGGCGCGAAATTCCGCGCGCGCATCGAGCATCCGGCGGAACGCTCCACCGCGCTCGGCGCCTGCGGCAGCGACGCCACCCGAGGCAACGCCGTCTGCCACGCCCACCAGCGTCGCCTCTACCGGCATGTGACGGATCAGGCTCGCTGCGAACGCGAGGGTTGCAGGGCGCACGTGATCGCCCAGCCACGTGACGAGCGCACGCTGTGGGAGCGGAGAATCGGGCGACAGGCACAGGATTCGGGTCGCGCCACCGGCGACGAGGCGCACGATGTCCGCAGCCGCGGTGACACCGGCCGCGACCACGGCCACGCCAGACGTGCCGGCACGCGGTCCGGATACGCCAACCACGTCGGGCCACTCGGCCTCGCGCACCGGCGCCTGCATGCTGCGGACGAGATGCGAAAGGATCGGGGCGGCGCGCACGCGCTCGGAGGCCGCACGCGAATGGGCGTGCACGACGAAACCTGAAATCGGCGTGGGCAGCACGTGAATGCGACGAACGCCGATCGCAACGGCTTGCCCGGTCGTCACCGGGAAACTCAAGCCGTCCGCGCCCGTGCGTGTGATCTCGAGCGTCGGTGCCTGCTCTTCACTCGTGCCCTCCGCGGCCTGCGCCGAGCGCACGTTGCTGTCGGGCGGCAATGCCACCCGCAGGCGCTCGATGCCGCCGCCGAAGCTCGTTTCGATGACGGTGCCATCGGCGAGCCAGGCGTGGTCGAGCGCATCGCGCTGTACGCCGATCTCCAGATCCTCGGGTCGCACGACGGCCAGAGCGTCTTCACCCTCGACCTGCGTGGCATCGAGCGTCACGACGCCGGCAGTGCGCCGCCCCAGCAACACGTTGGCGGCGCCCAGGAACTTCGCGACGAAACGCGTGGCCGGATGCCGGTAGAGCTGCGCCGGCCGGCCCGTCTCGAGCAAGCGGCCGTTGTGCATGACGCCGATGCGATCGCCGAGCGCGAATGCCTCCTCCTGATCGTGCGTCACCAGGATGGCAGTGGTGCCGAGCCGGCGCTGCACGTCGCGGATCGTGCGCCGCAGCTCGACACGGATCTTCGCGTCGAGTGCGCCGAACGGTTCGTCCAGCAGCAGCACGGCGGGTTCGTGCGCAAGCGCGCGCGCCACGGCGACACGCTGCTGCTGTCCGCCGGAAAGCTGTGCCGGCAGGCGATCGTCCATGCCTTCGAGGTCGACGAGCTTGAGCAGCTCCTTGCGTCGCTCGCGACGCTGGGCGGCGCGCATGCGCCGCACGCGCAGCGCGAACTCGATGTTCTCGCCGACGCTCATGTTGCGAAACAGCGCGTAATGCTGGAAGACAAAGCCCACGCCGCGATGGCGCGCCTCGACGTGCGTGACGTCGCGGCCGTGCAGCGAGATCCGGCCGTGATCGATCGCGGTGAGGCCGGCGACGGCGCGCAGCAACGTGCTCTTGCCGCTGCCGCTCGGGCCGAGCAGCACGAAAAACTCGCCCGTGGCGATTTCGATCGTCACGTCGTTGACGACCGCGAGGCCGCGATAGCGCTTGGTGATCTGGTCGAACTGAATGGACACGGGGCTCCCCGGTCGGTGCAGGGCGGATTCTGCGTGCCGCGGGTCGCAGGGTCAGTCGAACGCCGGTGACAAAGCGGTAACAACGCCGGGTTCGTGAAACCCGTCACCTTCGCAGCGTCGCAGTCCGCCCATTTGACAGAAGGCCGCAAGCGCCCATGGCGGAGCGGGCTCGGCGGCGGCGTTTGCCCGTGTGCCTATGCCTGTGCTGGTTTCGCGGGGGCTGCGCCCGTCAGCAGCAGCCGGTTGGCATGGCGGTCGAAACGCTCTACCCCCGCGAAAGGGACCGGCCGGTAGTCGAACTTGAATACCGGCAGGATGGAGTAGCACACCTGGAACGTGATCCGCGGTCTCGACAGCGGTGCACACCTCTTGTGCAGTCCGTAGGTGTCGGCGATGAACGAGGTGAGGTGCCGCGCAGGCCGACGATGCGCACGACCGACTCCGCGCCGTAGCGGTTGGCGACGTCATCGTCGAAATACGTGCGCGCGCGGATACGTCCGGACGTGCGGTGTGAACCCTCCACGTAGAGGTGCGGGCCCGAGCTCTCGTCCACGTCGGTGAGATAACAGAACAGCTTCAGAAAGCGCCAATCGTCCGGATCGCGATGAAAGCGCGGCATGTCGACGACGGCGCCGTGGCCGGGGAAAGACCAGTGAATACCGATGCTCGAAATGGTCGGCCGGCAACCGAGGTACTGGCCGGCCAGGTCGAGCAAGCGCGGCGCGTTGATCGTTGCCAGCACATGCGGGCAGTCCATCACGTCCGCGAGCGGGTACGACGCACGCCGGGTTGTGGGCGGCGGCCGCTCCGGATCCATCCAGCCTGCGGCGCTGGCGACGCTTCTCCCGCGAAGGAACTCGCCCATCTGGGCGATCTGACGCGCCGAGAACACGTCCGGCAGCGTCACCCAGCCGTACCGTCGCAACTGTCGCTGGCGAACGCCGTCGGCGACATCGGCATGCGATCCGGTCTGCCGCGGCCCACGCCCCACCAACATCGCCAGGAGGGCAGCGACACAGCGCCTCGGGCCGGCATAGGGAATCAGGCGCATCAGGTAATAGAAGAAGGCGTTCATCGGACGAAAGCCTGGACCGGGCGTCAGGCGCGCGTTCTCGATCACGATGACCTCCCTCGCGACCATCGGCGCGGTCGACGGCCAGGGAGTCTGACCCCTCGAGGAACGCCAGAATCTATATTTTCCCTGCCTCCGGTCGTGGCACGGGCCCGTGTAATGGTTACAAACTCCCGCTGCCGGCACTGGGGGGAGTTACACGCGAATCAGAGTCGCCTCGGGCGGCGCGGTGCAGCTGTTGCGCTGCCTCGTCAGCGCTGCCTCGTCAGCGTTGCGTGCTGCGCGGCCGGCCGAGCAGGAGCCATGCAACGACCGCTGTCGCGAGGACGAGCAACGCGGCCACGAGCCCGGTCAGGTGCAACGTGGTGGCAAAGGCCTCGCGTGCGGCGAGGAGTAGCTGCCGGCCGGCTTCCGCCGGCAGGCTCTGCGCCACTTCGATCGCCGCCCCGAGCGTCTCGCGCGCGGTCTCCCACGCACTCTGGGTCACCCCATGCCGTGCCTCCGCACCCAGTTCGCTGCGATACATGGCCGTGCCGACACTTCCGAGTATCGCGATGCCGAGCGCTCCACCGAACTCCGATCCGGTTTCCGACAGCGCAGCAGCCGCGCCCGCTCGTTCCGGCGGAGCGTTGCCGATGATCACATCCGTGGCCAGCGTGAATACGGGAGCGAGCCCCAGCGAGTAGACGAAAAACCCCGTCACCAGGATGGCAAGGGCCCGATCGCCATCCACGAGCGCAATGAGGCCGAAGCCGACGGCTGAGAGGCAAAGTCCCAGGGTAATGAGCCTGGCCGGAGCAATTCGACGTGTGAGCGCCGGCGCGGTCATCGAACCGAGAATGAACGCAGCTGCAAAAGGCACCGTCCACAGCCCAGCGCGCAGCGGCGACATGCCGAGCACCAGTTGCATGTACTGCGCGATGAAGACGAACGCGCCGAAGGCGACGAACGTGGCCAGCGTGTAGACGGCGAGCGCGCTGTTGAACGCCGGACGGCGAAACAGATCCAGGTCGATCAGAGGACTTGCGGCCGTGCGTTGCCGGCGAACGAAGGCAATTCCGGCGGCGACACCCACCAGGATCACGACTATCGGTGCCCAGCCGGGGCCCTCGACGGCAATCTGCTTGAGCCCGTAGATCACCGGAAGGATGGCAGCGAGCGAGAGCGCCGCGCTCGGCAGGTCCAGGCGCCCTGCCTGCGGATCGCGAAACTCCGGCAGCAACATCGGACCCAGGACGAGGAGCAGCACCATCACGGGCACGCTCAGCAGAAAGACCGAGCCCCACCAGAAGTACTCCAGCAACAACCCGCCGACGAGTGGGCCGATGGCGGCGCCCGCCGAATAGCTCGAAACCCAGATGCCGATCGCGACCGTGCGCTGCGCCGGGTCGTGGAACATGTTGCGAATGAGCGAGAGCGTCGACGGCGCAATGGTCGCCCCTGCAAGCCCGAGCAGCGCTCGGGTCACGATGAGCATCTCGGCACTCGTCGAGTAGGCGGCCAGGATCGAAGTGACTCCGAACGCCCCTGCGCCGATCAAGAGCAGCCGCCGCCGTCCGATGCGGTCGCCGAGCGTTCCCATGGTGATGAGCGCCCCGGCGACCATGAAACCGTAGACGTCGATGATCCACAGGAGCTGCGTCGCGCTCGGCTGCAGGTCAGCGCTCAACGCCGGCACTGCCAGGTTGAGGACGGTGAGATCCATCGAATAGAGCAGGCACGGTAGTGCAATGACGAGCAGTCCGATCCACTCGCGACGCCTTGCCCTGACCGGCCCCGCAGAACCGATCGCTTGGTGTTCGCTCATGACTCGAGGACGCCTGGCGCGGGAGGAATCCGACAGTGTAACGGAGCGATTCTCCTGAAATGGTCCCGGCCGGCAGTGCTAAGTGGTCCTTTCGGCCCTCCTCGCCGGAATGCACGCTGCATCGGCTCATCACACAGGGACCAACCGCACCCATGACCAACACCGTCGACCGCCGGCGCTTGCTGCGGCTTTCGTTGCTCGGCACTCTGCCGGGGCTGGCTGCGCTCGCAACGCTCAGCCGCGCTCACGCTGAGGAGTCAGGCGCTTCGTCCGCCAGCGCGCCGGGTGGTCAACATGACTTCGATTTCTTCTTCGGCAGTTGGAACGTTCACCACCGCCGGCTCGGCAAGCGGCTCGTCGGCAGCAACGAGTGGGAGGAGTTCGGTGGTACGACGGCGTGTCAGCCGATCCTGGGCGGCTTCGCCAACTTCAACGACAGCGTGGTGCGGCGACCGGCCGGAGTCGCAGGGGATTTAGTGATCTCCCGGGGCATGGGCCTGCGCGCCTACGACGCGAAGACCGACACCTGGGCCGACTGGTATCTGGACGGGCGCAATCCCACGAAAATCGAGGTGCACGGCCTCGGCCGATTCGCCGATCGCGTCGGCACGTTCTTCAGCGAGGACACGTGGCAGGGCAAGGCGGTCAAGGTTCGCGGCATTTTCACGCCGCTCACGGCCGCGTCGATGCAGTGGGAGCAGGCGTATTCGGGAGACGAAGGCGCGAGCTGGGAGACGAACTACGTGATGCGCTACAGCCGCAGCAAATGAGACGGGCCGAATCGCGTCCCCGTGGCGCGACCCGGCCCGTTGCAGGAGAACTCAGTTCCCGGTCCAGGTGTAGTTCGGAATCTCCGTGATCGCGGTGCCGATCTGCACCGTGATCTCGCGATGCGATAGCAACTGGATGGCGTTCCAGTCGCCCGACGCCTGCGTGACCACGCCGTTGTCGGTCACGTACACCACGATCGGCAGGCCGGTCTCGCCAGCGAAGTCGGTGGTCGACAGCGGTTGCCCCCAGATCTGGAAGACCTGCCCGAGCGTGAAGTCCCGCGGCGCCGTTCCGTGCTGATGGATCAGACCGGTGCGGTCATGCGTGTGCAGCGGGTAGTGACAATCGCTGGTGGGCGATGAGCCGGTGACGAAGCCCACGCGTTCCGGAAACGCGAGCTGCTCGCCGTTGAGGAACACCGAGACATGCGTGTGCTGATGGAAGGCGTTCGACTGCGAAGCCAGGCACTCCATCCCGTCGATCGTCTGCCCCTGCCCGCCCGTCGAAGTATTGCCGGCAGGCCAATGAGCTGCCCCGACTTGATGATCGTCGTCGAGCGAGATCGGTGTCGGTGAAAGCGTCGGGAGCGTCGGCGGCGGCGGCGGTGGCGGTCCCGGCGGATTCCCGCCGCCGTTGTCGTCGTCCGAGCCGCCACAGGCGGCCAGAGAGGCTCCGAACAGGATCAGCAAAAGTGATGGGGCAAGGCGAAACGATGCGTGCAGCTGCAGTCCGCGGAACGGGCCCATGGGCGACACTCCCTGTCGAGATGAGTTGACGCGAGGACATGTGCAAGAGGCAGGCCATCGTGATCCACGACGTTGTCGCATCGTGGCGGCGATTCAGTGGGATGAGGTTCGGATGCGCTCGCCTCTGCGCCGATGAGGCTTGGCTGTTGAAACGAAGGGGTGATGTCGGGTCGACCGGGACGAAGTGTCAGTGCCGGGCGACAACGTCAGCCGCACTGCGAGGAGCGTCCTTCGGGCCACGCGTCTCGTTGTCAGCAATCCGCGACGCACTGGGTGCGCCGTGTGCGGCATCGCAAAGCCTTGCGGGACGGCGCCGCATCACGACGTTGGGAATGAATTACAGAGGCGCTGGGCGTTTGTACACGACGGCAGGTTTGCTCGTATCGCCTGCCGCGCCAGCAGCGCTCGCGGCCGGCAACGGGACGCGCGTGAGTTGCGTATACGTCAAGCGCCAGCGCCCGTCCTGCTTCGCCCAAACGTGCACGACGCGCAGCAGGCGCTCGTGCTTGCGCCCATCCTGCGTCCACCGGAGAGACAGCCGGCCGCCGGTCATCGCAGCGTCCCGCCAGACCTTGTAGACCGGCTGCGCAAGGACATACGGCGCGACCTTGAAACCGGGCAACTTGAAATCCGCGAGGTAGCTCTGCTTGTTCTGCAGCGACGAGTCGGAGTTGACGAGCAGGTAGTCGTCGGCGACGAGCGCGGCCAGTGCCTGGACGTCATTGCGCGTCGTGGCGCGGTCGTATTCGAGTACGGCCCGCGCGAGATCAGGCGGCAGCCGGGCCGGTGGCGCCGATGTCCCCGGCGTCGCTTCGCACCAGTGCGCGGACCCCGGACGGATGGCGCTGACTTCCTGCGCGACCAGGGTCGCAGGCATGCCCGCGACCAGCATGGCCAGGAATGCCGCGCGCTGGACGGGCCAGGTTTCCATGGGCCATCGCTCCGATGACACAGCCGGCTGGTATCGTAGGCCCGCTCCGGAACGGCACAACGGCCATTCTGGCCGCGCGAGCCGGACCAGCGCGCTGCACCCCCGATCCCGCGGCCCAGGCAGAATCACGCGAGGTGCATGCAACTGCGCGCGACCCGGCGTAGGCTTTCGGGCGACGAGCAGAAACCGACAAGACCAACCAACAAAACGGTTCACGGACTGGCCTGCGCGCAGGCGCTGCCATGCCCGAAGGGAGTTTCACCATGACGATGCGGGCAATCGCGATCATCGCCGCTCTGGTCGCGACATTCCCCTTTGCGGCCGCGTTGGCGCAGAACGCCGCGCCTCGCGGCCGTCCAAACCCGGTCCCGCCCGTGCCGCCCGTGGCCACCGACACCACGACCTCGCTGGTGTGCTACTTCAAGAAAGGAGAGGGAGAGAACGAAGACACCACCTGGCAATGGGGACTGAACCCGGACGACAAGTCGTTCGTGTTGTCCGGTCAGTGGCGAACAACGCCGAAGACCCAGCTGCAGAAGTTCTTCACCGACACCCTCAAGGGCCCGATGGACGCTGCCTGCGACCGCGCCAAGACCTACTACGAGCTGGACGACTATCAGCTGTTCGCGTACTTCGCGGCCAACAACGTTCTCAACTACAACTACCCGATCGTCGCCTGCGGCGTCGAGCTCTTCCCGGACTACTGACCCCGCGAATGTCGCAGGAGGCTCCCATGACGATTCGTGGAACGTTCGTTCGACCCCCCAGCGCACGGCGCGGCACGCGTCGAGCCCCTTTCGGTGGCTTCGCGTGGCTCGTGCTGGCGGGAGCATCCGCCGCTCATGCGTTCACCCAGAGCGGACTCACCGTCGAGTGGGCTGCCAGCGGCATTCCGATGGGTCACGAATGGGTCACACGGATCGGCGCCTTCGAGGTGGTCGGCGACGACCCTTTGCAGAAGGATCTCAACGATCCCAACGATCCGCGCAAGAAGTGGACGCGCGGCCTGGCGAAGAATCCGAAGCTCGACGCTGCTGCGCAGAGCTACGTACAGAAACTGAAGCAAGCGCGAGTCTCCGGCAGCGACGCGCGCTACCAGGCCGCCTACGTGTTCATCTATTCCGCGATCATCGGCGAGCGCTGGGTCGATATCGGCGGCTACAGCATCGCGGCATCGTTGAACCCGTGGGGCTACGACTGCTGGGGCGCCGCCGCGCAGGAGCCGGCCGAGCTGCAGCAGGATCACTTCATGCGCCGGTACGACGACAGCGATGGCGAGGGTGCAGTGCAGGCGGCCACCCGGGCGCAGCAGCGCTTTGCCGACCACTTCGTTGCCGCTGCCACCGCCACGGAGCAGGACATGACCGTCTGGGACGGTGGCTCCACCACCGAGCGCGTGCGCGTCAACAGCAACTTCTTCCTGTTCGGGCGCGCGGCCCATCTTTTCCAGGATGCCTTCAGCAGCGAGCACACGGTACGTACGGAAACGCCCGACAACTTCGAAAGGGTCCGCCAGGTCAAGAGCTACCTGTGCGCCACGGGCGCCGAACAGCACACGCACAACAACAAGGAGCTCGTCTCCTACCTCAGCGGCGACGTGATCTGGATTCCCCAAACGACGCTGGGTGGCTGGAAGACCTACAAGGCCAGCAACATGAAGAACGTGGCGCTGGTCGCCACGGAGGCGACGCGCGACCTCTGGGCCGCCTTCCTGCGCACCATGGCGATGGCACCGGAAGAGCGACGCGCGCGGGCAACGAGCGAGGCACAGACGCTCGTCGACAACTGGCTGGCGTTCGACGCCGATCAGATGCGGCGGTGGTACGACGCCGAGACCCATCGCATCGAAGACTATGTACTCACCCCCGGCCAGACCGGCAACGGCCAGACCCAGCAGGCCTGCCTGCAATCGCTGCCGACGCCGGCGAACAGCCAGAAGGAAAGAGTCGAAGCGCTGCTGAGCGTTCAGCGCATTTGCGTGTTCAACGCGCAGGCAACGCCCGGCTACGCAGACCTGAACGATCCCTACCTGCGCCTGCCCTTCAACTGGCAATGGAAGTTCGCATCGTGGCAGGTCCCATCGGCCGACTGGACCCTGCCCACCCTGGCGGCTGACAGCGGCAAAGGGATCACGGTGCGCACGGCCGAGGAATCGAACCTGCCGATGATCACGGCCGACGGCCGCCTGGCGAGCGGCAAGCGCCTGGGCGTCGGCGATGGCGGGCCGGTGCGCTTCGTTCTGGTTCCCTCCGACGGCGAGCGCCGGTACCTGCGCGCCCGCGACGATTCGAGCCTGCTCACCTACGTTACGACCGACGGCGAGCTACAGCTCTTCAACGCGCTGGAGATTCCGTCTCCCGAGACTGCGGCTTTCTGGGTCGCCGATCGCTCGACCTGCGCTGCACCGAAGTGGACGCTCGAAAACGTCGGCACCAGTCAGTATCTCTGGCTCGACGATGCCACCCAACAGGTCCAGGTCTCTGCGGCCGGCGACCCGCTCGAGATCAACGCCAACTGGATCCTCGAAGGCCTGAGCTCCCCGGGGCCTGCGCCGGCGGCAACCTGCCCTGCTTCGTCCGCAGGTCAGTGAGCGCGGATTGCACCTCGCCGGGCGCAGCCGCCTTGCAACTGCGGGATTGGTGGGGCGTGACGGAATCGAACCGTCGACCAGCGGATTAAAAGTCCGATGCTCTACCGACTGAGCTAACGCCCCGCGCCAGGCCAGTATTTTCGAAGGGCGCGGATGATAGCAGGCGGGCCGCTAGCCCGCGTAGCGCGTGGGATCGGGGATGGCCGCAGCCTCGAATCCCTGGCGCCGCAGGCGGCAGGAATCGCAGCGACCGCACGCCCTGCCCTGCTCGTCGGCTTGGTAGCACGAGACCGTGAGACTGTAGTCGATACCGAGGCGGACCCCTTCACGAATAATCTCGGCCTTTCGCCAGTCAAGGATGGGCGCGCGAACGTCGCAAGCGTTGCCTTCCACTCCTGCCTTTGTCGCCCGCTTCGCCAGCTCGCGGAACGCCTCTATGAACTCAGGTCGGCAATCGGGATAGCCGGAGTTATGCGCCAGAACTCCGTTTGCAAGGAAGTTTTCCGCGCCCTCGACCCTGCGACCCGGTCGCGGACTCGGCGCACTGCTCGAAAACGGGAGCACTCACCCTCGCGGCCTCGCGGTGAGGCGATCCTTCCCGTTCAGTGCCCCTCGGTGGTGATGCGCTGCAGCCGCGCCGACGCTTCCGTGGCCGCGGTGGTGTCCTTGTGCTCGCGCACCACCCGATTCAACGAGTTGCTAGTGCCGTGGCGCCCCCGGCGGCGGCGCCACTCGCGGCGGCAAGACTCCGGGGGATCGTTCGATCGTGCCAAGCACCTCCGACACGGCACGCTCGAGCTGCAGGTCGCGACCAATCATCTGGCTGGCGCTGTCGTTCTCTGCTTCGAAATCGGGCGACACGCCCTGTCCTTCGACAATGCCGCTTCCCGTGCGATCCGCAAGGCGATACTGCGGTACGCTGACGCCGCTGCCGTCGAGTAGCGGCCCGGTGTCGCCGGTTCCCACTGTGCCACCCCATGTGCGCATTCCAATCAGCGGTCCGCGGTGTGCGTCGCGAAACGCCCAGGCCATGGCTTCTCCATCGGACTTCGTCGTCTCGTTGATGACGAGCGCCATCTGCCCCGTAAACACGTGCGTATAGTTCCCCCAGGGGTAGGTAGTCGGGTTTGCGACGCCGCGGATGTACCCGGTGCCGTAGTGACGCCGCGTCAGCCGCTCGAGGATCATGCGTGATTCGTTGCCGCCGTCGTTATAACGCACGTCCACGACCAGACCGTCCTTGCGGATCTGTCCGTAGTACCACTTGATGAATTCCCGCAGACCGGACGGACCCATGTTGGGTATGTGCAGGTACCCGATCCGGCCGTTCGACGATTCACTCACCTTCTGCCGATTGCGCGCCACCCAATTCCAGTAGAGAAGACCCGCTTCGCTTTCCAATGCGCGGATCGTGATGCTCCTCCCATCTGCGCCGTTACCGGACCTGCTCACGGACAGCTCGACGGCCTGGCCCGCGGTACCGCGCAACAGTGCATAGGGATCGGCGTCGGTCCTGAGAGACTGACCATTGATGCCGAGCAAGTAGTCACCCACGCGCACGTCGACACCAACGTCGGTAAGCGGCGAGCGGTAGTTCGTGTCGGCGTTGTCGCCCGACAGTATCGAAGCGAAGCGGTAGCGGCCCGTCGTCGGATCGAGTTCGAGGCGCGCACCCAGCAACCCTGTACGCGGTGCCTCCCGTCTGGGTTGGTCACCGAGCGCCAGGTAGGCGTGCGAGACGTCCAGCTCACCGATCATCTCGCTCATCACGTCAATGAGGTCGCTCTGGTGGTGCACGTGAGGGAGCAGAGCTGCATACTGCCGGCGCAGCCCGTCCCAGTCGTAGCCGTGCATGTCCTCGACATGGAAATAGTCGCGGTAGCGCCGCCAGACTTCACCGAAGATGGTCGCCCACTCCTGACGTGGATCGCGGCGCGATCGCAGTGAGCCCACGTCGATGTCTATGGCCTTGTCCGCATCGTCCAGCACCCGGAAGTTGCGCAGCATGCGCCCTTCGCGCCTGGCGACCAGCGCGGTGCCATCACTGGCGACGGACCACAGATCTGCGTCCTCGGCGAGCACTCTTTCCTCGCGTTCGGCGCGTGAGTACGAGATCAGCGCTTGCGTCGGATCCTGAAGGCCGTCGAAGCGTCGGATGGGCGACTTCTCGTAGATGAGCCTGGTTGCGGTTACCACCAGTGACCCATAGTTGTCGGGGGCGAGCGGCGCGCGCGCGAGCCGCGCCTGGATGCCGTCGAAGTCGATCGGCCGGGGTTGCGCCTGCGCAGCCCCTGCCGCCTTCGCCGTCGGCTGCACTTTGGCTTGTGCGCGCGCCGAGTCCTTCAGCAACGGAAACGGATGAAGGGAGTCTGCGCGAAGTGCAACAGCATATATGCCTGTGGCTCGATCGACCGCGTAGTTCCATTCGATGCCGTCGATCACCGGAGAGGATTGTCGATCGCTGAGAAGGAAGAGGTAATCCCCTGACGGGTCCCATGCGGGTGAAAACGAGTTGAATAGCGGATCGGTAATCTCGTGAGTCTGGCGACGCTGCCGATCCCATACGCGTATGGTGGCCAGAAAGGAAGGCTGCAGTTCCGTGTACGCGATATAGCGGCCATCGGGCGACCATTCGAAGTCGAGTGCGAACCACGCACCGCTCGTTCCTATGCGCGTCGTCGCGCCTGTCGACAGATCGACCACGTGAATTGCGCCATCGCTGTCTCCCAGAGCTAGGCGCGTGGCATCCGGCGACCACTTCGGCCCGTACCAGCGTGTCTTGTTGCCGCGCGTTATCTGTCGGCACTCGCTGACGACGCCGTCCGTCGCGAGCCACACTTCCTCCTCACCGCTCGCGTCGGAGACGAATGCGACCCGAGTGCCGTCTGGTGACCAAGCGGCTTCGCGATCATGCGCCGTGGAGCTGCGCGTCAGGTTTCGATTGACTCCCTCGCCCACTGGCACCGTGAACACGTCGCCGCGGGCGACAACCAGCAGGCGCCTGCCGTCCGGCCTCAGCTGTGCCTGCTCGATCCTGTCGTCGACCGCGATGTCCTCCGGGCGCGCCCAGGGGTAGTCGGCTGGAACCCCGATTTCGAGAGCCCGGTCTTCCCCACGCGCGGGATCCAGAACGTGCAACGCACCGGAGAGTTCGTACACGATCCGGCCAGTCGCCGAGTCAGCACTGGCCCAGCGAACATCTGCGTGCGCATGACTCGTGAGCGCACGGGTCCCGCCGGTGGTCTCATCCAGCGTGTAGACGTTCGCGCGTGAGCTTCGTTCGGAGACGAAATAGATGCCTTGGCGCGTCCACATCGGATCACCATCCGAGCGGGGATCGACGGTTACGTTGCGGGCGGTGCCGCCGACCAGGTCGTAGATCCACAGGTCGCGCGCCCAGCCGCCTGCATAGTGCTTCCAGGGCCGGAATTCGTTGTAGCGCGGCGAATAGAGAATGCGCTTGCCGTCTGGGGAATACTCGCCGGCGCCGGCCACTGGCATCGGCAGCGCCGTTGCCGGCCCACCAACGAAGGGGATGGCGTACAACCGCGGCTCTGTGATGAACGCGCTGTCGCGCATCGAGTGAGCGAGAATGAAGCGTCCGTCGGGCGACCAGCCGTGCACCTGATTATCGTGACCCTGGCGCGGCAGCAGCGGGCCACGCGCTGGATAGAACGTGAGCTGTCGCGGCTCACCACCTTCAGCCGGCATGACGTACACCTGCTGGTCACCCTCGTATTCACCCGTGAAGGCGATCCAGTGTCCATCCGGTGAGAACTTGGGGAAGAGCTCGAGTCCCGGATCGGAAGTCAGGCGACGCGCAACACCTCCTGCGGCCGGGGCAGCCCACAGATCTCCCGCGTGGACGAACGCCACAGTGTCCTGGTGAATATCGGGGAAGCGCAGCAGCCGCGTAGCCGCGCGGGCATCGTCCATGGCGTTTGCGCAAGCAGACGACAGACAGGCACTGCTCAGCAGCGCAAGAAAAACCGCGCGCCGCGCGGTCGCCGGCCGTGGGGGGCTGTCCGGCGAACGCGTGCGCGCGTCGCGTGGGTGGGGTGGAATGTCCGCGACCTCGGCGTTCGGGAGATTCACCTAGAAGCTGTACGTGAACGTTCCCGAGAACAGAGTCCCCAGGTTGGGATAGATCGCCGCATCGCCATCAATACCGGAATGCACCAGGTTGCCGCGCTCGGGCGGTTTCTCGTCGAACACGTTGATGACGTTGATGCGCACGTTCGCACGCTCGCTGAGCTGGTAGGCAAGCGACAGATCGTGGAAGACCTTGGTGCCGGTATCTGGCAAGTCGAACTGATCGGACGGCATGCCGGTGAACGCCACAAACTTCGCATCGCCGATGTAGAGGGCACGCCAGCTGGCGCTGAAGGAATCCAGGCTATAGGCCAGATTGGCGATGAACTGTACGCGCGGATCTCCCAGCTCGCCCTCCTCGGTATCGAGCGTGCGCGGGTCGTTCGCATCGCTGAAGAAGTTGAGGTCCTCCAGGTATGTGCCGACGAGGTCGACTCCCAGTCGTCCGGCGCCGCCGAGGTCGAACGAATAGCCGACCTGGGCGTCTATCCCGGAGGCGATGATCTTTCCGATGTTGAGCTGCGTTGCCTGGATGGACAGAATCTCGAGGGTCGTGGCATCCCGCGTGACCAGATTGCAGTTGGGGTTCGTATCGACGCCGATCGGCAGATCCACGCAGTTGTTCGCGATTGCCTGCGGCGGGATGGCGTTGATCGAGTCGACGATCTCGGTGCGCCAGTAGTCCGCCGTCACGTAGAAACCTGGCAGGAATCGCGGCCGCAGCACGAAGCCGGCCGTCCAGGTATCGCCCGTTTCCGGAACGAGCTCGGGGTTGCCGCCAAACAGCGCCCTGAGCGTGCGGCCGTTGGTCGGCGCCTCGTAGTCCGCTGGAATGCCGAGCGCCGCACAGTTCGCCAGGCGGGTGGCCGATACGTTGCTGACGGAAGAGTCGCACGGGTCCTGACCAAAGAAAAAGCCGACGTTGGCGGGTGAGAACAGCTCGCCGAGATTTGGCGCGCGCACCGACTGCGAGTACACGCCCCGGAGCCTGAAGTCCTCGATTGGCTGGAATTCGAGGCCCGCGTTCCAGGCCGTTTCGCGCCCACTCGTGTTGTAGTCGGATTCGCGCACGGCAGCGCTGAGCGAGACGTCGTCGGCGAAGGGCAGATCTGCCAGAAGCGGTACGCGCACCTCCAGGAACGCCTCCGTCACGTCGAACGAACCCCTGGTTCGTCGCACCTGCGGCGCAAACGACTCGCCGAGCTGTTGCACAGCGCTCGGCTGGGACAGTGCCTCTTCCTTGCGGTACTCGGCTCCGAAGGAGAACTGGAAGGGCCCGGCGGGCATCGCGAACAGACTCCCGCCGACATTCGCGGCGGCAACTTCCTGGTCCGCAGTCTGCAGGAACAGGCTGTCGATCTGACTGAATGCGATGGCTTCAGCCGAGGCGCGGCCGGTTCCCACCAGGTTGAGGGGCACACAAGCATTGGATTGATCGCGACACACGATGCTACCGCTAGCCGGGTCGCGGATCGCGTCGATTGACTGAAAGAAGCGCGCATTGTGGCGATCGTTGATCTGCAGGGTCGTGTCCGTGGTGCGGCCGCGCGCGTACGACACTTCGTACGTCCAGTCGTTGGGCAGGGCGCCCCTGAGTCCGCCGACGAACTGATACATGTCGCGGTCGTTGTCTGTGGCGCGCCTGCCGAGCTCGTTGATGATGCGGTTGAGCACCACCGAGGTGACATCGTCCGCGGGATTGGCCGGGTCGCCCAGCATGAGCGCAACCGCGTCGGCAGGCAGAAACGGGTTGTCGATGCCGAGCACGATGTTGCCGAAGCCGATCGGATCGAGCGTGGGCTGCCACGCCGACTGCACCTTGGTATTGGCGTATCGGCCCTCGAAAAAGAGGTCGACGCCCGGCGCAAGCCCATGGCGGAACGTGCCTGCGAACACGCCGCGCTCGATCGGCAGCGTGAGGGGATCGAAGCGTTCGAAGAAGCCGCCGTCTCCGCCGATGGATCGGCCGAATCTGTTGCCGATCGCGCCGAAATCGAACGGCCGAGTGGACTGTCCGTCGGTGTTGAAGATCCACGTCTGGCCGCGCAGATTGAAGTGCCCGGCGTCGGAGAATCCATTGAAACGGATATCGGGGCTGTGGATGAAGTTCGGCACGCCGTCGTTGATCGCGGTGTTCGCAGGATTCGAGATGGTGTTGACGCCAGTGACGGCGTATCCACGGTCGGTGGCCTCGATCCCTTCGATCTTGTCGTAGAACATGCTGATCGTGAGGTTGCCGTCGCGATCGTCCTGGCCGAAATTCGTTCCGGCGGTCAGCGACAGGCCGTGGGAGTCGACGTCGCCACGCGAGCTCATTCCGGTGCGCGCACGCATCTCCAGCCCTTCGAAGTCGTCGCGCAGGATGACATTGATGACGCCACTCACGGCGTCGGCGCCGTAGATCGCCGACGTGCCGCTGGTGACGACCTCGGTGCGCTCGACCAGCGGCGCAGGAATCGTGTTCAGGTCGACCGAGGCACTGAGCGGCGCGCCCGAGACCTGGCGACGGCCGTTGACAAGCACGAGGGTGCGGTTGGCGCCCAGGCGCCGCAGGTTCACCAGATTGCGTCCCGCGCCGAAAGAGGTATTTTGCCGTGTGTTCTGCACGCCGACGCCTACGCCCACGGACGGCAGATCGAGCACCACGTCCGCGAGATTGTCCTTGCCGGACGCCTCGATTGTGTCGCGGCTGACGACCACCAATGGCATGGGAGCGGCGGTCGCCGCAATCGGAATGCGGCTTCCCGTCACCACTACGGTCGCGAGAGGGTCGTCGCCTCGACCTTCGCCTTGGGAACCCTCTGCGCGTGTTGCAGAACCCTGCGGCCCCACCTGAGCGACGAGCACCGGTCGATCAGCACCGGGCGCTCCAGGTTGAGCGACCTCTGCCTCGCCCGGCGCCGATTGAGCACTGACCGAGGAACCAAACGCAGCGGCAAGTACCGCGAGCGCCACAACCCGATTCGATCTGATCAAGGGCGTCTCCCCATTTGTTCGCGCACCACGACGAACGCGTTGTCACTGAACTCGGAGGTATGACGGATCAGCCGAATGATTTCCGGTACTCCCTGGTGCCGCTCCTGCAACCTGGCAGTCGCTCAGGTCGATGCCGCGATGCGAACCTGGCGCAACCGATCTGCACGGTGTCGTTGGATGAACCAACGCCACAGCCGCGAGCGGAGTTCGTTGCGACGTCCCGGGTCCGGCGAGTGCAACGATCGCAGACGGTCCAAGCGGTTCCAGGTTTCCAGCTGGCGCAGGTAGGCCACTCGGTGGCGATCATCAGTGTCGTACCAGACTTCGAAGTCAGTGCGGCTGCATGCTGAAGACTCCTTGTCCAGCCTCACGATCCATTCGCTCGCGATCGAGGCCATGTGGTCCCAACTGCGTGACGAGCCGCGCATCAGGCGTTCCTTCTCAACCCGTTTCGGCTAGGACGATTGACGCTCGGATTTCCCGCCATTGCGTTGGATGCGAAGGGCAACCGGCCCAGAACCTCGCCTCGTCAGGGGCGGAAACAGTTTTGGCGCGATGCGATGCTGCGTCAGCCGCTCGTATTGCCAGGCCAGCGAGTAGAGCTCCCTCTCCGCCCACGGACGTCCGAGCAGTTGCAGGCCGGCAGGCAGACCACGCTGCGCATAGCCCATAGGGACAGTGAGCGCTGGAAGCCCAGTTGCAGGCGCCACCCTCTGCGAGTTGTCGCCGCGGTAGTCCTCGACAGCGCGCTCGCGCAGTGCAGGTGGGAACGTCCAGGTGGGATAGACGAGCGCCGAGAGTTGCGCACGGTCCATGGCTTCGACCACGTTCTTGCGAAAGGCTTGGCGGCCCGGGTGCTGATCCAGCATCGGACAGTCGGTCGGGGAAGGATCGCCGGATTCGTTGAGAAAGTACTCGAACTGCGCGCGAGTCGGGGGCGCGAAGCGACCCTGATGAAATACTTCGGCGATGTCGAGCACCGGTGCGCGCTGACCGAGCGAATGCAGATAGGCGTTCGCATCCTGGCGAAAGCGCGGACAGGCGTAGCCGTTGGCGACATGCGCCTCGAAGCCTTCGATCGTGACGCCATCGACGATCACTGCGCCCGCCTTGCGCAGATCCTGGATCGCCCGTTCGAACAGCGCTGCGATTTCGGGATGCATCGCCTGCGGCTGCGCCAGTGCGCGTAAGACGCCGATCCGCTTTCCCTCGAGGGGCTGAACGAAGGACGCGGCGGCATCAACGGGGACGCCCGTCGCCGCAATGATGGACAGAACGCGCGCGTTGTCCTCGACGGTCCTCGTCATCGGTCCGACCGCATCCCGGTCGAGCAGCAAGGGGATCACGCCGTCCAGGCTCACGCGGCCGTAGGTTGGCCGCATGCCGACGAGAGCAAGGTGCGAAGAAGGTCCCCGGATCGAGTTCCCGGTGTCGCTCCCGAGTCCGACCAGCGCGAAGCTCGCCGCAACAGCCGCAGCGGTTCCGCCGGAGGAGCCGGCCGGCACGTACTCGAGCACGTACGCATTCGCCGTCTCGCCGGCTGTCGAGCTGATCGTATATCGGGGGCTGAATGCCCATTCCGCCATGTTGGTCTTCGCCAGGACGATCGCCCCTGCGGCGCGCAGCACGCGGACCACAGCCGCGTCATCCGGCGGCAGGCTGTCGCGCAGAACGATCGACCCGCCTGTAGTCGGCATGTCCGCGGTGTCCATGTTGTCTTTTACCGCGACGGTTACACAGAACAGCGGAGGCTGCCGCGCTCCGCGGGCGAGACTGCGGTCAGCCGCCCTGGCTCGGGCGAGCGCATCGCCGGCAACGGAGGTGATTGCGTTGAGGCCGGTGGCACGGTCATACGCGGAGATACGTTCGAGGTATGCGCTGACGATCTCCTCGCAACTCAGCTCACCCGACCTGATCCAGCGCTGAACCTCGGCTATCGTGGCCTCTACCACGCGCTGCGCCGCGAGTTCGCGGCGCTCCCCGGCGGCAGCGTACGTGCTGCACGCGACCAGCCCTGCGAGCAGGAGGAGAACCGGCGTGCGGGATTCCCTCAGCATTCCACAACGTTGACGGCGAGACCGCCAAGGCTGGTCTCCTTGTATTTCGAGCGCATGTCCTCACCGGTCTCACGCATCGTCTCGATGACGGCGTCCAGCGAGACCAGGTGTGTACCGTCGCCGTGCAAAGCGAGCAGAGCGGCATTGATGGCTTTCACGGACCCCATCGTATTGCGCTCGATGCACGGGATCTGCACGAGGCCGCCAATCGGGTCGCACGTGAGCCCGAGATTGTGCTCCATGCCGATCTCGGCGGCGTTCTCGATCTGCGCGTTGGTTCCGCCAAGGGCAGCGGTGAGTCCAGCGGCGGCCATGGAACACGCCACGCCGATCTCGCCCTGGCAACCCATTTCGGCAGCGGAAATCGAGGCGCGCTTCTTGTAAAGAAAACCGATTGCCGCCGCGGTGTAGAGGAACAGCAGTGCGCCGGCCGGGCTGGATTCGGGTACGAAGGTTTCGTAGTAGCGCAGCACCGCGGGAATAACGCCGGCGGCGCCATTGGTCGGCGCGGTGACGACACGGCTGCCGGCCGCGTTCTCTTCGTTGACGGCGAGCGCCCACAAACTGACCCACTCGAATTCGGTCGAGCGGTCCATGCGAGCCTGGCGCTCCAGCAACGTCAGATGCAGTGCCCGCGCCCGTCGCTTCACCTTGAGGGAGCCTGGCAGGATACCCTCGCCTCTCAATCCGCGCTCGATGCAAGCAAGCATCGCTGCACGCACTTCGTGTAGGAAGGCGTCACTTCTGGCGGGCTCCCGCCAAGCGCATTCGTTACGGCGCACGATGTCGCCAATCGAGACGCCTTCGGCCTTGCCAATGGCGAGCAGTTCAGCGGCTGATTCGAACGGGTGAGGCAGCGTCAGATTGGGGTGCTCCGGCGACGCGACGCCGTCCTTAACAATGGCACCGCCGCCGATCGAGTAATACCGCCCAGTCACGCTGCGCCCGTCTGTCAGCTGTGCTGTGAGCTCTAGTGCATTCGGGTGAGCGGGGAGGAAGATTTCGCGATTGAAGCGCAAGTCCTTGTCTGCGTCGAAAGGAACTGCCACGCGACCACCGAGCGCAAGACTGCCCTCAGTACGGATCTGCGCGACGATCATCGGTATGGTGTCCGGATCCACTTTCTCCGGCTGCCAGCCGGCCAGACCGAGCATGATTGCGACATCGGTCGCATGACCTCGGCCGGTGAGTGCGAGCGAGCCATACAGGTCGCATTCCAGGTGCAGGACCTGCGATCCGCGGCGAAGCAGCGCCTGCGCGAAGTCGAACGCGGCCCGCATCGGGCCGACGGTGTGCGAGCTCGAAGGCCCCACGCCAATCGTAAACAGGTCGACTACGCTGATCGGCCGGCTATTGCGACTCGATTCTCTACCTGCAGCTGAATGCATGTGGGCACCCCCGAGACCGATACGTCGGTCCGTGCATGCCCCACCGGTCCGTTCGCGGGATGACCAGCTTCGGCGGGCGCATCCTCGTGGACGTATGACACTCCCCGTTTCCGGTACTCGGCGCGCGCGATCGGCTCTGTCGCTGCCGCGCGTCAGAATGAGTAGCTGACGGAGCCAGCGAGCGTCGTACCCAAATTTGGGTAGATCGCGGCATCCGTGCCGATGCCCGAGTGAAACAGAAAGCCTCTCTGCGGTGGCCGCTCATCGAAGATGTTGTTGACGTTTACCCGCAGGCTGGCATGGTCGGCGAGGCGATAACCTACGGACAAGTCGTGGAAGAGCTTCGTGCCCGTCCTGGGAAGATCGAACTGGTCGGAAGGCATGCCGGGAAACGAAACGGTTCTGGCATCGCCGACATAGCTGGTACGCCAACTGAGGCTCAGCGGCCCCGACTTGTACGTCAGCGTTCCGATGGCCTGGAAGCGCGGATCACCGGTTTCGCCTTCTTCAGTGTCGAGCGTACGGGGATCGCCGGCGTCGCTGAAGAAGTTGAGATCCTGGAGATAGGTGCCGATGACGTTGACGCCCACTGATCCGCGTTTTCCTTCGAGAAAACCTTCCACGTCGAACACGTAGTTGAGTTCGGCGTCGATGCCGGAAGCGGCGATCCTGCCGATGTTGGCCTCGGTCGCATTGATCGAGAGGATCTCGAGCGTCGCGGGGTCGCGCCTGACCAGCCTGCAGTTCGGATTGACCTCGACTGATATCGGGAGATCGACGCAGCTATCGACGATGATCTGCGGCGCAATGGCGTTGATGGAATCCCCGATCTCCGTCCGCCAGTAGTCGGCCACCAACGTCAGTCTCGGCAGGAATCGGGGTCGGAACACGAATCCGGCCGTCCAGGTTTCGCCACTCTCCGGCACGAGATTCGGATCGCCCCCGAACAGGGCCTTGAGAGTCAGGCCGTTGGTGGGTGCCTGGTAGTCCGCCGGAATACCGAGCGCCAGGCAATTTTCCAGGCGGGTTGCCGAGACGCTGTTTGCGGAGGCGTCGCACGGATCCTGACCGAAGAAGAATCCCTCGTTGGCCGGCGAAAAGAGCTCTCCCAGGTTCGGCGCGCGCACTGAGCGCGAGAGCACGCCGCGCAAACGAAGATCTTCCACCGGCTCGAACTCGACGCCGGTGTGCCACGCCGTCTCCCTGCCACTCGTGCTGTACCTGGATTCACGCACAGCGGCGCTCACGGAGAGGTCACTCGCAAATGGCAAGTCCCGCATGAGGCGGGAGCGCAGCTCCAGATAGCCTTCGATGACATGAAACTTCCCGGCAGTTCGCGCCACTCGCGGCAGGAACGACTGCCCCAATTCCTGGAGCGCGCTCGGTTGCGACAACGCATCCTCTTCTCGATACTCGGCGCCCGACGAGAATTGCAGCGGCCCGGCCCACAGATCGAGGAGATCGCCGGTCAGGTTCGCCGCTGCGACTTGCTGCCTGGCGCGCTGAAAGAACGAGCTGTCGATGCGGCTGAACGCAATCGCCGCGGGCGACGCCTGGTTGCGCCCTATCAGATTGAGTGGTGCGCACCCGTTGGAGGGATCGCGACAGACGATCTCACCGGTCACCGGGTCGCGGATCGCGTCGAGCGACTGCAGATATCGCGCAGTATGACGATCGTTGAGCTGCCGGGTCGTATCGGTAGTCTGGCCATTCGCGTAGGACAGCTCGAAGGTCCAGTCGTTGCGCAACCGACCGTCGACACCGGCGACGTACTGTCGCATCTGTCGGTCGTTGTCCGTAGCGCGACGACCGAGCTCGTTGACGATCCGATGCAACGCGATGGAGCTGATGTCGTCGCTCGGATCGGCCGGATCTCCCAACATCAGCGCTACTGTTGAGGCGGGCAGGAATGGATTCCCGATACCGAGTGTGATGTTGCCAATGCCCAGGGGGTCGAGTGTCGGCTGCCACGCCTGCTGCACGTCTGTATTCGACAGGCGGCCCTCGAAGAAAAAATCGACGCCGGGCACCACGGCGTAGTGCAGCGTTCCGGCGAAGACCTGGCGCTGAATCGGCAGCGTCAGTGGATCGAAGCGCTCGAAGAAACCGCCGTCGCCGCCGATCGAGCGGCCGGACCGGTTGCCGACCTCGCCGAAATCGAAGGGCCGCATCGCCTGGCCGTCGTCAGAGAAGATCCAGGTCTGCCCGCGAACGCTGAAGTGCCCGGCATCGGAAAAGCCGTTGAAGCGGATGTTCGCGCGATGGATGAAATTAGGGATGCCGTCGTTGGGCGCCTCGTTGGCGGGATTCGAGATCGTGTCCAGCCCGTTGGCGCCATAGCGCCGGTCCAGCGCGTCGACACCGTTGACGTCGTCAGAGAGGAAGCTGAGCGTCACGTTGCCGCCGTTCCCCCCGAAATCGAAGTTCGATCCCGCGGTGATCGACAGTCCGTGCGATTCGCCATCACCGCGCGTGGTGACGCCCGTGCGCGCGCGCAGCTGCAGACCTTCGAAGTCCTTCCGCAGCAGCACGTTGATCACACCGCTGACGGCGTCCGCACCATAGATGGCGGACGTGCCGCTGGTAACGATCTCCGTGCGCTCGACGAGCGGCGCCGGGATCGTATTCAGATCCACGGCTGCGGACAAGGGTGCTCCGGAGACCTGTCGCCGGCCGTTGACCAGCACGAGCGTGCGTTCGACACCGAGCCTGCGCAGGTTTGCGAGACTGCGACCGGCGCCAAACGAGAGCGACTGGCGGCTCGTCGCGAGGCTCACGCCCACGCCTACCGATGGCAATCCCATGACGATATCGGCGAGATTGTCCTGACCGGTGATTTCGATCGCCTCGCGATCGAGCACGAGCAGCGGCATCGGCGTCGAGAGCACTTGTTGAGGAATTCGGCTGCCTGTCACAACCACTTCGCCCAGCGCCCCGCGTTCCTCGCCCGGGCCGTCCGGCGATGACCCATGAGCCGCGCGCGGTGACTGCTGCCCCGTGGCCCGCGTGCGCCGTTGCTCACTACCGGTACCAGCGCGTTCGTCTGCGGACCCTCGGCCCGGCCCGGTATCCGCAAGCACAGCCGTCGAGCCCGTGCTCGCGCCTTCGGCGTCGATGACGAACACGCCGTCGTCGCCGATCGTCACGCGCAAGCCTGTATCGAGCAGCAGCAGTCGAATCGCCTCGGCGGGCTCGAACAGCCCGATCAACTCGTGCGTGAGGTGTCCCTGCACGCCTTCGTAGTCGAACAGCAGTTCGCGACCGGATTGCCTCCCGAATTCCGCCAGCGCAGCCTTGGCATCCTGTGCGGGAATTCGGAACTCACGGGCTTGCGCCAGGGCCTCCGAGCTACACATCGCGGTAGTGCAACCCACGAGCGCGAGCGCACCCAGGAGGTGAAGGGCGCTTCGTGCACGCGATTCGGCGGCCATGCTGCGGAGAGACCGCGACGTCGCGATCAGGGGCTCGATTCTGCGCCCCGCAGGACGATGCGCTCCGTCGTCTCCGTTACCTGCAGACCGTAACGCCGCTCGACGACCCTTGCGAACACCTCCGCGTTGGTCGAGCGGAACTGACCACCGATGCGCAGCGCCGCGATGGCGGGATCGGCAATCGCCAGTTTGCGGCGATTGTATCGATTGAACTCCTCGGCGGCTTCCGCGAGAGTCTGGCCCTCGAAGAACAGCATGCCGCTGTGCCAGGCGAGTACACGCTGTCCCTCGTCGGGCTCGAGTTCGCGCACCTTGAAACCAGCGGGTGCCGCGATGGCGATGTTTCCGGCGGTGACAACCGGAAAGGACGGATGCAGCGTCCTTGCTCCACCCACCGCTTCGCGCGGCCCGACCGCTACGATGCCTTCGACGACCATTACTTCCACCGAATCCGCGCGGCGCCGGACATTGAACTGCGTGCCGACCGCACGCACAGCGGTTTCCTCCGCCATGACCACGAAGGGCCGCGCCGAATCGCGCACCACGCTGAAGCTGGCTTCACCCCGCTCGAGCTGCACCAGGCGTCTGCGCGAATCGAACTCGACTCGCAGCTGGCTGTCAGTGTTCAGCTCGATGACGGATTCATCCGGCAGAATCACTCGCTGGAATCCGCCCACGACGGTCGCGTACGTCTCGCCGGCCGCCTCCGGTGCGAACCCGAGATTCCACAGCAACCAGCCGACGCATGCGACCACGAGCACAGCCGCGAGCGCTGCCAGGCGTCGACGCGGGTACGGCAGTCGCGTGCGCGGACTGCGCCGTTGCGCCCACGCACGCAAAGGCAATCGGTTCGGTTCTTCGAGCCCAGCCGGCGGCGGCCGCAGAGCCTGCAGCCGATCCAGTCGCGTCCAGGTGTCGCGCTGCCTCAAGTACGCCGCGTGGTGCCGTGGGTCCGCGGCGCACCAAGCCTCGAACTCAGCGCGAACTTCCGGCGGCACGGAGGTGCTTTCGAGACGCACAACCCACTCGCTCGCCTCGCCGTCAATCGCTCGAGTCCGCATCTTGTCTCCCACCGCATTGGCGCGCTGGCGTTGACCCATACGTTCCGGATTTCGGATCCTCGACGGCTGCCATCAACAGCTCGGTGCACAGCCGCAGTGCACGGGCGAGCTGCTTCTCGACCGTGTGCTCGGCGATGCCGAGCTCCGCGGCAACTTCCTTCTGTGAGAAACCGAGCAGCTTTCTCAGCCGCAGTACTTCCCGGCAGCGCTTCGGCAGCGCCGCGATCGCACGTTGCAACCGGTCGAGCTCCTGCCGGGCATCGATCTCGAAATCGAGTGAGCGAATCTGCACTTCCTCCTCCAGCAAGGCGGACGCCTCCAGTTCCGCCATCGCATCCAGGGAGACCACTGGCCGGCGCCGCAAGTGATCCACGGCCGCGTTGTGAACGGTCGTGAACATGAACGCGCGCGGTGAACGGATGCGCTCGCGCTCCGCGTCGCTGAGCAGGAGCAGCCGCGCGTAACTGTCCTGCACCACATCGGCGATATCATCGTCATCGCGCAGGAATCGGCGCAGGTAAGCCCGCAGTTGCGGCTCGTAGTGGAGAAAGCGCCGGAACCAAGCGCAGGTGTCGGCTTCGTTCATCGGCAGGTTGCTGAGCTCGTTTGCTTCCGGCGTCCGCTCGTCGGGGGTCTGGGGAGGCTAGGCCATTTGTGCGGGGTGAACAACCCAAAAACTTTCCCGGACGGATACCGGGAACCCGGGTGGTCAATCGTCTCATCAGATTGGGGAGGGCTCGTTCCGAACGGGACCGCAGTTGCCCTTCTTCGCTCGCGACTGGACGACGGGATTGGTGGGGCGTGACGGAATCGACCGTCGACCAGCGGATTAAGAGTCCGATGCTCTACCGACTGAGCTGACGCCCCGCGCCAGGACAGTTTTTCGAAGGGCGCGCATGATAGCGAAAAGACCGCGGCGACGCGAAAGGCGCCCGCTGGCGCCCTGTTGCAGCTTCAGCCCGCATACCGCGTGGGATCGGGAACGCCGACCGCCTCGAAGCCCTGGCGACGCAAACGGCAGGAATCGCAGCGGCCGCACGCCAGCGCAATGCTCCTGACGGCGTCGGCAACGGCTGAACCGCTGCCCGAGCCACCAGCGACCGGCTGATAACACGAGAGCGTCAGTCCGTAGTCGACGCCCAGCTTCGTGCCGCGACGGATCGTGTCGGCCTTCGACAGGCGGATGAGCGGCGCGTGGATGCGCATCGTCTCGCCTTCGACGCCCGCGCGCGTGGCGAGCTGCGCGAGCTGCTCGAAGGCGGCGATGAACTCGGGGCGGCAATCGGGATAGCCCGAGTAGTCGATCGACGACACGCCCACGAAAATGTCGTGTGCTTCCACCGCCTCGGCGTGCCCCAGAGCCAGCGCCAGGAAGACCGTATTGCGCGCTGGCACGTAGGTCACGGGAATGCCTTCACCCGGCGTCGTCGGCACTGCGATGGCGTCGTCCGTCAGCGCCGAGCCGCCGATCGCGCGCAGGTTCACGTCGACGATGCGGTGCTCGGTGGCGCCGATCGCAGCCGCAACACGACTCGCGGCTTCGAGCTCGAGCGCATGACGTTGCCCGTAGCGCACGCTCAGCGCATGGCACTCGTAGCCCTCCTCGCGCGCGATCGCCAACGTCGTGGCTGAGTCCAGGCCGCCGGAGAGCAGCACGACGGCGCGCTTGCCGTCACCCACTCGCCTGCCCTCGCCCGCCCACTTCTCGCTCGGCACGCTCATTTTCCCGGCACGTTGCCCCAAAGGTACTTGTGCAGCTGGATCTGGAAACGCACCGGCAGGCGATCCGCCAGAATCCAGTCGGCCAGCTCGACGGCGCGCAGCTGCTCGTGGCTCGGGGAGAAGAGCACCGCGCATTGCTGCGCGAGCGCATGCTCGCGCACCAGAGAGCGGCTCCACTCGTAGTCGGCACGGTCGCAGATCACGAACTTGACCTGGTCGGCCGGCCGCAGCGCCGTCAGGTTCTCCAGCCGGTTGCGCGCCACTTCACCGGAACCCGGCGTCTTGATGTCCACGACACGCACAACGCGCTCGTCCACCGGTGCGACGTCGATGGCGCCCGACGTCTCGAGCGACACGCGATAGCCGGCGTCGCAGAGACTGGCCAGCAACGGCAGGCAGTTGCGTTGCGCCAGCGGCTCGCCGCCGGTGACGCAGACGTGGGAGGCGCCGAACGTGGCGACCTGCGCGAGGATCTCATCGAGCGTCTGCCACTCTCCGCCGTGAAAGGCGTACGCGGTGTCGCAGTACTGGCAGCGCAGCGGGCAACCGGTGAGGCGCACGAAGGCCGTGGGGATGCCGACCGTATCGGCCTCGCCCTGCAGCGAATGGAAGATTTCCGTGATCTTCAGGCGCGGCGAAGAGACGCTCATGCCGAAGGAACCCCCGCCGTTCAGTGTCCCTCGGCGGTCATGCGCTGCAGGCGTGTGCCGGCTTCCGTGGCAGCCGTGGTGTCCTTGTGCTCACGCGCCACGCGATTCAGCGCCTCACGCGCCGCTGCCCAGTTCTTGAGCTCGTATTCGGTGTAGCCCAGCTTCAGCCACGCGTCGGCCAGCTTGCGTGACTCCGGCCAGTTCTCCACTACGCGCCGAAACGCCTTGAGCGCCTCGGGAAAGTTGCGCATCACGTAGTGCGTCTCGCCGAGCCAGTACTGCGCGTTGTCGGCGAGTGCACTGTCGGGGAAGGCCACCATGAACTGCTGGAAAGCCGCTCGGGCACGCTCGTACTGGCCGTTCTTCAGAAGATCGAAGGCCGCCTGGTAGTTGGCACGATCGGAACCCGAGGGCACCGGCAGCGCGGAGCCGCCCCCTGTACCCGCTGGGCTAGCTGCATCCGTTGCGCCAGTCGTGCCGCCGTTGCCGTCGCTGCCCGTGATCGGCAAGGCGACACGCGCGGACTCGATGGCCTGCAACCGTCGATCGATGTCGGAATAGAGGTCCTTCTGCTGGCGCTTCGCGGTTTCCGCTGTGTGCTGGAGTTGCTCGAGCTCACCGCGCAGTTCGCGGGTTTCGCCCTGCAGGCGCTGCAGTTGCTGCGCCAGCTCGAGCAGGCTCTGGTTTGCGAGCACGCGCTCGAGGCGTTCCAGACGCCGGTCGAGATCGTTCATCTTGATCTGGACCGGGTCCTCTTCGGGCGAGACCGCGCAGGCCGCGAGCGCCGACACCGTCGCGGCGAGCAACAGATTCCGGAGGACGGACGAACGTAGCGACGATGTCCTGGACGTGCGCATGACTCTAGTTACCGTAGACGATCTCGACACGGCGATTCTTCGCCCAGGCCGCTTCCTCGCTGCCCGCCTGCGCCGGCCGCTCTTCGCCGTAGCTCACGGTGACGATCTGTCCGTCCCCGGCACCCTGCAGCATGAGTGCGCGGCGCACGGCCTGTGCCCGGCGCTCGCCGAGACCGATGTTGTACTCACGCGAGCCACGCTCGTCGGTGTGACCTTCGAGGCGCAACTTCATCGGGTTGCTGCCAGCCAGGTTACGAGCGTGCGCGGTGATCATGTTGCTGTACTGCGAGGAAATCTCGTAGCTGTCGAAGTCGAAGTAGATGACACGCTGGGCGAGCGCCGCGCGCTCCGCTTCCGACTGGCCGCCGAGCTGCTGGCCTTCTTCGAGCCCGCGCGGCTCCTCGGCCTGCTCCTGTGTTCCCGTCCCGCTCGTGTCAGCGGGAGGCGTTTCCTCAACCTTGTCCTTCGGGCACCCGGCGAGGCCGAGCGTGGCGGACAGCAGGACGAGCATCAGGATCTTGCGCATGGGTTCCTCCGGAAATCGCCACTTCAAGTTCATTCACTCCAACCGACATTCCAACCGGACAGGGCCGCCGTGCTTGTATCACATGCCGGGGCCGGGCGAACCGGGGACGGGCGAACCGGGGACGGGCGAGCGGGGAAAGGGCGACCAGACCGGCTCGCGCACGTCGCCCTGCTGTTGCGCCAGCTGGCTGCGGACGTTGCCGTCCACCGACACCGTCGCGAGCACTCCGCGCCCCTTCTCCTGCGTACCGTAGATCAGCACTGCACCGTTGGGTGCAAAGCTCGGCGATTCGTCCAGCCTTCCCTTGGTCAACACGCGCATCGCTCCGTTCTTGAGATCCTGAACGGCGATGCAGTAGGCGCCGCGATCCAGCGTGACCAGGGCCAGCTGCTGGCCGTCCGGCGACAGCCGCGGACGCGCGTTGTAAGTCCCTTCGAACGTCACGCGTTGGGCGCGCTGGCCAGCGGCCGGGGCAATGCGATAGATCTGGGGGCTGCCCGAGCGATCCGACGTGAAATAGAGACTCTTGCCGTCCGGCGTCCAGGCGGGCTCGGTGTCGATGCCGCCATCGTCGGTGAGCCGCGTGAGGCTCTGGCTGCCGAGTTCCAGCAGGTAGATGTCGACGTTGCCGTCCTTGCGCGACAGCGTCAGCGCCAGGCGATCCCCGTCCGGCGACCAGGCCGGCGCGCCGTTGATGCCGGCGCGGGCCGAAACGCGCGCCCGTTTGCCAGAACGCAGGTCCTGCGTCTGGATCGAGGCCGCCTTGCCTTCGAAGGACACGTACGCGAGGCTCTGGCCGTCGGGCGCCCACGCGGGGGACATCAACGGATCGCTGCTTTCCGTGACCGCAAAGCGGTTCTCGCCGTCGGCGTCCGCGACCACGAGCTTGTAGGTGCGTGCGGTGGGCGGTCCTTCCACTTCGACGTAGGCGATGCGCGTCGAAAACGCGCCACGAATGCCGGTGAGTCGCTCGAAGATCAGGTCGCTGACGCGGTGGCTGGCCGCGCGCAGGTTGCGCAGCGTTGCGGGCTGGCGGTACTCGAGCAGCCGCTGGCCGTTGAGAGCGTTGAGTACTTCGAAGTGGATCGCATAGCGACCCTCGCCTTCGGCTTCCAGGCGGCCGACGACGACGAAGTCCTGGCGCAGCATGCGCCAGTCGTCGACGTCCACCTCGCTGCCACGAGTCGGCAGCTCCACCATGTCGCCGCGTTCCATCGGCCTGAACAGGCCGCTGCTCCTGAGGTCGGAGGCGACGAGCTTCGCGACGTCGAACGGGATGCTGCCCACGCCCTGCCACCCGAGCGGCACGACGGCGATCGGAATCGGATCGGTGACGCCCTGCGTGATCTCGATGGTCAGCTCGGCGTGCGACAGCGGTGCACCCGCGATGCCGGCGATCAGACCCAGGGTTGCTGCCGCGATCTTTCTCACTCTCGTGGGTCCCCTTCGTTTCGGGTCACCGTGTCACTGCAATGACACGTCCCGGGCGAGCCGGACACGCCCGGCGACGTCAGTCTTCTGGCTTGAAATTGAGCTTGAGGTTCCGTTCGAACAGCGACCGGTCCGACGGCAGCGGCAGGGGCGAGGCCCGGTACACCGCCGTCTCGATCGACTGTCGCACGATGTCGTCACCGTTGCACTCGCCCACGCGCACCGACACGACTTCCCCGCTCGGGTCCTGCGTAACATACACGACGCAGTTCAGTCCCGCTCGCGCGCTCGGCGGTCGGATCCACGCACGCTGAATGCGCGCCTGGATCTGCGCGATGTACTGCTCGAGCAGACCGGCCGCCACCGCGGAAGAGCGCGCCTCCTCCTCTTCCATGCGCCGGCGCAATTCCGCCTCGCGCTCGGATCGCTGCTTCGCTTCCTCGGCCGCTTTGCGCCTGGCCGCCTCGTCCTTGCGCTTTTTCTCCGCCGCCGCCTTCGTCTGCGCGTCGGCGGCCTTGCGCTTCGCCTCCTGTTCGGCGACGCGCTGGCGTTCAGCCTCCTGAGTCTTGCGCAGCCGGTCCGCCTCCTCCTCCCGTTCGCGCTGCTCGCGCAGGTCTTCGAGCCGCTGCTCCTCGGCTTCGCGTTCCTGGCGAACCTGCTCGGCGCGCCGTTCGTTCTCGAGCCGCTCCCGCTCCTTGCGCTGCTCCTCCTGCTGGAGCTTGCGCATTTCGGCTTCCACCTGGCTCTGGTCGACGACCTCCGCTTCGATGGCCAGCTGTGGTTTCGGCTGCGGCTTCGGTGTTTCGCCGAGCTTCACGACGCCGTAGATCAACCCGGCCACGATGGCCGCGTGCACGAGCACCGACAGGAAGAACGGCCAGGCGCGGTCGCGGAAAAAAGCCATCAGCGCTGGATGCGGGCGGGCCGCTCGAGCGGATCGGTGATGAAGCCGACTTTCTTCGCGCCGGACTGCTGCAGCAGCACCATCGCGGTCACGACGCGGCCGTAGGGCACTTTCTCGTCCGCCTTGACCAGCACCGGTCGCTCCGCGTCCATGCGCAGAACCGCGGTGGCGCGCGTCACCACTGTCGGCTCGTCGATGGGCTTGTCCTCGTCGCTGCCGAAGTTCAGGTACATGCGCCCGGCCTGGTCCACGCTCAGCACCAGCGGCTCATGCTGCTTGAGCATGTCCGGATCGAGCGGCTCGGCCGCCGCATTCGGCAGATCCACCTTCACACCTTGCGTCAGCAGCGGCGCCGTGATCATGAAGATGATGAGCAGCACCAGCATCACGTCGATGTAGGGCACGACGTTGATCTCGCCCATCAACTTGCGCTTGCGGCCGCGCGACGTCACGCGGCCCCCGCAGCCACAGTCGAGCGCGGCCCGGCGCTGCGTTGCAGGATGGTGGAGAACTCCTCCATGAAGGTGTCGTAGCGCACCTCGAGCCGCTGCACGTGGTCGGCGTAGCGGTTGTAGGCGATGACCGCTGGAATCGCGGCGAACAGGCCCATGGCGGTCGCAATGAGCGCCTCGGCAATGCCGGGGGCGACCATCGCGAGGGTTGCCTGCTGCACGTTCCCCAGCGAGTGGAAGGAATTCATGATGCCCCACACCGTGCCGAACAGCCCGACGTAGGGGCTGGTGGAGCCGACGGTGGCCAGCGTGGCGAGGTTGTGCTCGAGCCGATCCATCTCCTTGAGTTGCGCGACCCGCATCGCGCGACGCACGCCGTCCAGCAACTGCGCCGAGGTGGCCCCGGCCTGCTGGCGCAGGCGGCCGAACTCGCGATAACCGTACTGGAAGATGTATTCCATGCCGTTCGCCGGCTGGCGCCGGTTCTCGATCGCCCGGTACAGCGCCGACAGGTCCCCGCCCGACCAGAAATTGCCTTCGAAGCGGTCCGCTTCCGAGCGCGCGGCACGGATCAGGGAGCGCTTGCGAAAGATGATCGCCCAGGAGGCGAGCGAGGCCGCGAGCAGCAGGCCCATGACGAGTTGCACGACGACGCTCGCCTCGAGGATGAGACGGATGACGTCGAGATCATTTGAGCCCATTCAACAGCTCCTCGGGCAACGGCCGTGGCTTGAGCGTCTTGGCATCCAGGCATGCAGCGCGTGTCTGCGCGCTGGCGATCAGTTCCCCGCTGCCATCCTGGGCCTTGCGCACGATGTCCTGCCGGAAGGCGAACGAGGCGCGGCCCTGCGCTTCGGCAACGCACGAGACCCGGAGTTCGTCGTCGAGGCGCGCCGGACGACGATACTCGATCTGCACTTCGACGATGGTGAAGATGAGCCCCTGCTCCCTGGCGAGGCGGCTCTGGTCCAGCCCGAAGCTGCGCAGCCACTCCGTGCGGGCGCGTTCCATGAACTTCAGGTAGTTCGCGTAGTACACGATGCCGCCGCCGTCGGTGTCCTCCCAGTAAACGCGCACCGGCCAGTAGAAGGGCTCTTTCATGCCGTTCCGGTTCACGCGGCGCAGGGTGCACGCGGCGGCGTGATGCGCCTTCGTTCACGTGCCGGCGTCATGCGTCGTCTTTCCCGAACAGGTTCAGCGTCGCGCCCGGTCCGGGCGCAGGGGCCGGGAGGCCGAAGTGCAGGTACGCGGCGCGCGTCGCCATCCGGCCGCGGGCGGTGCGCATCAGGAAACCCTGCTGGATGAGAAACGGCTCGATCACGTCCTCGATGGTGCCGCGTTCCTCGCTGAGGGCGGCGGCCAGGCTGTCGACGCCCACCGGCCCGCCGGCGAATTTCTCGATGATCGTGAGCAGGAGCTTGCGGTCGAGCGTGTCGAAGCCCTGGGGATCGACTTCGAGCAGGTCGAGCGCATCGCGCGCGACCTGCAGGGTGATCGCACCGCCCGCCTTCACCTCCGCGAAGTCGCGCACTCGCCGCAACAGGCGATTGGCGATGCGCGGGGTGCCGCGCGAACGTTCCGCGATCTGCGTCGCGCCCGCCGTGTCGATCTCGAGATCCAGGATGCCCGCCGACCGCAGCACGATCCGCTTGAGGTCATCGACGCCGTAGAACTCCAGACGCTGCACGATTCCGAAGCGATCGCGCAGGGGCGAGGTCAGGAGCCCGGCGCGCGTGGTGGCGCCGACGAGCGTGAACGGCGGCAGGTTCAGTTTGATCGAGCGCGCCGCCGGACCCTCGCCGATCATGATGTCGAGCTGAAAGTCCTCGAGCGCCGGGTAGAGGATCTCCTCGACCACCGGACTCAGGCGGTGGATCTCATCGACGAACAGCACATCGCGCGGCTGCAGGTTGGTGAGCAGCGCGGCCAAATCGCCCGGGCGCTCCAGCACCGGGCCCGAGGTCTGGCGCAGACTGACGCCGAGCTCGTTCGCCACCACGTGGGCGAGAGTCGTCTTGCCGAGGCCGGGCGGCCCGAAGATGAGCACGTGATCGAGCGCATCGCCACGATTGCGCGCGGCGCTGATGAAGATTTCCATCTGCGCCTTCACGGCCGGCTGTCCGACGTAGTCCGCGAGCGTGCGCGGGCGCACCGCGCGATCGACGACTTCGTCCTCGCGACTGGCCTGCGCCATGATGACCCGCTGTTCGTTCATCGATCCTCGTTAAGCCTTCACCGCCGCCTGCAGCGCGCGCCGGATCAGTTCCTCCGTCGTGGTCGCGCCCTCCGCTGCCTTCAGCAGTCGCGTGACCTCGGCCGGCTTGTATCCGAGCGCAACCAGCGCACCGAATGCCTCTGCCTGCGCACCGTTGGCGCCGCCGGCCGATGGTGCGAGCTCGCCGACCGGCGTCAGTGCCTTCACGCGGTCTCGCATCTCGATCAGCAGGCGCTCGGCCGTCTTGCGGCCAACGCCGGGAATACGCACCAGCGTGTCGGCGTCTTCGGCCTCGACACACCTCAGGAAAGCTTCCGTGCTGATGCCCGAGAGAATCCCGAGCGCAATCTTCGGGCCGACGCCGGAGACCTTGAGCAGCGCGCGGAACAGGCGCCGCTCGGCCTCCGAGCCGAAACCGTACAGGACGTGCGCGTCCTCGCGCACGACCAGGTGCGTGAACAGGTGCACGTCGGTGCCGGCGGCCGGCAGATCGTAGAACGTGCTCATCGGCGCTTCCAGCTCGTAGCCCACGCCGGCCACGTCGACGACCAGCGCCGGCGGATGCTTGGCGATGAGGCGACCGCGCAGGAAACCGATCACGGCGCGGCGCCGAGTCGCGCGCGCAACGCGCGGCCGTGAGCATGACAGAGCGCGACGGCGAGTGCGTCAGCGGCGTCAGCGCCCAGCCGCGCCTGCAGCTGCAGCAACGCCTTCACCATGTGCTGCACCTGGTGCTTCTGCGCTCCGCCTGCACCGACGATCGCCATCTTGATCTCGCGCGGCGAATACTCGAAGACGAGCGCCGCGGCCGTGAAAGCGCCGCACAGCGCCGCGCCACGAGCCTGGCCGAGCTTGAGGGCGCTGTCGGGATTGCGGCTGACGAATACGCGTTCCACCGCGATCTCGGCCGGGCTGTACTCGAGCACCAGCTCGCGCACCCGGCGGTAGATGACTTGCAGGCGCGCCGGGAGATCTCCGCCCGGGGTTGCGATGACGCCGCTGGCGACGTGCACGTTCGACGGGCCGTCGCAGTCGATGACGCCGAAACCGGTGAGCCGCGAACCCGGGTCGAGCCCGAGGATGCGCACCGGCGCTGCCCGCGACACCACGCGCAGGGGCACGGACGCGAGCGCGGCCGGGTCAAGCGCGCGCCAGGATCTCGTCCGGGATGTCCGCATTCGAATAGACGTTCTGCACGTCGTCCAGGTCTTCCAGGGCCTCGAGCATCCGGGCCATCGTTTCGGCCGTTTCGCCCTCCAGGTGCGCCGCGGTGGCGGCGCGCAGGGTCACCTCGCTCGCGCCCGCCACGAGTCCGGCGCGCTCCATCGTGTCGCGCACCCGTTCGTAGTCCTGCGGGTCGGTGAGCACGTCGATGGAGCCATCCTCGTTCGCGACCACGTCCTCGGCGCCGGCATCGAGCGCCGCTTCCATCACCTTGCTTTCGTCGCTGCCGGGCGCGAAACACAGCAGCCCGACCTCGTTGAACAGATACCCGACGGAACCGTCGGCGCCCAGGTTGCCCCCGTGCCGCGCGAAAGCGTGGCGGATGTCGGAGACCGTGCGATTGCGGTTGTCGGTGAGGCACTGGACCATCACCGCGACTCCGCCCGGGCCATAGCCCTCGTAGCGTACTTCGTGGAAGTTTTGAGCGGCATCCTCGCCAGTGCCGCGCCGGATGGCGCGCTCGATGGTTTCGCGGGGCATGCTCGCCGCACGCGCCTTGTCCATCGCCAGGCGCAGGCGCGGGTTGGAGTCAACCTCAGCTCCGCCGATGCGCGCCGCGGTCGTCAGCTCGCGGATGAGCTTGTTGAAAACCTTGCCGCGCTTCTTGTCCTGGGCACCCTTGCGATGCTGGATGTTCGCCCACTTGCTGTGCCCTGCCATTGCGCGAACCGGGGGGTACGAAAAGTGCGCGTATGATAGCGGAATCCTTCGCCGGAAACAGCGCGCGACACACCTGATTCGACCGTGGAAACAACGACTTCCAGCGCACGAGAGCCGACGGCCGCGGTGCTCGCCGCGCGTGCCGCGCTGAGCGCGCGCAACGTCGATCCGCATCTCCAGCGCCGCGCGCTCGCGCTCGCCGACACGGTTGCCACACTGGCGGTCGACGATGCAGTGCTCCTCGCCGCGTTGGCCGCACCACTCCTCGATGCTGCTGCACTTCCCGCGGAGCTCGAAAACATGTTTGGCGAGGAGGCGCTGCGCCTCGCTCGCGCACTCGGTGGTCTCGGCGAGTTCGGCCTGCCCCCGCACTGGAATCCACAGGAGCGTCTGTCGGGCGCACAGGCGGAAACCCTGCGCAAGATGCTCCTCGCCGTGGTCACCGACCCGCGCTTGATCGTGCTGCGCCTGGCCGACCATCTGCTCGCGCTGCGCGAAGCCAAGTACGCACCCGCCGACCAGCAGCGGCGCGTGGCGCTGGAAGCGCGCGAGCTCTACGCCCCGCTGGCCAATCGTCTCGGCGTCTGGCAGCTCAAGTGGGAGCTCGAGGACCTGGCCTTTCGCTACCTAGAGCCGGAGAACTATCGTCGCATCGCGGCCGCTCTCAAGGTCCGCCGCGCCGATCGCGAGCGCTACATCGATTCGGTGTGCACGTTGCTGCGCGAAGCGCTGTCCGGCGCCGGTATCGACGCCGAGATCGCGGGCCGGCCGAAACACATTCACAGCATCTGGCGCAAGATGACGCGCAAGCAGCTCGCGTTCGAACAGGTCCTCGATGTGCGCGCCGTGCGCGTGCTCGTCGCAACCGTCGCCGACTGCTATGCCGCGCTCGGCATCGTGCACGGCCTGTGGCGCCACATCCCGGGGGAGTTCGACGACTACATCGCGACTCCGAAGGACAACCACTACCGCTCGCTGCACACCGCGGTTTTCGGCCCGGCGGACGAGCCGCTCGAAGTGCAGATCCGCACGCGCGAAATGCACGAGCACGCCGAGCTGGGCGTCGCCGCGCATTGGAAATACAAGGAAGGCGGCGTGCGCGACGCGGCCTATGAATCCAAGATCAAGTGGGTGCGCCGCCTCCTCGATCCGGCCGTGGACGGCGATGAGGACACGGCCGGCGGCCACTCCGAGGCCGATTTCATCGATCGGGTGCGCGCCGAGATCTTCGAGGATCGCGTGTACGCGCTCAGCCCGCGCGGCGAGGTCATCGATCTGCCGCAGGGCGCGACGCCGCTCGACTTCGCCTACCACGTGCACACCGAGCTCGGCCACCGCTGCCGCGGGGCGCGCGTCAACGGACGCATGGTGCCCCTGACGCACAAGGTCGCCAACGGTGATGTGGTCGAAATCATCACCGCGCGTGCGGCGCAGCCGAGTCGCGACTGGCTGAGCCCGCAGCTCGGCTTCCTGGTTTCCCCGCGCAGCCGCGCCAAGGTGCGCAGTTTCTTTCGCAAGCAGGACGCGGAACAGAACCGTGCCCAGGGCCGCGAGCTGCTCGAACGCGAGCTCGCCCGCCTCGGTGCCCAGGCGGTCACGATCCCCGAGCTCATCGCCGAGCTCGGATTCAGGAACGCGGCCGAACTGCACACCGCCCTGGGCGCTGGCGACCTCCATCTCGCCCAGGTGGTGAACGCCCTGCAACGCCGGGCTGCGGCGGCTGCCTCCCTGTCGGACGCCATCGCCCCAAAACGGGGCAGCCGTACCCGGCCGGCGAACGGCTCGGCAGGCTCGGGTTCGTCGCGGGCGGGTTCGTCGAAGTCGGGCGCCATCGTCATCGACGGCGTCGGCGACCTGATGTCGAATTTCGCGCGTTGCTGCCGGCCCGTGCCGCCGGAGCCGATTGTCGGCTACATTACGCAGGGTCGGGGTGTCAGCATCCATCGCCAGAACTGCGCCAGCCTGCTGCGCATGCGGACGCGCCAGCCGGAACGCGTGCTCGGCGTCGAATGGGGTGAGCGTCAGGACCAGCTCTTCCCGGTCGAGATCGCCGTGCATGCCTTCGATCGCCGTGGCCTCGTGCGAGACATCAGCGCGGTTCTCGCCGACGAGAAGATCAGCATCCAGCAGATGACCACTAGCACCAACTCGCGGGAGAACACGGCCGACGTCGCACTGCGCGTGGGCGTGCACGGGCTGCAAGAGCTCTCGCGCGTCCTCAGCCGCATCGGCGCTCTCCCCAACGTCGTGCGCGCACGGCGCACCGTCTGATGGTCACCGCGCACGCACCCTCCTCGACCACCGCCGCACGCGAACACGTGGTGGTGGTCGATGCCGACCTCAAAGCGCTCGAGGCGCTGGTCGCCCCCTTGCGCGGGGAATTCGAGTTTCACGTGACCATCAGCGCCAGCGACGCACTCACGCTGCTCGATCACAAGCCCATCGCCGCCATCGTCGCCGGCCAGAAGCTCTTCAGCACCAGCGGCGTGGAGCTGCTCCGCGAAGCGCGCCGGCGCTCGCCGCGCACGGTGCGGGTGCTGCTCGCGGAGGCGAACGATCGCAGGGCGCTGGAGCAATCCCATCCCGACCGCGCCGCCTTCCAGATCCTGACGCGTCCCTGCACCACGCAGCAGCTGAAGGAAGTGTTGCAGGTGGCGGCCTGGTCGACCCACGTGTCGACCGATGAAACGGGCGAGGTCGAGCACGTCGTCATGGAGACGACGCGCGAGCCGCAGCAGTCGGAAGCGTCCGGAATACCAGTCACCGTACTGACCACGGACGCCGATCTCTACGAAGCGATCCGGGTGGCCGTGCAGGGACGCCACGAGACGTACCTCGCGACGCGCCTGGAGGATGCCGCGGAGCTCGCGGCCACTGGCCGGTGTCCTGTTCTGGTCACTGACATGGCGCTCGCCAAGCCCGCCCTCGAGCGCATCGCGCGGCACCTGAGCACGCACGAACACGCCCTGGTCACGATCGTCGTCGGCAGCCGAGAGCAGGGCAACGCACTCATGGACCTGCTCGGTACGGGCGTGATTCACCGGTTCCTGCTCAAGCCCGTCACCTCCGGCCTCGCGCGCCTGGCGATCGATTCGGCCTCGCGGCACCACCAGGGCCTTCTCACGCAGCCTCGTCGACCTGCCGCGGCTCCTCCGCCTCGCGCGGCGCCTCGACCCGGTCCGCGGCCGCCACCTACGGAACGCCCGCCACAACAGCACGAGCGCGCGCAGCCATCGCAACCCGAGCGCCCGACTCCCCACGAACGGCACGTCGACCCGCCGCAGAGCTCAGCTCCGCCGCCTCCTTCGCGACCAGCCGCCGCGAAGAGCGCGGGTGCTCCGCGGTTCGCGCCATCGCCGGTGCTCGCCGCAGAACGCGACCGGGATTCCACCTTCGAGCTGACGACGCCGCTCGCGGTCGATGTCGACTCGGCCCCCGAGTCCGACGAACCGGTCCCGCCGCCTCAGCGCCGAAAGCCCATTGCCCTGATCGGCGGTGGCGCAGCGGCTCTGGTCCTCGCTGCCATTGCGGGGGCCTGGTTCTGGTACCAGTCGACGAAGTCGCCGCCGGTCGATCCAGGCCTGGCCGCGATCGAAGCAAACCTCGCCGCGGCGGCCGGAGCCTTCGACGACGGACGCCTGATCGAGCCGACCGGCAACAACGCGGTCCATTTCTACACCGAAGTCCTGAAGAACGACCCCACGAACGCCACGGCGCTGGAGGGCCTGGAGCGGATCGCCGAGCGCTTCATCGAGCGGGCCGAAACCTTCATGGTGGAAGGCAAGCTGGAGGAAGCGGGTCTGGCGCTCGCAAACGTGCGGCAGGTGCAACCCGACCACCGGCGCCTGCGCTTCCTCGACACGCAACTGCGCAAGGAACAGCAGGATCGCCTGATGCTGCAGGCGCGCGAGAGCGCGACCGCGGGCGACACCCAGCGCGCCCAGCAGTTCCTCGACGAAGCCGCGCGCATGGCCCAGGACCAGACACAGGCGGGCGAGTTGGAATCCGCGCAACGTGCGGTCAGCGCGCGCGAGCGCACGCAGCTCGTCGAGCGTGGGCTGGAGCTCGCGCGCCAGCGGCTCGCGCAGGGGCGGCTGACCACGCCGCCGAACGACAGCGCCAAGTTTCACCTGCAGGCGGCGCGCCGCAGCGACCCGGGCAACCTTGCCGTTCAACAGGGGCTGCGCGATCTGACCGAGCGCGTGATTGCCGCGGCCTCGCAGGCGATCGAGCGCCGGCAGGTCGACGCGGCACGCAACCTGGTGCGCGAAGCGCAGGAGCTGGGCGCGACACCGGAACAACTCGCCGGCGTGCGCGCCGGGCTCGATGCCGGGCAGGTCGACCGTCAGCGAAACGACCTGCTACAGCTGGTGATCCGGCGCAGCGAGGAGAATCGCCTGCTCGAACCTGCCCAGGACAGCGCGCGGTACCACCTCGATCGGCTGATCCAGGCCGATCCCCAGCATCCGACGGTTGCGCAAGGCATCACCGCGCTCGGCGGGCGCCTGGTGGCGAATGCGCAGCTCGCAATCGGTCAGGGTCAGTTCGATGCCGCCGCGAGACTGCTCGGCGAAGCACGGGCGATCGGATTCACCGGACCGGAGCTGGCGACGGCCGACGGGGCCTTGCAGCGCGCACGCCAGCCGGCTGGGGCAGCTTCGGGCTCAGGCGCTGCCGCGGCGAGCGGCGCACCGGTAAGCGTGCCAAAGCGGGTTCGGGCGGTCATGCCTGACTATCCGCGTCGGGCCCTGGAGGACGAGCTCGAGGGCTGGGTTGACGTGAGCTTCGCGCTCACAGCGGCCGGCGATGTCGTGGATGCGCGCGTCGAGGGTGCCACACCGCGCAACACGTTCGACCGGGCGGCGCTGAACGCCGTCCGGCAATGGAAATTCGAACCGCGCGATCCCACCGTGGCCTACACGCAGCGCATCCGCACGCGCGTCGAGTTCCAGCTCAAGGACCAATAGTCGAAAACGCCGCTGCCAGCCGCGGGATCGGCTAGCGCCGACCGGCTATCCACGTCTCAACGTTGCGCCGCAGAGTACCGAGCGGCACCACGCCCTGCCCCAGCACCACGTCGTGAAACTCGCGCACGTCGAAGGCAGCGCCGAGTGCGTCCTTCGCCTGCTGGCGCAGCGCCATGATCTCGAGGCCACCGGAATCGTAGGCCGTGAGCTGACCGGGCAGGATCGCCATGCGGTCGACGAGGTCGACCGCTTCCACGTCGTTGAAACGCCCGGTGTCGAGCAGGTACCGGACGGTCTGCTCGCGTGTCCAGCCGAGCACGTGCAGGCCCGGGTCGGCCACCATGCCGCGCGCCGGCCAGATTCGTCGGCTCATGAGCGCGTAGTCGGCGCCGTAGATGCTCAACTCTTCCGCCAGCATCTCCGAGTAGCGTGCCCAGCCTTCGATGTAGGCCGAATTGAACGACAGCCTGGCGACGTCGCTCTGCTCGAGCGTGCGCGCGAAGGACAGCTGCATGTGATGGCCAGGATATGCTTCGTGCACCGCGGTGATTTCCGCACCCCCGCGCGTTTCCTCCTGCCAATTGTCGGTGGCGATGCGGTAGTACGCGGGCTTCGAGTCGTCCACCTGCAACTCGTAGTGCGAGCTGTTGCCGGAGCCGAGCATGTAATCGCGGAACGGCTCCACCAGCACGGTCTGCGACGGCATCCTGCCAAACATCGGCGCGCTCTTCTCCTGCCCGCGCTTCACCACCTCGCGCGAGTACGCGATCAACTCTTCCTTCGACGCGAACTGGTTGTCCGCCGCGCCGTTGACGCGCCGGATGATTTCCTTCAGGTCACGCGTGCCGAACTTGCGCTGTCCCATGTCCTGGACCACGGCGGCATTGCGCTCGACGGTGCGGCTGCCGAGATCGTAGACCTCTTGCGGCGAGCGGTTCAGCGTAGTGTAGGAACGAAGCGAGGCGCGGTAGCACGCCTCGCCATCCGGGTTCGCGGCAACGCCGAGCGCTTCGCGCGCGCGCGGCAGGTACTCGTCTTGTAGAAAACGCGCATAGGCACGCAGCGCCGGATTCACTTGTCCCGCGATCACCGTCGTAAATGCCGCCTTGAAGGCGGCATCGTCACTGCGTTCGGCCGGCGACGCGAGGGGTGACTCGTCCGCCGGCGCATCAGCGAGCCCGTTCACCTGCTTGATGGTCCGGGTCACCACGCTCTTCGGGGCTGAATAGCCGGCCGCGAGGCCGCGGCGCAGATTGCCGATTTCCTGCTCCACCATCGTCGGCACCGCGCGCCAGCGCTCCAGGGCCTGCGCGCGCCGGTCTGCGTCCGTGACGGGCTGTTCCTGTGCCACGGCGACCAGGGTCATGTGCCAGCCGTTCATGTGGCTGACGTTCCACAACTCGTTGCGGCAAACGCGAGACTGTGCCTCCGACTCGAGCTGTTCCCTGAGGATGTCGAACGTGACGACGTCGCGCGGCTCGAGGCGGGCCGCGGCGATGGTGCGCAGCTCGGCGAGCAGGGCGTCGTTGCCGCGCTCGAACGCTGCCATCCCCTCGGGGGTACGGTCCGACCAGCGCCGGTGATCGGGGGCCGGAAGGCCGGTGAAATACGCGATGATCGGCGAATCCTGCAGCTGGTGATCCACGGCACGCTTGGCCAGCGCTGCGAAGCGGGCACTTTCGGTGGTGGCGCCGGTTGCTGCTTCGGTCGTTCCACCCGCAGCGCTGCCAGTATCTGCAGGCGGCCTGCTTGCCGTGCAGGCCTGCAGGAGCAGGGCAAGTACCAGCGCGGCGCATGTACGCATCGGGACCTCGCAGTTCGAAAACGGTGGCGACGCGGTCGTGCCCGCGAATTCGCGAGCGTCAGCGATTCGGAAAATCGATGGCGCGCTTGTCGGCTGCGAGCGCGGCTTCGTGCAGGGCCTCGCTCAGCGTTGGGTGCGCGTGGATGGTGCGCTGGATGTCCTCGGTGCTGGCGGAGTACTCCATGGCGAGAACCGCCTCGGCGATCAGCTCGCCCGCCATCGGACCGATGACGTGCACGCCGAGGATCTCGTCGGTATCCGCCGCCGCGATGACTTTGGCGAAGCCGCCGGTCTGTTCCATCGCGCGGGCGCGGCCGCTGGCCAGGAACGGGAACGAGCCGGTCTTGTACGCGCGCCCGGACTGCTTCACCTGTTCCTCGGTCAGCCCGACCCAGGCGATCTCCGGCGCCGTGTAGATCACGGACGGGACGGTGCGGTAATTGACCTCGGAGAACTGTCCCGCGATCAGGTCGGCGACCATCACGCCTTCCTCCTTGCCCTTGTGTGCGAGCATCGGACCGCGCACCGCATCGCCCACGGCCCAGACACCCTCGGCGGCGCTGCGGCACTCGTGATCGACGTCGATGAAGCCGCGCTCGTCCAGCGTTACGCCCGTGCCCTCGGCCAGCAGGTCGCGCGTGTACGGCCGCCGCCCGATCGCGACCACCAGCTTGTCCACGTCCACCGACTGATCCCCCTTGGGGTCGCTGAAACGCACGGCGACCGCACCATTGGCGATCGTCGCGCCGGTCACCCTGGCGCCCAGGCGAATGTCGAGGCCCTGCTTGCGGAAATGCTTGAGCGCTTCCTTGGCGAGTTGCTGATCGGCCATCGCGAGGAAGTCGGGCAGCGCTTCCAGCACGACGACTTCACTCCCGAGCCTGCGCCACACGCTGCCGAGCTCCAGCCCGATGACACCCGCGCCGATCACGCCGAGTCGGCGCGGCACGGAATTGAAGTCGAGCGCGCCCCAGGAGTCGACGATGCTCTCCCCATCGAACGGCGCGGACTTGAGCTCGGTCGGCACCGAACCGCTCGCCAGCACCACGTGCTTCGCCTGCAGGATTCGCCGCGTGCCGTCCGCACCGGTCACCTCCACCTTGCGCCCCGCCAGCAGCTTGCCATGCCCCTGGAACGGCGTGACGCCGGCGCTCTTGAAGAGCGCCACGATGCCGCTGGTGCTCGCTTTCACGATCGCCGACTTGCGCTTCTGCATCGCCAGCAGGTCGAGCGACACGCCGGCCACCTTGATGCCGTGCGTGGCGAACTCCCCGTGCAGGCGGTGGAACAGCTCCGAGGATTCCAGCAATGCCTTCGAGGGAATGCAGCCGGCGTTGAGACAGGTGCCGCCAAAAGCGTAGCTGCCGTCGCGGTTCTTCCATTCGTCGATGCACGCGACGCTCAACTTGTTCTGGGCGGCGCGGATCGCGGCCGGATAGCCCGCCGGGCCGGCGCCGATGACGACAACATCGAATGAATCAGACATGGTCGAGATACCTCAGCGGATGCATCCGACGTTCGGCGTCGGAACCTTGCGGCGCTCTTGCAAGGCGGCGGGGAGGGTTCGTTGCGCCGAACGTCGCTAGATGTGCAGGAGCAAGCGGGACGGGTCTTCGAGCTGTTCCTTCACGGTGACCAGGAACTGCACGGCCTCCTTGCCGTCGATGATGCGGTGGTCGTAGGTGAGCGCGATGTACATCATCGGGCGCACCACCACCTGGCCGTCGACCACCATCGGCCGGTCCTGGATCTTGTGCATGCCCAGGATCGCGCTCTGCGGCGAATTGACGATCGGCGTCGACATCAGCGAGCCGAACACGCCGCCGTTGGTGATGGTGAAGGTGCCGCCCGTGAGCTCCTCGAGCGTGATCGCGCCGTCGCGCGCGCGCTGCGCGAACGCCGCCACGGCCTTCTCGATGTCGGCGAAGCTCATCTGGTCCGCGTCGCGCAGGATCGGCACGATCAGGCCGCGCTCGGTCGAGACCGCCACGCCTACGTCGTAGTACTCGTGATAGATGATGTCGTTGCCCTCGACCGAAGCGTTGACCACCGGGAATTTTTTCAGCGCCTCGATCGACGCCTTGACGAAGAACGACATGAAGCCGAGCCGCGTGCCGTGCGACTTCTCGAACTTCTCCTTGTAGCGCGCGCGCAGATCCTGCACGGCCCTGAGGTCCACTTCGTTGAACGATGTGAGCAACGCCTGCGTGGTCTGCGCCTGCACCATGCGTTCGGCGATGCGCGCGCGCAGGCGCGTCATCGGGACGCGCTGCTCGGAGCGGTTGCCGCGCACCGCGGGCGCCGGAGCCGGGCGACGTGCCTCGGTCGCAGGCGAGGCTGAGGCCGCAGGAGAGCTTGCCGCCGCGGGCTTCTGTCCAAGATGAGTGACCACATCCGTCTTGGTGATGCGCCCGTCCTTGCCCGAGCCTGGAATCTGCGAGGGGTTGAGCTGGTTCTCCTCCACCATGCGTCGCACGGAAGGGCTCAGCTTCTGCGCCGCCGTGTCATCACGCCGCGCCGGTTTTGCGGCCGCGGAACTCGCAGCGGCGCCGGCTGATGCCGCTGCGCCCTCTTCGAGAACTGCGAGCACCTGGCCACTGGTGACGGTCGCACCGTTGTCGACCTTGAGTTCCTTGAGCACTCCGGCCGTCGGTGCAGGCACTTCCAGCACCACCTTGTCGGTCTCCAGGTCGACGAGGTTCTCGTCGCGGGCGACCGCATCGCCGGGCTTCTTGTGCCAGGAAACGAGCGTCGCATCGGCAACGGATTCGGGGAGCTGGGGAACGCGGACTTCGATGCTCATGAGGTTTTCCTGACCGCGCCAGCGCTGAGGCGCGCGGTTTCGCGTGCGGTGTCTTCGGTTGTGGTGGCCTGCAGCGCCGCCGCCACCAGCGCGTGCTGCTGTTCTTCGTGCATCTGGTGAATGCCGGTGGCGGGCGCCGCGGCCGGCGCGCGGCCGGCGTAGAGCAACTGCTGGCGCGCCGACAAAGGCTCCAGGAGCCGATGGCGGATCTGATACCAGGCGCCCTGGTTCTGCGGTTCCTCCTGGCACCAGACGATCTCGCGCGCGTTCGCGTACTTCCTGATCAGCGACGCGTATTCCTCGATCGGGAACGGATACAGCTGCTCGATGCGCACGATGGCCGCGTTGCGCAGGTCGTGCTTCACGCGGTACTCGTTCAGGTCGAAATACACCTTGCCGCTGCAGACCACGATGCGCGTCACCTGCCCCGCCGTCGGGTTGGTGAGGTCGTCGAAGGCATTGACGAAGCGGCCGTTGGTGATCTCGCGCAGCTCGGAGACCGACTGCTTGTGGCGCAACAGGCTCTTCGGCGTCATGACGATGAGCGGCTTGCGAAATCCGCGTAGCATCTGCCGGCGCAGCATGTGGAACATCTGCGCGGGCGTGGACGGTACGCACACCTGAATGTTGTTCTCGGCTGAAAGCTGCAGGAAGCGCTCCAGGCGCGCCGAGGAATGCTCCGGCCCCTGGCCCTCGTAGCCGTGCGGCAGGAACAACGCGAGGCCGCACAGTCGCCCCCACTTGGCCTCGCCGGAGCTGACGAACTGGTCGATGATGACCTGCGCTCCGTTCACGAAGTCCCCGAACTGACCTTCCCACACGCACAGTGCGGTGGGCTCGGTCGTAGAGTAGCCGTACTCGAAACCGACGACTGCTTCTTCGGACAGCACCGAGTCGATGACCGAGAATCGCGGCTGGCTGTCAGCGATGTGCTGCAGCGGGATGTAGGTGGTACCGGTCTGCTGGCAATGCACCACCGCATGGCGATGGAAGAACGTGCCGCGCCCACTGTCCTGGCCGACGATGCGGATCGGGAAGCCGTCCTTGAGCAACGCCGCATACGCCAGCGTCTCCGCCGCGCCCCAGTCGAGCGGCATCTCGCCCGCGTACATCTTCTCGCGGTTCGCGATCACCTGTGCGACGCGCGCCTGCGGGGTGATGTTCGCCGGCACCGTGGTGATCACTTTGCCCAGCGCGCGCAGCGTATCGGCATCGATCGCAGTGCGGACGCTTTCGTGCCAGTCGGCGTTCACGTAGCGCGACCAATCCACCGTGTACTTGTTGCCGATGAGGCCGAGCGAGGCGCGCGCCTGCGGTTTGCCTTCGTCGAGGCCGCGCCGATACTGCTCCACCATTTCGCCGGCCTGCTCCTCTGCGATCACACCGTCGGCGACGAGGCGGTCGGCGTAGAGCTTGCGCACCGTCGGATGCTTGCGGATCGCCTGGTACATCATCGGCTGCGTCGCCGCCGGCTCGTCCGCTTCGTTGTGACCGTGCCGGCGGTAGCACACCAGGTCGATGACGATGTCCTTGTGGAAGCGCATGCGGTATTCGAGGGCGAGGCGCGCGACCAGCACCACCGCTTCCGGATCGTCGCCGTTCACGTGGAAGATCGGTGCTTCGATCATCTTCGCCACGTCGCTGCAGTAGAGCGTCGAGCGCGCGTCGCGCGGATCGCTGGTGGTGAATCCCACCTGGTTGTTGACGACCACGTGCACCGTGCCGCCGGTGTAGAAGCCGCGCGCCTGCGACAGCTGCAGCGTCTCCATGACCACGCCCTGCCCCGCGAACGCCGCATCGCCGTGGATCAGCAGCGGCACCACCTTGTCGCCGCTTGCGTCGCCGCGCCGTTCCTGGCGCGCGCGCACCGAGCCTTCGACCACCGGGTTGACGACCTCGAGGTGCGAGGGGTTGAACGCGAGCGCGACGTGCAGGTTACCGCCCGGCGTCTTGAGGTCGGCCGAGAAGCCCTTGTGATACTTGACGTCGCCCGAGCCCTTCACCTGGTCCGCGTCGTAGTGCCCTTCGAACTCGGAGAACAGGATTTCCGGTTCCTTGCCGAGGATGTTGACCAGCACGTTGAGGCGCCCGCGATGCGCCATGCCGATGACACTTTCCTCGACGCCGAGCACGCCACCGCGCTGCACGAGGTCGTCGAGCAACGGGATCAGGCTGTCGCCGCCCTCGAGCGAAAAGCGCTTCTGACCGACGTACTTGGTGTGCAGGTAGCGCTCGAGACCCTCGGCGGCGGTGAGCTGCCAGAGGATCGCGCGCTTCTCCTCGGCGCTGAAGCGATTGAGGACGCGGTTTTCCTGGAAGCGATCCTGCAGCCACAGGCGCTCTTCGGAGTTGGACACGTGCGCGAATTCGGCACCGATGCTGCCGCAGTAGATGGCTTCGAGCTGCGCGACGATGTCGCGCAGCTTCATGAATCGCGGCACCGCGTTCTCGACGCGGCTGTCGGTGAAGAACTCGGTGTCGAGGTCGGCGGGCGCCAGGCCGAAGTAGTCCAGATCGAGCACGCGCGGGCGCTCGCGGCGCGTGAGACCCAGCGGATCGAGATTGGCGACGAGATGACCGCGGTTCGCGTAGACCTGGATCAGCCTGGAGACCGCGCCCTGGCGCGCACTGGTCTCGTGCTGCTCGTCGATGCTCGACCCCGACGTCGGCGCCCGCGTTTGCCGGGCTCGCTCCAGCAGCGCCTCACGCAGCGGTCCGTGAGCCGTTTCCGTCGCCGGCGCTCCCGCCAAGGTTCCACTCGCCGCCCGCAGCCGCGTGAAGTAGTCGCGCCACTGCGGATGCACCGAGTCCGGATCCTGCAGGAACTGCTCGTAAAGCGCTTCGACGAACGTGGCGTTGCCGCCGGACAGCGGCGTGGTGGCGTACTGGTCGCTCAGGGATTCGGTCATGGGGTCTGGTTCAGCCTGCAATTCAGCCTTGCAAATCAAAGCAATGGACGCGCGCGGGGCGCTCGTTTGCGGCGCGGTAGTTTAGCGGAAAACCGCGCGCGAGCGAAAAACGAAGATGGGGACCGCCTTGGACGAATAAAGCCCGACGGAAGGAGGCTGCCGCCTGAACGGCGGCCGTTTGCAACGCCGGCCTGGCGGCGTCAGAGGGTGACGGTCGTGCTCAGCTCGAAGAGCATGCGCAGCTCGTAGATCACGAGCGCGGCGTAGAGCAGCAACGCCAGGTACAGGGCGGTGACGACCTTGATCCGGCCAAACATGCGGTAGCGAGCGAGCAGGACGAGAACCAGCACGCCCATGCCGGTCAGCCCCATCTTCACCGCGGCGAAGATCGTCACGTCGGAGTGGATCAAGCGATCCATGAACGGGTTGGCCTCGGTGGCGCCGAGGACCAGCAGGTTGAGCGTGAGAAACGCATCGATGCAGCAGAGCAGCAGGATCCCGATCGCCACCGCGAGCAGATGTGCCTCATGCCAGTCGACGATGGGGACGACCCCGTCGCCGTCGCGCCGAACGTCGCGACGCCGCGGCCGGAAACCGCCATAAACGACCGACCAGAGCGAAAGCCGCCGCCGCTCGCGTGCACCTCGTCGATCGCCGAAGACGCCGGGGCTGTACGGTTGCGAGCCGCGCAGCTGATTGATCACGAGCTGCGTCCGCTGCTCGCCCGGATCTTCTTTTCGACGTGCTGTTCGCGACTGCATCGATCCCCCGGTCACACGCTGGCTTCCGCGGCGTGCCGCCCTGCCTGGGCGCAAGAATCGATGCAAGCGCGATACCGTCGGGCGGCGAGGCACGCCAATCAATGGCTTGCACGGAGCGTGCGCACCACTGCGTGGCGCTGCTGTAAATTTCGCCGACTCTGCAGGTACGACTTATCCTCGCTCGAGTGTGACGCGCTTCACTCTTTGCGTTCGTCCCGCAGGCGGCGCATCAGTCGCTCGAAGCGCGCAGCGTCGTAGCGGTCGTCCTGCGCCAGCGCTTCGAAGAGCGCGTCGACCTGCGGCCGCAGCGCCTGGTCGCGTCCCGTCTCCGCGAGCAGAAGCACGACTGCCATCGCCGCCTGCTCGGCGGCAACGTAGTCAGGGAAATCCCCGCTCTCGGCCGCGCTCACCAGGGCCTGCAACACGGCTTTCTTCTGCGCGGACGTCAGCGAAAACGCGCCTCCTTTTTCGAAGCCTGTCAGCAGCTCGGTGATCGACTGGCTGGCCACCGCCGCGCGTTCGCGACTCGTCGCCGCCGCGCGGTGGAGCTCGGCCGTGCGCGAGCGCAGTTCCGTGTTCAACTGCGGCTCGACGGCGGCGAACACGGCACTCAGCATGACCAGCCTGCTGTCGTCGAGGCGCAGCGACCCTGGCTCGAGCCCGCCGGCGAGGCCGCGTCCGACGCCGTAGGCGAAGCGCATGCTGCGATGACAGGAGTAGCAGTTGTAGAGCGCGAATTCGGGCAAGGCTCCGGAGCTCTGGAAGTGCGGGCTGCGCAGGAGCTCGGCCTGCGCGAGCGTTGCACGCAGCAGCCCGGCGATCCACACGGTGCTGCCTTGCGCCGGAGGCTTGCGCTGCACGTAGTCCTGGTCGCGCCGGAAATGTTCCCGGCCGCCGCTCGTCCGCCAGAGCTCGGTGAACGTGTCCAGCTCGAAGCTGAGACGCGGGTGACCGGCGGCCATCATGCGATGGCTGGCGAATCGCGATTCGTCGCCGACGTGGCACGCGAGGCAAACCTTCGCACGCGCGGTCGGACTCTCGATCGGATACAGACCGTTCGCGAGATTGTCGGCGTGGCTCACCCGGGGCGCGTCGTCGTGCGTGGCGAGCCAGCGCTCCGCTGCGCCGTGACAGCTTTCGCAACCGATGCCGTCGGTCAGCTGAAAGCGTGGCCCGCGCTGCGCTACCGGCACATCCTCGGCATGGCACGCCAGGCACTCTGGCGCCTTCTCCGCGGCGCCCAGACCGAGGCGCTGCGCGATGCGCTGCCCCGCGGGCTCGAGCAGCAGGCGATAGGCGCGCGCGTGCGGATCGAAATGAGACCAGGTGACGTATTCGTTTTGCTGTACCGCCGTCGCTTCGAGCGGCCGCGCCGAGCCGTGACACAGACTCGACGCACAGCTCGCAACGCCGAGATGTGAATCCGCCGCGCCTGCCGCGACTGCCGCGACTGCCGCGCCTGCCGCGCCTGCCGCGAATGCCGCGAATGCCGCGACTGCCAACCCGATCGCGCCCCAAGCTTGCCGTTTCGTCACGGGCGGTCCTCCACGAACCAGGGTGCCCCGCCTGGATCCAGGTACAGCTTGCGCATCTCGTGCCCCGAGAACGGCCGTGAGCCGCGCCGCCCGAACACCGCAATCTGACCCCCGGTCTCATCGACCGCCCGATCGCGCTCGAGCGGGCGCGACAGGGAAAGCGCCGCGTGTCGCGTCGGATAGCTCGCGATGAGCTCGGGCCTGGGCTCCGGGCTGAAGCCGTAAAAATTGGGCTGTGACTGCGGGCTCGTGAGCTGCACCACCTTGAGGCCTGCCGCTCCGTCCGCCACGTACGCGAACAGCGACGCGTTGGTCGAAGCGACCACGACATCGCGCGCATCGCGGATGCGGCCATCGCCATCGAAATGACGCAGCAGTCGCGGCGCCTCGGGGCGTTCGACGTCGATGATCGCGATGCCCCGTCCGCCATTCGCCACGTACGCGTACGTGCGAGCCACGAACAGTTTCTGCGCGCCGGAGAGCGGGACGGCAGCGGGCAGGAGGCGCGGTTGCGCGGGCTGCGTCACGTCGACGATCCTCAGACCCTCCGCGCTGGTTGCAAAGAGATAGCGGAACTGCAGGGCGGTCGCGCGCACGTCGCGCAACGGCACCGTGGACAAGTACCGCGGCGAGCGTGGATCCGTGAGGTCGAGGACGACGATGCCGGCGGGGACCGCCACGTACACGTAGTTGCCGCCGACGGTGGCGTGACGCGCACTGTCCAGAATGCCGCCCGGATTGAACGTGAGCGTGCGGGTCAAGCGGTTGTTGCGGAACTCGCCGTCGGCGAGCGTGTTGACCTCCACGAGGATGAGTCCCTCGAGGGCATCGGTCACGAGTGCGTAGTCGTAGATGCCCGCGAACGGCTGCTCGAGATTGGCGACGCGCATCAGCTCGCCCTGATTGCGCGGCGGATGCACGGGCTGCGTCGTCGGCAAGGTCACGCAGGTGGCGTCGCGGCTCGCCACGCGCACGTCCTGGCCGAGCGGCGAGAATGGCGCCGTGACGATCCGCTGGCTGAACCCCTTGTTCGCGATGCTGGCGACGTCATAGACGCGCAGCCCTCGCTTGCCTTCCGCAACGTACAGGTACTCGCCGCGCACCTGCAGGCAGCGCGCCACACCCGTATCGTGCGAGTGCGCCGTTTGCAGCACACGATTGCGCTCTTCGTGTTGTCGGTGCCAATCGGGATACGCGTAGCGATGCAGGTAGCTGCCGATGACGGCCTGCGGCTCCTCCCACTCCGTTACCTGCACGGCAGTGACGTCGCCTTCTGTCCCCAGCCACGCGTTCAGTCCGAGAAAATTGACGTACTGCGTGCCCTGGCCGAGGAGCTGCGCCATCCACGCATTGTTGTCGCCGCTGCTCGCGAGGTGGCAGTCGGTGCAGGTCTTCGTTTCGGTGCGTCTCTCGGTGTGCGGGTAGTGCGGATTGAAGGCCTGCGAGCTGAAACCCGAAGCGGCGATCGGTGGCTGCTGCACGTAGATGCGTTCGCGATTGGCGTTGGTCGAGGACAGCACCAGCGCCGAGGACGATCGCACGGGCGCAACCTTGAAGCCTTCTGACGGACCGCGTCGGCCGAGGATGAACATGTCGTCGCGCGCGACCTGGGGATTGTAGCTGGCGTAGTTGCGCGTCACGCCGCCCTCGTAGCGGTGTCTTTCGGTCTTCCAGTTCGCCTCGATGGGCAGATGGCAACCGCCGCAACTGGTCGTCCACGACGTGTGACAGGTGTAGCACTCGACCTGGTCGTCGTTGTGCGCGAGATCCTGCCACGCGATATCCGCCCCCCATCGTTGCGTCACTGTGTCGCGGCTCATCAGCTTCGCCCGCGCTGCCTTCTCGTTGTACTGCGCGTGCCCCGTCGTCACCGTGTCCTTGACCAGCGAAACCTCCCACTCCTTGCCGGGCGTCAGCAGCGAGCGCTGGAAGAGCTTGCCGCCGATCCATTCGAACCGCCGGCGCCCGTCGGGATTGCGCAGCACGCTCATGTCGAGCCCGTTCGGTCCCGCGGCCGGTCCGGAAGTGCGCAGCGTCGGATAGCTGCGGGTCGTGCCGTGACAGTCCTTGCAATCGATCTCGACCGCGGCGGCCACCTCGCCGTAGAGATGGCCGTTGCCGTGCGAATCCTGCGCGAAATGACAATCGACGCAGTGCATGCCGGCGTCCACGTGCGCCGACGACAGGTGCACCGCCTTCGACCACTTCCCGGGATCGTCGGGCGCAACGATGCCGCCCGCGGCATCCAGGAGGTTGCCCTTGCGATCGCGCTTGAACACCGCCCGGAAATTCCAGCCGTGCCCATGATAGTCGGCGAACTGCGTGTCCTTGAGCTTCGGGTTCAGCTCGGACACCGAGCTCAGGAACGCAGGATCGGACCAGTTGCCGCGTACCACCGCAGCCTCCGGGTTGCGGTCCAGCATGCGGCGCATGTCCTCGGCGTCGGGATAGCGCTGCTGCGCCGGCCACATCGCCGGCGCGTCGGCCTCGTAGTCCCACATGGTGTAGCCGAGGAAGGAGTTCATGAACATGTTCGGCTGGTGCATGTGGCACACCATGCACTGGCTCGTGGGGATCGAGCGCGTGAAAGTGTGCGCGATCGGATGGCCGCTGCGCTCGCGCGGGATGGTGGGGTCGGCGCTGCGGGTCGTGCCGGCATGCCCGGCTGCCGCGTACGGCCCCGAATGGCGCCCGTCGCGATCGTTCGCGTAGACGACGTGACAGCCAGTGCAGCCCGACGAGCGATAGTCGCCCGGCTGATCGTTGGTGCCGAGAAACCAGGCGAGCGGATCGTTGAGGCGTGTCTTGTGGATGTTGAGCACCGGTACCGCGATGCGCGCGCCGGTGCCGGGGCCGCGATTCGATTGCTTGAGATCCGGGCGGCCCGGTTCGTCGAGGCGCTGGAGCTGGCCAGCGGCATTCGGCAGTCCGGTCTCGGGGAAAAGGTTGGCGACGTTGCGCCCGCCGCGCTCGAACACACGAAACACGTCGGCCGGCGCGAGGTTTTCGAACCGGGGCAACGGCTGCAGACGCGGCACGATGCCGCGCGCCGCCGCTTCCGCCGGGTCGAGCGGCGCGCCCTCGACGATCGCCGCCTCGCCCTCGCGCGTGTAGGCCTCACCCAGAATGTAGTTCTTGAACGGCAGCAGCCCGTTGTTGTAGGCCGCGCCACCCCAGAACATCGCGTTCGTCGACATGAGACTGCGCTCGGCAGCACGAATCACGTCGAGGTGACACGCGCCACAGGCCTCGCGCGCCACGCGGTAGTCGCCCGGGTTCACGAAGCGGAGGAACTCCGGCGCCTCGCGGTTGAGCAGCGCGTAGCTGCGCTCGGGATTGGCGCTGCGCGGGAAGTGCCAGCTCTGCGGAAAGCGGGGCAGCACGTGGGCCTGGTCGCGCAGCGCGGCGTATTCGTCGGAATCCGCAGCCGCACCACCCCGCATGACCGTTGCCGCGCCGCCGTGACAATCGCTGCAGCCGAGGACCACCGCTGCGCTCGCGTGCATGGTCGGCTGATCGGTCGCGGTGTGGCACGACAGGCAACCTCGGCTCTTCTCGTCCGCCTGCGCCTGCGTTTGTATTTCCGGCGCCGGAGGCGCGGCGACGTAGTCGCGTTGCACGGGCGTTTCTTCCTCGTCGGACGCCTGCGCGACCGCAGCGGCGGCCAGCAGAACCACTGACACGATCGAGCCGCGCATCAGTAGGCCAGCACCACGTTACCGAGCACGGAATACGGGATCTCGTCGCCGAAGAGTTGTTGGTAGCCGTTCCCGGGCAGGAGCGCGGCCGCCGAGAGCCGGACCACGACGTTCTGCGTGGCGAAGGGTCGCCACGTGAGCGCGAGCGAGATGTCTTCGCCGATCGCCCGGTCGACCGGCGCCTGCGCGCGTGCGACCTCGAGCACCGCCGTATCGCCGAAGCGCAGGTGGCTCACGTTGACGCTCGCGCGCAAGGTCGGCGTCAGATCCAGGTCTGCTCCGACGCCAACCAGGACCAGGCCCGGGTTCTCGAAGTTCGACTGGCCGAATTCCTTGCTCGGACGCAGGGAGTTCAACAAGCCGTTGCGCCCGGAAAGGGCGACCCGACCGCCGCCCACCAGCGGCACGGGTTGCCGGATCCAGAAGCTCGTATCCGCGCCCGCGAACAGCGGGTTCTCGAAGATGGCGTCGAAACCGCCCGCCGTGTCGTCGAACGGATCGTCGTCGGCGCTCGCCCAGGCCAGCGAGCCGCGCACGCGGATCCAGCTGAAGTCGCGCGACACTTCCGCGGCGGCGAAACCCGCCGCGATGTCGATCTCGCGATCGACGAACAGGCCGCGGGTCGCGGAACCGAGCGCCCCGTAGACGCTGCCGGAGACGTTCCAGGCACCCACGTGGCCGTCCGCGCTCACGCCCGCATACGTCACCTCGTAGTCGCGGCCCAGCTCCAGACCGATCGAGGCCGGGCGTTGCAGGATGCCATTGTCGTCGTAGCGGACCTCGTCACCTTCGCGGTTGCGATTGTGTGCCAGCGTCGCCTGCGCGGTCAGGCCGGGCACGCCGAAATCCTGTGCGTAGAGGTTCGCGATGAAGATGTCGTCCTCGCGCAGCGCATCGCCGCCCAGCTCGACGAGGTTGTTGAGGCCGCTGTTGGTGTCTTTCTCCAGGCGGCGGAACCATGCCAGGTTGTACTGGTAGCGGTTGTTGGCGAGCGTGCCGAACAGCCGCAGGCCCGGCGCGCTGTCCTGGAACAGGAAGCCGCGAAAATCGCTGACGAAGGGCTGGATGCCGAGGCGCAGGCTGTCGAAGTCGTACCGCGCCGAAACGTTGCGCAGGTGCTTGTCGACGAACAGCGCCTGGACACCGACCACGCCCTCGCTGCGACTCGTAGCCGATCCGGCCGGCGCCTTGAGCGCGCCCGCCTCGCCCGCGCTCGCGTAGTTGAAGTTGAACACGGGCGTGAAGCGAAATTCGTAGTCCGGCGGCTTGAAGACCGTGTCGCCCTGATAGACCACCGCCTCGACGATCAGCGCCTGCGCCACCACCAGCTGCTCGCCTTCGCCGAACGCATCGAGGCTGCCCGGATCCTCGGACGCCGGGCCGCCCACGGGCGTTGGCAAGCGGCGCGGCTCCACGACCGAATCGGACACGGCGAGCAGGTTCACGAACCAGTCCTCGCCCCACGCCGGCCGGTCGCCTTTGAGCCAGTTGTTGCCCGAGTACGGATCGAGCAGGTTCTCCCGATAGCCGAGCAGCGAAACCACGCGCCAGCGATCCGGAATCGACGCGAATGTCTTCAGGGCATCCGCGCGCGCCGCGGGAAGACGTGCCGGATCGCAGGGCGTCGGGTCCCACTCGAGCACCGGCACGCCCGGGCTGCGACGCCCCGACTCGGCTGGTTGCTCCGGCGGGCAGCGCACGGAACCTTCGATTTCATCCGCGGCCGCGTCACCGGCGGGTAGAAGGAACAGCGCAGTCGTCCACAGCGACACCGACAGGGCCGAGGTCAACAGTCTCGCCGTCGTTGCCGCAAGCCTAGCGTCCATTGCAGGGCTCCTGTTCCGTGGAATCCCGGAACGGCGCTTGCGGACACGAGACATAGCGCAAGCGCGTGCCCTGGGGCGCGAGCCTGTCACTGCGCAGGGCGGCGTCGGCATTGTTGATCGTTCCCAGCGCCACTGCGGTCTCGTGCACGCCGAGGAACGCGATCATGTCGTCCTGATCGACGCCGTCGCCCGACACGCCGATGGCTCCGACGAGCGTCGGGCCGCGGTAGATCGGCACGCCGCCCGGAAAGATCTGCAGTCCGTTCGCCACCGCCGGAATCGGCGCGCCGACGGCAAAGCCGCCGCTGAATCCCGCAACGCCGGTGCAATTGCTGCCGACGTCCGCCACCAGGCCCGCGATGAAGCCGGCGTGCTGCACGAGCGCGTTGTGGATGAGATCGAGCTGAACGCCGGTGGAGAACGGGCTCCATTCGCCCGCGACTTTGCTGAAGGGGCCCGGCGGTGCCGCGTCGACGCCGTCCGGGAAGAACGGGCGCGCGACATTGCCCAGGGCGCGCGTGCTGAACGCCACCTGGCCATCGCCCAGCGCGTTCGGCAGACCAAGAAAATTGCGAGCGCCCGAGACGTAGTCGCCGAGGGCCACGGTGCGCAGCGTCACCAGGCCACCGTCGAGGTATTCCGCCGGCGGAACGGCAGCGAGAGCGGCAGCGGCGCCGGCGGAGGAGAGAAACGCTGCGCTGCGCGCCTTCTGCAACGACACGTCGACGCCGAACACCGCAGCGTCGCGGCTGCGCACGATCCCGAGAATCGTGCCCGCGGTGTCGACTACGCTGACGGTGACACGCGCCGGGTCGCCGAGCGGCCGGCGGATCTGTGCGCGCGCACGGTTCGCGGTCGACAGCGCGCGCGCCAGCAACTCGCGCACTTCCGCGGCCGTGAGCGCCTGCCCGCCTTCGGTCCCGGCGATCGGCCGAAAGCGCTCGGCGTTCGCATCGTCCACCAGCACGAACGCGTCGAGGCCGGCGAAGTCGAGCGCGTCGGCCCGGATGCCGGAAGCAGGCTGCCCGAACGCCACGCCCCCGCGCGTCGCCGCGGCGGCGTAGCCGGGCACGGCCACGAGCGCGCCCGCCGATCCGTTCAGGCTTGCGAAGGCCGGCGCGCTGGCGGGATTGGCGGCGAGGTCGGAAAACAGGGCGTCGCTGAAGCGCAGCACCTTGCCGTCGGCGGTGATGCGATCCCCGCGGCGATCGTCCGGCGCCGCGAAACCGAAGGAACCCGCGAGCGCCAGCAGCTCATCGATGTCGAGGTCGCGATCGGCGATCGAACGGTCGAGCCCGTAGATGCCGTCCGCAACGACCCCCACCCCGCCGACCGGCGTGCCACTCTTATATAGGGGCAATCCCCCGGCATCCGCAGCCAGTCCCAGGGGTGAGCGCATCGGGCCGGCGGCCGCCGCACCGCCCGCGAAACGCCGGCTCAGGTCCGAGCAGGGAAGCTGGCTGAACTGCACGCCGAACAGCGGTCCGCCCGGCGTAAGGGCCTCGCCCGGGTTGAAGTGGTCCTGGACGATCTGGCTGGCCGTGCGGGTGCTGAACGCATTCCCCTCGCTCGAGACGAACGCGGCAGTGACAGCCTTGGCTATGGCCGCAGCGCTATCCGGGACGATGTCGACACCCTCCAGACCGCCGACGACTGGCGTGCCGCCCGCGGCCGTCGACTGCAGCGTCACGGTCGTATCGGCGCCGGTCATGCGGAAGACGCCCAGCACGTTGCCGACGCGGTCGCTCACGGCGATGGTCGCCTGCACGCCGCGCGCCTGGGCTTCCGCGGTCGCCTGCGCGAGCACGCGCTCGACCTCGCTTTGCGTCAGAAACGTCGTCGCACTCGCACATGAGCCGTTGCAACCGCCCGACGTCGGGGGATCGACAGCTCCCGGTGGCGACGATGCCCGGTCACCTCCCGAACATGCCGCCGCGCCGACGAGCACGATGGGCACGACGAGCACAGTGAGCGCGGCCGTCAGCGCTGCACCAGCGCGCGCCCGCGCTTCGGTGCGCGTCGCCGTTTCAGCGCGAATCAACGGTTCGGAACCCATCGCTCACTGTCGGAATCGTGGAAGGAATGGCAGAGCGCGCAGTCGCTCGGCACGAGGTTCGACGCAGGCGTCGACGCGACAGCGCTGCCGCCGTGGCATTCGCGGCAGGTGGCAATTCCCGGCATCAGCACCTCGCTCGCTGCCTTCGACTCGGCCGCGGAGTGGCACGTAGAGCACTCCGTCAGCGCCGTCGAGTGGCGTTCGTGACTGAAGTGCGCTTTGGGCATCCAGCGGCGCGCGAGCAGGGTCGGTGCAATCGTCCAGGTGGGCGAGCCGTCCGCGGCCACGCCGGCGCTCACCTGGTGACACTGATGACAGGTCCGACGCTCGAACAGATCGCGCGCCGTCGCGAACGCCTTGGTGCGCGCGCGTTGCAGCGCGCGTGCGCGTTCTGCCGCGCTCAGCTCGACGCCTGGCCGCGCCGCCAGTCGCTGGGGCCGGGCCGTGGCATGCGGATCCGGGTATTCCTCGAGGTAACGTGCGCTGTAGTACTCCACCAACGTGCGTAGAACCGCGGCCGAGTCGCCGTGGGGCACGGTGCGCTCCGGGTCGGCGGGCTCGAAGTCGAGGCGATGGCAGGTCGCGCAGTGGCGTTCCATGGCGATCGGCTGCATGCGCGCACCGCCCTCCTCCGGCTGATGGCAGTCGCCGCAGGCCATCACTGCGGTGCCCTCCGGCGACTTTACGCCCGCCGGGTCGAGATGCACGTCATGCGGGAAGGCGAGTCCCGATCGTTCCTGCCCCGCCGCGGCATCCAGCCGCAGGCGCTGCTCGACGAGCGGCCCCTGTGTCGTCGGCAGCCTCAGCGCAACGCGAAACTGCGGATGCCTCGCGGCAAAATCGCTCGCGGCCTGGACGTCGGTGTCCTTGCCGACGACGGTCGCGAGATCGCGATGACAGTCGGCGCAAATCCGCGGGTCGCGTCGCACCAGCGTCGCAGGTTCGTTGTGTTCGATGTGACACGACGTGCAGCGCTCCGCACGCAGTGTTTCGAGTCCGGCCGGGCCGTGGCCGTGCAAGGTCGGCGCGTGGCACGCCAGGCACTCCCCGTTGCGTACGCGAACGAACGGCAGCGCGTGGCAACTTTCGCAGGCCGTGCCGATGTTCTGGTGCGGGGCGCTCAGGGCACCGGATATCCACCAGCCATCGTTCGGCAGCCCTGCGGTGCGCAGCGTGCCTCCCAACCCGCTCTGCTTCATGCCGAGCGCCGGGACGATGAGGCAGGCGGCGCCGATGACGATGAAGAACGCCCAGGCCCACGGTCGCTTGGCCATGCGCGTTGCGGCAAGGTCGAGCACCGGCAACTCACGCGCCGCCTCCGTGACGCGGGCTGCCGCATCGAGCTCGAAGGTGAAGGCGACGTCGCAGTCGTCCGGAGGATCGAAGAACCTGAGCGTATTGGAACCAACGGCCACCACATCGCCCGAACGCAGGGCCGCATCGCGACGGACCGCGCCGTTGACGGTGACGCCGGCGATGGCCGCGGAACTGATGAGGATGCGGTCGCCCCGCCGGAAGATGCGCGCGTGCTCGAGCTCGACGCGCCGGTCGCGAAGGTGCAGCACCTGGTCGGTGGCACGGCCCAGCGTGATGACCTCGCCCGCGAAGACCCGCTCGCGCTGCTCGACGGCGCCGGCAGCGCCGCGTGACAGGAACCGGATGAGTGCGCGCATCGGCTACCAGTAGAGGAACACGGCCACGACGTGCGCGGTCAGCGCCGCAAGCAGGCCGAAGGACAGCGGCACGTGCACGTACAGCCAGATCTCCAGCCAGGCGCGGATCTGCGCATCGCGCGTCAGCTTGCGCAGCAGCAGCTTGCGCGTGCTCACGAGCGACATGAGCTCGCCGATCTGCTGGGTGAGCGTGCCATCCGTGCTTCGCGACAGGCGGTCAGCCAGCCACTCGAGTACCGCACGCTGCCCGGGATTCTCGACGACGTGCTCGCCGCCGCGCGCGCCGCTCACCACCGGCAGGACCACGCGCGACGAGTCACGGCCTGCCAGCAGCGCGAATGCGCTGCCGCCGATCGCGGTGCGATCGCGGTTGCTGATCAGCACGTCGGCGAACTCACCGGGGATGCGCGTCGCCGTGCGCATGCAGCGGTCGTCGAGGCTCGCCAGCTCCTCGAGCATCTGCTCGCGCGTCAGGTTGCCGCGGTTGTCGCTGAGCGCATGCGGGTAGCGCAGGTAGGCGAACACGCCGAACAGACCGCTGGCGACGACGAGGCACATGAGCGCGTAGGCGAAGGTGTGAACGTTCCAGCCGAACTGAAACCCGGTGTGCAGGGTCACGATGACGAGCAGTGCCGTGCCCAGATAGACGTGTGCCGAGAGCCAGCCCTGCACGGTGCCGAAGCTCGAACGATAGCTGCGCTTGCGGATGCCGAAGGCGAGCAGGATCAGGATGAGCGCAGCCCCGAGCCCGCCGAGGGTGTAACCGAGCCAGGTGCCGCCGTTGGGCACGTCGAGCGGACGATGCCAGGAGTACGCGGCGATGCTGGCGACGCAGATCGCCAGCGCGAGCCACAGATAGCGCTTGCGGGCGAAAGCGAGAATCGAGGCGTGCATGAGCGGCGATCAGCTTCCGCGGCCGGCGCCGACCAGCTCGACGAACTTCTCGGGACTGATGCGGATCGCGGCACCCGTCGGGCACGCGCGCACGCAGGCGGGGCCGCCGCTCAGGTCCTTGCACATGTCGCACTTCACCGCCTTCTTCGGCGCGTCCGGCTTCTTCGCCGCATCGCCCTTCGCGCCGCCGCTGTCGCCCCTGGCCTGCGCGTGTCCGGGCGGTTTGCCGAGGCCGAACAGCAGCCACGACATGAGACTCGGGTTGTGCGCAGCCTCGGCTGCCATCTGGATCACACCGTACGGGCAATTGCGCTCGCAGTTGCCGCAGCCGATGCAGTTGTCGCGGATGAACACCTCGCCGTTGGGCGCACGCCGGATCGCATCCGGCGGGCAGTCCTTCATGCAATGCGGGTCTTCGCAGTGGCGGCACGAGGTGGGCACGTGCACGTGGGCGAAGGTCGGCCCGGCTTCGCGCTTCAGCCGCGAAGTCCCGCCGTGCGTCTCGGCACAGGCCTTTTCGCAATTGTCGCAGCCTACGCACAGCGTCTCGTCGATCAGCAGGACGTCGGTCGCCTCGCCCAGTCCCTGTGCCATCAGGAACGAGATCAGGTCGCCGGCCTGCGTCTGACCCTGCATGCGTGCGTTGTCGGCGAGGCGCTTGCGAACCGTGGTCTGAACCTGCTGCGCGAGTTTCGGGTTGTGCTCGAGCAGCGCTGCGAAACTCGGCGCGTCCAGGCTCACCGTCTCGGTCGGCACTGTGGCCGTCACGGTGGCGCTGCGCCGCGTGCGTCCCATGAGTCCCATCTCGCCGACGTAGTTGCCCGCAGCGACGTACGAAATCACGACATCGCGGCCGCCGACGTTGCGCGCCACCGCCACCGAGCCGCTGCGGATCAGGTGCAGGCAGTCCGCTTCGTCGCCTTCGCGAAACAGGGGCTGGTCGGTCTTGAAACGATTGAGCTTCGCCCCGGCAGCGACTTCCCGCAGGTCGTCGAAGCTCGCCTGCGGCGCGAAGCTCGACTGGATGGCGCGGATCACGAACAGCTGGTCGATGACGCGCCGCGCGCCCTCGACCGAATTGATGAGCTTGAGGATTTCGCGCCGCGGTGACTCGACGAGCACGCAAGCCGGTCCCGCGTACACGGTGCCGGAACGCCGACGGCCGGACAGCAGACTCATTTCGCCGAAGAACTGGCCGGTTCCGAGCGGCACGCGGTGCTTGTCCTTCTCCTCGCCCAGCTCGATCTCCACCGTGCCGTCGAGGATCGCGAAGAACGTGTTGGTGTAGTCGTTCTTGCGGAACACGGCCTCGCCTGGCCCGGGCGTGAGCACCTTGCTGCCGAGGATCAGCTCGCGGAACAGCAGCGGGTTGATTTCGGCGTACAGCGGCACGCGCTGCTGCATGAGAGCCAGCGTGCCGTCGACGTCGAGGCGATACGGCAGCGCTGCGAATTTCTTCTCCAGGAGCGGGTGATCCGCGGGACGGATGGAGCGCCCGAGCAGGTACTCGATCGTCTCGTAGCCCTGGTTCATCGCCTGCTTGATCAGCGGGTAGCCGCCGAGCGCGCCGATGACGTAAAGCCCGGGCACGCTCGATTCGTACTGCGCGCTCAGCTGAGGCAGCGCGGCCGGATCCTCGCCCGGGAAGCGGATGCCGCAGGACTCGACGAACTTGCGCGGCGGGATGGCGCCGATGCGCGCGATGATGCGGTTGCACTCGACACGCGCCTCCCCCTTGTCGGTCGACAGGATCAGCGTGTACGGACGCGTGGCGCCCGGCTCGTTGCGCTCGACGCGCGCACAGCTCGCGCGGTACAGGCACTGGATGCGCCCGTCGTCGATCGCCTTGAGGATGAGGCTGAGGTTGCCTTCCTTCACGCGCGCAAACTCGTCCGCGCGGTTGACGATGAACACCTGGTTCTGCCTGGTCAGGCCGATGGCGTTCTCGATCGCCGCGTCGCCCGCGCCGACGACGACGATGGCCTCGTCGCGGTACTCGTCGGGATCGTCGAGCGTGTACTGCACGCACGGCAGGTCTTCGCCGGGAACGCCGAGGCGGCGTGGGTTGCCCTGCACGCCGATGGCGAACACCACGTGCTCGGCGCTGACGCGCCCGCCGCCTTTGAGCTCGATGTCGAAACCCGGCTTGCGGCCCGAAATCTTCACGACCTCCGAGCCGTAGCGCACATGCACCTTGTGGCGGGTCAGCCCTGAGGACCAGCGGCCCAGCACCGTCTCGCGCGTGCCGGCGTCGAAATCCAGCGGGCTGCGCAGCGGCAGCACGTTGGGCTCCGCCATGACGTGCTTGCCCTTCTGGTAGCGCTGGATGGTGTTGGCGTGCGCCGGGCTCGCCTCGAGCAGGACGTGCGCGATGCCGAGCTCGGCTGCGTGCGCGGCGGCACTGAGGCCGCCAGGACCGGCACCTACGATCGCGACCTTGAATTCAGCGGTCACGGACCCCGGAACACGATGGCACCGGTCACCGGGTTCAGGGTTCCCTGCCCCTCGATGAGGATGTAGGTGAAGCCGGCGCCGCCCGGAACGCCGGGTACCGTGCCGCCGGGGCCGGTGAAGAAACCGGTGAAGGCGCCCTGCACCTGTTGCTGCGTCGGATTGACCTGCCCCACCAGGCTGCCGAAGAACTGGTGCGCCGCCAGGTTCGCCTGCGCACCGATCGGACCTTCGCCCGCAGCAACCCAGTTGAGGCCGCCGAGGGTGATGTCGACCGAAGCGTTGACGAGCTGCGCGGTGAAGTTGGCATCGAAGGTCGCGGCGTTCAGCACGCCGACGTTGCCGGCGTTGTCGGTCGGCGCCGTGCCACCCACCAGCGTATAGACAGCGGTGCCGGTCGTTGGAATCGTCGGCGGGTTCTGGGCGTTGCCGCTCTCGATCCAGTGCAGGCTTTCCTGCGCCAGACTCTGAGTGAAGGTTTGGTTGGTCACCTGCGTCGTGATCGCGGCGTTGCCGCCCGACCAGCGGCCCCAGCGCATCATCGTGACCGCATCGACTCCCGACTCCGCGAGCGTGCTGGTGCCGATCGCGTAGAACGCGGGCTCGGGCGGATCGACCGGGAACCGCGCGGTGAAGCGCGAGAGGTTGAAATTCGCGTCCAGACTGTACTGGGCAGCGGTGTTCTCCTGCACCGTCAGGGTCTGCAGGCCGATCAGCGAGAAGGCAGTGTCACGGCGTTGCAGCGCCGGCGGATTCACCGGCTGGCCGGCGCCCGCCTGGAACACCAGCGCACCGCTCACGACCCCGAGCTGACCCAGGCTATCGCGCAGGTTGTACGCGACGCCCGCGCCGCTCACGGTCGCGGTCCCGAAGCCGGGTTCGACGAGGAAGCCCGACAGCGTGCCCGTGCCGGCGACCAGGCCGCCGATCTGCACGTTGTTGTAGTTGCCCGTGAAGCGATTGCTGCCCGCGGCCCAGGTGCCGGTGCCGCTCGCGAACCAGTCGCGACCCGCGACATTGAGCGTCAGCGCGCTCGCGACCGAGCGATTGGTGAAATCGGCGCTGAAGCTCGCAGCGCCGAGCGTTCCCCCCTGACCCAGCGTATCCGTCGGGCTCGTCGACCCGACGAGCGCGTACGTCGCCGTACCGGTGACCGGCAGGACGGGAGACAGACTGTAGGACGGGCCAAGCAGCCAGTGCAGATTCTGCAGCGCGAGCGATTGCGTGAACGGCTGGCCAGGCGCAGGTGGCGTGACGTTGACGACGTCCGAACCCCAGCGTCCCCAGCTGATTCCCGTTCCCGCGTGCGTGCCGTTCTCGATGTGCTCGCTCAGCGTGCCGAATCCCAGTGTCCCGACTGCGCCGCCGCGCGTGACGGGCACGGTCAGCAACACCAGCAGGCCGTCAGTGTCGACCGCGAACTCGCCCGTGAGGTTGGCGACCGCCGCGTCGAGACCGTTGGAGTTGCCGAGCGTGCCGATGGAGAAGGCGATGTCGTTACCGCGGTTCGGCACTCCGCCGGGGGTGAGGTCGACGGGTTGCCCGTTCGGACCCGTCGCCGACTTCGGCTGCTCCACCTGCGTGTCGCGCGTGCCTTCGCCTTTCTTGGTTTCGCCCTCTGCCGGGCTGCGCCGGTCGTTGAAATCCTCGCCGAGCTGCGCGCCGGCCGCCTTGGACGTATCGCGCGTGCCGCCAGGAGCGCCCGAGGCGCTGCCGATGGTGAGCGGGCCGGCGCCGTCTTCCTGCAGGAATGCGGGCGGTGACTGCAGCGGTTCCGGTCGATCGCCCGAAAGCGGAATGAACGCATACTCCCCCGCGGTCAGGCCGAGCTGGCGCCCGCCGCCGAGGAACTCGATGGCACCCTCGGTGACGCCAAGGTACATGCCGTCGCGAATGGTCTGGCCTGGTTGCACGCCGGGTGCATCGGCGCAGTCCCCGACGCAGAACACGGCGGTGTAGTCGGTGCCACGAATGCCGAGCGTGCCGATCGGCGTACGCACCTCGTAGGCCGCGCGATCCGTCTTGCCGATGGTGCCGGTCTGCGTGCGAAAGCCGCCCTTGAGCAGGCTCGCGACGCTCTTGCCGTTCGCATTCACGACGCTCGCCTGCGCCGGCGTGCCGACCGTGGGCGGCATTGCGAATTCGTCGATGCGCCAGCGCGTGCCCGCGCGCAGCGCCACCTTGGCGCCGTCCGCCATCAGGAGCTGCACTCGCGCCTTGTCGCCGGTGACGATCACGTCGCCGACCTCGATGGCGTCGCCCTTGTTGAGCGCGCGTACGCCGTTGCGCTCGATGCTGGCCGGGCCGCTCACGAACAGCACCTTGCCCGCCGCGGCGAGCGCAAGGCCCTGCGCCGCGAGCAGCGTCAGGGCGAGCAGCAATCGGGCCATGAAACGGCCGCCGCAGGTTCTGACCATCGTGCGCCCCATGTGGTTTGTCCTTACCGGTAGCTGCGCCGCAGGTACACGCTCGCCTCGAAGCGATCGTATTCGTACAGCGTCACGTTGGAATCGTGTTGCACGTAGCGCAGGCGCGGGCTGATCGTCCAGCCGTTGCCGGGCCAGCCCTGGAACTCGGCGGCGATGAGACCGCTGGTCTCTTCGTCCTCACGATCGACGCCGAAGAACCCCGGCGTGTCGTCGTATTCCGTGCGCAGGAAGCCGCCCTCCACGTACATGCCGGCACGCGGTGTGACCGTCCACCCCGCCGTGAGGCGCGCGCCGCGCCGCTCGTTGCCGTACGGAGTGCCTTCCTGGCGCTCGTCATCGCGTCCGCCGAGGAGCGAGAGCCCCAGACGTGCCGCCCGGCCGCCGATGTTGAGGCGCGTGAGCGTGAGCGCGCCGAGGTAGCGATCGGTGTCCAGGATCTGCAGCACTTCCGGGTCGTAGCGCACCGGGCCGCCGCGCACGGTCAACCCGATGTCCCAGTTTTCGCCCATGCGCCGCCCGGTAGCCAGGTCGAGCGCCGCACCCCATTCGTGATCCTCTCCGTCGAGCAGGCTGTAGTAGCCGCTCAAGCCGAGACTTCCCCGGCCGCGTTCGCGCGCCCAACCGAACACCGTGCCCAGCGAACCGATGGTCTGGTCGATGAAATCCGCATCGGGGTTGAGGCGATGACTGAGGCGCAGCCCGTTCGACCAGGAACCGCTCTCGCCGAGCGCCACACCCTGATTGAGTCCCGTGGCCAGCTCGAAGAACGGCGAATCGGTTTCGACGTTGTTCGGGTCGAGGGTGAAGCCGAGAAAACTCTGCTCGCCGGTCGAACCGTTCGCATTGGTGTCGTAGCCCGCCCCGAGCTCGAAGAAGGGCCGCACGCCGCCGCCGCCCGGGCCGCGACCGTCGATGGCCGCGAGATAGCGCTCGATGATCGAACGCGTGCTCTGTGGCGGGGCCTGAGTGAGCAGGTACTGAAACTGCGTGCGCGAGGCTTTCAGCTCTCCAGCTTCGAACTGCGCCCGTGCGAGCTCCATGCGCGCGCCCGAGAACCCGGGCTCGTTGGCCACCACCCGCTCCAGATTGAAGATCGCCTCGCCCGGACGGCCGGTATCGAGCGCCGCCATGCCGAGCAGGTAGTCATAGAGAGGGATACCGGCCCAGTCCGCCTCGCGGGTCGACAGCAGCTCGTAGGCTTCGGCTGCCTGCCCCTGCGAGAGCAGCGACTGCGCACGCTCGAGCTGGGCAACGTCAGCCGTCGCGCCAGCCTGGGCGAACGGCAGGGTGAGTGGCGCGGCAGGTTCGGAAAGTGCGGGCGGCGCGGCCGCCGCTGGCAGGGAATCGAGTGCGCCCAGGACGAGGACGCAGGCCACCGCGATACGGTTGCTCCCCATTGGCATTCCTTCTTGTAAGCAGTGCCGGTCATCCGCAAGAACGGATTCGGCCCTCCCGACGGGCCGGCACATTACAGAAAATCGACGCGTGTTTCGAGCGATGGCGCGCGTTTACGGAGGAGACGTGCGATGCCCATCACGAAAACCATGACGAAACGGCGGAAAAGTGCATGGGCGGGAGTCCGGTGCGCGACCCGGACGCCAGTGCACCGGTGTCACTTGGTTTCGAAAACGAAGACGCCGTCCCAGTCGGCGGGCGGTGGGAACGCGCGGCACCGCGCGATGCGCTCGAGGTACATCTGGTAGAGCGGCCGCGGGACCTGCTGGGCCAGGGGTACCAGTATGTCGAGCGCCTCGTGCCACTGCTGTTGGCGGTAGTGCGCGAGCACCTGACCGAAGCGCTCAGCTTCGCCAACGAGGTCCAGGTCCAGGGACGCGCGCGGGCCGAGCGGCTCGAGTATTGCCACGGGCTCTCGCTTGCCTTTGACCCGGACCAGGTCCAGCGGTCGAAATACGAAGTCCGGCACCGCCGAAGCTGTCGGCCCGCTGACGATGATGTCGACCCCGTATTGCTTGGTGAGGCCCTCCAGCCGGGAACCGAGGTTCACCGCGTCGCCCAGCACCGTGTACGCCGTATGGAATTCCGAGCCCATGTTGCCGACGTTCATGGTGCCCGTGCTGACCCCCACGCCGATGGTCAGCGCCGGCCAGCCTCGCGCCTCGAACGGCTCCTTGAGGCTGCGCATGCACTCCACCATGCCCATCGCCGCCCGCACCGCGTGGCGCGGATGCTCGGGGTCCACCGGCAAGGCGCCCCAGAAAGCCATCACCGCATCGCCCATGTACTTGTCGATGGTGCCGTTGCCGGTTTTCTGGATCACGTCCGTGATCGGCGTGAGGAACGCGTTCATGAGCCGCGTCAGCTCGCGCGGATCGAGACCCTCGGACAGCGTCGTGAAGCCGCGAACGTCGGAGAACAGCACCGACATCTCGCGGCTCACGCCCTGCAAGGTCACCTCCGCCTCGTTGGCGTCGAGGTTGTGCACGACCGCCGGCGGCACGTACATCGCGAACTTGCGCGCCAGCGCGCGCTTGCGACGGATCTCGATGAAGTAGCTGTACGCGAGTTGCAGGAGCGCGGTGAGGAGCAGATACGCCACGGGGCCGGCGGCCGGCAGGACGATTCCGTTGCGCGTCCAGCCGACGAGGTTGAGCGCCGTCCAGCCGCCGATGAGCAGCAGCACCTGCGCCAGGCCGTTGATCGGCGCCAGACGCGCGAGCCAGAGGGCGGCGACGAGGCCGAAGGCGATCAGCGCCGCCACTTCGATGCGCGGGGCGATGGCCGGCCGATAGCGGATCGCGCTGTCGAGAAAGCCCGCCACCAGGTTCGCGTGCGTTTCTACGCCGATGTACTCCTTCGCGACCGGCGTCGGGCGAATGTCCAGCAGCCCGGGCGCGCTCGCGCCGATCAGCACGATGCGTCCTTCGAGCATTTCTTTGGGCGCCGTGGCCTGCAGCACTCGTGTCGCGGAGATGTACGGAAAACTCCCGACCGGACCACGGAACGGCACCAGCAGGCCGGAATTGCGGTCGACGGGGATGCGCGACTCGCCGAGCTCGACGAACGCCAGCCGGCGCGCGCCCTCCTCGCCCGCGAACGCGAGACGCACGGGAGGCGAGCCGAGAGCGATGCGGGTGACGGCGAGCGAAAGCGACTCGTAGAGCTTGCCGTCGTACACCTGGAACAACGGGGTGCGCCGGATGACGCCGTCGTCGTCCGTGAGCGGGGTATCGAAGAAGCCGCCGGCGGTGGCCGATTCCTGCAGCACCGCCAGATTGCCGGTGTAACCGGCCGCGCTCACGAGCCGAAACGCGTCTGCCGATCCGGGTAGCTGCACCGGCGGCGGCAACGCGCCCACTCGCGCGAGCTCGTTCGCGGAGACGGATGGCTTGAAGGCGAAGCCGAGCACGGCGTCGCGCGCGATCAGGGATTCCGCGAACAGCCTGTCGGTCTCGTAGGCGGGGCGCCGCTCGCGGAGTTGCTGGCGTTGCGCTTCGGTCAGGCGCGGATCGCTCTCGAGCTCGGCCAGGAGCGCGAGAGCCGTGGTCTCATCGGGCTCCGGGAAGAACACGTCGAAGCCGACGACGAGCACGCCATAGTCGTCGAACAGCCGGTTGACCAGCGTCGCCAGCTTGTCGCGCCGCCACGGCCAGTGGCCCTCGGCCGCCATGCTCACCTCGTCGATGTCCACGATCACGACGCGCGGATCGACGGTATCCTCGAGCGTGAGGCGCACACGGACGTCGTAGAGGTAGTTCTCGACGCGGGTGAGGAACTCGACCGGCCAGTCGCCGAGCGCGTGCGGAATGAAGATGGCGAGGGGCGCTACGGAGATGCCGAGGCGGGTGAGTTGGCGGCCGAACGACCGCCGCGCCTGCAGTAACGAGCTGAGCATCCCCATGCCGGGGAGGTATGGTACCGCAGCACGATCCGGATAGAACGCGATACGCGCCTGCCGTACCGTACGCGCCATGTCGAAACACCCTGCCGCCAAGAAATCCGAAGAGCGCCTGTGGCGCGCCGTGCTGCAACGTGACGGGCGCTTCGACGGCCGTTTCGTCTTCGGCGTTCGCACCACCGGCATCTATTGCCGCCCGTCCTGTCCGGCCCGCCGGCCGCTGCGCGAGAACGCTTCGTTCTTCACCGCGCCCGAGCTCGCCCGCCAGGCCGGCCTGCGCGCCTGCAAGCGCTGTCACCCGGACCGTGTCGGCGTGCTCGACCCGGCCACCGAGCGCGTGCTGGCGATCTGCCACTATATTCGTAGCGCTCCCGGCGAATCCCTCACCCTGGCGCGCCTCGGCAAGCGCTTTTCGCTGTCGCCTGCTCACCTGCAGCGCGAATTCCGCAAACGCGTCGGCATCTCACCCCTCGAATACGTGGAGGCTTGTCGTATGGACCAGCTCAAGCGCGCCCTGAAAGAGGGCGCTTCCGTTTCCGCCGCAATCTACGACGCGGGCTTCGGTTCGCCGAGCCGGGTCTACGAGCGGGCGAACCGCAGGCTGGGAATGACGCCGCGCCGCTATGCGCAGGCGGCCCGGGACGAACACATCGAGTTCACGATCGTGGCGTGCGCGCTGGGCTGGGTGCTCGTCGCTGCCACGGACAAGGGCATCTGCGCGGTGAAGCTCGGTGATGACGCCGAGACGCTCGAGCAGGAGCTGCGCGGCGAGTTCGCCGCGGCACAGATCGGGCGCGATGACGCGCTGCGTCCCGAATGGGTCAGGAGCGTGGTCGCCCTGGCTGCCGGTCAGCCCACACAGGCAGACCTGCCGATGGACATTCGTGGCACCGCCTTTCAGCAGATGGTGTGGACAGCCCTGCGACGCATCCCGGCGGGCAAGACCCGCAGCTACGGCGACATCGCACGCAGCATCGGACGCCCCGAAGCGGTGCGTGCGGTGGCGAGCGCGTGTGGAGCGAACCCGACCGCGCTGCTGGTCCCGTGCCATCGCGTCATCCAGGGCAACGGCGGCCTCGGCGGTTACCACTGGGGCGTGCAGCGCAAGCGTAAGCTCCTCGCCGCAGAGAGCGGCCGGCCGGCGATGAAGGAAGCGAAGATCGCCTGACCCGACAGCGCGCCGCGGCATCACGCGGCCGCGGGCCTTCGGTCGTACTCGTCACTTCCGAGGTTGACCCCCCAACGCGAAGCGCGGTAAATGTGCGCCCGGGCTGTCACGTTCAAAGGGAGGGATCATGCCGGAGAGCAATCGCGACAACGGCAACGGAGGTTCGGGAGACAACGCATCGACGGATTCGTCGGTGCCGAAGTTCCCGCAGATAGTGTTCATGGCCGCCGCCGCCGGTGGTCTGATCGGTGGCCTGGTCGGCGCACTGATCGGTACGGGGATGGGCTGAGCATGGCTGCACGCAAGAAGAAGAGTCGTCGCAAAGGTGCCGGCCGTGGCGGCTCGGCGCGCAAGAGCGCACGTCGGAAGACAGCGCGGCGCAAGTCGCCGCGACGCAAAGCACGTCGCAGACCGCGCGCGGGTGGCAAGAAGCGCTCCAGCGTGCCGAAGTTGCCGCAGCACGACACCGAATAGCGAAGCGGGGCGTGCCGCGGCATGTCCGACCTCGAAGACGAACGCCTGGCGGAAGTCCTGGCGCGGGCCGAGCGATTCGGCCCCCGCGAGAAACTCTCGTACCTGCGTCTGACGCTCGGCGATGCCCCCACGCTGCTGGCACGAGCCATGAAGGCGCTCGATCTCGAAGTTCCGGCCGATCCCGGCGTCTCGGCGCCACGCTCGTCCGAGGGCGACGAGAGGCTCTACGTCGAGCCCGAGCTGGCTGACCGCTCCGGTTCGGAATTCGATGCCTGGAAGCTGATCCGCCGCCTGGGCGGCGGCGGCATGGGCGAGGTGTATCTTGCCGAGCGGCGCGACGACTACAGCCAGCGCGTCGCCATCAAGCTGGTGCGCCCCGACCTGCTGAGCCCGGTGATCCGCACCCGCCTGCGCGCCGAACGGCAGATTCTTGCCAGGCTCTCGCACACCAACATTGCGCGCCTGCTCGACGGAGGCACCACGCCGGACGGCATTCCGTACCTGGTGATGGAGTACATCGAAGGCCTGCCGATCGACGAGTACTGCGATCGCAAACGGCTCGACGTTGCCGGTCGGCTCGAGCTCATCCGGCAGGTCTGCGCCGGCGTTCACGCGGCCCACCAGAACCTGGTCGTGCACCGCGACCTCAAGCCTTCGAACATCCTGGTCAACGCCGACGGCGTGGCGAAGCTGCTCGATTTCGGAATTGCCAAGCTGCTGGACGTACAGCAGACCTCGCACACGCTGGCGATGACGCAGGCCGACGTGCGGCTGATGACACCGGACCACGCGAGCCCCGAGCAGGTGCGCGGGGATCCGATCACCACCGCGAGCGACGTGTACGTCCTCGGCGTGCTGATGTACGAGCTGCTGGGCGGACGGCGGCCGTTCAAGATCAAGGCGCTGCACGTGGCCGAGATCGAGCGCGCGATCTGCGGCGAGATGCCGCTCGCGCCAAGCATCGCGCTCGATCCACGCCGCGCCGCCAATCCGCATCCGAGCGCCGAGCACATCGCCGAGTGCCGCAGCACCAACGTACGACGCCTGCGTCGCGAGCTCGCGGGCGACCTCGACAACATCGTGCTCATGGCGATGCGCAAGGAGCCCGAGCGCCGCTATTCCTCGGCGGACCAGCTCTCCGCCGACATCGGCCGCCACCTCAACGGCGAGCCGGTGATCGCCCGCCCGGACAGCTGGGGGTATCGCGCGAGCAAGTTCGTCACGCGCCATGCGGTTGCCGTCTCGATGTCGGGAGCGATCGCGGTCCTGCTGGTGGTGTTCGCCATCGGCATGTACCTGCAGGCGCTGCGCATCGAGCGCGAGCGCGCCGTGTCGGAACAGGAACGCATGCGCGCCGAGGGCGTCGCCACCTTCCTCGCCGATCTCTTCAAGCTCTCGGACCTGAACCAGGCGCGCGGGAGACAGATCACGGCCGACGAGATACTGGCGCGCGGCGCCGAGCGCATCGAGCGCGAGATGGCGACTCAGCCGCAGACGCAGGCGACGATGATGGAAACCATCGGTCGCGTGTTCCTGTCGCTGGGCCAGCTGGAAGCCGCGCGCCCGCAGATCGAAGGTTCGCTCGCGCGGCGGCGGATGCTGCACGGGGGCGACCACGTCGAGGTCGCGTCGAGCCTTTCCGCCGCGGGCGCCCTGGATCTGGAGGAAGGACGGCTCGCGAACGCCGAACAGTACCTGCGCAGCGCGCTCGCCATGTACGAGCGGCTGGAGTTTCGCGACAAGGAACCGACGGCCGACGCGCTACAGGTGCTCGGCAAGGTGCTCAAGGTCAAAGGCGATCTGCAAGGCGCGCGCCAGGTTCTCGAAGAGAGCCTGTACCTGTACACGTCGCTGACCGGTGCGCAGTCGAGTCCGGTGGCCTCGGTCCTGAACGAGCTCGCGCAGATCGAAGGCGCACAGGGCCGCAATGCGGAGGCCGAGCGGCTGCTCCTGCGCTCGCTGGCGATCGAGGAGACCGTGCTCGGAACCGACGCCCCGCAGACGATTCGCAGCCGACACAGTGTTGCCGTGCTGCTGCAGCGACAGGGCAAGCTCGACGAGGCCCGCCTGCCTTACGAGCAATCGCTGGCACAGTTCCGCAAGGTCTTCGGCGCCAAACATCCCGACACGGTGGATGCCCTGGGCAACTACGGTCAATTCCTCGATCAATCCGGCGATCTCGCGCAGGCGGAGACGGTGTTCCGCGAATCGCTCGACCTCAATCGCGAAGTGCGCGGTCCGAACCATCCGTACGTCGGCTACGACCTCGTCAACTTCGGCAACGTCCTGCGCCAGCGCGGCGACCTGGCCGGCGCCGAGCGCGCCTTCGACGACGCGATCGTCATCTACCGCGCCACGCTCCCCGAGGATCACCTCTACATCGCCTCGGCCCTCGCCGGCCGCACGCGCGTGCTGCTGGCGGCCAATCGCCCCGCCGAGGCGCTCTCCGCGGCCGACCGCACGCTCGCGATTCGCGAGGCGAAGCTCGACGCCGGGCACGTGCAGATCGCCGAAGCGCGCGCGTTGCGCGGCCGCAGCCTCATGATGCTGAAGCAACAGGACGCGGCGCGTGAGTCACTCGAGCTCAGCGTGAAGGAGATGACTGCCGCCGTGCCCGAGACCGACCGGCGATCGCTCGAAGCGCGCCAGTGGCTGGCGCAGCTCAACGCCGCGACGCCACCGGCAACCGAGCGACGCTGATCCCTGCCGCTGCCCGGTCGTCACGTCATGAGCCGGGCGCACGCTCCGCGAGCGCCGGCACCCGGTCCGCAAGCGCGAGGCTGATGTCACTCCCGCGTCCGTCGCGCTCGATGGCGAGCTTCACACTGGTTCCCGCCGCGCGCTCGCGCAGCTCGCGCCGCCATTCGCCTAGCGGGCGCGAAGCGACCGGCGCCCCGTCGATTGCGACCACGCGGTCGCCGACCTTCAGGCCGGCCCGTTCCCCGGCGCTCTGCGGCGCCACGTCGCCGATCTCGAGGACATCGCCTTCTTTCATCAGCCACAGGCCGCTGCGGTCGTACTCGTCGCCCCGCGCATCGGCGCTCTCATGCACAAGCCGCGCACGGCTGCGCGCGGCCGTCTGATGTCGTTCGCCTTCGTCCCGGCGCCGATCGCAGCGCGCCCGTTGCGTCGTTCCGTCAGCTCACGCTCGCCAGATACTCGTCGAGCTTGTCGTAGCTCTCGCCCGCTCCTCCGGCGAAACCGGACTTGACGAGCATGTCGCGCACCTCCTGCGTCGGGAACAGGATCGTGCTGGTCAGGGTGGTCTTGCCGCGCTGTTCGGAGAGCTCCGTCGTGACCAGGACCTCGCCCGGATTCCAGTCCTCCCATTGCTCCGTGTTCACGATCCGCGACGGCTCTTCGATCTCGCGATACACGCCGCGCTGTCCCACCTCGCGCCCGTCCGGGCGGCGCGTGACGAACCGGTAGCGGCCGCCGACGCGAAGGTCGACCTCGCACACGGAGAGCGACCAGCCCTTCGGCCCGCACCATCGCCTGAGAAGGTCGGGTTTGGTCAGCGCGTCGAACACCAGGCTGCGCGGCGCGTCGAAGGATCGCTTCATCACGACCTCGCGCGGCGAGGGTGTCGTCATCTGCAGAGTCTTCTTCGCGTCGCTCATGAATGCTCCCGTGCCCGGTAGGTGTCGCCAGTCCGGCAATCCTGTTCTCAGCTGTTCTCAGCCTTTCTGCGCCGCCGCGAACAGGGCTGCCATCTTGTCGAGGCACTGCGCCAGCCCTGCCCGCGACATCTCGACTTGCGGATCGGAGACGTAGCCGGACTCCGTAATCGTCATTTCCGTGCGGCCCGGGCCGGCGCTCTTGAAAGCGATCAGGTGCGGGACCTCGCGCGGCATGTCGGGCGGCAGACCGATCGCCGCAGGCTCGATGCGCTTGCCGTCCTTGTCCACCCAGCGCAGCACGAACTCGATGCGCTCCTGCGCCACGATGCGCGTGTAGCTCCAGGTGTTATACATCTCCATGCCGTGCCCGCTCATGCACACGAGCGAGGTACCGCCTTCGCGAAAGTCCATCTTCGCCACTGGCGCGCTGAAGCCCAAGGGGCCCCACCACTGCATCACGTATGCGGACTCGCTCCACGCCAGCCATGCGAGCGCCACCGGCGCGTCGAAGACGCGCGTCATCACCAGGTCTTTCGGTTTCATGCTGTCTGTCTCCGTTTCAGGTTGTCTGCCGCCGTAGGAAGAGCACGCCACCGATCCACGCACACCGGATCGCGGTGAGCGCAAGGGCGATCGGGTACCGCGGCGGCCCTGTGCCCACACGGCGCGACAGATTGCGTGGCGGTGTCGCGTGAGTTGCAACGCTGGCAGACATGGCTTGACCTCTCGGGAGCTGCAAGGACGGACGATTTTCGCGATGTTCGGTGCAGTGTCGCTGCTAGGCGCGCTTTCGCCCCTGCGACCGGGCGTTGGCCCCTCGTTTCGCACCCTTTGCCCCACGGCTCTTTCCATGGCTGGTTCCTTTTGCCGCTGTCGCAGCCGCGCCCGCTGCCTTCATCTCTTCGAGGAGCGTGTCCAGGCGCTGAAAGCTGGACTCCCACAGCTGGCGGTACTTCTCGAGCCATTCGGTCGCATCGGCGAGCGGCTGCCCTTCCATGCGGCACGGCCGGCGCTGCGCATCGCGGCCGCGCGAGATCAGGCCGGCACGCTCGAGCACACCGAGGTGCTTCGAGATCGCGGGCTGGCTCATGTCGAAGGGCTCGGCCAGCTCCATGACGGTGGCTTCGCCCAGTGCCAGTCGCGCCAGGATGGCGCGCCGCGTGGGATCGGCGAGCGCGGCGAAGGTGGCGTCGAGGCGTTCGGCGAGCATCCGTAGATAACCTGTCAGTTGTATAACGTATTGGTTATATACACCGGTGCAGCTTACCCGTCAACCCTGCAGGTGCGCCGGGAGATGGGCTCACAGGCGCGAGTCCACCATCGCCTGCAACACGTCCAGGGGCATCGGCCCCGAACGCAGCACGAGATCGTGAAAATCGCCCAGGTCGAAACGCTCGCCCAGTCGCTGCCGCGCGCGTGCGCGCGCAGCGCGGATCTGCGTTGCGCCGACCATGAAGCTGCACGCCTGCCCCGGGTACACGCAATAGCGGTCGATCTCGCGCCGGGCGGTTGCCGGCTGCTCGCCGACGTTCTCCATCATCCAGCGGATCGCCTGCTCGCGCGGCCAGCGGCGATGATGAATCCCGGTATCGACGACGATGCGCGCCGCGCGAAACAACTCGGATTGCAGCAGGCCGATGCGGCCAGCGGGATCGTCCCGGTAGACACCGAGCTCGTCCGCGACGCGTTCGGCATAGAGCGCCCAGCCCTCGGTGTACGCCGAGAAACGCACCAGGCGGCGAAACAACGGCAGATCACCCACCGCCCGCAGCACCGAGTACTGGAAGTGGTGGCCGGGTATTGCCTCGTGATGCGCCAGCGTCGGGAGACGCCACAGCGGCATCTCGCCCGGTGACTTGAGATTCAGCGAGAACGAGGCCGGCGCGCGGCCAACGCCCTCGCTGTAGAACGCGCCGGGGGCACCGCTTTCGATCGCCGGGGGAATGCGCCGCACGTCCAGAGGATCGTTCGGAGTCGTCCTGAAGCCCGCGGGTAACCGCGCGCGAATCTTGTCGACGGCGGCACGCGCGGCGGCCAGCAGCTGCGCGCGTCCGGCATCGTCATTGGACACGAGATACCGCCGATCACGGTTCAGCGCATCGATTCGCGCCGCGACGGCGCCGTCCGCATAGCCCTGCACACGCAGGGCCTGATCGAGTTGCGAGGTCAGCTCCGCAACGAGTTGCACGCCCTCCTCGTGTAGCTGCGACGCCGAGCTTCGCGATGTCGTGTTCGAAAGCAGCGCAGCTGCGTAGTACGCCTCCCCATCGGGCAGCGCCCAGACTCCCGCGTCATCATCGGCCTTGCCCTGCAGCTCGCGCAGCGCATCGAGCTGGCGCGACAACGCCGCCAAGATCGTCTTGCGGTAGATCTGCTCGGCGCGCTGGGCAATATCGCCAAGGCCGGCCGCGGCCGCGCGCTCGATTGCGGGGCCGATGGCGGCAGTCCGTACGGCTGGCGTTTCACGCAATGCCTGTACCTGGGCGATCGTCGTCGCCAGGGTGAAAGTCGGAAGGATCACACCGAGCCCGGCGTCGTGCCGGATACGGTCGGTTTCCTGATCGAGCACGGTGGCCAGAGCGCCCAGGCGCGCAAGGTACGCGTCACTGTCCTGCCGCGTTTCGAGCGGATGCCGCGAGCCGAGGAATTCCGGCAGCCAGTAGTACGCGCCGTTCATCTGGCTCACGACGTACGGACTCGGCCTCAGGTTGAGGTCGACGAAACCGTACCGCCCGAGCTGATCGGCAAGCGTCGTGAAGACGAAGCTGGCAACGTCGTAGTCGAGCTGCGCCGCTGCGCCGAGCGACGTACGATCGATGCGGGCCAGCTCACCGAGCGCCGCGCCCACATCTCGTCTGTGTTGCGCTATCGCGTCCAGGGATCGATCGTCGAGCCGGCCGCGCAGGGCCGCATCCTTGCCGCTGTCGAGCCCGAGACTGGTCGCCTCTTCGGGGCTCCTGCGCAAGTGCTCTTCGGCGAGACGCTGCAGCAGCGCGGCGAGCTTCGCATCCGAAGATCCCGAGGCGCGCTTCGTGTCGGCGGCCGGCTGTGCGCCAGCCGTCGTGGCGGATCCGGCGGCAGCCGCGAACGCCAATCCGACCGCAGCCTGCAGCAGCGTGCGGCGGTCGAGGGATCCTCGGAAGTCGAAGCGTCCGGCCGTCTGATGCGACACTGCTGCCCTCGTCTGGAGCTTCTGATCGAGAATGGCGCCCCCGGCCGGAGTTGAACCGACGACCTACCGCTTAGGAGGCGGTCGCTCTATCCACTGAGCTACGGGGGCGCTGGGCCCGAGAATGTACCAGCAACTTCTCGCCGGGGAAGCCCCTGCAGGACGGCTGGCCCGCGCGTCCGTTTGGGTATGATGCGCGCGGAGAACCGCGCCATGCCCGGGGACGCAGCACACCACGCCTACCGCCGACATAGCCTGCTGGTGCGCATCACGCACTGGATCAACGTGATTGCCCTCGCCGCCCTGCTGATGAGCGGGCTGCAGATCTTCAACGAACATCCGGCCCTCTACTGGGGCAAGTCTTCCTATACCGGCGAGCCCGCCCTCCTCGAGGTCAAAGGCGGTCTGCCGTGGGGCAAGTCTTCCGAGACGGGCAAGCCCGCCCTCGTCGAGCTCGAAAGCAAATTCCCGTCGTGGATGATCATTCCCAGCGGTCAGAATCTGGCGATGGGGCGGCGCTGGCACTTTTTCTTCGCGTGGCTGTTCGTGATCAACGGCCTCGTGTATGTCGTGCACAGCATCGTCAGCCGCCACCTCGGGCGCGATCTGAAACCGACGCGCGATGACTGGCGCGGCATCGGGCGTTCCATCAAGGATCACCTGCTCCTGCGCCAGCCACGCGGTGAAGAGGCCAGGCGCTACAACGTGATCCAGAAGCTTGCCTATCTCCTTCTGATCTTCGGGCTCTTCCCGATCGTCGTGCTGACCGGCTGGTCGATGTCACCCTGGCTCAATTCGATTTTCCCCGGATGGGTGGACCTTCTGGGCGGCCGCCAGTCCGGGCGCACCCTGCACTTCATCGCCGCCTGGCTCCTGGTCTCGTTCGTCCTGGTTCACGTGTTCGAGGTCGTCATCACGGGATTCTGGAACAACCTGCGTTCCATGATCACGGGCCGCTACCGGGTCAGCCCGGAGGATCGATCTTGACCCGCCGCCTGCACTCCCGCCGACGCTTCCTGCGACAGGCCCTCACCACCGCGAGCGCCGCGTTGCTCGCCGGCTGCGATGCTCTTTCGAACAGCTCGTGGTTTCCGAAGGTTCTGGGCGTCGCCGAACACCTCAGCCGCGGCGCTCATCACCTCCTGACCTCGCGACGCTCGATGGCCCAGGAATTCACGGAGGCCGATCTGTCCCCGCAGTTTCGCAGCAACGGAACCGCGAACCCCGAGGACGCTGCGTACCAGGCATTGGCGACGCAGGGATTCCAGGACTGGAAGCTCGAGGTCGACGGTCTCGTCGGGGATGCCGCGCAGTTCACGCTGGCGCAGCTGCGTGCGATGCCGAGCCGCACGCAGATCACACGCCACGACTGCGTCGAGGGGTGGAGCGCGATCGGCAAGTGGAAGGGAGTGCCGCTCAGCCATGTTCTGGCGCTCGTCCGGCTGCAGCCCGAGGCGCGCTACGTGGTTTTCCACTGTGCCGACCCGATGTGGGGCACTCCGGAAAAGTACTACGAGAGCATCGATCTCGAAGACGCCTTGCACCCGCAGACGATCCTGGCGTACGAACTGAACGACGAGGTGTTGCCGATCAAGAACGGTGCGCCGCTGCGGGTACGCATCGAACGGCAGCTGGGCTACAAGATGGCGAAGTACCTCATGCGTATCGAGGTGGTGAGCAGCTTCACCGGGATCCGCGGCGGCAAAGGCGGATACTGGGAGGACCGCGGCTATGAATGGTATGCGGGGATCTGACTGACTATCGGCCCGGAACTTGCGACCCGATGCCCTGTCTTTCCAGCGGCCGGCAGGATTCCCGAGCGCAGGCGTAGTGGAGGTGCCTCGCCATGAACCAGAACAGCGGAAGCCGCGACATGAAACTCGTCCTGCAGATTGCAGCAGGAATACTTCTGGCCTTCTCGATCCTCTGGATCGGATTCCTGCTCTCGGCAGCGCCCGTGCGGGAGTCCTACACGATCACGGAAGGCCCTGTGACGCTGCAGCCGACCGCGGAACCGGCGCCGGTGAAGGCGCAACCCATCGAAACGCAGGCGCCGCCGACGCCGTAAGCGCGAACGGCCGGCGCCGCTCTCGCAACGCCGGCCGCCGTTCGTGAATCGACCAGCGACTACTGCACGCGCTCGTTCGTGCACTCGCCTTCGTAGATCTTGAGCTTGGCCGTCCACTCGATGCGCACGGCGATCATCGAAGCGGCGTTGCACGAGAACGCCGGCATGTTGCCGTTGTGGGCGAGCGACCCCGCCGAAGGCGCGCGCGTGAGCTTCGAATCGGCGATCCCGATGTCCGCTTTCGTCTGATCGATCTTCACGCTCTCCCACTCTCCATAGGTCTTGCCGCACGCCCTGCTCGAGGGCAGCGCCTCGGGCTGGAACGACGTCGGGGGCCAGAAACTGTTCTCGGTGACTGCCCTGGCCGGCACATCGATGCCGATGCCGGTGATCATGCAGCTGGCGACCGGGTGCGTCGTGAAGCTGTTGGACGGGAAGTTGAATGTCCTGATGTCGGTGGCCGTCCCGAAAGGATTGGCCAGCAGGACGCGGAACCCGCCGCGCCCGAGGTTGGGAACGATTACGCGCGTTCGCGAGATCGAAGCCGGCTGACCCTGCGGGGGGCCAAGCCCGCTGTATGGCCGCGAGAACCGGGTGCCGTCGTTGTACTCGACGATCACGCGGTACAAGGAACGAAACGCCGGATCGATCAGCGAGGTCGTGGTCGGGACAGTGAAGTCCTCTGCATCGATGACCACTTCCATGGTCGTCTTGACCTGGTTCCAGCCGTTGTTGTTCTCGCCTCCGAGACCGGAGAAAGGCGGAAACCGCGGCTCGTCCGCGCCGGTGCTGCCGGCGTGGGCAATGCGCGGCGGTCCGTTGTCGCGCCCGAGGATCACGGTGAATCTGGCGGTGCGTGGGCTGGTCGCCTGCGACGAGGCCTGCAACTCGATGTCGACGCTGCGGAAGAAATTCGCCGGGCTCTGGACCGAGCTCACGGGGATGCCTTTGTAGCGCAGGCGCTTGCGCACCGTGACGACGGTGATGATCTGCTCGTCGCGCGCCAGGCTCAGATCGCGCGGCAGCTCGTTGGCCCTGGAGACGGGCTGGGGGTTCGCCGATTCGCCCTTCGGGCCGCTCCCCGCAGGTCCTAGGGTGCCGCCGCCCTTGACCTGTGTGGGCACATCGACCAGCTCGAACAACGAAGCAGCGACAACACCGCCTCCGAACCCGACGTTCTCGATCGACTTGATCGTCAGCACGGTGTTCTGCGGCCCCTGCACGACGAACGGCTCGAGAAAGCCTTCGGCGAAGGCATCGAGACCTTCGACCGGTCCCGGCGCGCTCACGATATTGATCGGGCGCACCACCGGCTTCATGCCGCCGGGCGGCGTCAGCTTGTCGTCGAACGGCCGATCCGGTGGCGTGGGCGGAACCTGCGCGGAGCTCGTGCCGATCGCGAGCACGGCCAGCGCGGCGATGGACAGGAACGCGGATCTGGTGAACGACATGGAGATCCCCCGCTGAGCTCGAAATGTAGACGAGCGTTGCGGGCTAGACGATTCACGCGCGCGACGTGGCTTGCGAAGGACGCCTCGCGTTGATCAGGACGCCTCGCGGTGAAGTGAGTGGTGGAGCAGAAGGGGATCGAACCCTCGACCTCCGCATTGCGAACGCGGCGCTCTCCCAGCTGAGCTACTGCCCCACTCGTTGACGCCGTGCGCGAACGGCACGGCCTCGAAAGGCGCGCGATTCTAGCATCGACGTATCGCACCGCAAAGCGCGAGGATACATTCAGTACCACGTGTAAGCCATTGGTCTAACAGGCCATGATGGGCAGGCGTCAGCGGGCGGCGGAGCCGCAGGGCTATCATGCCGCGCAGTGGCCGTGCAGCATCACGGAGGAGACAGACATGCTAGCGACCGGCACCACTGCTCCCGACTTCGTGCTCACGGACCACCACGGGCGCAATCAATCGCTCACGGCCCTACTCGCGGACGGCCCGCTCATCCTCTATTTCTATCCGGCCGATTTCACGCCCGGCTGTACGGCCGAAGCCTGCTCTTTGCGCGACCTGCAGACCGACATCCAGCGCGCCGGCCTGCGCGTCGTGGGTGTGAGTCCGCAGTCGACCGACAGCCATCAGCGTTTTCGCGAGAAGTACTCCCTGCCCTTCACGCTGCTCTCCGACCCGGACAAGAAAGTGACCCGCCTGTACGACCTCGACGGTCCACTCGGTTTCGGCGTGCGCCGCGGCACCTACCTGATCGATCAGCGCGGCGTCATCCAGGACGGCGTGCTCGCCGACCTGCGCATCGGTCGGCACGAGGAATTCGTACGCAAGGCCGTCGAGCTGCGGCGCGCGAAGGGCAATCGTTAGCTCAATCGCTTCAGTAGCTCAGTCGCAGAACCGAGGGCCGGCCCAGCGTCGGCACGGTGACGACGTAGATCGTGCCGTAGTCGGCGTCCGCAATCTCGGGAATGTCCTCGATACGCGCGAGGCGGCGCACCAGCGCCGGGACCGTGTTGCTATGCCCCACCAGGAGCACCGTGCGGCCGCTGAAATCCGCGCGGATCCTGCCGATGATGTCGTCGTAGTCCTTGGCCTCGGTCACCGTGACCGCAATACCGAGCCGCTCGGCGAGTGGCGCTGCGGTGCGCTGCGCGCGCCGCGTGTTACTGGCGAAGATCCCGGAGATGCGCCCTGCTCCGTCGCGACCGCCGAACATGCGCGCCAGGAGTTGCGCGCGCTGCTCGCCTTCCGGGGTGAGCGGCGGGTCCTCGATGGTGCCCAGCTGCTTCTCCGCGTGGCGCACCAGCACCACCGTCGTGGTCGTCATGGAGGCGACGAACACGGCTAGTAGTGCCAGCAAGACGATCGCGAACAGCGCCGCGAGCCAGATGGGCGTCAGAAGCGGCCGGCGGCGCAGCTCGGTGTGTTCCTTCTTCATGGCGTGCGATGATACTGAATCGGCGTAACCAGAATAACAGGGCCGCAATTCAGGGGGTCTGACATGCGCTGGGTCCGCGTCCTCGGCGTCGCGATCGCTTCGCTCGTGGTCCTGCTGGCGATTGCCGCGGGGCTGATCTTTGCGATTTCCGAGTTCCAGATCGGCCGCAAGTACGACGTGCAGGTTGCCACCCTCGAGGTGCGGACCGATGCCACGGCCCTCGCGCAGGGCCAGCACGTCGCGACCATCCGCGGTTGCCGCGACTGCCACAAGCCCGATCTCGCCGGCGCGATCCTGGTGGAGGACCCCTTCGTGGGCCGGGTCGGCGCGCCCAACCTGACGCCAGGCCGCAGCACGCCGCTCACGGACGAGGATTTCGTGCGCGCCGTTCGCCACGGTCTGCGGCGCGACGGGACTTCGCTCCTCATCATGCCTTCGCACGAGTACTGGCACCTCTCGGATTCGGATCTGAGTGCCCTGCTCGCCTACGTACGCAGCGTGCCGGCCGTCGAGCGCGAAACCCCGCCACGCCGGATCGCGCTGCCGATCCGCGCGATCTTCCTGTTCAGCGGCGATGAGGTAGCGCTGTTGCCGGCAGCACTCATCGACCACGACGCGCCGCGCCCGGAGTCCCCGCGTGAAGGAGATGTGCAGGCGCTGGGCAAGTACCTCGCCGTCACGTGCACGGGATGTCACGGCAAAGGGCTGGGAGGCGGTGTGATTCCCGGCGTCGGGCCGAACTGGCCGGCGGCATCGAATCTCACGCCTGCCGGCAATCTCGTCCGATGGACGCACGAGCAGTTCGTCACAGCGCTGCGCAGTGGGCGGACGCCCGAAGGGCGTCAGCTCGATCCGCGCTACATGCCCTGGCCGCAGCTCGGCACGATGACGGACGCGGAGATGTCGGCGCTCTGGGACTACTTGCGTGCGGTGCCTGCGCGCGAGACCGGCACCCGCTGAGGTCGCAGCGCTCCGGTGCGCTCGCGTTCCCGGTGCGCTCGCGTTCCCGGCCGCTTTAGAATACCCGACTCGTTCACACGCCCCGACGGAGATCGCTCGTGAAGCACCTGGTGAAGCTCGGATGGTTGTGCGTGGCACTCGGCCTCGTGGCCGGCTGCGCGAAAACGACGAAGCCTGACGAAGCGGCCGCCCAGGCCGCCGAGCCTGTGGCCAATCCCTATCCCTCCACGTACAAACCGGCCGCGGGCCCGCCGACGCTGATCCGCAGCGCCACCGTGCTCACGGGAACCGGCACGCGTCTGGACAACGCCGACGTCCTGGTCGTCGACGGACGCATCAGTGCCGTCGGTCCGAGCCTGCAGGCACCCGCCGGTGCACGCATCGTCGACGGTGCCGGAAAGTGGGTGACGCCCGGGCTCATCGACGTGCACTCGCACCTCGGCGTATATCCGAGCCCTTCCGTGCAGGCGCACTCCGACGGTAACGAGGCCACCGGCCCCGTCACCGCGAACGTGTGGGCCGAGCACGCCGTATGGCCGCAGGATCCCGGATTCGAAGCCGCACTCGAAGGCGGCGTGACCAGCATGCAGATCCTGCCTGGCTCGGCGAATCTCATGGGCGGCCGCAGCGTCGTGCTGAAGAACGTGCCGGCCGTGACTTACCAGGGCATGAAATTTCCGGGCGCACCGCAGGGTCTGAAGATGGCGTGCGGAGAGAACCCCAAGCGCGTCTACGGCACACGCCGCCAGTTCCCCGGCACGCGCATGGGCAACGTCGCGGGTTATCGTGCGCAGTGGGTCGAAGCGTCCGAGTACCTGCGGGACATCGGCGAGTACGAGCGGAAAAAGAAGGAAGGAAACAAGGACGCCAAGCCGGTGAAGCGCGACCTGCGCCTCGACACGCTGGCCGGCGTGTTGAAGGGCGAGATCCTGGTGCACCACCACTGCTATCGCGCCGACGAGATGGCGATCGTGCTCGACATGGCCAAGGAGTTCGGCTATCGCGTGTCGGCCTTCCACCATGGCGTCGAGACCTACAAGATCGCGAACCTGCTCGCCGAGAACGGCGTGTGCGGCGCGCTGTGGGCCGACTGGTGGGGTTTCAAGATGGAATCCTACGACGGCATCCCCGAGAACCTCGCGTTCGTCGACGCCGTGCCGAACGGCTGTGCCATCGTGCATTCCGATTCTTCCGAAGGCATCCAGCGACTCAACCAGGAAGCCGCCAAGGCGGCGACCCACGGCAAGCGCGCGGGCCTCGAGATTCCGCCGGAACGGCTGATCTCCTGGGTGACCAGCAACGCCGCGCGCTCGCTCGGGATCAACGCACAGACCGGATCGCTCGAGGCCGGCAAGATGGGCGACGTCGTGGTCTGGAACCGCGATCCGTTCAGCGTGTACGCGCTCGCCGAGCTGGTGCTCGTCGACGGCGTGGTCCAGTACGAGCGCGCGAAGCCGACGCCACCGCGATCGGACTTCCTGCTCGGCCAGCCTGCCGCCGCGGGGGTGACGCCATGAGCCGCCGCGACCTGGGTTCTCATCTGACCATGGCCAAGCATCGTGGCGCGGTCGCGTCCCTTGTTCTGGCAGTTGCCGCGACCGTCGCGGCTGGCGGCGCCAACGCTGAGTCGGTGCTGATCCGCAACGCCACCGTGCACACGATGACGACGGCCGGAACGCTGAAGGGCACGGACGTGCTCGTCACGGACGGCGTGGTTACCGACATCGGCACGAGCCTGAGCGCCAGCGGCGCACAGGTCATCGACGCGAAGGGGCAGCCGCTGACGCCGGGCCTGTTCGGCGGAATGACGCACGTGGGCATCGAGGAAGTGCTCGACCCCACCACGGAAGATCAGGCGCTCGAAATGAACGAGATGCGCCCCGAGTTCGACGTCATGAAGGCGTTCAACCCGGAGTCGAGCACGCTCGGCGTCGCGCGCATCGGCGGCATCACTTTCGCGGCCATCATTCCGGGCACCGACGAGAAGAGCACTATTGTGGCTGGCGAGGGCGCGATCGTGCGGCTCGACGGCGGCACCACGAAATCGCGCATCCTCTTCGTCGAGCTCGGCAGCGATGCCAACGAGATCTCCGGCGGCACACGCGCGGCTCAGTTCATGCTGCTGCGCCAGGCGATCCTCGAGGCGCGCAACCAGGCGGCTATCGCCGAGGGCGACGAGCGCCTGCTCACGCCGCTCGGGCGCAAAGTGCTTCGCGAGTTCATCGACGGCGCCGGCGTCATCCTGTTCGACGTCGATCGCGCCGCCGACATCCGCCAGGTGCTCGCGTTCGCGCAGGCGGAGAAGCTGAAGATCGCGATCGCCGGCGCAGCCGAAGGCTGGCGCGTCGCCGCCGAACTGGCGGCAGCCAAGGTGCCCGTCTTCGTCGATCCGTTCGAGAACCTCCCGGACAGCTTCGACTCGATCGGCTCAACGCTCGAGAATGCCGCCCGGCTGCACAAAGCAGGCGTGCAGGTCGGCTTCACGATGGGGAGCACCGAGCCTCACAACATCCGCAAGCAGCGCCAGACGGCGGGCAACGCCGTCGCTCACGGTCTGCCGTGGGATGCTGCTCTCGCCGCCATCACCCGCGTGCCCGCGGAAGTTTTCGCGGTGGCCGATCGCGTGGGCACGATCGAGAAGGGCCGGCGCGCGGACCTGGTGCTCTGGAGCGGCGATCCGCTCGAGGTCACGTCGCTCGCGGAACAGGTCTTCATCGACGGCAAGCTGCAATCGCCGCGCTCGCGCCAGACGGAGCTGCGCGATCGCTATCTCGAACGCATCCGCAGCAACACCGCACGCTGAGCGCGTGTCCGGCACACGGATCGTCGCACTGTCGAGGTATTCGCATGGACGTAGCGGCGCGAGCGTAGTGTCACGAGCGTCGTCGCACGGGTGTAGTGACATGGGGGTGGTGGCATGAAGCTTGGCAAGGCGATCGGCTCGCAAGCGCTCGGACGCGGGCGCGCGGCGATGATGCTGGCGATGATCCTCGGCGCTGGCGTCGCTCAGCTCGCACCCGCGCGCGCAGCGGGGCAAGCTGGCGAACCCGCGGCCCAGTTACAGCAGCTGTTCGACGACGAGTGGGCCGCGCGCATGCGCGAAGACCCGCTGTTCGCCACCCAGTCCGGGGTGCGCGACTACGACGACCGCCTGCCTTCAGTAGCGCCGGCCGACCACGACCGGCGACTCTCGATGGATCGGGAGTTCCAGCGCCGCCTGCGCGCGATCGATCGTGCCCGCCTGGACCGCGAGAGCCAGCTCAACTACGACCTGTTCGACTTCACGCTGGCACATCGCATCGCGCTCGCGCCCTACCGCGGCTGGCGCAGCCCGATGCTGAGCGACGAGGGCTTTCATGTCGACGTGACGCGCATGGCCGAAGGCATCCTCATGCCCCAGGCGCGCGACTACGACAACTACACCGCCCGCCTCCGTGCGGTCCCGGCCTACTTCGATCAGAACATTGCCAACATGCGCCAGGGCGCGAAGGACGGTTTCACGCTGCCGGCCGAGATCCTGCCCGGTATCGTCGCCGTCATCGACGGCCAGCAGATCTCGGATCCCGAGAAAACACCGTTCTACAGACCGTTCGCGCAGATGCCCGATACGATTTCGGCAGCGGACCAGGCACGGTTGCGAGCGGCAGGCAAAGCTGCGATCGCGAACGAAGTGACCGGCGCGTATCGCCAGCTGCGCGCGTTCATGCACGACACCTACCTGCCGGCCGCGCGCAAGACCATTGCCGCCACCGCGATGCCCGATGGCAAGGCGTACTACGCCGCACTGGTGCGCTACTTCACCAACCTCGACCTCACACCCGAGCAGGTGCACCAGACCGGGCTCAACGAAGTCGCACGCATCCGCGCCGAGATGGACGCGATCCTGAAGCAGGTGGAGTTCAAGGGCAGCTTCGCGCAGTTCCTGGCTTTCCTGCGCACCGATCCGCAGTTCTACGCGCAAACGCCTGGCGCGCTGCTGCGCGAAGCCTCGTACATGGCCAAGCAGGTCGATGGCATGCTGCCCGCGTACTTCGGCAAGCTGCCCCGCCTGCCGTACAGCGTGCAGCCGGTGCCGGCGGAGATTGCGCCCAACTACACCACCGGCCGGTATTCCCCGCCTCCCATCGGCGGCACGCGCGGTGGCGAGTACTGGGTGAACACGTACGCCCTCGACAAGCGCCCGCTGTACGTCCTGATGGCCCTCACGCTGCACGAGGCCGTGCCCGGACATCACCTGCAGGGCGCTCTCGCGCGCGAGCTCCAGAACGTTCCGCAGTTCCGCCTCGACCTCTATCCGCACGCCTTCGGCGAAGGCTGGGGCCTGTACTCGGAGAAGCTCGGCAAGGAGATGGGGCTCTACAAGACGCCGTACGAGGAATTCGGGAGGCTCACGTACGAGATGTGGCGGGCCTGTCGCCTGGTCGTCGACACCGGCATGCACGCGAAGGGCTGGTCACGCCAGCAGGCGCTGGACTACCTCGCCGGCAACACCGCGCTCTCCCTGCACGAGGTCCGCACGGAAACCGATCGGTACATCGCCTGGCCGGGGCAGGCGCTCGCTTACAAGATGGGCGAGCTGAAGATCCTGGAGCTGCGCGCCCGTGCGAAGCAGGAGCTCGGCGCGAAGTTCGACATCCGCGCCTTCCACGACGCAGTCCTGGCAAACGGTGGCGTGCCGCTGCCGATCCTCGAGAAGCAGATCGACGTGTACATCGCGGCGGCGAAGGGCGGCGGCTAGCGGACTCAGGGCCGCAGAACGAAGAGTACGAACCCGACGACGGCGAGCAGGCTCAAGGAAAGCACGACCGCGAGCGGCGAGCTGCCGCCGGTGCCGCCGCGCAGCAGGCTGACGGCGCAACCGAGCAGGACGAGGTGTGCGGCCGTACAAACGAGAATGGGCGTGGCAAAGCCCGGACCGAAGTAGGCCAGCGCGGCGACCGCATCCCCGTCCGTCGAGACGATCGTGGCGATGATGGCAACGACCACGAGCGCCGCGAGCGCAAGGCTCGCCCATGCCGGCGCGCGTTGTGAGCCGATCGCCACCAGCACGACGATCGCGAGGTACGGCGCGCTCAGCCAGGCGTACGCGACGATCAGCTGCACGAACATCGAGCGGTCGAGCGCCAGCACCGACACTGCGCTCATGACGGCGAGCAGTGCGCACAGCGCCAGGTTCCAGCGACCGAAGGCGGTCGCCGATTCGTGGGCCAGCTCGGTGCTCATCGCGCGCGCCTCGGAGCTTCAGGCCATGATGCCGAGCTCATCGAGCGAGCGATGCAGCTGCGCGGCGTCGCGGTACACGCGAAACGCGCCGGCGCTCACCAGTTCGTCCTCACCGTAGCCTCCGCTCAGGAGGCCGATGCTCAGCATATTGGCACGTCGCGCGGCGAGCAGGTCCCACACCGCATCGCCGATCACGTAGCACTCGGACGCCGGCACGCCGAGACGTTCCTGGCATGCCAGGAACAGATCCGGTTCCGGCTTGGCGCGCACGACGTCCCGGCGCTCGACGATCACCACGTCGTCGGGAACGGCGAGCGCTTCGAGCGAGCGGTCGATTTCCGGCCGGCGACCGGAGGTCGCGATGCCATAGGCGACACGCCCGCTCCTGAGAGCCCGCAGCAGCTCAATCGCTCCGGGCAGTGGCCGGCGTTCCGGGAGGAACTCGTGGAACAGCTCGCCGTGCCGGCGCTGCAGCTCTTCAGCCTGTGCGTTGTCGATGTCGCGCCCGAGCTCGCGTGCTGCCGCGCGCGCGAACAGACCGCCGCTCATGCCGATGCGCCGGTGAATGCGCCAGCCGTCGATCGCCATGCCGTTCTCTGCAAATGCGCGCTGCCAGGCAAATACGTGCGCATACACGGTGTCGACCAGGGTGCCGTCGAGATCGAAGATGAGTGCGTGCATGGGGCGTCAGACCGGCAGGCGATGCTCGTTCTTGGTCTGGCGCATCACGAGCAGCGAGCGATACGCGCGGACACGCCGATCGTCCGCGAGATGCCGGCGGGTGAACTCGCCGAAGGCAACGAGGTCGCGGGCGACGACGGTCAGCAGGTAGTCGACCTCGCCGGAGATCTCGGAGCACTGCAACACCTCCGGACACCGATGCATGCGCCGTTCGAAGGCACGCAACTCGACACCCGACGTCTCGACCAGCGACACCTCGATGTACGCGGTCACCCCGAAGCCGACGCGGCCTGGATCGAGCAGCGCGACGTGGCCGGCAATCACACCCTCCTCCTGGAGACGGCGCATGCGGCGCAGGCACGTCGGTGCGGAGATCTCCAGCTCATCTGCGAGATCGCGCAGCGGACGGCGGTTGTTCTGCTGCAGTAGGCCGAGGAGCCGGCGGTCGATCCGGTCCAGCGTCGGGTTCGTGGCGGTGCTTGAGTTCATTTGAGGGAGAGCGCGTTCAGCTTGCGTGGGGTGTGAAACAAATGGAAAGCCCGATGGGCGATTCAGTGTCTCCTGTTTCCCGGCGCCACGCCACAATGTCGCGGTGAGAAAAAATGACAGAGGCGCGCCGGTCGACGCGCAGGCGCGAATCCACGCGCTCGACGCGCTGCGCGGCATCGCGCTGCTCGGAATCCTGATCGCCAACGTGCGCCAGATGTTCCTGCCGTGGGACATCGCCGACTTCCCGGTGCCCGCGGGATCGGCCGGAGCGCTCGCCCGGCTCGACTGGCTCGACTGGCTCGACTGGCACTTCTTCTACGCCTTCGTCAGCCAGAAGTTCCTGACCATCTTCTCGCTGCTCTTCGGCATCGGCTTCGCCCTGCAGGCACAGCGATTGGCTGAACGCGACGTGGCCCTCGCAGCAACCTACCTGCGCCGTGTCGCGCTCCTCATGCTGTTTGGCATCGCACACGCGCTGTTCCTGTACCCGGCGGAAGTACTCTTGCCGTACGCGGTGACCGCGTTGCTGCTGCTGGCCGGTTACAACCTGGCAGCCGCGACGCTGTTGCGAATCGGACTCGTGCTGCTCGGCGTGACAGTGCTCTGGGCTTACCAGCTCGGTGCGCTCGGTGAGGTGTACGCGCTGACCACAGTCGCCGCGCTCGCCGCGTTGATCGCACTCGTCCTCCTCGCGCGCCGGCGGAGCTGGCGGGTCGTGCTGATCGCGTGGGCCGTGATCGTGCTCGGCACCGGCGCTGTGTTGACGTACCAATTCCAGGGCGTCGACCCGGCAGATTCACAGGCATCGAGCGTCGCCACGGAATACGCGGCGGCGCGCTCGCAGCTCGAGGCGATGCGGACCGGCGACGCGTCGCAGTGGCCCGAAGAGTATTTCGTGCGGCAAACGGGCGGACTCCTCGCACTCGTGCAACTGCACGCGAAGCAGTATTCACTGATCCTGCTCTACTTCGCGATCCTGCTGCTGTGGCGCACGCTCGGCTTGTTCATGGTGGGCGCTGCCGTGTTTCGCAGCGGGCTGTTGGCGGAGGGTGCGCAACGCACGTGGCGGCCGATCGCAGCGATCGGGCTCGGCATCGGCCTGCCGCTCAGCCTCCTCGCCACCGTTCTGCACGGTTTGGAAATTCGTGGCCAGATGGACTCGCGCGTTGCTCAACTACTGCACGAGTTCGCCGCGCTGCCGATGGCAGCCGGCATCGCGGGTGCGGTCTTCCTGTGGCACGCGCGCTCAACTGGCCGCTGGCTGTGGGACCGGTTCGAGGCCGCCGGCCGCATGGCGTTGACGAACTACATCGGCCAGTCCCTCGTCATGGCGGCCCTGGCCGAATCGTGGGGCTTCGGACTCTATGGCCGGCTCGGCGGCCCAGTCCTCACTCTCCTCGCGTTCGTCGTGTTCACGATCCTGGCGCTGGCCAGTCACGCATGGCTCACGCGGTTTCGCATGGGCCCGCTCGAGTGGCTCTGGCGTTGCGGCACCTATTGGCGCTGGTTGCCGAATCAGCGGTGACCCTGTCTCGTCAGCTCTCCGCCGTCCGCGGACCGCTCGTCCGAATCGCCTGAGGCAGACGTGGCGCTGCCGTCAGCGCCGCACACCCAGCAACTGTATACCTCGATCGCGAGCTTGCCCTGCTCGCCCGCCCACTCCTGAATCAGCTCGCCGCCGCTCAGCAACGCGATCTGCGACTTGCCGTTCGCGGCCCACTCGACGCGCGAGCACTGCGTGCTGCTGGACGTCACGAAGACGATGCGCCCGTCCTGCCGGACGTCACCCGTGCACTCGCCCGTCCAGCCTCCTTCGCGGCACTGGCATTCATCTTCCGCTGTGGCGATCGACGCCGCGGTCGATCCGGCCAGCAACGCGGTCACGGTCATCCACGCGACGCGTTCGTTCATGTTGTTGTCCTTCCCGACACACCTCGTTCCGCTCATCTCGCCTGAAAACGGACGGAACGAGCGAGCTCACGCCGGCGTGTTCAGGGCCACCGCCGCACGGATGAGCGCCTTGAACGCCTGCTCATCGATCTTGTCGCCGATGCGCAAGTCGATTGCACGCCGTGTGTCGCCCTCGAGACTGGAGTTGAAGAGGCCGCAGGGATCCTCCACCGAGGCGCCCTTCGCGAAGGTCAGCTTCACGGCGTTCTTGTACGTCTCGCCGGTGCAGAGGATTCCCGCGTGCGACCACACCGGAACTCCCCACTTCCACTCCTCGACCACTTCGGCGTCGGCTTGTTTGATGAGAGCCCGGACGCGAGCGAGGGTCTTGCCTCGCCAATCGCCCAGTTCCGTGATTCGCGCGCTGATCAGCCGGGAAGCGGCGGAGGAGTCTCCACCCGTTCCTTTCGTCGCACTGACCTTCTTCCTTGCAGCCTTCCTCGCGCTCGGCCTCGTCGCCTTCCTGGCCGCCCGCTTGGCCGTCTTCTTTTTCGTCGTCATGGCGATAGCGCCCTTCCTTCGGGTGAAGCGCGGTACTTGTGAAGCGGATTACGGTGCCGAAGCAGCCTGGTTACTGGATCAGCCCGGCGAAGAATTCCGGCTTCATCGCAATGAACAATGCGATCAAGAGGCCGATGGCCAAACCCATGATCGTGCCGGCAGCGACTCCGCGCTCGAGCACCCTTTGTTCGCGGTCCGTCATTTCACGCCTCCAAAAGCTGCCGGTAACCTACTACAACGCCTAAACCAGGAGCCGCTGCCCTGCCGGGAGATTGGCGGAAGAGGTGAGATTCGAACTCACGGAGAGGTTGCCCCCTCGCCAGTTTTCAAGTGTGCGGCCAACCCACCGCATTTTGCACCAGTAGGCCATTCGTAGCCATATATCCCCGGCATTTCATGGGGTTAGGGCCGTAGACAGTTTACGGCTGACCGCCCTAGCTTTACGCCACCCGTTACAGAAAGCGCAACGAGCGCGAAGGTGGATGCTATGGCGAAGTTGACGAAGAGCTACATCGACAAGGTGACAGCGCCGCCCAAGGACTACGTGATGCACTGGGACGACGCGCTGCGCGGGTACGGGCTCCGTGTGAATGCCAAAGGACGAAAGTCGTTCGTCGCGCTGAGCAGAGTGACCCGCAAGCTGGTCTGCTTCACGATTGGGCCGTACGGCGAATGGACCGAGCACGAGGCGCGCGAGCGTGCGCGCAAGGTGCTCCAGCAGATGCGCGAAGGCGTGAACCCGCACGCTGCCAAGCGGAAGGTTGAGACGGAGAACGTAACCCTGCGCCAGCTTGCCGACGAATACTGCGCGCGACCGGGCAAGATGAAGGCGAGCAGCATTTCGCAGATCGACCGGCACATGAAGACGACCTTTAAGGACAAGGAACATCGGCCCATCACGGAAATAACCGAGGGCTACTGCATCGAGCGATACGAGCGCCTGCGTGACCACGGTCTGCACGGGGACCGCAAGGGCGGCGCACCGGGTCAGGCGAACCAGTCGCACGCAATCCTCAAGGCGCTGCTGAACTTCGCGATCCGAAAGCGCAAAGGGATCGATAAGAACCCCTGCGACGCGGTGACGCACGATGACCGGATAACTCTCAAGCCTCGTACCGCGTACATCAAGCCCGCGAAGATCGGTGCCGTGTGGAACTGGCTCACCGACCGCCGCGCCAACGCCTACCTGCAACTGGATATGGGCAGGTTGGATCTTGTGCGCTTCCTTTTGTGGACCGGCTGCAGGCTTGGCGAAGCGACGGAGCTTGAGTGGTCAAACGTCAACCTCGATGAAGGTTGGTTTTTCCTCGCGGACCCGAAAAATCGAAATCCGATTTGGCTACCGCTGTCCACGCAGGCGATCGACATGTTGAAGGTGCGACGACTGGAGGTGCCGAAGAATGTTCAATGGGTCTTTCCGTCGGACAGATCGAAGAGCGGACACATGGAAGACCCGCGCGACCTGTGGCCACACATCAGCACGCTCGCAGGCGAGAAGATCAGCGCCCATGATCTACGTCGTTCGTTTACGAACTATGGCTTTATGGAATTGAACATCGATTACCACAAGGTCGAACTTCTCACCGGGCACCGGCCTACGTCGGTCACGTTGCGTCACTATACTGAGACCAGTAGGCTTGAACGCCTTCAACCGGAAGTGCAGAAGATTGCGGATTGGATAGAGGCGAAGGCGAGTATCGCCGCTGGCAAGAACGTCGTGGAGCTGCCTACGAGAAAAATAGGCTAAAGCAGGCATGCCCCCGAATTTATTCTCATTGCATTGACTGCTGCTGGCTGCGTAAAGTAACGGCCAACGCGCATCCCGCGCGTTCCCTCGACTGAGCCGGGCTTGAGGCACCCGCCGGCACCATAGGTGCCTGCGATGAAACCGACTCATATCCCCTGCGGCGATGACATCGACGATGCCACGTTCGCCCACTACTGCAAACTCTTTGGCTATACGCCCAAGAACCGACGCCTGACGAACGACGAAGCCGCTGAGCTTCTCGGATGGAAAGCCACCACGCTTGAAGTGAAGCGCGTCCAAGGACGTGGACCCCGTTTCGTTCGCGTGATCGGCGCGCGGCGCATCCAATACACCGAACGAGACGTTATCGCCTTCCTCGGCGCTGGCCTTACGCACAGTACCAGCAGCGAAGAACGCGCGACTGCCTGACGGCAGCAAACAGTGAGTTTGCGGCGCGTGCGTGCTGCGACTGCGGCAAAACAGCAGATTCAGCAACGTGGGAGCGCACAACTCTAACGATTCGTCCGCCCGAAAACGAAAACGCCGCGTGGTAGCGCGGCGCTTCGTATCGAACTTCGAGGAGATAAGCCATTGAGCCAGGACAATGTACCGAGCGCCCCTGCATCACCACAAGTGGCGCACTGGTGGGATCACCCACCACAGTCAGAAGAGGACAAGTTTCTCAAAGCGAGTGAAAACCTACTCGCAGCGAGAGAGAAGGAGGAGGAAATCCAACTACGGAAGATGACAGGTCACTCCGTTGCATTTGAGTTCCGGAAGCCCCGAAACATCCTCAAGACAGCAACCGCAGAACCTTTCCACTTCGATGATGTTCCGCTGTGCATAGGTCATCTTGCTTACGATTGGACCCTCGCTACAGGGTTCGATCCTAGCGGGATCGTCGTCGCTGCCACTGTCGCCGCCGCCTCAGTGATTCACGACGAGTACAAGCTGGCAGTAAGGCCTGAGACGAAATGGTACGAGTCCGCGCGTCTATGGGCGGTGCTCATTGGCGATCCAAGTTCAGGCAAGTCGCCGAGCATCAGGGCAGCCACAGACCACATCAAGACGATGCACAACGCGGAAGGCGTCATGTGGAGCGACCGGAACAAGGATGTTGCAGATGACGAACGCGAGCCACGCCCACAGCTCTATACAAGCGACACGACGATTGCCGCGCTCGAAGAATCCCTAAAAGGCAACCCGCAAGGCATCCTCATGCTCACAGAGGAATTCGATACGTGGATTGGAGCCATTGACGGAACGAACAGGGGTGAGGGCGCAGCAAATCGCGGCAACTGGCTCCAGCTATACGACGGAGGCGCGAAGCAGACGAACCGTATCTCAAGGGGTCACGTGTTCGTTCCCAATTGGAGCGCGTCTGTGCTGGCAGCAGGCACCCCGGATGGCTTGCAGAAGCTGATGAAGCAGCTTCCCAATGACGGTCTCATCCACCGGTTCATTCCCGTCATCATGAGCACGGCTGCCATTGACGTACAAGGTGACGCTCGCCAGCGCCTTGACGAATGGGACCAAACACTGCGTCGACTGAGGGACAACAGTAGACCTGGCGTGGTTCAGATGAGTCAGGGTGCGCGGAGGATCTTTGAAGACGAACACCGCTACGTCAAGACCCTCGTGAGCCCAACATACGAGTTCGCGCCGTCACTCGCCTCTGCCATGGGAAAGCACGGCGGCATGCTGGCGCGCGTTGCACAGACGTTCCACGGATGCACGTACTTGGGAGAGACAGAGCTGCGCGCCGAAACGATGTGGAAGGCTGTTCTCTTTCTGCGAAAGGTTCGCAGACATCAAGCCGCACTGTTCAACGAGATATTGGGAACGTCAGAAGCGCTTGCGCTCGCCAAGTCGCTTGGCCGTTCAATTGTGGCAGACGGTCCGCTGTTGACCACCGTTGGCAGGCAGTGGATGAGCGATCACTGTGCCGACTGGAAGAAAGCAGACGACCGGGTTCGCCGCGAAGCGATACAGATCCTTGAGGACGCTGATTGGTTGGAACAGTCTTCTGGTGCTCGCACATACGGTGGATGGCCCAGCAAGTGGAGCGTCCACGATCAACTCTCACGGATGTTTTCAACCGAGGGAGAAGCATGGCGCGCACGGCGGGCAGCGGTTCGCGAAGCAATCGGTGGGGACGCTGACTGAACTGACCACAGCCAGCAGCGACAATCTTTGCGATGTTTGCATTGGGCGCGCAGAGCATAGAGAAATATATTCTGGTCCACTGTCAAACGTGCTGTACGTGTAATGCAAAGATCGCAAAGATTTCAACGTACGCAAACATCGCAAACATTTGCGGCATCTGTTCCGTCCACCAGTTACCGAAACTGCTGGGCGCGCGGCATAACACCCTGTTCTGCGCGTGGTTAGTTCATGCGCCCTGCCGTCGCTGTAGCGCTCTATAAGCCTTGACCTGCGTTTTGCGCCATGTACGATGCTCACATCAACGGCGCGTCCTGCGCCCGACACCCTCACAAGCCGGGTCCGAGGTAACACCTCCCGGCAGCTAGCGATATGAGGGTTAGTCATGAGTACGCTTAATTTCGATGAGAGCCATGCCGCCGAGTCCGACCATGTGGAAGTCCTCCATGAGGCGCTACCGTTCACCAGAACCGAAGCAGTGCTGCTTGAAGTTCTAGAAGCGGAGATGGAAGTAGAGGCGCTGGAATGGCAGAAGAACCGGTATCACATCCACCGGCCAGACGGCTGCCAAAACGGAATCAAGTTCGTAGGAGCTTTGGCGACCTATGTTGACTTGGTGATTCAGATACCGGACTGATCGGCACTCACGACAAGCCCGCCATGCGGCGGGCTTGTTCTTCGACGCGTGCGGTGCGCCTCACCTCCCTAGATCGGTCTCTCTCCATCTGCGCAGGAAGAACTTGGAGCCGCACTTCCTGCATCGCTTCAACTTGCCCGCGTGGTCACCGGACTTGGACCAGCTCGTCTTGCAGCCCGGGCAGCACCAGCGCGTCTCGACATGGATGACCACGTCCACGATGCCAACGTCCGTCAGGTCGGGGCCGCCCTCGGTCACGTCGATGCCGTGCCACGAGACGCGCATTACGCGGCCCTCCGAACCTCCTGCGCGTTGAACTTGCGCCATCGGTAGAACTCGATCATCGCGTTGTTGACGTTGTGGTCATGCTTCTCCGCCCACGCGCGCACGCCCGCGAGCTTCGATTCGGGATACTTGTCCAGGTGTGCCCACACGGCAGCGCACGCACCGCCTGCACGCGGCCTGCAAACCCCGTTGCGCTTGTCACGCGGTGTGGCCGGTGCTGCGCTCGCGGGGGCCGGCTGCGCCTTCCCTGCCGCCTTAGCGGGAGCGGTAGCACCAGTCTCCTTTCGCTTGAAACCGAACTGCGGCTTCTCGCCCGCGACCTTGTGCACGGTCAGCTCCACTTCAGATTCTGGAATGCCGCTGGCGATTGCCGCGCGTTTCGCATTGGACCGGTTCGTATACGTCTTCATCTCTGCATCTCCTGTGGTTAGTGGACGCGGCACAAGCTAGGAGACGTTCGGACGATTGGTCTACGGCGCGTCGTATCAAAGGGCGCACTGCTGCACTCATTCGATGACGATGAAACGCGAGCCGTAGTTAGCTCAACTGCGGCGCAAGTCGAACTAAGCGATTGATTGCCGTCTTGTTTGGACTTACGCGACTGTGCAAACGTGCACGCATTCGCAGCCCGCACCGCATTTCATCGGAGAAAACCGCATGCCCACCGCATACAGCGACAAGCTCGATCAACTCGCCAATCAAGAACCGCTGATCACGAAGGTGCGCAGCAACGTCAGCGCGCCACCGCCGTTGACGAAGGTGAATAGCGGTCCCACGACGCAGGCTCCGTACCATCCGCCGCTGGACCTGAACCCCGACTCGCTCACAAAAGGCATCGAGCACTACGAGGCGCATTCCGGGTATGTGTCCCCTGCGGTGCAGGCGTTCAGCGCGCTGTATGTTGGCCTGCAGAAGCTCAGCGATGCGAAAAAGCAGCTCGCCAAAGACCCGAGCAAGACCGAGGCGCAGCAGGTCTTGATGCTTGCAGGCGAAGCGGAAAAGCTTCAGGACCGATGCACACGGCAGTTCGATGACGCGCGCAAGCGGCTCATGGATGGCATCAAGGGTATCGACGAGATGCTCAGCGGTCCCCTTACGCACAAGGCGGACAACACGCTGAGCGGAGAGCTGCGCGCCCTGTGCCGCTCCATGACCAGCGACGAGCGCGCGAAGTTCCTTAACGACGCTATGCACGACCGGGATATGACGGTACTGACTGCCATTCTCGGTGGCCACCATGCGTTGTCCGGCCTGACGAAAGAGCGGCGCGCGCACCTGACCCGCCAGTTCCACGAGGCGACGAACCCCGAAGTGACGCAGCGGCTCGCGGTGATGCGTTCCGCGCTTGAGCGTGTGGAGCAGCGTGCGGGGCTCGTCCTCGTAGAGACGCAGCGTGCCCTTGGCGCGAAATGGGACGTGGTGCAGAAGCTGCGCACGGCCGGCAGCGCCAGTGAAGCGGCGCTCCTGCTCATCAACAACCCGCCGCAGTCATGAGCATCGCTGACCGGTTGAGTGTGGTGGGCGACTTGACCTCGCGTGGTCAACCGCGCTTGTGCATCAAGTTGGACAACGAAGGGCGACGAAGAGACATGTACCTCGTCAACTTCCATCCTGATGTATCCAAAGAGACAGCAGAAGCCGTGCTTGCGGTGCTGAAGGCAGACGAGCACATGCGGAGGGTTCTCAAGTGAGTACGCTTGACCGAGTGCCCGGGCGCGGCATTACGCGAGCCTACAGCCAACAGAAGCCGCTCACCGATGCGGAGCAGGTTGCGCAGTGGAACGAGAACAGAGCGCGGCACGCTGCGGTGATGCGCGGGGCGTGGGAGTTGCTTGCGCGACTCAACGCGGGTCGCTCCCCCGTCCCTTGATCAAAGTTTAATTGGATCATCCCCTATGGCTGGCAATCCAGAGTGGGTCAAGGGTGGCAAGTCTCCCAATCCTTCAGGACGTCCGCGCGGCATAGTTGACCGCCGCCTGCGTCTGGCAAAGGCGATGCTGGACGATGCCGACGACGTTGTGAGCGTGGTCATGGAGAAGGCGAAGGAAGGCGATATGTCTGCCGCTGCGCTTGTTCTCGCCCGCGTTGCTCCGGGTCTGCGCCTCAGCGCGCCGCTCGTAGAGTTTGACTTTGATTCCAAGGCGCCGCTTTCCACTCAAGTCGAGTCCGTCTTGCAGGCAGTGGCGAACGGCGAGGTCACTGCGGACGTGGCCAAGCAAATCATCGAATCCATCAGCCAGCTTGCCGGCGTTCGCCAGGTTGACGAACTGGAAGCTCGCATCCGCGCGCTGGAAGAACACCGGAGATAGACATGACCACAATTCATCGGGTTCGTACCGAATGGGCGGACCGCTACCACGTTCAACTAGACGCGGATGCTTCGGCGCTCGACTGCTTCACTGTGGAGCTGCCACCGTACACCACGGGTCACGGGCTCCTTGTCAGGCCGCAGCCGGGCAATTCCATGGATGACTTATGGCGGGAAGCGCTGACCACGCTGGCATGGCTGCGACAACAGCCCTGTAACCCCGTGCATCCTGCCCATGTGTTCCAACCGTTCGGCGTAATTACCGCGAGGAACGCGGAAGATCTGCGGCGAGAGCACGAGATCAACCGAGAGATGATGCTCGGCGAGTGCACGGAGCGGGACCGCGAACGACTGGAACGGACAAGCGTAGACACCTCGCGCGTCTTCCACGAGCGGCGGGTTGAACACCTCTGCCGTGCACTGGACTTGTTGAACGGTGTGCCGCTGCCTGTGGTCATTTCTTTTCCGGTGTTGAAAGAGAGGCACTGACCACATGCGCGTCAGCTCAACAGTCCTCAAGCGACTGGACAGGCTGGACGCGCCTCTGCGTGCCGAACGTCAGCGCGCGGCCTACGTGATCGCGCTTCACACCGGGTACATCGCGGAGGTTGAGCGCGTGAACTTCACGCTTGCACAGCGCACGGTGCTGAGCTGGCCGCGCATCCTTCCAGCGGACGAATTCGACAGGATCGCCTCAGCCGCTCAAGACAAGCTCGTCGCTGCATCGTGGGAGGACCGCTCGCTGCCAGAGAGGCCTGTGGTCACTGGACCCGACCCGGCAGACGTGACGCACAGGTACAAGTCGAATGCAAAGCCAGTCGGTCACATCGCGCTGTTCGGCATAACGCGATGACTGACTACACCCTCAAGCAATGGGGTATCAGCAAGCCAATTCCAGAACCGCGTGCGTGGCCCTTTGATGGGGACGTGAAGCGGCGTGCACCGGTCATCGACCCGAACGATAACCGCGTCGTGCGACTGGTCGGCTATCGCAAATGCCTGTGCTGCCCGAAACACTTCTGGAGCGAAGACGTGGTGCGCGTGCGCATCTGCGACGTGTGCAAGTTGTACAAGTGATTGATGCTGCCGCTTTGACGGCATCACGTGGTGGAGAGAGAACGAGCCACGTAAATCCATCGGCTCCAGCAGCGGCTCAGCAATCTCCTTGCGAGGCTATGCGGCCGGGTGACGTTGCCTTCAGCGGGTGCCCTCGTGGTGCCCGTTGTCGTGAACAGCAGTTCTGGAATATGCCGTTCAGCGCGCGGAAGCGATTGTTCTACCTGCTGACCACAATCAGCACGTCGACTCTATCCAGCAGATTGGGAGCCGCGAGGCTGAATGGCCGTGTGCTGCTGCCTCTGGCGCTACCCCGCAAAGGGGCTAGCAGGGAAAAGCTGGGGCGGCTGGGGCCGGGATTGGTGTACGGGTGCGGCAAGGGTGGCCGGGGTGGGCAGCCGCGCACTATACCTCGGGCGGGACTTGCGGAAGCACGATTTGACCAATATGGGCGGATCCAGCGCGCCCGGCATGCCCGCCTCGATCAAACACCCGTAAACGGGTTGTTTAGAAAAACACATAAACTTCGATAAATCAGTGCATTACGGAATTCAGTAATCAAGATCGCTATTTATTTCCATCTGGGACTTGAAAGGCATACCCTTGGCCACAGATTCAGGTCACCGGCGGCAATTCCGTCACCGGACGACGATTGAATATCACTTTGGAGATTACGACGATGACGACAAGTCTCGATGAGCCGATGGAGTTTTTGGGGATCGTGGCAAGCCGCGGATCGTGGAACGACAACACTATTCAGGCGCGGCGCACAGCGTGCAATAAGTTCTTCGACATCCTTGAAGAAGGTGAAAAGAACGTTGAGTACGTCCACGAGAACCTGGACGTGATCAAGGCGCGCTACCTGAACTTGAACAAGGAAATGGCAGGCGCGACGGTGGACGAATACGGGCGTCGTGTGAAGCTCGTAATGGACGAGTTCACCGAATGGAAGGCGGATCGCAGCGCGTGGGAGAAAAAGAACGCGGCGAAGCAGAATGGACGACCTGCCGCCGATGCCGAGAAGAAGCCGAAGGTAAAGGCTGAAAAGGTAAAGGCCGAGCCGGTGAACAGCACTCTCAACGCGCAGGCCAGCGGCGGGTTCACGGCTGACCCCTCTCTTCGGACGATTGAGTTCCCGGTCCGTAATGGCGAAGCACGGATCACCATTCCGCGCGATTTCACCATGGCGGACGTGAAGAAGATCGCCTGGGGCTTGATGACCTACGCGTCGGACTTCGACCCGGAGGTGTCGACGCGCGAGAGCTTTCCTCTTCTCGCGCAGAGGAACGACCTCCACACCCAGTAAGGGGTGATGATGGCGAGGGATACCCGCAGCGTGACGACCTGCGGGTTCTCTTACGACATATCCGGCCAGTGCAGATTGTTCTTCGTGCAGTTCTCCGCGCCCGTCAGCACCTGCAAGTTCGCCTCGCAGTGCAGCCCGCACACCAGCTTTGATTGCAGCGGCACGATGTGGTCAACATGGTGCGGGATACCGGTATCGCGCGTCATGCGCGCGGCTTCGGTGTAGATGGCCTTGATGGCGACCTCATCCGCCCATGAGGGTTGGCGGTTGAGCTTGAGGACTTTGTATTTCTTCGACTCAGCATTGACGTGCGCGCGGTTGTTCGCTGCCCAGCGGTTCCATTGCTCTTTCAGCTTGTCCTTGTCGCGGATGTAGTTCGCGCGGTCCTTGGCGCGGCGACGTTCCAACTGCGCAGGGGACAGGTTGGCGACGCGCTGTTTCCCGTAGTTCCTGATGCGCTCGCATTCGACGCAGTAGTAGTCCTTCACGCGCCGCTCCACGGTGTGACCATGTGGGCATGGCTTGCCGGTGAAGTAGCGCTTGAGACCCCGCGCCTTGGCTTCTGCGATGGTGATGAGTTGCATGGCCCATAGCTGTACGACAGCTCGGGCGAACATCACAAGCGACTGGTCTGCGGGGATGGCGGAGTCGGTGGGATTCGGACCCACGGAGGGCTGTTAACCCTCGCTCGTTTTCAAGACGAGTGCCTTAAACCACTCAGCCACGACTCCACATACGCCGACCTGTTACAGATTCCGCTACGGTGAATTTTAGCGGAGAAATTGATGCACGCTAAAGGGCTGTTTTAGCTGCACAATTTTCAGCGCTTACCGGCCCAGGAAGTAGTTTTCAAGACTGGTGCCTTAAACCGCTCGGCCACTCTTCCTTCCGCGTCCAGGTCGACGCGGATTCTAGCAGCCTACTCATCCCGAAGGTCCTGCACCCCACCCGCCGAAGGTGAGCGCGAAAAACCGCTGAGTCGCAGTAACCGCGCGGGCGCTCCATGCATAACGTCCTCAGCGACTCTCACCTAGCAGGAGTTCGCACCATGCTCACCAATCGCTTTGCCTCCTCACGCAATCGCGCCGTGTTGCTCGCCGGTACCGCGCTCGCGCTGCTCCTCTCGTCCGCGCCGGGCCTGGCGCATGAATACGACGACGCCGACGACGCCGCGCCCATTGCTTCCACCTCGGACGATTGTCAGGACGCGGCCGATCAGCGCGTCGCCGGCCATCCGGGCAAGCGATCGCACCAGGCGCGCAAGGAACAGGCGTCGTCCGAGTGCACGAAGACCGATCGCGATTCCAACGTCGCGAAGCCGCGCTGAGATAACGTACGAGTTGCCGGTGCCGCGAGCGGGAGCGCTCGCTCGTGGCCGCCGGTGCGCACAAACGCGCTCAAACGAGAATGGCTCTCAACTGAGTGCGCGGCTGTCGCCAAACTGCGCCGTGATTCTGACGAGCGCGGGGTTTCCCGCAATCCGGTTGCAAATTCGGATATTCGGTCGGCCCGTGGATGACAGAGCAGTGACATGGTGCAACTGCACGTTCCCTACCATTCGCACCCATGTCGCTGTCGCATCTACTCGTTCTGCATCGACGCAAGAGCGCGCATGCGACCGCTGCTCCGGCAGCCACGCCGCCCTCAATTTCAGTTTCGCAGCCGATCTTCCGTCTGGAGACTTGCCTGCGGGAGCTGTGGGTCGTCTCGACCGACTCCTCCGCTGCCGCGGCACGCCTCGCGCAGGCGAGCGGCTTCGAACGTCACCATGGCAGTCGGGCCTACGAGTTCCTCCTGCGAGTCGGTTGCGGCCTCGACAGCGAGATTCGTGGCGAAAGCGACGTGTTCGGTCAGCTGCGCGATGCGTGGCGCGAATTCGCAGTGCGTCATCCCGCGCACGCGCACGAGCTCGGTCCGGTCCTGCAGCGCGTATTCGAGGACGTGAAAGAAATCCGCTCACGGCACCTGCGCGCGCTCGGCGCCACCACGTATGGCGGACTCACCCGCAAGCTGCTAGCCGGCCATGCCAAAGCCCCGACGCTGCTCATCGGCGCCGGCCGGATGGCGCAGGCTGTGCTGCCGTACCTGGCCGCCGAAACGCTCTGCGTCTGGAATCGCACCGAGTCGCGCATCGCGGAGTTGCTCGCGACTGTTGCACCGTCGCGCGACCGCAAAGGGGTCGACCGCCACGGCGTGCGGGTGCTCAGCAGCCACCCGACGAGCGAGATCGAGGCCTGGCAGCAGGCCAGCAACGTCATTCTTTGCGTACCTGCCGACCCTGAGCGCGACGCAGGCCGCGTCGCCGCCTGGCACGGCCGCCAACGCGAAGGCCGGCTGATTCACCTGGGATTGCTCTCGGCAGCCACGACGCCCTGGAACGAGGTCGTCGGGCTGGCCACGTTGCAGGATCTCTTTGCCCTTCAGGCCGAACACACGGCATTGCGCGATGCCCACCTCGCTCGTGCCGCGGCCGCCTGCCACGAAAAGGCCAAGCTGCGTAGCCTGGGCGGGCCGCTGTCGCTTGCCCACGGTTGGGAAGATCTGTCCCTCTTCGCCAGCACCGGCTGATCTGCCATCCTTACGGGTCCATGAACCGCCGACTTCGTCTTGGAACGCGGCGCTCGACCCTCGCGTGGGCGCAGAGCCTCTCGGTCGCCGAGCGGCTGCGGGCGTTGCATCCGCAGCTCGAGATCGAGCTGGTGCCCATCGAAACGCGTGGCGACCGCATCACGCACGTGCCGCTGCGCGAGGTCGAAGGCAAGGAATTCTTCACCGCTGAGCTCGACGCCGCGCTGCTCGAAGAGCGTGTCGACTTTACCGTGCATTCGCTCAAGGACCTGAGCCTCGAGCGTCCGGAAGGAATCGCGCTCGCCGCCATTCCGCCGCGCGAGAACCCGCGCGACGTCATCGTCTTCGCCCCCGGCGTCGCCCAGCTCTTCGATCAGGGCGCGACGCTGCGCATCGGCACTTCCGCGCCACGGCGCCTGCACAACATTCCCCCGTTCCTCGCGGGCGCACTCCCCGGCGGCAACTTCGCCTGGCCGGAGATCCGCGGCAACGTCGACACGCGCCTCGCGCGCCTGCACGAGCCGGCGGACAGCGAGCGCAAGCTCGAAGGGGTCGTGCTCGCCCTGGCGGGCCTCATCCGGCTCTGGCGCGACGAGCGTCCCGACGGGGGACGCGCGAAGCTCGAGAAACTGCTGAACGGCGCGCGCTGGATGGTGCTGCCGCTCACCGAATGTCCCGCTGCACCGGGCCAAGGCGCGCTGGCAATCGAGTGCCGCGAGTACGACACGCCCACGCTCGGCTTGCTGCGCGCGCTGCATGACGAAGAATCGGGCCGTCAGGTCGATGAGGAACGCGCCGTGCTCGCGCGTCACGGCGGCGGGTGCCACCAGCGTTTCGGCGCCACCTGCATCACGCATGCGGCGTGCGGCAACGTCCTCTACGTACGCGGCCAATCGGCAGACGGCAAGGCGCTCGACGAGGTGAAATGGCTGTCGCTACCCGGTCAGGCCCCGTCGGCCGCGACGCCGTGGGACGGCATGCGCGTTCGCGAGACTGCGGTGCCCGAACACGTTGCGGAATCCGAGATGGATGCCGCGCTCTTCGTGAGCGATGCGCCGGTGTTCGTCGCGCACAGTCGCGCTCTGCCGAACACTAGCGAATCGCGGATGACGAACCGGCGAGTCTGGACGTCCGGCGTCGCGAGCTGGCGCCGTCTCGCCAACCGCGGCGTGTGGGTCGAAGGCTGCGCCGACGGCCTGGGATTCGACTGGATCACGCCGACGCTCGAAGAAGGCGTGCTGGGCCTGCCTGCCCTCGACGACTGGCAGATTCTCACGCACGCCTCCGCGATCGAGACCTGGCCGCGCGGCGAGGTCATCGGCACTTACGCGCTGCCGCAGCCGGAAGGCCACGTGATCGACAATGCGGCCGCCGTGACGCACGCCTACTGGGCCACCGGCGCACAGTTTCGCGACCTGCACGCACAGCTGCCTGCGAACGTTGCGCACGCCTGCGGTCCGGGCAAAACGGCCGACCTCATACGGGCGTTTGGCGTGCGCAGCCTCACCGTATTTCCCTCCGTGGAAGAGTGGCGAAGATGGCTCAGGATAGAAGACACGGCTTGACGCTGCGGCGGCTCCGGCAGGACCCGCTGATCCGCGAGCTCACGCGCCAGGTGCGCGTGAGCCACACGCAGCTCATCCAGCCGCATTTCGTCGTCGCTGGCCTGAAGGGCCGCGAGCCGGTGCCCGGTCTGCCGGGCGTGCATCGTGAAACGCCGTCGAGCCTCGTCGACCAGGTCGGCCGCGACCTCGAGGCAGGGGTGAGCAAGGTTCTGCTGTTCGGGGTTCCCGCGGAAAAGCGCGACGGCGGGTTCGCGTTCGACTTCACCGCACGCCAGATCGAAGCGCTGCGCCAGCAATTCGGCGCGAATCTGTGGATCGCCGTCGACGTGTGCCTGTGCTCGTACACGAAGCACGGTCATTGCGGCGTACTGTCGCGCGAGCAGGACCACGTGGTAAACGACGCGAGCGTGACCGAGCTGGCGCGCCAGGCCGTCGCCTACGCCCAGGCCGGAGCGAGCTGCGTGGCACCGAGCGACATGATGGACGGGCGCATCGCCGCGATCCGCACAGGCCTGGAGGCTGCCGGTCTCGAACGCACGCTGCTCATGAGCTACTCCGCCAAGTTTCATTCGCGCTTCTACGGCCCGTTCCGTGAAGCCGCAGATTCGGCGCCGCGTGGCGGCCTGCAGGATCGCGCCACGTACCAGATCGACCCGACCCGCCCGCAGGACGCGTATGCGAGTTCGCTGCGCGATGCCGAGGAAGGCGCCGACATCCTGATGGTGAAGCCGGGCCTGCCCTATCTCGACATCCTCAAGGATCTGTCCTCGCGCATCGAGCGGCCCTGGGCAGTGTACGAGGTGAGCGGCGAATACGGCGCCGTAGAAGCGTTGGCCGAGCAGGGCCTGATGGCGCGCGCCGCAGCGCACGTCGAATGCTGGACCGCGTTCGTCCGCGCCGGTGCCTCGATGATCATCACCTACGGGGCGCGATCGGCCCGCGAGTGGTTGTCGGCGTGACGCGTACCCCCGCAACCTCGCAGGCTCTCTTCGAGCGCGCGTTGCGCGTTGCGCCCGGCGGCGTGCATTCGCCGGTTCGCGCCTTTCGCGGCGTCGGCGGCACGCCCCGCTTCATTCGCGAAGCCCGGGGCTGCCGCCTCACCGACGTCGACGGCAATACCTACATCGACTTCTGCATGTCGTGGGGTCCGCTCCCGTTCGGCCACGGCGACCCCGAAGTGCACGAAGCAACGCGCAGCGCCTTGTCGCGCGGCTGGAGCTACGGTGCTGCGGAAACCGGCTCTCTCGAGCTCGCCGAGCTGATGACTTCGCGCCTGCCATGGGTCGAGAAGCTTCGTTTCGTCAATTCCGGTACCGAGGCGGTGATGTCCGCCCTGCGTGTCGCGCGAGCCGCCACCGGCCGCGCGCGCGTGATCAAGTTCGAGGGCTGCTATCACGGCCATGTCGACTCGATGCTGGTCAAGGCCGGATCCGGCCTGGCCGACATGGCACAGCCCGACAGTGCGGGCATTGCGAAGCACGTCGCGGCCGACACTCTCGTCGCTCCGCTGGACGATGAAGCGCGTGTGCGCGAGCTGTTCGACGCGCAGCCCGGAGAGGTCGCGGCGCTCATCATCGAACCGCTGCCGGCCAACTACGGGTTGCTGGTGCAGCGTGCGGATTTCCTGAAAGAGATCGCGGGCATTGCCCGCCGGCATGGCGCCCTCGTCATCTTCGACGAGGTCATCTCCGGTTTCCGCATCGGCTTCGGCGGCATGGCCGCGCAACTCGGCATCGCGCCTGATCTCGTCACCTACGGAAAGGTCATCGGCGGCGGATTTCCGGTCGGCGCTTACGGCGGTCGTGCCGCGCTGATGGATCTCGTCGCACCGGTCGGACCCGTGTACCAGGCGGGCACTCTGAGCGCCAATCCCGTCGCCATGGCCGCAGGTCTCGCCACGCTGCGCAAGCTCGACACGGCTCCGCCCTATGCCGCACTCGAGGCGAGTACGCGTTCCTTCGCCGCACAGATGACGGCAACAGCCCGCGCGAAGGGTTTCGAGCCGTTTGCGGTCCAACACGCATCCTCGCTGTTTTGGCCGGTGCTCGGCGAGATGCGCAGCGCCGTTCGCACGGTTGCCGCCATCCCGGGCACGCAGCGCGAGCGGTTCGCGAAGCTGTTCCACGCCCTCCTCGACCGTGGTGTCTACCTCGCACCCAGCGGCTTCGAAGTCGGTTTCCTGTCGACGGCGCACGGCACCGACGATCTCGCACAGGCCGCGGCGGCGTTCGGCGCTGCCCTAGAGACGCTGCGCGCGCAGCCATGACGGAACGCGCGATGAGCCGCGAAGACTCGAATGTGGCGATTGCGCAGCGCAGCCTGCGCTGGTTCTCCTTCGTCGCGGCGCTCTGGCTGCTGCTGCTCCTCGGTCTCATCGTCTGGTGGGGCCTGGTGCTGCACAACCAGGCCGAAAAGATCGCAGAGCTGCAAACGCAGGCCGGCACCAGCACGAGCGAAACTCACGAGCGCTGGCTGAAGACGCAGCGCATGCTCATGTGGGAGGGCGGTACCTACATCGTCCTGCTGGCCGGCGTCTCCATCGCACTGATGCGCCTGTACCTGCGGGACCGGCGCCGGACCAATGCGCTGCAGGCTTTCCTCGCGTCAGTGACGCACGAGCTCAAGACACCGCTCACCAGCATTCGCCTGCAAGCCGAGTCGCTCGCCGAGACCGCCCAATCCACGCCGCTCATCGAGCGCCTGCTCGAAGACACGAGCCGGCTCGAAGGGCAGGTTGAGAAGACGCTCGAGCTCGCGCGCCTCGAGGGCGGAGGTGAGCTGGCCCTGCAGCCCATGCCCATCGTCGCCTGGCTGCAGCGTTTCACCCGCTCCGGCACTCGTAACGCCAGCGTCGCACTCGACATCGAATCGGCCGGCGAGGAGCGGCCGCTGGTGCTCGCCGACCCGGGCGCCCTGCAGATCGTCTTTCGCAACCTGGTGGAGAACACCGCTCGCCATTCGCAAGCCACCGATGCGCGCGCCCGAATCCGCATCGAGCGACGCGAGGACTCCGTGAGCGTCACGTTCGCGGACGACGGCGTCGGATTCACCGGCGAGCGCACGCGCCTCGGCGTGCTCTTCTTTCGCGGCAGCCGCTCGCAAGGCGCGGGCGTCGGCCTCTACCTGATCAAGTCCCTCATGCGCCGCATGGGCGGCCGCGCAGACTTCAACGTCGGCGGCGGGCCCGGCTTCGAAACGCGTCTCACCTTCCGGCGCGCCGAGGAGATGGCGTGAGCACCCCGCCGCGCATCCTCGTGGTCGAGGACGAGATCAATGTCGGCCGGACGCTGAGCGAGCGCCTGGCCGCGGAGAAATACCACGTGGTGTGGGCGCGCAGCGCGACCGAGGCGCTGTCGCAGGAGGAGCAGACGCCGTTCGACCTGGCGCTCCTCGACGTCGGCTTGCCGGACGGTTCGGGCTTTCAGCTCGCCGGCGCCCTGCGCCGCCGTCATCCGCAAACCGCCATCGTTTTTCTGACGGCGTTCGGCACCCCCGAGGATCGGGTGCGGGGACTCGAGCTCGGCGCCGAGGACTACGTCGTCAAGCCGTTCAACTTCAAGGAGCTCAACCTGCGCCTGCAGAACGCGTTGCGCCGCGCGACGCTGCTCGCGAATGCCGAGGCACGCTTCGAGAAGCCGCTGCAGGTCGGGCGCGCGCGCATCGATTTGAAGCGCATGGAGGCGCGGGTCGACGGCGAGACGCTCTCGCTCACTCACAAGGAATGCGCGGTGCTGACGCTGTTGCTCGAGAAGGAAGGTGCGGTGCTGGCGCGCGACGAGATCCTGGACCGAGCCTGGGCCGAGGACGAGTTCCCGACGCCGCGCACCGTGGACAATTTCATCCTGCGCCTGCGCAAGCTCATCGAGCACAACCCGGCCGAGCCCACGGCCATCAAGAGCATCCGCGGCGTCGGCTACCAGCTGGACCCTGCCGCCGTGCGCGAGGCCGCGCCATGAGCAACCTGTTTCGCGCCGCGCTCGCGCGCCAGAACGAAGACCGGCCGCCGGTGTGGCTCATGCGCCAGGCGGGGCGCTACCACAGCCACTACAAGCGAATTCGCGAACGTCATTCATTCGTCGACCTGTGCAAGCAACCGCAGATCGCCGCCGAGGTGACCCTGGGGCCGATCGCCGAATTCGACTTCGACGCCGCGATTCTGTTTTCCGACCTGTTGTTCCCGCTCGAAGCGATGGGCATGCCTCTCGACTACACGCCGGGTCCCAAGCTCGGCTGGCACCTCGCTTCGCCGGGCGACCTTTCGCGCCTGAAGCAGGTCGACGATACCGATGGCCTGGCGTTCCAGGCCCAGGCCCTGCGGGCCATCCGCACGCAACTCCCCAGCACGAAGGGCCTCATCGGCTTCGTCGGCGGACCGCTCACTCTGTTCTGCTACGCCGTCGAAGGCTCGCACCAGGGCGAACTGAAAAGCGCCCGCGCGGGGCTCACCGACGGACGCTACAGCGGATTTTGCGAGCGCCTGATACCGCTGCTCGCGCGCAACATGGCGTTGCAGTGGCGAGCGGACATCGATTGCCTCGCCGTGCTCGACACGTGCGCCGGTGAGCTCTCGCCGCAGGAGTTCGGCGCGCACGTGGTGCCCGGGCTCGCCGCGACGCTGGCCGAATTCCAGCGCCTGTGTCCGGACGGCAAGGTGCTCTACTACTCCAAGGGTACGGACGCGCGCCATTGGCGCCAGCTGCGCAAGCTGCCGCTGGCAGGCATCGGCATCGACTGGCGCACGCCGGTTGCGGATGCGCTCGCCGAATTCGGTGATCAGTGGGCCATCCAGGGAAACTTCGATCCGCAGGCGCTGCTCCTGCCGGAGACGGACTTCCTGCGCGCCGCCGACGGGTTCTTCGCTCCGCTGTTGCGCCTGCCGCGCTCGCAGCGTCGCGGCTGGATCTGCGGCCTCGGTCACGGGGTGCTGCCACCGACCCCGGAACGCCACGTGCAGCTCTTCGTCGACATCCAGCGGGAGCTGTTCTCATGAGCCACGAGCTCTCCGCGCTGATCCGCAAGTACAACGTCCCCGGCCCGCGCTACACGAGCTATCCGACGGTACCTTACTGGGAGCGCACGCCCAGCGAAACGGAGTGGATCGCCGCGCTCGCAGCGGCGCTCGCAAGCGAGAGTGCCACGCAGGGCGCCGCGGTCTACGTGCACGTCCCGTTCTGCCGATCCCTGTGCACCTACTGCGGCTGCAACGTTCGCATCACGCGCAATCGCAAGATCGCCCTGCCCTACCTCGAGACGGTACTCGAGGAATGGCGCATGTACCTCGAGAGGCTCGGGCGCGAGCGCCTGCCGCTGGCCGAGATCCACCTCGGTGGCGGCACGCCGACGTTCCTCAATCCCGAGGAGATCGAGTTCCTGATCCGCGGGCTGCTCGCGCGCGCGGACGTTGCACCGGGCGCGGAGTTCTCCGTCGAAGCCGATCCGCGCGTCACGGACGGCGCGCAGCTCGCAACGCTCGCGCGGCTGGGCTTCAGGCGCCTGAGTCTCGGCATCCAGGACTTCGACCCGCGCGTGCAGGACATCGTGAATCGCGTGCAGAGCGAGGAGCAGGTACGCGTGCTCACCGAACAGGCGCGCGCCCTCGGCTTCACCAGCATCAACTACGACCTGATCTACGGGCTGCCGCTGCAGACGCTCGGCTCCATCGAGCAGACGCTGGCCGCCGTCGAGCGCCTGCGACCAGACCGCATCGCCTTCTACGCGTACGCACACGTCCCCTGGATCAAGCCGAGCCAGCGACGTTTCACCGAGGCGGACCTGCCGACCGGCGATGCCAAGCGCGCCCTGTACGAGCGCGGACGCGAGATCCTCGAGGCCGCCGGCTATCGCGAGATCGGCATGGACCACTTCGCGCTGGCGAGCGATTCGTTGTGGCAGGCGACCTTGAGCGGCGACCTGCACCGCAACTTCATGGGCTACACCACGCGTCGCGTCGCACCGCTGATCGGCCTCGGCGTCTCTTCCATCGGCGATGCGTGGACGGCCTTCGCACAGAACGAGAAGGCGATCGAGCCGTACGAGGAGCGCGTGCGCCGTGGCGAGCTGCCGCTGCTGCGAGGGCACCTGCTCGACGCCGAGGACCTGACGCTGCGCCATCACATTCTCGACCTGATGACGCGCTTTCGCACGCGCTGGGACGAGGACGAGGATCGCGCGACCGAGTACCTGCAGTCCGTTCCGGAGCGCCTGCGTGAGATGGCACGCGACGACCTGGTACGCCTCGACGCCACCGGCTGCGAGGTCACCGAACGTGGCCGCGCGTTCATCCGCAACGTGTGCATGGCCTTCGACGCCCGCCTGACCCGCAAGGCGCCCGAGACTCAGCTCTTCAGCAAGACGGTGTAGAAGGCAGTGCAGAAATCGCGCGCGCGACGCGGTGCGACTAACGAAGCCGTTCCGACCAGCTCTCGCACAGCTCGATGGCTTCGCTCGGCGAGAAATTGTCAGGATCGAGGCACCACTCCAGCCACAAGCCGTCGAGCAGCGCGGTCAGCCCGATGGCGGCGAGGCGCGGTGTGACCTGACCCTTGCCGCTACCAGCGTTGCTGCTGCCACCGGCATTGCTGCCGCCGATGTCGCTCCTTCCCTCACGCACGTCCGCGAGCAGCTGCCGGACCAGCTCGACGTACCCGCCGTACGTATCGCGGTGCGCGCGCTGGATCGGCCGCGAGTGCCGGAACAGGCTCCAGAAAACCAGCCACGCCGTGAGCACGTCGCGATCCAGGTTCGGCGGCGTGAAGTTCGCCTCGAAAAAGGCGCGCAGGCGCGCCCGCGGATCGTTCGGTGCGCCGGCGACTACGGACTGAAACCCGTCGAGCAGCTGCCGATGGAAGCTGCGGTAGGCCTCCGCGACGAGCGCGTCCTTGCGCGGGAAGTGGTGATTGATGAGGCCGATGGAGACGCGCGCGGCCGCTGCGATCTTGCGTACCGCCAGGCCGTCATGGCCGTTGCGCTTGAGGCTCGCGATCGTGGCGTCGATCAGGGCGGCACGGCGATCTTCGGGGAGCTTGCGGGTGAAGCGCTTGCGGGCGGGGCCGCGCGCCGGCCGGCGCGAGTTGCGCCCTGAACGCGACTCGGCCATCAGGCGCCCGCCAGTGCCGCGCGCGCCGCGAGCCGGCCTGAGATGCCGTGCATTCCGGCGCCAGGATGCGTGCCCGCACCGCAGAGGAAATAACCGGCGATCGGCGTCGCATACCGCGCCGCAGCCGGAACCGGGCGCATGAATAGAACCTGATCCAGCATCATCTCGCCTTGCGCCGGCCCGCCCTCCCGCAGTCCGAATCGGGTTTCGAGATCGGGGGGTGCGAGCACCAGGCGCTCGCGCACGCGCGCTGAAAAGCCCGGGATGTGCCGCTCGACGCCGGCGAGCGCTCGATCGGCGACTGCATCGCGCAACGCGTCCCAGTTGCCGTCGCGCAGGCGGTACGGCGTGTACTGCACGTGCAGGATCGCGACGGGTCGGCCCTGACTGCTCTGAAACGTCAGGGCAACGAAAGCTTCGTCCGCGCAACGACCGTACTTCGTCGCTTCGTAGGCACGTTCCACGTAGCGGATCGAAGGCGCGATGACGATCGTGGCGCCCGGGGTCGCCCCGGCTCCGTTCATCGCGCGCGACACGAAATCCGGCAGTGCGTCCAGCGCCAGCAGCACTTTCGTCGTCACCCCACGGAAACGGATGTTGCTGACCGTGTGGATGAACTCGGCATCGTGGTGGCGCGGGTCGATCAGGTCCAGGAGGCTGCGGCGGGGATCGAGGCAGGAGATCGCCGTCTTGCAGGTCACCGACTCGCCGGTACCCAGATTGACGGACGTGAGCCGGCCGTCTGCCACGTCGACAGAATGCACGGCAACGCTGGTCTCGATCGTCACCCCGGCAGCGCGCGCTGCGGTCTCGGCTGCGCTCACTGCCTCGTGCGACACGAGGCGTGCGGCATCGGCGAGCGCCACATGCCGGTGAAGAAAAGTGAACGCGGTGCCCGCCGCGGCCGGTCCCTGTGCGACATCGCTGACCGCGAACGCGGCGAGCGCCCCCTTGAGCACCGGCGTTTCGAATTCATCGTCGAGCAGGTCTTCGATCGGCATCGGCAAGGTGCGCAACAGCTCGATCATGCCGTCGCGACCCAGGCTGCGGTAACGGCGCGCGAGCTTGGCGAGGCCGAACAGCTCACCGATCGAGTCGGCGTCGATGCGTGGCGGGGGCGAGCGGTAGACCTCGTCGAGGAAGGCCGCGAGCCGGCGCGTGCGGCGCGCGAAGTCGGGCCAGCGTTGCGCGTCACGCGCCGACCGCTTCTGCAACGCTGCGTCGCTCGCCTCCGGGTTCAGCACCAACGGCTCGCCGTCGCCGAGTGCCACGATCGTCGGATCGGCGGCGGGCGCCAGCGGCACTATCCGGCCACCGGCAAAGTCGATCGCCCGCAGACTGCCGCCGACCTCGTCGGCCTCATCGACCAGGAGAACCCGCGAACCGCCCTTGGCGAGCTCGGTCGCGGCGACGAGGCCGTCGATCTCCGCGCCGAGAACGACCGCATCGAACTTGCGCGTCATGCGCCGGCCCCGGCGGTCCCGGCAGCACGCGCCGGCTCGGGCGATGCGGCGCGGGCCGGATTGCCGTCGGCGAGGATGCGCATGGCTGCAAGCCTGCCGGCAGCGCCCATCACGCCGCCGCCCGGATGCGTGCTCGCGCCGCAATGGTAATAGCCTCTGATCGGCGTGCGATAACCCGACCAGCGTGCCACCGGGCGCTGGAAGAAGAGCTGCTGCAGGGCCAGCTCCCCCTGGAAGATGTTGCCTTCGCTCAGCCCGATGGTGCGTTCGATGTCCGCGGGCGTGAGCACCTGCCGGTGCAGGATCGCCGACTCGAGGTTCGGCGCGTACTCGCTGAGCGTGTCGATCACGGCATCGCCGAAAGCTTCGCGCTTCGCGTCGTTCCAGCCGCCCTCGATGTGGTACGGGCAATACTGCACGAAGATGCTCGCCACGTGCTTTCCGGGCGGCGCCATGTTCGGATCGATCATCGACGGGAATACGATGTCCATGTACGGGCGCTTGGAGAAGCCACCTGCCTTGGCGTCGTCGAAAGCGCGCTCGAGGTAGTCGATGCTCGGGCTGATCGAGATGGCGCCGCGGTGATGGGGCCCCACGCCGGGCAGGCAGGTGAAATTCGGCAGCTCGCTCAGCGCGAGATTCACCTTGCCCGAGGAACCTCGGAAGCGGAACCGCCGCACGTGCTCGACGACCTCATCCGGCAGATCCTTGCTGTCGACGAGCTGCAGGTACGTGCGACGCGCATCGAGCCCCGACACCACCACCGGTGCCTGAATCTCCTCGCCACTCTCCAGCACCACGCCGCGCGCGCGACCACCCTTGACGACGACCTGGCGCACCGGAGCTTCGACGCGCAAGGTCGCGCCATGCGCGCGCGCCGCGCCCGCGATTGCGGCACTGACCGTGCCGTTACCGCCTTTGCAGAAGCCCCAGGCGCGAAATGCACCATCGATCTCGCCCATGTAGTGATGCAGCAGCACGTAGGCCGAGCCCGGCGAACGCGGGCCGAGGAACGTACCGATGATGCCGCTCGCCGACTTCGTCGCCTTGAGCGGCCCGAACTCGAACCACTCGTCGAGATAGTCGGCGGAGCTCATGGTGAGGAGCTTGTACAGCGCGTGAAACTTCTCCGTCCCGAGCGAGCGCAGATGCCGCCCCAGCTGCAGCATGCCCTTGAGGTCGCCGGGCGAGAGCGAAGTCGGGTCCGGAGGCATGAGGCCGAGGAACGGTTTCACGGCGCGCGCCATGTGACCCATGAGCCGCCCGTACTCGACCGTGGCTTCGGCATCGAGCGGTGAATGCCGGTAGATCTCGCGGCGCGTGAGGTCCGCGTCGCCCCACGCCCCGAGGTAGTCGCCGTTGGACAGCGGCGTCACAGTGCTCTCGAGCGGCAGGATCTGCAGGCCGTGGCGCGGCAGCTCCAGGTCGCGGATGATCTCCGGGCGCAGCAGGCTCACGACGTACGAGAACACCGAGAAGGTGAATCCCGGAAAGATCTGCTCGCTCACGGCCGCACCGCCGAGCACCGGGCGGCGCTCCAGCACCAGCACCTTGCGACCGGCGCGCGCGAGATAGGCGGCGTTGACCAGGCCGTTGTGCCCGCCGCCGACGACGATGACGTCCCAGGATGCTGCGCTCATCTCATTCCTTCCCGCTTCATTCCTTCTTGCGTGGCGGATCGAAGAACGGCAGCTTGCGCACCCAGGCGCTCGCGCGCCGACGCTGGTGCTCCACGGTCACTTCCATCTCCACCGCCGTGCCGGGCTCGAAGTGGGGTGCACGCAGGTGAGCGAGCGCGATGTACTTCTTGAGCAGGGGCGACCAGCACCCGCTCGAGGCATAGCCCACCTGCGTGCCGGCCCGGTAGATGGGAATGCTCGCACGCCACGCGACGGTCGGGATGGCAGGCGCCAGGTCCACCGCCGTGTAAAGGGATTCGAAGGAATCCCAATCGACCTCGATCCCCACGAAGCGCCAGGCTGGGCCACGCGCCTTTTCTTCCTGCAGGGCGCGCTTGCCGTTGAACGCTTCCTTGTCGAGTTGCACCGTCCAGTCGAGCGACAGCTCGTACGGCGTCGACTTCTGGGCCTCGATCATGGCGCGATGCGAGGAGTGATAGTCGACGTCGAGCATGACGAGCCCAGCTTCGATGCGGGCCACGTCGAGCGCCCAGATGCCGGCCGGCGTGATCCCGTAGCCGGCGCCCTTCGACACGAGCACGTCCCAGACCTCGAGCGCTTCGGCCGCGGGGATCCAGAGCTCGTAGCCCAGGTCACCCGTGTACCCGGTGCGCGAGATCTGGATGTCGACGCCCGCGACGCGGTTGTCCATCAGCCGGAAATACTTCAACGCGTCGACCGGCCCGTCGCACACGGCATTGAGGACGGCGCGGGACAGCGGACCCTGCAATGCCAGTGCGCCGAGGTCGTCGGAAACGTCCTGCAGCTGCACGTCCAGGCGGAAAGCGTTCATCTGCATCCAGCGCAGGTTCGGTTCAGCCGACGTGAGGCGAAAGACGTCGTCCGCGAGACGCGTCACGGTGCCGTCGTCGATGACCTTGCCGTGCGCGTCGCACCACGGCGTATAGCCGACCTGCCCGAGCTTCATCTTGTGAACGCTGCGCGTGACCATGCGCTCGAGGAGCTGCGCGGAATCCCGGCCGCGCAAGTGGTACTTGTGCAGCGGCGAAACGTCGAACAGCGCCGCGGCGTTGCGCACGGCCGCGTACTCGCGCTCGTGCGTCCAGTCGTACGCGCTGGCGACGGCGTGGCCGGCCCAGCGGCGCCACGTCTGCCCCAGGATCAGGGGCGCGGTGCGCGCGTGGAAGGGAGTTTCCTTCAGCACTACGCGCTCCAGCCGCGCGCCGGCGTGGCAGGGCTGCGACATGCCGGAATCAGCGTACGCATGCGACGCGAGAAGCTGCGCAGGCACACTTCGTTGTCGCCGAGCGGGCCCGAGCTGTAGCTCCGTGAATTCATGCCGGCCTGCACGCGCTCGATCAGCGCCTTGTCCTCGACGTTCACGCGCCGGTTGATGCGCCAGTTGAGGTAGCGCGCCGCGCGCATCTCGCGACGCGTGTCGCGATGCACGTAAGCGATTTCGCGAATCACCGTCTCCGTCGCCGACACGGGCAGGAACTGCATGAAGTCGACCTGGTCGGGATAGATGTCGAGGGCGACGTTGGGCCAGAGCTTGAAGTAGACCCAGCGGCGATTGCGCTCCGGCGCCAGCCAGTCCACGCGCGGCAGCATGCGCTGGTAGAGCCACTCCGAAGTTCGCCGCGGCGGCGTTTGCGGCTGCTCGACGAGCTCGCCCGACATTCTGTCGATCCACTGCTGCGCTTCGATGCGATACGTGCCGGCGAACAGGCGCGTGAGGCCCGGGTGCGCCACCGGGATGTGCAGGCCGTCCGAGTAGTTGTCGGCGACGTTCTTCCAGTTCACCGAGCGCGGGCGCAGTGTCACGCGACCCTGCGGCACCACGTCCTCGAGGCGGTACGCCGCGAGCTCGTCGGCGTACGGAGCCGCCATCTCGGCGACGCTCGGACCGTCGCCCGCGCCGAGGCGAACGAAGATGAAGCCGAGAAAGATCTCCTGCTGGAGCGCGACCAGCCCGTGCTGCGCGAGATCCACGCCCGCGAAGTGCTCGCGTTGCGGAATACCGACGAGCCGCCCGTCGAGCGAGTACGACCACGCGTGATAGGGACAGGTGATCCGGCGCGGGCAGTGCCCCTGGTGCGCGTCGAGCAGACGGCCGGCGCGATGACGGCACACGTTGTGAAAGCTGCGCACCTGGCGGTCGTCGCCGCGCACGCTGAAGACGGACTCGCCCAGGAAGTCGAAGCGGTGGTAGTCGCCCGGGTTCGGAACGTCGCTGACGTGGCAGACCAGCTGCCAGCTGGGACGAAAGATCCTTTCCTTCTCCAGCTCGAAGAATTCGGGGTCGCGGTAAATCCACGCCGGGAGGCTCCAGGCGTCCTCGGCGGCGTGCCCGCCGTCCGACGGGCCCGGGCGCTGCCCGCTCCCTGCGCCGCCCTGCTGCATCGACGCATTCATGCCCTTCTCCGCGGCTGTTGTACGATCGTATAGGACGGGGGTGGATCGGGCAACCGCGCCACGCTGGCGGGCCGCCGCGTTGACGGGGCCGCCGCGCCTGACCCTCGCAGCCCGCGCCGCTGGGCTCGCGCAGGCTTCAGCCGCTGACGCGCTCGACGCCGTCCATGTACGGACGCAGCGCCGACGGGATCTCGATGCTGCCGTCGGCGCGCTGAAAAGTTTCCAGCACCGCGATCAGCGCCCGGCCGACCGCCACGCCGGAGCCGTTGAGCGTGTGCACTGGCTCGGGCTTACCGCTTTCGGGATTGCGCCAGCGCGCCTGCATGCGCCTCGCCTGGAAGCTCTCGCAGTTGCTGCAGGAGGAAATCTCGCGGTAGCGGCCCTGACTCGGCAACCAGACTTCCAGGTCGTAGGTCCGGGCGCTGGCGAAACCGACGTCGCCCGCGCAGAGCGCAACCACCCGATAGGGCAACTCGAGCAGTTGCAGGACTCTTTCGGCGTGGCCGGTCAGCTCTTCGAGGGCGGCGTAGGAATCCTGCGGTCGTGTGATCTGTACCAGCTCCACCTTGTCGAACTGATGCTGGCGGATCATGCCGCGCGTGTCCTTGCCGTACGAGCCGGCTTCGGACCGAAAGCACGGTGTGTGCGCGACGAACCGCGCCGGCAGCCGGTCGGCGTCGACGATCGCCTCGCGCACGAGGTTGGTCACCGGCACTTCGGCCGTAGGGATCAGGTAGTACGCGTGCTCGCCCTTCAGCGCAAAGAGATCCTGCTCGAATTTGGGCAGCTGACCCGTACCCGTCAGTGTCGCCGCGTTCACGAGGTACGGCACGTACACTTCGCGATAGCCGTGCTCGCGCGTGTGCAGATCGAGCATGAACTGCGCGAGCGCGCGGTGCAGGCGCGCGAGCCCGCCCGACATGATGACGAAGCGGGCGCCGGCGATCCGCCCTGCCGCCTCGAAGTTCATGCCGTGCAAGGCCTCGCCCAGCGCCACGTGATCCTTGGGCTCGAAACCCAGCTTGCGCGGCTCACCCCAGCGCCGCACTTCGAGGTTCGCGCTCTCGTCGCGACCTTCGGGCACGGACTCGTGCAGGAGGTTGGGCAGCCCGAGCTGCAGCTTCTCGAGATCGGCCTGCAGCTGCACGAGCTTCGCATCCTGGTCCTGCAGCTGCGCGTTCAGCGCTTCCGAACGCGCGATCAGCGGCGCAAGGTCCGCGCCGCCCGCCTTCGCCTTGCCCACGGCCTTGGCCTGCGCATTACGCTCGCTGCGCAGGCGATCGACCTCGACCTGCACCGCCTTGCGCTGCTCTTCCAGCGCACTGAACGCCGCCACGTCGAGGCGAAAGCCGCGGCGCGCGAGATTCGCAGCCACCTTGTCCGGCTCGCTGCGCAGCAGTTTCGGATCGATCACGATCTCATCCTCGTCGCCAGAGAACCGGGCCCCTTCCTGTTATTGCTTGTTGCCGTTGCCAGCGGTGTCTCGGTCCTCATCCCCGCTGCTGCTGTTGCGCTGGCGAAAACGCGCCAGCGCCTCGGCGATCTTGATCTCCAGACCGCGCGGCACAGGACAATAGTAATACGGACGCTTCCCCATCGCTTCGGGAAAGTACTGCTCGCCGGCCGCGAAGGCGTCGGGCTCGTCGTGCGCATGGCGATAGTCGCGCCCGTAGCCGAGATCCTTCATCAGCCGGGTGGGCGCATTGCGCAAATGCAGCGGCACATCGAGCGTCCCGAACTGCTTGACATCGTCACGCGCGGCGCCGAACGCCGTGTACACCGCATTGCTCTTCGGCGCCACCGCCAGATAGACGACGGCCTGCGCAATGGCCAGCTCGCCCTCCGGCGTACCGAGACGCTCGAACGTGTTCCAGGCATCGAGCGCGATCGCCAGGCCGCGCGGATCGGCGTTGCCGATGTCCTCGCTCGCCATGCGTACGACGCGACGCGCCACGTACAGAGGATCGCAGCCTCCATCGAGCATGCGCGCCAGCCAGTACAGCGCAGCGTCGGGGTCGCTGCCGCGAACCGACTTGTGCAACGCCGAGATCTGGTCGTAGAACTGATCGCCGCCCTTGTCGAAACGGCGATAGCCTCCGGAGGCGACGTCCGCCGCGATCGCCGTCGTAATGCGCGAGCCGGCCGTTGCCGCGCCACGCTGAGCGGGCTCGGCAAGATCGGCGGCAAGTTCCAGCAGGTTGAGCGTCCGGCGGGCATCGCCGTCCGCCGCGGTCACGATGATCTCGCGGGCCTGCGGCTCGACCTCGAGCTGCAGTGCGCCGAGCCCGCGTTCGCTGTCGGCGAGTGCCGCATCGATCACGCGACCGAGATCCTCCCGCGTCAGGGATTTCAGCACATAGACGCGCGCCCGCGACAGCAAGGCGCTGTTCACTTCGAACGAAGGGTTCTCGGTGGTGGCGCCGATGAGTATGAGCGTGCCGTCCTCGACGAACGGCAGGAAACTGTCCTGCTGTGCCTTGTTGAATCGGTGCACTTCGTCGAGGAACAGCACGGTGCCGCGCTGCTGCGCCGTGCGGATTCTCTGTGCGAGCTCGACGGCCGTGCGCACGTCTTTCACCCCGGCGAGGACGGCTGAAAGGCCGACGAATTCGTGACCGCAGTTCGACGCCAGCAGGCGCGCGAGCGTTGTCTTGCCGGTACCGGGAGGACCCCAGAAGATCATCGAATGCAGCCGACCGCCCTCCACGACTCGCCGCAGCGGCTTGCCCGGCCCGACGAGGTGTGCTTGTCCGGCGAATTCGTCGAGCGAACGGGGTCGCATGCGATCCGCGAGCGGCCGATGATCGCTCGTCTGATGAGCGGGCTGCGGGGCGCTCACGGTGGATTCACAGCGGCGCGTCGAGTCACCCACGCTTCGAGCCGCACGGCCCAGCGGCTGAGGCCGAGGACGGCCAGCAGGCAGGCCCCGGCGATGCCCGCAGAATTGGCGAGGAAATCGTACCCGCTGATCTCGCGGTGCGCGGTCAGCGTTCCCTGCAGGATTTCGAGCACGCCGCCGAGGACGAGAAACGCGGCCGCAATGAGCCAAAGGCGACGCAACGGATAGAGGCCAGCGAACCAGATCGTCATCCCGAAGTAGGCGAGGAAGTGCAGAACCTTGTCGCCCGGCAGGCCGCTCACCTTCGGTATCGTGGGCATCAAGCTCCCGGCAACTGTCGCGAGCACGAGCAACCAGCCGAGGACGAGCAGCAGGCGCCCATGGGGAAGCGTCAGCATCGTTCAGCGTCGCGGCGTGCCGATCACATCGACGCCCGCGGGCGGCTCGAAGGCGAACAGCGAACGATCGAGCCGCGGATTGCGCTTGACGTCCGAGAACTCGATCGTGGTGCGTTGCTGCAGCTTGTCTTCCAGCTCCATCACGCGCAGCTCGCCGTTGCCCAGCCCGAGCCGCAGGCGCGTGAAATCGGTATCGACACGCCTGGGCGTGAGCACGTACCACTCGAGGCCGTCGGTCGCGGGCGCAGCCTCGATGGTGAAACTGTCGGCGACGCGCGCCTGGCCAGCGAGCAACGACGCCGGAGTCGCGGCGAGCGAGGCGTCGAGCGGTCGTACCGTCACCTGTTCGAGCTCCACGTCGTACAGCCACAGGTTCGCGGCGTCGGAAACGATCACCTGCTCGTTCGGCTTCGCGTATTCCCACCGGAAGAGACCGGGCTTCTCCAGGTAGAAGCGGCCCGTGCTTTCCTCGTTGTGGCGAGCGCGCGCGTTGCGCAGCGTCTGGCGAAAGCGCGCCTCGAAACTCTTCAGGCTGTCGAGATAGCGACCGAGCTCGGCCGCGGCGCCACCAGCCGGTTGCGCCGCGTTGACCGATTGCGGGCTAGCCGGCTCCGACACCGCAGCCTTCGCTGGCGGCTTCAGTGCGTCCTGCGCCGCGAGGGGCAACGCGGCGGCACAGGCGAAGACCAGCGGCAGCGTCAACGACGGAACGACTTTCAAGCTTTCAATCCTCCGGTGGCGCCGGAGCGAGGACTTCACGCGAGCCGTTGGCCTGCAGCGGGCCCACGAGCCCCACTGCTTCCATGGTCTCGACCAGGCGCGCGGCACGGTTGTAGCCGATCTTGAGGCGCCGCTGCACACCCGAGATCGAGGCCTTTCGGCTTTCGAGCACGATGCGCACCGCCTCGTCGTAGAGCGGGTCCTGCTCGCCGTCCGTCTCGCCCTCGGCGCCTGCGCCGCCTTCTTCGTCCTCACCCGGCATGCCTGGGATTGGACCCTGCGGACCGGAAAGAATTTCCTCCAGGTACACCGGCGCGGCAGCGCTGCGTAGCGCATGCACCACGCGATGAACCTCGGCATCCGACACGAAGGCGCCGTGCACGCGCGATGGCACGGACGTGCCGGGCGGCAGGTAGAGCATGTCGCCATGGCTGAGCAGCGCTTCCGCGCCGCTCTGGTCGAGAATGGTGCGCGAATCCACCTTGGCCGACACCTGGAAGGCGACGCGCGCCGGGATGTTCGCCTTGATGAGGCCGGTGATGACGTCCACGGAAGGACGCTGCGTGGCCAGGATCAGGTGCAGGCCCGCGGCGCGCGCTTTCTGCGCCAGCCGCGCGATCAGCTCCTCGACCTTCTTGCCCACCACCAGCATCAGGTCGGCAAGCTCGTCGATGATGATGACGATGTACGGGAGCGTCGTGAGGTCCGGCACATCCCCGAGTGTCATCTCGGCGTTGCTGGCCGCTTTCGCGGCGAGCAGCGGATCCTTGATCGGCTTCTCGGCGTCGATCGCCTCTTTCACCTTGCGATTGAACCCCGCAAGGTTGCGCACGCCGAGCGCGGCCATGAGCTGGTAGCGGCGCTCCATTTCGGCCACTCCCCAGCGAAGCGCGTTGGCCGCCTGCTTCATGTCCGTGACGACCGGCGCCAGCAGCTGCGGGATGCCCTCGTACACCGACAGCTCGAGCATCTTCGGATCGATCATGATCAGGCGCGTGTGCTCGGGCGTGCTCTTGTAGAGCAGCGACAGCACCATGGCGTTGATCGCGACGGATTTGCCCGAGCCGGTCGTACCGGCGATCAGCAGGTGCGGCATGCGGCCGAGGTCCGCAACCACCGGATTGCCGCCGATGTCCTTGCCCAGCGCGAGTGCCAGCGGCGATGCGAGATCGTCGTAGCCCTTCGACTTCACGATCTCGCCGAGCGTCACCAGCTCGCGCTTCTCGTTGGGGATCTCGAGACCGACGACGGACTTGCCCGGAATCACCTCGACCACGCGCACGCTGATCGCCGACAGCGCGCGGGCCAGGTCCTTGGCCAGGTTGCTGATCTGGTTGACCTTGACGCCTGGCGCCGGCCGCAGCTCGAAGCGTGTCACCACGGGACCGGGATGCACGGCCACGACTTCGACATCGACGCCGAAATCGCGCAGCTTCAGCTCGACCAGGCGCGACATGGCTTCGAGCGCCTCGCCGGAATACCCGGCTTCGCGCGGCGGCGGATCGTCGAGCAGCGACAGCGCCGGCAGCTCGGTTGCCTTGGGCGGCTCGAACAGGTTCGCCTGCTTTTCCCGCTCGACGCGCTCGCTGCGCTCGATCGGTGCCACCACGGGCTCGATGCGCGGCGGCGCCCGCGCCGCGGTTTTCTTCTGCTCCTCGCGCACCACCTCGGCGCGCGCCTGCTTGCGTTCGCGCCCTTCCGCCACGGTGCGCGCAGTGGCGATGCGCGCGCGCAGCCAGCCCAGACCGGCCAGCGTCCAGTGACCGAGGCGATCCATGACAGTGAGCCACGACACGCCGAGGAACAGCGACACGCTCGCCAGCCAGATGCCGAGCATGAGCAATGTCGCGCCGAGATAGCTCATCCCCGCGGCGAGGCTCTCGCCGACCAGCGAACCGAGCACTCCGCCCGCGGTGTTCGGATAGCCGCTGCCGTCCCAGTGCAGCGTGGCCAGGCCGCAACTCGTTGCGAGGGTGAGCACGAAGCCGATGCCCCGAAATGCCAGGGTCGAGCGCGAGTTCGCATTGGTGTCGGCGGCGCGCTGCGCGCGGTACACGACCCAGCCGGTGATGCCGAGCATCACGGGGAAGAGGAACGCAGGTTTCCCGAACAGCAGCAGGAAGACGTCCGCGATCAGCGCGCCGTACTTGCCGATCCAGTTGCTCACCGCACCGGCTTCGCCGGTGGATGAGAATCCGGGATCGTGCGCATCGTAGCTGCCCAGCGCGAAGAGCAGGATCAGCGCCAGGAATCCGAAGATCCAGAGCGCGCCTTCGCGCAACGCGCGCGAAACGGGAGGAGAAACGTTAGCCAACCTGTACTCGCAATTTACGTGAAATTAACCCTTCAAGTGGTTGATTATAATGGCGTCTACGGTCGCACCACAAGGGCTCGTGAAGCGTGCGACGCAAGCTCTTGCCCCGCCTCCGACCCGCTGTCACACCTGCGGTTTTCTCGCTGCCCACCGCTGTGGCACACCCTCGCGGGCGGCGTGCGACCCGACGAGCACTCGCTCTGTTGCCGATCTCACGGACCCGATCTCGCGGACCCCGATCTCGCGGACCCCGATCGCACGCGCGACGTCGCCCGCTGTTCGAGCCGCACGACGCCTGCGGTTCGGTTGAAATAACCGCGCGGCATGCCCACGTCGGGCTCGTCGACTCGCAGGAACCCTCTCGCACGTGGCTCTCCCCACGGGGTACCATTTCACCGCGCCGCGACGACCGTTCACTGACGCCGCGCGGCGCGAGATCACGCCTTGCTGACGGAGGGAAAGTATACATGGCAGAGAATGGCGCGAAGCACAGCCGCCTGATCATCCTGGGCTCAGGTCCCGCAGGATATTCGGCAGCGGTCTACGCCGCGCGCGCCAATCGCAAACCGCTGCTGATCACCGGCATCGAGCAGGGCGGTCAGCTCATGACGACCACTGACGTCGACAACTGGCCAGGCGACGTAGAAGGCCTGCAGGGCCCCGCTCTCATGCAGCGCATGCTCGCGCACGCCGAGCGCTTCGCGACACAGATCCAGTTCGATCACGTGAACGCCGTCGACCTCGCGCGTCGGCCGTTTCACCTGAAGGGCGACAGCGGCGCGTACACCTGCGATGCGCTCATCATCGCGACCGGCGCGTCGGCTCGCTACCTGGGCCTGGAGTCCGAGCAACGCTTTCGCGGCAAGGGCGTGTCCGCGTGCGCCACCTGCGACGGCTTCTTCTACAAGAACCAGCGCGTGGCCGTGGTCGGCGGCGGGAACACCGCCGTTGAGGAAGCCCTGTATCTCACGCACATCGCCTCGCACGTCACGCTGATCCACCGCCGCGACAAGCTGCGCGCGGAAAAGATCCTGCAGGACCGCCTGTTCGAGCGCGAGCGCGCGGGCAAGGTGACGATCCTGTGGAACCACATCGTCGAGGAGGTCGTCGGCGACGACAAGGGCGTGAACGGCGTGCGGGCCCTGCCCCTCGACGGCGTCGGTCCGAGCACCCTCGAGGTCACGGGACTGTTCATCGCGGTCGGCCACGTGCCGAACACGCAGCTCTTCGAGGGCCAGATCGCGATGCGCGAGGGCTACATCACTGTGAAGTCCGGCCTCGACGGCGGCGCCACGGCGACCAGCGTGGACGGCGTGTTCGCCGCCGGCGACGTCGCCGATCACGTCTACCGGCAGGCCGTCACCTCCGCGGGCACCGGCTGCATGGCCGCGCTGGATGCGGACAAGTACCTCGAGAGGCTCGATTCGCGCGCCTGATCGACGCCTGAATCGACGACGACAGCGACGGCGACGGCCGGCCCATCATGCACGCACGCGTTCTCGCCAGCATCGATGCGGTGACCGCCGAAGCCTGGAACGCGCTCAGCGGCGACGGCTCGCCGTTCCTGCGACACGAGTTCCTCGGCGCCCTGGAGCGCCAGCACTGCGTCGGTGCCGACAGCGGCTGGAGCCCGTGCCACCTGGTGCTCGAGGACAAATCGGAGGGCGAGAGCCGCCCCACGCTGCGCGCGGCCTTGCCGCTCTATCGCAAGCTGCACTCCTGGGGCGAATTCGTTTTCGATTTCGCCTGGGCCCAGGCCTATGCGCGTCACGGGATCGACTACTACCCGAAGCTGGTCAGCGCCATCCCGTTCACGCCGGCGAGCGGTCCGCGACTGCTCTCACAACCCGGCAACGACGCCGCCGACCTGCGACGCGCGCTGCTCGATGCTGCGCTGGCGTACGCCGCCGATGAGGGCGTGTCGTCGCTGCACGTGCTGTTCGCCTCCGCGGACCAGGCAGGCGAGCTGCACGCGCGCGGTCTGCTGCCGCGGCGCGATTGCCAGTTTCACTGGCACAACCGCGGCTACGCCGATTTCGATTCCTTCCTCGACACCTTCACGGCCGGGAAACGCAAGAAGGCGCGGCGCGAGCGCCGGCGCGTTGCCGAGGCCGGCATCGAATTCCGGACGCTGCGCGGGAGCGAGCTCAGCGTCGCGGAATGGCGCCGCATCCACGCGCTGCACACCGACACGTTTCTGCGTCACGGCCACACCCCTTATCTCGGCGTGGAGTTCTTTCTCGAGATCGCGCGCACTCTCCCGGACAGCGTCGTCGTGCAGGCAGCGCTGCGCGGGACACGCATGGTGGCCGCGGCGATCTGCTTTCGCGGCGCGGACACGCTCTACGGTCGTTACTGGGGCGCGAACGAGGACCACCACAGCCTGCATTTCGAGACCTGCTACCACCAGGGCATCGAGTACTGCATCCGCGAGGGCCTGCAGCGCTTCGAGCCCGGCACGCAGGGCGAGCACAAGGTGAGTCGCGGGTTCGAGCCGGCGCTCACGTGGTCGGCGCACTGGATCGCCGACGCGCGGTTCGCGAACGCGATCGAAGCCTACCTGCGACGCGAGGCGGCCGCGGTCGACGAGTACGCCGCCGAGGTCGCGCAACACGTGCCCTTCAAGGAGCGCGCCGCGATCGGCCGCGTCGTCAACCAGTGAATGGCATCGTCTGGCTGGACGACGAGGAGGATCCGGCGTGGTTTCCGCCCGTCGAGCGCGCGCTCGGCGAGCCCGATGGCCTGCTGGCCGCGGGAGGCTCGCTCACTCCTGCCCGCCTGCTGGCCGCCTATGAGCAGGGAATCTTCCCCTGGTACTCCGACGGCCAGCCGGTCCTGTGGTGGTCGCCCGATCCGCGCGCCGTGCTGTTTCCCGACGAGCTGCACGTCTCGCGCACCCTGAGGAAGGTCCTGCGCAGCGATCGCTTCGTCACACGTCTCGACACTGCCTTCGCCAGCGTCATCGCGGGCTGCGCTGCGCCGCGCACCACGGCTCCAGGCACCTGGCTCACGCCCGAAATGGTCCAGGCCTACGAGCGCCTGCACGCCCTCGGTCTCGCGCACAGCGTGGAGACCTGGCAGGGGGAACGCCTCGCCGGTGGTCTCTACGGCGTGTGTCTCGGCCGCGTGTTCTTTGGCGAGTCGATGTTCAGCGTCGAGACGGATGCCTCCAAAGTCGCGCTGGTGCGGCTGATCGCCGAGGCGCGGGCACGGGGTATCGCCGTCATCGACTGCCAGGTCCCGAACGCCCACCTGCAGAGCCTCGGCAGCCGCTCGATCCCCCGGAAGGAGTTCCTCGCTCTCCTGCGCACGCATTGCCGCCCTCACTCCGCCGGCACCTGGAACCCTTTCGCCTCTTGACGTTTCCACCACATCACGCGAGCAAGGCTAAGAGGGCAGCGGTCTCCTTCGCCATGGCAACCGACGGCCGACCTCGGTTGCCATGGCCGATGCACGTGATTGTCGTCTCTGGCTGGTGTTCCCGCGTTCCAGTGGACACCCGGGGCGCGCGTATGCACAATTCGCGCGCCCGAAAAACCACGGCGGAGCGCATGGCGAAGGAAGAAGCAATCCAGATGGAAGGCGAGGTCGTCGAGACCCTGCCCAACACCACGTTTCGCGTGCAGCTCAAGAACGGCCACGTCGTGACCGCGCACATCTCGGGCAAGATGCGCAAGAACTACATCCGCATCCTCACGGGCGACCAGGTCACCGTGGAGATGACGCCCTACGACCTCACCAAGGGCCGCATCATCTATCGTGGCCGCTGACGGCGGCTGACGACCTCTACCGCTGCCGCCGCTCGACGTTGCGACGCGACTGAGGCTCGCAGCGCTTGACGCGCGAGCCGGCCTCGGGCGTCTCGTCGCACAGCTCCGGCTCGAGATCCTTGCTCCAGGCGTCCGGCACCCACGCCAGGCCACCGAGCTCCAGCAGATCGCCGGACCAGGGGCGATTCGAGGAATAGACGCGCAGACGCTCGTTCATCGCATCAGCATTCCAGTCCAGGAAACCGGCTCGCGCGATCGCACGGCGCTGCGAATCCACTGCTGCGGCGAAGTCGCCCATGCCCGCGAGCGCCGCCGCGTGCACCTGCCACAGGTTGGGATCCTTGGCAGCGGTGGAATTGCTGAGGAACGGCTTGATGAGATCGTAGGCTCGGCGCGGATCGCGCATTGCTGCGTCGGGCGCCGTGGCCAGCAACGCCGCGAAGTACTTCGCGGGCTGGTAATCGCCGCCCGCAGCCGCGGGTTCTAACCAGAGTGCCGCACGCTGATGGCCGGCGGGATCGTTCCCGCTCAGGTTGAGGATCGCCATCAGCAGCTGCGCGGAACTGTCTCCCGACTGTGCGCCACGCGCGATCGTCTCCATCCCGTCCACCTTCGAGCCGCGACAGGCCGCGTCGCCTATGAGCGTGCAGAGGCCGAGATACTGCTGTGCGGGTGGGTAACCGCGGCGCGCCGACTCCTCGAGCCAGCGCAGCGCCTCACCCTCGTCGGTGCGCAGCTCGTCGAAGCCAGCCAGCAGCCGCGCGAACTGGTACTGCACGATCGCCTTGCCTTCCTTTGCCGCGGCGCGACGCTCGTTCATGAACTTCACGAAGCTCGGGACATCGCGGGCGTCCTCGCCGTACACGCCGAAAGACATCCGGAACGTCGAGGCTACGGCCGTGGGGGTGCCGTCGAGGGTTGCGGGTTGCAGCCGCCGGCGCCACAAGCCGTCGAGCAGCGGCCCGCCGAACATGTCCTCGGGAACCGCCGCGGTGATCCACACGTCGTGCACGCGTCCGTCGCGGCCGAGGATCACGATGCTTTCCACGAAACCGAAGGTGCCCTCGACGCGGGCACGATCGGGAATCTCGACGCGCAGCGGCTCGACTGCGCTCGCCGCCTTCAGCCGGGTCGCGATCGTCGCGTCCGGGGCGGCCGGAAACAGGCGTTCGCGGATCGCGGCTTTGCCCCAACGCTTCACCTGCTCCTGCGCCGCGCTGGTCTGCTCCGCGCTGAACTTGCTCTCGAGCTCCTTGAGCACGTTGCCCGCGGCACCGGAACCGTTGTCGCGTGCCGCCAGCACCCAACCCAGCCCCTGCGTGGCATCGGTCTGCACGCCCTCGCCGTTGATGAGCATCATCCCGGTATTGAGCTGCGCCAGCGGGCTGCCCAGCTCCGCGAGCGAGCGAAACTCCGCGTACGCCTTGTCGAACTGCTGGGCGTCGTACGCCCGGAAGGCCGTGCCCAGGTCGGCCCATGCCGATCCCGCCACGGAACACAGCAGCGCAGCGAGTGCCGCGCGTCCAGCGACCATCGTTCCCCTCCCCCCTCGTCTGCACCGCGAACCTATTGTTGCTTGATCAGCTCCGGCTCCTGCGAGGCACGAGCCAGCAGCAGCAGGCTTTCGCCATCCTCGGTGATGGTCACGCGGACGTTGCCGCCGTCGACCAGCTTGCCGAACAGCAAGTCCTCGGCGAGCGGTCGCTTGATCTGATCCTGGATCAGGCGCGCCATCGGCCGTGCGCCCATCTTCGGATCGTAGCCCTTGCGAGCGATCCAGGCCCGCGCGGCGTCGTCCACGGTGAGCGCGACGCCTTTCTGCTCGAGCTGGGCCTCCACCTCGACCAGCAGCTTGTCGACCACCCGCTCGATCGTGACCGGGTCGAGCGAGTTGAACTGGATGATCGCGTCCAGGCGGTTGCGGAACTCCGGCGAGAACAGACGGCGGATCGCCTCCATGCCGTCGGGCGCGTTGTCGGACTGCAGGAAGCCTATGGACGGGCGGCTCATGTCCTGCGCGCCCGCGTTCGTCGTCATCACGATGATGACGTGACGGAAATCCGCCTTGCGACCGTTGTTGTCGGTGAGCGTGCCGTGATCCATGACCTGCAACAGCAGGTTGAACACGTCCGGATGCGCCTTCTCGATTTCGTCGAGCAGCAGCACGGAGTGCGGATGCTTGGTGATCGCCTCGGTGAGCAGGCCGCCCTGGTCGAAGCCCACGTAGCCCGGCGGTGCGCCGATGAGCCGCGACACGGTGTGCCGCTCCATGTACTCGGACATGTCGAAGCGGACGAACTCCACGCCCATGGCCAGCGCCAGCTGGCGCGTGACCTCGGTCTTGCCGACGCCGGTGGGACCGGCAAACAGGAACGAGCCCACGGGCTTGCGCTGGTCGCCGAGACCGGAGCGCGACATCTTGATCGCGCTCGCCAGCGCTTCGATGGCGCGGTCCTGTCCGAAGATGGTGAGCTTGAGGTTGCGCTCGAGGTTCTTGAGCAGGTCGCGATCGGACATCGACACGCTCTTCGGCGGGATGCGCGCCATGCGCGCCACCACGTTCTCGACGTGCTCGATGGTGACGGTGCTGGCACGCTCGGTGAGCGGCTTGAGGCGCAGGCTCGCGCCCGCCTCGTCCACCACGTCGATCGCCTTGTCCGGCAGGTGCCGGTCGTTGATGTGGCGCGCGGCCAGCTCCGCCGCAGCCTTGAGCGCCTCGTCGGCGTAAGTGACGCCGTGGTGCTCCTCAAACTTGGGCTTGAGCCCCAGGAGGATGTCGACGGTTTCAGCCACGCTCGGCTCGGTGACGTCGATCTTCTGGAAGCGCCGCGCCAGGGCATGGTCCTTCTCGAAGATGCCCCGGTATTCGTTGTACGTGGTCGAGCCGATGCAACGCAGCTCGCCGTTGGCCAGCACCGGCTTGATGAGGTTGGAGGCGTCCATGACGCCGCCCGAGGCCGCACCAGCGCCGATCACCGTGTGAATCTCGTCGATGAACAGGATCGCACCCGGGTTCTTCTTCAGCTCCGCGAGCACGCCCTTGAGGCGCTTCTCGAAATCGCCGCGGTACTTGGTGCCCGCGATCAGGGCGCCCATGTCGAGGGCGTAGATCGTGCAGTCGCTGAGGACGTCGGGTACCTTCTCCTCGACGATCATGCGCGCGAGCCCTTCGGCGATCGCGGTCTTGCCGACGCCCGCCTCGCCCACGTACAGCGGGTTGTTCTTGCGGCGTCGGCACAGGATTTCGATGGTGCGTTCGACCTCGGTCTTGCGACCGATCAACGGATCGATCTTGCCGTCGAGCGCTTGCTTGTTGAGGTTGGTGGCGTACTTCTCCAGCGCGCTCGACCCGCCGCCTTCGACCTCGCGCTCACCCCCTTCACCCTGGGCCTCTTCCTTGTCGATGCGCTCCTCGGGAACCTTCGACAGGCCGTGAGAAATGTAGTTGACGACGTCGAGCCGCGCGACGTCCTGCATGCCCAGCAGATACGCGGCGTGCGACTGCTTCTCCGAGAAGATCGCCACCAGCACGTTCGCGACCGAGACCTCCTTCTTGCCGCTCGATTGCACGTGGAACACCGCCCGCTGCAGCACGCGCTGGAAACCCAGCGTCGGCTGTACCTCGCGATCGTCGTCCTCGGGCAGGCGCGGCGTGGTCTCGTCGATGAACTCCTTCAGTTGCTGGCGCAGCTTGTGGGTGTCTGCACCGCACGCGCGCAACACATCGCGCACCTTGGGTGTATCGAGGATCGAGAGCAGCAGGTGCTCGACGGTCATGAACTCATGACGCGCGTCGCGGGCGCCCTGGAAAGCCTCGTTGAGACAGTATTCGAGCTCGCTACTCAGCACGTTCCTTCCTCTCCTTCCGCAGTCGTCATTCCTACTGTGCCTCTTCCATCGTACAGAGCAGTGGATGCTGGTGTTGACGGGAGTATGCCGTCACCTGCGCCACCTTGGTTTCGGCGATCTCGAACGTGAACACACCGCACACGCCTTTGCCCTTGGTGTGCACCTCGAGCATCACCCGCGTCGCCGTGGTGCGATCCAGGCTGAAGATGCGCTCCAGCACGTCGACGACGAATTCCATGGGCGTGTAGTCGTCGTTCAGCAGCACGACCTGGTACAGCGGCGGCCGTTTGACTCGCGGCTTGGCTTCCTCGACCAGCAGGCCGGAGCCGTTCTGACCCTGCTCTTCCTCGCTCATGCGACGCCGATTTATAGGGCGATGACCCGACCTTTACAAGGTTGCAGGCCGCGAGCCGCGCGCCCTGACCCCGAATGCGCGCATGCTGCGTTGAATGAACAGAATGCGGCGCCGGGCAGTTGTCGTTAATGCAAGACAAAACAATTGCTTGAGAGCACAACACGGGAACTCGTATCATTGCCCGAGGCGCTGCGGCGCAGTTCGACTATTCCATTGAGGTCCGCGGCAGCCCGACAATGCATTCCAGTCCCATGACCAGCAGCCTCCGTGGCAGCTCCGCCGAGCTGCTGCTTGCACGCATCGCCCCGCGATTGCCGGCGGTCGTCACATGGACGCTGGGCATTCTGCTTGGAGTGCAGGCTGCGTTGATCGTTCGCGACCTCATCCCGCAGCCCGCACCCGTCGTCACGATTCCACCGGCGGCGGAGGGTGCGGTACGGCGCGCCGTCAACGTGCAAGGCATCCTGAACGCGCACCTGTTCGGTGTTGCCGAAGCGGGCGAAGGCGCCACGGATCCTGCCGATGCACCGCAGACGTCCCTGACGCTGGTGCTCGCGGGCACGATCGCTTCCAGCGATCCGAAGCAGGGCCTGGGGATCATCGGCGAGACCGCCCAGACCGGAAAAGTGTACTCGGTGGGCGACAACGTCGCGGGCGGCGGCGCGAAACTGCACGCCGTGTATCCGGATCGCGTAATCCTCGATCGCAACGGACAACTCGAAGCGCTGATGCTGCCGCGCAAGCTCGAGGGCGGCGCCGCCGGGATCCGCACCTCATCGGTCACACCCGATCGTGGCGACGGCGCGCCGGGCGGAAACCAGTTCGCCGACCGCGTGCGGCGCATGATCGCGCAGGACCCGGGCTCGGTGGCCGAGGTGATGCGCCCGCAGCCGGTGTTCGCCAACGGCGTGCAACGCGGCTATCGCGTCTATCCCGGCCGCAACCGCCAGGCCTTCGCCCGCCTGGGCCTGCGTCCCGGCGACCTGGTGATGGCCATCAACGGCACGCCGCTCGACGATCCGGCGCGCGGCATGGAGATCTTCCGTTCCATCGGCAGCGCCGAGTCGGTCCGCGTGATCATCGAACGCAGCGGGCGGCCGCAGGAGCTGACGCTGAACATGGCGCAGCTGGCCAACCAGGCGCAGGAGCTAGCCGAAGGCAGCGCCGACCCGATGGTGCCGATGGACCAGCAGCCGCCAATGCCCGAACCCCCCATCGAACAATGACCCTCACGGACGCACGCGCGCAACACACACAATGATAAACATAAGAACAACAGGCCTCAGAGCCTTGGGCTTCGGGCTGGTGCTGCTCGCGGGGAGCCTGGTGGGCGCGCAGAGCGAACCCACGATCACGCCAAACTACAAGGAAGCGGACCTCGGCGTCATCGTCGAGGCGGTTGCCGAGCTGACGCGCAAGAACTTCATCATCGACCCGCGCGTGCGCGCGACGGTGACGATGATCTCCTCCACCCCGCTGACGCCCGACGCCTTCTACGAGGCGTTCCTGGCGATCCTGCAGGTGCATGGTTTCGTTGCGGTGCAATCCGGCGAAGTGATCAAGATCATCCCGGATGCCAACGCGCGCCAGGTGCCCGCCAATGACCTGCCGGACCAGGTGAGCGCGACTTCCGACGAGATCGTCACGCACGTGATCGCCGTGCGCAACGTCAGTGCTGCGCAGCTGGTGCCGATCCTGCGTCCGCTGATCCCGCAGTACGGCCACCTCGCGGCCTACCCGGCCTCGAACATGCTGATCATCTCCGACCGCGCCAACAACGTGAACCGGATGATCCGCATCATCCGCCGCATCGACCAGGCGGGCGACGAGGAAGTGGACGTCATTCCGCTGGAACACGCCTCGGCCGCGGACGTGGTGCGTGTGGTCAACATCCTCTATCCGGCGGGTGCCCAGGCGGAAGGCGGCGCCGGCGTGAAGCTGGTGGCCGACGAGCGCACCAACAGTGTGCTGGTGAGCGGCGAGAAATCCGCGCGCCTGCGCCTGAAGACCCTGGTCACGCACCTCGACACGCCGCTCGAGGCGGGCGGCGACACGCAGGTCCGATACCTGCGTTACGCGGACGCCGAGAAGATCGCCTCGAAGCTCAAGGAGCAGGCAACCGCTACGGCGGCGGTGCAGGCCGGCGCGCCTCCGGCGGGCGGCGCGGGCGGCGCCGGCGGCGGCGTCACGCAGCTCGACAAGAACACGACGATCTGGGCGGATCCGGAGACCAATGCCCTGATCATCACCGCGCCGCCGAAAATCATGCGCTCGCTGATGCAGATCATCGACAAGCTCGACGTGCGCCGCGAGCAGGTCGAGGTCGAGGCGATCATCGTCGACCTCACCACGAGCAAGGCCGCGGAACTGGGCGTGAACTGGCTGGTCGACGGCTCGCAGGACAACTTCGCGGTCGGGGGCTTCATCAACCCGATCGGCCAGGCCGGCACCACGATCATCGACGTCGCGGCAGCCATCGACAATCCCACGGGCGCCAACCCTTCACGGCTCACCGGTTTCACGATGGGCGGCGGTCGCATCCGCGAGAACGGCACGAGCTTCGCCGCTATCCTCAAGGCGCTGCGCTCGGACTCCGAGACCAACATCATCGCCACGCCGCACATCCTGACCATGGACAACCAGGAAGCGCAGATCAAAGACGCGCGCGAGGTGCCGTTCATCACCGGCCAGTTCACCAACACCGGCCAGGGCACTGGCGGCGAGGTGACGCCGTTCCAGACCATCCAGCGCCAGGAAGTCGGCACGATCCTCAAGATCACGCCCAAGATCAGCGAGGGCACCACCATCCAGCTCAAGATCGAGCAGGAGTCCTCGGACATCGCCGACGCCGTGGCCGGCGCGGTCGACGTGGTCACCATCAAGCGCACCATCTCGACCAACGTACTGGTCGAGGACGGCGCCATCCTGGTGCTCGGAGGGCTGATGCGCGACCGCGTCCAGGGCGGCGAATCGCGCGTCCCCTTCCTCGGGCGCATCCCGCTGCTCGGCAACCTGTTCAAGGTGAGCGATTCGCAGAAAGAGAAGACCATGCTCATGGTGTTCATCAAGCCCAAGATCCTGCGCACCGGTGAGCAGACAGCGATCGAGACCAACCAGAAGTACAACCTGATCCGCGACACGCAGTCGAAGATGGGCAACGGCAAAGTGCGCCTGCTGCCGTTCGAGAAGCAGCCGCTGCTGCCGCCGTTGCCGCCCGCGAACACCAACCCGACGCCCTTCGATTCGCCTGCGCCGTCCTCGCCGCCGGCGGAACCACAGGCAGAGAAACCGTCCGCCGCGCCGCGCGCGCCCGCCGAACGACCTGAGACGCCGCCGCCGAATGAAAGCGCACGCCGGGCACCCGGATCAGAACCGGGTACGCAGCCGCGGCCGTCACCGACGATGCCGCCGGAGAGCTGACGCGAGGCCGCCCTCGCCGCAGCCCGCACACGGGAACACTCTCACAGAGGAACATGGACGCCGCGATCGAAACTGCTCCCGCCCCCGCTGCCGAGCGCAAACTCTCGTTCGCCTTCGCCAAGCGTCACGGCGTGCTCGTCAAGCACCTCGGCGAAGGCTTCGCTGAAGCGGTCTATCGTGCCGGCGCCACACCGCAGAGTATCGCCGAAGCGCGGCGCTTCCTCGGCATGCCGCTGCGCCTGGAACGGGTGGACTCGGACACCTTCGACGGCCTGCTGCGCAAGGCCTACGAAGCCGGCTCCAGCGCGGCGATGCAGATGGTCGAGGGCCTGGACGAGACCACGGACCTCGCCCACCTGGCGCAGGAACTGCCGGAGCCTTCAGATCTCCTCGAAAGCGAGGACGACGCGCCGATCATCCGCCTGATCAACGCCGTGCTGACGCAGGCGGTGAAGGAAAACGCTTCCGACATTCACATCGAGCCGTTCGAGAACCGCCTGGTCGTGCGGTTTCGCGTCGACGGCGTGCTGCGCGAGGTTCTGCAGTCGCGCCGCGCGGTGGCGGCGCTCGTCGTCTCGCGCATCAAGGTGATGTCCAAGCTCGACATCGCCGAGAAGCGCCTGCCGCAGGACGGCCGCATCAGCTTGCGCATCGCCGGCCGCGCGGTCGACGTGCGCGTCTCGACCATTCCCGCCGGCCACGGCGAACGCGTGGTGCTGCGTCTGCTCGACAAGCAGGCAGGGCGGCTGGACCTCGCCTCGCTCGGCATGGACGTGCGCACGCAGGCGGTCATGGACGACCTGATCCACAAGCCGCACGGCATCATCCTGGTCACGGGCCCGACCGGCTCCGGCAAGACCACCACGCTGTATGCCGCGCTCGAGCGCATCAACGACAACACGCGCAACATCATGACGGTCGAGGACCCGATCGAGTACTACATCGACGGCATCGGCCAGACACAGGTGAACACCAAGGTCGAGATGACTTTCGCCCGCGGCCTGCGCGCGATCCTGCGCCAGGACCCCGACGTGGTGATGGTTGGCGAGATCCGCGACGTGGAAACGGCCCAGATCGCCGTACAGGCGAGCCTCACCGGCCACCTCGTGCTCTCTACGCTGCACACGAACAGCGCCGTCGGCGCTGTTACGCGACTGCGCGACATGGGCGTCGAGCCCTTCCTGCTGTCCTCCTCGCTGATCGGCGTGTTGGCGCAGCGCCTGGTGCGCGTGCTCAACCCCGAATCGCGCCAGGGTTACGAGGGCGGCGAGTACGAGCGGCGCCTCCTCAATCTCGGATCCGATGCTCCGGCGCCGACGCTGCATCGGCCCGGCGCGGACGCCGGCGGCGGCTATCGCGGCCGCACCGGCATCTACGAGCTCGTCGCCGTGGACGACGCGATGCGCACCATGATCCACGACGGAGCGGGCGAGCACGAGCTCGAGCGGCACGCGCGCAGCTCGAGCCCGAGCATCCGCGACGACGGTCGCGCCAAAGTGCTCATGGGCGACACGTCGCTGGAAGAGCTCCTGCGCGTGACCCGCGAGGACTGAGCGGCAGGCGCACTGATGGGGGCATTCGAATACACCGCGGTCGATGCCACGGGCCGCGAGCGCAAAGGCATTCTCGAAGGCGACACCGCGCGGCACGTCCGCCAGCTCCTGCGCGAGCAGCAGCTGCTGCCGATGAGCGTAGCCGAGGTTGCACGCACCGAAGCCAAGCGCGCCACCAGCTTCGGCATGCGCCGCGGCATCTCGGCCATGGAGCTATCGCTCCTCACGATGCAGCTCGCAACGCTGGTGCGCTCCGGCCTGCCTCTCGAAGAGTCGCTGCTCGCCGTCTCGCAACAGAGCGAGCGGCCGCGCATCAAGAGCATCCTGCTGGGTGTGCGCTCGCGCGTGATGGAGGGCCACAGCCTCGCCGATGCGTTCTCCGAGTTCCCACAGGTGTTTCCCGAAATCTACCGGGCCACCGTCGCCGCCGGCGAACAATCGGGCAAGCTCGATAACGTCCTCGAACGCCTGGCGGCGTACACCGAGAACCGACAGGTCATCCGCCAGAAGATCACCACCGCCCTCGTCTACCCGATCGCGCTGACGACGATGTGCTTTCTCATCGTTTCGGTGTTGCTGGTCTACGTCGTTCCCAAGGTGGTCGGCGTGTTCGAGAGCACGCAGCGCGAGCTGCCCATCGCCACGCAAATCCTCATTGGCTCGAGCGACATCGCACGCGAATACGGCATCTACATCGTCATCGTCCTGGGCATCGGCACCTGGCTCCTGCGTCGTTGGCTGAAACAGGAAGCGCCGCGCCGCGGTTTCCACCACTGGCAGCTGCGCCTGCCGCTGGTAGGCCGCCTGGTGCGCGGCTTCAACACTGCCCGCTTCACGCGCACCTTCAGCATCCTCACCGGAAGTGCGGTGCCGGTGCTGGAAAGCCTGCGTATCGCCGGCGAAGTGGTCACCAACGTGCCTATGCGCGAAGCCGTAGAGGAAGCCAGCGCCCGTATCCGCGAGGGCTCGCCGATCGGCCGGTCGCTGGGCGCCAGCAAGCTGTTCCCGCCCATGACCATCCACCTCATCTCCAGCGGCGAGACGAGCGGCGAGTTGGAAGCGATGCTGGATCGCGCCGCCACCAACCAGGAACGCGAGCTCGACGGCCTGATCGGCGCGCTGCTTGGCCTGATGGGCCCCGCCCTCATCGTGTTCATGGGCCTGATCGTCATGGGCATCGTGTTCGCGCTGTTGCTGCCCATATTCCAATTGAACGAGCTGGTGGGTTGAGCGCGCGGGCCGCCTGACGCGGCGCGGCGACACCCCGCCCTGGACACGCGAACCGGCTCACATCCCGGGCGAACGAGGGTGACACAGTTCGCATTGACGCGTTTTCGGCGCCCACACCCGCCAAGCATGCTCTTGCCTCGTCTTTCGATTCGTCTTATAAGCCGGCGAGTCGCGGTCAACGCCAGCGAGCAAACGGGCTACCGTAGGCGATGAACGAGAAGAGCGA